>TARA_R100001143_G_scaffold7788_1_pt1 | contig 126148 bp, 105 predicted proteins | sample TARA_R100001143 | Tara Oceans TARA_R100001143 (sample SAMEA2621300) | marine metagenome | biome: marine biome (ENVO:00000447); feature: mesopelagic zone (ENVO:00000213); material: "saline water (ENVO:00002010), including plankton (ENVO:xxxxxxxx)" | depth 800 m | reverse complement strand
CTTTACCAATCACGATGAATATTGGGATGCCAATCGCGAATTCTACAATCCGGAACTGACCGCGCGGACCTGGACGGGCAACGAGCATTTCGGCAAGACCTATCTGCCGGGCCACATTACCGGACGCCCCTGGATGTTCCACCCGTTCAAAGAAGACGGCTGCGGCATCATCGCAGGTACGACCAATCATATCGCCCCCTGTGACTGGACCCAGCTGGTCGTGGAAAACTCCAAGATCACGCAGATCAATGAAGGCGGCGAATTTGGCCGCAAACTGCGCGATGTTATGGAGCAGACCAAGGATATCCAATATCCGACCTTCCCGGACAAGGGCATCATGCATTGGTGGGAAGCGTCCATCGGCACGAACCCGCATATCCATCGCCCGCGCAAGGACTTCCCGTCAGGCTTCGTCAATTGCCTGTATGAGCGTGTCCGATCTGGCGTCATTCATATGGGCTTTGGCACCATCATCTCGTCCATGGCAGAGCGGGAAGCCGCCCGCATGGGTCATCTGGTGGGCCATTGGCACCTGCATCTGTATTTCCCGACCTATACCTGCGAAATGGACGGGGATAACGAGAATATCATTGAAAACGGTCGCCTTCAGGCACTGGACGATCCAGAAATCCGCAAACTGTGCGCCAAATATGGTGACCCAGAACTGTGGCTGGATGAAAGCTGGAATCCCGCTGTCCCCGGTATCAATATGGATGGGGATTATTGGGATCATTATGCCAAAGATCCGCTTCACTGGGTGAAAACGGAATTGGAAGTTTGCCGCAACTATCATCCGATGTTCATGAAGATGGTTGGTGCGGACGACAAATATTGCCACGGTGCCGGGGCTGATTGGTGGAAGGGCGGATGCTGTGATCACAGCGGCGTCTCTGCACCGGTCCTGCCTGGAAATTGCTGTGGACATGACCACGACTGAACATAGCAAGGGGGCATGCCGCCCCTGGAATTATCAGGGGCATGGGGCCCCCAACAAAGAAGGGGCATAAGCCCCCAAAGATAAAATTTATGAAACCCTGATGGGAGGAAGAATGATGAGTCGTATTACAAAACTGGCTGCTGTGACTCTGGCCGCCGCGACATTGGTTGCCAGCGCAAGCCTGGCTCAAGCGCAAACCCGTGTATTGCGTTATGCAGATTTTGGCCCTGACCGTGGCAGCCGCGCCGAAGTCATTAAATGGATGGATTCCGAAATGCGTGCCCGCAGTGACGGCGCATTGGGTCTGGACATCACCTGGGGCGGTACGCTGCTGGGTGCAAAGAATGCCATTGATGGCGTCGGTAATGGCGTTGCTGACCTGGCCTCTGTTGTTCCGGTTTACGAGCCGGGCAAGCTGACCGCATGGCGCGTGTCTGATGTTCGCCAGATCGCCGATGAATATGTCGGCATGATGGCAACCTATGAGCTGATGACCCAGAATGAAGCGGCAATTAAGAACTTTGCCGATCAGGGCGTGCGCTATGTGTCCAATTTCACGACCGGCCCGACGCAGCTTTTAAGCCGCGAGCAGATCACGAACCTGGACGAGCTTAAAGGCAAAAAAGTCCGGGCGACCGGCAGCTTTGGTAAAGCTTTTGAAGCAAACGGGGCCGCTGCTGTATCGATGAGCCAGCCCGACGTTTATCAGGCGCTTTCCACTGGCACCATCGATGGCACTGCCAGCTATGCCTATGTCATCAATTCATACAAACAGTATGAAGTCGCCACACATCTGACGACAATCGATATGGGACAGAATCTGGGTTGGGGTATCGTGATGAACGGCCGTGTCTGGGACAGCTTTTCCCCGGAACAGCAAACGATGATGACCGAATTAGGTCATGATGCGACGCTGTATATGGCGCAGAAAATGTACGAAGACCGCACGCAAATTATGGATACGCTGCGGGCTGGCGTTGACGGCATCACCATTGTTGAACATGACGGCGATCCGGCAATGAAAAGCGCCCTGATCGAAGCGGCTGAATCTGCTGGTATGGAATGGATGGGCGGTGCCCGGGATCAAGGTCTGCCTGCCGACGACTTGCTGGCGGCCTTTGATGCAGCCGTTGCAAAATATCACAAAGAAATGGAAGTGCAGGGGTATCCCTGGGCTAAGAAGTAACCCACGATGAGCGGGACCCACGATGGCATGCCGCCCCTGCCGCCAGGCAGCAAGCTCGGCATCCTAGATCATCTCCTTGATCGGGCAGAGCGTGTGCTCTCCTCCATCGCCAGCATTATCTTGCTGGCGATGGGGGTCCTGATCAGTGTCAGCGTCGCAGCACGCGAACAGATCAACGTGACCATACCGGATGATATCCTGATGGTAGGGTTGGCGATGGTGGCGGTGGTTGCTCTGCCAATGGCCCATGTGCAACGCGACAAGGGACAGATTGCCGTTACCGTTATCACCGATCGCCTGCCACAGAGAGTTGGCGAAATCGGTCGAGTGCTGGGGAACCTGCTTGGCTTTCTGCTGTTTGGCGCTATCGCCCTGTTGGTTATAGAATCCATCCCCAAAGCATTTGCCGAAAATCACTATTATGACGGCCAGCTATCAATTCCTGTTTGGCCGACAAAGCTAGTTTTTGCGATCGGCATGGGGCTGTTTTCACTCCGGTTGGGCCTGTGCATGGTCGCTGACCTGGTGACAATGAAAAATCGGCGCAAGGCCGACCACTAGAGGCATTTCAAAAAATGGACCCACATCTGATAGGATACGGCGGTTTCGCAGTTGTCCTCGTCCTTCTTGCATTTCGTGTTCCCATCGCCATCGCCCTTGGCAGTGTCGCGACATGTGGCATGCTGTTGGCCTATGCCTGGACGCCCTGGTTACCCTTCTCCCTGTCCGCCGCCATACCGCCGGTCAGTTCCCTGTTGGGCTCAACACCGCTGGATTTCATTAATTCCTATGCACTCTCGACCGTTCCGTTATTCATTTTTGTTGGTCATTTAGCGTTTCAGGCTGGCTTTACCACCGACATTTACGCTGCCGCCCGTGTGTGGCTGGCGCGTATGCCAGGCGGTTTGGCGATTGCGTCGATCATTGGCTGTGGCGGATTCAGCGCCATTAGTGGTTCGTCTGTCGCCTGTGCCGCAGCGATGGGACGGGTTGCCGTTCCGGAAATGCTGGAAAGCAACTATTCCCGCGCGCTGGCAACAGGATCTGTGGCCATTGGTGGCACGCTGGGATCGCTGATCCCGCCGTCCATTCTGTTTATTATCTTTGGTGTCTTTGCGGAACAATCCATTGCAAAGCTGTTCGTCGCCGCGGCGATACCGGGCTTGATATCCCTGATCGGTTACATTGTGATCGTTGTCATCTGGGTCAAACTGCGCCCACAAGATGCCCCGCAACCTGAACTGACCAATGTACGGGAAAAGCGGGGGCAAGCCCTGGCGAAATGCTGGCCGATCCTGCTGTTATTTGCTGTCATTATTGGCGGGATTTATCTGGGGGCGTTCACGCCAACTGAGGCCGCTGGCGTCGGGGCCATTGCAACACTGATCCTGGGTGTCGTCTTACGCCGTTTGGATATTGCCAAGATCAAGGAAGCCCTGCGTGAGGCCGTCAGCCAGTCCGGTCAGTTATTTGCCATCGCTATCGCTGGCAAACTGTTTGTCAACTTCATCGCCCTGACGAACGTTGCCGCCCAATTGACTGGCTGGATCGGATCAGCGGAATTGTCCGTTTTCGTGGTCATGGGACTGATCGTGCTGTTGTATCTGATCCTGGGCATGATGCTGGACCCGTTGGGTATCATCCTGCTCACCCTGCCCCTGACCCTGCCGGTCGTAGAATCCTATGGGCTGGACCTGATCTGGTATGGCGTCATTGTTGTGAAGCTGCTGGAAATGGGATTGGTGACGCCACCAATTGGACTGAACGTCTTTGTCATAAAATCGATTGTCGGCGACAGGATTCCGCTGGAGCGTATATTTGCCGGGGTCAGTTTCTTCCTGATCTCTGATGTGATTGTGATGGGTCTGCTGTTGGCCTTCCCAATCCTGTCGCTGTATCTGCCCAGCCTGTTATGAGCGGCCAGCAAGGTTCCGGGTTGAGGGTTGACGCCATTGAGGTCTGGACGCTGACCCTGGACCGGCTGACGCCATTTTCCAGTGCGAATGAAACGATCCAGCGCGAAACGCACCCGATTGTCGCCATTCGGGCGGGCGGCCTGACGGGTTGGGGGGAAGCCCCCGTTCCCCGAGCCCCGCTATATTTGCCGGAAAGTGTGTCGACCGTTCTGGATGCCCTGAAGAACCATCTGGCACCAAGGCTGTTGGGCAAGATTTTAACAGAACCGGATGATGCCGCTGACGCAATGGGGCCGGTTCGCGGCAACCTGTTTGCAAAACATGCCCTGGAAACCGCCGCGCTGGACCTGATCTGCCAAAAGCAACAGATCAGCCTGGCGCGCCTGCTGGGTGCGACGACAGCCCATGTCGCCGCCGGGGCAACCTTTGGCCTGCCACAGCATCCGGAAGACCTGTTCGACCAGATTGATGAAGCACTGGACCTGGGCCATACGCGCATTAAGGTGAAAATCGCGCCGGGACGGGATGCCAGCCTGCTGCAAACCCTGCGCGATAGATATCCCGATATCGCCCTGACCGCCGATGGCAACAGCGCCTATAGCATCCAGGATGCAGGCGATTTGATCGCACTGGATCGCTTTGACCTGACACTGTTGGAACAACCCCTGGCCTGGGATGATTTTGTCGATCACGCCGCCTTGCAGGCCAGGATGAAAACCCCGCTAGCCCTGGATGAAAGTTTGCAGTCCGACAGTGATCTGGCAACGGCTATAGCGCTGAAATCCTGTCGTGCCATTGTCTTGAAACCCGCCCATGTCGGTGGCCCTTGGCAGGCAAAGAAAATGCATGATCGTGCGCACCGCGCGGGCCTGCCCATCATGATTGGGGGAATGCATGATTTCTGTATCGCACGCGCGGCAAACCTGGCCGTAGCCGCCCTGCCCGGCTGTTCCGTTCCAGGCGATGTGGGCGGCACTGATCGATACTATGGAACTGATCTGGTAGATCCGCCGCTGCGCATGTCAGCAACAGGCATGCCCGTCCCCGACCGTCCGGCAGTCAATGAAAGCGCTGTCCGCAAAACAGCCGAATTTCAGTTCAAAGTGACGCTTTAGGCGGCACTGGAACTAGATGATTGTCATAGGCAATGCCATCAATGCTGCTGAGAATCTGTTGATCATTTGAAATTTGTCCCATCCCATCGGTGACCACAAAGGTCTGACCATCGGGGGCGGCACCGCAGACATCGGGGCGCATCATTGTGTTCTGAAGGGCCTGGGATTTGGCATCCCATATTCCCACAATTCCGCCCCTGGGACTGGTGGCGATAACCCGGTTCTTGTCACCGCTGGCAACAATTGCGCCGGTATAGTAATTCATGGCGTGAACCAGTGACGGCTGCATTTCAACCGGGCGCATCTCTGCGCCCCCCTGATGAACGCCCAATAGGCTGGGGCATTCTGCCAAAGACCCTTCATACTGGCCAGCCACCCATACCGTGCCAGGTGTGACTTCTGTCAGATGGCGAATAGACAGCTTCTCATACGCGCGGGGCAGGCGAACCGTTTGTAGAATGTTACCATCCGATGCCCGCAGATAGGTCAGGCACGGGTCCATCTGTGCCAGATTCAGTTTTTCGCGCGGATAATCGGGATGGGTTGCAATGCCCCCATTGGCGACGGCAATCGTTTCACCATCAGATAATAGGATTGCCTGATGACACCCAACACCGCCGCCATCATATTCACCAATACGCGCATAATCCTGTGTCGCGTCATAAATACCCAAAACGCTGCGGGCATTGTCGAAATCATTTTCCGCCGCAAACAGCAGCTTACCATCCGCAGAATAGAAGCCATGGCCATAAAAATGACGATCATCGCGGGCGGCAATTTGATGGGTGACCGTCCGGTGCCGCACATCAAAGACCAGAATAAAATGTCCCGGTCGGCGTGCGAATAACACCGCTGATCGGCCATCCGATGACATCGCCCCATCATGGGCCCGTGCCTTTAAGGGAAGACGATACAGCACGTCGCCCCGCTCATTGATCAAGGCCGCAGCAAAGCCACCCGCAGCGTCACGCATGGATGTCAGGAACAGGCTATCCTGCCCGGCAAGGGCATCGCGCACAGCCATCGGTGCCGCCAACGCAGTCAGCAGGGCAATTGCGTGTCGTCTGGACAGGTTCATGGCCTCAATCTCCATCCATTGCATTGAACCCGGCAATCAGACCCAGGGCCGCAGGAACATCGCTGGTCAACAGTTTAATCGCCCCGGTCAGCGGCAGGCTGGCATAGGTTAACCGATCATAATCCTCTTGCGTGCTTAAATGCCCCTCAAAAGTCCGGTCCGCCGACATTTCCGTCTGCTGCAAGGCATCGCGCGCAGTATTTAGCTCTAGCGCCAATTGCTCCGCCAGATAGCGCCGGTCGGCGGGCAGGGCATTTTCCAGCGACCAGCTATCGATCAGATCCGCAACCCCTTCCACATTGCTGATTATCGACAACAGGGTCAGGTCAGACCGCCAGAATGGGGCCAGCTTTGGCTTTGCGGTATCAAGAGACTCCTGCAAGGGCGGCATCAATTTCGTGTCCCGCAGAATCTGCAATTGCTCCCGCGCGGCGCGCAGGAATTCCTGCATCGCTTCCCCGGTTGTTTTATACCGCACATCGTCAGGGCCCGCTGACTTCATCAGATCCCCATAACCGCCGGGCTTTTGCCACCCGTCATACAGCGCATTGGAAAGCTGCTGGACCGATTGTGCCATGGTCGCCCCATACCGACACCGAAAGGCCCCTTCCGGGGTGGTCTGAGCCTCATACCCGGTTCCGAACAAGACAAAATCCAGGGCCAACAGACCCTGCACGGCGACGCTTTTCTGTTGCAGCGTATCTAGACGGGTCGCGCTTTCATCCTGTTCCAGAAGAAGCGCTTGTACCTGCTGAAGACCGCGCCCACGCGGGTCAGGCCAGAATAACAGCCGCTCAAACCGATTATCGTCACGCGCCGGTCCGAAACGGAATGCTTCAATACGAGAGAATGTTTTAACCACTTCTGCAAAGCTGTTCTGGACCGCAACCAGCCCTTCTTCGCTGGGTGCCGCACACAGCCGCGCATAGGTGTCGTTTTGCACCTGTGCTGCCTCTTTGAACTGTTCATAGGCCGGGATCACAAACTGATCGACGGCCATGGCGACCGACTTTTTCAACGCATCGGTTGGAACCGGTGCTTGCGTATCGGCATGGACAGGGCCACAGAAGGTAAAGGTCGTCAGTAAAACAATCGCAAGCTTTCGCATCACAGGCTCTCCAAAAACTGTATCAGGGCATCCCGGTCTTCCGGGGTCAAATCTACCACTTTATCGCGGGCCGCCTGGGCCTCGCCCCCATGCCATAAGATGGCCTCCAGCAGGTTACGGGCCCTGCCATCATGCAGGAAGAATGTATGGCCGCTAACGGCCTCTGTCAGGCCAATCCCCCACAGGGGCGGTGTTCGCCATTCCTGCCCCTGGGCATCGCCAACCGGGCGGCGATCGGACAGGCCTTCACCCATATCGTGCAGCAACAGGTCCGTATAAGGCCAAATCAATTGAAACCGATGTTCCGGTGCATCGGCGTCCCGGCTGGTGACATATTTTGGTGTGTGACAGGCGACACAGCCACTTTCATAGAAGACCTGCTTACCACGCAGAACGGTTGGATCCGACACATCGCGTCTGGCAGGAACCGCCAGATTGGCGGAATAATGCGCCACAAGATCCAGGATTGGATCAGGGGCTTCGGTATCACCTAAATTGTCCTGTACCCCCGTCGCCATGTCGCGACATGCAGTCTGTGCCTGGGTACAATCCCCCCAATGGTCGGGAACCATGGGCGTTGAAATTCCAATATCGCCCGCGAAAGCATCTGCCGCCTGGGCTTTCAGGGATGCCTTGGACGCCTTCCATCCAAACCGCCCCAATGCGATCCCGTCCGCAATCGGGTCCCAGACCATGCTGGGCCGCCCGGAAATACCGTCGCCATCTTTATCATCAGGATCCGCCTGTGACAGAATATCAGCAGGGGCGATTGCTTCCAGCAGGCCCAATCCGATCATGGGGGGTGCAATGCGGGGAGACAGCATAACGTCTGGATCCATCGGCCCATAGGCCAGATCTTTCACACTGTAGCTTGGCGCGCGCAAATGGACCACCTGCCCCCCGTTCAATGATACGGAATGCTCTTTATAGGTCACAACCATCTGGCCTTCGGCATCCAGACCCGGCACGGCAAAATCCTGGAATTGCCCGCCATAGGTTGGCTCCGGGATGCGCAGCATTTTCTTGCTGGCCAGGGCCTGTCGTTCCGCCTCAGTCCGGGCAGGAACTGACAGGCGCAGGAACATGGTTGATGCATCCAAATTGTTGATATCAGGGGGGTGTCCGCGCCCGTCTTTCAAATGACAGCGCTGACAGGACCGGGCGTTATAAATCGGCCCCAACCCATCCGATGCATTGGTCGAAGACGGGCTGGACACCCATATCTTCCGAAACAATCCATTCCCCAGATTGAACCGCTCCTGGCCTTCAAAATCCAGGTTTTCTGAGAAATGAGAAAATGCGTTACGGCTGGTATCCGCTTGCAGGGTACCCGCCCCGCCAGACATGTTCTCATATTTTTCAGCATCGGAGAAAATCTCTGTCGCCCGCGTGACCGCCGATACCCGCGCCTGATCTTTGGCATTCAGGTCTTTTCGCAATATGGGTGCGGTATCCTGCGCAAACGCAGACGCACACAAACCAAAGAGCAAAACAACAGACCCAACAAAAGCGCATAGAACGCGACGACCTATCACACTGGCAACCATTTGACGGCGACTTTCTGATCCATACGGGTGGGGGCCTGCACGCCCTCGAATGAAATGAACCGGCTGATTAGACATTGTGTCCAATCAGCCGGCTAAAACGCGTATGCTACCGGACCTTACTGGAATACAGCGTTCGGATTATCCAAACTGTCAGAGCCTTCGAAACTTGCCTGACCCAGATTCAATTCGGCGACAGCCCGTTCAATGGGGCGTGTCTGGGCAACCAAACCGTCGACCACCGCTTGAATGATCGCATTGCCGGCTTCATTCCCTTCACCGATCATCTGATCATAGGCTTCGCCAGACTGGACCCGTTGACGCATCTGTTCCATTGCATCGACAGTCGCATCCAATTTCGCGCGCAATTCCTCATCCACAGCCGGGGCGTTTTCGGCAACCAGATCAGAGATGGACGGACCTGAAACCACAGTCCCATCAACCCGTGTGTACTGACCCAAATAGACATTCCGAATGCTCTGCTGATCGTAGTAATGAGAGTTGTGCGTGTTGTCAGAGAAGCAATCATGCTCTTCTTCCGGGTCATGCAACAACAGGCCCAGCTTAATGCGCTCGCCCGCCAATTCACCATAAGACAGCGATCCCATCCCGGTCAGGATGGCCAAAAGACCCGCATCAGGGTTTTCAAGCAATGCAGCGCGTGCGGCACCCCCTTCTTCCCAATTCCCGACCATTTCCTGCAGATCAGCGATCAGCAAGGTCGATGCCGCTTTCAGATATTCAGCGCGACGGTCACAATTTCCATTGGTGCAGTTCTGTGTGTCATAGTCACTGGCCGGACGGGTGCCCGCACCAGGGCCGGTGCCATTCAAGTCCTGGCCCCACAGCAGAAATTCGATTGCGTGATAGCCAGTTGCGACATTCGCTTCAACGCCGCCTGCTTCCTGCAAAGTACCAGACAGCAGGTCAGGCGTGATGTCCGTCGCATCCACATCCTGTCCGGCAATCTTCAATTTCGGATTTGCAATGACATTTACTGTATAAAGCGGGTTCTGATCCGATTCCATGCCATAGGATGGATCAACATAGTCAATCAAACCTTCATCCAATGGCCAAGCATTCACGCGCCCTTCCCAATCGTCAACAATCGCATTCCCGAACCGGTATGCTTCGGTCTGTTGATAGGGTACGCGCGCATCCAGCCAGGCCTGACGCGCGGCCGCCAAAGTGTCCGCCGTCGGCGTGGCAATTAAGTCATCAATCGCCGCATCCAGCGTCTTTGCAGTGATCAGCGAATCTTCATAACCCGCATGGGCGATATCCGCATAGTTGTTCAATATCCCAGCAGGTTCTGCTGCATTTACAGAAACCACCGGGGCGGCCAGGACCATCGCACTAAGGGCGATGGCTCTTCCAAAATTCGACATGCTACTCTCCCATACAGTCGTTACGCATGATAATGATTGTCATTCTCATTCATCAATCGGATGATGTCAAACCACTGCGACAAAATATCTGCGCGACGAGGGAATCTCTATTCTAAGCCGCTGGCCGTTTGGGTCTGATCAGAAAAAGCATCGGGATCGCAGCCAGGGTTACCCACATCATGAAAATGAAATTGTTAAGATAACCAATCGTTGCTGCCTGTTTGGTCACCTCCCCATTCAGGGCCACAAGCCCTGACGTGGTGTGCCAATTCCAGGATTGCGGCAACAAGGGTTGCTGCATCATATCGCGGAAAGGGTTCATCAATTCCCCAATATTGGCATGATTGATCTGCGTATTCTGCGCCAACAAGGTGACAACGACCGAAATTCCAATGCTGCTGCCGATATTGCGCATCAGACTGAACATCGCCGTCCCTTCATTCCGGTATTTCGGATCCAGGGTTGAGAATGCAACCGTGCTTAGGGGAACGAAGATAAACCCCAGACCAAACCCCTGAACAATCCCTGTCCAGATTAAGGTTACCATCGGAACATCAACGGTGAATGTGGACATCTCATAAAGCGAGGCGGAAATACAACATATACCCAGCAAGATCAGGGCACGCGCATCTATGCGCCCGTTCAAACGGCCGACGATGATCATCGCCACCATTGTCCCGATACCGCGCGGGGCAAGCACATATCCCGTGGTCAATACTGGATATCCCATCAGCGATTGCAAAAAGGGTGGCAACAGGGCCAGCGTCGCCAACAGGATAATCCCGACCATGAAAATGACCACCAAACCTGCGGCGAAATTGCGGTCTTTGAACAATCCAGGCTCGATGAAGGGGTTTTTCGCTGTGAACATCTGAACCAGAAACATGTAAAAGCACAGGGCGGCAATCACGGCTTCGACGATAATTTCCGTGGATGAAAACCAATCCTGAGACTCCCCGCGATCCAGCATCATCTGCAACGCACCGATGGCAAGACTTAACAGCGCAAAGCCAAATATATCGAAACGACGGTTAAGATTGCGCGCGGTTTCCGGAACAACTGTCAGGATGCCTATCAGGGCTAAAACACCAAAAGGCAGGTTGATGTAAAAAACCCAACGCCAATTATAGTATTCCGTCAGATAGCCCCCCAGGGTTGGCCCCAGAATCGGCCCGACCATGACGCCAACACCCCAAAGGGCCATCGCCGATCCATGCTTTTCTTTGGGATAGCTGTCCAGCAGGACCGCCTGTGATAGGGGCACCAAGCCCGCGCCAAAGACCCCTTGCAGCAATCGAAACGCGACGATCTGTTCCAGCGATGTTGCCGCGCCACACAGCATTGAGGAAATGGTGAACCCGGTCACCATCGTAGCGAACAGGCGCTTGCGTCCAAACCGTGCGGCCAGAAACCCTGTCGGCGGAGTCATGATCGCCGCTGCCACGATATAGGATGTCAGCACCCATGAAATCTGGTCCTGTGTCGCTGAAAGGCTGCCCTGCATATGGGGCAAGGCGACATTGGCGATTGTCGTGTCCAGGGCCTGCATGATCGTCGCCACCATAATTGATGCGGTGATCAGACCCAGATGGGCAGGCTTGCCCGGTGCTGTTGTCATTTTGGTTGCTCTGTTTCCGCAGCGGTTGCCTGTGGCAACGCCCCCAACCAGGACAGGGTGGACTGTACGAAATCGGGCATATCGCGCTGATGACCCGTATCAATTTCCACAGAGACGCTCATCCCCGATCGCAGGGGCAGGTCCGCTTGCTTATTGTCCACAGAGATACGCAAAGGGATGCGCTGTACGACCTTAACCCAGTTCCCTGTCGCATTCTGGGGTGGGATTACGGAAAATTCTGACCCTGTTGCCTGACCGACACTGGTGACTTCACCCTGCAAGTCCCGATCCGGGAATGTATCCACGGTGATGACCACAGGCTGACCCGGTTTGATATGGGTTAAGTCCGTTTCCTTGAAATTTGCTTCAATCCATGCGCCCTTGCTGGCGATCAAACTCATCACGGGGCTGCTGAAGGCACCGTTGCCAACAACCTGTTGGCCCACTTCCGGTGTGTTACTGACCACCCCGGCGAAAGGGGCGCGCACAACAGTCCGTTCCATATTCAACGTGGCGCGGTCCATATCCGCCATTGCCTGCTGATAGGGGGGATAGTCGTTAATCTGGGTATCGATGTCGCCCCCCAATGAGGCTAAAATCTGGTGCGCTTCCTGTTGTATGATTTGCCATTGTTGTTTGGCTACAATCAGGTCGTGACTGACAGACTCAAACTTACTGGACGATATGGTCTTGCTGGCAACCAGCGGCTTCTGGCGGTTATATTCGCTTTGCGCAAAGTCGATATTGGCGCGGGCCAGTGCCAGTTCAGACAGTTTTTCCTGATAACTGGCCTTCAGGCTGGCAAAATCATTGCTAAGTTTTGAAAGCTGCGCCTGGGCCTCGTTCAGCGCGATGCGATAGGAACGATCATCAATCTGGAACAGAAGATCGCCTGCTGATACAGCCTGGTTTTCTGTGACCATGACTTCGGAAATCAGACCGGACACCTCTGCCGCGATCATGACCTTATCTGCCTTGATATAGGCGTTTTCTGTCCCAACAAACCGTCCGCCGGTAAAATAGGCATACCCCCCAACCGCAAGTACGACCAATGGTCCCAATATCAAAAGAAAAGTCCGGATCCGGTTTTTCTTTCGCGGATTGGGGGTGTTGTCGTTTCTTGGCCCTGCATTTGGGTTCGCTTCTGGTATTGCTGCGCCATCCGGTCGTGTATTGGCCCGACTTTCGGTTGAAACAGAGGGATCAGGTGTTTGATTGGACATCATCTGCGCTTTCGGGTGGTGACTTGCGACGGGTATCGCAAGCGTCTTCATTTATCAGGAGATTGTGCTTCACGCGCTGTAACAGGGTCAGCACGGCTTCGCGGTCGCCTTCCGGGATTCCCTCCAATGCGATTTTGTGTGTGTCGGCTGAATGCTGCCACAAACGCTCCAGGACAGGCTCCGCTGCGGGGGTCAGATAAAGCTGAATGGCCCGTCGATCTGACGGATCCGGACGTCGTTCGATCAAGCCACTTTCCTGTAAGGAATCCAGTTGTCGCGCTAGTGAAATGGGCTGGATTTCCAGAAAATCCGCCAGGGTGACCTGTCGAACCCCTTCATGATGGGACAAATATGCCAAGGCACGCCATTGCGCCTGAGACAGCCCCAAATCGACAGCGCGCTGATTGAAATCACGCCGAAGCAACCGGGCCACCTCATGCACAAGGAAGCCAAAGCTCTGTTTTGGATGACGCATGAATAACCCTTCCGGAAATTTAATAAGCTTTATATATTATATGTTATACTTACAAACAAGCCATCCCATAAATTTAATAAGATCATCATAATTTTTCGCCGGAAACCTGAGCATTATGGCGCTTGAGTTGGGATGACGGATATTGACAATATACAATATATCAATTATTCATGAATTATGGATATAAATAAAGCTCTCGCGGCGTTCTTCGCCCTCAGTCAACAAACCCGCCTTGATGTCTTTCGGCTCTTGGTGAAAGCGGGCGCGGACGGCTTGAATGCCGGGGAAATCGCGGCCCTGCTGGATGTGAAGCAAAACACCATGTCGGCCAATCTGACCGTGCTGTTAAATGCCGGGATGGTGCGCAACGAGCGCCATGGACGCACAATCCGCTATTTCGCTGATTTTGATGCCATGCGGGCGGTCTTGAGTTTTCTGATGGAAGACTGCTGCGGCGGTCGCCCTGAACTGTGCCAACCTGTGATCGATGAACTTGCCTGTGCGTGTTAAGCGCGGGCCCATTGGAGAGAAAATGATGAGCGAACACGTCTACAATGTGTTGTTTCTGTGCACTGGAAACTCTGCGCGGTCCATTATGGCAGAGGCACTCATGAACCGCCTGGGCCAGGGTCGGTTTAAGGCATATTCAGCCGGATCCAATCCTAAAGGGGAGGTTCACCCGCATGCAATCGAACTGCTGAAGCGTATGAACTTTGATACAAGCTTCGCCAGATCGAAAGATTGGGCCGAATTTGCGGAGCCGGACGCACCGGAAATGGATTTTGTGTTTACAGTCTGCGACAATGCGGCGGCAGAAGTCTGCCCTATCTGGCCCGGTCAGCCAATGTCCGCACATTGGGGCATTCCCGACCCCGCAGCGGTGGAGGGAACCCACCCTGAAAAGGCGTTGGCCTTCTCAGACACCTATCGCATGTTGAATTCCAGAATCTCAATCTTCACCTCTTTACCGATTACAGGTCTTGATAAACTGACCCTGCAAAAGCGGCTTGATGATATTGGGAAGCAATAGCGATCCCTGTTCCCTGGGCGACACGATTGTGATCCGCGTTTGATCGCCCAGAATGAACTGTCGCAATGATAAGGGTATCTGTTTAATGAGTATTGTTATCCACCACAATCCAGACTGTGGCACATCCCGTAATGTATTGGCGATTATCCGCGCCTTTGCGGAAGAGCCGGTTGTCATTGAATACTTGAAAACGGGCTGGACCCGCGAACAGTTGCTGGGGCTGTTTGCTGCGGCAGACCTGACGCCGCGCGATGCGCTGAGGGTCTCAAAATCACCAGCGGAAGAGTTGGGGCTGACCAATCCAACCGTGTCTGACGAAACGATCCTGAATGCGATGCTGCAACACCCCGTTCTGGTCAACAGACCCATTGTCTGCACGAAAATGGGTGTGAAGCTGTGCCGTCCGTCAGAGGCGGTATTTCCCCTGTTGCAGGTTGCGCCCGGCACACGCTTTACAAAGGAAGATGGCGACATAATTATCGCGCCATGAACGACACGCTTCCCAACATTCAAAAGTCACAGTTGCACCCCATCGATATCGCGCGCTTGGCGCATCCAGGGGATCCGACCCACCCGCCCCGCATCCTGATGCTGTACGGGTCCCTGCGACAGCGGTCCTATTCGCGTTTATTGACGCAGGAAGCAGCCCGCATTCTGCGAACCTTGGGCGCAGAGGTCAAAATCTTCAATCCATCCGGCCTGCCGCTGGTTGATGATGCGCCAGACAGCCATGAAAAGGTGCAGGAATTGCGCACCCTGTCGCTGTGGTCCGAAGCACATGTCTGGTGCTCGCCAGAGCGTCACGGGGCGATGACTGGCGTGATGAAGACACAGATTGACTGGTTGCCCCTGGCCCCGATTGGCGGCTTTCGCCCGACCCAGGGGCGTACCCTGGCCTTGATGCAGGTTTCCGGTGGCTCACAGAGTTTCAATACGGTCAATCAGATGCGCATATTGGGGCGCTGGATGCGGATGATCACCATCCCCAACCAGTCGTCTGTCGCCAAGGCCTTCCTGGAATTTGACGAAGACGGGCGCATGAACCCGTCCCCCTATTATAACCGAATGGTCGATGTGATGGAGGAATTGATGAAATTCACCATCCTGACACGGGGGCGTTCCGACTATCTGGTCGACCGATATTCCGAACGGGTTGAAAGCGCCGAAGACCTGTCCAAACGTGTCAACCAACAGTCTATTTAGCTGCCGTGTCTATTGGTCGGGTCATGGCCAAGGGGTCCACCCAATCGTCATATTGTTCGCCCGTCACCAGCCCTGAATTAAGCGCTTCTTCGCGCAGGGTCGTGCCATTCTTATGGGCAGTTTTTGCAATCTTCGACGCATTGTCATACCCGATATGCGGGGCCAGCGCGGTCACCAGCATCAAGGATTGCGCCATCAGCGACGATATCCGCTGGCGATCCGGCTGAAGCCCTTCGATACAGTTTTCCCCAAAGGAACGACTGGCATCGGCCAGTAAGCGGATGGACTGCAACACATTGAAAATCAGCACTGGTTTGAAAACGTTCAATTCAAAATTGCCCTGACTGCCCGCAATGGTGACGGTCGTATGATTGCCCATCACATGGGCGCAGACCATGGTCATGGCCTCGCACTGTGTTGGATTAACCTTGCCTGGCATGATCGAAGACCCCGGCTCATTCTCCGGCAGGATCAATTCCCCCAAGCCTGATCGCGGCCCCGATCCCAGGAAGCGAATGTCCTGGGCAATCTTAAACAGACCCGCCGCGATTGTGTTCAGCACACCAGAGATTTCAACCATCGCATCATGGGCTGCGATGGCTTCAAATTTATTTTCCGCGCTGATGAAAGGCAGGCCAGTCAATTCCGCGACATGCGCCGCAAAACGATCCGCAAAGCCCTGGGCAGAATTCAACCCGGTGCCCACCGCTGTTGCCCCCTGCGCCAGGGGATACAGCCGCGGCAGACAGGACTCCAACCGGTGTAATCCCAATTCAACCTGCCGGGCATAACCGGAAAACTCCTGCCCCAGGGTCAAGGGTGTTGCGTCCTGTAAATGGGTGCGGCCCAGTTTGACGATCTCCTGCCAGGCGGTTGCCTTTTCCACCAATAGACGATGCAGATAGGTCAGGGCCGGCACCAATTCAGACTGCACCTGACGCACCGCTGCAATATGCATCGCGGTGGGAAAGGTATCGTTGGACGATTGTGACTGATTAACATGATCATTGGGATGCACGGGATCTTTGGACCCCAGAACCCCGCCCAATTCTTCAATGGCGCGATTGGCGATGACTTCATTGGCATTCATATTGGTTTGCGTGCCAGACCCGGTCTGCCAGACCTTTAAGGGGAAATGTGCATCCAAAGTCCCATCGGCGACCTCTTTCGCGGCATTCACAATAGCCATTCCCAGACGCTTATCCAGCAAACCCTGTTCCATATTCGTCAGGGCAGCAGCCTGCTTAACAATACCCAGCGCATGAATCAGCGGCAACGGCATGGTTTCCGTCCCGATCCGGAAATTCTGCAGGCTGCGTTGTGTCTGGGCACCCCAGTATTTCGCGCTTGGCACATCAATACTGCCAAAGGCATCTGATTCCTGGCGCATCGTGTCGGTCATTACTGCAGTCTCCTATCCGTCTGGTTCAGGCAATCAACCTGTCGCCTATTACATGGGGGTGCCCCTGTTCAAATCCACAGCACTGTGCCATCTTCTGACATAATCACACGCGGTTTTACCGCGCCAGCAGGCTGGATATCGGGGGGCGTTATGCGTGTTATTGTTCTGGGGGCTGGGGTCATTGGTGTCACAACCGCCTATTATCTGGCCCGTCAAGGGGCGGACGTGGTCGTCATTGACCGCCAGCGCGGCCCTGGTATGGAAACCAGCTTCGCCAATGCGGGCGAATTATCGTATGGCATGAGCAGCCCCTGGGCGGCGCCGGGCATTCCCATGAAAGCGCTGAAATGGCTGTTCATGCGCCATCGCCCCCTGTTCATCTGGCCGCTGATCAGTCCGACCATGTGGAAATGGTGCCTGCAATTATTGATGAATTGTAACGAGACATCCTATGCCCTGAACAAAAGCCGCATGGTGCGGGTTTCAAACTATAGCCGCGATGCCCTGACCGAATTGATGGAAGAGGTCACCATCGACTTCGATCAACGAGACCAGGGAACGCTGCAATTGTTCCGGACCGAAAAGCAGGTCAAGGCGGCGAAGGCGGATCAGGCCGTGCTGGATCAATTCAATTCACCCTATGAAGTGCTGGACCGGGACGGCTGTATCGCGGCAGAGCCGGGCCTGCGCCATGTCGCCGATAAATTTGTCGGGGGCCTGCGCCTGATGGCCGACCGAACCGGCGACTGCCGCGCCTTCACCCAGGCTTTGTCAGAAAAAGCCGCAGAGCTGGGTGTGGAATTTCATTACAATGTCGTGATCAATCGCTTCGTTTCCGAACAAGGTAAGATCATCGGGGTGGAGACGGAACAGGGTCTGGAAACCGCCGACCGCTATGTCTGTGCATTGGGTCCCTATGCGCCGATCCTGTTAAAGACGGTTGGTATTCGCCTGCCGATCTATCCGATCAAGGGTTATTCCATCACCCTGCCCGTCACGGATTCTGACGCGGCCCCGCAATCGACCATCATGGACGAAACACACAAGGTCGCGATTACCCGCCTGGGCGATCGCATCCGTGTCGCCGGGCAGGCGGAAATCATTGGCTATAACAAGCGATTGGGCGGGCATGCGACCGACAGCGTGCGCCATGTTGTCAGCGACCTGTTCCCCAAAGGCGGCGATGTTAGTAAGGCGGAAGGCTGGACCGGCCTGCGCCCCATGACGCCCGATGGCACGCCGGTGATCGGGCCGACACGATATGACAGTCTGTTCCTGAATACCGGTCATGGCACCTTGGGATGGACCATGTCCTGTGGTTCTGCCCGTGCTGTTGCGGATCTGGTCATGGATAAAAAGCCGGAAATCGATATGAATGGCCTGACAGCCGCGCGTTTTGGGCAATAACGACCCATCCTGATGCGTTTTATAGATAGGTGCGCTGCTCAATCGGCGTGATGTTGATCTGTTCCAGTAAGGACTCCAGCAAGGCGCTTTCCGCCCGGTTCATCTTGGCCTTTGGATTCCACAAAACATGAACATCAATCGCCGGTGGGTCCTCATAGGGGGGGATGCGCCACAACAACCCATCTTCGATATCCCGTCGCACGACATGAATTGGCAAGGGACCGACCCCCAGGCCTGCGACGATCATGCGGCGCACCTCCTCCAAATGGGCAGACGTCCCCACAACCCGCTCGTCCAATTGGGCAGCCGCCCGCATCAAGGTGACGGGGCGCAAGGCATCCCCCATCTGATCGGTCACGAAACTGACCGATGAATGGCCGACCAGATCCTGCTTTGTCAGATTAAGCCGCCCGAACAGCGGATGCGTAGGCCCGCAGAACAGGCCAAAATATTCGCGGTACAGCCGCCGATATTCCAGTTTCGGATTTGGATCTTTCACCAGACACACAGCCATGGATGCCCGGCGGGCCAACACGGCGGCTGTCGCCTCCCGACTGGCAGAGACGTCAATTTGCAGCGTCGCAAGCGGATGATGGGTGTGAAATGATGTCAGCGCGTCATTGAACAGGGGGGATATCACATGGCTGGCCATCGCGATGCGAACATGGCCGCGCACTTGATCCGTGACATCGCGCATGACAGTTCCCAGGCGCAGGATCATGCCATGAATGTCAATCACCTCCCGCTGTAGCAACCGCCCCGCCTCCGTCAGTTCAAACCGCCCGGGGGAGCGTTCTATTAGTTTCTTCCCTATGCGATCTTCCAACCGTTTCAAAGCATTAGAAACGGTGGGTTGTTTCAGGCTGAGCCGTTCCGCCGCATCCGTCACGCTGTTGGATTCCGCCAGGACAAGAAAAGTCCGCAGCAGATTCCAATCAAGGTCGCGGGCAAGCCGTTCCGGGCTGGGATACACGGGCATAATACCATTCCCCAAATCTATAGTGACCATTCTAACTATCTATTTGCTGAATAGTAAACCGCATGCGACCTTTTCCCTAATAAGAAATGGAGGCTCAGGGATGTCGGTCGAAGCGCGGGAAGCGCGTCAGCCTTGGATTCTGCTCTCGCCAGCGCTCACAGCTGTGGCGTTACTGTTATTCGTGCCCTTGCTGTTCATCGTGGTCTATTCCTTCTGGCTTAGAACCGCCACGGGCGCGGATCAGGTCGGCTTTTTCCTGGACAACTGGCGTGAGGCACTGTCGGACGCATTTTATCGCGACATCCTGCTGTACACGCTGAAAATCGGGGTGATCACGACCGTGGTCTGTGCCCTGATGGGCTATCCGGCCGCCTATTTCATCGCCCGTTCCAAGGGCAACAAGGCGATCCTGCTGCTGTTGCTGATGCTGCCTTTCTGGATCAGTTACATCATCCGCACGATGAGCTGGATCAACATTCTGGGCGTATCTGGCGCGTTAAATTCAACGCTTCTTGCAATTGGCCTGATCGATGAACCAATCCAGATGCTGTATAATCAGGCAACGGTCGTTCTGGGCCTGGTGCACTTTCTGCTACCCTTTATGGTGCTGAATGTCTATGTCAGCCTGGAAGGGATTGATGCGTCGCTGGAAGACGCCGCGTGTTCCCTGGGCGCGACACGCTGGAACAGCTTTGTAGAAGTCACCCTTCCCCTGTCGCTGCCTGGACTGGCGGCGGGTGGTTTGCTGTGCTTCGTGCTTGGATGCGGCACCTATATCACGCCCCTGGTGCTGGGCGGGCCAACCGATGCCATGTTCGCCAATCTGGTATACGAAGCAATAATCACCCAATTGGACTGGCCGCTGGGTTCCGCGCTGTCGCTGATGCTGTTGGCTGTGCTGGGCGCGCTGGTGCTGATCTATAACAAGTATCTGGGCATGGCACAGTTGATGAAGGGGCTGGGCTGATGGGATGGTCATTGATCCGCCTATGGACCATTCTGGTCTATCTGTTCATGTTCCTGCCGGTCGCGGTAGTGGTGCTGTTAAGCTTCAACGCCAGCCAGTTCGGCAGCTTCCCGATGACGGGCCTGTCCTTTCGCTGGTTCATTGAACTGGCCAATAACGACGCGATCCTGCGCGCCTTTCAAACATCCCTGATTCTGGGGGCGCTGACCGCTGTGATATCAACGACATTGGGTGTTCTGGCCAGTCTTGCGCTGGTGCGCTACACGGTGCCGGGCAGCAACTTGATTTCCACCTGCCTGATCGCGCCAATCCTGGTGCCAGAGGTTGTGCTGGCGGTTGCGCTGTTACTGTTCCTGAATTTCCTGTCGATCAACAAGAGCTTCTTCCTGTTATTGATGGGGCATGTGATCTTCACCCTGCCTTTTGTCATTCTGGTGGTTCAGGCGCGGCTGGTCGGCATTCGCCGCGACATGGAAGAAGCCGCCTTAAGCCTGGGGGCAAGCCCGATCCAGACTTTCTTTCAGATCACGCTGCCCTTGCTGGCACCCGCAGTCTTTGCGGGCATGCTGTTTGCCTTCACGATCAGTTTTGACGACATCACCGGGACGCTGTTCTGGAAGCCCGGTGGCGTAGAAACCGTTCCCACCCAGATTTTCGCGATGCTGCGCAATTCGATTTCGCCTGAGATCAATGCGCTGGGCAGCGTGATGATCGCCCTTACCGTTGGTCTGCCGCTGCTGGGTGCAGCGATTGCCCGACGCATGGCCATAAAGCGCGGCGGTTAGAACCGCGCGAAACCCAATAGTGAACCCAACCTTGAACAGGAGAATAAGCATGGATAACACAACACGGTATGAACGCCTTCGCGAACGCTATTTGAATGGCGATCTGGATCGGCGCAGTTTCCTGGGTCTGATCGGTGCCGCCGGTCTGGCCTATGGTGTGCAAACCCCCTTCAATAAAGGGGCTCTGGCAGCAGTCAGCCAGGTCCGTTTCGATGGCTGGGGCGGTGTCGTTTCCGAAGCCTTCCGGGAATATGCCTTTGGCCCCTATACCAAGGCGACCGGTATTGAGGTTGTCGATGGCACTTTCGGCGGGGGCGATGAATATCTGTCCCGTGTGAAAGCCAGCCAACCCGGCGAATACAACATCGCCCATCTGTCCGGCGTGTTTGACTATGCCCGTTATCACAATCTGGGCCTCAGCTCTGAACTGAATGAAGACAATATCCCCAACCTTCAATATGTCATTCCCAAGCTGTCTGATGTGTTCCGCAAGGTATCGGGCGGTTCGTTGTCCTGCGTTCCTTATGACTATGGTACGACCGGGCTGGCCTATAACCGCAAGCATATCTCTGACGAAGAGATGAAGGAAAAGGGTGCCAGCATCCTGATCGATGAAAAGCTGAAAGGCAAAATCGGCGGGTGGAGTGATTGGCGCACGCGCGTCTGGATGGGGGCCCTGCAAACCAATCAGGACCCGAATGACATCAAGGATATCGATGCCGTCTGGGATGCGGTCCGCACGCATCGCGATCTGGCGCTGAAATACTGGACATCCGGTGCCGAACTGATGAGCCTGCTGGCAGAAGAGGAAATCTATGTCACGGAAGGCTGGTCGGGCCGTATTTACGCCTTGCAGGAGCAGGGTCATGACATTGGCTATATGGATCCGCCCAACGGCTTTGGCTGGCAGGAATGCCTGTTCGTTCTGAAAGGCTCTCCCATGGAAGCCTGTGAAGAACTGCTGAACTTCATGCTGGATCCGGCAACCTCCATCGCCGTCGCGGAAGGTCAGAATTATCCGCCAGCGCTGGACCCGCAGAAGGTCGATCTGGGCAAGAAAATCCCGACCCTGCCCGCCTTTGACCCGACCGGCACCTTGTCCGGCCTGACCTTTGCCGATCCAGGCTACTGGAACGGGAACGAGCAGGACTGGTCCAAGACCTTTGGTCGCGTCCAAAAGGGCTATTAAGCCTGAAACAGGTCCGGGGGTGGGTTACGGCTCACCCCCGACACCTTGAAATCCTTAAGATCGGAGACAGCCCGTGAGCGCCGTCACCCTGACAGATATCGTAAAACGCTTCGGCAGCTTTACTGCCCTGCATCAAACGTCGCTGGAGATTCCGGAAGGGAATTTCGTGACCTTGCTGGGGCCGTCTGGTTGCGGCAAGACAACGACCCTGCGCATGATCGCCGGCTTGCTGGACCCAACCGAAGGGGAAATCAAGATCAAGGGCAAGCGCATGAATGATGTGCCGATCCATAAGCGCAATCTGGGTCTGGTTTTTCAGAATTACGCGCTTTTCCCCCACAAAACTGTCGCGGAAAACATCGCCTTCGGGCTGAAATATCGGGGCGTCTCAAAAGCGGATGCAGAAGAGAAAGTAAAAACGGCCCTAGATTTGGTGCAATTGCCCCATGTTGGCGACCGCTATCCCAAGGCCCTGTCCGGCGGGCAACAGCAGCGAATCGCGCTGGCCCGCGCGATTGTCATTGAACCTGATGTGCTGTTGCTGGACGAGCCCCTATCCGCGCTGGACGCTAATCTGCGCGAAGATATGCGCGTGGAACTGAAACGCATTCAACACCGCATCGGTGTTACCACAGTCTTTGTGACCCATGACCAGTCCGAAGCCCTGGCGCTGAGTGATCATGTGGTCGTGATGTCCAATGGCCGGGTCGAACAGATCGGCGCGCCAGAGGAGGTTTACAACACGCCCGCCAGCGAATTTGTCGCCAGTTTCCTGGGCACGTCCAACATACTGCCCGCCCAATGTCTGGACCTGGATGGAACAGAGGTTTCATTGGATGTTCCAGATCTGGGCCGGTTGAGCATTCCCAAGTCCCGCGCCCCGAAGCTGGACAGGAAAGGTCCTGTCAAATTTGTCGTTCGGGCAGAAAAGGTCACCCTGTCGACAGATGGTTCTGCCTCCCAGGACGGAATCACCACGAAAGGCACCATTGAAGCGGTTGACTATCAGGGGCAGGCGGCGCGCTATTTCGTCCGTGTCGGCGCGCATCAGATGCAGGTCATCAACATGATCGATCAGCATCCCTTTGCCGAAGGGGACACAGTATCCGTTCATCTGCGCGGTCGCGATTGCACCGCCTTACCAGGAAACCAGGAATGAGCACACCGCCCAAGAGTCACCTGTTTTATCAAACCCGTCGCCGCCGTCCGGTTCTGGATCGGGCACGGGGCGTCTATATGTGGGATGTTGATGGAAAGCGCTATCTGGATGGGTCATCCGGCGCGATGGTCTGCAATATCGGTCATTCCAACCCCCGCGTTCTGGAAGCGATGCGCGCCCAGATGGAAAAATCCAGCTTCGGCTATCGCCTGCATTTTGAAACGGAACCGGCGGAGCGCCTGGCGGCCAAAACAGCGGCCCTGGCCCCGCCCGGCCTGGAGCGGGTTTTCTTTGTCTCCGGCGGGTCCGAGGCGGTTGAAAGCGCCACCAAGCTGGCCCGGCAATACACTTTGGCAATTGGTCAGGCCCAGCGCTACAAGGTGATTTCCCGCATGCCCAGCTATCATGGCTGCACCCTTGGTGCGCTGGCGCTGACCGGTTATGCCCCGATGACCGCCCCTTTCGACCCGATGATGAAATCCATGCCAAAGATCCCGGCCCCTCGCGCTTATCTGGATGGATTGAACGCTGATGATCCCGCGACCGGGCTGTATTACGCCAATATGCTGGAGGCAAAAATCCTGGAGGAAGGGCCGGAAACCGTGCTGGCCTTCATCGTGGAGCCCGTGGGCGGCGCGTCGACCGGTGCGCTGGTCCCCCCGGCTGGCTATGCCCAGCGCATTCGTGAAATCTGTGACAAATATGGCGTGCTGTTGATCCATGACGAGGTCATGACCGGCGGCGGGCGTACCGGGAAATTCTTTGCAGCCGAGCATTGGGACGTGGCCCCCGATATCCTGGTCGTATCCAAAGGGTTTGCAGCGGGCTATTCCCCCTTGGGCGCGATGGTTGCGCATGAACGCCTGGTGGAACCTGTGCTGGACAAGGGCGGCTTTATCCATGGCTTCACCTATGCCGGAAACCCGTTAGCCTGCGCGGCCGGCCTTGCGGTGATCGAAGAAATCGAAAGCCAGAATCTGATGGCCAATGCGACCGCTATGGGCGACCTGCTGAAAGCGGGCATGACAAAGCTGATGGATCGGTTCCCCTTCATTGGTGATGTGCGGGGTAAGGGGTTGCTGCTGGCTTTCGAACTGGTATCGGACCGCCGAACCATGCTGCCATTGCCAAAGCAACTGGCGGCGTTTGATCGGCTGGTTGAGATTGCCTATGACAAGGGACTGATCATCTATTCCCGGCGCACGCGCGGCGGATATGAAGGCGATCATTTCCTGGTTTGCCCCCCGATGACCATTACCGAAGAACAGGTTGGGGAAGTTCTGGCAACCCTGACTGAATCGCTGGGCGATTTTGCGAAAGAGGTGGATCTGCCCGTCTCTGCCGCAGCGTAAGTGAGGCCCCTTTATGAGTAAGATTATCATCACCTGCGCGGTTACGGGGTCCATACACACGCCCTCCATGACCCCCTATCTGCCCATTACAGGGGAACAGATCGCGGAAAATTCGATTGATGCCGCACAGGCTGGCGCATCGATCCTGCATCTGCATGCCAGGGACCCGGTCGATGGTCGGCCTTCTGCCAGCGCCCAGCATTTCATGGCGTTCCTGCCAGTCATAAAGCAACGCAGCGACGCGGTGATCAACCTGACCACCGGCGGCAGCGCGACCATGACCCTGGACCAGCGGCTGGAAGCCCCGTTGCAGGTGGAACCGGAAATGTGTTCCCTGAATATGGGCAGCATGAATTTCGCCCTGTATCCGGCTGTTGATCGGATCACTGACTGGAAATACGACTGGGAAAAGCCATTCCTGGAAAACAGTGACGATCTGGTTTTCAAGAACACCCCCCGCGACATCGCCCATATCCTGACTGAGATGGGACAGAACCGTGGCGCGCGGTTTGAATTTGAATGCTATGATGTGGGCCATTTGTACATGCTGCGCCATTTCGCAGATCGTGGGCTGGTCCAGGCACCTTTCTTCATTCAATTCGTGTTTGGTGTGCTGGGTGGTATTGGAGCCGATCCGTCCCATCTGATGCATATGAAGCAAACTGCGGATACCTTGTTTGGCACCGACTATCAGTTTTCGGTCCTGGCCGCTGGGCGTCACCAGATTCCCCTGACGACCATCGCTGCGGCCATGGGCGGGCATGTGCGGGTCGGACTGGAAGACAGCATTTATCTGTCCAAAGGCGTCCTGGCGAAATCCAATGCAGAACAGGTTGCCAGAATTCGGGAAATCGTGGAGCGTCTGGGCAGAGATGTCGCCAGCCCCACAGAGGCCCGCGCAATCCTGGGCCTGAAGGGCGCAGACCGCACAAATTTTTAAGTTCACGCAAAGGCCACCCGGCCGGTGAGGAGCGTTATGAAAGCCATCTTCGACGAAACCCAACGCCAGCATGATCCCAAACATTTCATGGCCAATGGGGTCGTCCTGCCCAGCCCGGAACAGCCCGCCCGCATTGATGCGCTGATGACCGGAGCAGAGAATGCCGGTTGCGCCTTCACCGCTGCGGAAGATCATGGCATGGGGCCGTTGTCGATTGTACACAGTGTCGAATATCTGTCCTTTCTGGAAACCATCCACACGCGCTGGTCCCGGATCGAGGGGGCGTCGGATGAGGTTATTCCAAACATCCATCCTGACCGTCGTTTTGCCAGCTACCCGAAATCTGCTGTCGGTCAGGCGGGATATCACCAGGCGGACACGGCCTGCCCAATCGCGGCAGGCACCTGGCAGGCGGCATATTGGTCGGCGCAATCTGCCCTGACTGCCGCTGATCTGGTGATCGATGGGGACCGCGCCGCCTATGCCCTGTGTCGCCCGCCGGGCCATCATGCCTTTGCCGATATGGCAGGCGGCTTCTGCTTCCTGAACAATGCCGCGATTGCAGCGGAACAATGTGTGCGGGCAGGCATGCGCCCGGCCATTCTGGATGTCGATGTTCATCACGGCAATGGCACCCAGGGGATATTTTATCACCGCAGCGATGTCTTCACCGTGTCGGTTCATGCCGACCCGATCCGCTTTTATCCCTTCTTCTGGGGCCATGCGCATGAGCGCGGTGATGGTCCTGGCCTGGGCTATAATCTGAACATCCCCCTGACGCGCGGTACCTCCGATTCCGATTATATGGAAGCCCTGGAACCTGGTCTGGATGCGATCCGCAGTTTTGGCCCGGATGTCGTAATCGTCGCCCTGGGCCTGGATGCCTATGAAGAAGACCCGCTGAAAGGTCTGGCGATCACCACGGAAGGCTTCGGTCGCATCGGGGCGGCTATTGGGGGATTGGCCCTGCCCACCCTGTTGATTCAGGAAGGGGGCTATCTGTCCGATGCCCTGGGCGCGAACCTGACCAGCGTGCTGAAAGGCTTTGAAAGCGTATGAACAAGACCGCCGATATCATCGTCATCGGGGGCGGCATTGCCGGGATCGGCGCAGCGGCCATGATAGCGCCGGATGCAAAGGTCATCGTCTTGGAGACCGAAGATGTTATCGGCAGCCATTCCACGGGTCGTTCCGCAGCGATCTATATCCGTAACTATGGCAATGCGACACTGCGCGCACTGAATGCCGCGTCAGAGCCGCTGTTACAAAACCCCGAAAAAATTGGGGAAACGTCCGTCCTGTCACCCCGGGGCGAAATGCTGGTTGCCCGGGAAGAAGAGATTCCAGAGCTTGAAGCCTATCTGAATGGGGCGGAAGGGATTGAACGCCTGTCCCCGGCCGAAGCCATCAATCTGTTCCCGCTGTTGCGGGAAGAGGCTGTTGCCGCCGCAGCGATTGAACGATCCGCCCAGGATATCGATGTGGACAGGCTGTTCCAGGCCTTTGCCCGCACCCTGCGCCATGCCGGTGGGGAGATCATCACCAAGGCCCCGGTTACTGCCCTGACACGTACGGGGTCTGTCTGGCATATCACGACACCACAGGGCACTTTTGAAGCCCCCATTGTTGTAAATGCAGCAGGGGGCTGGGCCGATACCATTGCCAGGATGGCGGGACTGAAGCCCCTGGGCCTGACCCCCATGCGGCGATCCGCGGCGCTGCTGCCCGCCCCGGATGGTTATGACATCACCCATTGGCCGCTGGTCGCCAGCGCGTCTGAGACCTGGTATGCCAAGCCAGAGGCCGGGCTGCTGATGGTTTCCCCTGCGGATGAAGACCCGGTTGAGGCGCATGACGCCTGGGCCGATGATATGGTGCTGGCCGAAGGGCTGGACCGATTTGAACAATCAATGAAGATGACCGTCACCCGGGTGGAACGCAGTTGGGCAGGCTTGCGCACCTTCGCGCCTGATCGCACACCGGTCGTTGGATTCTCCCCACAGGCAGAGGGATTCTTCTGGCTGGCAGGACAGGGCGGGTACGGCATTCAAACCTCCCCCGCCCTATCCCAACTGGCCGCAGATTTGTGCCTGGGACGTGATAGTGCCCTTGGGGCGGCGGTCCTGGATGCCCTGTCCCCGGCCAGACTGTCATGATCTGACCGGGGGGTGAGGTTATGATGTGCGCTTACCGACCCTTGCGATAGTATTCCTGAGCAGCGGCGACACCAGATCCCAGCTGGATGGGGTAGTCCAAATCCTTCATTGCCATTTCAATTGTCGCCAGCCCGGACAACATCAATGTATCGGTCAGCATGCCCAAATGACCGATCCGGAACACCTTACCGGCCACCTTTCCCAAACCGACGCCATAGGAAACGCCATAAGTCTTATAGGCGTGATTGACCAATTCATTGCTATCGAACCCATCTGGCACATAAATCGCGCTGACTGAGTCAGAGTGGAATTCAGGTTTTGTGGCACACAGGCGCAGCCCCCAGGCCTGGACAGCCAAACGCACGCCTTCGGCCAGGCGATGGTGCCGGGCAAAGACCTGATCCAGCCCTTCCTCCAACAGCATGGCGACGCTTTCGCGCAACCCCATGATCAAGGGCACGGGCGGGGTATAGGGGAAATTCCCCTTTGCATTTGCAGCGGCCATATCACGGATATCGAAGAAACAGCGCGGACATTTCGCGGTCTCAGCGGCTGCGAATGCCTTTTGACTGACGCCAACAATCGCCATGCCCGTGGCCAGCATGAACCCCTTTTGCGACCCGCTGATCGCCAGATCAACACCCCATTCGTCCATACGAAAATCAATCGACCCCAGGGAACTGACCGCATCGACATACAGCAGCGCTGGATGCTGTGCTGTGTCCATCGCCTTACGCACCGCCGCAACATCACTGGCAACGCCGGTTGCGGTTTCATTATGGGTAACCAGGACCGCTTTGATCTTATGGTCCGTATCAGCGGCCAGGCGTTTGCCATATTCGTCTGCCGGGGCACCTTCGCCCCAGGCACAATCGATCAGATCCACATCCAGCCCAAGACGCTCACACATCTCGATCCAACGCTGGGAGAACATGCCAAAGCAGGCGATCAGAACCCTGTCACCGGGTGATAGTGTATTGGTCAAGGCGGCTTCCCATCCGCCTGTACCACTGGCCGGGAAGGTAATGACTGTCCCGGTTTCGGTTTTGAAAATTTTCTTCAGATCCACCAGCAATGGTGCCAGAATCTGAACAAAATCAGGCGCGCGGTGATCCATGGTTGGAACATTCATCGCATGGCGCAGACGTTCTGGAATATTTGTCGGGCCAGGAATAAATACAGGGTTTTGCGTGGACATGGGCGTTCCTCAAGAAAAAGGTTTTTATGATTTTGAACGTTTCAGGCAGACAGTTGAGTCAACACAATTGAACTAAACACAGGTCTGGACTATCGACTGGGATACAGTCGCCAGTCAAATATATCGATACAATTCGAAATCCACCCCCCTGAAAATCAAAATAGTCTGCCATCACTCTTTATCGGAAATGGGGTCCTTGCAAATCTCTCGTATGCAGGCGCGCAGCCATCGATGCACCGGATCCGCATCCATACGCGGATGCCAGAACAAGGAGATGGAAAATTCCGGCATGGGAAACGGTAAGGGAAAGCTGAACAGACCTGTCCGCAAATGCTCCGTAAAACGCTCTGGCACGGTCGCGATCAGATCCGATTTCTGAACTAGAGCCAAAGCGGTCGTGAATTCCTCTACCACGATGGCGATATCCCGACCTTGCGTCATGGCTTTCAACATCTCATCCGGGCGCGACGCATCAGGACTGCGCCGTGCCACCAGAATGTGCCGCCCGTTGGAAAATCGCTCCACGGTCACGTCGCCTTGGCTCAAGACATGACCATGCCGCACCACACAGATGAAACGATCGTCATATAGGGATTGCATGCGCACTTCCGGCCCGGTCAATATGTCCAGAACCCCGGTTTCAAGATCAACGGAGCCATCGCGCAATGCTTCAGAATCCTTGTTGGATTTATGCACAAAGCGCAGACGGATGCCCGGTGCCTCCTTGTGAATTCTCTCTAACAGCCTGAGGGCGTAACTTTCGACAAATCCACCCCGCGTGCGGATCGTAAACGTTCGGGTCACGGACTTTAAATCCGGCACTTCTGTTGGGCTCAGAACCCGTGTCGCCTCCTGGACCAAGGCCGACACAGACTCCCGCATTTCTAAGGCGCGCGCGGTTGGCACAAGGCCCCTGCCCGCCCGAACCAGCAAGGGGTCCCCCGTTGTTGCACGCAGCCGGGTCAAGGCCCGGCTCATCGCAGAAGGGCTTAAGTTCAAACGCTTCGCCGCCCGTGTGACGCTGCCTTCCGACAACAGCACATCCAGGGTAATCAACAGGTTCATATCGGGCCGTATCATGGCAGAAGGATAGCACAATCCAGTCCATTTAGCATGGCGTTAAACGCAATAATAAAATGTAAATGGTGCACCTTCCGCAATGCTACTAACAGGGTTAAGTTTCACCAATAGCAAATGCAATTCGTTCAAGGTTGGAGAATTTCTGTGCGTTTCGAGTCTGTACAGCCCCCCACAATAACACCGCCACGCAAAACATCACCTTGGGCACTGGTCGCATTGGCGGTTTCAATGTTGCTTGCATCGCTGGGTATCAACATCGCAAATGTCGCCCTGCCAGCCATTGCGCAGGCCTTTGATGCGCCCTTCCATACGGTCCAATGGATTGTGCTGGCCTATCTGCTGACGATTACAATCATGATCGTCACGGCGGGCCGCTTAGGGGATATTCTGGGTCACAAACGTGTCCTGACCGGTGGATTGATTCTGTTCACCTTGGCCTCCCTTCTGTGCGGGGTCTCCCCAACACTGCCCATTTTGATTGCCGCCCGCGCGCTGCAGGGTGTTGGGGCCGCCGTCCTTATGGCATTAAGCCTGGCCCTGATCCGCGATACGGTCCCGCCTGAAAAAATTGGCACGGCAATGGGGCTGATGGGAACAATGTCTGCGGTTGGCACCGCATTGGGCCCCTCTCTGGGTGGATTGTTGCTGGCAGGGCCAGGATGGCATGCGATATTCCTGATTGTCGTACCTTTGGGTCTTGTGAACACAGTGTTGGTCCTGCGCACGATCCCGGCGCAGGACGCGCGGGTGACAGATACACGACCCAGGCTTGATGGATGGGGAACGCTTTTCCTGGCGGGAGCCCTGGGCAGCTATGCATTGGCCGTAACAATCGGCAATGGAACCCTGAATTGGCTCAATATCGGATTGATCTCAGCCTCTGCCCTGGCAATTGGCGTGTTCATTCGGGTCGAAAAGACTGCCCCAGCCCCATTGATCGAGTTATCCGCGCTGCGAAACTTAAGTTTATCGACCGGCCTGATTACCAATTTCTGCGTCGCAACCGTTATGATGGCGACCCTGGTCGTGTTTCCATTCTATCTGTCACTGGCTTTGGGCCTGAATGCGGCACTGGTCGGTTTGATCCTGACGGTTGGCCCGATCATGTCCGTGATCTGCGGCGTCCCATCTGGATGGCTTGTGGATCGGTTTGGCGTATCCAGGATCATGTTCCTGGGATTGTTTAAAATGGTTCTGGGCTGTCTGGCTCTGGCCCTTTTGCCCACAGAATTTGGCACCATCGGCTATATCGCCGCCACCGCAATATTGTCGCCTGGCTATCAATTATTCCAATCAGCCAATAATACAGCGATCATGACCCCGGTCCCAATCGATCAACGTGGCGTTATTTCCGGCATGCTGAATTTGTCACGCAATCTGGGGCTGATCACAGGGGCCGCTGTAATGGGAACGATTTTTACCTATGGGGTTGGCAGCTCGGATATTGTCAAAGCGGCCCCGACAGCCATTGCAACGGGGATGCACACAACCTTTACGGTGGCCACCATCATAATGGTGCTGGCCCTCAGCTTGGCAATTGTCACCTACAAACGCGCATCGGGTAGGGTCCCGTTAGAAACCCCACAACACTAAACAGCCCCGTCATATCCATAGGTTTCACGCGCTTGCTCGATGGTCAAAAAGCCATCTTCAATATCCTGGCGCACGGCGTCCTGGGGTCGGTCTTTCGGGGATCCATAGCCCCCGCCACCTGCTTGTTTCAAGGTAAGAACGCTGTTGGGGGGCAGCCGGAACGATCCCTGCCCACTGGTTTCGCGCCCGTCGATCAGATGCGCCCTGGGCGCGCCATTGCCACCCCCGAACAATCCTTTCGCGGGAAAGCGGGTGCGATTGGACATGGCATGCACGGTCACATCATGGCCTGTCATATTGCGCATGGATACGACCTGACCAACGCCACCCCGATACTGTCCCACACCACCGGAATCGGGACGCAGGATCTTTTCTTCCACGCGCAGGCCACTCAGGGATTCAAACACTTCAATCGGGGTTGTGCCCATATTGGACGATCCAGGTGTCGTCTGACGCCCATCCAACCCCTGCAACGCGCCAAAGCCCCCAGCAGCGCAATAGGTCACCGACATGCCCGACCCGTCCGGCAAATGCCCTTGCAAGGTCAGGAAATCGATCAAGCCACTATCCGCCGCGACCTGATCCGGGAGAATCTTCGACACCGTGTCAAAGACCAGCGGCACCACGAAATGCCCGATTGCATGACGCCCCGCCGATGGAGCGGGCGGCACCGCGTTCAGGATACAGCCGACCGGGGCTGAAACCTCAATCAGGGCAGACGAGCCCTCATTATTGGGGATCATCGGTGTGGTCAGGCATTTTGCGGCATACAGCGCCATAGAGCGCGTATAGCAGATCGGCACGTTCGAGCCGAACCGCACACAGCCTTCGGTTCCAGTAAAATCGATGGACAGCCGGTCCCCTTGCTTTTTCACGGTACAGACCAGACGCCTGGTTTCTTCCCCCGCTTCTACCAGCACCTCACCGGTATGCTGCCCATCCGGCCAGGCAAGCAAGGCCTGACGCAAGGCGTCTTCCGATTGTTGCAGGATCGCATTGGCCAGCGGCTCCAAGGAGGAACAGCCATAGGTTTCCATGAAATCCACCACCTGTCGTGTCACGACGGAGGTACAACTGATATTGGCGTGAATATCGCCGATCACCTGATCGGGCACCCGCACATTCAGGCGGATCAGATTCATGAAATCCTGATTGACCACACCGGCTTTCACCAGTTTTACGACAGGAAGCCGCAGCCCCTCGTGATAAATCTCCGTCGCGGAGGCGGAAAAGCCCATCCCCCCGATATCGGGCAAATGGCTGATGCTCATCGCATAGCCGACCAGATCACCCTTCAGATAAATCGGTCGCATCACCGCGATATCATACATATGACCGGTGCCAAACACCGGATCATTGGAGACAACGACATCGCCTGCTTCCAGGCTTTCCGGTGGGATTTTGTCCAGCATATGGCGCAGGGTGGTTGATGCCGTACCGATAAAGACCGGAATACATTTTGCGGATTGTGCAATGACCCGCCCCCGCAAATCAAAGATCAGAACAGACAGATCAAACCCTTCCCGCACCAAGGTGGAAAAGGATGTGCGCACCAGGGCCGCAGCCCCTTCATCGGTAATGGAGATAAGACGATCCCACATGATGGAAAGATCGATAGCATCGAAAGACTGAGGGGCAGACATTCCACCAAACTCCTAAAATAATGCGTTAAGCCTGACCGATTTCGGCCATTAAATGACCACTGGGATGAACCGAAGCCGTATCCCCTGCATCCAGCAGCACCGTGGATTCGTTTTCCTCGACTAGGCAAGGACCTTCAACCACATCCCCCGCGCGCAACAGATAACGATCATAGACCGGGCAATTGATCATCCCACCGGCCAGTCCGAAATAGGCCTGGCGATGCCCCTTTAAGGCATCTTTCGATACGGTGCGGGACGTCACTTCCCCCCCGATCAGCGGGAAATCAGGATCGGGGCCACGGGCCTCCACCTTCCAACTGACAATTTCCAGGGGCAGGTCCAGCAAGGTTTCAAAGACGTCACGATAGGCCGCCTCAAATAAGGGGCGCAGCTGGGATACCAGATCCACCGATGAAACCCCATCAGGCAGGCGGATTTCAATATCATAGCCCTGGCCGCAATATCGCATGTCCAAACGCCGATCCAGGGTGATCTGGGACCGGGACAGATTGTTTTCTAACAGATAGGACATCGCCGACGTTTCAACCGGGGCCATGGCCGCATCGAAACTGTCGGCATTCAGGTCATCGATCTTCATGCGATTTGATCGAACAGTTTCAAAAGCCATGGCACCGACCAGCATGCCAAACGCGGACATGACGCCAGCACCAGCAGGGAAGATCACCTTCGGCACCATCAGCTTCCGGGCGATCCGCGCGGCATGCAGCGGTCCCCCACCCCCGGATGCCGTCATCACGGCCCGGCGATAGTCAAATCCCCGCTCTGTCGCATGAACGCGAAAGGCGCGGCTGATATCCTCGTTGGCGACATCATGAGCCCCCCAGGCGGCGCGAATGACATCCAGATTCAAGGGATCTGCATAGCGGGAAATGGCATCCTGTGCCGCCCCTGCATCCAGCGTCATGCGGCCCCCCAAAAAGCCTTTTGGATCCAGATATCCCAGCGTCAGATTGGCATCGGTCAGCGTTGCATCCTGCCCCCCGCGCCCATAACAGGCGGGACCTGGTTCAGAACTGGCACTGCGCGGTCCCACCCGAAGCCTGTTCAGGCTGTCGATTGACACGATGCTGCCACCGCCCGACCCGATTTCACACATATCGATCACAGGAATGCGCAACTGCAATCCACTGCCGCTTTTATGCTTATAGGTCCGTGCCGCTTCAAATTCATAGGTCTTATAGGGCAGGCCCTTCTTGACCAGGGCACCCTTGGCGGTAGTGCCGCCCAGATCGAACGACAACAGGTTATCGATACCAAGGTCCCGTCCCAGCCGGGCCGACATCAGAACACCCGCCGCAGGCCCTGATTCCAGCAGGCGAACCGGGAAGCGCCGCGCTGTTTCCGGCGTCGTCAATCCACCACTGGAACCGATAATGACCAACTGACCGTGATACCCTAACTCCTCCAAACCCTGCTCAAGCCGCTTTAAATAGGCATCCACCAAAGGCTGGGAATAGGCATTCGCACAGGTCGTCGTCCATCGTTCAAATTCACGGGCATAGGGGAAAACATCTGACGATGTGCAGGCGAACAGATTGGGAAACCGCCGGGCGACGATCTGACGGCTTTGTTCTTCGTGATCGGGATTGGCATAGGAGTGCATATAGCAAATCGCAATCGCCTCCACGCCCTGCTGTTCGACCAGATCCGCGACCTTCTGTTCGACCTCTGCCGGATCCAGGGGGGTCAGGACGCTGCCATCATGCCAGACTCTTTCGCCGATCTCTGCCCGCAATGCCCTTGGCACCAGCGGCTCGGCAAATTGCAGGCGCAGGTCATACAGGTCATAGCGTTGCTCCTGGCCAATATCGAACGTGTCGCGAAAGCCCTGGGTGACCAACATGCCGACACGCGCCCCCCGCCGTTCGATCAGCGCATTCGTGACCAGTGTCGTGCCGTGTACGATTTCGGTGATGTCATCGATGGAAAGGTCATTTTCCTGAACGATTGCCGCGACCCCTTCCAACACAGCGCGGGCCGGATCCCGTGGTGTCGTCAACCGCTTGTGAACTGCGGTCGCACCATCTGGTCGGATCAGGGCAAAATCTGTAAAAGTTCCACCAATATCAATACCCAAGCGTGCCATAATATCCCTTTAAAGACTGTCTGAACCATGCCCTTCTGCCATGACCCCAAGCAATGGATGCCACGACCAGAATGACCGGTCCGGGGGGATGGCAGAGTGATCCGTCTATACCATCGATCCCGCAACGTCCATCGTGAAGACGGAAGAACACTTTCAACTGAACGGGGCACCCTATTGGGGCCTTACAGTCCAGCGTGATTATTTCTAAAAAGGCAGAATGCAGCGTCAGGCAGGCGCGGCACCGCGTTGCGAACGCGGGCTGTCACCACGTTTGTATCTGCTTTTATTTGCGGGCTGCGGCCGCTTCTTCGCGCCATAAATCCCAGGGGCGTTTTACCTGTGCCTCGATTGTGTCGGAACAGGTCTGACACTCGCCTGGGGTCAAATAGCGAACCGTCCCCATTTGTGTGGCCTGCATCTGATAGCGGGCATTCAATTCGGCATAGACCGCGCGATAGACCGCCTGTTGGATCGACCCACCAACCACGGTTGAGCCATGCCCCCGCATCAGGACGATATCTGAATTGGCAAAGCAATCCGCCAGGGCGCGGCCCTTATCGCGATCACTGATCAAAAGGCTGGTGGCATCCCCAAACTCTTCCCGAATCTCAAACACCGGGGCCGCCTGACCGATAAATCCTGCCATATGGAACATGGCGCGCAGCGGCACAGACTCCACCACCGTCAAGGGGACAATGGCGTGAGAATGGCTGTGAACGATGGACTGAACATCCGGCCGCTGACGATAAATTTCGCCATGAATGAAGCGTTCCAGATAGACTCGGCGCGCTTCTGATCCGATGGGGTCTCCGTCCAGGGTGAATTCAACGATATCATCCTCTGTGACCTGACCCGGCGCCATGTTGCGCGCCAGAAGAAAATGGCCCGGATTGTTTTCATGTCGGACACTGATATGACCGAATGCATCGACCACGCCCTGATCATAAAGGATATGATTTGCCGCGACCAAATCCTCCAGAACGGCATTGGAAATGCCCGATGGATGCCGTGGTGATGTCTGTGTCATTGCAATTGCCCTTTTTTGATTGTTCCCACCCAGTCACACGCCCCACAGCCGGATGACATCCCATCGCCCAACTGTGTGTAAAGACGTGCCCCTGTTCTAATACATTCGATCAGGAAGTCCAAACCTGATCTCCACGCACTAGTGTGGTTCTTGCCGCCCGACAGACAGGTACCTAGTGCTGGCCCTAGAGCGGCAGGACGGAAATGCGATCAACCGACGCTTTGCAGGAAGTCTTGGGTTCGTGCCATTTTGGGGGCGGAAAGAACCTCTTTTGGACTGCCTTGTTCGACAACGACACCGCCATCCATGAACACGACCGTGTCGGCCACTTCACGGGCAAAAGCCATTTCATGCGTAACGACAACCATTGTCATACCGCCTTTGGCAAGGTCACGCATGACCTGTAGAACCTCACCCACCAGTTCCGGGTCCAGCGCCGATGTCGGCTCGTCAAACAGGATCAGTTTCGGTTCCATTGCCAAGGCCCGGGCAATTGCGACCCGTTGTTGCTGACCGCCAGACAAACGGTTGGGAAATACATCCGCCTTGTCTTTCAGCCCCACCCTGTCCAACAGATCCATTGCCAGATCACGCGCTGCGTCCTTTTTCATCCGCCGGACAGCAACAGGGCCTTCCATAACATTCTTCAGGGCCGTCTTGTGGGCGAAGAGATTAAAATGCTGAAACACCATTCCGATATGCGCGCGCCGCGCGGCGGCTTCTTTCTCTCGCAACTCGATCAGACAATCGCCCTCACGGTTATAACCGACCAATTCCCCGTCCACCGACAGCCAGCCACCATCGATCGTCTCAAGATTATTGATACAGCGCAGAAAGGTCGATTTGCCAGACCCGGACGGGCCGATCAGGCACACCACCTGACCGCGATCCACAACAAGGTCTATGCCTTTCAGGACCTGCAGGGACCCAAAGGATTTCATCACACCTTCGGCCCAGACCATGGGTTCATTGTTTGTCATGTCAGTACTCATAAACGTGTCGGGTCTCCAGCCTTGGGTTATCGGTCAATTCGTGCTGCGAAAGCCGCGCCCCAGTTTGTGCTCAAGGAAATACTGGCCAACCGAAAGCAGAGAACAGATCGTCAGATACCAGATACTTGCAACGATCAGCAGCGGAATGACCTCAAAGGTACGGGCATAGATCGTCTGGGCGGAGTATAACAATTCCGGAAGGGCGATGACGCTGACCAGGGATGTTGTTTTCAGCATCAGGATCACCTGATTGCCGGTGGCGGGTACGATGACGCGCAATGCCTGTGGCAAGGTAATGCGCCAATAGACTTGCAGGCGGCGCATCCCGATCGCCGTTGCGGCCTCGCTTTGTCCCTGACCAACGGCAAGGATACCCCCACGGATGATTTCCGCCATATAGGCGCTTTCATGCAGGGCCAGCCCCAATAGGGCCGCCATGAACGGCGTGATGGCATTGCCCGAAAGCGTGAAAAGCGTTTCCCCGCCGGGCAGGCCAACGTCAATCTCTGGATACAGGGCGGAAATATTGAACCAGAAGATCAATTGAACCAGCAGCGGGGTACCCCGGAAAAGCCATTTATAGGCAGCGACAAAACTGCGCAGCCAGCGATCCTCGGACAGCATCATAAGGGCCAGGAACACACCGATAATCGTGCCCAGAACCATCGATATGACCGTCAGTTCAATAGTTGTCCAAAGGCCTTTCAGGATGATTGCACTGGTCAGGTATTTAAAGACCACATCCCATTGAAAATTTGGATTTGTTGCACTCATCCAAATCAATCCAAAGACGAACAGCGCCAAGGCAGTATCGGCTGCCAGACGCCCATAGGACGTCCGGCGCACGATCTTTAGCGACTCTCTCTCAGAACGCTTACCGGCCCCCGGTGAGGGGTGCCGGGGCGCTTCCTTATTGACCGTCGTCATTTACTCTCCGTTTATCAGCGGCGCATCCAGGGCCAGTTCCCCGATATGCCAATCGTCCAGAATCTTCTGATAGGTTCCATCCGCGATCAGGGCTTCGGCGGCGGCCTTAAAGACCTGTGCCATCGGGTCCCCCTTGCGGAAGGCAAAGCCAGAAACCCCTGACAGATCTGCCGTCTTTGCCTTTTCAAACAAATCCTCATTCAGGCGGACCATGTAACCGGCATAGGGTGCCCCATCCAGCCAGCCATCAATGCGACCGGTCTTGACGGCCAGGCTGCCTTCATTCGGACCTGCAAAATTCAGCACCTCAAACGCTTCTTTGCCATTTGCAGCACACTCTTCCTGCAGGCGTGGAACCAGTTCAAGCCCTTGTTTCGATCCGGTGGCAACCCCGATCTTGCGACCGCACAGATCATGCAGGTCCAGGCCACTTGGATTGCCCTTTTTCACCATGACCGCCGTACCGGTCTGTTGGAAATCAACAATGTCCATCTTCTCGCGCCGTTCCGGGGAGTCATGAAAATAGGACGTGTCATAGCGTTCGCTTAGAATGCCCGCGATGATGCCCGCAAATTTGGAGGATTCCGTCGTAACAGGAATTCCCAGTTTGACGCCGATGGCCTTTTGAAAGTCCAGCACATAGCCAACCATTTCACCCTTATCATCAATGAAATAGCTGGGCGGATATTGTGGGTCATAGACCGCCACGATGCCGTCCTTATACGCCTCTGGAACTTGCGCGTGAAGGGCGGCATCCGCCCCGGCTGGCAAATCCTGCGCAAATGTCGCCTGTGAGGACAGGATCAGGCCCGCTGCGATTGCAACAATCTTTGGGAAACGATGGAACTGTGATGGATGTGTATGCATCATGTTACCTCACTTCTGGTCTAAACCATTAAGTTAAAGGGGATATTCCCTGATCAGAGAATACGATCCACCAATCTGGCCCAGCCATTTTCTTCTGTGGCATGCCAGTCCGACGTGGTGAAGGTCGCCGAAACGATCTCTTTGATTTCCAGGTCCGCAAGGTCGCAATAGTCCAACTCATACTGTGGCCATTTATTGAATTTGACGCTGCCCTTTCCGATCTTCTTTTCCAGCAGGGTAACGTCCGACGATGTGTCGCGGTTCAGGACTTCCGCAAACCCCATCCCTTCCCGGGATGCGTCAGGCAGCAATCGCAGCAGATAATGTGGGGTCAGTTGCAAGGGGTCTGCCTGGGTCACGGTATCATCTGGAGTCCATTCCAGTTCAACCACCGGCGTCGATCCCAGCTTCACAACGGATCGAACGCCGCCATTGTCCAGCCTGTCGAAAGAGATATCGCTGACAAGCTTTGGATATCCCCATTTCTCACGACCACCCATCACCAGGCGGTTTAAGTTCTCAAACTCAACAATCGGATGCCCGCCCCGCTTTCCCTTATATTCCATCGGTACAATGACGATGATATCCTTGAAGGGCACGACGGCATTGTTGCTGTAGTCCGATGCCGAAATGAAAATCCTGTCACCAACGGGCGTAAAGGGCGTATTGGCCAGATTCTGTTCAATCCAATCCGGATCCACGCGAAGATCGAAACTGATCGCAGGAAGGTTTGGGCAATGACTGGGCACGGTCGTCCCATAAGGCAATCGCTTATACAGTTGAGCGGACGTAAAACCTTCACGCATACCAGATCTCCATTGCGGGCTTGATTCAGGGTAGTCGTTGACAAAAACAGTTATCTCCGGCATCCCTGTAAGTGTTCATTAAGATGAACGTTCATTTAAATGAACACTTGTGTCAATACTGTGTCAAGAGCAATTTCACCCGAAAATTATGTGTTTCTTCCTTGGGGCGTGGTTGGTGGTATGAATGCTATTCTGAGTAAACCACACCCGTTTTTGGAAGTATCTAGGTATGCGCGATCATAAGATCTGTCTTCATATCAGACCCTGTTTTCCTCAGACCAAGCCGTGGAGAGACGCGCGTGAACAAAGAAACCAAGTCGCAGGAGCAAGACAGCTTCGCCCAGCATGTTGGTCAGCGCATTCGATATTTTCGCGACCTTCAGGGTCTGTCGCTTTCTGAGCTGTCGCGGCGCTCTGGGATCGCAAAAGGCACCTTATCAAAGCTTGAATCCGGCACTGGCAATCCGACAATTGTCACACTTGGCGCGCTGGCAGGGATCCTAAATATTACGCCCGGCGATTTTATGGAGCCACGCAATGGGCCGCCCCGAGATCAGCGCGGGCGGAAAAATATATCAGGTCCCGGCATAACCATGCTGTTCCTGCACAAAATCGTCGCGGAAAAAAGTTGGGATATATATGAAACCAACATCCCACAGACCGACACCCCCATCTATTCGGCGACGCATGGAGGCATTGAGCATTTAATCATGGTTGAAGGCGTCGCAGAGGTCGGCCCCGTAGACGCCCCAACCCGCCTCCACCCCGGTGAACGCGTCGCCTTCCCCGGAGACAAGCCCCACCTATATTTCGCAATAGGCGGCCCCTGCAAAGCCTTACTAATGATGGAACACCCAACCAAACGGGCGTAAAAGAACAAGCCCGTGAGAATCGAGGCACAACCGCTGCAACTGGCTACTGCCAATTAGTGAGGTAAAGTCTCAGTCAAAGGCTTCTGGCTAGGAACAATCAGAGTCCCTCAAGCAAGTTCGCCGCTGGGTTCGCCGCGCAGGGTGGTGCGGTACATTACGCGGCGGGTATTATCGTCATAATCGCCCATTGCCATATGGATGGCGCAACGGTTGTCCCAGATCAACAGATCACCTGGGCGCCAGCGGTGCCGGTAGGTGTTTTCCGGTTCCGTTGAATGTTTGTACAAATAGTCCAGAATTGGGCGGCTTTGTTCTTCAGTCAGGCCTTCCAGTTCTACCGTCGTCATTTCCGCAACATATAAGGCGGGCTTGCCGGTCTCATCATGATACCGGACGACAGGTTGCAATACCGGCGGATTGCGGCGGCGGATGTCTGCCAATTCTTCAGCAGAACGGCGTGCCCTGGTTTCACGAGCGACCGACATGTCATGCTTTGCGCGCATGCCGTCCAACATCCGCTTATAAGGCTCTGGCAGGGTTTCCCAACTGCGATACATATTGCCAAACATCGTGTCACCACCAACTTCCGGGGCTTCGTCGCAATACAAAAGCGACCCCAGCGCCGGTCTAGTCGTGGTCGACAGATCAGAGTGCCATTGTCTCCCAACGACAAGCTTCTTCCCGGTGTTTTCAAAATTCGTCACCAGCAGAATTTCAGGATGCTCCGGATGACAGAATTTTGGGATCGCCTCATGCGTTTCCAGTTCGCCCAGGCGGCGACTGAACGCAATATGCTGTTCATGGGTCAGGTTCTGATCCCGAAACAACAGAACCAGATTATCCAACCAGGCCTGACGCAGGAATGCGACGGTCTCATCGGACATGGTCTCATCCGCAAGATTGACCCCAACAACTTCTGCCCCGATGGCGCTGGCCAACTTACGAACGACAATGTTGCTTTGCATGACTGGAAATCCTTCAATTCGTTTGTTGTTACGCGGATGGGACATTGCTGTCATTGGACCAGAAAAGCAGCTTCTTCTGGATGAATTTCATTATCAGATGCAGGCAGATGCCAATTGTCGACAGGCAGACCAGCGCGCCAAACACACCTGCAGTATCCAGATTGAAGTTCATTTGCAGGATCAAGTTCCCCAACCCCTTATTGGACCCGACAAACTCACCCACGATCGCCCCAAGGATTGAGAAAATGATCGCGATTTGCAGTCCCGCAAAGATCATGGGCAGGGCGCTTGGCAAGCGAACGGTCACGAAAATCTGCCAGCGTGTGGCCTGAAGCGACCGCATAAGATCAATCTGTTGCGGATCCGTTGAGCGCAGACCGGCAATGACGTTCACCAGAATTGGGAAGAATGCGATCATCGCCGCGATGATGATCTTTGACGTGATGCCAAAGCCGAACCACAGAATGAATAAGGGGGCGATAGCAACTTTCGGGGTCGTTTGAATGGCAATCAGATAGGGATAGAGGGTTTTTTCCACAATTCGGAATTGCGCGATGAAACTGCCAATGACGATCCCCCCGACCATCGCCAACAGGAAACCCAGAAGCGCCTCTGATAAGGTGTACCATGCATGCTCAATATAGAGCCCATTTCCCAAGCGCTCCACCAAGGCATAGAAGATATTCGATGGTGCCGGGAAAATGTAGATGGGCACGTCCATCCAGTGGATCGCAATCTCCCAGCCCGTGGTGACGATTATAAACAACAGGGGCACCAGGATAATTTCTGGGCGGTTCTTGATCAGACGGATCACGGGATTAGCGCGCGGCGTGCTGATAGCGGCGGTCGTTTCTGTGCTCATTCGATTGCTCCTTGCGCCTTGAACTGGTTGCGCACGCGATTGGTATAGGTGCCAAAGCGGTCGTGGGTCATCGTTTCCAATGTCCGGTCCGTCGGCAGGTCAACGTCAATCAAGTCCGCGATTGTGCCGGGTCGGGACGATAGGACCAACACCCGGGTCCCCAGGAAAACTGCTTCGGGAATGGAATGCGTGACGAACAGAATTGTCTTTCCAGACTCCTTCCAGATGCGACGCAATTCGACATTCATGTTCTCGCGCGTCATTGCATCCAATGCGCCAAAGGGCTCGTCCATCAGCAACACCGCCGGATCGTGAACCAAGGCCCGCGCGATGGCGACACGCTGTTGCATGCCGCCGGAAAGCTCTTGCGGATACTTCTCTCGGAAATCCCCAAGACCAACCAGGTCCAACAGATCCTCTGCGCGCTTACGATAGTCATTCATATTCAATTTCAAGATTTTCACAGGCAGAAGAACGTTCTGAATGACCGTCTTCCACGGCAGGAGAACAGGGCTTTGAAAGACCATTCCGAAGTCTTTCTGGGGGCCTGAAATCAGCTTATCTCGAATGAAAATGTCACCCGACGTGCGGCTCATCAGGCCAGCCAGCATCCGCAGCAGGGTTGATTTACCGCAACCAGACGGGCCGACGATGGAGATGAACTCACCTTCCCCAATTTCCATTGATATGGGACCCAGGGCCTGAATGCGGCCACCATCCCGTGTTTCATAAATCTTGTTTAGATTATCGAGGCGGATAACAGACGAGCGATCATTTGGCGCTTCTGATGCCGATTCAACGATTGACGTTTTATGCATTGGGAACTCCCTCTGGTCCAGTGATGGAGCGTGCATAGGCAAGCCCCCCACCAGACGTCACGATTTCAAGCAGGAACGGGGAAACCGGATCAACGTTATGGACCTGGCCCGATGTATTATTCCGGATGCGCCCGGATGAGAAATCAACTTCAAGCTGATCTGCATCCTTCAAACTCTCAATGACCGATGCGGGCGCGATCAGAATTGGAATGCCGATATAGATTGCCAGACGAAAGGGCCCGCGTGAGACGGACTGGCAGATCAGGGCAACATTCATATCTTTCAACGCCAGGAAAGGGTGGCTGTGAATGCTGCCCGTCGCAAAATTCCGCCCGGCAACAAGGATATCACCCGACACGGCCTGTTGGGAAAACTCCGGTCGCGCACCTTCCAAAAGATGGCTGCGCAGCACTTTGGGGTCGTATTCAAACACATGCTGTGGGGCGATCATCTCGTCACTGGCAAGATCATCGCCAAAGCGCCAGCAGCGCCCGGTATAGGGTTTCATTTTACAGATCCCCCTTTCACATAATTTCGGGGGTCCGTAATCCGGCCAACAATTGCCGATGCGGCAACGGTTGAGGCGCTGCCCAGATAGATATTCGCCTTGCGCGATCCCATGCGTCCTGAATCATTGCGCGTGCTGGTACTGATGCGAGTTTCACCGTCGGCCAATTGTGCCAAGCCGCCGAAACACGGCCCGCATGTCGACGGGGAAATTACCGCACCGGCCCGCATCAAACGGGTCAGAACACCCTGTTCCAGCGCCTGCTGATGGATCCGCCGCGTTGCCGGAATAACCAGCAGTTGGACCGATGGATGAACGGTATGCCCATCCAGGATATCAGCAGCCGCAGTCAGTTCGGCCAATGTCCCGGATGCGCAGGATCCGATATAGGCATGCTGAATAGGCGTATCCGGTAGGTCTATAACTGTGCTGACATTGCTGGGAAGCGGCGGCATGGACACACGGGGGGACAATTCCGCCAAGTCTATCGTCAGGCGGGCGGCATAGACACAATCAGGGTCACTTCGTTCCATTGAAACGCCCTCGATACCACAGTCCTTCAGGAATCGTTCTGTCACAGCATCGGCTTCCGCGATTGCCGTCTTGGCCCCCATATCGATGCACAGGCCACACAGTGTCATCCGCTCCTGTACGGAAAGGTTGGATAGCCCCGGACCGCCAAATTCAATGACGCGGTAATTTGCGAAATCCGCATCGATCTGTTGCATAACCGAAAGCACCAGGTCCCGTGCCGTAACACCCGCAGCCAAGTGGCCGGTCAGATCGATCCGAATTGTTTCCGGCACCTGTACCCAGATCTTGCCAATCGCCATGATCATGGTGACTTCAAACCCAAAGGGGACGGCAAAGGCACCAGCGCCCCCGATCGAAGATGTATGCGTATCCGCCCCGGCAACGAACATACCAGGCGTGATCAGGCCCCGTTCAACCACCAGCGGATGGGTGATCCCTTCCCCATCGAACAGATGCGCGACATCGGTTTCCTGGGCCAATTGGCGGGTCAAGCGATTGCGCTCGGCCCCTTCTTTCGAATGAACGGGCACTTCGTGATCGATCACGACGACCATGGTTTCCGGTCGTGCCAGTTTTGGAATGCCATTATCCCGCAAGCGCTTAACATAGGCCGGGAAAGAAACTTCCGGCACGGTCACGATATCGGGCCAGGCCCAGACGACATCCCCTGGGGCAACACTGTCGGCATTGCTGGCACGCGCCAGGATTTTTTCGACTAAAGTAGCGGGTCGCTTTGTCATGCTGTCGCCTCACGGATATCAGCTTCGAATGCGGCTTCGCGATCAACACCCAGCAAGGCATTCACATCGGCAAACCGTGTCATGCGATCCACCATATCTGCGGTGGTGCCGGTTTCACGCAGCGCGTCCAGAACGGACTTTTGGGCAGCAACCGCCATCTGTATTAAGGACAGCGCATAAATGGCCATGGACCAGCCTGCATCCGCCAATTCCTGTGTGGAGAAAATCGGGCGTATCGTTTCTGCGGTCAGATAGATCACCGGAACATCCACCGCATTGGCGACCGCCCGTAATTCTTCAACAGTCGTCAAAGACGGCACCATCACCGCATCCACGCCGGCTTTTTCCATGGCTTGAATTCGGGCAATTGAATCATCCAGCCCCGTCAGCGTCATGGCGTCCGTACGACCAAAAATCAGAAAATCCTTACTGGATCGCGCCGCAAGAGCAGCCTTGAGGCGAAGGGTCATTTCCTCAATCGGGACCAGTGCTTTGCCCGGCATCGCACCACATTTCTTGGGCATCACCTGATCCTCAAGATGGATTGCAGCGACGCCCGCGCGCTCAAACGAACGAATTGTTTCCGCAATATTGGAGATTCCGCCATAACCGGTATCCGCATCGGCAATCACTGGCTGGGAGGTTGCGTCAACGATCTGTTGTGCGCGCCCAACCATATCCGTCATGGTCAGCAGTCCTATATCCGGCTTCCCGAAACTGGCAGAGACCGAAAAGCCGGACATATAGACCGCAGGAAAACCCGCTTGCTCAATCAACAAGGCACCAAGTGCGTCGTGGCACCCCGGAACAGGCGCACAGCCCTTCCCAGTCAGCAAATCACGGATGATGGACCCCGGATGTGTCACGACGCAATCTCCTTGGCTTCTGTTTGATCAGCGTTGGGTTCAGTTCAATTCGGCAGCGCGCTTCAGCACGGCGTCATGATCAAAATCATTGATCTGATCGATGAACTGATTGGTGTACAAAGATTCAGGGTCAACCGTGCCGCCCAAGTCTTCGGTTGCAGACATGAAATCCACCAGATCCACAACGGCTTTCGGTGGGAATTCGCCCCATTTCTCGCCTTCTTCCTTTGTCAGGAATTCTGAGCGTACCTGGAAGATATGCAGGCCAGCCTTGGTCGCTGTCGCATCATCCACACCGGACTGTTTCGTGGCCGGGAAGACCTTGAAATGGGTGGCAACAGTGCCTTCAGGGTTTTCCAGGGACATCATTGTACCCTGCGCAACGCAACGCAGAACCTTAACAATCAAATCAGGATTCGTATCAACATAGTCATCCCGAACAAAGTATGAGCTGCCGAATTTCAGCTTTTCAGCATAAGGTGAGCTGAACCGACGCAGCTTCAGGCCCATGTTTTCTGCGGTGGCAATCTGTGAATCCCAGGTTCCCCAGATATCAACCTGACCGGATTCCAATGCCGCGACCGCCTGTGCGCCAACACCGGTTTCAACAATCGTCAGATCCGCGTTCGGGTCCAGACCGGCTTCGGCAACCATGCCTTTGATGATCGACACCAACTGCGCACCATAGGAAACAACGCCCATGGTTTTGCCTTTGAAATCCTCGATGGATTTGATGTCGCTGGATTCCAGGACGACCGGGAATTGGAAATTCTTACGCATGTTCATGTAAACGGCTTTGATTGGGGCCCCTTTGGCGCGGGCTTTCACAGCCGCACCCGGTCCCATCAGAACCATGTCGGCCTGACCGCTGAGGACGGCCTGCATCGCCGCCGATGAATTGGTCGGCTGCAGGGTTACGTCAACGCCTTCATTCTCCCAGCATTTCGTTGCAATGGGCAGCGAGGTATTGTTGGCCTGTGACGTATCCAGAACCTTCGTACCAATGGCCAATGTAAAAGGCTTCAGTTCAGCGGCCATTGCACTGCTGAGTGCAGATGCGCCGATACCAATGGCGACAAGTGCGCCAAACGCGATAGATTTTTTCACAGTTTCTCTCCCGAAGTTAGATTTAGGCGTCGTCTTCCAGACGCCACGCTATTGTTTGATGTATGTATCCGGCCTTCTTATGGGCGGCTGATTGTCCGGGATGCTTTGTGCATCTACGGCCATAGGGAACGGCTTGATTTAAGCCGTTATTTGGTTCTTCGATAGGGGGCGCACTGGCGTGGCACATGACCGTCAACGTCCCACGAATCCAGGTTGCCGTCGCTCTTGAAAAGCGCGGCGTCCCTCGCTGAAATCTCGACTTGAGAACAGCAGTATCTGATGGTCGATTTCTGCCTTCAGGACATCATCCAGCGGGGCTGGCCCGCGTGCCAGAATGTCCTTGGCGGCGGCAATAGAAAGGGGGGCTGTCTCCAGAAACGTACCAACAGCTGCGACCGCCGCGTCGACAACATCCCCTTCTTGCGCCACCTCATCAACCAGACCCAACTGCAGCGCTTGGGCCGCTGTCAGCGTTCCAGACCGAAACATCAAACGCTTTGTTTCCGCGATGCCGATGCGTTGTGGCAATGACCACAGCAGCCCCATATCCCCCGTCAACCCGACCTTCCCAAACACCGCACCAAAACTTGCATTCGGGTTGGCAAAGACCAGGTCACAGGCACAGGCCAGCGACAGGCCAGCCCCAAAGGCGTATCCCTGCACGGCGGCAACGACTGGTTTAGGCCCGGCGGCGATCAGACGAACCAGCCGGTGCGACGTGCTCAACCGCAGTCGTATCGCCGCTGGATCGGATTCCGGCAGACTGTTCAGATCACCCCCGGCACAGAATGATTTTCCGCTTCCTGTCAGCACAATGGCGCGACAATCGGCATCTGCGACGGCATCTTCCATCGCCCCCAGAAGGGCGTCGCGCAGATCCGGCGTAAGGGCGTTTCGTGTGTCCGGTTGATCCATGGTAATGACCCGGACACCCTCATGATTCACAATGGAAACAGCAGATGAGGTCATGGCTGCACCACCAATCGGCTGGCCTTGTGTTCGGTCCGGGGCAAAGAGCCCTGTGGCATAGCCTGCACTGTCGCGCGAATGTTCAGCTTTTCCTTGATCGCCGCAGCCAGCACAGCGGAAAGTGCGTCTTGATCAGCACCATCCTCTACTTCTGCCTGAATGCGAATTCCCTTCAGCAGACCAGAATCAGGGTCACGCACGCTGTCATCCACAATCAGACGGTATTCATTCAGGAATCCGTCCGTACCCCGCACGATTTCTTCAACCGCAGAGGGGAAAACATTCACACCGCGCACGATCAGCATGTCATCGGCGCGCCCTTTAACGCCCCCCAGAAGACGCGCATGCGTGCGACCACAGGAACAGGGGGACTGGTCGCGAACAACCACATCCCCGGTCCACCAGCGCACCAAAGGTCCGGCTTCTTTGTCCAGATGGGTCAGGACAAGAACACCCGGTTCCCCATCCGCAACATCGTTGCCCGTTTTTGCATCCAGGACTTCTGCATAGACGAAGTCTTCGGCGACATGGGGTCCCTGACGTTCTGGACAGTCAAAGCCAATCGTCTGGAACTCCAAACTGCCATAGGCGTCATAGCACCGCGCATCCCAAAGCTTTTCAATCCGTTGGCGCGTCGCCGGAATATTTCCGCCCGGTTCTCCACCAACCATGATGCTGTGCACTTTTGAGTCCGCCGGGTCATATCCAAGCTTCTTTGCCACCTCGCCCAGATACACCATGAAAGACGGCGTGCCGCAGATCACCGTGGACCCGAATTCGAACATGGTTCTGATCTGACGTTCTGTATCCTGGCTTCCAGCCGGAATAACCGCAGCGCCCAGGCGTTGATATCCCGCCGTCGCACCAAGGCCACCCACAAACCAGGAATACGTGAAAAGACACTGGAAGATATCGCCACGCCGGACGCCCTGGGCATAGGCGTATCGCGCATACAGGTCGGCCCAGCGCTCTAAATCACGCGCAGACCAGAATTGCGGTGCGGGTTTTGCTGATGTGCCGGATGAAAAATGGATCCGCGCCAGATTTTCGCGGTCAACCGCCAGAAAATCCCCGAAAGGTGGATCATTTGACAAGGCCGCGACATAGTCGACTTTCTTTGTCAGCGGCAAGCGCTTCAGGTCTTCAAAACCATTGAAATCCCCCGGCTTGAAACCGACTTCCGCAAACTTCTTCTGATAATAGACACTGTTGGCACCCACATAGCCAAGCTGGCGCTTCAAGGCTGCCAATTGATAAGATTCCAGTTGATCGCGAGAAAAGGTCTCCCGCTGATCCCAGAATGTTTCGTTATGGGGAGATGTCGTCATCGCACACGCGCCCCAAGGCCACGCAAAGCAAAAGTCGCAACCTCATAAACCAGTTTCCGACGATCTTCTTTGGATTGATTGCGACGCTCGCGATACCAGATCGTGGTCCAGTTCAGTGATCCCAGAAACGCCTTTACGGTCAGTCGCGTATTTTGCTGCGGCACCTGACCGGCAGCCATCGCCTCTTCAATTTTTGAGGCAAACAAGCCCTCATACTCATCACGCAACAAAAGTATTTGCTTCAATGTCTTCATCTGCTTCGGGGTGGTTGCCCCGGTCAAATGCATTTCAAGACCCTGAACAGCGACCCGTTGATAGGCAATGTTGGAGATAATGACCGTCAAATGGCCAACCGCCATATGGTAAAGCTGTTCCAGCGGATCGTGACCTTCGGACATCGCCTCGCGAACCGCCCCGATATCCATCGCCATGCCGCATAAATGCACATCAAAGAACAGGTCGGCCTTGCTGCGGTAATGGTGATAAATGCGCCCCTTGGTGCAGCCCAGAATATCGGCAACATCATCGATGCTGGCGGCGGCAAAACCTTTGCGCATGAATGCCTCTGCGGCGGCATTCAGAATATCGATCTTCGAATCATCCATATCGCCAAAGGCCGCTGAATGGGCGCGCATAACATCACTCATGCCGTCACCCTTTCACTTTCGGAGGAAATTTCCGTGTGTTCCGCCTTAATGGCTCTGGCAATGACCAGCCGCTGGATCTCTGATGTTCCTTCATAAATTTCCGTGGCACGCTGGTCGCGGTACAACCGCTCCACCAAATTCGGCTTCACATAGCCGGCACCACCAAAAATCTGCACACCAAGATTAACGGTGTCATGCGCCACCTCACTGCAGAACAGCTTTGCCTGCGCCGCGATGACCGACACATCCTGACCAGCCTGATAGGCTGCTGCTGCGGCATACATCAGCATGCGCGCGGCACTTAACCGTGTGGCAATATCGGCCAAGGGGAATCCGATCCCCTGATGATCAATGATATTGGACCCAAAGGTCACACGCTGCGCCGCGTGTTTCGCAGCCGCATGATAGGCCGCCATCGCAATGCCACAGGACTGTGCAGCAACTGAAATGCGCCCGACTTCCAGCGCACCCATGGCAACACGAAAGGCCTGACCCGGCCCCGCCAGCATCGCACTGTCATCGACCAGCGCGTCAAAACGCAATTGCGCGTTCACTGTGCCGCGCATCCCCATCTTGTCTTCATACCGGACAACCGTCACGCCGCCCTGTGCAGCATCAACCAGGAATGCAGCGACCCCCCGATGACCGGCGCCAGGCTTCGTTTGGGCGAACACGACATAGCTGTCAGAAACACCACCACCACCGATCCAGCATTTCTCGCCCTTCAGGCGCCACTTGCCACCTTCACGCACTGCAGAAAGAGAAATTGCCGCCGGGTCGGAGCCTGCGCCCTCCTCACTCAAGGCAAAGGCAACAGACTTCAACGCCCCATCCTGTTTCAACAGGAACCGACGCTTCTGTTCATCTGTTCCCGCCAGAAGAACCGGGCTCACCCCCAATTGAAGGGTTGCGATTATGCCAGAGGTGGACGCGCATCCCGCAGCAACCTCTTCCATAACAGCACATAGCGCGGTGATGGATGCCCCGCCGCCATACGGCTTGGGAAGAATCATACCGCCAATTCCGGAGTCACGCAGAATATCAATGTATTCGACGGGATACCGCTGTTCGGCATCCAGGGCCGCGGCCGCAGGCGCAAAATGATCAGCAGTCAACCGCCGCGCCGTTTCCTGCCACTGCGCTTCCTCAGCCGTTAAATTTGGGGCCCAAATCGTTGAATTCACACCAAACTCCATCTCAAAAAAGTCATTTTCAAAGTACTTTTTTAGGCCACCTCCAGAAAAGGTGTTGCAAAGAACCTACTAGGTAGTATGTATTTGTCAACGTGTTTTCACATGGTTAGACGAATTTTCGTTTTCGCTAACCCTGTAATTTCACAAAGGGCATCAGAATAAGCATCTTCGCGACGGGGCCTGCATGACAGCGGATTTACAGAACTTATTGAATTGGTCGATCCCGACGGCACGACAAAAAATCGCGCCAAAGGATGTCATGTTGTATGGGCTGGCAATCGGGCTGGGGGGCGACCCTCTGGATGAGCGTCAACTGCGATATGTTTATGAAAGTGACCTGCGCGTTGCGCCGACAATGGCCGCCGTACTGGCCTATCCTGGCTTCTGGCAAAAGGAACCTGGCACGGGTCTGGACTGGGTGCGCCTGCTCCATGCGGAGCAATCGATAGAAATTCACGCCCCCCTGCCCACCAACGCGGAATTGATTGGAACAACACGCATCACCGGCGTTGTCGATAAGGGGGCCGACAAGGGTTCCTTAATGTATCAGTCACGCGACATCACCAATGCCGAAACGAATGAGCTGATCGCGACATCCTCCATGACGTCTTTCTGTCGTGGTGACGGCGGCATCGGCAATTTTGGGGCTGCGCCAGCACCTGCTGCGGAAATCCCGGATACTCCTGCCGATGCCGTGTGTGATATGACCACATTGCCGCAATCTGCGCTTCTGTATCGATTATGTGGGGACATGAACCCCCTGCATGTCGACCCATCCACCGCCAGGGCGGCCGGATTTGATCGACCCATCCTGCATGGATTGTGCACGTTTGGCGTATGCGGTCACGCGATCCTTAAGGCGATCTGTGACTATGATGGTAGCCGCCTCAAATCGATGCGTGTGCGGTTTTCCGCGCCTGTCTATCCCGGAGAAACATTGCGCACCGAATTCTGGCGCGTAACGCCGACCGACATCCGTTTTCGCAGTCGAATTGTAGAGCGGGATCTGTTGGTGCTGAACAACGGTCAGGCGCTTCTGACCCCCTGATTGACTCTAACGAAATGGAATAAACTGCTGTGCTGGAACAGGAAACACGCCAACAAATTCGCGACATGCTGGAACGCTTTGTTGCAGAGGAACTGATCCCCGCTGAAGCGGAAATGGCTGCGAACAAAGCCGTTCCGGACCATCTGATCACCAAGATGGCCGATATGGGTCTGTTTGGATTGTCGGTCCCGTCCGAATGGGGCGGCTTGGGAATGACGCTGGAAGAAGAGGTCGAAGTTCTGCTGATCCTGTGCCGTGCAAGCCTGTCTTTCCGATCTGTCCTTGGAATCAATAATGGTGTCGGGTCCTATGGCATCCTGGTCCATGGCAGCGACGAGCAACGCGCGCGCCACCTTTCCAGGCTGGCATCCGGGGAAGAAATTGCGTCTTTCTGTCTGACGGAACCAGATTTTGGATCAGATGCCGCAAGCATCCGAACACGCGCCACACGGGACGGCGATAGCTGGGTCCTGAATGGTACGAAACGCTATATCACCAATGCCCCCCATGCTGGCGTTTTCACCATCATCGCCCGCACGGACCCCGACAGCACCAACCACAAGGGCCTGAGCGCCTTTCTGGTGGAGCGCGGGACACCCGGGCTGGAAGTCGGGGCGACCGACGAGAAAATGGGCTTGGTCGGATCCCATACCGCCGATGTCATTCTGAACAATTGCCGTATCCCCGCAGAATCAATGTTGGGACAAGAGGGGGACGGATTCAAAATTGCAATGTCCGCCCTGGAGCGCGGACGGATCGGCATCGCCGCATCCGCAGCAGGGATGAGCCGCCGCCTGATCGATGAAGCAATCGCCTATGCGCAAACCCGGACGACTTTCGGCAAACCAATTGCAGACCATCAATTGATCCAGGCGATGATCGCAGATTCAGAGACAGAGGCTTTTGCAGCAGAATCCATGATCATGGAATCGGCCAGACGTTATGACGCCGGTCAGGACTGCTCCCGAGAAGCCAGTTGTTGCAAGTTATTCGCCACAGAAGCGGTCGGTCGCATCGCAGATCGCACCCTGCAGATTTTCGGCGGTGCCGGATATATGCGCGACTATCCAATCGAGCAGCTTTATCGCGATGTGCGTGTTCTTCGAATCTACGAAGGCACGTCACAGATCCAACAATTGATCATCGCAAAAAACCTGTTGAAGCAAGGGGCATCTTCGATGCGCCGGAAATAGGGAGGACCCTCCATGACACAAAGCACTAATCCAGACCGCGTTTTAGAAGGCAAGGTCATCATCGTTACGGGCGCAGGACGCGGAATCGGACGCGGCATTGCCATGCTGGCCGCCCAACATGGCGCAAAAGTCGTCGTCAATGATGTTGGGGCAAACGGCGACGGTAAGGGCAAGGATGGCTCCCCCGCGGACGACGTCGTGACTGAAATTCGCCAGGCTGGCGGGGAAGCCGTCGCGAACACAGACTCTGTTGCAGAATATTCCGCTGCAGAGAAAATTGTCGCCTGTGCGATGGACACATTCGGTCGCCTGGACGGCGTTATGAACAATGCTGGCATTCTGCGCGATACGATATTCCACAAGCTGGACCCTGCGGATTGGGAGGCCGTCATCGGCGTGAACCTGCATGGTCCGTTCAATGTTTCGCGCGCAGCGGCCCCCCATTTCCGCAATCAAAGCAGTGGGGCCTTTGTCCATATGACTTCCGCGTCGGCATTGATCGGAAATCTGGCGCAGGCGCATTATTCCGCTGCAAAGCTGGGTGTTGTTGCTTTGTCAAAATCGATCGCGCTGGACATGGAACGCTATTCTGTCCGGTCAAACTGTATCTGCCCCTTTGCATGGACACGACTGGTCGCAACGATCCCTGGCGATACGCCAGAGGAAAAGGCCCGCGTGGAACGCATGCAGCAAATGTCACCGGACAAAATAGCCCCCCTGGCTGTCAGTCTGCTGTCAGACCTCGCCGCATCGGTAAACGGTCAGGTCTTTGCGTCTCGCAATCACGAGATTTTTCTGATGGGCCAGCCGCGTCCCTTGCGCGGTATGCAGCGCAGCGACGGATGGACACCGCATCAGATCGCCACCCATGCTTTCCCCGCAATGGCCGCGCAATTCTATCCTCTGGACCGTTCCAATGACGTGTTCGGTTGGGACCCGGTGTAAGGAAAGTCACACAATGAAAAACCCTGAAAACTCCACTGCGCAAATTGGCATTGTTGGTTACGGTGTCTCCATCCCAAAACGCCGGATCGATCGAAAGGTTATTGCGACCGCTCATCGCTGGTTCAATCCAGGTCTAATGGGGGCCGCAAAGGGTCGCCGGTCCCAATGTCGTTGGGATGAAGACGTCATCACCCTCGCGACGGCGGCAATCCGTGACGCTGTGCCAACTGACAGAATTGACACTGTGCAGGATCTATTCCTGTCCTCCACGACATTGCCCTTTGCCGACCGACAGAATGCAACTGTCGTCGCAGAAGCCTGTGGCATGTCCTCAGAAATCCGCACGCTGGACAACACAGGCTCCCTTCGCGCAGGCACCAGTGCCTTGATAACCGCCTTGGAAAAGGCCTCGAAGGGGGTGAAAATTTGTGTCGCCGCCGACAGCCGCCGCGCAAAACCAGGGAGCCTGGACGAGCTTTCTTTTGGCCATGGTGCTGCTGCGATCGCCATAGGCACCGACACGGTCATTGCCGAATTCATAGGCTCCCACAGTATCAGCGATGACTTTGTGGATCACTATCGCGCCGCACACAGCCCCTTTGATTATCAGTGGGAGGCACGATGGGCCCGCGACGAAGGAACGACGAAAACTTTACCGGGTGCTGTGTCAGCGCTGTTGGGAAAAGTCGGCCTTGAAACTAAAGACATCAGCCATGTTGTAATTCCCGCCGGATCACAACGAGACGCCGCGCGACTGGCGAAGGTATCCGGCCTTTCTGACCAAGCCATCATTGCGCCCCCTGAACTGGAATGCGGGCATCTTGGCGCGGCACAGTCTGGTCTGATGCTAAGCCGTGCCTTGGATGCGGCCCAGCCTGGACAATATATTCTGGTCGCTGGCATCGGTCAGGGGGGTGACGTTCTGTTGTTCCGTACCACCGATCACCTGCTTGAATATCGTGACAGAAAACGGGCAGAAGACGCGATTGGCAGCGGCATCGAAGACGACAATTACTTTCGGTTCCTGGCCTTTGAAGGCACATTGGAAATGGAAGCAGGCATTCGCGCAGAGGCCGACCTGAAGACAGCCCATTCGGTCGCTTACCGAGCGCATGATCAACTGACCGGCCTTCATGCCGGTCGGTGCGGGGCCTGTGGCACAGTCCAATTCCCGAAAGAAAGAAAATGCGTCAATCCAGACTGTCATGAAATCGATCAGATGCAGCCATATCCCTTGACGGACAAACCGGCAAAGGTTGTTTCCTTCACGCGCGATGCGCTGGCCTATCATCCAGATCCCCCATCGGTCTATGGCATGATCGCCTTTGAAGGCGGCGGGCGATTGATGATCGAATTTGTCGAATGGGATGACACGCCTTTGACGGTCGGCGCCCCGGTTCGTCTGGTCTTCCGCATCAAGGACATCGATCACCATCGCGGCTATCGCCGGTATTTCTGGAAAGCTATTCCGGCCTGAACAGGTCGCGCTGATTAAAGGGAGAGTTTCATGGCACAGGGCATTAAAGACAAAGTCGCGATCATCGGGATGGGATGCAGCCGGTTCGGCGAACGCTGGAATGACAGCGCCGAAGACCTGATGGTCGAAGCATTTCAAGAAGCCATCGCTGACGCCGGGATCGGTCAATCGGAAATCGGTGCGGCCTGGTTTGGAACATCCTATGAAGAAATTGGCGTTGGAAAATCATCCATTCCCTTGGCATCAGCGCTGCGTTTGCAATCAATACCGGTCACCCGGGTTGAGAATCTGTGCGCGTCTGGATCAGAAGCCGTGCGGGGCGCGGCCTATGCCGTCGCGTCAGGTGCCTGTGACATCGCCCTGGCATTGGGCGTCGAGAAATTAAAGGATACCGGATATGGCGGTCTGCCGGTCCGTACCCGCGGATCCTTTAACGATTTGTGGATGCCATCCATGTCCGCCCCCGGCATGTTTGCACAGCTGGCATCCGCCTATACCGCAAAGCACGGCGCAGATCCGCAGGACCTGAAACGCGCATTGGCCCATATATCGGTGAAGAGCCACCGCAATGGTGCCCTGAACCCAAAGGCGCATCTGCGTAAGGAAATTTCTGAACAACAGGCCTTGGGGGCCCCTATTGTCGCGGAACCCCTGGGCATATTCGATTGCTGTGGCGTGTCGGACGGGGCGGCGTGCGCGATCGTGACGACGCCAGAAATCGCGGCCGCTTTGGGCAAGAAGGACATTGTGACGATCAAGGCAATGCAGCTTGCCGTCAGCGACGGCAGCGAGATGTCCCATAACAGTTGGGACGGTGCCAGCATCGTCAATACCCGGACGGCCTCTGCCCGCGCCTATAAGGAAGCTGGAATTTCTGATCCCAGTGCCGAGATTGGCGCAATTGAAGTTCATGACTGCTTTTCGATCACCGAAATGGTCACCATGGAAGACCTTGGATTCTCGAAGGATGGCGAAGCAATCACCGACATTCTGGATGGGCGCTATGACCATGACGGCACCGTCCCATGCCAGATCGACGGCGGTCTGAAATGCTTTGGCCACCCTATCGGGGCGTCAGGCATTCGGATGATGTATGAAATCTATCTCCAGCTTCTGGGCCGTGCCGATGCACGCCAATTAAAGAACATAGATTTTGGCCTGACCCACAATCTGGGCGGCGCGCCGGTTTCCAATGTCGCGTCCGTAAATGTGCTTGGGCGGCTGCGGTGACCAAAGGGGTGCCCCCCTGTCCTGTCCTTGCGGCGGGATGTTTGATTAATCATCACGCGCTGGTGACCGGCGGGGGCAGCGGCATTGGGCGCGCAATCGCTGTGCGACTGGCAGAATTGGGCGCGACGGTGCGGATTGTCGGACGACATGCCGCCGCCCTGGAAGAGACCTGTGCAATGGGCCCCAAAGACCGCATCCTTGCGGTACAAGGGGACATTCGGCAAGAACAGGATCGCCATCGAATAATCAATGCCCTGCCTGTCACCGATGGCCTGGATATCCTGGTCAACAATGCCGGTGGACAATTCTATGCGGCCGCGCGGGATATTTCAGACCGGGGCTGGGACTCTGTCATAGACCTCAATCTCAACGCGACCTTCAAGCTAACGCGCGGCCTGTTCGATCATCTGGCCCTACGTGGCGGCAGCGTGGTCAATATCTCGTTATCCGGTACGGAACGCGGCACGTCTGGATTGGCGCATTCCATCGCCGCCCGCGCCGGGGTCTTAGGCTTCAGTCGCACCCTGGCCCTGGAATGGGCGAAACATGACATTCGGATCAATTGCCTGTCACCCGGCACCGTTCTATCCCCCGCATTTGTATCGGCTGCGACACCAGAAACCGTTGAACGCCTGATCTCAGCAACGCCTGCTGGACGAACCACGCACCCGGAAGAAGTCGCCGAAATGGTCGCCTTTCTGGCCAGTTCCAGTGCCGCAATGCTGACCGGCCAGATTTTCATGCTGGATGGCGGTGCGCATATCGGCCCCGGCCTTGGCATGATTTGACCTGAAGTACGTGAAAGATTCTAAGAGCCAATCAAGAAAGTGAGTTGTCATGACAAATTCGTCCCCCGTTCATATCGAAATCGTGGATGCGGTCGCGCTGATTGCAATAGACAATCCGCCCGTGAATGCGACGTCTCATGCTGTTCGCCAAGGCCTGTTTGACGCCATTGAAAAAATCGCAGCGCAATCAGAGATCAAGGCTGTTGCAATTTATGGCATGGGCCGAACCTTTATAGCAGGTGCAGATATTCGCGAATTCGGTAAACCCCTGCTGCCCCCGTCCTTGCCCGATATCTGCCTGTCGATTGAAAACCTGAATAAACCGGTCGTGGCTGTTCTGCATGGAACCGCGTTGGGTGGCGGACTGGAAGTCGCCCTTTCGGCCCATGCCCGTGTCGCCCTGCCAGGCACAAAGCTGGGCCTGCCTGAGGTCAATCTGGGCATCCTGCCGGGCGCTGGGGGCACACAACGCACACCGCGACTGATCGGCATTCCTGCGGCACTGGACATGGTTACCACCGGACGACATGTTCCAGCAGAAGAAGCCCTTGAATTAGGTCTTATCGACCGTATTCAGGGCGGTCAACCGCGTGATGTTGCACTCTCCATGGCGACGGCCGCGCTCAAGGGCGACCTCCCTACGCGCAGCACAGCAAGCCTGACAGTCGTTCCAAACGACGCCGCGATACAGGACACGGCTGAGGCCCTGAAAGCCAAACAACCACATCTGTTTTCCCCGCATAAATGTGTTGAAGCAATTGCAGCGGCATCCACTTTGCCGTTTGCAGACGGATTGAAGCGAGAGCGGGAATTGTTTCTGGAATGCATGGAAAGCCCCCAGAGAACGGGCCTGATGCATGCCTTTTTCGCTGAGCGTGCCGTGGCCGATATCCCCGAAAAGACCGCACAGGCCAGACCTATTGAGGCGTTGGGCGTTATCGGGGGCGGTCAGATGGGATCTGGCATTGCCACCGCGGCGCTGATTGCGGGCCTGCCGGTGACGCTGGTGGAACGAGACACAGCATCACTGGAGAAAGGGAAAGCTTCGATTGAAAAGAACCTTGCCGCGGCTGTGAAGCGTGGAAAATTAAGCCCGGAAAAGCATGACGAGATTCTAAGCCACGCATTGACCTGTACAACGGACCGACAGGATCTTTCGGAGTCAGACCTTATCATCGAAGCCGTTTTCGAGGATATGGAGGTGAAGAAGGAAATTTTCCGCGCCCTGGATGGTATTGCAAAAGACGGCGCGGTTCTGGCAACCAACACCTCGTATCTGGACATTAACGAAATCGCTGCTGTCACCAAACGGCCCGCCGATGTGATCGGGTTGCACTTTTTCTCCCCCGCCCATGTCATGCGACTGTTGGAAGTCGTCGTCCCGGACAAGACCGCGCCACAAGTTGTTGCGACCGGCTTCGCCTTGGCCAAGAAAATGCGAAAAATCGCCGTGCGCGCCGGGGTCTGTGATGGATTTATCGGCAACCGCATCTTATCGCATTACAAGAAAGTGGCTGATTATCTGGTCCTGGACGGTGCGACCCCGCAACAAGTGGACCAGGCGCTCGTGGAATTCGGTCTGGCCATGGGACCGTTTGCAGTTTCTGATTTGGCGGGCCTGGAGATTGGCTGGGCGACCCGCAAACGTCAGGCTGCAACCCGTCCTTCGGAAGAACGCTATGTCGCCATCGCAGATCGCATTTGCGAACATGGATGGTATGGGCGCAAGACCGGCCAGGGGTTCTATGTCTATCCCGAAGCCGGGAAACCCTATGCCAATTTTGAGGTCGATGTCATCATCCTGGAGGAACGCCAGAAGGCGGGCATCACGCCCCGTGACTTCAGCAATGATGAAATCGTCGCCCGCTTCACCACCGCCATGATTTCAGAGGCACTTCGCGTATTGGAAGAGGGCATCGCCCTGCGCCCCATAGACATCGACGCGACATTCCTGTTCGGCTATGGATTCCCCCGCTTTCGCGGCGGCCCGATGCACTATGCCGATACAGTCGGCGTACCGACCTTGATCCAAAACATCAAAACATGGAGCGCAGAAGACCCCCATTTCTGGCAGGTCCCCGACATCCTGAAACGCCTGGACAAGGATGGGGCGACTATTGCGTCCTTGAACTGACCTAAGAAACTTTCAGGCGGCACTCAATCCGCTATACGCCTGTCCCTGCGCGCTCTTTCAGCCCGCAGAGACAGGCGCATTTGGAACGTCAGAATCGCAACGATCTGACATCAATATGCAACGGCCTGACCGGAGCCACCATCGACTGCTATGCATTGACCGGTCACCATATTTGCCATTGGTGAGCAGAAAAAAAGCGCTGTTGCAGCAATGTCTTCCGGCTGTACGAGCCGTCCAATTGGAATCTCTTTGGTGCGTTTGGCGATAACCGTCTTAACATCTTCACCAGACTGTTTGGCTTCGCTTTCAAACAGCTGTGTTACACGTTCCGTTGCGGTATATCCGGGATGAATGCAGTTTACAGTGACGTTGAACGGGGCTGCATAGTTTGCAAATTGTTTGGTAAAGTTGGCGACCCCTGCATTCGCCACACCATTTGAAATCCTTAAGGGCGCAACGATGCGTGCTGTCATTCCAGCAATATTGACGATCCGGCCCACAGTTTGCTTTTGCAAATGCGGCAACACCAACCGGGCCATTCGAATATAGGCCATCAGCTTGACATCCATATGATAGCGAAATTCATCATCCGTCAGCTGGTCAAAGGGTGCGCTGGTGGATGTAACAGCATTATTCACCAGAATATCCAATGACTCAGTTGTCTTCGTCACATTCGCAACGAAATCCTGAATATCTTCCATTCGGCTGACATCGGCCTGAAAGCCCCAGGCTTGAACACCGGTATCCTTAAGGTCGGCAACAGTCTGCTCTAAATTGCTTTTGGTGCGGCCACAGATTGCAACATTGACACCTTGATGCGCCAATGTAAGGGCGATCGCGCGACCAATACCGCGGCTGCCGCCTGTAACAACCGCGGTCTTACCTCTTAACTGGAAATCCATGGGCAGTTCTCCCCCATATTATGGCCCGCGATCAGGCCCTTTCATGAATGAAAGACGCTGCCCAGTTGTCTAGGCACGCGCCATTTCAACAATGGTCTGTCGCTGAACCCCAAGTCCGTCTATCTCAAGAACCAGTTCATTGCCGGGTTGAAGATATACTGGAGGTTTCTGACCCATGCCCACACCAGCGGGCGTGCCCGTCGCGATAATATCACCGGGCTCCAAGGACATAAATTTGCTGACATAAGAAACCAGGGTCTTCACATCGAAGATCATCTGCGCCGTGTTGCTGTCCTGGTAAACCGTGCCATCAACCGTCAGCTTCAGGGGCAGATTGTCAGGATCCTGAATCTCATCCTTTGTGACCAGCCAGGGGCCGATGGGACAGAATGTATCCGCCGACTTTCCTTTGGTCCATTGCCCATTCCGTGCCAGTTGGAAGCTGCGTTCTGAAACGTCATTTACAATGCAATATCCAGCAATGACACTTTCCACGGATGCGTCATCCAGATAGCTTGCATGTTGACCAATCACCACACCAAGCTCGATCTCCCAATCAACTTTCTCATAGTCGAGGGGCAGGATCAGATTGTCATTCGGTCCACAGATCGAACTGGTCGCCTTCATGAAAACAATCGGCTCCGATGGCCGTTCCATACCGGCCTCGTCGGCGTGATCTTTATAGTTCAGGCCAATACAGACAATCTTTCCCGGCCGCTTAATGCATGGCCCGATCCTGACGGCCCCCTGCACAGCGGGCATGTCATCAATCTTCACGCCCGAAACCTTATCCAACAGACCATCGGCCAATGTCTCAGGGGTGATATCCCGAACTATGCCGGACAAATCCCGAATGGTGCCATTGGCATCAAGAACACCGGGCTTTTCGTGACCGGGCTCTCCGAACCGAATTAAACGCATACGTATTTCCTCTGTAAAATTATCACTGACTGTTTGAATAGGCGGGTTAGATTAAACGCAGTGGGTTCACCCTGGATAACCTTCTCAGGACATCCCTTCCCGCCAGTTGATGACGTTCTAGCGATGCATCGCCGTCCCTTGAACTTGCGTCCGGTGCATCACGCGCCGGGCAGCCTCATCAAAGGCATCCCGGCGATGCATGGTGCAACGATTGTCCCAGAAAATGAGATCGCCTTTCTTCCAAACCTGGTCCCAACGGAATTTATCCTGACAGGCATGGGCCCAGATGCGATCCAGATATTCCTCGCTTTCGCTAAGCGGAAGACCGGGTATGTATGCATTGCGTCGGCGTCCAAGATAGATAACGCGGCGTCCTGTTTCGGGATGAACCGGTGCAAGCGGATGGATTGCACCAGCGGTTTCCCGTGGGTCGTCGCTGTCTATATATCCTTTGCGCAATTCGCCCGCACTGTTTCGGGTGGCGTCATGCTTGCAATCATAATTATCGACGATTTCTTTAAGGTCCGAAGGTAGATCCTCATATGCGGCGTACATATTCACAAAACTAGTGTTTCCGCCATGATCCGGGACTTCCAAAGAATACAGGCAACTCATCTTGGGCGGCTCAGGATTATAGGACATATCCGTATGCCAGACCGCTTCATATGACCCCAGGCTGCCGATAGATTTTCCATTCACTTTCACATTCGAAATCACATTGATTTGTGGGTATTCTGGAATCTCCCGCTCTCCGCTGGACGACACTGCAGCCAGATCCAAGGTACCGAACTTTTTGCTGAACGCGATCAACTGGGCATCAGATAGCTCCTGTCCCCGAAGGCGCAAGACCAGATGATCATTCCAGGCCTGATGCAACGATTGAAACAGCGCGTCATCAAGTGGTTTTGAAACATCAATCCCTTCAATATCAGCGCCCAGCGCCTTACCACTTGGTTTCACAACAATCGATTGGGGGGTGCTCATCCTCTTTCTCCTTCCTCTGACTGCGCAGTCAGGCGCAAGTCAACTTCTCATGAATCCAGGTGTCAAAATCCTTTGAAATCTGCACATCCGAAACGGCGGGAATAACAAGTCTAGGGCCAGAAATATTCAACGACTGCTGAACAAGACGGACATCCGTCTTCAAAAATCCATTCATTTCGCCAGCGCTAGTCATTCCCGCATGCAGGCAGACCATTGCTTCATGCATACAGCCCAAATCGCTGGCAATGCCATTGCCCACAACGACCTGAAGTCCAAGACTTTGTGCCAGGCGGAATTGATCAAACAAACCTTTCGCGCCGCCCGCTTTGCTCAGCTTTAATTTGATCGCCGTGACACCCGGTATCGTGCTGGACCGCTGAATATCGTCATCGCTGTAAATCGCCTCGTCCAACATGATGGGAATTGGGGACTGACCAGCAACAGCCGCGATGGCGGGCCAGTCATGGCTGGCGACCGGTTGCTCAAAATATTCGATTGCAGCGGGCGATACCGACCGCGCGAATAACAGCGCTGCCTCCACATCATATCCCTGATTGGCATCAACCCTTAATTTAGCCTGTGTACCAACCGCCTCTGCAATCGCATTCACACGATGGGCATCTTTCTTTGGATCATAGCCAACTTTTACTTTCAGCGTCCGATATCCTTTTTCCACAAGATCGGACGCTTTCTGGGCCGCTGATAGCGCCTGGAGAGAGTTTACTGTGCCTGCCAGTTCAATGGCACGCGCTTCAGGCAGACGAAGCAGTGGTTCGGAATCAAGATCCTCCAATGCTTCAGAAATTGCAGAAACCAGGAACGGACATGTCACGAACCACTCATCCAAATGACGCAAAATGTCAGAGCCGGTCATTCCTTTGAATTTTGGCAACAGCTTTCCCGCATACTGCCATGCCTGCGCTGGGTCTTCGGGTGAGTAACCTTTTACCGGGCATGCCTCGCCCCAACCGGTGCGACCGGATGCATCCGACACAGAAACCAGTATCACATCGAAATCTGACAACGTGCCCAAGGAGTTTTCATAAGGAACCAGCAGAGGAAGGCGCAACCAATAGGCGTCCAACCGGTCAATCACGGGCTGTGGTGAGCTATCAATCGGGTGATTGTTTCCATCCATCAGTCTTGCTCTCCCGATTTTGCGCCCGCGCGATTTCGACCCATGACCCAAATGTTCTGAATAAACGGCAGGACAAATGTGAGTGCGGCAAAGAGTAAAACGCCAAGGGCAATCGGACGATCCAGGAACAAGGCAATGCCATCGTTGGATGCGATTAAGGCGCGGCGCAGATTTTCCTCAATCAATCCCCCAAGCACGATCGCCAGCACAACTGGCACAACAGATATACCAGCACGGCGCAGCAGATAACCAAACAGGCCAAGACCTAACGCAAGGTAGATATCGAAGACATTCGACCGCACACTGAATGCCCCGACCACTGACAGGGTCAGGATGGTCATGACAATAAATGGTTTTGGCATCTGGACCATTTTAACCCAGAACCCGACACCAAATATGCCAAAGATCGCCATGAAGATGTTCGCACCACCAAGCGCCAGGAAGATGAAGTAAACAAGATCAAGCTGCTGGGTAAACATCGATGGCCCTGGCGTGACACCATGCAATAGCATTGCCCCCAGGAGAACCGCAGCGGTGGCCGAGCCGGGGATACCCAACGCAAGCAAGGGCACCAATGCAGAGCTGACCGTTGCATTGTTACTTGATTCCGCCGCAGCCAGTCCTTCGGTTGACCCTTTCCCAAACAGGCCTGGATTGTGTGAGAAGCGCTTTGCTTCGTTGTAACCGATCCAATTCGCAGCGGCTGCGCCAACCGCCGGAAGCGCACCTAAAAAGGACCCTAAGACCGACCCAATCATTGTCGCACGAAAGATGTGCCGGAAAAGTTTCCCAGACAACGTGAATGCGAACAATTTTGGTTTCGACATCACACGCCCATCACCATTGTCATCAAACAACAATGACAATGCTTCTGATACAGCGAACAAGCCAACCAGCGCTGGAATATAGGGAATGCCTTCGATCAGATTAATTTCGTTGAACGTAAACCGTGGGAAGCCCGTCAGTGGATCAATTCCAATCGTTGTCAAAATCAGGCCGAATAATGCAACGATAAATCCACTCAAAAACGACCCTTTGACCAAACTGGCGATAATCGCGACGCCAAGAACCCCCAGGGCAAAATATTCAGGTGCCCCAAACGCCAATGCAACATCAGCAAGCGGAAGAGCAAGAAAGACAAGAGCAACCGTGCCAATCAGTCCGCCGATTACAGATGTCGTGATCGAAATTGATAACGCACCATCCAACTCCCCCTTCTTGGTAAGCTCGTATCCATCCAGCACTGTCGCGGCGGATGCAGGTGTTCCGGGCACGCCGATCGTAATGGCGGTAATCGATCCTGCATATGTCGCCGCGGTATACAGACCGATCAGCACCGCAAGAGCGATCTCAGTTGAAAGCGCATATGTTGCCGATACCAGAAGGGCGGTCCCTGATGTTGCATCAAGACCCGGTGTAACGCCAAACGCCATTCCGATTGCAACACCAAGAAACAGAGCCAGAAGCACTGCGGGCTGAATCAGCAGGTCAAATCCGCCTATAAATCCCTCAATGAGCATCTAACGATCCTAAAGCGTGGCGATGGGGATGAGCAGGACATAGTCAAAAAGCACCCAAAGCACCAATGGCAGGCAAATTGAGAATATGCCGTTAGCCACCAGGGATCTGGATCCAGCCAAGCGCAACCCGATTAACAGAGCGACTGGCAGGACGTAGAAAAAGCCAAATTGTGTTGCGCACCAAACGGCCAGGGCAACCAAAAGGGCAACCGATCCCGCCTGCAAAATGACCCTTACATGAACGCGCTCTATGCGCCGCCACGACATAGCGGCATCACAAGCCATCAGGATCAGCATCAACACCGCCAAACTGAGCGGAAAGGTTGCCGGTCCGATATCTCGGGCAGAGAGCGCCTTGGGAAAGCTGCCGGCCGCGACAATTAAGACAACGGCAACGGCAGCCAACCCGGCGTATAGCAAAAGTGCGAGCGGGATCTTCATTGCAAGATCAATCCTGAATCATGCCTATTTTTCTGAGCGTCACGGCATCATTCTTTGCCTGCTCTTCTAGCATTTTTTCAAAATCTGCTCGGCTCATCGTTCCCTGAAGGGTTGATGATGCGGTCAGGTATTCCTGAAAATCTTCGCTGTTCACGCCCTGATCAACAATTGCGTACAGCTTGTCGACGACACTTTCATCGGTGCCATTATTGATGAACATCCCACGCCAGTGATAGCGTGAAAGGTCGAATCCCTGCTCATCAATTGTGGGCACATCGGGATGCGCCTTTACGCGGTCTTCCGCGGTCACACCCACAACACTGGTTTTTTCCTTAAACCGGCCATACACGCTGATATTGCTCATCGCAGCATCAAGATCACCCGCCATCACAGCGGCGATCGCATCAGAGCCACTTTTGTAAGGCACCCAGTTCAGTTGCGCACCGGCCTGATCGGCAAGAAAGATTGCCGTAATCTGGTGCGGCGACCCTGTGCCATATCCACCGATACGAACCTCATTCGGGCGCGCCTTCATATCCTTGATCAAATCGTCCAGGGACGCGTATTTACCATCGCGCTTCACATACAGCGCAAATGGATCAAGCTGAATTCGGTAAAGCGGCGTAAAATCAGTCCACTCATATGCGGCGCCCGGCAGTTGCAGCACGCTGGTAATCCCGGTTGCATCAGAAAAGATCGTGTGTCCATCCGCTGGCTGCCCCTTCAGATACGCCATGGCAACCTGACCAGTTCCCCCTGGCCGTGGCTCAACAACAACAGGTGACCCGGAAGCCTTTTCCATTGCTTCCGCAAGCTTTCGCAGCATCACATCTTGAGGGGCCCCGGCGCTTGAGCCGTGAACAATTTTGATTGGTCGGGATGGGTACTCGTCCGCGATTACTGGCGCGGAAAAAAAGACGGCTGCGATCGCAAGCGCACACAGCGTCCATAGACGTTTTAACATGATTTTTGTCTCCTCCTGTTGGCACCATACGTGATTTCGTTTTATGTCTCAGGTGTCCAAATAAAATTGAAAAGCAAATTTATTCGACAGTCAACAGTTTTATCGATAAAATGGGTTTAATCGATAGAATTGCTCTTGTGGATTTCAGCTTGGTTGTATGAAATATCTGCTTTGCTAGGTTATAGCGTCACGCAGGTGGAGAAATTGGTGAATTTATGGACGTTAGACTGAAATCATCAACCGCAGGCCCGACACTGACGGACCAGGCGTATCAAAATATCCGCGAAGATATACTAAGTGGAAAATTACCGCCGCTCTTGCGCCTGCGGGTCGATGCCCTAAAGGCACTCTATAACATTGGAAGCAGCCCCATACGTGAAGCTTTGGCACGATTGAGTGGGGATGGACTTGTCATTATAGAGGAACGCCGTGGCTTTACCGTTGCGGGCATTTCGACCAAAGAACTGCGGGATATTACAGAAACCAGAGTGCTGGTCGAAATCGCTGCCTTAAAATCGTCCATAGAAAATGCAGGTAATGGAACACAGGGGGATGCATGGGAGGCACAAGTACTTGCAACTTTCCATCGCCTATCAAAACTGGATCAAAAGCTAGGACAGAACCCGCCCAACGAAGCGTGGGAAAATGTTCATTTTGAGTTTCATGAAAGCTTGGTGGCGGCATGCCCTTACGAGAAGCTCAAGAATATCCGACGACAGTTATTCGTTGAAAGCGAACGGTATCGGCGTCTGTCATTATCCAAAATTCCCGGGGACCGCGACGTCCCCGCAGAGCATTCCGAAATTCTCTCCGCAACACTGGAGCGCAATGTCGAGCGAGCCTGTGAATGCCTGGCCAATCATATTCATCGAACCGCCGATATATGCGCCGTGTCAGACGTCGTGAAAACCGCTGAGTCCTCAATCATTCAGTAGTTTGACGGCTGAACTGTGGGTAAACTGATGCGATATTCAGACCCCCAGCGAATCCTGAATATGCAAGCGCCTGAAACCGCAATTCAGTCCACATAAATCGTCGAATTGTCAGGAAAAAAAATGGCGGAGGGAGGGGGACTTGAACCCCCGCAACCCTTATCAGGTTGACGGATTAGCAATCCGCTGCATTACCGCTCTGCCATCCCTCCGCATATGGGATCGACTGGATCGATCAGCGCAGCGGGAGATAGCGGGTTGGAGGGGGGCTTGTCAATGCGATATGGGCTACGATCTGCAATCACTTTGTCATATAAGCCGGGCACCGCCATTTTCTGCGGGATTGGCTTCGGGATGCAGGCGACCGGTGGGGAGTGCCGCATCCGGTTTGGCACAGTCCAGGAACTTGCCCGATCCCGGCTGGGCGCACAGAGTCGCATTTTCGATGACCACCCGCCCCCGGCTCAACACCGTCTCTGGCCAGCCGGTCAGGTGCCGCCCTTCATAGGGGGTAAAGCCCACCGCGTCGTGGATCATCGTATCATATTCTACAGCCACTTTTTTATTGGGATCCCAGATCGCAAGATCCGCATCGGCCCCGACGGCAATTGTACCCTTGCGCGGATGCAGCCCATAGAGCTTCGCCGCATTGGTGGCAGTCAGGGCGACGAATTCATTCACCGTCAGGCGTCCCGTATTCACCCCCTCCGAGAATAACAGGGGCAGGCGCAATTCCAGGCCCGGAACACCATTGGCAAGCTGGGTGAAGCTGGCATCCAGGCCATAGCGCAGCTTACCGGTCTGGTCGAAGCGATAAGGCGCATGATCGGACGAGAAGACCTGAAACGTGCCATTCTTCAACCCGCGCCAGATTGCCTCCTGCCCTTTGGAATCCCGGGGCGGCGGGCTACAGCAGTACTTAGCCCCCTCCAATCCGTCGCGATCCAGATCAGCGGCGGTGAGGAACAGATATTGCGGACAGGTTTCCCCAAAGATCTTCAACCCGGCGGTCTGGGCCGAGCGGATTGCGCTGGTCGCGGCCTCGTCCGAAACATGGACGATCAACATGGGCGTATCGGTCAGGGACGCCAGGTCAATCGCCCGCCGGGTCGCCTCGCTCTCTGCAATACGGGCATGGGCGATGGCGTGATATTTCGGGGCGCGGTGCCCGCCTGTCGTCAGTTTCTCGCTGAGCCAGCGGATGATATCGTCATTTTCCGCATGCACCATCATCATGGCACCAAGGGTGCGCGCGGCCGACAATACGGTCAGCAATTCATAGTCATCCAGCTTAAACGTGTCATAGGTCATATAGACCTTGAAGGACGTAATCCCCTGTTCGATCATCGCGGGCAATTCCTGCCCCAAGACCTGTGGATTGGGGTCCCGCAGGATCAGATGGAAACCATAATCGATAATCGCCTTTGGCCCCGCCAGCGCATGATAGGCCGCCACGGTTTCGCCCAGGGTTTTGCCCGGCTGCTGCATGGCAAAGGGCATCACGGTCGTGGTGCCGCCAAAGGCCGCCGACCGCGTGCCGCTTTCAAAGTCATCAGCGCATTCGACACCATCCACGGTTTCCTGGGCCAGATGACAATGACTGTCGACCCCGCCGGGCAGAATCAATTTGCCCGTTGCATCGATTTCCCGCGCGCCAGTGGACAGGCTTTCACCAATCGCCGCAATACGCCCCTCCTTGATCCCGATATCGGCACGAAAGGTATCACTGGCAGTGGCGCATGTGCCGTGACGTAGGACCAGATCGAAGTTTTCCATGAGTGTGTTAACCAGCCTCTTTCATGCGCTCTGCCTGACGCAGATCGACGGACACCAATTGTGATACGCCCCGTTCTGCCATTGTGACCCCAAACAGGCGGTCCATGCGGGCCATGGTCATACGGTGGTGCGTGACGACCAGAAAGCGTGTGGAACCAGCGCTTGTGATCTGATCCAGCATTTTACAAAAGCGATCCACATTGCTGTCATCCAGCGGTGCATCCACCTCATCCAGCACACAGATCGGCGCTGGATTGGTCAAGAACACGCCAAACAACAGGGCAAGAGCGGTCAGTGCCTGCTCCCCCCCTGACAGCAGCGACAGGATCTGCATTTTCTTACCCGGCGGGCTGGCCATGATTTCCAGGCCTGCCTCAAGCGGGTCATCGGATTCGGTCAGCTTCAGATGCGCCTCACCGCCCCCAAACAGGGTTACGAACAGGTCCCGGAAATGTGTATTCACTTCATCGAAGGCCTTTAACAGACGCTCCCGCCCTTCGCGGTTTAAGGCATTGATGCCCTGGCGCAGGCGCGCGATGGCGGCGATCAGGTCATCGCGTTCCGCCTGCATGGAAGCGATCTGTTCTTCCAGCTCTGCCGCTTCCTGTTCTGCGCGCAGATTGACCGGGCCAATAGCGTCACGCTCCCGCGCCAGACGCTCTATTCGGCGTTCCACATCATCCTGGGGCGGCAGGGCCGCATCTGGTTCCAGGCCGGATTGCGCCAGGGCCTCTTCCGGGGTGCAATCCAGTTTTTCGCGCACCCTTTCGGTCAGGCTGGCAACAGTCTGCATCGCCTGTTCCACCGCCGCTTCGCGCCGGACACGGGCCTCACGGGCGGCAGCCAGGGCTGTTTCGGCCTGTCGCAGGGCAAAATCCATGTCGCGCTGGGCATTCTCTGCTTCGGCCAATTTATCGGCTGCGGCCTGACGATCTGCTTCACATTTTGCAATCGTGTCGCGCAGGAAGCCAAGCTTCTCCTCAATCTGTGCCGGTCGGGCCTCCATGGCGGTCAAATCGCGACCCGCCGCCAGTCGACGCTGCTCCAGATCCGCCATGCGGCGGGTGGCCCCTTCGGACCGACTGGTCCAGGACTGCATTTCCGCAGAAATCGCAGCAAGGCGATCCCCCCGTGCCTTGGCATCGCGTTCCAACTGATCAAAGGCGGAGCGTTTCTCAACCTGACGGGCGCGCAACTCGGCAACTGTGGTGCGCAGGCGGCTGAGGCGCTCCCGCAGGGCACCGGCATCTTCCAGCACTTTCTGGGCTTGTTGCGAAGACGCCAAGCGATCCTGCGCGTCCACCTTTTCGTCCTCTAACCGGGCGGATTCTTCAACCAGTGCAGACAGGCGGTTGCGACTGTCTGAAACGTGCTGTTCCAATCGGGTCAGGGTGGCGCGGGCCTGACCGACCTGATCATAGGCAGCCTGTTGATCCTGACGGGCCTGTGTCGCGCGCATCGAGGCCTGCGAGAGGGCATCAGCCGCAACCTCAGAGGTTTTGCGTAAATCGTCCAGGCGTCCATGCGCTTTCGCTTCCGCTTGCGCCAGCGCAGCCTCATTCGCGCTGCGGGCTTCTGCAATCAGTGCATCAGCGGCTTCGTGCGCCTTGGCCAGATCCGCCTCTGCCTGTGCGCGGGCGGTTGCCAGGGCCTCCTCTGCGGCGTCGGTCGCACCTGCCAAGGTCTTGTCTGCGACCTGCAATGCGTCTTCCACCACCGCCAGACGGTTACGATATTCCAGACGCTTTGCCGCTGCTGTCGCGGTGCCCGGGCGAATGCGCAAACCATCCCAGCGCCACAGCCCCCCATCGCGCGTGACAAGGCGCTGGCCCACCAAAAGGTCTCGCTGAAGACGGGTCGCCATTGCACCATCTTCGGCTACACCGACCTGGCTTAATCGACGCGCCAATGACTCTGGCGCCCGCACATGTTTGGACAAAGGCACCACACCAGCGGGCAAGTCCGGGCCACCATTTGGCAATGCGCCCAAATCAATCCAATGGCGTGACGCGGCCTCATCCAGGGCGGCATCCAGATCATCGCCGAAGGCCGCCCCCAGGGCGGTTTCAAAGCCGCTTGCCACATCCAATTGTTCCAGGACCGGCTGCCCCCCCTCATCATCCTGGGTCAGCAGGTCCCGCAAGGCATTGACTTCCGCCGCCAGACTGGACCGTTTACTGCGCGCGGCCTCCACCTGTTCCCGTCCAGTGCGTTCCGTCACGGATACGGCATCGCGTCCGGCGCGATCTGCCTGGCTGATGCTGTCACGGGCGGTGCGTTCCGCCGTGCTGAGGGCATCGCGCGCCGCATTGCGGGCAGCATCCAATTCAGCACGCATCGCAGCATCCGCCTGATCCAGCGCGCCGCGTGCAATTTTGGCACCCTGTTCCGCTTCCTCGCGCTGGTGTTCCGCGGTTTCAGCCCCCTCACGCGCCTGTGACAGGGCCGCATCTGCTTGTGTCACCGCCGCACGGGCGGCTTCAACATCCCCGGCCTGAGCAATTTTCTGGTTCAGCGCGTCTGTTTCTTGAGAAATCGCAAGCGCGCGCGCATCCAGCGCCGCAAGACGACGGGTCGCTTCCTCCACCTGTCTGGTCAGGGACGCGCGTTGCGCCTCTACGGCGGCGACATGCTCGTTCAATTCATCTAGGGCCTGCTCTTTTTCTGTAACCGCAGCATCTGCTTCATCCCGCTCCTGGCGCAGGCGCTCTGTGGCCCCCTTCTGACCGGCCTGCTGGGCCTCCAGGCGTTCCTGTTCCTCCTTTAATCGGGCCAAAGCCTCCACGGCATCAGAGGCAAGCGTTTCCTCCCGGCTGGCATCGGTCGCAATCTGGTCCAACCGGGCGCGCAATTCGGTGATCTGCTCCCCCACCCGTTCGGCCTCGGACTGCAATTGCCGTTCTGCAATCACTTGTGCTTGCAGACGTGCCGCGGCCTCCGCCTCAGCCTCCCGCAGTTTTGGGATCACTTCATGGGCATGGGTCTGTAAGGACGCCCCCTGGGCGGCGGCCTGTGTCCGCTCCGCTACGACCGCTTCCGCCTCCGCCAAGGCAGCGCGGGCATCGGTCAGGGTCTGATCCGCCTCCAGCCAGCGGATATGCAACAGAACCGCTTCCTGGGCGCGCAATTGTTCAGCAATCTTACGATACCTGTTGGCCTGGCGGGCCTGGCGCTGCAATCCGCCAAACTGCGTTTCCAAGGCCCCAATCACATCTTCCAGTCGTTCCAGATTCGACTCGGCCGCCTTCAGACGCAATTCCGCCTCATGCCGCCTAGAATGCAGCCCCCGAATGCCCGCCGCTTCTTCCAGCAGGGTGCGGCGATCGGTCGGCTTAGCCCCGATCAATGCGCCAACGCGGCCCTGGCTGACAATGGCCGTAGAATTTGCGCCCGTGGCCAGATCCGCAAACAGCAATTGCACATCGCGGGCACGGACTTCCTTGCCATTGATGCGATAGGTCGATCCCTGGCCCCGGTCGATTCGGCGGGTGATTTCGATTTCATCCGAATCATTGAAGGCCGCAGGCGCAACACGATCCGCATTGTCCATAAAGACGGTAACTTCGGCATTATTGCGCTGTGGTCGAGTGGAAGACCCTGCAAAGATGACATCGTCCATCTCGCCACCGCGCATGCGTTTGGCCGATGCTTCGCCCATAACCCAACGCAGCGATTCGATAACATTGGATTTGCCACAGCCATTGGGACCCACGACTCCCGTTATGCCCGGTTCGATCATCAGTTCGACCGGGTCAACGAAAGACTTGAAACCGTGCACACGCAGCTTCTTGAAATGCACCTAGACTGGTCCGTTCTGGCCAAAACACGCAAGCATAACCAGGATGGAACACCACCCCGAACGCACTAGGCAATACGGATTCTTACGGAAGAGTCGAGTCGTTCCCGAAGGGTCTTGGAATCACGCAGTGATTCGATATCAGTTCAGCGCTGATTCAATCGCTTCTTGGAATTTTTCGAAGGGTTGCGACCCAACGATCTTGGTTCCATCGATGATGAAAGTGGGGGTCGAGCCAATATCGTGCAATTCGGACCAATAGGTACGCTGATTCACAATCGCCGCATAGAGATCCTGATTATTGAAACAGGCTTCGATACTGTCCGACGACATACCAGCAAAGCTGCCCAGCTTTGCCAGATCCGCCAGCATGTTCTGGGACCCGCCCCAGGCAGGCTGCTGTGCGAATAACAGGTTGATCAGCGGGAAATAGCGATCTTCCGGCGCGCACCGGGCCAATAAAGAACCAAGGGCCGCCCCTTCATTCAACGGGTAATCCCGGTATTCCAGCTTAACCTTACCCGTATCGATATAGGTTTTCTTTAATTCCGGCAGGGTTTCCTGATGAAAGGCTGCACAATGCGGGCATGTCAGAGACGCATATTCAATAATGGTAACCGGGGCATCAGGATTGCCCAATATCCGGGGCGTAATCAGCGATTGGGTCGGTGCAGAGGGGGATTCAGCGGCCTGAGCCTCTGAAATCAAGGGGGCATTGGGTTGTACATTGCTGGCACTGGGAATGCTGGAAACCTCTGTCCCGCTGCGGAAAAACGCGATCCCGCCCACAATCACCGTCAAGGCGACAACAATGACTGGAACAGTGGCTTTATGCTGAAGAATGCTCATGAATGCCAACCCCTTTAAGAACCGTCCAACTGGATTGTGTATTAGGTATGAATTTTAGACCCTGATGGCAAGGCTTGGCAGATTATTCCTTGGTCTTTTTCGCCGCATCCCGGCGTAGCACCGACTCCCCAATGCGCAATAAGACCGCCCGCAGTTCTGGATCTTCGACACGTTGCAGGTCCAGTTTCATCTGCGCCAGGCGTTCTGGATCTGCGGGCGTCTGGGGCGGTTTCGGGGCGGCCCCCAACCGGCCAGGCCCTGCCCTGTGGTTGGCCAGGCGCGTTGGCGGCACCTGCATCAGCTTAATGCCGGAAATCGCCTTATAGCCGAAATGCATATTGATACGCGATACCAGCACCGGTTCCAGATGCTGTAATTCCGTCGCCATAGGGCCCAATGCGCGAATATGCAGCGTGCCTGCGTCCCGCCGTCCCTTGGGAAAGGTCAGGCGGTCTGGATGCGCGTGGCGGGCCAGATCAGCCCCCACGATCTGATCCCATTCATTCAAGATGCGCGCATCGGTGAAGCCCCGCTTGCCCACAGCCTTCCTGGTCAGGCCTGGCACCAAAGAGGCTAAAGACCGCGTGCCGCCATAGCGCGTATCGTCCTTTTTCTTACTGACCCAGTTGCCGGGTGTCTTGGCTGGGGGTGTGTCGTCAGACATAGTGATCTTTCCGGGACGCATAATCTTGTTATCAGGGACTGGTATTGCCGTGCGCGCTCACTACACTGTAATGCCATGAGCCACCTTTCTGAAACCGATATCGCCCCGCTGCTGTTACCCTGGTATGACAAGCATGCGCGCCGCCTGCCCTGGCGGTCCCTGCCAGGTGATGTGGCGGCCCCTTACCATGTCTGGCTGTCAGAAGTCATGCTGCAACAAACCACTGTTGCAACGGTTGCGGACTATTTCCGCAAGTTCCTTAGGCTATGGCCGACCGTAGAAGACCTGGCAGCAGCTGATCTGGACGACGTGCTGACCGCCTGGGCGGGCCTTGGTTATTACGCCAGGGCGCGCAACCTGCATAAATGCGCCAAACAGGTCGCAACCGACCTTGATGGACAATTTCCGCAAACGGAAGAAGCGCTGCTGAAACTGCCTGGCATCGGTCGCTACACGGCGGCTGCAATCGCCTCCATCGCGTTTAATCAGCCCGCTGCGGTGATGGATGGAAATATTGAGCGGGTGACAACCCGTCTGTTTGACATCGATACACCCCTGCCAGAATCCAAGCCGATGCTGTATCAGCATGTATCGGTTATGACACCAACCCATCGACCTGGCGATTTCGCCCAGGCGATGATGGATCTGGGCGCGACCATCTGTGTGCCGGGCAATCCGAAATGCGTGCTGTGCCCCCTGATCAGCGCCTGTACCGGCAGGGATCGTGCCGCCACACTGCCAAGGAAGCTGCCCAAGAAGGCCAAACCGACACGTCGGGGAACGGCCTTTTGGATTACTCGCAAGGATGGGGCCGTATTATTGCGACGCCGGGCAGAAACAGGGTTGCTGGGCGGCATGATGGAAATCCCCTCCACCAACTGGACAGAACAGCACAGCATGAATTTTGAAGAGACGGGTCTTCCCCTGCTGTCGGCGGCCTTTCATGACGCAGGCGAAATCCGCCACACATTCACCCATTTTCATCTTGAATTAAGGGTCCTTATGACCCAAGCCTCCGGTGATTGGGCTGATGAGAGCCAAATGCCAAAAGACTGCCTGTGGTGCTTGCCCGATGCCTTGGAAGAACGTGCCCTGCCGACCGTAATGCGTAAAATTGCAAAAGTCGCCCTGACGGCCAAATAGCCCGTCCATAACGGAGAGGACCAGTTTGTGACAACGTCCCCAGATACGATCATCCTGGCACAGAGCGAACCGGTGGAGTCGGTCATCGAGACCCTTTCTTCGACATTTTCCAATCTTGAATCGGAAACACTGACGGACTATTGGGCCCTGGTAAAAGACGTCTGGACCTATGGCATTGGCGGGACCAGCCTGGGTGACATCCTGATCGCCCTTGGCATTCTGCTGGTTTTTCTGATTTTCCGACAGTTCTTCAGCCGTTTCATCCTGCGCCGCGTGGCGAAAATCGTCGCGAGCAGCAGCAATAAACTGGATGACACATTGGCAACCGCGCTCAGTGAACCTGTGCGGTTTATCCCGGCCGTCATCGGCATATTTTTCGCAACGGAGTATCTGGATCTTAGTGGAACGCCACAGGTCATGGCGACATCGTTGAACCGGTCTTTGATCGTATTTGTCGTTTTCTGGACCCTGTACCGAATGGTCGATCCTCTGTCCTTCCTGTTGGGTAAGATAGAGCGGGTCTTTACCTCCGCCATGGTTGACTGGTTGATCAAGGCGATCAAACTGCTGGTGGCGTTGATTGGCATCGCGACCATTTTGGAAATTTGGGGTATTCAAGTCGCCCCGATTATCGCCGGTCTGGGCCTGTTCGGGGTTGCTGTCGCCCTGGGCGCGCAGGATCTGTTCAAAAACCTGATCGCCGGCATCCTGATCCTGGTAGAAAAGCGGTTTGCCATCGGGGAATGGATCCAGGTTGATGGCGTGGTAGAGGGAACCGTCGAATCAATTGGCTTTCGATCCACATTCGTCCGGCGGTTCGACAAGGCACCCGTCTTTGTCCCGAATGCACAATTGTCTGATGTTGCGGTTACAAACTTCTCCCGCATGACATACCGCCGCATTTATTGGGTCATTGGTGTTGAATATCGCACGACCACCGATCAGTTACGCCAGATACGGGATGGCATAGAAGACTATATCACCAGCAACCCGGATTTTGTCGCCGCCGACAAGGCAACACTGTTTGTGCGTCTGGACCGGTTCAATGACAGCTCCATCGATTTCATGGTCTATTGTTTCACCAAAACCACGGTCTGGGGCGAATATCTGAAGGTCAAGGAAGACCTGGCCTATGCGGTCAAAGCGATTGTCGAGGATGCCGGATCCGGCTTTGCCTTCCCCAGTCGCTCTCTTTACCTGGAAACAGTCCCCGGATCTTCGCCAGAACTGTTTTCCCCACCAGAACAATCTGCTGCGTCCAGCGCAACGGAAGAACAATCGACTTCACGGGAAGAGGACCTGTCCACGGAGTCCAGCCTTGACGGTGGAAGTGATCGCAAGAAACAACCCAAACCCCGAAAGGGGGATGACGGTGGCGATGGAACGTAAAATACCTTTCACCAAGAGGCTTGACCCTCGCTGAAACCGGCTATAGCGTGCCTGCACGATGACGAAACGGATCACCCTTTCGCTCCTTCCGGAGCTACTACTAGGCCTCGCCCTTATTTGAGCGCGGGTTCGGGTCTGTATTGACCCAATTCCGACAGCCTGTTTGACCCCCTCCGGAAGACCATCGTTATGACATTCCCAAGCGACCAAAACTCTCAGCCCCCCGTGACCTCCCGAAACATCATTTGGGTTGGCCTGCTGCTAGAGCGCCTTATCGGCGGTCCCGGTTTGCCCTGCGGCGCACCGGCGATCGTAACCCCTGCCGCACACAGATTTTGACCCCATCACGCCGCCCCTAAGAGGTCGCGCGTTTAGAATTGACGAAGATAAGGAGTTCCAGACCATGAAACACATGCCCATTGAAAAATACCGCATGTTTGACCGCATTGACCTGCCCGATCGGCAGTGGCCAAGCCGCGTCGTCGACAAAGCCCCGATCTGGTGTTCGGTTGACCTGCGCGATGGGAACCAAGCCTTGATCGAACCAATGGGGCCGGACCGTAAGCGCCGCATGTTCAAACTGCTGGTCGAAATGGGCTTCAAAGAGATTGAAATCGGGTTTCCCTCTGCCTCTCAAACAGATTTCGATTTCACGCGGGAATTGATTGAACAGGATATGATTCCGGAAGACGTCACCGTTCAAGTCTTAACCCAGGCGCGCCCGCAATTGATTGAACGGACCTTTGAGTCCCTGAAAGGCGTCCACCGGGCCATCGTGCATGTCTATAATTCAACGTCTACCACGCAACGTCGTGTCGTGTTTCAGCAAGACCGTGCCGGGGTGAAACAGATCGCGCTGGATGGCGCCAAAATGGTGCGTGAACATGCAGAGAAGAATCCGGGCACCGATTGGCGGTTTGAATATTCCCCGGAAAGCTATACCCAGACGGAACTGGATTATGCTCTGGAAGTCTGTGAATCCGTGATGGATATCTGGGAACCCACCCCTCAGAAACCCTGTATCCTGAACCTGCCCGCGACGGTAGAGGTTGCCCCGCCCAATGTCTATGCGGATTCCATCGAATGGATGCATCGCCATTTCACGCGGCGGGACAGTTTGATCCTGTCCGTGCATCCCCATAACGACCGAGGATCGGGCGTGGTCGCGGCGGAATTTGCACAAATGGCGGGTGCAGATCGTGTCGAAGGCACCTTGTTTGGCAATGGGGAGCGGACCGGCAATGTCGATATCGTGACCCTGGGCGTGAACATGGTCGCCAGTGGCGTCGACCCGATGCTGGATTTCAGCAACATCCCGGAAATGCGCAAGGTTGTTGAATATTGCAACCAATTGCCCGTCCATCCGCGCCACCCCTATGGCGGCGATCTGGTCTTCACCGCCTTTTCAGGCAGCCATCAGGACGCGATCAAAAAGGGCCTGTCGGCGATGGAAAATTCCAATACCGGCATCTGGGATGTTCCCTATCTGCCCATTGACCCGGCCGATGTCGGCGCTTCTTATGAGGCCGTGATCCGGGTGAATTCACAATCGGGCAAGGGCGGTGTCGCCTATATCCTGGAAAGCGATTTCGGGGTGCGCATGCCGCGCAATCTGCAGATCGAATTTTCCACCGTTATCCAAAAGATTGCAGATGAAAGCGGCAAAGAACTGGCACCAAAGATGATCTGGGAAAGCTTTTGCCAGACCTATCTGGATAACCAGAGCCCCTATGCCTTTGTCGACCATACGACCAAGGCGGAAACCCATGCCTCCGAAATTCGCTCAATCACCGCCAAGGTGAAAAAGAACGGCAAGGACATATCCCTAAAAGGACGCGGCAACGGCCCGATTGACGCCTATGTGAATGCGCTGACGGCGGATTCTGGGGTGGAAATCTCTGTCATGGATTATTCCGAACATGCCATGGGCCAGGGTGCCAACGCCAAGGCGATCGCCTATGTCGAGGCCCGCACCGGAACCGGAAAGCGCATCTATGGTGTTGGGTCGCACCCCAATATCGTCACCGCCTCCCTGAAGGCCGTGACCTGTGCAATGAACCGGGCGATTGCAATGGCATAGTGCCACACCGCGTTGATATTGTAGTGTTTAGACTTATCCGATCCGGGGCAGGCGAGCATCCAGCACCAACGATGCCCGCCGCCCTGGACCCCGGATCAAGTCCGGGGTGACAATACGAAGAACACACAATCCCCAGGGTGGTGGTGGGTGAAGATTTGAGACCCCCAAACCCCGTCATACCCGCTTTCGAAAGAATGAGAGTCTTTCAAATCACACAATTCTCATCCTGAGGAGGCGCGCCAGCGCCGTCTCGAAGGAGGGGCTGCACGTTGCGTGCTTCCAGCGAGTTCACCCTTCGAGACACTCCGCTCCTCAGGGTGAGGGTACTTAAAGATTTAAGTCCCCCCAAACCCCGTCATACCCGCGCAGGTCGGCTACAGGGGCGGCAATCCGGTTTCATAGTTGAAAGGCACCGCATCCTTGGACATACGGGCCGTGATGGCTTCGCGATAGGTCTTATCTTCGACTAGTTTGAAGATAAATGCATCGGCCTCTTGTGTCGGGGCGAAGCGCTGTCTTACGGTTTCCAGAACCTCCCCAGTGGCGCGACCTGAGCCTGACCGGCCTTTCGCACGCAGGGCCAGTAAAGGAATTGCCTCCCCATCATCGCCGCGCAGATGCCCGCGTGTGCTGACATACAGAAAGGCGTGGTCCAGCCGTTCCTTGCCATTCAAGCGCAATTCAATGCCATCCAACAGGCGAAATTCGTAATTCGCTGCGCCAATCTCTGTGGCGTGCATTATGGGAAGCTGCGCCTGATCCAGCCAGGTTACCGCCAGCTCGACCGTAACACCGGGTGAGAATTGCAGCATCGCCGGCACCGCGCCATAGGCGGTGATATGGGCGGCATAGACGACATCAAAATCCGTCAGATAGGCGCGCTCCACCGGGATGATGTGATCCCCCAGATGCCCAAATTTCTGGGCCAGACGCTCTGGCGCGCGATTGGACCCAACGGCCAGAACCGGCACCCGACCAACGCGGTCCTCCGGCTTGAACGGACGCTCCGCCCCGTTTTCCCAGGTATAGCTGTCGGTCGGGGCGGTATAGGGATAATTGCGCGCGCGATGCAGGATATCCGCCTGCTGTTCGTTCAGATCACTCAAAGCTTTTCAATCCGAAAGCGGGCATAGGCATCATCAATGGCGGCCATGGAGCGGGATTTCCATTCATTCTGTGCGGCTTCATAGCTTTTGAACGGCCCGGTGCGGATTTCCTCGCCCCCATCGGCCAGTTTATGGAAATTGGTGTCGGTATAGACCCCGCCAATCACCCAGAATTCGTCATGGCTTTCCTTTTCGATGGAAAACCGGGCATGGGCATCATCGACGGTTTCCATCGCCTTGGCGCGCCAGACAGCCTTTGCCTGATCATAGTCGTCAAAGGGACCCAGCCGGGTTTCCTTGACCCCATCGGCCACTTTCGTAAAGCTTGTATCGGTGTATATGCCACCAACAACCCAATAGCGTGCGGACATGATAGTGTCTCCAACTCTCGACAGACCGTGATTAGCGCTCTATCTAACCCGTTAGCACCGTCCCGCCAAGCTTTGCACCAATTTTCAGGACCTCCACCTTATGCCCTATTCATCATTGCGTGATTTTATGGACCGCCTGGAACAGGAAGGCCGCCTGGTTCGAGTTTCACAGCCTGTCTCGACCGTTCTGGAGATGACGGAGATTCAGACGCGCCTGCTGAAGGATCGCGGCCCAGCGGTGCTGTTTGAGAATCCGGTTGGGGCGGATGGCAAGCCCAGTGAAATGCCGGTTCTAGTCAATCTGTTTGGATCGGTGGAGCGTGTCGCCTGGGGCATGGACCGGGAACCCCATCAATTGCGTGAAGTGGGTGAAACGCTGGCCTTCCTGCGCCAACCGGAACCCCCCGGCGGATTCAAGGAAGCCCTTGGCCTGTTGCCCCTGGTCAAACAGGTCCTTTCCATGAAGCCCAAGACGGTAAAGACCGCGCCCGTCCAGGAAGTGGTGCTGACCGGGGATGATATCGACCTGTCGCGCCTGCCGATCCAAACCTGCTGGCCAAGTGAGCCTGCGCCGCTGATCACCTGGCCGTTGATTGTGACGCAGGGGCCCAATCCAAAGGGCGATAGGAGCGACGCCTTCAATCTGGGGATCTATCGCCTGCAGGTGACAGGCAAGGATACGACCCTGATGCGTTGGTTGAAACATCGCGGCGGGGCCCAGCATTATGCGCGCTGGAAAAAGGACCGCCCGGAACCCCTGCCCGCCGCTGCTGTGATTGGGGCCGATCCCGGCACCATCCTGGCCGCCGTAACACCCGTGCCAGACACATTGTCGGAATATCAATTTGCCGGTCTTTTGCGCGGCAAGAAGGTGGAACTGGTGGATTGCAAAACCATCCCGCTGAAGGTTCCGGCAGAGGCGGAAATCGTGTTGGAAGGCCATGTCATGCTGGATGAATATGGCGATGAAGGCCCCTATGGCGATCACACGGGCTATTATAATTCGGTCGAGCCCTTCCCCGTCTTTCGGGTTTCAGCAATCACGATGCGGCGCAAACCGATCTATCTGTCGACCTTCACCAGCCGCCCGCCGGACGAGCCGTCTATCCTGGGCGAGGCACTGAACGAGGTTTTCATCCCGCTCCTGCAACAGCAATTCCCGGAGATCGTGGACTTCTGGCTGCCGCCTGAAGGCTGTTCCTATCGCATCGCGGTTATTTCCATGAAAAAGGCCTATCCCGGCCATGCCAAGCGGGTGATGCTGGGCGCGTGGTCCTATCTGCGCCAATTCATGTACACCAAATGGCTGATCGTGGTGGATGACGACATCAATGCGCGCGACTGGAAGGATGTGATGTGGGCATTGTCTACCCGCATGGATCCGGCCCGCGATATCACCATGATTGAAAACACGCCCATCGACTATCTGGACTTCGCGTCTCCCGAAAGTGGGCTGGGGTCCAAGATCGGCCTGGACGCCACCAATAAATGGCCGCCGGAAACCAAACGGGAATGGGGCACCAAAATTCAGATGGACCAGGATGTCATCGACAAGATCGACCGCCTGTGGCCCGATCTGGGCCTGCCCGGCGATGGCAAGAGTATTTGGTGATCCCAGGGTAACTTCCCGCTTGCCAGAATTCTATTTCAGGATCATTTAGGCGGCAAAGTCGCGCCCCATGGCGTGACTGCTCTTTCTGGATCTTTTTGCATTATGTCGGATGATCGTCTGCGCGCCCAACGGCGTTTGGATTTGGGCCTCGCCTTGGCGGGGGAGGGTGACTATGCCGCTGCCGTTGAGGCCTTGCAGGCCGCGTGTGAATTAGCACCAGATTGGGTGGAAGCCCATTTCGCCCTGGCCGAAAATTTGGAAAAGCTGCCCGAATGCCGCCTACAGGCAGAAACGGCCTATACGACATGCCTGTCCCTGGATCCCACAGACAGAATGGGCGCGCGCATTCGCCTGACCCTGCTGGGCGCAGCGCCGACACCGGACCGCCTGCCTGCCGCCTATGTTGAGGCGCTGTTTGACCAGGAGGCCAGACGGTTCGACGCGAAAATGCGGGAAAAGCTGAACTATCAGGGGCCGGAGGCAATTGCCGAAGCGGTGAGCATCATCCTGCCCCAGCTGACCCATCCCGCACGGGTTCTGGACCTGGGCTGTGGCACGGGACTGATTGCGCCATCCTTACGGCTGGCTGCCGGTCGGCTGGATGGGCTGGACCTGTCATCGGGCATGCTGGTTCAGGCGGTCGCAACGGGCCTGTATGATTCCGTGCGCCAGGGGGACCTGCTGAAGGATGCCTGGCTGATCGACGAACACCCTTATGATCTGATCGCGGCGGGGGATGTATTGAATTATATCGGGGACCTAGCACCCGTGTTTCAGAGCGCGTCGGCAGCATTATCGCCAGGCGGCTTCTTCGTCTTCACTGTAGAAGCGGGCGAGGACACGCAAATTGAACTGGGGGAAGGACATCGGTATCGCCATGGCGACACGCGCCTGCGCCCCTGGATCGCTGCGGCCCTGTTGGATCTGATCTCGCTGGAGCGGCGCGTCTTGCGGCAGGAAAAGCGCCAGCCTGTCTATGGATTGATTGGTATCGCCCGTAAACCGGTCCTGTCGATCGATATGGGACTGCCTGTCCCCCATTTTGATCAAAAGACCGTGTAAACCGCCCCAGTCTGGACGATCCCCCTTTGAAGCGGCAGGCCTGCACCCTATCTTAGGGTTCATCAGGCGTATTCTTTAGAAGGAGGCCACAATGTTTTTCATGAATTCCGCCGCCAAGGCGCAAAAATCCCAGATGGTTAATCCAAAGGATGCCCTGCCGGGTCGCCTGGAGAAGATGCGCGTGAACCCGATCCATCATGCATTGGGAACCCGCATTGTTGGCCCCTTCCCGGATGGCACGGAAACCGCCGTGTTTGGCCTGGGCTGTTTCTGGGGTGCGGAGCGGATCTTCTGGAAGACGCGCGGCGTCTACAGCACGGCGGTCGGCTATGCCGGTGGCTATACCGTCAATCCGACCTATCAGGAGGTCTGCAGCGGTCAGACCGGCCATAACGAAGTGGTCCTGGTCGTCTATGACCCCAGCCAGGTTTCCTATGGTGATTTGGTCCGGCGGTTCTTTGAAGCGCATAACCCGACCCAGGGTATGCGCCAGGGCAACGACACCGGAACGCAATACCGGTCGGGCATCTATGTCTATGACGACGCCCAACGCACAGAAGCCGAGGCAATCAAGGGTGCCTATGAAAAAGCGTTACAGGCCAAAGGCATGGGCCCGATCACAACGGAAATCGTCAACAAGCCCGATTTCTATTATGCCGAAGACTATCACCAGGCCTATCTGTCAAAGAATCCCGGCGGCTATTGCGGGCTGGGCGGCACGGGCGTGACCTGCCCGATTATTCAGGAGCAACCGGCGGAATAGCGTCTGGCACAGGCGATTGTGGCGTCGCCTTCACTGGCATATCTGGACCATGATAATCCCGCACACCGGCGGAATAGGCCGCGCAGGCCAGCCGAACGGTGAGCGGGATTTCTATTTTCTTCCCATCCCTTTCGCCCTTTTCATAATATTGCACGACACGGCGTTTTAACCCCAAAGCATGGGCTGCGTCCTTTTGGGATAATTCGACGCTTTTGCGCCAACGCTTGAATTCAGCGGGTTTCACCGGTGTCATTCCTTCTTCCTGAGCAGGCTTATAACAGTGTCAGTTGCGGTAACTAATTACCGTTTGTAACAATTATCACACAAAGCGCACGAAGTGCGCGTAAATTTCCCTTGATCTGCGCACCAAGTGCGCCTATCTTCCTATCAGAAGCGCACGACGTGCGCAACCTTTAAACGATTGGTCTAGACAAAGTTCTGGGAATTCCTCCCAGCCCCGTCGGACCGGCCCGAAAGGAGGGTAGTATAATGACCACTCTGTATGTTGGTGAAAAGCACGCCTATCGCGACGAATTGTCCATTGCACGGGCAGAATCCGCGCGCCAGGCCGTCAATGCCCCCCGGGCCGAAACCCTGGACTGGGACGCAAAGCTGTTGTTTCGCGTAACCTGGGATGACCAAGAGCTTTACACGACCGACGATATTGCCGTACGGCAATTGGTGACAAAGCATCCAACCTGTGATGTGCGGGTGATTTCAGTCGCGTAAGGTTACGCGTAAATATTCACAACAGAGCCGCGGGGCGGGGGCGAAGATCCTGCCTGCGGCGCTGTTGCAACCAGCGCCCGTGCGTCCGATTGAGCATCTTTGGGCAGAGATTTCGTTAAAAAGGCTGTTCGACCCGCGTTGTCTGCTTCGATGGCGGTCACAGCGGTTTGAACCTGCGGTGCTTGTGCCTGACGCCTTTGGGCAATTTCTTCACTGTTCAGCGCGCGATCACGCTGCGCAGCGGCAGCAGGATCCTGTGCAACTTGCCGAACACCAGTAACGGACTGCGCCAACAGCAGAGTATTTGCCTCAACCCCCGCGACATTCATGATACAGGCATCCTGATAATTGTTTATCTATGCAGGAAACTTAACCATAAGGTGTTAATAATTCTCTAACGGCCCGGAATTACTTCGAAATCCGCCAGATTGTTCCGCCTGTATCATCACTGACATAAATCGCACCATCGGGCCCCACGGCAACCCCGACAGGCCGCCCCCAAACTTTTGCCGAAGATGGCACATCCGGGTTTGGCACATCGACACGAAATCCCGTTAGGAAATTGATGTATCGCCCGGTGGGCACGCCGTCCTGAAGCTCGACCCGGACCACCTTGTAACCGGTCGGCACCGCCGCGTTCCAACTGCCCCGCAGCGCGACCAGCGCATCATCCTGCCAGTCTGTTGGAACATCTGCATCCGCCAGAAAGGTCAGGCCAATCGGCGCACTGTGAGACTGGAACAAAACATCCGGCAGTTTCGATTGCGCAACCAGGTCCGGCCGCCGATCAGCATAATCGGGCTGTGGATACTGACCGCTATACGCATAGGGCCAGCCATAAAACCCGCCCAGTTCAACCTGAGTGAAATAATCGGGAACCAGGCCATCGCCCAGACCATCGCGTTCATTCACGACGGTATAAAGCTGGTCTGTGCCCGGCTTGATCGCGATCCCAACGGGATTGCGCAAACCGCTGGCAAAGGTCTCCCCGTTGTCTATCTTTCCATCTGATGCTACAGAAAACCTCTGAATCGTTGCGCGCGGGGACGGTTCTTCCGCGATATTGCCGCGAGACCCGATGGACGCATATAGGGTCTTACCATCTGGGGAAAAGGCAATGTTGCGGGTCCAATGGCCCCCTGTACTGCCAAAGACGCCGCGCGGGCTCATCTCTTCAATCTGGCCCCATTGCTGGCCCCATTTCAGGCGATAAAGCTGGTCCTGATCTGCAATCCACAGATATCCGCCCTGCATTGCCAGCCCGTGGGGACGGTTCAAGCCACTGGCAATTTCTTCGCGCTGATCGGCAGTGCCATCGCCGTTCCGATCCCGCAACAGAGTGACGACCCCGGCCCGGCTGCGCGCCACAATGACCGCGCCGTCCTGATCAACAACCAGATTGCGGGCCCCCGTGACATCCGCTGCAAACAGGGTGACCGTATAGCCATCGGGCGCTTCTGGTATACGCCCGTCCCTAGCAACGGTATCAGAACTGTTGCCAACGGATTGAGTAGCGAAAGGGGCGGGCAGATCCTGTGCGCGAATGTCGAACACATCGCCGGGCCTATCCACAGATTGTGCCTGCGCCATCGGGGCACAGAAAACGAGGCCCGCTGCAATAAGGGATCGGCTGAACAGCAATCGCACTGGATACATGTCAATCTCCCATTCCATTCGTCTGTACTGGTCCTACAAACAGAATGGGGCTGAATTTTATTGCTTCAAGACCGACACACCCGGCAGATCGCGCCCTTCCATCCATTCCAGGAAGGCCCCGCCCGCCGTTGAGACGTAAGTGAACTTGTCCGCCACACCGGCCGCCATCAAGGCAGCGACCGTATCACCCCCGCCTGCTACGGAAATCAACTTTCCAGCCGCCGTCAATTCTGCGGCCTTCCTTGCCAGCGCCACAGTCCCGGCATCAAAAGGCGGAATTTCAAACGCCCCCATCGGACCGTTCCAGATCAAGGTCTTGCAGGATTCCAATTCTGCCGCCAGCGCGTCTGCTGTTTCCGGCCCGATATCCAGAATCATTTTATGGGCCTGAACCGCATCTAATGCGACGGATTCCGACGCTGCGCCGGACGCAAATTCTGAGGCTACCGTGACATCATGGGGCAGGCCAATCCGGCATCCAGCCGCATCCGCGCGCGCCAAAATGCCCCGTGCGACATCAGCCAGGTCTTTCTCGCACAGGCTTTTGGCGATGTCTTTGCCCATCGCATACAGGAATGTGTTGGCCATGCCCCCGCCGATAATCAACAGATCGACCCGTTCCACCAAATGCTCCAGGACAGCAAGCTTGGTGGACACTTTCGCACCGCCAACAATGGCAGCCACCGGGCGTTCCGGATTGCCAAGGGCTGATTCCAGCGCTTCCAGTTCCTTTTGCATATTGCGGCCTGCCAGGGCTGGCAAAAGCGTGGCAATAGCGACTGTAGACGCATGGGCGCGATGCGCTGCAGAGAAAGCGTCGTTTACATAAACATCGCCCAGGTCGGCCAGTTCCTTGGCAAATTCCAAATCATTCGCTTCTTCGCCAGGATGAAAGCGCAGGTTCTCTAGAACGACGATACCATCCTGGGAGATGCTGTCGATCGCGGTTTTTGCGGTGCTGCCGATACAATCTGTTGCAAAAGTAACAGACCGCCCCAGAACCTTCCCCACGGACTTGGCAATTGGCCCCAGCGACATTTCCGGGACAGGCTTCCCTTTGGGCCGGTCAAAATGCGACATCAGAACCACACGCGCGCCACGCTCAATCAATGTATCAACGGTATCACGCAGGCGTTCAATGCGGGTCGCGTCACTGACGGTATCCCCCCGCATCGGGACATTCAGGTCCGCGCGCACCAAAGCAATTTTTCCATCGAAATCAAAATCGTCGAGCGTCTTGAACACGGGTAACCCTTCCTGATTATACTGAATTTGCGACTCTCTACCCGATCAAAGCACAGGTTAAAAGCATTACCGGTGCGCTTTTGTCGCAGAATAGCGATTGAGCCCGCATCATTCCGCCCCATATCCTTATTCAATGTGTTTTTGGGGAGACGGCATATGTCATTATTCGGTCGTGCCCTGTTTGGGGCGGCGCAGACGTCACGGACCTTGTGGTTCGGCGCGCAATACAGTCTGGCGCAACGCCTGGCCCCCCCGCTTGATGGTCCCGCCCCTGCGCCTGGAACACTGCCTGGCTGGCCCCTGATCCTGAAAGACCTGCGCGGTTTGCAGCGCCAGGACTGGCAGAATGTGGAAAACGGTTATTACCCACCCCCCGCAGATATCATCGCGTCGCCAATCAAGATGCTGCGCAATGCCGCCCGGTTTATAAAAGATGTCCCCGCGGTCAATCTTCGGCGGCGATTGAAGGCCAATGATGATGTTTTTCACGATGTCACCACGGCCCGCCGCCCCCGCTATTACATGCAGAACTTCCACTATCAATCCGGCGGGTGGCTGACCGATGACAGCGCCGCCCTGTATGACCATCAGGTCGAAGTTCTTTTCACAGGCGGTGCCGATGCAATGCGGCGGCAGGCCCTTGTCCCGATCGGCGATTGGCTGCGCGTCCATGGGGCGGAAGGCCGCCAATTGATGGATATCGGCTGTGGCACCGCCCGGTTCCTGCACGATGCCAAACGCGCCCATCCCGCCCTGCGCGTCATGGGCCTGGATATGAGCGAGAACTATCTGCAAAAGGCACGGCGCAACCTGCGGCGCTGGCCCGGTGCGTTTTCCATGGTGCTGGGCAAAGGGGAGCAATTACCCCTGGCGGATGATGCGGGTCCAGACCTGATGACCTGTATTTTTCTGTTTCATGAACTGCCGCGCAAGATCCGCCGTCGTGTCATGGCGGAAATGGCGCGCGTCCTGAAACCAGGTGGGCGTCTGGTTATCGTCGATTCCATACAGGTTGGCGATCATGGCGCTTATGACAAACTGCTGGATCGTTTTCCCATGGCGTTCCATGAACCCTATTACAGCGACTATATCCGCGACCCGCTGGAACAGTTGGGAATTGAATCAGGCTTGCGCCATCATAACACGCGCCGCGCCTTCTTTGCCCGTATCGTTACCTTTGACAAACCCAACCGGGTATCCTGATCCTTTGACGCTATTCTGCGGAACCCCCTGCAGTGATTGTGCGTCCAGCAGGTAAGGCATCCGACTTGTCCTGCCGCAACAGCGCAATTTCAGTGGGGGCTGGGCCTTGTTCTATTCCATCGATACAGAATTGATCAAAGACAACGGCATATACCGTGTCGCGCACGATTTCAAAATCATCATATTCATCGATCCAGAAATCCACGCGATATCGATGGAACAAGCCTAACTCGAACACCTTCACGCCATCATAGCGCCAAGTGTACATATCCAGCGCATCATTGCGGCCCAGGGCTTCCACCAATTTATCCCGAACCGGCTGTTCCGCTGCCTTGATCGAGCGTTCAACCTCATCTGGTCGATACCGTTCCGGCACAAAGAATTCAGCACTGAACCGGACCATATCGCCGGTGGAGAAATTCTGAATAAGGGATTCAGAGACCTGACCGTTTGGAATGCTGACATTATAGCCATCCCGGGTGCTGAGGCGCATCGTGCGCCAGGTAATATCGGTGACCAGCCCGATCATATCCCCGACCATCACCCAATCGCCAACCTTAAAGGGGCGTTCAATATTCAACACAATCCCGGAAAAGATGTTGGCGATGTTGGCCTGAATTGCCAGACCGATGATCATGGCCAGCAAGCCTGATGTCGCCAGCAGGCTGGTCAGTTGCTGATCAAAAACAAAGGCGATGACACCAAAGATGGCCAGCAGATAGATCGTACCCGCCCCAAACAGGCGCACAACATTGGGAATACGGCGACCTGACCGCTCCTCTATCGGGACCCAGACAAATCGTTCCAGACTGATGACCAGAAGGCGCGCCGGGATCAACCACCACAGGCAGTCGATGAACAGCACAATGCCATCGGTAACCGCATCCGGCAGCGATTGCGCGGAGTAATCCAACAATAGGGTCCCCGCAGAAATCAATAGAACCGGCCAGCCAATCACCCGAATGCCCAAGGTCTGGAACCGCCAGAACTGACCCCGGTCCTTGCGGTCCATAATGGCTGCGAATAACAGCGCAACGACTGCAAATATGAACAAATAGACAAACCAGTTATAGGGAATGGCATCAGCAGGATCCAGGCCCGCCGGTCCCAGAATGACCCCCAGATCAATGCGCGTAAACTCCGCCGCCTGCTTTCCAAAGCCAACAAAGGCGGGGTCGCCTTCACCGGTGCCCTGATATACTTCCTGCGAAATCCAGCTGCGCTCTGGCACCCAATCCGGCAGGCTGGCAAAAACACGACGGGATTGCAGACCGTCCAGCAATGGGTCGCCACTGGGCCCCTCACCAAACACGGCGGCAAGATCCAGGGTTGATGCATCAATACCAAGCCAGGACAGCCAATCTGACGCCTCGTCCTGCAAACCTGCTTCACCATCGCCAGTGGAATTGCTGACCGCCAGTGGCTGGACGTCACTGCGCGTCTTGACCAGTCCCATGCCCAATACATCGGTCACATACATTAGGTTGTTGCGACTGAGCAGACGATGATGGAATCCCAGCCCGGCCAGAACCGTGCCATAGGGATGTTTTATATTGGAAAACTCTGTCTTGAACTGCCCAGACACACGATAGGATACATATTTAAGATCGCCATCCAGGCCTGTCTTGTCCGGGTCGGTCAATGTGATCGGTTCAACCGCATTCAAGAAAATGATATCCTGGGGTTCAAAATCACCGCGATATCTGAACCAGATCAGGAAATCGATTTTATATCGATCTTCCAATATCTGCTGATCATCGCTGGGCCCTTCCCGAACCGGCTCCACATTCAGCAATTGAACGCCAGTATAGACGACATTGGTTTTATACATGAATTTGTCATTCACATACAGAACCTTGCCGTCCTGAACCAGATCCAGAAAACCGGTCACGCCGCGTTCTAGAATGGGCTGTAACTGGGTCAAAGCAGAGATCATGCTGGACCCGTTATACAAACCAATCTGAACACTGGTTGTGTTTTCCCCATTCTTTCCAAAATACCGTTCCCCGGCGACAACACGGTGGCTGCGTTCCGGATGATCCAGACCCGCCAGGAAATCCCGGACCGCCCCCCGCAATGCCCCGATATCCGCTGCATCCGCCGGGATTTCATCAGACGGGTTCTGCCCAATATCTGCGATGATGCCATCGACGGCCAACCGGGCTGCATCATAGGAGAAGGCCGCGACCCAATCAGGGGCGGTGCCATACTGCGTTAAATGATCCGTTCGGAAGTTCTGCGCAACTTCAGTCGCTGTATCGAACAACAGCGGGGTCGTGACAAAGATGCCATTGGTAATGGATGCGGCGGGCTCCCCGTCCGGCAGGATTGATTGAACTTCGGAGACAAAGGCGGCGGTGGCCATGTTGGAAAGGCCGACAATGCCATTGCGGACACGACCCTGCCGCAGCCCTGTCACGATCCGCGCCGCCTGGGGCGCACCGCCCTGAACGAAAATGTCACCGGTCAGTTTCTTGTCGCGCATTTCTTGGGCAATGGCTGTCGCACGATCTGACAGGGCGTCCAGATCATCCGGGTCATATGCCCAGAAATTAAGAACCTTGGTCCCAAAGCGTCGATAGGTGGCGTCAAAGGCCTCTGCCAGCATGCGCCCGCGCGCGGTATCTTCATGAATGATCGATACTGTTTCCTGGCCGATCACATTGCGCAGATAATTCGCCAGGAAGCGAGTCTGGGACAGTTCATCATAGACAGTGTGAAAAACCCATTGGGTGTCTGGTGCCGAATTGGTCCGCATCGTCGTTGGTGCGGTGGATATCATCGGCACGCCCGCGGCTTCATAGATTGGTTCTGCAGCCGCGGTTGCCCCCGGGCTCCAATGCCCAATCACCGCAACGACATCCGTGCGCGCCGCAATATTGCGGGCGGCGGTGGCGGCGTCGGCGACAGTATTGCCGTCGTTTATGCCTTCAACCACGACGGCGCGCCCCCGGATCCCGCCGGCTTCATTGACCAGATCCGCGGCCAGTTCTGCGCCGCGCACCATGGTCGCGCCAATGGCTGCATCGGGCCCTTCCATCGGGCCAACCACCGCCAGGCGAAACGGATTATTGTAATCCAGGTCCAGAACAGTGACCCGTGTGATCAAGGAAAACACCCCTGCAATCGTGGCCATCGCCAGCAAGATCACCAGGAACATATTCCGCTTGGTCATCGGCCAATTGCCGAAAACCGTCCGCCATACTGATTGAAACACGAGCCCGCCCCTAAAAAGAAACCCCAATTGCGCCGCGATGGCTGGGGCCCAATTTTACCTTGGAGCCCGTTTTAGACAACCGTCACGTCAATATGCTGGGTTATTGTATCCGTTCCGTCAGAAATCTCCACCGTGAAGGTGTCGTGTCCCGTCCCAGACCCATCGTGAGAATAAACAAAGGTATTGCCATCCAGATTCAACGACCCATGATCCGGCCCAGCCGCGATTGCATAGGACAGATTATCCCCATCCACATCGCCGCCCAACAGCAAGCCCTTATAGTTCCCAGCGCTGTTGACGGAGAAATCCACCATATTTTCACGACCATCATCCCCGGTCACCGTCCCGTGGATACCATTGACGGTGCTATCCAGAACGGTATTGCCGGAATTGTCATTAAAGGTCCAATAGCCGACAAGGCCATTTTCCCCACCCGTCAATTCCCGTGTCATGGATTGTTGAATCTCTGCCTCACTGCGCGCCGTGTTCCAAATACGGACATCATCCAATGCCCCTTCATAACTATCGCCCAGCCCATCGCTTCGCGTGCCAAAGGCCAAGGGTTCTGCGGTATTGATTGCGCCATTGTTGAATGTGCTGGAGTAACCAGGCTCGGTGCTCCAGCCCGATCCATCCCCGTCCAGATACCCCCGGATTTCGCTGGTCGGATTGGACTGATCAATGACCATGGCAACATGGTGCCAGCCCTCATTCAGGCCAGCCAGGGAAATTCCGGATTCGCCCTTGCTGCCGCCATCAACCGTCGCGGTGCGCACCAGCAACGTGTCATCGCTGATCAGGATGGAATAGCCGATATCATCGGAATTTTGCGTATTCCCCTTGGAAACAAGGTAATCCAGATCGTTGGTCGCAGCCGACCCGGCCCAATAGAACCAGGCTTCCACAGTCAGGCTGCCATGGCCGGGATCCAGGGCGGCGTTATGATCAACATAAACCGCATTGGTTCCATCAAAGGCAAAGGCATTCTGCGAATCAACGCTATCGCCAAAGCCGGGGATAGAGGCAATGTCGGACTCTACATTATGGGATATCCCATTAAACGTTCCCGCCTGATCGGTGACCGGTGCACCATTCGTGATCGGGTCCGAGAAATCATATAACGCACGCAGCCCCGCTTCGGACCCATCGGCCTGAACCAGATAATTATCCGCAATCTGCTGGCCGGTTCTTGCCGTGTCCCAGATGCGGAATTCAGCCAATTGACCATCCATGTACTGCTGTCCACCATCCCAGATAAGAGCCCCGATGGAAGCATTATTCACCAAAGATTCCGTAACCGACGGGATCGAAAATCCTGTTCCGCCAGAACCGGCAAGGGTCACATCATGTTGTCCATCAATGTACAGATTTGCCTCAGCCGCAGTGAAAGTTACCGCAATATGGTGCCACTCTCCGGTACTCAATGGCGTCGCGCTGGTGATGGTTCCGCTGCCGTTATGGGATTTGTAGGTTACCGCGCCGTTTTCCACAGACAAAAGTGCCATCGTATTGGTGAAATTCGCCTGTTGGGAGAATATCCGCGCCTGGGTGTTGCTATCCAGATAGACCCAGGATTCGATGGTCCCTTCTGTCATTCCATTGACCAGCGAGGGGGGCACATCGACATAGCTGTCGGCACCGGTAAAGTTTGCACTGGGTGCGGCACCGGCACCATGTCCGATCGGTGGTGTATTGATCGCAGGAGCGGCGACATTCACTGCGATCTGCTGATTTGTGACGCCGCCCTGACCATCTGATACCTGCAGGGTGAATTCATCCCCCCCGACATAGTTGGGATTGGGGGTATAGGCAAAAGTACCGTCCGGATTGACCACAACAAATCCATTGCTGGCATTATTCAGCACAGAATAGCTGAGCGGATCGCCATTCCCGTCACTGGCCAGCAGTGAACTATTTGCCACCTCACCCTCTGCAACGGTCAACAAGGGAACGATGCTGCTGCCGGCGCTCAGAACAACGGGGTTGCTGTTGCCGGTCTGGTCCGGAACTTCGCCGTTAAACGATCCTTCAAAATTATACAGCGCCACCAGGCCCGGCTCATTCGGTGGATCGGCAATATCAGCGCCGATATGGGATTGGATATCCCCTTCAGACAAGGCCACATTCCAAACACGCAGATCATCGATAAGACCCTGGAAATCCCGACTGCCCATATGATCATCGCCAATATTCCAGGGGCTGTTATTAGCAGGCCCCATGGTGAAGGGCGCATCGGACATCAGGATGCCGTCGATATAAATTTTCAAATTGGCCCCGTCATAGGTGACGCCAATATCATACCATGTGTTTGGTTGAAGCACGGCCGGGGTCGACGGTTCAACACTGACATTCCAGACGCGAATGGCACCATCCGCCATATGCAGCCTAAAGGGTGAGGAATCGACCACGTTGGTGTCTGACTTATCAAACAGGGTCTGCAACCTGTTCACATCATCAGAAGTTTTGATCCGTAATTCGACCGACATCGGGGTTGCCCCGCCGAAATCCAAGGCGGCCGAATGGGCGATGGTGGATTTGCTATCGACCCCATCCTGTATAAGGGCCCCGGTCGAGTTCTGAACCGCCGTTACAATTGGCGCGACATTGGGGGTTTCCTGAACCTGTACCGCGACAGTGCTGACAACCGGGGTCGCACCGCCATCATTAACGGCGATATCCACATTGGCCGTGCCAAAAAAGCCTGGATCGCCCGTAAAGCTGGCCGTATCCATCGCCGCGCGAACATCCGCCGCAAGGCCTGTAATTGTGACCCCATTCCCCGACGGCACAATAAACGCGCCCCCGCCACCGGCATTGGCGGAAACAGATCCCTGAGCACTGGTCAGGGTTACCGTCAATACATCGCCGTCAACATTTGCGATATTGATATCTGCCAGAGAGATTGGCTGATCTTCCAATCCAGAAATCGCATCAATCCCACCAGAGGTCAGGCTGGCATTGTTGAGAACCAGATCGGGTGCCCCCTCCACCGCACTGACCAAAGTGCCGTCCATGCTGTAATCTGCGATCAAGTCAGGGTTGGATGACGCATCCAATTCCTGCCCCATGGCCGCATTGATTTCCGCCTGACTGCGCACAGAATTCCAGATGCGCAGGCCATCAATCTGTCCGTCCAGCGCTTGCGACGACTGGAAGTCACCGCCAACAGCATCCTGATCTGCGCCCAACACCAAGGTACCGCCAGCCTCTAGGGCCGCCGTCGCCGGAAGGGTCGCAACCGGATTGCCATCGACATACAACACCGTGTCCCCGCCATTTGGCCCAAAAGTCAGTGCCAGGTGATGCCAGGCATCATCGGTCACATTGGCGGTTGTGATCGTTTCAAGATTGGTATTGTTCATCCATATCTGGATATCGCCGCCCGTCAGGGTGATCCACAGTTCATTGGGAGAGCCCGGCACCGCATAGGATGCAACAGCACCAGACTGATCGGCGGTTTTCAGCCAAAACTCTACTGTTCCTTGCGTCGTCGGGAATGTGTTGAAATTTTCTGCAACAGCAAAGGAGAAGCTGGCATCGTCGCCATTCGATCCCACACCGGTCACCTCAAGAACTTCCGGCGCAGAAATGACCGTCGCATCCTCAATCGGGGCGACAATGATATCAAAACTGGAATTGGTCGTAACCGTCCCGTCATTCACAGACAGGCTGACCGGAACCAAACCATTGGCATTGTCTTCTGGCGTATAAGTCAGGGTCGCCAGGGCAGAATTGATTTGTGCGGCCGTGCCGGAAACGGTCACAGAGGTTGACCCACTGTTTTGCAACGTGGCCCCTGCGCCCCCATCGGTCAAATTCAGGAGACCGTCCGGGACATCAACCGTGACTGTCAGGCTGTCCCCATCGACATCCCCAACTTTCAAACCGTTAATGGCGATGGTTGTGTCTTCAAAACCGGCCGCATTTGCGTCGACATTCGTGGATATCCGAAGGTTATCAACGCCCCAGCTTTCGTCACCAATTTCCTGGTTCAGCGTGGAACTGAAGCCTAGTGTAACGATCTTATTCCCCAGCCCGTCATCCGGGAACGCGGCCAATTGCGCCGCGTTCAGGCTGAATCTGACGCCGTAAACCTGATCATTAAAGGGGGCCAGACCCAGATCCTCATCCTCTAGCGTTTTCAGCGTAAAATTCGCATCGCTTTGATCCCCGTCTTGCCCGAAAGCTTTTTGCAGGATCGGATTGCCATTGATCGAAACCGTGAAGGTTTCATTGTCCCAGGAATCCATCTCGTAGAAATCGAAGCTGAAGCTGGCGCCATTTGCCCCATTTGGGATGATGAAGGTTTTTTCTGTCGCGCCGCCCTGGCCAAAATTCCCCAGAAATTGGGTCAATCCGTCAACAGATGTAACCGTTGTATCCGACCAGCCATTCGCACCGGATTCAAAATTCTCATTGGTGATTGTGACACCCGTCGTCACGAAACGCGGTGCATCATTCGCACCGGTGACCACCACACTGGCGGTATTGGGCACGGAGGCCCCGTCCCCATCAACAACGTTATACGTGACAGACAGTGCCACCTGTTCCCCATCATCCAGATACCCGAACTGACCGGAATTAATCGTCAATTGTCCGGTGTCATTGTCGATGGAGAAGGACACGATATGGCCATCATCGGATGTCACAGCAACCGAGGCTGTATCCAGATTTGTTCCATCATCAATATCGCTGGCCCCTGCCAGCAGGTCGATTGTGAGCGAACCACTATCTTCCGTTATCGGTGCGACCGCAATCGGGCCAGCCACCAAGGGCGCATCATTGCTGCCATTCACGGTCACATCGACGGTGGACACAGAAGTCAATCCACCGGGATCTTTTACCGTATAGGAAATCTGCACGACCTTATGCTGACCAACCGCAAGGGATTCGAAGTCGGTACCAGGGTCGTATTGAATTTGATTGCCAACAATGCTGACCGTGCCTTGCCCTGGGGCCACAGAAGCCTCCGTCAGGGTCAAAGACGCCGTTGCATTATCAACATCCGTATCATTGGCAACGACATCAATGGTTTTGATCGAGTTCTCAGACGTTGAACTGACATCCGCAACGGCGATCGGGCTGTCATTGGTCCCGGTGATCGTGACGGTGATATCCTGAAACGCTGTCGTTCCTTGATCATCGGTCACGGTGACACGGAAGACTTCCGTTGCGGTTTCGCCAGCCGCCAGATAATCAAAACTTCCCTCTGGCACCGTGTAATCCCAGGCAACAGTGCCCGTCGCGCCCACAGCAGGTGTTGTGATCGCTGCCGTCAAACCGCCTAAAACGCCGAATGACGGGGTGACATTTACTGTATGCGTGCCATCCGCATCCACATCGATGAATTTAAGCTCCCCAGCTGCCACCAACGCCGGATCAACAGGCCCGGCATTATCAGTCGCTTCCGTCGCGGCACCTGTCACGGTGCTGTCCGCCAGAACAATTTCCGGCACATCATTTGTGCCCGTCACAACCACAGAAACGGTGCTGGAAGCAGACCCGCCAACCCCATCAGAAACGGTATAGGAAATTGTTATATTTTCCGTATCCCCGGCGTCCAGATCATCAAAATCGGTTCCAGGGTTGAACGTCACCACAGAACCGGCGATTTGAACGGTGCCCTTTCCTGGGGGAACACTGGCCGCGGTAATGGTCAAAGGCTGACCATCCGGGTCGGTATCATTGCTCAAGACAGACAGGGATAATGTCTGGTTTTCGGTCCCGGCCCCGGTATCGCTGGTCACAATGGGATTCAAGTTAACCGGCGTCGTGGTCTGGGTCGGTCCCGTATCCGGTGATGTTGGCTGGGATGTCGTCCGTGTCGGCGTGGTCGTTGTCGACGGGCCAAAACTGCTGGGCGTGTAGGACGGCGTCGTGTTACCGAACGGCCCTGGATTGAGGTTATTCTCAAAGCTTGGCCCACGCGGCGACGGATTATTGGTATTCGTATTCCCACCGGCAGCGGAGGCTATCTCCTGCAAGGCTGCGATTTCTTCATCCGTTGGCAGATCGGACCCGCCGCCTTCCGGCGCAGGGGCTTCAGTCTGATTCTGGGTGTTCCCCTGTTCTTCGGTCCCGGTGCCAGCATCCGCCACCTGAATCGTTTCAGTCACACCTTCGCCCGTTGCCTCATCATCGCCGGTGGCCGCAGTGGTATTTTGACCCTCGCCAGGGCCCTGGGCAACCTGTTCAACGGATTCCGCAGTATCGGACTCGGTTTGTGGATCAGAGGCATCCTCACCGGTCCCAGCGTTGGCATTATCTGCGGCGACTTGCTGTTGCGTCTCCTGAGGGGCAGCCTGTTCTGTGTCGGCCTGTTGTGATGTCGCAGGCCCGGTGTTTCCACCGGATTGCGGGCCGGACGCATCGGCGGTCGTTGACGCGGCAGGTTGCGATGTACCAGTATCGCCAGTGGCTGCGCCATCCGCGGTTTGCGGCTGTCCAGCAGGTTCCTGTCCAGCCGGTTCTTGTCCAGCTTGAGTCTGACTGCCCTGATCAGACGTCTCCCCGCCGGTCGTGCCGGTCGCATCGGCGACGGCCTGGGCCAGATTAACATCTTTTGCGGCATCGCCCCCTTGCGCCAATGCGGTCGCGGCGGGATCAGATGGCACGGATTGATTTTGACTGGTCGTATCTGCTGCCTGTTGCGCATCCGCTGCCCCGGCCAGCGCATCGCCGGGTGCCTGTCCATCCGCCAGGGAGGATATCAGTTCCTCCCCGAACGCATCACCCTGACCGGCATTCGCCATGGCGTCATCGACATTATCACCAGAAGCCAGGGATGCAGCCAATTGATCCGCAGGGGACAAGGGCACGTCCTGGGCCTGCGCGACTGCTGCGGCTTCCTGTGCCGCTTGCTGGGCATCATTCATTGCATTGTCGGGAGATTCCCCCGATGCAAGGCTTTGTTCAAGCGCATCCGCAAAATCAGAATTACCGCTTAATTGCGCAAGAGTTTCCGCATCCGCGCCATTGGCCAGGGCTGCAGCCAATTTATCAGCAGCCGACAGCGGAACAGATTGTGCATTTGCATTGGCATCCTGTTGCTGTTGAGCATTATCGGCGTCCGCTAAAGCCTGCCCAGCGTCATTCCCAGCGGCCAGAGACTGTTCCAACGCCTCGGCGAACGCCTCACCACCGCCCGCTTCTTGCAGGGCATTGGCAACATTTTCACCCTGCGCCAGGGATTGAGCCAACCGGCCCGCCGCATCCAGATCAACTTCGCCGGCCTGCTTTGCCGCTGCTGTATCCGTTGCAGCCTGTGTCGCATCATCCAGCGCGTCGTCGGCCCCCATGCCCTGGGACAATGCCGCTTCAAGATTATCCGCAAAGGCATTGGCATCGCCACCTGCAAGACGGGCTGCATCTGACAGCGCATCGCCCACATTGTCGCCATTGGCCAATGAGGAGAGGATGGAATTTTCAACGGGCACAGACGCCTGCTGCTGGCTGGTCAATTGCGCTTCTGCCGCGACAGAGGCGGAGTCCAGCGCTGCTTGCGGGCTGTTGCCCTGGGCCAGCGCATCCTGCAATTCCGACAAAAACGCTGCTTCAATCGCAGCTGGCTCTTGGGGGGCATCCCCATTGGCAATCATATCGCCAACGACCCGGGAAACGGCTTCTTCCACGCCCTGACCGGACGCAATCGCCGCCAGCAGCGCATCTGCCGGTGACTGCACCTGTGCGGCGTCAAATGTGTCAATCGATTGCTGCATCGCCTGTTCGGCATATTCCACAGCGTCACTGGGGGCCCGGTTCGACAGGAAAATTTCGCTTTGGAAAGTTTCGATGAAAACATCGGCGGCCTGGTCGGCAGCAACGTCCGTTGCCCCGGCGTTAAGGGCGGCCTCGCGCATCGACTCGCGCACCGCGCTCAGCGCTTCTTCGACATTCTCCCCGGCTGAGATGGCGATAAGCAGTGTATCAAAAACATCGGCTGGCAGACCAGCAATGCCGGTAGCCCCCCCTTGAGCCTGAACATCCTCAATCGTATCAGCCATCGATTTTAGTCCCCGTTCCCCGGCACCATTCCAATCACGGTGCTTGGCAGTTTACATCAATTCCCAGCCCAATTCCCTGCATTTTAGCCTAAAATACCATAAAATTGCGACTCATATATATGCTACCCAATTAACTTTGCCATATTTTTTATAATATTTTTCGTAAAATTTTAAGTAATTTTTTAGAACGATGCTCAGAAATTTCGGCATTTTCTGAAACAGGCGTGTTTCTGGAAACACATTACAAAAATTGAAACAAAAAATTCTATAATATAATCAATGCACTGGAATAATTCTAAGACGCCTAACGTTCTCGCAGGGCGGCCCGCATTGAGCGGACATAGGGGTCCAGAATATATTGTGCGATGCGGCGTTCGCCGATGATGATACTGCTGGAAACCCGCATACCAGGATACAAACGATATTCCAAACTGCCATCTTTGAACATCTGGGCAGTGGTTTCTATGCGCACGGAGTAATAGGGAACGCCCTCTTCATCCAGCAAGGCATCAGGACTGACGCCGACAACAGTGCCATCCAATTTGCCAAATCGCGCTGCGTCGGATGACGTCAGGCTGATCTGTGCCATCTGACCGGGATGGACAAATCCGATATCGTCCAGCGGCATGCGGGCATCAATGACCAGCCGTTCCTCCATAGGCACAATTTCTGCCAGAACATCCCCGGCGCGCACCACACCCCCGATCGTGCTGACCGCGATGGTCTTAACAATCCCCGCGACGGGAGAGCGGATGATCATGCGGGATTGACTGTCTTCAAATTTCCGAAGGCGCTCACTCAATTCCTGAAATTCACGCTCCGATGCGTTCAACTGCGCGCGGGCTTCTTCGGTAAACTTCTCGGCAATTTCCGTCAGCCGCGCCTCGGCCTCTCCCATGCCCGCGCGCGTGCGTTGCGCCATGGCACGGTCTTCCTTCACCCGCCCCTCCAATGTCGCCAGATCCTTCAACAGATTGATATGGGTCATGCGGTTGGTGATATTCTGTTTCAACAGCGTATCGGATATCTTGATCTGCTCCTGCAAGAACCCTCGCGTAGCCGCTGCTGTTTCAAGCCGCGCGGATACTTCTGCAATTTCCTGACGACGCTGGGCAATCAACTGACGCTGGACGTTAAACTCTGCCGCAAGACGTTTGCGTCGCGTCTCCATCAATTGGCGGGCGGCCTCGATCTGATCGGGCACGCGATCAATCAGATCCGCTGGAAAATCAGCGTCGCTTCTGCCTGCCAATTCAGAATTCAAACGCGCGATTTCAATCCGCAAGCCCGTCAGACGCGCCCGCAACTCCGCTACCTCAGCATCAATCTGGGTTGAATCCAGAACGAACATGATCTGTCCAGGCTCAACAATTTCACGTTCCTGCACCTGGATATCTGCAACAATGCCGCCTTCCAGATGTTGGATCTGGCGCACGCGGCTGGCGGGCACAACTTCCCCCACTGTCGCGCTGACGATGTCCAGGGTGCCGTACCAGGTCCAGGCTGCAAAGGCGACAACGAAGGCCCCGGCCAGGACGATAAAGGCCGCCGCCCCAGACGCTGCCTCAGTGGTCGATTTATCCTGTTTCGCATCCATCATGCCGACCTGCCTCTGTGCCGTATCCGCATTATTGCGCTGCCTTCGTCCGGGGCTTGGGCGGGGGATTCTGGCCCCGTGCCCCTGCATTCCAATCTTTTGATGCGCCGGGGTTATCCTTCGACAAGACCGTGACGGTCGGTCGTGGTTTGGCATCCAGGTCCACCAAGATCTGGGCCCCCCGAATGATCTGTTGATCGTGCGACGATACAATAATTGTTCGACCGGCCCGCGCCAGTTGGATCAGGGATTCATAGACCTGTCGAATGCCTTCATCATCCATGCCCTCTGTCGGTTCATCAAAGATCACCAATCGCCCGCCAGAGGCCAGCGCGCGCGCCACGGCAAGCCTGCGGCGCACTCCCCGGGCCAGGGTCATCCCATTATTCGTGATCAGGGTATCAAGCCCCTTTTCCGTCTCATGAACAAAGCGCGCCGCGCCGCTGCGCTCCAGAATAGCCTCCAGCACTTCATCGGTCAGATCAGGCTTCAGCATGCGCAGATTGTCGCGAATGGTGCCATTTATGAAGGTTGGTTCCTGCGGCAGGTAAACCAGTTGCCGCCGCCACCATGCAGGCACCAATTGCCGCAAATCAACGCCATCGGCCAGAATTTGCCCCCGATCCGGTTGAATAAGCCCCGCGATCAATCGGGCCAGTGTCGTCTTCCCCGCCCCATTGCGCCCCACCAGGGCAACCACCGCCCCCGGATCCAGCCGGATCGACAAATCCTCAAATAAGGGCGTCGGTGCGCCGGGGGGCGTATAGGCGACATCGCGAATTTCCAGCGCACCGGTATAATCTCGCAGGGCAGATCCTTCACTGGGCTCTACGGGCAGACCAACCAGCGCCCGTGCGCGATCCATGGCCAGCCGGGACCGGACCAGGGCTTCTGACAATTGCGCAAAGCGGGTGACCGGCTGCAATGCCCGCGCCCCCAATAGATTGGCCCCGATCATTGTTCCGACATCCAGTTCACCGCGCACCACCATGACCGCACCAACACCAATGACGGCAACACTCATCACAGCTTGTGCACTTTGCGTCAGCGATTGCAGCCCCCCTTGACGACGCGCCAAACGCCGCCGCAAAGATTGAACAACTTGTAAATTTTTCGCCCAATCTTCGATCAGGCGATGACCTGCGCCAAAGGCCCTGACGCTTTCCGCCGTTGTGGTCGTGGTGCTGATCAGCCCATGGCCGATTGATTGATGTTCGGCAATTTTCTTACTCATGGGGCGCAGTACGATCTGATTGGTGACCCCCAATATGGCCACGACACAAATTGCCGCGAACACGATCGCCGCCAGAACAGGACTGAACAGAAAGATCGCGCCCACATACAGCAAGGCAAAGGGCAAATCGAATATTGCTGTCATATTCGGGGCGGAAAACGCGCTTTCCACCTGTTCCACGCCGGATAGGGCTTCCCGGCGCTCTCCAGATGGGACCTTTTCCAGATCACTCAATCGGGCAGTTGTCAGAACACCATAGGCCCCAACGCCCAGATTATGATCCGGTTCTCCAGACAAGGTCGCGGCAAGTTTCAGGCGGCTCCATCGAAAGCCCAGCTCAAACAAAATCGCCAACAGCACCCCGCTGGTCAGCGTGAACAGGGTCGAATCAACGCCATGGGAAACATAACGATTAAGCACCTGAATGACATAAAGCGAGGAGGCCAGCCCCAATACATTTGCCAACAGGGATGCGATCACGATCAGCATTGCCTGTGTGGGTCTGCGCTGCAACCGTGCCCAAAGCTCACCCATTATATGCGCGCCCCATCAAATATCCCCCGGAATGCCCGAATACTGATCGTCCCCACCATCCTTCATACCGTGGTCGGGTCTGGGTCATTGTGCCCAATTAAACAGCGGGTTGTCGAGTTCCCCTTTTGGGGCAGCCTGTGCATCCGGTATGGGGTCAGACTCCGTTGCAGCCCCTCCCGTTGAGGAATCCGCCGAGGATGGTTCTGTCGGCGCAACAGACGCGCGCGATGGTTCATTGGGTGGATCAGGTCGCGGCAGGGATGGCGCATTGGCAGGGTCGGGAACAGGGTCGGCATCCGTTTCGAAGCTGGGCGGTGCCTCTAACATGCTGCGCAAGCCTTCCTGCGTCTGGGCGGGCGGTTCAGCGGGAACTTTTGGCGCATCCGGGGTCAGGGCGGAGGTTGGGGGTTCGGTTGGCGCGGTTAAGGATGATTGCGGGGTTGGCGGCGTAAAGACATCGCCACCCTGTTGCGATTCCAGACTGGAATCAATCTGGGACGGGTCAAGCGGCGCGGATGGGTCCAAGGTGCCCCCTTGACCGTTGGGGGACAACAGCAAATCCATCGCCGGGTCTGGTGCCATCTGATCAGACAGGGTCGCGATTGGTGCCAGCATTTCAGAGCGATCCGGGCGCGGCACTGTTTGAATCACATCATATTCCAGCGCACCGGAGGCGGACAGCAATTCCACCATTGCCAATAACACCTCGGCCTCTGCCGCAACCGCATCGCTTTGTGCATTGATCAACGACGTTTCGCCCGCCAGAACATCGATCAAGGATCGCTGACCCAGGCTGCGTTCTTGTATGGCGACTTCAAGAAAGGCGCGTGCAATGCCCGCCTGATCGAACAGATATCCAGACCGCAGGCGCGCCGTCTCCAATTGCTTCCAGGCATTGCGAACGCGCTCTTCAATCGTGCGTTCCAAATCCCCCATGGTCCGTGTTGCCGCCACTTCATCCGATTGCGCCGCCCGCAATGTGTTGATGGAGGTGAAGCCCAGATTGAAGGGGAAGCTGAGTTGCAGCTTGATCGACGATTCGTTTTTGCGCCCAATGGTGCCGCTGTCATTTTTCAGCATGCTGCGCTCGCCAATCATCTCAAAGGTCGGGGCGAAATTTTCTGCTTTGGCCGCGATGCGGTCCTGTTGCGCAATAGAAATATCCAGACTGGTCAATCGAATCTGGGGGTTGCCGCTATACGCCTGCTCCAGCGCCGCATCCAGGCTTTCGGGAACAAAGCTGCGGTCGATATCGATACCCGGCATAATGGCCAGGTCCCCCGGAACATCCCCAAAGACGGCGCGGTATCTATTCAGCGCCAGTTCATAGTTACCCTCAGCATCGACGCGACGAGCCTGCGCGCCCGCCAATTGAGTTTTTGCCTGCAGCAGATCGGTCGAAAGACCGGACCCCGCCTCAATCCGCGCTTCTTCCAGTCCAGTCTGTTTTCGGATGTTTTCCTCTGATCGTTGCGCAAACCCAACTATTTCCGCACTGCGCAACAGGTTGATATAGGCTGAGATCGCCTCTGCCGTCAGATCCTGGCGGACCTGCACAAGTCCGATTTCAGATTGGGTGAACTCCAACCGGGACCGCTCGATGGAGGCATTGCTGGCCCCAAAATCCCACAGCAATTGCGTGATGGTCGCAGTAACATCCTGGCCGGGTTCCGTCTGGGTCGCCTGACCGGTTCGTTCCAGCCGATAGCGTTCAACGCCGGCCGTCAGGTTCAGATTAGGATACCAGACGCCCAAAGCGGCCAGGGACCGTTGCCGTGCGGATTCGACCTGGGCGCGACTGGCCAAAACCCGATTATGATTCTCAACCGTTTCAGAGATTAACTGTTCAAGAGGTTCGGCGCGCAAGTCTACGGTCCCGCCCAGGCAGGTTAAGATAAAAACCGAAATCCCAATGAAGCGCGCTGCCCTCATTCCCTCTATCCACGAGCAAGTTTGCCCGCATTGCAAGGCACAGAAGGCACTGCGCCGTCGTTAACTCTGCGCCACCCCCCAATGCCGATAAAGACGCAACCACCCCCTAGAGCGGATCGGTCCACATTCAATTCCTACCAAATGCTCGCAAGGCTGGTCAATTTGCCCGCTTCTTCTCTGTTCCCACTGTAGGACATCCTGTGTCCTTCTTATATGATTTTAATCGACTCCCACAGAAAAGACCAAACTGTTGCAGCTTATTTACGAGACATGGTGGCAAGAAACGACGACTCTCTCTATCTTATGAGTCTAGTACTCTTGGGAATCCCTAATTTCCCGCCTGTCGGACGAAAGAGATATTTATGACCCGGTATCAAGCAAGCATTTTCCATCCCAATTCCCAAAACGATGGTGCACGGCGCGCAATCTTCCCGACAAAGGCGCTATTAGGCGGTTTCGCCCTGATGATGGCCGCGACGATGTTAACACCTGTCGCCAGGGCAGATGTTACGAATGCCTCTGTATCGAAGCAGATGCAAAGCATCTATGGGGCCTATCTTGCCGCCGGTCAGGCAGAAACACAGAATGAATTTTCACGGGCGGCGGCATTGCTGGACCAAATTCTGTCCGACGACCCCGATGATCCGTTGCTACAGCGTCGCGGTATGCTGGCGAACCTGCATGCCGGGCAGATTGATCGGGCAATAGAATTGGCCCGGCCCCAGATTGTCGTTTATCCCAGTGAGGTTGATATTGCCGCGCTGACCCTGGCCGTTGGGGCCATGATGCGCGAAGACTGGGATCGTGTTTTGAAAGTCCTGAACCCGGCGCGTCGCATTGCGATGGCGCGATATTCAACCCCGATTCTGGCTGCCTGGGCGGAGTTTGGCAAAGGCAATACCGATGCCGCCATCGTTCTGCTGGAAGGTCTGAATGAAGACCCCCAGGCCAAGGCGATCCATGACCTACACGCCAGCATGATCTTCCTGGCAGCCAATCGCCCGGCAGAGGCAGAGGCATTATTGTCCCCAACAGCGGACAATCTGGAAGCCGCACCAAATGCGATTATCCGCGCCCTGGCACGGGCCAAACAGATGTTGGGCAACAATGCCGGGGTCAACGATCTGTTGAAAGGATATCAGGCGCTGCATCCAGACAATGATCTGGTTGCCAATGACATTGCCCAATTGGAGGCGGGAGAGACACTTACGCCCATCATGGCGACACCCCAGCAAGGGGCGTCCGAAGCGTTGATTGATCTGTCATCTCAGATCCAGCGGCAGGTGCCCCTGGTCGCTTTACGCTATGCCCGGCTGGGCGTCTATCTGGACCCCCAGAATGAATTTGGTCGTATGGTGGTCGCCGTTTTGCTGCAAGGCCTGAACCAGGATGATGCAGCAATCAATGTCCTGAAAGAAATTCCAGAAGATTCCCGCTTTAGCTGGGATGCAAAGATGCGGATCGCCGACAGCCTGATCCAGTTGAAACAGGATGACGCCGCAATCGACTGGTTGGAGAACCTGGCCAAAGATCGCCCGGACGACCTGACAGCCCTGAACAAACTGGGCCTGATCATGCGCATTCAGGGCGACTTTGACAAAGCCAAAGACTATTACAAGCGCGCATTAGACCGGGTGGAAACCGTAACGCCGGATGACTGGACCCTGTATTATTTTCTGGGCATCACGGAGGAGCGCACAGACAACTGGCCTGCGGCAGAGGAGGCGCTGAAACGGGCGCTGGACCTGTATCCGGACCACCCCGCCGTCCTGAACTATCTGGGCTATAGCTGGATCGATCAGGGGATCAATATTGAAGAAGGTCTGGGCATGATCGAACGCGCCGTGGCGCAACGGGCCAATGATGGCAATATCGTCGACAGTCTGGGCTGGGCCTATTATCGGCTGGGCGATTATGAAGAGGCCGTCGTCCACTTGGAGCGGGCGGTACAATTATTGCCGTCAGAAGCCGTGATCAATGACCATCTGGGGGATGCCTATTGGAAGGTGGGTCGGTATTTTGAAGCCCGCTATCAATGGGGGCATGCCCTGACCCTGGAGCCAGAAGAGGACCTGCGTGCCACTGTTGAGGAAAAGCTGGAAAAAGGCCTGGATGCAGTTGATTCAGCCTCCAGCAAATAGCACAGCCCTATGTCCACAGTCTCGCCGTCACTGACCGCCCTTGCGCCCGCGAAGGTCAATCTGAGCCTGCGCATTACCGGGCGTCGGGCCGATGGTTACCACCTGCTGGACAGCCTTGTCGCCTTTACGGATTTTGGGGACCGGATTGATGTTTCTGCGGCGGACCGGCTGACCCTGACCGTTCAGGGACCCTTTGCCGATGTGGTTCCCAGGGATGAAAGCAATCTGGTGATAAAAGCCGCACAGCGCCTTGCCCAGGCGGCGGGCATAGAGGCCCAGGCCCATATCACCCTGACCAAGACCCTGCCCGCGGCGGGCGGCATTGGCGGTGGGTCTTCCGATGCGGCAACGGTATTGCGGCTTTTGATCCAGCATTGGGCACTGACTCTGCCTGCGCAGGATCTGAACCGATTGGCCTTGGCGCTTGGGGCCGATGTCCCGGTCTGTCTGATCAATAAGCCCTGTCGCATGACCGGAATTGGGGAGGATCTATCCCCCCTGCCGCCCCTGCCACCCGTTGGCATCGTATTGATCAATCCGGGGCACCCGTGTGAGACACCGGCTGTCTTTCGGGCAAGGTCCGGCCCGTTTTCTGCGCCCGCCCTGGCCTTCAATCCAGGTATGACCGCCCATAGTCTGGCAGAGGCGTTGCAGCAGGACCCCAATGATCTGACCGAGGCGGCACTGCAAATATGCCCGTCCATCCGTCAGGTTCTTGACCATTTAGCCGGGTCACCGGGCATTCTGTTATCCCGCATGTCGGGCAGCGGGGCCACCTGTTTTGGCCTGTATGACTCCCCCGACCAGGCCCAGAAGGCCGCTTCAGACCTAGCCCATCCCGGCTGGTGGGTCGCGGCTGGCAGCCTGACAGGATAGGGTCATGACACAGCAAGACCCATCCCCGTATCGCCTGCTGGTCTGCGTTAATCCTGTTGGCAGCAACAAGCCCAGTTGTGGCGGGGATCGGGGCTCAAAAGCGCTGGCCGACACATTGGAAGCGGGCATTCGGGCGCGGCGTATCAATGCCCAACTGGCCCGCATTATCTGCCTCAATCGCTGCCTGAAAGGCCCCGCCCTGCGTATCGCACCGGGCGGTGATTTCTTTCTGGAGGTCCAGCCGGATCACATTCCCGCCATTCTGGATAGGTTGGAAGCACTGGCAGGGCAACTACCAGACGGCATAGACCCAATAAACCCTGATGCAGACGACCCGACCGGGTTTGGACAGCATTTTCCTGGTCAATAGTTTATTTTTTGTTCTGCTAATTATTGATATTTAATTAAATATGCCTTATAAAACCCCCGGTGGAGTAAAGTTGTGCCATTATCATGAGGGGTTGTCGGGGGACATATGGGACAGATTTATGCAAGAAGGGCAGCCCCCGGCTTCATGCCAGTGCGCGGCGCGCTGGTGTTTCGCACTCAGGAAGGCCTGACTCAGCGGGGATTTTCGACACGCGGCATTGATGGGATCTTCGGGCGCGGCACACAGGCGGCGCTGACCGCCTTTCAACACGACAGCGGATTGCCTAACAGTGGCGCTTTGGATGAATATACCTGGCCGGTTTTGTTTCCAACCAGTGAAAAACCCACGGATTTCGACCTTGCGCTGGCGCTGACCAGCACCTTTGAAGGGCATGGATTTCAAAAGGCTGTTGGCAATTTTGATGGGGCGGGCCTGACCTGGGGCATCATCGGATTCACCCTGGCTGGCGGGGAATTGGCGCAAGTTCTCTCCGCCATCGATGCCGATGCACCAGACACGCTGGACCAGGCCTTCGGGGCGATGGCATCAGAACTGCGCGATGTCCTGACGCGTCCACGGGCCGAACAGACCGCCTGGGCCGACGGTATCAGCCTGGGCGCACAAAAGCTTCATTTGCGGGAAGACTGGGCCAGCGGCTTTGCCAGGCTGGGCGCGACAGAGGCGGCGCAGAACGCCCAGATCGATCGCGCCCGCACGAAATACTGGTCCATCGCCCAACGCGACGCGGATCGCTATGACCTGACCGACCCACCAGGCCGGGCCTTGTGTTTTGACATCGCGGTGCAGAATGGTGGCATCAATGAAGGCCCCCAGATCCAAGCGGCCCTGGCCGAAGAGATCGACCCAACGCCCCAACGCCGCCGCGAAATCATCGCCGAACAGGTCGCCCTGGGGTCCCGAAAACGCTATCAGGAGGATGTTCGCAGCCGTAAGATGACGCTTGCCACCGGACAAGGCACCGTCCATGGCGGCCGCTTCAACACTGCGGATTGGGGAATTACTGACCCAGCCTCAGATAATGATCAGACGACCCCCCTGCTTTAGAGGAAGCTTAGATCGCAGACTTGTTGTCCATGGCTCCCTAAAAGCGAGAGAGGGCTTTACTGGTTGAATCGCTGAGGTCGGTCCAAGCTTTTTCGACGCCCAATTTAATATCTTCCCAGGCACCATCCCCGGCGTCGCGAAGATCATCTAATTTATCGCGAACACTTTCCTGCTGTGCACGCAACGCCTCAATTTCTTTGTAATAGGCCAATTGGGCGTCACCCTCTGCCTGATCCGCCTTGGCTTTCAATTTGTCTATGTCAGCACGCCATTCTGCCAGGCGACCCTTTAGTTTTTTTTCGTATGCATCCTTAGCGCTCATTCTGATCTCCTTCGATGGTATTCGTCGATGATTGTCGATACAGACGTATTGATCATTTGCGAAATTTCAATGTTATCTTTTAATAACGCGTCGTTATGAGATGATTATTTTTCAGTAACTAAAGGCAAAACCTATATCTGATCGAATGATAAATCTATTAAACTCAGAATACATTATTTATATACTAAAATTTATAAAATTATATCAGTTGAAATCTTTTCCCCTTTTACTAAATTAATAAATAATACGGTAACGCATTTATAAAAAATATTTTAGTGATTTTATGAATTTTGAAAATAAACTCAAATTATACTGTCACCATAAATACAATTTTTGTGAATTATAATTATGCTTTGGTATGAAAGCGCATGCGTTTGACTGTCAGACTTAAATCATCGCTTTCGCGCCTGGCGATGTTTCAAGCGCAACCATAATCGGGGAAGTTTTAGCAGAAACGCGTGGGAAAGCCTCGTCGCGTCTGCACAGACGCAGACAAGGGAAACCGCCCACAGAAAAGTCTAAAAAGAGTCTCAGAAAGGAAATGGAAACATTATGAGCCAACAAACTGGAAATACGACGGAACAGCCTGACCCCAAAGATAACCGCGATCAGCAAGAACAGCTAAGTGGTGTCGATGCGCGGCAAGGAAAGATCGTGTTGAAATCCAAATGGCAGCGGGGCCTCGTCATCGGCATATTTGTCTTTGGCATAGTGTTGCTGGGCATTGTAGCAACCAGCATCGCACCGTAGGGGGCTGGCTGTTACTGCCAATAGACCGAGGGATCGTTCAAATTCTTCTGAACCAGCGGCGCGATGAATTGATGGGCCTGCAACAGCGGGGCCAGCGCGGCTTCCTGTCGGCTTAACATGTAGACGCCAATTGATCCCTGCAAAAAGGCGGTCTGACTGTCAGGGAAGGTCGCAACCACTTCCTCATGTGACCAGTCGTCTTTGACATGCACTTCATAGGGGTTCCCGTTGATTTCGTCCTGCGGGTAGTGAACGATTGGGATGGAAACCAGCAGATAGCGCGTATGCGTCAGGATGCGATCAACCAGCGCTTCCGCCTCCTGCTTTTCCATGTGCTCCAGAATATCGCCACAGAAGACCAGATCGATGGGCCCCTTTACCTGATCCCAATCAAACAAACGTGCATCGACCTGATGCACCGTGTCATAGCGGTCTGTCAGATTGAACTCATCAATATAGGGCTGCCACACTTCAACGGCGTGCCAGTCACAGTCTGGCATATGCCCGCGCAGCAATTCGCTATACGTGCCGCCCCCTGCCCCGATATCGACAACACGCCGGATTAACCCGGCCTGATACAGCTTCTGAACCAGGACAGCCGTATAGAGTTTCCCAAATTGCGACGAACCGCTCATGCCTTTTCCTTTGCACCCGATAAGTGCCGCAGCATGCCATAAGCGAGGGATTTGTCGAACCAGGAAACTGGAGCGGGTGAAGGGAATCGAACCCTCGTATGCAGCTTGGGAAGCTGCCGTTCTACCATTGAACTACACCCGCATGTGGCCCTGACGCGCCGACAGATCGGGTTATAGCCGCGCCAGGGTCCCACAATCAAGCAGGATGTCGTGTTATCGGTTGGTCATTTGATTGGAACCGGGGTGACCGTGCCCGATTGGCGCGACAGGCTGCCGTCTTCATATTCGATGCCCATCAGCGCCAGGGGGACGACGGGTCCGCCCATATCCAATTCCCGCACAGGCTCCACACGAAAGCCAAACGGGGCGTAATAACCGGGATCCCCGATGATCAGCAGGGCTGGCGCGCCGGACTGGCGCACGGCATCCATCCCCTTGCGCACCAGACCGCGCCCAATGCCCAGCCCGCGCAGTTCCGGGCGCACGGCCAGCGGTCCCAGCAGGGGAACAACCTGACCATCGGGCAGGCAGACGGGCCAGAACCGTATGGAGGCCACCATTTCCTTTGATTTTTTGGCAACGAAACAGAATTGCGGCATTGGCGCGCGCTGGTCACGAAACCGCACGACATTGCGGGAATGACGGCCGGGCCCGAAGGCGAGGTCCATCAGGGCTTCGATCTCAGCCGCATCACCGGCGGTTTCTTTGGTCAGGGCATATTTCATTGACGCTGTCGTCCTCTAATCAACATTTTATTCAGGGAAATCGAGGGCGGCAGGGACGAAAACAGGGACGTTACCGTAAGGATGCGTGTAACCGTCCCATTCCCCGCGCACCGTCGATATCGGCACAACGCAGGCCGCTCCGGCCCAGACAAGGGGCGGGTGCGGCGCAGCTTCGTCGCGCATCAGATCGGAAAGAGGACACTCGTTGGGACACTGTTTTCTCGTCACTTCTTGATAGGCAGCGGAACGCTATCACGGCTTTTGCCAGGGCACAATTCTGTGTTCACTCTAAATTGACCAGCCGTGTGCTGGTATCCCCGCCCCGGCTGCACTAGGCTTGCAGGAAATACAAAAGACTCTGTTCCGAAAGGGAGTTTCCAGAATGCTGTTTACCAGAGGCGGACTAAAGAAAATCATGCTGGCCATGGGTTTGCTGGCCGCATTTCAGCTGACACCCCCGGCACAGGCACAGGAGTGGTCACAGATTGAACAGAAGGCCCGTGGTCAAACCGTCTATTGGAACGCCTGGGGCGGGGATGAGGCGATCAATGCCTATATCCGCTGGGTCGGGGAGCGCGTGGCCGAAGACTATGGCGTCACCGTTGAGCATGTGAAGCTGGCCGATACAGCGGACGCTGTGCGCAAGGTGGTTGCGGAGAAATCCGCCGGGCGGAATGACGGGGGATCGGTCGACCTGATCTGGATCAATGGCGAAAATTTCAAGGCCATGAAGGATCAGGCCCTGTTGCACGGTCCGATTACCGACACATTGCCCAATTACGCCCTGATCGATACCAAGGCGAACCCCGCTGTGGAACTGGATTTTACGATCCCGACGGAGGGGCTGGAATCCCCCTGGGGTCAGGCAAAACTGGTCTTTATCTATGACAGCGCGGTGCTTCAAGACCCGCCAAAGACGATGATCGCATTGCAGGCCTATGCCCTGGCCCATCCCGGTCGCGTGACCTATCCGGCCCCGCCGCAATTTCTGGGCACGACATTCCTAAAGCAGGCCTTGTATGAAGTGGTCGAAACGCCCGATGCCCTGCTGCAGCCAGCGGGGGATAATTTCGAGTCTGTGACCGCACCGCTGTGGGCCTATCTGGACAAAATTCACCCGGCCCTATGGCGCGAGGGGCGCGACTATCCCGATGGCGATGACGCGCTGATCCGCCTGCTGGATGAAGGGGCGGTTGATTTCGCCCTGTCCTTTCATCCCGGGCGCGCATCATCGGCCATCACACAGGGCCTGTTGCCTGATACGGCGCGGACATTCGTTCTGGATGGCGGCACGATCGGCAATACGCATTATGTCGCCGTCCCCTATAACGCCGCCCATAAGGAAGGGGCCATGGTATTGGCAAATTTCCTGCTGTCCCCAGAAGCCCAGGCGCAAAAGCAAGATCCCGATATCTGGGGCGATATGACGGTGCTGACCATGGACAAGCTGGCCCCAGAAGGACGCGCCCTGTTTGATGCCCTGCCCCGCGGCATCGCAACGCTCTCTCCTGCGAAACTGGGCCCGACCCTGCCGGAACCGCATCCCAGTTGGATGACCCAGATCGAAAACAAATGGCTGGAGCGGTATGGCAGTTGATGTCATTCCGTCGAAAGCCGGTGCCAGGGCGGGACGACAGGGACTAGGCATCCGTTGCGCCCCACCCCTGACCTTGCTGATCTTTCTGGGACCAGTTGCGGCAGGGCTGATTGGGACGTTGCTGCCAGCCTTTGGCTATCTGCCCGCCTTAGGGGGGGATCAATTATCGCTTGATCCCTGGCGGGCCCTGGCCCGCTATCCAGGCGTTGAAACAGCGGCGCTGCGCAGCCTGATGACCGGGTTGATTGCAACGGGCCTGTCCGTAGCGCTGGTGCTGTATTTCATCGCGGCCTTTCATGGCACGGCCTGGTTCCAATGGGCCAGGACTGTGCTGGCCCCACTGCTGTCGATCCCCCATGCGGCGATGGCAATGGGGCTGGCCTTTCTGTTGGCCCCCAGCGGATGGATTGTAAGGCTGATATCGCCCTGGGCGACCGGGTTTGACCGCCCGCCGGATCTGGCCCTGGCCCCAGACCCCTATGGCTGGAGCCTGGTTCTGGCATTGGTCATCAAGGAGGTGCCATTCCTGTTTCTGATGACAATGGGGGCGCTGGGACAGGTCCCGGCGCAAAAATCCATGCAGATTGCGCAATCGCTGGGCTATGACCGCGCAACCGGGTGGTTGAAAACGGTCCTGCCGCAATTGTATGGGCAAATCAGATTGCCGATTTTTGCGGTCTTGGCCTTTTCCGTTTCGGTCGTGGATGTGGCATTAATCCTGACGGTCACGCCTTCACCGACGCTGGGTGTTCTGATCCTGCGCTGGGCCAATGATCCAGACCTGTCGCAGAATTTTGTTGCCGCAGCAGGGGCCTGTATTCAATGCCTGCTGGTCCTGTTGGCGATTGCAATTTGGGTCATGGGGGAACGGTTTATATCCTGGTTGGGCCTGGCCTGGATCCGAAAAGGCAATCGACGCGCGCCACACGGGGTAAAACAACTGACCCTGACTGGAATGAGTCTGGCCGCAGGGCTGGGGATAGCCGGGCTGATGGGTCTTGTAATCTGGTCATTTGCCAAACGATGGCGCTTCCCCGATTCATTGCCCAGCGTCTGGAGTCTGGACAATTGGGGACGCGGTTTTGCGCGGGTGGCGGAACCCCTGGCAACAACGCTGTGGGTGGGGCTGGCTGCGGCTGGCGTGGCCCTGATCCTGGTCATTCTATGCCTGGAAGCGGAACAAAGAACCGGTCGACGCCCCACACACAGGGCGTTGTGGTTGCTGTATCTGCCCTTAATCGTACCGCAGATCGCCTTTTTATTCGGTGCCCAGATTTTGATGGTGGTGGTCGGCATAGATGGGCATTGGGCCGGATTGATCTGGGCGCATCTGCTGTTCGTCCTGCCGTATATCTTTCTGTCCCTCTCGGACCCCTATCGCGCGCTGGATTCCCGATATGCCAGAACCGCCGCCTGTCTGGGGGCCAGCCCATGGCGTGTTTTCCGGCAGGTCAAAATGCCCATGCTGCTGCGCCCGATACTGATCGCCTTTGCGGTTGGCTTTGCGGTCAGTGTTGGTGAATATCTGCCCACAGTATTTGCGGGGGCCGGTCGCCTGACCACATTGACAACCGAAGCCGTCGCCCTGGCGGGTGGGGGGGATCGCCGCCTGATCGGGACGCTGGTTGTTCTGCAATCCATTCTGCCGCTGATCCTGTTTGCGATTGCGGCGGCGGCACCGTTTCTGATCCGCCGTGCCGCCTTTACTGGGAAGAAACGCTTGTGACCGTGCCAGAGGGATTGACCCTGAACCAGGTAAGCCTGTCCATCGGTGGCAACAGCCTGTTCGCCCCCCTATCGCTGTATGTACCACCCGGACAGGTCACCACAATCATGGGCGCCAGTGGATCCGGGAAATCGACACTACTCTCTGCGATTTGCGGCACGTTGGATCCTGCTTTTACCCTGAAGGGTGCCATCGGGCTGAAGGGGCGCGATATAACAGGCCTGCCGCCGCACACCCGCAGGGCCGGTATTCTGTTCCAGGATGATCTGCTGTTTCCGCATTTAAGCGTTGCCGACAATCTGGCCTTTGGCCTGCCGGTCGGCCTTGATCGCAGGGAAAGACAGGACCGCATTCGCGCCGCCTTGGTCGATGCTGGCCTTGAGGATTTTGGGGCACGTAACCCAGCCACATTGTCCGGGGGCCAGCGCGCACGCATCGCCTGTCTTCGCGCCCTGTTGGCCGACCCAGACGCGCTGTTGCTGGACGAGCCGTTTTCGAAACTGGACAGCCAATTGCGGGATCGGTTCCGACAATTTGTTTTCGACCATGCATCCGCCCAGAAACTGCCAGTCTTGTTGGTGACCCACGATCCTGAAGATGCCGAGAAGGCGAAAGGCACCACAATTCATTTAACGTTATAAATTACAACAGACCTTTGATCCCAACATCGTGAGTGGACGTGCGGGATCGTGTCTTTAAAATACCACATAATTGCCTGCATCTAAGTCTGGATATCCAGGCGCAATCATTATATAGTCCTTGACACTAGGGGCTCGCCCCACCATCTGCGAATGTAATCGCAGATGCGATAGCGTATCTTGGCTTTAGTTGAAAGACTGACCACGATGCATAAAGTTTTAAGGTGTCGTGTCCTTTGTTTTCACCAATGGGGTGAAAAATAAGGAAAGACCCTACGCAGAATCCGCAAAGGGGGATTTTAATATGTTCAGACGTTTGATCGGCCTAATTGGTGGCGCCGCGCTTCTCGCAGGCTGCTCGGTCTATGGTAATTTGGAAGAACTCCAAAAAACTGAACCACAGGGCACCGCCTTCACGAAGGCCTTGGCCAAAGAATACCAAGCATTCTCAGAATTCGAAATGTACGATATGCGCGATTATGTCGACGCGGATCATTTCGCACGCAAGGGCCTGCGGGCTGCTGCGGGTGAAGTTGTCCTGCCCGAAGAAATCGCAAATTGGAACGAGCCCGCTGATCGCGTGAAAGTTCTGACCGCTGCCCGCGAGCGCCTGATCACTGGCCTCGACAATGGCGGACGCGAAAATCATCCGATTGAAGCGGCGACGGCCCAAGCGAAATTCGACTGCTGGGTTGAACAGCAGGAAGAAAACCATCAGCCGGAACATATTGCAGAATGCATGAAGGAATTCATCGCTGCGATGGAAGTTCTGGAAACCAAAATGGCTCCTGCGCCAGCACCGGCACCTGCCCCTGCTCCGGCACCGGAACCAATGATGGAACCAGCAAACTTCATTGTCTTCTTCGGCTTTGATATGGACAATGTGAACGAAGGCGCTGCTCAGGTTCTGAACCTGGTCGGATCCAAGTTTGGCGATTACAAAGATGGTCAGATCATGCTGATCGGTCACACGGATACCGCAGGGTCCGCGACGTATAACGAGGCTCTCTCGTTGCGCCGTGCGAACAATGTTCGGTTCCAGTTGATCGAACTGGGTGTTCCTGCCTCTGCAATCGGCGTTGAATCCCGTGGTGAGAGCGAGCCTCTCGAAGCCACAGGCGACGGCGTTCGCAATCCGCAGAACCGTCGTGTGGAAATCACCATCAAGTGATTGACTGACGGGCTTTAAGGGTAGCCTGGCTACCCTTCGAGACTGCACAATAAAGAAAGGCCGGGAGGCATTGCCCCCCGGCCTTTTTCTTTGTCTTAATTTCGATGATGTTCCATGCGGGACTCTTTTTGGGTTTTCAGGGCGCACTATCCCCGGCATGTTTGTCTGCACCACCTCAAAACCGTGTGAAACGAATGCATTACGAATCCATCACAGAAAACATCAAAGTTGCCGTCCAGCCGACCTTTCTGGACAATCAATCTTCGCCCACGGACAATCATTTTGTCTGGGCCTATACCGTTCATATTGTGAATCTAAGTGCCCAACCGGTGCGCCTGATCAATCGATACTGGCGCATCACAAACGCCAACGGCCATACCGAAGAAGTCCGTGGACCGGGCGTTGTCGGTGAACAGCCCCTGATCTCCCCAGGGGAGAGTTACGAATATACAAGCGGTGCCCCGTTGAGCACGCCGTCGGGAATAATGTCCGGTCATTATGAAATGCAATCGGCGAATGGCGGGTTGTTTAGAATTAATATTCCGGCATTTTCACTTGATAGTCCCCATCAGGCGATCCATCTGAATTAAACAGACGTAATGATCCATGGTGCACGGGCTGATCGTCAGACCGTGAAGAGCAAGACAGTCCGGGGCGGATCCCACCAAATCGCTGGGGCATAAAAATAAGGAATTCCTGATGAACGCCATTCAATCGGTTGATGGGACCCGTACCAATAAGGATGAAGCGGAGAAGCACCCCTCTCGTGAAGAGGCTGAAGCTGCTGTGCGTACCTTGCTTTTATGGGCGGGGGACGATCCGGATCGCGAAGGCCTGCTGGGTACCCCAGACCGTGTTGTCCGTTCCTACGAAGAATTCTTTGCGGGCTATGCAGAAAACCCGACAGACATGCTGTCCCGGACGTTTGAAGAAACCGAAGGCTATGACGAAATGGTCCTGTTGCGTGACATACCGTTCGAAAGTCATTGCGAACATCACATGGTGCCAATCATTGGTACCGCCCATGTCGCCTATTTGCCCAATCAGCGCGTCGTTGGCATTTCAAAACTGGCGCGTACCGTTGAAATTTTTGCAAAGCGGTTGCAGATCCAGGAGAAAATGACAGCCCAGATCGCCGATGCGATTCAGCAAGCTCTGGACCCCAGGGGCGTTGCTGTCGTGCTGAATGCCCAGCATCAATGCATGACAACGCGCGGCGTCAAAAAACCGGGCGTTGGTATGATTACCAGCCGTATGCTGGGGGCCTTTAAGGAAGATCGTTCCCTGAAAGCTGATTTTATGGCGCTGATTGGAAATAGTGCGACCCAGTAGGGTCCCGCAATCCAGCACGGTCAGATCGTAAAATTTGACGAATTTGGCATGCCTTTAGACTTCATCTTGGCCGTCGCCTGAACAAATTCCTCAAAAGCTGGTTTCTCCAGCGGGCGGGCATAGAAGTATCCTTGCGCTTCTGCACAGGGAAGCGACTTCACATATTCCGCCACCTCACTGGTCTCAATCCCTTCGACTGTGACCTGTAAATTCATATCCCGCATTAAATTGATAATATTGCTTAACAGGCGATTGGACTTATCGTCGTAGGGAACCCCGATCAGGAAGGAGCGATCTACCTTTGCCCGGGTGGCCATGACATCCCGCAGCATCCCCAGCGATGAATTGCCGGTTCCAAAGTCATCTATGGCAATAGATATCCCCATTTTCTGAAGTGCCGCGACGGCTGCAAAAGCGACCTTCGGATTGCGCGTCAGCGTGGTTTCCGTAATCTCAAATTCCAGGGATGACGGGGCTATATCAAAAGTCTCAAGAGATCGTCTGACAAAATCAACAAAGTTGCCGCGTTCCAGCTGCTTCGGTGAAATGTTTACCGCCAGCTTTACTTTTGACAGAACCGGGTCGCTTTTCCATTCCTGGACCGCAGCACAGGCTTCCAGGAAAATAAAGCGGCCAATTCCTTCGATCAAATCCGCACTTTCCGCGACAGGAATGAATTGCCCTGGTGGAACCATTGTTCCATCGGCTTTTCGCCAGCGGATCAAACATTCCGCCGCCATGCAGGTTTCGTCTGGTAGGCTCATTTTTGGCTGAAAGACGGGATAGAATTCATGTCGCTGAACCGCCTCGCGAATTTGATGCACCATCGCGGACGTTTCCAAGACGCGGGAAACGACCTCTTCGGTCAACAAATAGACCTCACCACGGTGCCAATTTTTCGCTTCATAATATGCCATATCGGCATACCGAATCGCCATGCCGGGCTCATCGGCCATTAAGGGAATTTCCAATCCCCCTGCCGTCGCACTGATCGCCACCCGCGCATTGCCAAATTCGAAGGGATCCTCAAATGCCGCAGCGATGACTTTCTGCACCTCAAGCACCTGAATGGCGGCGGTTTCGCCAGGGGGAATCTCCACCAATGCGGAAAAACGATCCCCGCTGCCGCGCCCAAAAAATTCCCATTTGCACATCAGTTTGGCCAGCCGGTCCCCGACCAACCGTATGATGCTGTTGCCGTCTTCCATCCCAAATGTCGAATTGATGGCGCGCATCTGATCGATGCCAATTTCCATCATCAGGAATCGGCGATCCTGTGCAACATACTGCGTGTAAATGGTGTTGAGGCAATGAATCAATGCCTCACGCTTGGGCAATCCTGTCAATTGATCATAATAAACGGAGTTATCGGCTGCTAAATTAAGGTCGTGCGGAAGGCTCAAGTCCCGCAAAAATAGATAATGAATCAAATTACCCTGCACCGGATGTTCGGCAACGCGTAAATAAATGTTAAAATGGGCACCATCGGCGCGACAGGCTACAACCTGACTTAGATGCGAGGATCGGGAGTCTGAGGGGTCTACATCACTGTCTTTGCCTTTATCAAAACCTGAAAGCCACGCATTTTTCCCCGGCAGGATCGTGCGAACGGGCTTATCAATCAGGTCGCCCTCCGTTTGCCAGCCAAACATAGATACGGCCATTTGATTAGCAAAAACAATATGTTGAGCGTCATCTATTGCAATCACGGCATCATGGCTCTGACTGAACAAACCGCTTAGCCGCTTAATTTCGTCTGCGAGCGTCGTGGCACCCCCAGAAACTCGGCGATTTAATTTTAACATATGCCGGTTCAACTCCTCCCGAAGGACGCCCGAAAGCAAAACATCCTATAGAAGTAACCCACCAACTCTTAATTAAAGGTAAAGCATCGACTGTTTTCTGGTTCAACTGCATTCAGTCCTGATCCGCTGGTTTCTTCACAAAAAGACAGCTATGGTCAGCTTATGTGAGACAGACTGCGGATGCACCACTGTTAACCAGCATCCGATGGAGGGGTTGTTGTTAGATTTCCGTCCTATTTTCTTTGTGAACGGCATCTTGTTGACGACCCTGTCCGTAGCCATGGTATTGCCTGCGGCCGTCGACATAATCGTGGACAACCCGGACTGGGAGGTATTTGCCGCAGCATCCGGCTTAACCTTTTTTGTTGGGGCGATGCTGACCCTGACCAACCGGGTCAAAACAATTGCCCTGACCATCCGCCAGGCTTTCATCATGACCACGATTTCCTGGTGTTTACTGCCTGCTTTTGCAGCACTTCCCCTGAGCTTTTCAGATCTTAATCTAACCTATACCGATGCCTTTTTTGAGGCGATGAGTGGGATCACGACCACGGGCTCGACTGTCATTGTCGGACTGGATTTTGCGCCCCCTGGGATTTTGCTGTGGCGCTCTTTGCTGCAATGGCTGGGGGGCATTGGGTTTATTGTGATGGCGGTGTCAATTCTGCCCATGCTGCAGGTTGGCGGGATGCAGTTGTTCCGAATGGAATTTGCAGAGCGGGTGGAAAAGGCATTGCCGCGCGCCGCACAGATCGGCGCATGGATCCTGATAATCTATCTGTTCCTGACCATGGTTTGCGCGGGCCTGTATTGGTGGGCGGGAATGAGTGGATTTGACGCCCTGAATCACGCGATGACCACCGTGGCGACCGGCGGATTTTCGACCTATGACAGTTCCATGGGGCTTTTTGGCAGTGCAAAACTGGAATGGATCGCGACGGTCTTTATGATCCTTGGATCGCTGCCGTTCCTGTTATATTTGCAGGCCATTCGGGGGGCCCCCCTGGTATTGTATCGCGACAGTCAGATTCGCTGGTTCTTTGGCTTCCTGCTCAGCGCTACCGGAATTATGATTCTGTATCTGGTTGCAGAACAGGACTGGCCCCTGTCCGACGCGGTTCGCTTCGCGACATTTAATGTGACGTCCGTGATGACCGGCACAGGCTATGCCACCCAGGATTTTGGGAATTGGGGGGCCTTTGCCCTGCCCCTGTTCTTTCTGTTGATGTTCATTGGTGGCTGCGCCGGATCAACCAGTTGCGGCATCAAGATATTCCGGTTCCAGGTCCTATATGCGACATCACGGGTTCAAATGAAGCGTCTGCTCAGCCCAAATGGCGTTTTCATTGCCTATTATAACAAAAAGCCAATTCCAAATTCGGTTGAAGAATCCGTCATGAGCTTCTTCTTTCTGTTCATGGCAATATTTGGTCTATTGGCTTTAAGCTTGGGACTATTGGGACTGGATTTCATCACGGCAACCAGCGGGGCTGCGACGGCTATATCCAATGTTGGGCCGGGTCTTGGCGATGTCATCGGACCAGCCGGGACCTTTGCGTCCTTACCGGATGCTGCAAAATGGTTGCTCTCTGGCGGCATGCTGTTAGGACGGTTGGAGATTTTCACCGTTCTTATTCTGCTGGCCCCCAGTTTCTGGCGCGGCTGACACCAAGGGATATCGAAATATGCCAACGCCACTTGAAATGCTGGAAACCTTGATCGGATTCGACACAACCAGCGCAAAGTCCAATCTGGACCTGATTCATTTTGTGCAAACCTATCTGGCAGACCATGGAATTGACAGCACGCTGGTCCATAACCAGGACAAGTCCAAGGCAAACCTTTGGGCAACAGTTGGCCCCAAGCAGCCAGGCGGTGTCTGCCTGTCTGGTCATACCGATGTTGTACCTGTAACCGGACAACCCTGGGACACAGATCCATTTGAACTGGTCAAAAAGGGCAGCCGATATTATGGGCGCGGCACCTGTGATATGAAGGCCTTTCCAGCAACCGCCTTGGCCCTGCTGCCTGAAATGCTGGCCAGGCCCTTGATCCGCCCGATCCATTTCGCCCTGTCTTATGATGAGGAAGTGGGCTGCCTGGGGGCCCCGGATATGATCCATGAAATTGGCAAAAGCCTGCCAAAGCCATCGGTCGTGATTGTGGGCGAACCCACCGACATGAAGGTCGTGTCTGCCCATAAGGGCATGTGGTTCTTCCGTGTTGTCGTGACCGGGAAAGAGGCCCATTCCAGTCAGACCCATCGCGGTGTTTCGGCTGTTATGACCGGGGCCAGATTGATTGCAAAGCTGGATGAAATGGCAAAGGCACGCAAAGCCGCTGCGGATCCAAACTGTAAATTTGTGCCCCCCTATACAACCATCCATGTTGGACAGGTCCAGGGTGGAACCGCCCCCAATATCATTTCACGCCAGTGTGAATTTGTATGCGATATTCGCAATCTTCCAGAGGATTTCCCGGAAGATATCCAGCGAGAATTTGAATCCTGGATTAAGGCAGAAATTTTGCCGGAAATGCACGCGATTGATCCAAATGGCGGCGTTGCCGTCACCACGGAAAATGTCGTCGCAGGCCTGATGGAAGACCGGGACAGCGAGGCAGAGCAACTGGTGCGCCAAATCACCGGCGACAATGACACCACCTATGTCCCCTATGGCACAGAGGCCGGGCAGTTTCAGTCCGCAGGCATGGCCGTCGTTGTTTGTGGGCCAGGATCGATTGATCAAGCACACCAGCCCAATGAGTATATTGAGGAAGCACAAATTCATGCCTGTGAAGCGATGCTGAGAAAACTGATCACCCGCTGTCAGACGTAACAGGCAACGAAAATCCGCCCATCATTAAGGTCCCGGGCGGGTTTCGGCGACACCAAAAAGACCCGCTGACGGCTTCATAAAAAATTCTTTTGCAATGCACCATTTTCATCTTGGAATAAGTCTAAAGAACACCTATATACGTTCTGTCTGCAAATTATTGGTGTTCTAAGGAAGCGTGTAAGTCCCTTATTCACCAATAAGCAAATCCGAATATCATTGGGGTGCCAGTCAGGTATCCCAGTCATGAAATCAAAAAAGGAGTCTCTAAATGACCCAGTTCACAAACATGAAAAAAGTCGGCGACACGGTACCCAGCGTTACCTTCCGCACCCGCGCCAACAGCGATTGGAAAGATGTCAGCACCAACGATCTTTTCGCGGGCAAGCGCGTTGTTGTCTTCTCTCTGCCAGGCGCCTTCACGCCGACCTGTTCTTCAACCCACCTGCCGGGCTACATGATCAAATCCGGCGAAGTTAAAGGCTGTGGCGTTGATGACATCTATTGCCTGTCGGTCAATGACAGCTTCGTTATGAATGCCTGGGCAAAAGATCAGGGCGTTGATTCCGAACTGAAGGTTATCCCGGACGGGAATGGTGAATTCTCTGAAGGTATGGGCCTGTTGGTTGGCAAGGAAGATCTTGGCTTTGGTAAGCGCTCCTGGCGTTACTCCATGGTCGTCAACGATGGCAAGATCGAACAGATGTTCGTTGAGCCGGAAAAGCCTGGCGACCCCTTTGAAGTCAGCGACGTTGACACCATGCTGGACTATCTGAAGTCCGCTAAAGTCAGCGCGTAAGGGTTATACTAAATCGGACCGGGACGGTTTGCCATCAGCATCCCGTCCTGGACCGAAACCCGCTGGAGGAGGGCCTTTGTGCCCTCCTTTAGTGTATCTTGGGCCGGTTCAAAGACCAGTTGCCCGGAATACCAGGCTGCACGCACATCCCCTGATATATTGAACAGATCCGTATGGCGGACACGCTTCCCGTCGCACCATCCATGCAGATCAATCAGCCACAGGGCACCCTCCCGAATTTCCCATCGACCGACATAGCCACGCTGGCAGGCATCACTGCGTTGTTCAAACGCGATGGGTCCATTCTGGCGCAGCCACACAGCCAGCGGGGCCGTATGCAGACGATACAGCTCATTCTCAATCCACAGCGTCTCTGGTAACTGCTCGACCGTTTCCATAGCCCCCGCTCATTTGATAGGATGCCCCCAGCCTCGGCACATAAACGCAAAGGCCAGGAGCGATCCTATTGGGCTAGCAGCCTTCTGTACACATGCCGCCGCCATCAAACGCCATAGTTTTCCCACTCAATGGCAGATGCACAGGAACACTAACAGCCTGGGTAAACATGTCCGTCCTTGAGCCAGCAATCGCAACCCCGTCCTTGGTTGCCGGTTCATTGGCATGGGAGGGGATGACGGCGGCCGGTTTGATCAAATCATTGATCACATAGGCGGCTTCAGTCGGTCCTGTCGTGAAGGTATCCCCGATATTCATAACCACCAGCTTCGCCTTATACTGATCCGCGACAACGGTTTTCTGTTCTGCCGTCACCCCGGTATCCCCGGAAAGATAGACCGACAGACCGTTGCTGAAGGTCAGGACATATCCTGTCGGCGGACCGGCATAGGCCGTCAACCCGGCCTGTTCCAGCAACTCCCCCAACTCGCCATGAACAAAGGCACCGGCAATGCCATTGGAATGAACGGCGGGAACAGTGGTGATGGACACGCCCCCCACAGTCCGCGATCCGCCAAACCG
>TARA_R100001143_G_scaffold52368_3_pt1 | contig 132459 bp, 116 predicted proteins | sample TARA_R100001143 | Tara Oceans TARA_R100001143 (sample SAMEA2621300) | marine metagenome | biome: marine biome (ENVO:00000447); feature: mesopelagic zone (ENVO:00000213); material: "saline water (ENVO:00002010), including plankton (ENVO:xxxxxxxx)" | depth 800 m | reverse complement strand
ATCGCCTGCACGCCCTCTCCTAGCCGACAGGCCGATAAAGGGATCCTGATGATTCCAAATAACCGCGCACCACACTAAGGGAGGATATTGAAACAAACAACGAACTTAGCAGGCGTCATCGCTCTGTTTTGGTGGCGACCCGGCGAAAGCTGTTTCCAGAACACTTATAAATATCCATGCGAAGGGTTTCCCCCTGATACGCCATTTGCGGCGTGATTCGGGCCTTGATGATAAAGAAGGTCGGGAATTCCTGATTTAAGTATCGCACAAGCCTGGGATCATTATCCATCATATCCCGAACCGGATCGGCGCGGTTTGGATTGTTGGCGGCATAAATTTGGATGGCATCATTCACATAGGCCGATTTGGCACACAGCTGGGCGGCCACTTCGCGTGTTGGCAGGTCAATCGCGGCAACCAGCGGTCTTGAAGCATCGTCAATCAGGCCAATCAGGGGATTTGTGATCAGGCGGATCATCAGGCTGGGATCTGTAATCGGGGTGCCTTGTGCGGTCGTGGTGCCGGAAAACTCCAGCCGCTCAAGAATTTGCCGACCGACAAAGGGCAGCGCGATCATCGGCAGCGCCAGAAACAGCAGGATAATGGTATAGGCCACAATTTGGCGACTGGACATTCAGCACAGACTTTCGGTTTGAACAGATCAACACATTTCCCGGCGGTCCCGCTGTCCCAAAGGTGTCTAAAATCGCTTTGGGGCCGGTAACTTTGCGTCCCGCCGTTACCGACGGTTTGCCTTTTTCGGGACAATGGATCGTCCCTACCGATGGGTATTAAGGTAGTGCTGTTAGCACAGAATAGAAAGTGACTATGGTCACAGGGCGTTCGATATTTTAACAATCCAGCGTATTGGCACGCTCCCACTCTGTCAGATGGCGCGCATAGTCATTCCATTCGCGGGTTTTGATGGTGATATAGGATTTGGCAAAATCCGGGCCCAGCGCGGCCCCCAGGATTTTGTCCTTGGAAAATTCCCGGATCGCGTCGATCAGATAGATCGGCAGCTTCTTGGCCCCCTTTGCCAGATGGGCCTGGGTGTACATATCGATATCCAGACGCTTGCCGGGATCCGCCTTGGTCTCCATGCCGATCATGCCTGCGGCCAGAACTGCAGCGGCCAGCAGATAGGGGTTGGCCGCCCCATCGGCCAGGCGCAATTCAAACCGGCCCGGATCGGGGATGCGGACCATATGGGTGCGATTATTGCCACCATAGCTGATCGTGTTGGGTGACCAGGTGGAACCTGACAAAGTAACCGGTGCGTTCAACCGTTTATAGCTATTCACAGTGGGGTTGGTCAGCGCACACATGCCAGACGCATGGCGCATCAGCCCGCCCAGGAAGGTATAGGCCAGGTCCGACAGGCCCAATTCGCCCTTATTGTCGGAAAACAGGTTCTTCTTGCCGGTCTTGTCCCATAGGGACAGATGCATGTGACAGCCATTGCCCGTCAGGTTCATAAACGGCTTGGGCATGAAGGTCGCGCGCAGACCGTGCTTTTCCGCGATGGATCGCACCATGAATTTGAAAAACGCCTGACGGTCGGCGGTGATCAGGGCATCGTCATAGTCCCAGTTCATTTCAAACTGGCCATTGGCATCTTCATGGTCGTTCTGATACGGACCCCAGCCCAGCCCGATCATGGCATCACAGATTTCCGCAATGACATCATAGCGCCGCATCACCGCCTGTTGGTCATAACAAGGCTTGGCGGCGGTATCCAGACCGTCGGAAATGGCATCGCCTTCTGGGGTGATCAGGTGGAATTCAGCCTCCACCCCGGTTTTCAGCCTGTATCCGGCGGCATCAGCCTTTTCGACCTGGCGTTTCAGGACATTGCGGGGCCCCTGTTCAACCAGTTTCCCTTCCATCACCAGATCGCTGGCGACCCAGGCGACGTCTGGTTTCCAAGGCAGTTGGATCACACTGTCTGGATCGGGTACGGCAAACAGGTCGGGAAAGGCGGGCGTCATATCTAGATAGGTGGCAAATCCGGCAAAGCCTGCGCCATTCTTTTCCATCCCGGCGATAGCAGGCGTCGGGACCAGCTTGGATCGCTGAATGCCTGACAGGTCAGTGAAATTGACCAGAAAGTATTTAACGCCGTTCTTTTTTGCGAAAGCTTCCAGTTTGCTCATGATCCCCAAATCCCCTTTGCTTCAACCTATTCCATTATTGTATCAGAAACCCTGTCCCGGTATCCAATTTGTCCCGGCCAGCGGCACCTTTGCCATAGCGGCGGCTTCGATTGTCAGCGCGTTCAGGTCCTCTGGCTCAAGATTATGGACATGGCTTTTGCCACAGGCCCGGGCCAGGGTTTGCGCCTCCAGAGTCAGCACGCGCAGATAATTCGCCAGGCGATGGCCTGCCTTGATCGGATCCAGGCGGCTGGACAGGTCCGGGTCCTGGGTGGTGATCCCGGCTGGATCGCGCCCTGCCTGCCAATCATCATAAAAGCCGGGCGCAGAGCCCAGCTTTGCGTATTCTTCAGCCAGATCCGGGCGATTGTCCCCCAGGGCGATCAGGGCCGCCGTTCCAATGGAAACTGCGTCAGCGCCCAGCGCAATCGCCTTTGCCACGTCCGCCCCACAGCGAATTCCGCCTGATACGATCAGCTGAACGCCGGTGCGATGCATGCCCAACTCCTGCAGGGCTTCTGCCGCCATCCGCACCGCAGGCAGGGTTGGAATTCCGACATGTTCAATGAAACAGTCTTGCGTCGCGCCGGTGCCGCCCTGCATGCCATCGACCACGATGACATCCGCGCCAGATTTGACCGCCAGCATGGTGTCGTAATAGGTCCGCGTCGCGCCAACCTTCACGTAAATCGGCACCTGCCAGTCGGTGATTTCGCGCAATTCCCGGATCTTGATTTCCAGATCGTCGGGCCCGGTCCAATCGGGGTGGCGACAGGCGCTGCGCTGGTCGATATTTTTGGGCAGGTCGCGCATTTCCGCCACGCGGTCAGAGATTTTCTGTCCCAGCAGCATGCCGCCCCCGCCGGGCTTTGCGCCCTGACCGATAACGACTTCGATCGCGTCCGCCTTGCGCAGGTCATCGGGATTCATACCATAACGTGACGGCAGATATTGATAGACCAGCTTGGTCGAATGCCCACGCTCTTCCTGGGTCATGCCGCCATCGCCGGTCGTGGTGCTGGTGCCAACCTCAGAGGCCCCGCGCCCCAGGGCTTCCTTCGCATTGGCGGACAGGGAGCCAAAACTCATGCCCGCAATGGTGATGGGGATATCGATTTTCAGCGGCTTTTGTGCATGGCGCGCGCCTAATGTCACATCAGTGCCACAGGATTCGCGGTATCCTTCCAGCGGATAGCGCGACACGCTGGCCCCCAGAAAGACCAGATCGTCAAAATGGGGCAGGCGGCGTTTCGCCCCACCGCCGCGGATGTGATAAATGCCCTTTTCCGCCGCGCGCTGGATATCGCGGATGGTGGGTCGGTCGAACAGATAGGATTCCCGCAAATCAGGGTGATCTTGGCTCATGATGGGTCCTTAATATGCGCCGACATTGTCGATCTTGAAATTATACAATTGGCGGGCCGAGCCATAGCGGCGGAAGTCTGCCACATCGGCTTTGATGGCGGCCGCATCCAGCAACCCTTTCAGGGTCGCGCGGTGGTCGTCGGTCATCTCTTTTTCGATGCAATCGGCACCCAATCCCTGGGCCGTGCCGCGCAGATAGATCACCGCCTCATAGATGGAATCGCCCAGCCCATCATCCGCATCGCCACAGATCACCAGATGTCCGGACTGTGCCATAAAGGCGGAATTATGCCCGACGGAGCCTTGCACGACGATGTCGATCCCCTTCATGGAAATGCCACAGCGCGACGACGCATTGCCTTCCACCACCAGCAAGCCGCCATGGCCGGTCGCCCCGGCGGACTGGCTGGCATCGCCCTTCACCCGGACAAGGCCGCTCATCATATTCTCGGCCACGCCAACGCCCGCATTGCCATCAACGGTGATCTGGGCGTGTTTGTTCATGCCCGCACAGTAATAGCCGACATGACCTTTGATCTGGACGGATATATCATCCATCAGGCCCGCCGCCAGGGAATGGCGGCCCATCGGGTTGGTGACGGTGAAATGGGCATCCTGATTGCCATCGCGACGCTGCAGGATACGGTTTAACTGGCGGATATCGCCATCGGTCAGATCAATCTCTCTCATCATACTCATCCTTGGGCAAACCTTCAGCAAACTGGCGTGTTTGCCATGCGGAATTTGCGGAAACAATGAAGGGCCAGAAGCACTTATCTTCGCTCATGCTGCCGCATGATGCTTGTTTGTCTGCGCTCATGCTGCCGCATGATGTTTGTTTGTCTGCGCTCATGCTGCCGCATGATGCTTGCTTGTCTGCGCTCATGCTGCCGCATGATGCGCGTGACCCCAACTATACACAGTGGCGGGTTTTGGTTCCCAGACTGTGGCTTTCTCCACACCGGGCAGGCGGGCCAGGGCGCGAAATTCGGACGACATGGCTACCCAATCGTCGGTTTCGGCCATCACGGCAGGTTTGCAGGCAACCGGATCGCGCAAAACGGCAAATCCATCCTTGGTCCCGACGGTGAAGGTGTAAAATCCGTCCAGATCTTTCAGGGCGGCTTCCAGCGCTTCGGCCAGGCTGGCCCCTTCGGACAGACGCCAGGACAGATACCCCGCCGCGACCTCTGAATCGTTCTGGGTCTGGAAAACCAACCCCTTATCACGCGACAGCCAGCGTTTCAGCCCGTTGTGATTGGACAGCGATCCGTTATGCACCAGGCACAGATCCGCCCCGGTATTGAACGGATGGGCCCCTTCGGTCGTCACCGCGCTTTCCGTTGCCATGCGGGTATGGCCGATCATGTGACTGCCACTCATCTGGGTCACGCCAAACCGGTCCATGACATCAACCGGCAGGCCGATTTCCTTATAGATTTCCAGCGTGCTGCCGGTGCTCATGATGCGGATTTCCGGGTGGTGATTGACCAGCCAGCCGCGCATCGTGTCGGGATCGCTGTGCGCGCTTAGGATCGCATGGGTGGAACTGCGCGTGACAGAAACCGAAATGCCTAGATCATTGGTCATTTCAGACGCGATCGTGTCCCAATCGAAGGCCTCGTCCGGGTCATAGACGGTCGCCTTGGCGCTGTCGGCCCCGTCGCGATAGACCGCAAACCCCGCACTATCCGGGCCGCGATCGGTCATTTCCATCAGCATCGGCGCGAAAAGATGCCCCAGCTTGGATCGCAGATCCGGGTTTTTTAAATACAGTCCTACAATGCCACACATCGCCGCGCTGCTCCTGTTATTAGCGGATGGGCGATATTACTAATAGGAAATAGATAATCTTACAAGGAATATTTAGTCATCATCCGTTTTGGTGCGCGCAGCGATCACCGACAGATAGATGGCCGGCAGTTCCAACAGCTCTGCCGGGCCATGGGGCGACATGGAATCGAAGAACAGGGAGTCGCCGGGATTGAGCGTATAATATCTGTCCCCGTGGCGATAATTGACCTTGCCCGACAGCATATGGATGAACTCCATGCCTTCATGGCGGAATTCATCATAGGGCTCGGACCCTTCGTCCAGCTTGATCAGATAAGGTTCCATCTCCAACGCACCGCGCACGGAATGGCCCAGCAGGTGATACAAGTGACCGGCCCGTGTGCCCCGTCGATCAATGCCGATCCCCTGACCCTTGGGCACATAGGATACATCACGGCTCTGTTCCGTAGCACTGAAGAAGGATGACAGCGGCACCGCCAGCGCCTCTGCCACGCTGGCCAGGGTCGCCAGCGACGGGCTGGTCTGGCCGGTCTCAATTTTCGACAACATGCCCTGCGACAGGCCCGCCGCATCGGCCAGCATCGCCATGGTCATGTCTTGGCGCTTCCGCTGCCGCCGGATCTCAGCGCCAATCGCCGCCTCCAGCTTCTGGGGCGGGGTGGCTTCACCGGTATCCTCGGTCGGGTTATCCGTCGCATCCTGTGTCATGGCGACCTGTCTACCCTTTTTGAAAAGAAATGTCACATGGGCTTGTGGGGTCCCCATTCTTGGCTGGCGCAGTGTGCGGCGCTCCGGGTTGATCCCAAATAACCGCGCACCACACTATGCATCATACGCTCAAGCGGGCTCAGACAGGATGCTCATATCCTTTTATTTCAGCAAAGACGTCGTCGCAAACGAGCCTGTTTGCTCTGGCCTTGCCCTATGCGCCCTGTGCGCTTTCGTAGTCGCTATGCTGGAAAGCTGATGCCATGCGTTCAGTTTCCCGCGCGCTCAGGCCATAAGCTCCCGCCACATCACGCCAGCTCGATGTTGCGGTGGCGACTTCTTTAGCAATTTTATTGGCATCAGCTGGCTTCAGCCCAAAATACTCTGCGGCTTCCAGGGCCAGCATTAACGATGCGCTGGGGTCATCGGGCATGATGGATGTTGAGAGAATGCGTGGTTTCACATCAATCGGAACGGGGTTCATGTCATAGGCAGGTGACAAACGCCACCCTTCGAGGCCTTCATACAGAAAAGCGTGATTGCGCAGGTGGTCGTCGGTATTCGATATCAGAACATTGAAGACGAGACGTCGCCACAGTTCAATAAGGTCTTTTCTGGGTGCTGCGCCATGGCGTTGAAGGACCTCAGCGATTTCAAGATAGCTGCGCTGTTCATTATCGATTGCACCCAACATGCTCATGGCTGATAGCAGCGGAAAGCGGTGTGGTCCATGTCGATCAAACCGGCGCAGCAACAAGACGGCTGTTTCACCAATATGCTCAAGCCGCCATGTGGCCGTGCGGATTCCTGCCCGCTCTGCAAGGGTCAGGGCGACGGCCTCCCAGACCACGGTGTTCGCATAATCATCCTTGTGCGGAAATTTTGCGATGGTGAGCTGACCATCCGCATCGCGCACAGACGCTTTTGGTCGCGCACCGCCCAGGGACGAGCCGGGGGCGATCAGAAGTCTTAGATCTTCGTCCGTATCCTCCTGTGCAACGACCCGCTGGGTGGCGGAAAGCAAACGGGGTAAATCGACAAGTATTGGAATGCGTTGACCATCCGCAGGTGCCAGAAAAGGCCCCCCCGGCTCCGCCGCAAAGCGAAGTGCACCGGCGCGTGCCTCATCATCGACTGAAAGCAGGAAATCAATTTCAAACAGGGTGCGTGGTGTGCGCCCCTCCAATTGGGCCCGTCTGCGCTCAGCGCGGCGCATCAGAACCCGACCCCATCGATCAGGCGCGGAATCACAAAGTGCACCAAATACTGGCATGGTACCCCCCGTGTGATGGGGACCAGCTGTTAGGGCCAATGCGGGCTCCAGGGCGAACCGGTCCTCACGATGGAGCCACCCTTCATTATACTCGAATGTTGCGCTCTCGCGTCCATTCCGGATGCGTGACCACAGGCGTCCCACCGGAACGGGCCCTTCTTTATGATCCAGATAAATAAAGGCCGCGCGATCCATCAGTCTGGCTTTCCTGGTCTGGTTTTGCCGATATGGATGCGTTGGGGCAGCCTTTCGTCTTCAAGTTCAAGGCCGGTTTTGTCCTGTGTCACATCGGCCAGGTCGGCAAGACGCTGATGCATACCCAGAACAAATAGGACTGTCGCATATAATCCCAATGCAACGCCCGGTTCACCCTTTTCAATTTTATTTAATGTCGTGCGACTGATCGACGCCCGCTCTGCCATCAGCTTGGTCGGAATACGTCTGCGCAGGCGTGCGTCCTTTATGTCGGAACCCAACTTGCGCAGGGCTCGAAGCACGGGAAAAGGCATGCTTGGTGCGGTCCGGATCGGCATTTAATGTCCATTAAAATAGTCGCTAATATAATTAATGTCCATTTTTATGGTCTTTATGTCAAGAAACATCAGTGCCATCACAGTTGCGATGGTGACAGCCCGGCCGCCTTTTTCAACGCATCCAGGGTCATCAATCCACCCTGGGCATCGACATGGCGCACGACCGATGCGGCATTATGCGCCGCCAACAGGGTTGCGCGGGCGTTGTCTTCGCCCCGCACCAGCGCCGCTGCAAGGGTGGAGGCGAAGGCATCGCCCGCCCCGACGGTTCCCAAAACCTGTGTCGGAATCGCAGATTGGTGGTGCAGGCCGGTATCATCGGCCAGATAGGACCCGTTCGCGCCATGGGTGACCGCGACATAGCGCGGCCCCAGATCCATCAGGCGGCGGGTATAGTTGGCCAGGGTCAGCCGGAACCCTTCAATCTCCAGGCAGGGCCCGGCTTCTCCCTCCAGCAGCGGCGCAGACTGGCGCTCCCATCCGGTGCGGTTGACCAGGGCCGGGACCAGGGCGCGGGCTTCCTCGTAATTACAGACCAGCAGGTCGACATGGCGCAGACTGTCAAAGAAAGGATCGGTCTTGCGCGTCAATTGCCGAATGCCCGGATTGACCGCAACAAAGGCCCCTGCCGCTTTGGCATGAGAGACAATGCTGGGAAACCGATTTGCCGAGTCATTGCTCAGATTGGTGACATAGACCAGATCGGCCCCCGCAAAGGCCTCGGGGGCGACATCCGCCTCCGTCAGGAAACCATTGGCCCCGCGATGGGTGAAAATCGCCGCATTGCGATCATGGGACGCAATCATCACCGATACGGCCGTGGTCTCGCCGCCCGCTTCATCGGGGCCATCCCCGCGACAGGTCCGCACCAGGTTGGTCCCGATCCCTTCCTGGCTCAGCCGGTCGATGATCTTCTCTGCATTATGATCATCGCCCAGCTTCACCAGCGCCGACACATCCAGCCCCAGGCGCGCCAGCGACACCGCCGCATTCACCGCCCCGCCGCCGGTCTGGGTGATCACCGAAGACGCATCCACCTTGCGGCCTGGCTCCAACAACAGGAAGGACGTCGTGCTGTTATGCAGCGTCATCCGCTCAATATCATCACTGGCCACCGTCGCAATAATATCCACAGTCGCCGACCCAACAGTGATGGCTTTCAGGCGGGGTGCTGTGGTCATTTGCGGGCCATGGGGTGGGGGGAGGGACATTGTAATGTGTCTTTGTGACGTGTTGCTGGCTGCATATCAATAGCACCTTTAAGCGTTTGCTTCGCGTTCTGAGTCTGCCTGCTCTGCGGCCCAGGTTCCTGCTGCCTCTACCGCGACCAGCGATGAAGTTGGTATAACACCGATATAACTTTCTGTCTGATCCACAGGAACGGCGGCGCGCTGTGTCATGCGATATAGGGCATAGAGCGCAATTGCCCCAAAAGTCGCCCCCAGCACGACCCAGAATGCGAAAGGGCCAAGCCCCCCCATCGCCCAACCAGTAACCATTGGGCCAGCTATGGCACCCAACCCGAAGGTGAAGACAAGCCCCCCGGAGGCCGCAGGCATATCTTCGGGTGAAAGGGAATCATTGGTATAAGCCAGAAACAGGGCATAAAGAGGTGTTGTCATCCCTCCAGCCAAAAAGGCTGCTGCCATCAAGGGCCAAAGACCGCCGCTGGTAACCCACCCCAATATGCACGCCCCCGCGCCAAGACAGGCCGCGCCAAAAATCAGCTTACGCCGGTCTACCCGGTCTGAAAGCCAGCCGATGGGATATTGAAATACCAGCGCGCCCGCGAACAACATCGCCACAAACAACGAAATCTGGGCGACCGGCATTCCAATCTGAGTGCCAAAAACCGCCCCCATACCCGATTGTGTCGCATAGACTGTCCCTAACAGGAAAATCCCAACAGTCCCCAGAGGAGAACTTGAAAAAAGGGCACGCAACGGCATTGGGCGCGCAACCTCAACCGTTGGGGCTGAGGCAACAGATAACAAAATCGGCGCGAAAGAAATAGATACCAAAATAGAGGCGCCGATGAAGAGTACAGAGGTCCCGGCATCCCCCAGCGTCAGGAGTCCCTGCGCCCCGATGATGCCGAGTGTCTGCGCGATCATATAAGCCGAAAGAACCTTGCCGCGTGTTTCGTTGGTGGCAGCATTGTTCAGCCAACTCTCAGCCGTGACATAAACACCAGACATACAAAAACCAATAAGTATCCGCAGGAGCGTCCAGGTCCAGGGTTCGGCCAGTAAGGGAAATGTGATCAGCGCCGCCGACATAAAACTGCCAAGTGCCGCAAAGACGCGCACATGCCCTACCCGCCGGATCAACAAGGGGCTAAGACGCGCACCGGAAAGAAAGCCGATAAAATAGCCAGAGGTGACAATAGCCAGTTCCAGGGACGAAAAGCTCTCAATCCCGCCACGAAGACCAATAAGGGTGAAATGCATGCCGTTGCCCAGCATGATGAACACGATACCAATGAGAAGGGGCCAGACACCGGATAACACTTTAATCATGAGTCACCTCTCTGTATCAGGCGGTCTTGCTCAAAATACAGTTCAGTTTCTTCATTGCTGCTTTTGTTGCAGCGCCGTATGCGTGCAGGTTTACGACAAAGAACAGTAGAGAACGCTGCGCTACCAAAAATAGCATCCATCGATAAAATTCATATGGTAATTGGCTTGATCACGCGGAACCAATCAAAACCACACCCACCTCGGTGATTCCTATAGGCTTTCCACAAAAGAAAATGGACCCACCGATTGGAGCGAGATTCTGAAAGACATTCCAATCGCTACAGAAGATGGAATCGATTCAAACTCCACTTTAGATTAGGGTCAGTTTGTTAAGCTTAAGCGCGAACAAGAAAACAAAAAGGTGTGTAAACATTGGATTTCGATAAACCGCCGCCAGAAATTGGCCCTCATGAAGAGCGAGAACTTGAGTTGATGTTGGCGGGCGTTAAACCGCTGGCCTATTTCTCGGAGTTGACACGCGCCGAATTTGAATTCCCGGACGCGGAGTTTGAACCATATGTGCAAGCGGGTCGGATTATCAAACGGGATATCCTGCACATTCAGAAAATGTTTGGTCAGGATGAGGAAATTCGCTCTCTCTACTATGCGTTGCCAGGCGAGGAATGGCGAATCGACAAGGCCCATGCGAACCGCTTGCGGGGTTATCTAACACGTGAGAAATCCGACGATGATTCGCGTGAGATGGGAGAGTTGCTTGGGTATACTAAACACGAAATTGATGTATTTCTGAAGTGGAGCGCACGCTTGCATAAAGCAAGGCGCGACGGCGAAAGGAATCCGCTGCGTTCGACCGCATAGAACTATGATATTGACCAACAGCCTGCACATACAGTTGGAGAATGCACACCACCGTGCTTTGCTCCGCACTCTGAGCAAGTGTACCGTGGCGATCTTGCCGTTTATGAAAAGAAATGGCGCGCCCCGAGAGGTTCGAACTCCCAACCTCCTGATCCGTAGTCAGTTTTTATGAAATATCCTAGATTACGCTTATTGACGTGATATAGCTACAACATACTGATTATGTTATATTTTTAGATTTGTAACTTACGCTGATCGCCTCCTGAAATTGTTACTTTTCGCTCTCATCTGCTTCCTATATGCTTCCTGTAGATTGAAAGGAAGCACTATGAGCCGCCTAAGCAAACGAGTCGTTGATGCTCTCGCACCTACAGAAAAAGACTACTTCCTATGGGATGATGAAATAAAAGGTCTGGGCCTTCGGGTGTGGCCGTCGGGTCGCAAGACTTATCTCATTCAGTATCGCGACAGCGGTGCAAGAACCCGTAGGAAAGGTTTGGGGCAACATGGCATCGTGACAGCCGAGGAAGCCCGCAAGGAAGCGCGTGAGCTTCTCGCCGCCGTGGCGCGTGGGGAGAACCCTTCACAAGACTCAAAAGACAAGAGAGTTGCGCTTTCGGTTGCGCATTTGTGTGACCGTTTTCTCGCGGAATATATGATGCGGCGTTGTAAGCCTAAAACGCAGGAAGATTACCGACGAAACATCGACCAATATATCAGACCTCACTTGGGCCGTATGAAAGTAGCGGAAATCAATCGCTCAGACATTCAAGAGGTTCACCATAAACTGCGGGACATTCCGTATCAGGCAAATCGCACTCTCGCGGTCTTGTCCGTCATGTTTAACCAGGCTGAAGTGTGGGGGCTTCGTCCAGACGGATCGAATCCATGCCGCCATGTGAAGAAGTATGAAGAGAAGAAGCGGGAGCGGTATCTCTCGACTGAGGAACTCATACGTCTGGGACAGACCCTAAACGAGCTAGAGGTATCGGGTGAGGAACCCCTACCCCCGATCCACTGTATCCGGCTTCTCATACTTACGGGATGCCGCCTAGGCGAGATTCAGACACTCAAATGGTCCTACGTACAGGGGAACCGTCTAAGGCTTCCCGATTCTAAGACCGGGGCGAAGAGTGTTTATCTGGGGCCAGCCGCGCTGGAAGCCCTAGGGAAGATCGAGCGCCTTGATGATAATCCCTACGTAGTTACGGGAAAGCTCCCAGGCACCCATCTTACCGATATGCAGCGGCCCTGGCGTCGCATACGTAGGAGAGCGGGTTTAGACGATCTTCGTATCCATGACCTAAGGCACTCTTTTGCATCCAGTGCCGTAGGGATGGGAGAGAGCCTCCCTATGATCGGAAAGCTGCTAGGGCATTCCCAGGTGCAGACCACCGCGCGCTATGCCCATCTTGCGGATGATCCCGTGCAGGTATCGGCTGATCGGATATCTGGTGAGTTGGCTAGGCTTATGGGTACCAAAACAAAAGAATAAGCTGATAACATGAGTTTACCAATGAACCGGAGGCTATCATCATGTTTGTTCCAACGCCGGATGAGCTTGTTAAATTTTGCGGATATTCTCATCACAAGATAGCGCTTGGGACCAAAGAAGAGAATGAAGCGACGTATAGATTTTTTGAACGATTGGAGCGTGGAAAGATAGAAAATCCAAGAGAGAGTACTTTTAAGAAACATCTAAACACTCTGTTTGAGACACTGCGTAAACGCCTAAAAAGCGATGCTACAAAAGGCCTATTGAACGTAAATTTAGACGCTCCTGAATCAAAAACATTTTGGGAAATCTGTATTGATGAAGCAGAACGTGGATACAAAATTCATAGAAGTGAAATTCCCTTTCCCCTATTTAGACATGAAACTCTTCGGTTAGAAGCTTTAGACAATCACCTAGACCGTAAATTAGAAAAAATTGATAGAATTGAGCAGGTAAGACTAAAAGCGATAAATTTTTTGGAGTGCACAGGGCTATATAATTTAAAGTCAATGCAGAAATTGCGATCTGAATTAGAAATGGCTGAATCAAAAGAAAAAATAAAATTCATTCGAATTTCAGTAGCAAAGATTATCACTCTTTACATTCTGATATGCTTGGAAATTGATCAGGTGGGAATCTGTGAAAGAAAATCATTTTTAAGAAATGTCTTTCCAGTATTCAATGGTGACCATCTAGAAAGACCTATGACGCGCTTTCTGGTTCGATTTAAGGAAACAAAAGGGATAAAAACTGATAAAAAGTTTTGTGATCTCATAGCGCCAAAATTTGCAGATTATTCAGATCCTCATTCCATTCAACGCGAGTATCGAAAATGGAAAAACGATGGTGTGATTCCAAATTTTCGTAGATTCAAACAATTATACATCGGCCTTGGCTATCCAGAGAATGAAAACACAATTGATTTAGTCTATTTTTACATGAACCTAAAATTACTTGATTGGATTTTTCAAGATTCTACGAATACGCCTGATTCTAGATTGATAGCAGATATGATAATCTCCGAGAATGATACTTTTTTCGAACTCGCATTATTTGCAAAAAGCCAAATATAGAAAACCTTGGGTCTCGCTTCTGAATATTCCAAAATAACAGAGCGAGACCCAAGGATAGAAGGTGCTTAGTCTACTTTACTTGCCCTTTGGAGGATTGTTTCCTCGACCGCCTCCTGAGGGATTACCCGTTTGGGACGGCCCATTCACAGGTGTATTTTTAGACATAAGAATTTTTCCTTTCTACATCACAGTCTTGAACTTTCGAGATTGAAAATCCTTGTTGTGACGTTCGAAACTTCTAACTCAGATCGGACATAAGCAGAGAGGTACAGATTGGGACAAATTTAGAAATTACTAAAACGTGAAATATGAACTTTTCGATCCTCCTTAGCGTTAAACCACTCAGATATTCTTTGGTACACAGCACCCTGATTGATATTGGAATAGTAGAAAGCCTTCCTAACATCAAAAATCTGTTAGCTCATTCCCAGGTGCAGACCACGGAGCGCTATGCCCATCTTGCGGATGATCCCGTATAGGTATCGGCGGGTCGGATATCAGGAGAACTCGCTCGGCTTATGGGTGGGGGCAATGGCTAACCCTACGTACATAGGGATTATGCTTAAAAGCCTAAGGTTTTGTTTCCTTAGCTAAGGAAATTTTCGATCCAAAGCCCATTCCTACATAGGGTCTACTCACAGTGCCTAAGGGACGCATTACGCCGATAGCCTTAGAGACGAGTTTCGTCCAATTTATCTATCTTACGCTCAACGGTTTATTCACCCTAAAGAAGAAGGTACGCTAAGTCTGCAAACCGTTCCTTAGGCACGACTACTCATGGTTACTCATCTGGAATTTCATAATCGCTATATGCTACTCCAAGCATTCGAGTTCCTTGGGCTCCATATGTATGGAGAGACTTGGGACGGTTACGAAGCATGGACTAAATCCACGACAGGGCCAAAGTCGCTAAAAAAGCGATCTAAGAAGTTGCGTGAACAAATTTTACAGCTTGATTTAGAAATCATCCCCTTGCGAAAAAAGGTAACTCTGGAGGTAAATAAGGCTGAGCAAGATAGGCTCAATAACATAATTGCCGAAATCCAATCTCAGATAAATCAGCTACATGAAGAGTATGTAAAGTTACCCAAAGATTTTGATATGATCGATAGCGACAAAGAGAGATTTGAGCGGCGTGAGACGGTCTACAATACAATTTGGGATGCGGCCGTTATGAATAAGTTCATGCTATTTTGCGGCCAACACATGATTATCGATCTTCCAAGATGGTCAAAAGAACCCGGTTTCAGTTTGAACATTGTCCTGTCCATGGTCCGTGCCCCCTCACAAATTGCCTCTCGCCGTGGCCCCGTATCAGTGGAAAAAGAGCAATTCAAAAGCTGGTGTTTTGATGTTCCACGTCTTGTAGATACATTGGAAATCGTTAAGCCACCCAGCCTTGAACAGCAGGCCGAATATCACATCCTCCGAATTATTCGAGAAAATCCTAATCTAAGACGGGATGATGTTATAGATCAGGTTTGCAAGATACTTTCCGGCTTATCGGAACGAGCATGTTATCGAGCGTGGCGGAAGTGTGTTCCTATAGAGAAAACTCAGCCAGGTCGTCGTAGAGAGTGAGAAAGAATCGCTGCACTTAGTGCAACGATTGCCAATTTCTAAATTATTTTTCTCTGTAAATGATTGAAAAAGTAAGATTTTAATTGTCGCACCTAAGTGCAACGATTTTTTCTTAATCGTGCAGACTATTACCCCTTCCCGGATCACGACATCTTCTGGTCAACGGCAAGCGCATTAGGGCGCAAGTCACGAACTGAAGAGGTGATGACATGCTCAAGGACTTTCAAAATATTGAAGACCCGGCGTATCTGGACCGGCTTATCAACGAACAAGAAGCCGCTGAATTTCTCGGATATACCATTCGGGCGTTGCAGAACTGGCGCGTGCGGGGCGGCGGTCCCCGGTTCGTGAAGGTCTCAGGCCGATCCATACGCTATCGCCGTCGCCAACTGATCGAATGGGCGGATTCCAAGATGGTCAGCCATACGTCGGAAGTGGCGTAAGGCGATGGGGTTGAACCTCACCACAAGTTTTGCCCTGGCGGGGCTGGCCGCGCCGTCAGGGATTTTGGGGACGGATGCGGTCCACGCAGACACAGAGCACACGCTCTCTCTGTCTGGCACCGCACTCGCCACAAAAGAGGGGCAGGCACCACGCCTGCCCCTCCCTTTCTTTATCCCCGTCCCTAAAACCCAAAGCGGCCCCGTCGCGAAGCGGCGGAACAAGCACGCGCTAGCGTGCGCTCTTTCTTTTTTGTTTTTGGACATTCGGAAACCCAAGAGGGGGGTCCTTGTAACACCCCCCTCTTCAATGACATGGCGCAATAAGGAGTAAGAAAATGTACAGGATACTTTATGCAGGCTTTGACACGTTAGACGTATCCTTCAAAGGTGCCTTAGACGAGAAGCAGCTCTCTATGCTTCGTGACGCGCAGCAGACTGCAAAAGTCACAAAGCAGGATCAAGCTGTAGAGATTGGTCCAGGTCCCTTTTGCGGAATGTTGAAAGGGCATGGTATGAGCGGCGGTTATGCCTTCGTGCTGACCAATGGACAAACCGGAGCGATTTACAGCATTAAGGACGATAGCAATACGAGGGAATGGAATATCGGCGTTTCTGTTCGCGCCCTACATCTTCTAACTTACGGCTATGAGGCAACCAAGCAATGGATAGTTGAAACCCTTGAAGCAATGGGATGCCGTTTGCTTGATCACAGTGTCCGACGCCTGGACTATGCAATCGACATCTATGCGCCAGACTTTCAGCTTGAGCTTAGCAATTTCGTAACGCCTGGGCGATCAAAGCTCCGCCCCCATTGGTCGAAGGAGCAAGACCTAGATGACGACGGCAACCGACCCTCCGGCGTGTTCTCTGGCCGTGCCTTTGAAACCATTACCATAGGCAAAATGCCAAACCGGCAAGTGACCATCTATGACAAACGGCGTGCGGTCATCGATATGGGACAGCCCTATTGGTTCGACGCATGGGGCATTGATCCTAACGAAACCAACCTTGGCATCTATCGCGTCGAGGTGAGAGCGGGGAGAGATGCGCTTGCAAAAGGCCTAATCAAACGAACCTTTTCAGCGGTTGAAGCGTATATGCAGGGGTTTGTCAGCAAGGCGCTTTCAGACATTCGCTATGTCACAGACAAGGACAGCCAACTTAATGTAAGTCGCACGACCCTCCACCCTCTCTGGCAGTTGGCACAAGAAGGCAGCGCTCAAATGGGATTCGACACAACACCCGTGCTGCATGAATCGAGAGCGCTTGAGATCATTCGGGAACAACGGCGCGAAAGCTCCATCAAGCAAGGCTTTGGCTGTTTGATGAATACGGCAATCTTGGATGGAAACTCACCTGAAACTTTGGGCGAAACACTTGAAGGGCTAACCAATGAATACGCCGAACAATATCTGCGCAGTATGGGAGAGCTAAATGTCCATAAGAAGGCAGCCGAGATAAAAGCAAGATTAGCGCCGCTCTTATGCTCTTACAAATGATCCTGGTTTACCCATACGTTGTATAGCTTAAAGTTCAAACTGCTAGCCCAAGTGTCTTAGTAGGGTCCAGACCACGAAATTTGAACCAAACTTTTACATTTAATGACACCAATGGAGTTGCAAGCTACATCAAGTGAGGCAGCCTGTTAGGGTATACATATTTGAGAATAACTTTCGAGATTAACCTAGATTTCCATTCACTCAAGGCTTTGCAACAGAGCTGTTTTGAAAAATGTGAGGTGCATGATGCCCTTGATCTCAGAAACTCGATGCATTCGGGCATTGCAGTCCATCGTGTAAATACATAAGTTCTTGATGAGCGATTGGTATTTTCGAAGAATTTAGACATCTAATCCAGCGTGGTCTTACCTATGAATAAGTACACACCAGAAGGAAGCGCCAAAAATGCTTTGGAGCGCGTCGTGTTCATTGTCCAATTTGCGAAGGATTTTACCGTAGAAGATTTTGCGCGCCTTGACGATAAGACCAATGGCTGGCGAGAAGTTTTACCTCGTCGCTCTCAGGGAAATGCAGTTCTTCTTCAGCCTGGTTCAAGCCGAGTGTCATTTGATGAAGAAAAAGTAATTAGTCTATCTTTTGAAGCTCTAAAAAGAGACGGCTCGATAGAACTAGGCTTGAGGTTTGAGGAAAGCAGGATTTTATTTATTGTTGGCAATTATACGCACTGGGAGGAAATTTGGCCTCAAGTGAGCGAGCATCTTGGAAAGGCTATATCGTTAATCCCTGAAGAAAACGAGATAGTTTCATTTGCTTCTGAATATGCTGATTTGTTCAGAGCTAAAGGGGAATACGAGGAATTTGAGGCGGATAAAATTTTACGGCGTGGAAGCAAGTATATTCCCGATCATATTTTCGATCGAAAAGAGAATTTTCACTTTCATACGGGTTTTTTTAATACGCATTCGGACCCAGCAGACTACCGCATACTCACTCGCATCAACGCTGATTTGAGAGACAACGAGAATGAAAAATCACGAGATTTATCAATCATTCTTTTTCATCAAGTCATGCCAATAAACAAACCTAGCGAGGAAGAAATTAAATTGCCAAAAGAGATTGTGTATCGTGGCCTAAAGAATTTTTCCTTTTTGCATGATGTTGATAAAGAAGTGCTCCGAGAAATTGTAAATGATCAGATGGCTAACGATATAGGACTGATGCAATGATCAAAAGCACGTCTACGGCAAACTCGTGGCAGTTGTTGTCAGTCAGCGATGTGCTGACTAAACAGGACGAAATGTCTGTCGATGCTCGCTCTGGATGGTTGACAGCAAACTCTTGGGATTTGGTTTCAGTCAATGATGTCTCGACTAAACAGGACAAAATGTCATTTGATACTCTCTCTGGGTGGTGGTGTTCACAGGTGAATGAGCTTAACAAGGGAATTTGGGATGTAGGGCGTTGCTTATATGCCCCTAAGGTTGCAGAGTTTGAACATGCCCTTAACCGAGCAAACTTGAGACGACTTGGCCGCACAAATTCTAACGAAACTGCCGAGCCTGAGGCGCGTCAGCTGTCAAACGAGTATACCGACTGGGTATCGCGCATTGAGGGGAGGGTGCGTGAGTTTGCCTCTTTGTCCGCAGATTGGGATGGAGATGGCGCAAAGGAGATACCTTTAGCTGCTGTCTACGCCTCTTTGAACTTCATCGACGAGGTTAAACACCGCCATGTGGGAAAGGAGCCTCGAAGCGCCGCTCCAAGCCCCGATGGCGAAATTGCATTGTATTGGCATAGTACGTCAGGATACGCAGAGATAAACTTCGATGGGGAAGGCAAGCACTCGTTGTGTTGGGGTGACGATAATGATGAAATCGAAATGATTGAAGAGGACGGAGATAGCGTTGCTGAAACTGGTAAAAGCCGTGTTTGGGATGCTCTTTCAAATTTTTTGGAAGAGAATTATCGAAGCACATAGAAGCGAATGCTATAAATTTTTTGAACGCCGCGAAGAAATTGGACCTGACTTCTGGGAAGAGGTAGGAAAAAACCACTCTCTTTGTGAGTGCGAAAATTTTTCAGTAAGCATGTTCTCTCCAGGGCAAATAAAAGATGATGAAATATTGGTTTCTGTTGTCACTTCAAAAAACTATATTACTCCAGATGGGAAGATTGAACCAACTTTGATTGATCAAAGAATAAAAAATGGAATATCTACAGACAGAAAACTGCACACTGACCTAAGCAGCTACGATCTTAGGGCAAAAAAACTCGTTGAGGGGAACGCCAACAAATCTGTTTGCGGTTCATTTGAGCTTTTGGTTTCTCGAATTCGTGAAATTGATTATGAAGGAGCGCGAGCCTTTGCGGTATATGATACTGCTCTACTTGAGAATCCCGCACACGCAGAAATAGCTTGCACCGAGATACCACCGCCAGAAACGCCAGAACGCAAGAAACTCAGAGCGAAGCTACGAAAAAGGGTCTTAGACTCAGTTTTAAACGATGGACGAATATTGCAATCGTCAGAGATATTCTCGACCCCAGTTTCTTAAAAGTTGATGTAATCCAAGAGCGTGTTGTTGGGCCCAAATGCAAAGATGTACAAATCAGCGCCTGTATTCAGGTTGTGGACCTTACTGCTTTCTCAAGATAGAAATTGAAAAAACAGTCCTTCAAGGAAAAGGGAGGCCATGTAAGCGACTTCGTCTAGACTTATGAGCCGCCTTATCCGCCGACCGTCTAAAGCAAACACTTATATTGCTGAGATTTTCAGCTAGGCCATAGACTCATTAACTTCTGAGCCATATTTGGATTGGGGCGGGTTTGAGCATGGTGAGATAGTTCGCAGCAAGCTTTTAGTAACGTGTAGCGATGCGACGGAAGTCTTTGATGTGATTGAAAAAATGATCGATCCTGTTGCGCTCTTTGTTTAGTCTCCTGCTAAAGCAGGCCTTCCACTATCGATGCCGCATGGACGGATGTTCGGCGCGGCTCCGGCCACAGCGGTTAGCAGCCAGTCGGCCTCGTAGGCCTTAACGGTAAGCAGGATCGATCCTGGCCTCAGATGTCCGATCAGATACGCGGCGGCAGGGCAATCACCCGTCTGACCCGGAGTCAGGATCATGTCCCGCAGTCGCCCGAGCGCATCGGTCAGGGCATTGACCTTGGTCGTCAGGCCGCCGTGCGAGCGGCCCATACAGCGATCCGGGTGATTTTTTTTGAGTTGGCGGCATGTTGATGGACGCGCACAGAAGTAATGTCGATCATCTGGATATCGCCGTCATAGGCCTGCGTTACCGCCGCCAGTATTCGGTCGAAAACGTCCGCTTTGCGCCACCGAACGAAACGGTTGTAGCAGGTCGTGCGGGACCCAAACTCCAACGGTACCGCCTGCCAAGGCGCACCCGTGCGCAATATTCAGAGTATTCCGTTCAACACGCGGCACGGCTTGTTCGGCAACAACGGTCGGATCACCGACCACTCGAAATCCGTCATCACAGCCTCCCTGTCAGAAATTTTGAATCAAATTCGCCCTCTTATCGGAATCCCATTTGTGGGTACATGACCTAGAGCTCGGAACAAAAGATGGTCTTTAAAAATGCGAAATTCTAAATTCGATATGCTTCCTATATGCTTCCTGCAAAAGAAAAAGGACCTAGCAACTTTTCGCTAAGTCCCTGAAAAGAATGGCGCGCCCCGAGAGGTTCGAACTCCCAACCTCCTGATCCGTAGTCAGGTGCTCTATCCAGTTGAGCTAGGGGCGCGCAGGCGTCCGCTGGTGCGGTGACGCGGCGCGGTTGATAGGCGATGTGGGACGGGTTGGCAAGGGTGATTTTCGCAAAAATGTAAAATCCGGGTGGTATCGGGCGCATGGGTGCGGTGCTGGTGATGATCTGGGGGGCGTGGGGTTGGCTGGCATCGCGGCTGTGTTGCAGGGAGGGCACAGTCCCGGTCAAGAGCGCCGGTGAATGGGAAAAACCGCGTGAGTCCAATGGGATTCGCGCTATTGTCTATCAGAATGCGGGTTGTCCCCGCGCAAAGGGTAAAGTAGTATCGGCTCAGTCGGATTGCTTTGGGCCCTGGCCCTGGGTGCGGTTTGTCCTTTAGGATAAGCACTTAGCCAGAGTTCCAGCCGCCCTGATGGGGCGCGTCTGACGGCGGTTTTAGGGTCCGGGTTCCGGTGTTGATTATTGCAACCGGGTCCAGGCAAAGAGGGTCGCGCGTTTTGCGGGATTGGTCAGGCGGATTGGTCTGATCGGTCAGAGTAGCGGAATGCTGCGGGTTGACGTTTTGGGGGAGTGCCGGACAAACGCGGGGTTACGGGATCATGGGGACACCGATTGTTGGGTGAACCGGACATATATCCTGTTACAATCCGGGCGCGTTTGGCGGTAAGTGTGGAAAGCAACCGCAAGCGGGCTTCTGATAACGGGGGCCCTGGCGGGGGTTTTGATTTCGGAGGATTTCGGGCGTCACGGCGACCTGATTAAAGATAGGGCGGTGCAGGGCATGACCACTTCTTTTAAAATGCTAGGCTTGATCGGCGCGACCTGCGTGATGCTGACGGGATGTGACTCCCTATGGCCGTCACTGGACTCGCAAGACCCGGCTGGCGGTTCTTCGACCCCGACCACGGCGGCCAGCCCGACCGGCTCGGCTGCGCAAGGCACCAATCAAAGCACGGCCCCGACCGCGATGAGCCTGAATGACACCGGAACGGTCTCTGCCGAGCGCACGGCTGTCTATAATGGCACCACGGCGGTGGGTGAGCGTATCGCGCAGATGGAGCGCGACCTGAACCAGTTGACCGCCAATGTGTCCGAGCTGAAATCCCAACTGAATGCTATTCGTGGCAACAGCGCGGCCAGTGCGACGGCCTATCACACCGCCAAGGCGGATATCACGTCGCGTCTGCAATTGGGCACAACGCCGGGCAATCCCATTCTGGTGGATCAATGGAACCAGGCACAGGCCTCTCTGGCGACGGTGGAACAGACCATTCCCGCCTTGTCCTCACTGCACAGCAATGCCTCGGATGAGGCCGCGTTCGGCAAATTCCTGTTGAGCACGGTTCAGGCAACCTATGGCCTGAGCGGCGCGGTGGACGAAGATCACGCCCGCCTGCGCATCCTGGAAGATTCAGTCTATCAATCGCTGGTCGATCTGGACCGGATGCTGACCAGCGTGACCCAGGAAATCAATCGCCATAATCTGTATGTCTCGAACGAGCGTCAGAACATGACGACCCTGGCGCTGGGCATCAAGAATGGGGAATTGTACGGCACCAATATCGCCAGCCGCTCCTTTGCGCTGGTTGAGGCTGCGGCGGCCAGCCAGGCCTCGTCAAGTGCGGGCATTTCTCCGAATGCAGAGCCGCTGGTAATCATCCGCTTTGATCGCGATAACGTCCCCTATCAGCAGGCGTTGTATAACGCCGTCAGCCAGGCGCTGACCGCTAAGCCTGATGCCGTGTTCGATCTGGTGGCGGTCAGCCCGAATGGGGGCAATGCCGCCCAGGTGGCGCTGAACGGGTCTGCCGCACGGCGCAATGCGGAAGATGTGCTGCGCACGCTGACGGATATGGGGGTTCAGCCGGGCCGGATTAACCTGTTGGCCGATACCCGCAACACCGCCCAGAACGAAGTGCATCTATACGTTCGATAAGGCCTGACCATCGGTGCGATGATCCTGTCGCGGCGGCACTGCGTATCTCCTGTATGGGAGGGGTTGTTGTGTCGTTCGGGAGATTGGGGTCATGAAACACATGTTCCGTTGGGTTCTGGTTGGTCTGTTGATGGGGCTGTGGGCGACCACTGCCGGAGCCCAGGGTGATCCGGCACAGGCCACGGTCAAGCGCGTCATTCAGGATCAATTGTCTGCCTTTGCCCAAGGCGACAAAACCAGCGCCTATTCCCATGCCGCGCCGATCATTCAACAGCGCTTTTCCAATCCTGACATTTTCATGCAGATGGTCACGTCCGGGTATCCTGCCCTGATCAGCCCAAAAATTGTAGATTTCAAAGACTATGAAATTCAGGGCGGGCGGGTCGAACAGGACGTGATGATCATTGCCAGCGATGGATCGGCCTGGATGGCACATTATTCCTTGCAGCAGATGGAAGACGGAACCTGGCGGATATCCGGCTGTTGGCTGGAACAGCTGCCAGGAGGTTCTGTTTAGTTTCTAGGCTGATCTGCGGTACACAAAAAAGCCCCATCCGCGAAAGATGGGGCTTTTCTGGCCGACGTCCGATGGGTGGAAAGGGGGGGACCATCCCATCTGTTAGGACGATCGGAGGGGGCCTCTAAGATCTGCAAGGGCTGGCGCTGGGACGTCCAATTTCCCGCAGGGTAAATCCGCTTACAAAGAACCGACAAATCGCAGAAACACCAGCCCATAAAGCCTCATTTCGGGCAATGGCGGCGCGGTTCAGCGCCTGCTTCACCTCAGCCTCTGTCGGAAATCCAGCGGAACCCGGATAGTCTGTGTGCGTGTTTGGGTCGTCTGCAGTCATGATCATGCTCCTTGGGCGAGCCGGTCAGGATCCATCCTGGAATTCTTGGGCGACTCGCGTTTTCGTTGGCATATACTTAGCAATTGCGTCATTGCATAATAATCGTGAGAATGATCCAATGATCTGTGCGCATCAGGAATAAATATCGCGTAAACTCTCGCGATAGATGACCAAAAGACTATAACAGGGTCGGAAGTGGAAAAGAGAATGGATAGAGCCGGAGAAATGGCGGTCTTCACCAAGGTTGTGGAAGAGGGCAGCTTTTCCAGTGCCGCGCGGGCGCTGAAACTGACCCCGTCTGCCGTCAGCAAACAGATCGGGCGATTGGAAGATCGTCTGGGTGTGCGGCTGTTGAACCGAACCACGCGGCAACTTTCCGCCACGGAAGAGGGGGATGCCTTTTATCAGCGCTGCACCCGCATTCTGATGGATATGGAAGAGGCGGAACTGTCTGTCAGCCAGCGCCATTCGACGCCGCGTGGCACATTGCGGGTCAATTGCGGCGTTGCTTTTGGGAAGCATCAGATCAGTCCGTTAATTCCGGAGTTTCTGAGCCGCTATCCCGATGTGAATGTGGAAATGACCCTAACCGATGCGCTGTCGGATCTGGTGGAAGAAGGCCAGGACATCGCCATCCGTTTCGGCAAATTGCAGGATTCCTCGATGGTGGCGCGGCAATTGGCGGTCAGTCGGCGTGCGATCTGCTGCTCCCCCGGCTATCTGGCCCAGCATGGCGAACCCAAGGAACCCATGGAGCTGATCAATCACAATCGGCTGGCGTTTTCCACAGCGATTCATCTGAATGAATGGGTGTTCAAGCTGAAAGACGGTAGTGATTATCCGGTAAAGGCCGAAGGCAATTTCACGGCCAATAATGGCGAAACGATCCATGAAATGGTCCTGGCCGGGCTGGGCATTGCGCGCCTGGCAGAATTTCTTGTCGCGCCAGAGGTGCAGGAAGGCAAGCTGGTGCGGATCCTGCGCCCGTTCTATAGGGATATCGAAGTGCCGATCAACGCGGTCTATCCGACGCGCCGTCACCTGTCGCCAAAGGTCCGGGCCTTCGTTGATTTTCTGGTGGAAAAATTCAACCCCGTTCCGCCGTGGGAAGCTTGATAAGACTCTGGCAGAACAGGGTTGCAAGTTTGGATGGGATAGAAGGACAGGCAGGATTGCAGCCCGGCCTGACACTACCGCGCCCCGAAGGACGTTGACCGGACAATAGGGCACCACCGCACAGCAGACTTTGATCCAGATCAAAGGGTAGAGAATTTTTGTGGCGCTGGGTTAAGCCTCGGCAACGGCCTTCAGGAAGGCCTGAATTTTGGCTGGGTCCTTCTTGCCTGGGGCGGATTCGATTCCCGAAGACGCATCCACGCCCGGACAGCCCGTCACGCGGATGGCATTTTTCACATTGTTCGGGGTCAGGCCACCGGCCAGCAACCACGGCACGGACCAGCGATGCCCTTCCAGAACCGTCCAATCGAATACTTCCGCATTGCCGCCAGGGCGCGTCGCATTCTCCGGCGGCTTCGCATCGAATAACAGGCGGTCACAGACCTTCGCATACTGGCTGGCGCTGACCAGGTCTTCTGCGTCCCGCACTTTGATGGCTTTAAAGATCTGTTTCCCGGTGCGCTCCCGCAATCCGGCGCAACGATCCAGTGGCTCATTGCCATGCAATTGAATCACATCCAGCGGCACCTGTGCCAGAACCCGATCGATCAGGCTGTCATCGGGATCCACGAATAATCCAACGCTGGTCACATGGCCTGGAACAGGCCGCAGCAGCATCGCCGCCTCTTCCGGGGACAGGGCGCGCGGGCTGGGCGGAAAAAACACAAGCCCAACCATAGACGCGCCATATCGAACGGCGGCCTCCATCGCGATGGGATCGGTAATCCCGCAGATTTTTGCGTCAATTGTCATAGGCACCGTATATAGAAGGCCTGGATGCAGGGGACAAGATGCCCGTGGTCAGGCCTCCACCTCTGCAGCAATGGCGGCGGCGGCGGCGGCGGGATCATCGGCCCCGGTGATTGGGCGCCCGATGACCAGATAGTCCGCGCCCTCTGCAATCGCCTGCTTTGGTGTCATGACGCGCTTCTGATCGCCCAGTGCCGCGCCTGCGGGGCGAATGCCGGGCACGATCAGTTTGAAGTCGGGGCCGCATTCCGCGCGGATGGCTGCGATTTCCTTGGACGAACAGACAACCCCGTCCAATCCCGCCTTCTGGGTCAGGGCGGCCAGGCGCAAAACCTGATCGCGCGCTGGTGTTGCCTGGCCCACCGCTGCCAGGTCATCATCGTCCAGGCTGGTTAAAACCGTGACCGCGATCAACATCGGGCGGGCAATGCCCAAATGCGCGGCCTCTTCTGTTGCAGCCTCAAGCGCTGTGGTCATCATCACCAAACCGCCTGCCGCATGAACATTCAGGATGGCAGGTGCTAAGGGCATGACCGACCGCACGGCGCCAGCCACCGTATTGGGGATATCGTGAAATTTCAGATCCAGGAACAGCGGTGGCGGCGCGCCTTCGGACGCAGCCTGTGCAACGTCGCGAACCCCCTGCGGCCCATTGGCATTGAAGAATTCCAGCCCCAGCTTGATACCCCCAACATATCCCCCCAACGCCCGGGACAGGTCCCCCGCCCGCGCACCATCTGGCGTATCCAAAGCCACAAGAATACGGTCGCGGGGTTTCAGGTTCGTCATATCATTTCTCAAAATTAACCAATGATTCGTGCTTCTTGGCTGTCGTAACCGTGGAATCGTATTTGGTCCATACGTTTTAGAGAACAATTAGATAAAAAATGGGGATAAACCTGTTTATAACAAGGGAAAGGTAAACATTTCGCAAAATGCCATTTGCGAGAAACAGGATGAGTGCTAATATTCAAAATAGTTGAAGAGAGCGGGTACGGATATCCAAAACCGTAGCCCACGTCTGTACTCCACAAGAGACGATCTTTCCAACTAGCTTGTTGCCCCGTCTGTTCGCGCAGGCGGGGCAATTTTTTGGACAATCTATTTGTCGCAACATTAGTAAACCATATAACAAAATACATCTCAATAAACATTTATAACACAATATGTTGTGGGCTTTCTCACTATGATGTGGGTGTTTAAAATTTTTGTTCTATTGATTGTGATAATCTTTTTTTAAAAGTCGATTCCGATCAATATGTTGATCGAGCTGAGTTGGAAATTTTTATAGAGTTCTTAAGAGGGAGTATTATTAAAACATTATTGGTTGGGTAACATATATGAATATTTTTTGTTGCAATTGAATCACACTCAATAAAGTCAAAGTAACTTTGACTAACGAAACCAAGAAAAGCTCTTGAGTTCGCGAACGCCATTCGTCGGACCTCTAACTGTTGTGAATTCTAATCCAATCGGGCTTCTTCCAGCAGCCATTCGGTGAAGGCCTTGATTTTGGGGTGGTCGGCGCGGTCTTTTGGGCAGACGACCCAATAGGCATAGTCGCTGGGGATGGAGAAATCGAAGGGCTTGACCAGCAGGCCTTGTTCCAGCGCGTCATGGGCAATCGCGCTGCGGCCCAATGCGATGCCTTCACCCGCCATGGCTGCCTGCAACACCAGATTTGAATAGTTATAGCGCGGGCCCTTGTCCGGATTGACGCCGGTCACCCCGGCCGCCGTCAGCCAGACCCGCCAATCGGTTCGAATATCATCATGCAACAGTGTGTGGTGGCGCAGGTCTTCCAGCCGATCCAACGGCTTTTCGGGATCTTGCAGCAGGCGCGGGCTGCACACGGGAAACACTTCCTCCGTCATCATGCGGATTTCAAACAGGTCGTCATAGCCACCGGTGCCCCAGCGGATCGCCAGATCGATATCTTCCACTGAAAAATCCGTCAGTTCATAATCCGCCGCCAGACGCACATCAATCTCTGGGTGGCGCGCCCGGAATCGCGCCAGGCGGGGAACCAGCCAGGCAGAGGCGAAGGACGGCAGGCAACTGACATTCAGCGCCCCGGTGGCATCCTGGCGTTTCACACGGTCGGCGGCAGTGGCAATCTGGCTTAAGGCCTGACGCACGGCCCCGGCAAAGGCCTGCCCCTCCTCCGTCAATAGAAGCGCGCGATTCAGGCGTCGAAACAGGCGCACCCCCAGCGCATCTTCCAACTGTTTGATCTGATGGCTGATCGCTGCTTGGGTCACAAAAAGTTCATCCGCAGCTTCGGTAAAGGACAGCAATCTGGCAGCGGCTTCAAAGGCTGGAAGCGGCTTTAACGGCGGCAAACGCGATACCATGGCCTAATCCCTTCGCATTCAGAAAATTAATCTGAGGGATGAAAATATATCCTTTGTCGGTTTTGTCAAAAGAGCCTATTTCAGCCTTGTAAGGCAAAGATGCCCGACAAGAACAGCCGGTCGGATACCCCTCAGACACTGAGAAATCCCGGAACTGTCTTGTGAAACCTGAGAAGTAGGAGTGACAGTCATGGCGAATGTTTATCAAGTTTACGGGAATTCAAGCCCGGTCGCGCCGTTGGCAGCTCTGATGGTCGATGCAACTGCAGCGGCCTTGGACGGCCTGCGCACCGTAACGATCAACCCGATCAATACCCTGGTCCGGTTTCAGGCCCGTGCGCAACAGCGCCGTCAGCTGAAAGGCCTGGACGACCGCATGTTGGCTGATATCGGCCTGACCCGTAAGGCCGCAGACAAAGAAGCAAACAAGCCTTTCTGGATGGCATAATCGCCGCCCGTTAGGACAACCAGTCCCCTGAGAGGCGGCCTTCCCCCCTGTTCGCCGCCTCACGAAGAGAAGCCCCCGTGCAAAGCATGGGGGCTTTTCCTTTTGGGGCGAGGTCAGTACCAGCCAGGGGCCAGTGTTTCATGACCCAGACCTTGACGAAGTAATGCATTTGCATTACCTTTTGTATGGACGTTAGATTTGCTCATCAGGAGTTCGCCATGGTCGCGCTTTCAAATGATATCTCAAAGCTAACCGCTCGCTATCAGACGACGGTGCCCAGCGGCGTTCGCAAACAACTGAAACTCCAAAAGGGTGATCAGATACGCTACTGCACCGATCCCAATGGTCGGGTGTATATAGAACCTGTCCGTGAGGCAGGGGATGATCCCGCATTGGGTGCGTTTCTTGATTTCCTGGAGGCCGACATTCACGCAAATCCTGCGCGTCTTCAGGCTTTCTCTGGCAGGCTGTATGATCGCCTGAATGGGTTGGTCGGTGGTGTGGACGTTAATATTGACGATTCTCTCTCACCCGATGACGAATGACAGACACGCCCGTGTCAGCAGAAGCGCCCTTATGCGTAAACGGGTGGTCGATTTATGCCCACCCCCTGTTCCTGGATCAGCTTGAAGATCTGATCCAGGAGGTAGAGACACGCAAAGCACGCGATCCCAAGACTTGGCAGAAGAAGAACTGTACAAAGCGGCTTGCCGCGATCTTTAAGCTGGTGGGCGAAATGATTCCCGTTGATCCTGGTGCCCCAGCGTTCCGGCAGGGCGATACTTTGGGTGACACCAGAAAGCACTGGTTCCGGGCGAAATTCTTGCAACAATATCGGCTGTTCTATCGTTTCGACAGCACAGCCAAAGTGATCGTTCTGGCCTGGGTAAATGACGAACAGACGTTACGCGCATATGGTGCCAGGACAGATGCCTATGCCACATTCCGGCGTCTTCTGGATACTGGGAATCCGCCCGAAACTTTTGATGCGCTGCTGAAGGACGCCCTTACATCGGCACAACGCTTCAGGGACGCCGTAGCGGGGACGCCTTAGTGGGACACCGGGTCGCTGACGGGTGGCAGAGTGTTGAACCGCCCCTATAAAAGGCGACTAATGCGCAACCCACGGAAAATACCGGAATGCTCAAAAGGACAGCCAGCTTGACGCGGGGCGGATGTCGCCGACGGTTTTGTTGGCCCGATTCTTCAGTTGCGGGTTCAGCCAGGGGGCCATTGCGTCCAAATGCGCGTCGTCCAGAACACCGACATGGCGCAGCAGGGCCGCCATCATGGTTTCGGATCCACGGGTTGCGCCATCATCACATTTCAGCGCGATCCCCAGACCGTATTCCGGCAGGGACGCGCAGAAGACCCCTTCCGCGCCGGTCTTGATGAAGGCCTTATCGCCCAGAATTTTCATGACTTCGGTACAAAAGCGCCCGGTGCCTGCGACCATGAAGGGATTGGTAAAAACCGCACGCTTGATCCAGCCGATGGCGTCCGCGCGGGTTTGCGGCAGGTCCTTCGGGTCGGCGATACGGGCAAAGCCATAGGCCAGGTTTTCCAGCGGGATTGGCCAGTTCGGGGCGGAACAGCCGTCAATGCCCGGCTGGACACCCGACAGATCGACCCCGCACATTTGTTCCATCGCCCCCAGAATGCTCTGTTGCACGCCATGTGTCTGGTTGACATAGCCTTTCGTCGGCCCGCCCAAATGCTTGGCCAGGGCCAACATGCCACAATGCTTGCCCGAACAATTGTTATGCAATTGCGACGGGGCAACATCATATTTGGCCATTTTGCGCGCTGTGTCTTCATGGTAGGGCCAGTGGCTGCCACATTCCAGATCCGCCTCACCCAGGCCTAATTTGTGCAACATTGATGAAGCGGTTTCGGTGTGCCCGACCTCTCCATTATGAGACGAGCAGGCAAGCGCGATTTCCGCATCGCTAAAGCCTGCAGCTGCCGCCGCGCCACTTTCCACCATGGGCAGGGCCTGAATTGCCTTGATCGCAGAGCGGGGATAGGTGGGTTGGCGACTGTCGCCCCAGGCATCCTGGACCGACCCGGAGACATCGACGATGACCGCGCTGCCGCGATGCCGACTTTCCACGATCCCGTTCCGGGTGACTTCGACGGTCAGGGGATGAACATCGCCATGATAGGCATTGCTGTTGGAAATGGTGACATGATCGTGGGGCATGGCGGTCAACCCTGTTGCTGATATGGGGGGAAAACTTGCCTTGCCCCGCAGGTTTGTGCAAGGTCGCGCAATTCCAGAACACCAGCACAGGACAGGCATGCGACAATGGCGCAACAACGGGGATATTTTGGACTGGGCGTAGAAGGCCTGTCCAAGCCAATGAATGCTGGCAGCCTGATGCGGACCGCCCATTCCTTTGGGGCCAGCTTTACCTTCGCAGTTTCGCCCTTTGTCGATATGCGCGGCATTCGTCATGCCGACACATCGCGCACCGCCGACCAGGTTCCGTATTATCAATGGGATACGCCCGGCGACATCGTTCTGCCCAAGGGCTGTGCCCTTGTTGGCGTTGAACTGGTGGAACAGTCGATCATGCTGCCCTCTTTCCGACATCCGGAACGGGCGGCCTATGTTCTGGGCCCGGAACGTGGATCGCTGTCGCAGGCGATGATTGACCGGTGTGAATTTGTCGTGCGCATCCCAATCGCCTTTTGCGTGAATGTCGGCATTGCCGGTGCCATTGTTCTGTATGATCGCATGATCAGCCGGGGCCGCTATGCCGAACGCCCGGTAAAGGCCGGGGGACCTGATATGGAATTGCCCCCCCATATCCACGGCGCGCAGGTTTTCCGAACCAAGCGGGTGGCGAAAAAGTCGCCTGTTGCAAAGCCCAAATGACACAAATTCCCAGAACTGCCGCAGCCTTGCCTTATTTCCGCCCCGATAGCAGGGCTTTTGTGGCAATCTATGGTATTGAAGGCTACGGTGGTAAGGGCTTCATGCCGGTTCGTTGGGGGAGTATCCCTGTGATTTTGGCTTGGGTGGATTGGTCGTGATGGATGACGGTCAACCCGTTTTGGTGAGGATGTAAAACCAAATGGCGCAGCAAATTGCACTGGTAGATGATGATCGCAATATTTTGACCTCTGTCTCTATTGCCTTGGAAGCGGAAGGTTTTGCCGTCAGCACTTATACCGATGGCGAAACTGCGCTGCGCGGCCTGACAACCCGTCCGGTTGACCTGGCGATTTTGGATATCAAGATGCCCCGCATGGATGGCATGGAATTGCTGGGTAAGCTGCGCCAGACATCAGAAGTGCCGGTGATTTTCCTGACATCCAAGGATGATGAAGTTGACGAATTGATGGGTCTGCGCATGGGCGCGGATGACTATATCAAAAAACCGTTTTCCCAGCGTTTGCTGATCGAGCGTATTCGCGCCCTGCTGCGTCGGGCGGAATTGGAACAGCGCAATGCGGATGGCACACTGACCAAGGGTCAGGGCGCGTTTTCCCGGGGCGATCTGGTGATGGATGGGGACCGTCATCTGTGCACCTGGAAGGGAGAGCCGGTGAAGCTGACCGTGACAGAATTTCTGTTGCTGAAAGCCCTGGCGCATCGTCCCGGCCATGTGAAAAATCGCGATCAGCTGATGGATTCCGCGTATGGCGAAAATATCTATGTCGATGATCGGACCATTGACAGCCACATCAAACGCCTGCGCAAAAAACTGCGCCAGGTGGACGATACATTCGATAATATCGAAACCCTGTATGGGGTTGGCTACCGCTATAAGGATGAAGCCTGATATCAGGCTTTAAAGGGATGGTGGCGCGTTGAAATCTTCACGCACAGATACGGATGCGACGACCCAGTCTTCCTATCGCGGGCAGGGGCAGTCCGATAGGGCGCATAAAGGGGATACATCATCGCCCCCCCGTGCGAAGGCGATGCGCCGCTTGCGTCGCCGCCAGCGGCTGTCCCCCCTGACCCGTAAAATACTGGCCGTCAACTTGCTGGCCCTTATCATTCCGGTATTGGGCATGCTGTATCTGGGCCCCTATCGCGACCGTTTGGTGGAGCAGGAACTTTTTGCCCTGAAAGAACAGGGGGAGATTTTCTCCGGTGCTTTAGGGGAAGGTGCCATCGGCCTGTTGGCAAATGGGCAGGAGGTCCTGAATATTGTGCCTGCGCGCGATCTGGTGCGTCGCCTGTCCGAAGCCAGCGATGTCCGCGCCCGCTTCTATCTGGCCGATGGGACGCTGGCAGTGGACAGCCGCCGCCTTGGTGTGACCGGCCAGGACATCATGGTCGAAGAGTTGCAGGATCCAATTGACGATGAACAGACATTGGCCCCGGTGGTCAATCCGATTGTTCGTTGGCTGGATGACTTGGCCCATTGGGTCGACAACCGGGATTATGATACCTATCGGGATCGGCGCGATTCCACGGTCGGTGATTATCCAGAAGCCATCCGGGCCCTGTCTGGCGAGACGGTGGGCTATGTCCGGCAGGACGCCAATCGCGAATTGGTGCTGTCGGTCGCCTTGCCGGTGGCACGCTATGTCCATGTGTTTGGCAGTTTGATGCTGTCGCGGGATGGTGCGCGAATCGATTCTGCCATGCGGGATGTGCGCTTGACGGTGCTGGCGGTTTTTGCCGGGGCGCTGGTCATAACGACATTGCTGTCGCTGTATTTCGCCGGAACGATTGCCCGCCCCCTGCATCGATTGGCAGAGGCTGCAGAAAAGGTCCGTCATTCGGTTGGCCGGGATGCCATGGCGATACCGGATCTGACCGGGCGTCATGATGAAATTGGTGACCTGTCGGGCGTCTTGCGGGAAATGACGGATGCCTTGACCAGCCGCATCACGGCTATTGAACGATTTGCCGCAGATGTCAGTCATGAAATCAAGAATCCCCTGACCTCGCTGAAAAGTGCAATTGAAACCGTTCAACGGGTACAGAATCCAGACCATCAGCGCGAATTACTGCGCATTGTGAAAGAGGATGTCGAGCGGCTGGACCGGTTGATCACCGATATTTCAGACTCCTCACGCCTGGATGCGGAACTGGGTCGTATTCAGACGGAAGAGGTCGATATTTCTGAAATGCTGGACATGCTTGTCAGCATTCACAGAACCACGCGCGGGGGGTCCCATAGCAGCGACGAGGCGGAGCAGGACCCCGGTATGCAGGCCACAACCGGACCAATCCTGTCCTTCACCCGTCAGAACAATGGCCCATTCATTGTCGCGGGCATGGAAAGTCGATTGGTACAGGTTTTTCAGAACATTATCTCGAATGCGGAAAGCTTCAGCCCGAATGGCGGGACGATCACTCTGTCCGTATTGCGCGATGATCGGTGGGTTGTCGCCATGTGTGAGGACGGAGGGCCAGGCCTGCCAGAAGGCAAGCTGGAGGCGATATTCAATCGCTTCTATACAGAACGCCCTGAACATGAAAAATTTGGGGGGCATTCCGGTTTGGGCCTGTCGATCTGTAAGCAGATTGTGGAGGCCCATGGCGGTGCCATTCACGCAGAAAATCGCACGGGTTCTCAGGGTAAACCATCGGGTGCGCGCTTTGTCGTTCGGTTGCCCGCCGCATCGTAACACCCCTTCCTTTAGGATGCGCGACGTTTTGGCGTCTTGAGCGGGACCGGTTGCTTCGTCTAGTGTCCGGCCTTGGATTTTTAGGATGTAACAAAAGCGCAGGATCAATGAATCGCAAAGCTCTCCCCATACTTGGCGTCATGCTGGCGGCCCTGGCCGCGATCGGCCTGGCGGCATTGGTTGCCTGGAATCAATTGGCCGACACGGGTCATGAACAAGGCGTCAGCCGGTCGGGGGAGGCGCTGGTTGCGCCCGGTATCACTGTTGGGGGCAGCTTTGAACTGACCAATCAGGATGGACAGACTGTCACACAGGACAGTTTTTCTGGGCAGTTCAAGTTGATTTATTTCGGCTATAGCAGTTGCCCGGATGTGTGCCCGACGGAATTGTCCAGCATGGCGGCTGCTCTTGATATCGTTGCAGAAGACACGCCTGATTTGGCGCAACAAGTGACGCCGGTTTTCATCACCATCGACCCGGCACGTGATACGCCGGCGTTGATGAAAGATTATGTAACGGCCTTTCATCCCCGCATGGTCGGCTTGACCGGTTCGGATGCAGCAATTGCTGATATCGCCCGCAAATTTCGCGTTTTCTATTCCAAAGGCACCGAAATTGAGGGTGGGTTCTATTTGATGAACCATTCCGGCTATGTCTATTTCATGGCCCCGGATGGATCTTTTGTTACCATGTTTCACGGCGGCACATCCCCCGAAACAATGGCGGAAGCGATCACTCGTTATGTCTCTGGCGAGACCAGTTAGGGTATTTTACAAAATCCATAGCGCCAAAAAGGATACTGGGTGTCGCGTTCACGCTTGACGATGCTGATGCGTCCGCGATACTGCTTAATGAAATGTGGATCGGTGCTCCTTTAAGGGCCTTAAGGTCTTGGAGCGAAGAGGGAACACAGGAAGGGTCTACCCATCAGGGGACCTGCGCCTGGGCCGCCCCCGCGACCGTGAGCGGTGAGTATCTTTTGGGTTTGCCACTGGGGCTTCGCGCCTTGGGAAGGCAGAAAGATACGATGATCCGTGAGCCGGGAGACCTGCCGAGTGACCACAGGATCTCAAGAAACCGTCGGGTGTGACGGGGGGAGAAAAAGTATGAAGACGCGTAACACGACGACAACGGCCGATCAGGCCTATCTTGCAAATCGGACACAGACCCTGGCTGCGGCGCTTACGGCCGCTGTATTTGGGTCATTTTTGTTCCTGGCGGTTGGTTTTGCCCATTCCGCAACGGTCCATAATGCGACCCATGATGCCCGGCACGCATTCGCGCTGCCCTGCCATTAATCGCAGTGAAATGATGGGGATTTGGGTCGGGGGCCTTTTCGGCCCGATGGCCTATTGTACTCATTTCATCTCTATTGACCTATCGTGACGCGAAGACGCGCCGCGCATTTGGGGATATGTCCATGTTCAAAAAGCTTTTCGGGGCGGCCTTTGCCGCCGGTATCGTTGCTGGTCTGTTGATCACCGGCATTCAGGAAGTCACCACAACGCCGCTTATTCTGCATGCGGAAGAATATGAAAATGGCGGGCATGATCATGCTGCCAGCCTTAAGTCAGACTATGTGATTATTCAGACCAAACTGTTTTCCACCCGCACGCCTGTCGGGTCGGAGAAGCTGTTCCTGGCGCATAGCAACAGCGGGACAGAAGGGCATGATCACGGCGAAGAGGAATGGGGCCCGGAAGATGGCCTGGAGCGCACGCTCTATACATTGGGGGCCAATATCACGATGGGCATCGCCTTTGCCCTGATGCTGACAGCGGCCTTTGCCGTGCATGGCGGGGAAATGTCGGGCCGACGGGGCGTCCTGTGGGCAATGGGTGGTTTTGCCATGTTCACATTGGGTCCGAATCTGGGCCTGCCCCCAGAAGTGCCCGGTAGCATGGCGGCTGAACTTGGGGCCCGTCAGATGTGGTGGCTGGGCTGTGCCGCGGCGACCGGGATTGGCCTGTGTCTGATGGTATTCGGGCGCAAGATTGGTTTTGTCGTGCTGGGCATTCTGATCCTGATTGCGCCGCATGTCATTGGCGCGCCGCAGCCAGACGAAATCGGCGGTGGGGTGCCACCGGAACTGGCGGGTCATTTTGCCGCCGCATCCATCGTGGTTGCCGCCGTTTTCTGGGCCATGCTGGGCTGGCTCAGCGGCACGTTCTACAAGCGGTTTGAGGCCTAAAGCAAACCCCGAGCAGACGAAAGTCTGCGACGACGCGTTTGCTATAAAAATAAGAAGCCAGCGCATTTTGTGTGCGCTCATGCGGACGCATGATGCGCTGGCGCAAACCCCGAGCAGACGAAAGTCTGCGACGACGCGTTTGCGTAAAATGATTTCTAAAGCAGGTTCTGTTCAGCGGGATCTATCTGTTTGTTTAGGCGGTTTTCGCGCCAGGCAATGAAGATCCCGCTGGCAGTGACCATGCCACAGCCGATCCAGGTGGCCAGGGTCGGGAATTCCTGGAAGACATAATATCCAACGATGGTGGATGTCACCATTTCCAGATAGGGCATGGGGGCCATGGCGGATGCTTCCAGCCGATCTGCCGCCCAGACAATCAGCCCATGGCCCAGTGTCAGGATCGCCCCCATAATGCCGATCATGCCCCATTGGCGGGGTGTGAAGGGCTGATAGACCGGAATCACCACCACGGACATCACCAGAACCCCGATGAACCCCATCCACATCATCGTCACCATGGGCGGGTTATGGCCTGCAATTTTGCGGGTGACCAATAGATATCCGGCAAAGCAGGCAGCCGTCGCCAGCGCATACAGGGACCCGGTCTGGAACGAGTCCGCACCGGGTCGCACGATCATCAGCATACCCAGAAAGCCAACCACCACGCCGGACCATCGCCAGATCCCGACACGCTCTTTCAGCACCAGTCCGGACAGGGCGGTGACCAACAGGGGTGCCACAAACAGGGTCGCGGTCATGGTCGGCAGGGGGATGGTCAACAGGCCAGTGAAGAAAAAGACGGTCGCGGTGACCAAGAACAGGGCACGGATAACCTGGCCCCAGAAATGCTTGGGTCTCAGTGCGGTGCGTCCATAAAGAATAAGCACCAGTGGCGTCATGATGGCGGCATGGGCGACCCAACGACCCCATCCGATCTGAAGGGGCGAAAGACCCTCCGCCCCCATCATTTTACCCAATGCATCCGCCAGGGGCAGCATCAGGAAGCCCATTCCAGCGATCATAAATGCCAGGGACAGGCGGGGGCCTGGCACGGTTACCATTTTGTCATGACCTCACCCGATGCTGCATTACATGTGGATTGGGCGATTATCCACGGCCATGGCGGCTTCTTTCACGGCCTCAGAATAGGTTGGGTGCGCGTGGCAGGTCCGCGCGATATCTTCTGCCGAGCCGCCAAATTCGATGATGGTCACGATCTCGTGGATGATATCGCCGGCACCCGGTCCAATGATATGGGCACCCAGAACCTTGTCGGTTTCCGCATCGGCCAGGATTTTCACGAACCCTTCGGTCGCATCATTCGCCTTGCCCCGTGAATTGGCAGAGAAGGGGAATTTCCCGACCTTATAGGCACGGCCTTCTTTTTTCAGGCGTTCCTCGCTGGCCCCGACATCGGCGACTTCTGGCCAGGTATAAATCACGCCTGGAATGGCGTCGTAATTGATATGGGGCTTTTGCCCGACCAGCATTTCTGCCACGACAACGCCTTCATCTTCGGCCTTATGGGCCAGCATCTGACCGGGGATGCAGTCGCCGATTGCATAGATGCCATCGACATTGGTCTTGTAATGGGCATCCACCTGAATGACGCCCCGCTTGTCGCGCTCAACCCCCAATTCGTCCAGGCCCAGCCCGTCCGTATAGGGGCGGCGACCAATGCACAGCAGAACCTTGTCGCAGGTCATTTTTTCTGCGTCGCCGCCATCGGCGGGTTCCATGGTCAGTTCAACGCCGGATTTCACCTTCTTCGCGCCGGTGACTTTGGTCTTCATCTTAAAGTCCAGACCCTGCTTTTTCAGGATGCGCTGGAAGTTTTTTGAGACCTCGCCATCCATGGTCGGCGTGATGCGGTCCAGGAATTCGATCACGGTGACATCTGCCCCCAGGCGCTTCCAGACAGAGCCCAGCTCCAGCCCGATGACACCGCCGCCGATCACGACCAGATGCTTGGGCACTGCCTCAAACTCCAGGGCGCCGGTGGAGGTGACAATGGATTTTTCATCCACGTCGATCCCAGGCAGGGGGGTTGATTCCGACCCGGTGGCGATCAGGATGTTTTTTGTGGAAAGCGTCTTGCCCTTATCGTCGCCTTCGGTGACCGACACCGTGCCTGGCGCGTCGATATGGCCGCGACCTTTGATATAATCGACCTTGTTTTTCTTGAACAGAAACTCAATGCCCTTGGTCAGGTCGCCCACGATCTTGGATTTGCGCGCCATCATCGCCTTCAGGTCCAGCTTGGGGCTGACCACGATGCCATGATTGGCAAAGGAATGTTGGGCTTCGTGATAGAATTCAGACGATTGCAGCATCGCCTTGGACGGGATGCAGCCGACATTCAAACAAGTGCCGCCCAGGCTGCCGCGCATTTCAACACAGGCAACCTTCAGGCCCAGTTGCGCGGCGCGAATTGCCGCCACATAGCCGCCCGGCCCGCCGCCAATCACTACCAGATCATATGTATCAGCCATCGTCTAAACCCTCATATCTGTCATTGCTGCATCATTGTGCGGACAGTGCCCCAAAGACACGCGCTGGGCAAGTGTGGCGGGTAAAATGGACGGGGCAAAATGGACGGGGTAAAATGGACTGGGCAAAAGGATATTTGGCCTATGGGCTTTTGACACCGCCATAATTCAGCCCCACATATATTTTAAGGAACCGGGATAAGACCCAATTGTGCGACTTGTTGAAAGGAAACGCTTATGCGCCGTCTCATTCTCGCTTCTGCTGTGGCCGCCCTGATCGGGGGAACGGCTGTATCGGGCATTGCCTGGGCTGAGGAAAACAAAAGCCCGGAATCCTTAGCGGCAGAGGGATTGCAACAGGTCATGCGGGCGATGGAAATGTTCATTTCAAACATCCCCCTATATGAAGCACCGGAAGTCCTGCCCAATGGGGATATCATCATCCGCCGGGTACAGCCCGATGACGCCCCCAAAGACAAGGACGCTGATAAGAATGATCCTGGGACAACAAAGGATATTTGAAAACTTTTGCGGTGGCCGGTGAAGGCGAAAAGTGATTTTTGTGAATTCTGTTGCGATGCGGGGGCGTCGCTCGCACACTGTGATCACATTCAAAGATTACAGCCTGACAGGCGCATGTATGGCATCTGACGATCAACATCCCCCGGACACGATCCCAACGGCAACCTTGCAAGAGCGGGTGTATCGCGAATTGCGTGAAGCCATCATGCTGGGCCAGTTTCATCCAGGCGATGCGATGACAATCCGGGGACTGGCGGAAAAGCTGGGGACCAGCATGATGCCCGCAAGAGAGGCTTTGCGCCGGCTGGTGGCAGAACGGGCGCTGACCTTGCTGCCCAATCGACGGGTTGCCGTGCCCCGTATGACGCCGGAAACCTTTCGGGAATTGACGGAAGCGCGTGTCGCGCTGGAGGTTCTGGCGGCCCGGCGGGCCTTTCCCGCCACGGATCCGGCCCTGGCAGACCGTCTGGCCGCGATCAATACCCAGCAGGATGAAGCGATTGCCGCCGGGGATTGGTCTGGATACCAGGAACGAAATCGCGCTTTTCATTTTGCCCTTTATGCCTGTGCGCCGGCGCAGGTGCTGATGCCCCTGATCGAAAGCCTGTGGCTGCAGATTGGCCCGTTTCTGTATCTGACGCGGGAGAGCCTGGGCACGACCTATCTGGACGACCGCCATGAAGAGGCGATTGCTGCGATCAAGGACCGGGACGAAGATGGTCTTGCCCTGGCGATAGAACAGGATATTCGCGATGGGATGGGTGGATTGCCAGCCTTGTTGGCAAATCGGGTTCCCCCACCGACAGGAGGGCCGGAATGACCCAGACGAAACGCGATCTGGTCGGCTATGGCCGCACACCGCCAGATGCCCAATGGCCAAAGGGGGCCCGCATCGCCGTCAATTTCTGCCTGAATTATGAGGAAGGGGCAGAGCGGCATATCGACCATGGCGATGGCCAATCTGAGAGCATTCTGCATGAAGTCGGCGGCGATCCCCGCATCGGCGCGCGCGATCTGAATTCAGAAAGCATGTATGAATATGGGTCCAGGGCCGGATTCTGGCGGGTGCTGAAATGTTTTGAAGATCGCGGGCTGGATTTCACCATCAATGCGGTGGGCCAGGCCCTGACACTGAACCCGGATGCGGCCCAGGCGATTGCCGACAGTGGGGCTGATATTCATGCCCATGGCTGGCGCTGGATCGATTATGCCGATATGCCGGAAGATCAGGAACGCAGCCATATCCGCCAGACTGTTGCGGAAATTGAACGCCTGATCGGGCGGGCGCCGGTCGGGTGGTATACCGGGCGGCCCAGTCTGAACACCCGCCGTCTGGTGATTGAACAGGGCGGGTTTCTGTATGATTCCGATTCCTATGCGGATGATCTGCCCTATTGGTGTTATGACTATGGGCGACCGCATCTGATCCTGCCCTACAGCATTGATACCAATGACAGCCGGTTTTTCCGCACCAGCGGCTTTGTCACCGGGGATGATTTCTTTCAGTATAATCGCGACGCCTTCGACATCCTGTATCAGGAAGGCGGGCGCATGGTGACGGTGGGGCTGCATGCCAGACTGATCGGGCGTCCGGGGCGGATTGGTGGATTAATGCGGTTGCTGGACCATATGATGGCGCAAGACGACGTCTGGATTGGCCGGCGGGAAGACATTGCCCGTCACTGGATCGCCACGCATCCCCCTACAGAAGAGCGATAATACCGCCGCACAGGATCGCAAACCACAGCAGCAGATTGGCGACGATATAAAGCGCCCGGGACCGGTCGATATCGCGGGGTTCCAGCCGGGCGCGGCCATCCCCGATCCAGACGCCGACAACCTCTCCGCCCGGATAGGTGCGCGGGCCCCCCAATGCGATATTCAGCGCCCCGGCAAAGGCCCCTTCGGGCCAGCCGCCATTGGGGGATTTGTGCTTTCTGGCATCCCGCAGCATGGTCTTTACCGCGCCGATGGGATAGCTGGTGGGCGTGAAACAGGCGGCCAGACAGACCAAAGCGCCACTGATCCGGGCGGGCAGCCAATTGGCCAGATCGTCCAGTTTGGCGGCGGTAAAGCCAAAGGATCGGTATTTCGCGGTCTTATAGGCGATCATGCTGTCTAGGGTATTGATCGCCTTATAGGCCAACAGGCCGGGCAGGCCGAACAGCAGATAAAAGAAGATGGGGGCGACAACCCCATCGCTGAAATTCTCCGACAGGGATTCAATTGCAGACCGGGCGACGCCATGCCGATCCAGGCTTTTGGGGTCGCGGCTGACGATATGGGCGATGGCGCGGCGACCGCCTTCCAGCCCATCGACGCGCAGGCCGGTGCCAACCCGTCGCACATGATCGTGCAGGCTGCGCGCCGCCAAAAGAATGGAAACCACCAGGGCTTCGACCATCCAGCCCCAATGGACACTGTCCAGCAATCGATCCAGGCCATAGCCGATGGCGGTACAGGTCCCAACCACCAGCAAGACCGTCACGGCCCCCCGCGCCAGTCGGTCCTTTTCCCCCCGATCTTGGCGGTTCAGGCGACGATCCAGAAAGGCAATCGGCTTGCCGATCAAGACAACAGGATGGGGGATCAGACGATACAGCCAGCGGGGATCACCGATGAGGGCATCGATCAGCAGGGCCAATGCCAGGATGAGGGCCAGCGGTGGACTGGGGGGCAGGGCGCCAAAGAAAGCAGCGGCCCCATCCGAAATGGTGGCCCCAATCGTGGGCAGTATCGTCTCCATGTAACGCGGTCCCTATCGACGGACGGCGCGCGGTGATGGCGGGTTTCTGGTGCGCGCGATCTGTTGCAGCACCGCATCCAGATAGCGCCCCTGGAACATGGTTATGCCCATGGACTGCCCGGTCCGTATCATCGCCTCGTTGTCACAGCGTGACAGGATGACCCGGCCTTTGCCGACACGCTCCACCTGTTGTGCGATGGCGGCGCGAATGTCTGGATTGCCACCGGAATCGAATACGCTGTCTGACGACAGTTTCACCAGGTCCACTTCCATATATTGGCGATCAATGAAGCGGATCAGGTCGGGTGTGATGCCATCCAGACAAATCCGATATCCCTTTTCACGCACAAAATCCCGGGCAAAGACAAAGGCGGAATAGTCCGACAAAATATCCAGCAACTGCAATTCAACCACCAATGTGCCCCGGCTGCCCATGCGCAGGCTGGAATCAAATTCCAGGAATTCCGGGGCCAGAAGCGTGCCGACATTGACATTGATGGAAAAGGACGAATGCAGCGAACTGTCATCGGCCCGGGCCAGCATTTTCAGCACGCGTCGGTCCAATGTCTGGGTCAGATGCTGAAAAAGCCACCGGTTTGACGACAGGTTCACGTCGGGCAGAACGGTTTTTGCCAGATCAAAGATTGAAATGAACAATTCATTGAAAATGGGCTTGGGGGGCGCATCCTTGTGCACCACGCTGACGGCCTGGCGTCGAAACACGCTGGACAGGTCGGCGCGTTCCAGAAATTCCTCCAGGCGACCCAATTGCTCCGGCTTTAGCGGGCGGCGCGCATCTTCAAAGGTTTCGCCCGTCTGTTCCGCCATCTGCTGCAGGCGTTTCTGGCGGGCGCGTTCTTCTTCAAAGACACGTTCGCATAATTCCATGAATTTGGCGTATTGCCCTTCGATATTATACAGCGTGGCAAAGCGGCCGTGGCCTTCCCCATCGGAATCGGCCTGGGTCAATGGGTCTTCGCTGAACAGATAGCGCATGCGCATGACAGCATCATCCATCTGCTGCAGGCTTGCCCCCTTCACAACGAAAATCAGGTCGCCATTGCCCAACAGGAAGGACTGACCCTCAAACGTCTGAACAAAGTCATCCAGGGTGTTCATCGCGATGCGGATATGATGTTCGCGCCGATTCTGGGGCTTTAGTCGCGACAAATGGACATGCACGCCCCGTCGCCCGTCGCGGTGACGTTCCAGTCGTTGGGCATAGTCGAGAAGCAAATACTCCTGGCTGGCCGTATTCGGCTGCTGTGCCATTGGACGTCTCACCCCTTATTGTTATCAGTCAATTACAGAATCACTGAATTTTGGATCCAGGTCACAATAAATTAACTCAATAGAACCGCTTGGGCGATAGATTATGCACATAATTATGTCAAGAAAAGGGGAGAACGGAAAAACTGTCATATCCTGATCCATATGCTAACTCTAGGATCGACAAAATCAGGATTGCCGAAATGGCAGTATAGAGGAAGGCTATGAGGACATAATGGCTGACAGTAAAATAACAGAAGAGGAAGCGCTGCAATTTCATGCTCAGGGGCGCCCCGGTAAAATAGAGCTGACACCAACCAAGCCACTGACAACACAGCGTGATTTGTCATTGGCCTATTCGCCGGGTGTGGCTGTGCCCTGTTTGCGCATCGAAGCGGATCCAAGCCTTGCCTATGATTATACGGCGAAGGGAAACCTGGTCGCCGTCATATCCAATGGCACGGCAGTTCTGGGTCTTGGCAATATCGGCGCGCTGGCCTCCAAACCGGTGATGGAAGGCAAGGCCGTCCTGTTCAAGCGCTTTGCCGATGTGGATTCCATTGATCTGGAAGTCTCGACCGAAGATGTGGATGAATTTGTCAACTGCGTCCGGTTCCTGGGCCCGACTTTTGGGGGCATCAATCTGGAAGACATCAAGGCACCGGAATGTTTCATCATCGAACAGCGCCTGCGCGAATTGATGGATATTCCGGTCTTTCATGATGATCAGCATGGTACGGCAATCATCGCGGCAGCCGGGCTGATCAACGCCCTGCATCTGACCGGTCGGTCGATTGCCGATATCCGCCTGGTCGTGAACGGTGCCGGTGCGGCGGCGATTGCCTGTACGGAGCTGGTCAAGGCAATGGGGGTTGCCCCGAACAATGTCATCCTGTGCGATTCCAAAGGCGTGATCTATCAGGGCCGCGAGGCGGGGATGAACCAGTGGAAATCCGCCCATGCCGCGATTACCGATGCCCGCACGCTGGAAGACGCCCTGGACGGGGCGGATGTGTTCTTTGGCCTGTCGGTGAAAGGCGCGGTTACCCCCCAAATGGTCGCCCGCATGGCCGATAAGCCGATCATATTTGCCATGGCCAACCCGGACCCAGAAATCACCCCGGACGAGGTGAAATCGGTGCGGTCCGACGCGATCATGGCGACTGGGCGATCTGATTATCCCAATCAGGTGAACAATGTTCTGGGCTTTCCCTATATCTTTCGGGGGGCCCTGGATGTGCGGGCATCGACCATCAATGACGATATGAAAATCGCTGCCGCCCAGGCGATTGCGGAATTGGCCAGGGAAGATGTGCCCGATGAAGTTGCCAATGCCTATGGCGGGCAGGCGCTGCAATATGGGTCGGAATATATCATTCCCGTTCCCTTTGATCCCCGATTGATTGTCGCGGTGCCAATGGCGGTTGCCGAGGCGGCGATGGCGTCCGGTGTTGCCCGGCATCCGATCATGGATATGGAAACCTATCGGCGGGACCTGAAGGCGCGCCTGGATCCAACGGCAAATATGCTGCATTTCATCTTTGAACGGGTGAAACAAAATCAGCGTCGCGTCTGTTTCGCCGAAGGGGAAGATCCCCGGGTCATTCGCGCCGCCGCCCTGTTCCGGAATGCAGGTTACGGCATTCCGGTCCTGATCGGGCGCGAAGACCGGATCCGCGAGACGGCGCGGGAAGTCGGGCTGGATTCCTCCATAGAATTTGAAATCCACAATGCCCGGATCAGCTCAGACAATGAACTCTATACCGATCATTTGTATCAGAAGGTTCAGCGCAAGGGGATGCTGTATAGGGACTGTCAGCGCTTGGTGAATCAGGATCGCAATGTATTTGCGGCCTGTATGTTGGCAAATGGGGCCGTGGATGCCGTGGTGACCGGGGCGACGCGCGCCTATAATGTCGCCTATGATGGCATCCGCCAGGTCATTGATACGGCACCGGGGGCGATTGCGATGGGGTTGACCATCATGATCTCGCGCGGGCGGACGATCTTTATCGCCGATACGGCGGTCAATGAATTGCCCGATGGAAAGATCCTGGCCGAAATTGCGAAAGAAGCGGCAGCCTATGCCCGCCGGTTGGGGCATGAGCCCCGGGTGGGCATGCTGTATGCGTCTAATTTCGGCAATCCGGAACGCCCCGGCGGTCAGCGGGTCCGCGATGCTGTGGCCATCCTGACTCAGCAGACCCCGGATTTTGAGTTTGAAGGGGAATTGTCGCCCAATGTGGCCCTGGATTATGGCCTGATGAAGCGGCTGTATCCCTTCAGTCGTCTGACCGGTCCGGCCAATGTCCTGGTCATGCCGGGGATCAATTCCGCCCATGTCGCCACCCGGATGCTGCAAAGCCTGGGCGGCGGTACCATGATTGGGCCATTGTTGATCGGGCTGGAACATCCGGTGCAGATCGCCCAGATGGGGGCCGGTGTCAGTGATATTGTCTCTTTGGCAGCCCTGGCTGCTCACGATGCGATTGTGTGATGGTGATGTCGGGATCCTGGCTCAGATCGATAATACTGGCGTCGGCACCGGCGCTGGTGATCCTGGCTATCCTGCATTATCAGCAGTCACTATCCACCTGGATCGTGCTGTTATTGGTGTTGGCCGTTGTATTTGGGGCATCTATTGCCGTTCGCCGGCGGCTTTCCGCAGAAGAAGTGGTGATGCGGCGGCTGAACCGGTTGACGGCGGAGGCCCAGACCCAGCTGGATGCCCTTAGCTACAAGGCCGCCGTTGCGGATCGCATTATCGCGTCGCTGCCGCATCCGATCTTTTTTCTGGATCGGGAACGCAGGGTGGTGCGGGCCAATGCGGTTGCCCGTGTTCTGGTCGACAGTGATCTGATCGGGCGCGACATCGCCGATGGTCTGCGCGACCCGACCCTGTTATCGGCGATAGATCGGGTGATCGATGGTCAGGGCTCCCAGACCGTCGATTTGGTCTTGCCGGTGCCGGTGGAAACCGAATTCATTGTGCGGGTGGAACCGGTGGACCCGCCGCCCGGCACGCCGCCGGGCCGGGATGCCCCGGTGGTGCTGATCGATATGCAGGATATCACCGCCCTGCGCCGGTCAGAGCGGATGCGTGTCGATTTCGTCGCCAATGTCAGTCATGAACTCAGGACGCCCCTGACCAGCCTGACCGGCTTTATCGAAACATTGCGTGGCCCCGCCCGCGACGATGCCGTGGCACGGGATCATTTCCTGGCCATCATGCAGGAACAGTCTGAGCGGATGTTCCGGTTGATTTCCGATCTGTTAAGCCTGTCGCGGATTGAGTTGGAAGAGCACAGCCGCCCGCAGGAGCAAGTCAATATTCCAGACCTGCTGAGGCGTCTGATCGAGTTACTGTCACAAAAGGCCGAAAAGGTTTCGGTAAAGATCATTACCGACTGGCCCGATGACCTGCCCCCGGTGCGTGGCGATTCTGATCAATTGTTTCAGGTCTTCCAGAACCTGTTGGATAACGCCCTGAAATATGGCGCGAAAGGCGATGCGGTCACGATTACCGCAAGACTGAATGAGCGACGGCGATTGGTGGTGGAAATCACCGACCAGGGGCCGGGGATTCCGCCGGAACATGTTCCGCGCCTGACAGAACGCTTCTATCGCGTCGATGCGGCGCGATCGCGAGAGCTGGGCGGTACCGGCCTGGGGCTCGCCATCGTGAAACATATCCTGAACCGCCATCGGGGGCGGTTGACTGTGACAAGTAAAGTTGGAAAAGGCAGCACGTTTGGCGTGATTCTGCCGGTTGCTGTTACACCGCAAGGCAACGCGCCGCGCCCAAAAAGCCGCTGACATCAGGGATTAAATCTGGAAATGCAGCCTGAAGCGCAGACAGAATTTGACACACAATCATCTATACAAATTTTCGTTTAAGTCACAAAACTGTCTCGTCAGTATCACAAAACGGAAAGCAGAAACCCCTAGAAGTCTCCTCAACGTCTTCTAGGGCGCAGCATGTTCGTTTTTCGCGAACGCGGTGCGCTTGATTGAAGGTGGAAATTTTTGGGTTGGGGTCTGATCCCCGTAGGGGGATTCCTTCCGGGCCGACCATCCACAAAAGACATGCATCTGAAGACGGACTTATCCACTAAAACTTCGACTTTCCAAAATGGAGCGAAATAATGAGCAGACTTTCACTGACGCTTGCGGCTGTAGCCGTAGGGTCCATGGCCTTCGCCGGTGCCGCCCAGGCACGCGACCAGATCCGCATCGTCGGGTCGTCCACGGTTTTCCCATACACCCAGGCTGTTGCCGAAGAATATGCTTCCAAGACCGGTAAGGCGGCACCTGTCGTTGAATCGACCGGTACCGGCGGCGGCATGAAGATTTTCTGCGGTGGCGTTGGTGTTGATCATCCGGATATCACTGGTGCGTCCCGTGCGATGAAAGAATCTGAATACAAGCTGTGCGTTGAAAACGGCGTGACCGACATCACCGAAGCCTTGATCGGCTATGACGGCCTGTCGATCGCTGTGTCCCGTGACGGTCAGGTACTTGACCTGACCCTGCCTCAGGTTTTCCAGGCGCTGGCTGCGGAAGTTCCAGTTGATGGCAAATGGGTTGCCAATCCTTACATGAAATGGTCCGACATTGACTCGTCTCTGCCGGACTTCGCGATCCAGGTCATGGGCCCGCCCCCGACCTCCGGTACCCGCGATGCTTTCGTTGAATTGGCGATGGAAGAAGGCTGTCATTCTTTCCCGGAATACAAGGATCTGTCCAAGGACGATGCTAAAGTCAAATGCGCCCGTATGCGTCAGGATGGCCCGTTCATCGAAGCTGGTGAAAACGATAACCTGATCGTTCAGCGTCTCGAATCCGATAAGACCGCTTATGGTATTTTCGGCTATTCCTTCTTGTACGAAAATGCAGACAAGCTGCAGGGTGTGAAACTGAATGGCGTTGAAGTTTCCTTCGACACTATTGCTGATGGATCCTTCCCGCTGTCCCGCCCGCTGTTCTTCTACGTGAAGAATGCTCACCGTGGTGTCATCCCCGGCCTGAACGAGTTCGTTGCTGAATATGTCAGCGACTCTGCCATGGGCGCTGGTGGTTACCTGCATGAGCGTGGCCTGGTTTCGCTGTCTGATGAAAAGCGTGCCGAGCTCGCCAAGAGTGTTACCGAAGGCATGATGATGACCCGTTACGGTTCGTAACATCATCTGAAGGACCCCGCCGTGTTGTGGAAACCCGCGGCACGGCGGACCTTTGTTGGACTTAACAGCATCTTTCTTTGATACCTTTCCGGCCTGTCAGGCCGGGTTCTATGAGGATTTCCCCCATGTTTGGAACAACCGCCCTTGCGATTTTGGTCCTTGCGATAGTCGGTTTCATCCTTGCGCGCGGCTTTGCGACAAGCCGGGCCGCCGTGGACGGCACGAAATTAAACTCCCTCCCTTCCTATTACGGAACCTACGTGGCGCTGTGGACAGGTGTTCCGGCGCTGCTTCTAATCCTGCTATGGAGCGCGCTGCAGGAAAAGGTGCTGAACACCATAGTGATGGGAACCTTTCCAGACGAAATGCTTGCCGGTATGGGGACGGGTCAGCTTCAACTGTTGTTAAGTGAAATTCGATCCATCGCGGGCGGACGCATCTTTGGAGAGCCTGCGCCTGAAGTTCTGCGTGCGGCGGAAATGCTCATTACCATGCAAAATAGCGCCGACTATGCCATGATTGTGGTTGGTTGTGCGGCGGCGGTGCTGGGCCTCGTCTTTACGCGGTCACAGCTCAGTAACGATTTCCGTGCCCGCACTCGGGTCGAAAGCTTTGTTAAGGTGGCGATGATCCTCTGTTCGATCTTCGCAATCTTGGTCACTGTGGGGATCGTGTTCTCCCTGTTGTTCGAATCCTATCGTTTCTTCCAGATGGTTCCCTGGTACGAGTTCTTCTTCGGTTTGAGCTGGGAGCCGCAAATTCCAATGCGCGATGATCAGGTCGCGGGTGCCGGGGCCTTTGGTGCAGTGCCAGTATTCCTGGGGACCATCGTCGTTGCCACAATCGCGATGTTGTTTGCGACCCCGATTGGTCTGTTGAGTGCAATCTATATGGCTGAATATGCCACACCGAAATTCCGGGATATCGTGAAGCCGATCTTGGAGATCCTGGCAGGTATTCCGACCGTGGTTTATGGTTTCTTCGCCGTGCTGACGGTAGCCCCGGCATTGCGTCAGATGGGGGCCAGCATCGGAATGGATGTTGCGGCCAACAGCGCCTTGGCGGCTGGTGGGGTGATGGGCATCATGATCATTCCCTTCATTTCCTCTCTGTCAGATGACGCCCTGCGCGCCGTGCCCCATAGTATGCGTGAAGGATCCTATGGTTTGGGGGCGACCAAGGCGGAAACAATCACCGCCGTGCTGTTCCCGGCGGCATTGCCGGGCATCGTCGGTGGCATTCTGCTGGCGGTCAGTCGGGCCATCGGGGAAACCATGATCGTCGTGATGGCGGCGGGCCTGATTGCCTCCCTGACAGTGAATCCTTTCTCGGCCGTGACCACAGTGACGGTGCAGATCGTGACTCTGCTGATTGGTGATACCGAATTTGACAGTCCGAAGACGCTGGCCGCCTTCGCGCTGGGCCTTGTGCTGTTCGTTGCGACCTTGTGCCTGAACGTCCTGGCACTGCGGATCGTTCAAAAATACCGTGAAAAATACGATTGATCAGGAGCGACATGATGTCCGTGACGACCGTCCAACCCGTGCCTGAGGATCAGGCAAAGAAAAATATCCAGCGGCGCAAGTCGAAGAATATCCGGCTCCAGATTTATGGCCTGTCTGCCATTGGAACGGCTGTTCTTTTGCTGGGAATTCTGTTCAGCTCCTTGCTCTATACTGGGGCTTCGGCTTTCACCCAAACGCATCTGACGTTTGATGTGAAAATTGATCCGAATCTTGTTAAGGAAGATGACATCTTTGGCAGTAATTTCCGGGGTATCGTTCGCTCGGGTCTTTACAGCCTGTTTCCGGAGGTAACGAATCCCCGGGATCAGCGCCAATTGGGGGATATTCCCTCAAACGGGGCGCAGTTTACATTGCGGGACAGGGTTGTCGAAGACCCCAGCCTGATCGGACAGACTGTATCAATCACAGTTCCAGTTTCTGATGCGTTTGACCAATTCTATAAGGGTGTCATCCCCCGTGATGTGCCGGAAGAACAGCGCAAGGTCTCTGACAAGCAGATCGTGTGGTGGGATCAACTGGTGGATAATGGACAAGTCTCCAAGCCATTCAACTGGACCCTGCTGTTTTCTGCTGACAGCCGCTTCCCTGAACTGGCCGGATTGTCCGGTGCGATTGTCGGGTCCTTCTATGCCCTGCTGGTTTGTTTCCTGATCAGTTTCCCAGTTGGGATTGCAGCAGCGGTCTATCTGGAAGAGTTTGCCCCGAAGAACCGCTGGACTGATCTGATCGAAGTGAACATCAACAATCTTGCCGCCGTGCCATCTGTCGTATTCGGTCTTTTGGGTCTTGCGGTATTCCTGCAATTCTTCGGTCTACCGCGCTCTGCGCCTTTGGTTGGTGGGATGGTCTTGTCGCTGATGACATTGCCTACGATCATTATTACAACGCGGGCGGCGCTGAAGGCGGTGCCTCCGTCAATCCGTGAAGGCGGGTTTGGGATCGGGGCCTCGCACCAGCAAGTGGTCATGCATCATGTATTGCCGTTGGCCATGCCAGGTATTCTGACCGGGACGATTATTGGTCTGGCCCAGGCATTGGGTGAAACCGCGCCATTGTTGCTGATCGGGATGAACGCCTTCATTACCTCTGCGCCCGGCGGTATAATGGAATCGGCCACCGCACTGCCTACACAAATATTTATCTGGGCAGACAGCCCAGAGCGGGGATTTGTCGCCCGCACATCGGCGGCCATTCTGGTTCTGATCGGATTTTTGGTCGTCATGAACCTGATCGCCGTCGTTCTTCGTCAACGCTTCCAACGTAAGTGGTAGGATCCATGTCTTCAGAATCAATCGAACCAACAGCCTTTGAACAAGCCAAGGATTCAAGCAAAGTAACCGTCCAGGCTTCCCCCAGCGCAGGCACGGGCAAGGCGAAAATGAAGGGCCGCAAGGTCACCGTTTTCTATGGTGAAAAGCAGGCACTGTTTGATGTTGATATCGACATCATGGAAAACGAAGTGACTGCGCTGATCGGTCCGTCCGGTTGCGGTAAGTCGACCTTTTTGCGCTGCTTGAACCGGATGAACGATGTCGTTGATATCTGTCGTGTCCATGGTGAGATCATTATGGATGGCAAGGATATCTATGATCGGGATGTCGATGTCGTGCATCTTCGTGCCCGTGTCGGCATGGTGTTCCAGAAGCCCAATCCTTTCCCCAAGTCGATCTATGAGAACGTCGCTTATGGGCCGCGCATTCATGGCCTGACACGCAACAAGTCGGAACTGGACGAAATTGTCGAAACCTCGTTGCAGAAGGCAGGCCTGTGGAATGAGGCAAAGGATCGCCTGAACCAACCAGGAACCGGTCTTTCTGGCGGTCAGCAGCAGCGTCTGTGTATTGCCCGCGCAATCGCCGTCGCCCCGGAAGTTATTCTGATGGATGAACCCTGTTCCGCACTAGATCCGATTGCGACGGCAAAGATCGAAGATCTGATTCATGAACTGCGCGAGAATTACACCATCGCCATCGTGACCCATTCCATGCAGCAGGCGGCACGCGTATCCCAGAAAACCGCATTCTTCCATCTGGGTAACCTGGTTGAATATGGCGAAACGGAACAGATTTTCACGAATCCCAAGGAAGAGCGGACGCAAGGTTATATCACCGGACGGTTTGGCTGATTTTTTCCGAATCCTGATATACTGGGCATCCTGCGGCATCGCCCGGCCCCTGATAGAAAGAGTGATGTATCATGTCAAATGTCTCCGAAGGTCATATTCATGCGGAATATGACAATGAATTTAAAAAGCTGACCAAGCTGCTGGCCCGTATGGGCGGGCTGGCGGAAAGTCAGTTGGCCAATGCCCTGATCGCGATTGAAAAACGCGACAATAAGCTGGCGATGGCCGTGAAGGACGGGGATAAGGAAATTGATGCGCTGGAGCACGAGATCGAAAGTCTGGTCGTGCGGATGTTGGCCCTGCGCCAGCCCATGGCCAATGATCTGCGCTATGTCGTATCCACCCTGCGCACGTCTTCGGATATTGAACGGATCGGCGATTACGCGAAAAACATCGCCAAACGCGCTATGGCCCTGAACCAATTGCCGGCAGAGCCCTTGTTGCGGGGTGTTCTGCGCATCGGTCGCCCGGTTCAAGCCATGCTGAAAGACGTAATGGATGCCCACCTGCAAGGAGATACTGCCAAAGCGGTTGAGGTGTGGGAAGCCGATGAAGAGGTTGATGCCCTTTACACCAGCCTGTTTCGTGAATTGCTGACCTATATGATGGAAGACCCCCGGCATATCACGCCCTGCACACATTTGCTGTTTATCGCAAAGAATCTGGAACGGATCGGCGACCACGCGACCAATATCGCGGAAATCATCCATTTCCAGGTGGAAGGGGTTTCTCTGGGCGATCGCCGCCCGAAGGCAGATGCCTCGAATTATGAAGTCATGCAGCCAGAGGATGACTCAGATGACGACGATGAAGACGATAACGACGGGCCATCGGGCCATGTCTGATGTACGCGATCAGGTTTCGGTAAAATCAATGGGCGGTATGAAGCCCAAAGTATTGATTGTCGAAGACGAAACCGCAGTGGTGACGCTGCTGCGCTATAATTTGGAATATCAGGGTTTTGAAGTCGATGCCGTTTCCGATGGCGAAGAAGCCTTGGTCGCGATTGAGGAAAACCCACCAGATATCGTGCTGTTGGATTGGATGCTGCCGCAATTGTCCGGCATTGAAGTATGCCGCCAGTTGCGCCGCCGCCCGGCCACCAAGACCCTGCCGATCATTCTGTTGACGGCGCGGGGCGAGGAAGCCGATACCGTGCGCGGCCTGGATTCCGGTGCTGATGATTATGTCACCAAGCCGTTCTCCCCCGCGGAATTGACGGCCCGCGTGCATGCCTTGCTGCGTCGCTCTCGCCCGGCCTTGTCGGACGAGGCCCTGAATGCTGCGGATGTTCAGATGGATCTGGCAGCCCACCGCGTTCATCGCAATGGCCGCGAAATCAAGCTGGGCCCTACGGAATATCGCCTGCTGCGCCATTTCATGGAACATCCAGGCCGGGTCTTCAGCCGTGAACAATTGCTGGACGCTGTCTGGGGCCGTGATGTCTATGTTGAATTGCGCACGGTGGATGTGCATATCCGTCGCCTGCGCAAGGCCCTGAATGAAGGCGGGGAAACCGATGTGATCCGCACGGTGCGGTCCGCTGGCTATGCGTTGGAACTGCAAAGCTGACAACTTGACGCTCTTTTCTCGCTGAGCGGCGCAAATTGGCTATAATTCCAGGGCGGTATAAGGCATTGTGCCTCCCGACCCTGGAACCAGCCTGCCCCCTGTGATACAGTGGGTAAAAGGATTTGCAATGCCCGACACAGCCCTGAAAACCATCACCTTTTCTCTGGATGGACGCGATGTGACCGCGTTTCCTGGCGAAAGCATTTGGCAGGTCGCCAAACGTGAAGGCACAACAATTCCGCATCTGTGCTGGCAGCCGGAACCTGGCTATCGCGCCGACGGCAATTGCCGCGCCTGTATGGTGGAGATTGAGGGGGAGCGGACTCTGGCGGCCTCCTGTATCCGCACGCCCAGCGAAGGCATGGTGGTGAAATCCGCCTCTGATCGCGCCAAGGCGTCCCGGGATATGGTGTTCGAGCTATTATTGGCCGATCAGCCCGCGCGGGAAGTCGCCCATGAAACAGACAGCAAGTTCTGGACATGGATCGATAAAATGGATGTCGAAACATCCCGTTTTCCCCAGCGCGCAGCGCCTGCCACCGATGACAGCCACACCGCGATGCGCGTCAATCTTGATGCCTGCATTCATTGTAACCTGTGCGTTCGCGCCTGTCGGGAAGTTCAGATCAATGATGTGATCGGCATGGCCTATCGCGGGCACGGGGCCAAGATCGTGTTTGATTTTGATGATCCGATGGGCCAATCCACCTGTGTCGCCTGTGGCGAATGTGTTCAGGCCTGCCCGACCGGCGCGCTGATGCCAGCCACGAAGGTTGATGAAAATCAGGTATATGTTGGTGCAGCGGATTCGGTTGTAGACTCTGTCTGCCCCTTCTGTGGGGTTGGCTGTCAGACGGAAATTCATGTCAAAGACAACAAGATCGTCGAAGTGCGCGGCAAGAATGGGCCAGCCAATGAACAGCGCCTGTGTGTTAAGGGGCGGTTTGGGATGGATTATTCCAGCCATGCCGGACGCCTGACCAAGCCTTTGATCCGCAGAAAGGATGCGGAAAAGCGGTGGGATATTGAAGTTGATCCGATGAACCCGCTGACACATTTCCGGGAAGCCACCTGGGAAGAGGCCATCGAATTTGCCGTTTCCGGGTTGCGCAAGATCCGTGATGAAAAGGGTGGTGATGCCCTGGCTGGATTTGGCTCCGCAAAAGGGTCGAATGAAGAAGCCTATCTGTTCCAGAAGCTGGTGCGGACCGGGTTTGAAACAAACAATGTCGATCATTGCACCCGTCTGTGTCACGCATCCTCTGTCGCGGCCCTGATGGAAGGGGTGAATTCCGGCGCTGTCACGGCACCCTTCACCGCCGCGAAAGACGCCGATTGCATGATCGTGATTGGCGCGCGGCCTGCCCAGAATCATCCCGTCGCCGCGACATTCTTGAAGCAGGCGGTCAAGCGCGGCGCGAAAATGATCGTGCTGGATCCCCGGGGTCAGGATTTGGCGCGCCATGCCTGGAAGCATTTGCAATTCACACCGGGCCGTGATGTGCCGCTGTTAAATGCCATGATCCATACCATCATCTACGAAAATCTGGTGGATGAGCAGTTCATCCAGGCGCGGGTCGAAAATTATCAGGCCGTGAAAGAGAATGTGCGTCCGTTCTCGCCCGAAGAAATGGCGCCGATTTGTGGCATTGACGCAGAAACCATTCGGGAGGTTGCGCGTGTCTATGCGCGGTCGGAAAAATCCATCATTTTCTGGGGCATGGGCGTTTCCCAGCATGTACATGGTACCGATAATGCGCGGTGCCTGATCACTCTGGCTGCGATTACCGGTCAGATCGGACGGCCCGGCACCGGGCTGCACCCACTGCGCGGTCAGAACAATGTTCAGGGCGCGTCGGATGCCGGCCTGATCCCCATGGTGTTTCCCGACTATAAATCGGTTGAAAACACTGAAATACGCGAAATGTATGAAAAATTCTGGGGCCAGAGCCTGGACCCCAATCGCGGCCTGACCGTGGTTGAAATTGTCGACGCGATCCTGGCTGGCAGCATCAAGGGCATGTATATCATGGGTGAAAATCCGGCCATGTCGGACCCGGATACCCGGCACGCCCGTCAGGCCCTGGCAGAATTGGACCATCTGGTCGTGCAGGACATCTTCCTGACCGAAACCTGTTATCATGCGGATGTGATATTCCCGGCCTCGGCCCTGGCTGAAAAATGGGGTACCTTCACCAATACCAATCGCCAGGTCCAAATCGGCAGGCCCGCCCTGACCCCCCCGGGCGAAGCGCGGCAGGATTGGGAATTGATTCAGGCCATTGCTCAGGGATTGGGGCAGAATTGGAACTATAGCCACCCGAAAGAGGTTTTTGCGGAAATGGGACAGATTATGCAGTCCTTTAACGGCATTACCTGGGATCGTTTGGAAAATGAAGGGGCGGTTACCTATCCCTGTGATGATGAAACCTCACCCGGTCACGAAATTATCTTTGCGGAAACCTTCCCCACGGCGAATGGCCGCGTGAAACTGACCCCAACGGATCTGGTGCCACCGTCAGAATTGCCGGATGCAGAGTATCCAATGGTGCTGACCACGGGACGTTTGCTGGAACATTGGCATACGGGTGCGATGACACGGCGGGCCACAGTGCTGGATATTCTGGAACCGGAAGCTGTCGCCCATCTGCATCCCAGATGGCTGGCGAAACATGGCGTGAAACCAGGCGATATGGTGGCTGTGTACACCAGACGCGGCGCGGTCAAGGTAAAGGCGCGGGCGGACAGGGATGTCACCGAAGACATGGTCTTCATGCCATTCTGCTTTGCGGAAGGGCCGGCCAATATGCTGACAAACCCGCAATTGGACCCCTTTGGTAAGATTCCAGAATTCAAATTCTGCGCCGCCCGTGTCGCCCCCCTGGTTCAAGTACCAGAAGCGGCGGAATAGGGATCACAGGCACCAATCGCGCCGGCCGCTCTGGATCCCGGATCAAGTCCGGGATGACGCCGTATCTTACCAGATGCACTCTCACCCTGAGGAGCGGAGCGTCTCGAAGGGGGAGCCCGCTGCAAGCACCGCCCTTACAGCCCCACCTTCGAGACGGCGCAGATGCGCCTCCTCAGGATGAGAATGGAGTGGTTTGGCTCTATGAGAACGAGCCCTTCAGCGTCTATCGCAGTAAACCTTTATAAGAGGGAACGCAGAGGGCGCGGGGGAGGCGCAGAGGGCGCAAAGACCATCACTGTATCGTCTCTCCCGCGAGTCCTTGGAGTCCAGGGCCACAGGCACTAATTACACCTGCCGCTCTGGATCCCGGATCAAGTCCGGGATGACGAAAAGTGTATAGGTTGGCCCTTCAGCGTCCTTTGCGGTAGACCTTTATAAGAGGGATCGCAGAGGGCGCGGGGGAGGCGCAGAGGGCGCAAAGACTATCACTGTACCGTCTCTCCCGCGAAGGCGGGAGTCCAGGGCCACAGGCCCCAATTACACCTGTCGCTCTGGACCCCGGATCAAGTTCGAGGTGACGCGTATCTTACCAAACGCACCCTCACCCTGAGGAGCGGAGCGTCTCGAAGGGGGAGCCCGCTGCAAGCACCGCCCTTACAACCTCTCCTTCGAGACGGCGCAAATGCGCCTCCTCAGGATGAGACCGGAGTGGTTTGGCTTTATGAAGAAGAGCCCCTTTGCGTCCTTTGCGGTAAACCTTCAAGGGCGGCAAAGCTCATACCCTGGTCTCCAGGGACCAGGGTGACGTTTAGATTAGGCGGGCCTTCAGACGATCAGGATTGCCCTGAAGTCGTTGACATTGGTCAGCGTCGGGCCGGGTTTGATCTGGTCGCCCAGGGCTTCAAAAAAGCTGTGAGCATCGTTGTTCTCCAGGGCCGCGCGGGCATTCAGTCCAGCAGCTTCGGCGCGCGCCAAAGTATCCGGGTCGATGATTGCGCCTGCCACCTCTGCGGCCCCATCCACCCCGTCAGTGTCACAGGCCAGGCCATAGACGCCCGCCATGCCCTTTAGGGCCACCGCAAGGGCCAGGGTGAATTCCGCATTCGGGCCGCCAATGCCGTCGCCCTTGATCGTCACGGTGGTTTCACCGCCAGACAGCAAGACCGCCGGGGCCGGAACTGGCAGGCCATGGTCGCGGATGGATCGGGCGATGCCGGCCATGACCGTTGCAACCTCCCGGCTTTCCCCTTCCAGCGCATCCCCCAGAATCAGGGGCGTTACCCCCGCCTGTCGTGCGATGTCTGCCGCGGCCTGCAGCGAGGCCAGGGGCCGCGCGGCCATGACCGTAGTGGTGTTGTTAAATACAGGATCCCCGGACCCTGGTGTTTCCGCATCGGGCTGGTTCAGGCGGGCGCGTACCGCATCGGGGACATCGATCTTGCGCCGTTCCAGAATTTCCCGCGCCTGGGCCAGGGTTGTATCATCCGGGACGGTTGGGCCAGACGCGATGACGGCGGGGTCGTCGCCGGGAACATCGGAGATCAGGATCGTATGGACCCTGGCCGGATAGGCGGCTGCCGCGAGCCGCCCGCCCTTGATGGCTGACAGATGCTTGCGGACGCAATTCATTTCCCCGATCGCGGCACCGGACCGCAACAGGGCTTTGTTCACGGCCTGTTTGTCCGCCAGGGTCAAGCCATCACCGGGCAGGCTTAACAAGGCAGAACCGCCCCCGGAAATGGCACAGATCAGAAGGTCTTCCGGCCCTAATTCCTGGGCCAGATCAAGGATACGTTGCGCAGCCGCTTCGCCCGCAGCGTCTGGAACCGGATGGGATGCTTCGACAATTTCCACCCGGTCGCAGGGCACCGCATGGCCATAGCGGGTGACAACCAGGCCTTCCAGCGGGTGGGGCCAGGCTTTTTCGATGGCTTGTGCCATCAGGGCCGATGCTTTCCCCGCCCCGATCAGAACGGTTCGACGCCCCGGCGTCTGGGGCAGCATGGGCGGCACACAGCGCAGCGGGTCGGCGGCTGCCAGGGCGGCATCGAACAGAGAGGATAAAAGGGCGCGTGGATTTTCCAATGACATCATCTCTTCTCAATATCGTGCTTTTTATGATCCGTCGAGCGCTTGCGGGCGAGCGCTTGCGGGATTGTCGCGACCCTGCCAGCATAGGGTATGAGAAACGCCCTGACCCTGTCTGCTGAAATTCGTGCGGCCCTGGCTGATGGTATGCCCGTTGTCGCGTTGGAATCGACCGTCATTGCCCATGGTCTTCCCCATCCGGATAACCTGGAAACCAGCCAGGCGATGGAACAGGCCGTGCGGGATACGGGTGCAATCCCCGCCACGATAGCTGTTGTGGATGGTCGCATTCGGGTTGGTCTATCGGAAGAAGACCGCGCGCATCTGGCCGACCCCGAGGCTGATATTGCCAAACTAAGTCGCCGGGACATCGCGGCCTGTGTTGTTGCGGGCGGGACCGGGGCGACGACGGTGTCCGCCACAATGATCTGTGCCCAGGCGGCAGGGATTGAGGTTTTCGCCACGGGCGGCATTGGTGGGGTGCATCGGGGCGCGGTGGAGACGATGGATATCTCTGCTGATTTGCTGGAATTGTCGCGCACACCGGTGCTGACCGTGGCTTCCGGGGCGAAAAGCATTCTGGATCTGCCCAAGACGCTGGAATATCTGGAGACACAGGGCGTCCCGGTCCTGGGCTATCAGACCGATACCCTACCGGCCTTTCACAGCCGGGCCAGTGACCTGCCCCTGGATCATCGCGTTGATACGCCAGAACAGGCCGCGCGCATTGCCCGGCTGCACTGGTCACTTGGCCTGGGTGGTCTGCTGTTATGCAATCCGGTGCCGGAAGATGCCGCCCTGGCCTTGGGGGAGGTGGAAACCTGGATCGACGCCGCCCTGGCAGAGGCCGGTCAGGCCGGAATTGCGGGCAAGACCGTAACCCCGTTCCTGTTATCGCGGATTGCGAAATCATCCGGCGGGCGCAGCCTGACCGCCAATCGGGCGCTGTTGATCGATAATGCCCGTGTTGGGGCAGAAATTGCCATTGCCCTGTCACAAAGGAATGACGGATGACGGATCCATTCGAACTGCACCCGCAATTGGCCAAGGATACATATCCTGTCGGCCAGACGGACTTATGTGAGGTCCTGTTGTCCCGGGATGCACGCTATCCCTGGCTGATCCTGGTGCCGCGTCAGGCAGACCTGCGCGAGATGCATGATCTGTCCAATGCAGACCAGATGCGCCTGATGACGGATATCACCCATATCAGCCAGGCCATGCAAACGGCGTGGCAGGCCGACAAGGTGAATGTCGCAGCCTTGGGCAATATGGTGCCACAGTTGCACATCCACATCATCCTGCGCTATCGCAATGATGCGGCCTGGCCTGGTCCGATCTGGGGTGTTGGCGCGGCACAGGACTATTCAGACGCCGCCCTGACGGACGCGCTGACACGGGCAGCAACCTGCCTCCCCTAATCGCCGCGATACCCCAATCGGTGCTCTCGCGCCTTAGTGCGCCTGTTCACCCATTGTGAATTCACCGTTTCTGATTCGATAGGGCAGGGTTTCGATAATGTCTGCGACATCATCCTCCCCATGATCCTCTACCAGATCCGTCAGTGCCAGATACAGACAGACCTCAGACAGCAATTCGCTCGGAATCCCCTCGACGCAGGCTTGGTCCCATACGTCCAAAAACAGGGTCATCACTTTGCGTTTTTGCTCTTCGGCAAAATCCACCCGGGTCCCCCCGGTCAATTCCATCGTATTTATCATCGTCCCTCCACTCGAACCGGTTCGCCAGAAGGCCCGAGCTGTTAACCAAGTCGTACAGCGATTCTTTTGCGCTTGTCACCATTCCATTTTTTGTTTTTTGCAAAGGAGCTTAACAGGTGTTGCTAATGCGTCATTACAAGCCGTTAAACTGCTAGATGATGTGGTTGAAGAAATACTTTAACGCTATAACGGCGCTCGCCGAACTGCGCTGACGCGCTATAATGACTGCTGATATGACTGAAATTGACGCCGCCTTACCAAAAAAATTCATCGACTGGTTCCAGCAAAAGGGCTGGCAGCCCCACCGTCATCAGTTGGATATGGTGGCGGCGGATGGGCGGGGTGCGCATACTCTGCTGATCGCCCCGACGGGCGGCGGCAAGACCCTGGCTGGATTTCTGCCCAGCCTGATCGATCTGGTCAGCAACCCGACAGAGGGCCTGCACACCCTCTATATCTCCCCCCTGAAAGCCCTGGCGGTGGATATCCAGCGCAATCTGATGACACCGGTTGAGGAGATGGGGCTGGATATCCGCATCGAAACCAGGACCGGCGATACGCCTGCCAATCGGCGTCAGCGCCAAAAGGAAAACCCACCCCAGATATTGCTGACCACACCGGAATCTTTAGGCCTGCTGATCTCTCAACCGGAAAGCTTCATCCTCTTCAAATCCCTGCGCCGCGTCATTCTGGACGAGGTTCATGCGATTGCTGGCAGCAAGCGGGGGGATCAATTGGCACTGTGCTTGGCGCGCCTGTCGATCATCGCGCCGGACCTGCGGCGTGTCGGCCTATCTGCAACGGTCGCCTGGCCTGACGATCTGCGCCGCTATATCTCCCCCAATGCGGATGCGGAAGAGGTCGTGACGGTGACGGGAATGGGGGCAAAGCGGGCGGATGTGCGCCTGTTGGAAACCGCTGTGCGGCTGCCCTGGGCGGGTCATTATGGCCTGCATGCGATCCCGGAGATTTATCAGGAGATTAAGAAAACTGAAACGGCGATCATTTTCGTCAATACGCGCGCGCAGGCCGAACTGGTCTTTCAGGAATTGTGGCGCGCCAACGAGGATGCCCTGCCCATTGCCCTGCATCATGGTTCCCTGGCGCGGGATCAGCGGTGCAAGGTAGAGGCCGCGATGGCTGATGGCAGCCTGCGCGCGGTGGTCGCGACGTCTTCCCTGGATCTGGGAATCGACTGGGCGGCGGTGGATCTGGTGGTTCAGGTCGGGCCGCCAAAAGGGGTATCGCGCATGATTCAGCGCATCGGGCGTGCCGGACATCGCCTGGATGTGCCCAGCCGCGCCCTGTTGGTGCCGTGTAATCGGTTTGAGGTACTGGAATGCCGCTGTGTCATTGAGGGCGTGGCGGAAGGCACGCTGGATGGTGACCCGCACCGGGACGGTGGCCTGGATGTTCTGTGTCAGCATATTATGAGCCTGGCCTGCGCCGCGCCATTTCGCGCCGATGATGTTTTCGCGGAAATCAGGCAGGCAGCGCCCTATCGCAGCCTGACCCGCGCGGCCTTCGATGCGGCCTTGCGGTTCGTTGAAGATGGCGGCTATGCCTTGAAAAGCTATGATCGCTGGAAGCGGCTGTTCCTGACGGCAGCCGGTACCTATGAAGTTGCCAATCCAAGGCTTGCCCATCGCCATCGCATGAATATCGGAACGATTGTTGAGGCGGTCACCCTGAAGGTGCGCCTGCGCGGCGGCGGCGTTCTGGGGGAGATCGAGGAATATTTTGCAACCGGGCTTGAGCCTGGCGATACCTTCGTCTTTGCCGGGCGCATGTTGCGGTTTGAGGGGATCAAACAGACCGCGGTGGAGGTCAGTGTCGCGCGCGGCAAAGACCCAAAAGTTCCTGCCTATATGGGGGGGCGGCTGCCTTTCACGACGCTGCTGTCAGACCGGGTCCGCGCCACGCTGGCCGATCCCTCATCCTGGGCTGAATTGCCTGATCAGGTGCGCGAATGGCTGAACCTGCAGCAATGGCGGTCCCTGCTGCCGGGGCGTGACGGGTTGCTGGTGGAAACCTTCCCCCGTGCGGGCAAGGAATATCTGGTCGCCTATAGCTTTGCCGGGCGCAACGCACATCAAACGCTGGGGATGCTGTTGACCAAACGCATGGAGCGGCTGGGCCTGGCACCCCTGGGCTTTGTCGCCAGCGATTATGTCATCGCCGTCTGGGGCCTGCATGCGGCGAAGGATATGGCGGTGCTGTTTGATGAGGATATGCTGGGCGATGATCTGGAGGCCTGGATGGAAGAAAGTTCCCTGATGAAACGGACCTTTCGCAATGTCGCAGTGATCGCGGGCCTGATCGAACGCCGCCAGCCGGGGCAGGAAAAGACGGGACGTCAGGTCACCTTCAATTCCGACCTGATCTATGATGTCCTGAGGCGGCATGAGCCGGATCATGTGTTGTTGCAGGCCACCCGTGCGGATGCCAAGGGCGGAATGATTGATGTGGGGCGGTTGGCGGAATTTCTGGCGCGGGTCAAAAGTGGCGGGATTCGTCATCGTCGTTTGGATCGGGTTTCCCCTCTGGCGGTGCCGATCCTGTTGGAGATTGGCAAGGAAGCCGTCTATGGCGATGCGGAGGATCAGCTGTTCGACGAATTGGCCGAAGAATTGATAGAAGAGGCCATGCGGATAGACCCGCAAGGGGGGCTTCCGCTATAAATGGTCAGGATGACGTCGGCGATAGGAAAAGATAACAGCGCCTTTGTGCTGAATGGGGCACACTTGTTGGCCCTGGCGGATGGCAGTCTGTACTGGCCGGATCGGAACACCCTTGTCGTTGCCGATCTGCATCTGGAAAAAGGGTCTGCTTTTGCCAGTCGGGGTCAGATGCTGCCCCCCTATGACAGTCGCGCCACACTGGCCGCCCTGACGACAACCCTGACCCGATTGCGACCGGATCGTGTCATCTGCCTGGGGGACAGTTTCCATGACGCACAGGCGTCAGATCGATTGCCACCGCAGGATCGGGCGGTATTGGGAAAACTGGTTGCAGATGCGGACTGGATCTGGATCGCGGGCAATCATGACCCTGCACCGCCTGCGGATCTGGGCGGCCGCGTTCATGCCCACTGGGTCGATGGCCCATTGGTTTTCCGGCATGAAGCAGAACATGGTTCAATAGCGGGTGAGATTTCCGGTCACTTTCACCCAAAAGCCAGTGTCCAGACCCGCGCAAGGCGGCTGTCAGCACGCTGCTTTATCGAAGATGGGAAACGCCTGATCTTGCCAGCCTATGGCAGTTATACCGGCGGGCTAAGTGTATGGCATCCCGCGATCAGTGGTTTGTTCCCAAAAGGATTTTCTGTGCATCTGGCATCGGGACGCAGCGTTGTTCGGGTGCCAGGCGCCCGATTACTGCGCGCAGCGTGATCCCCCATAACGCACTGGACCAGCGAGAGTATCGCCAGTCCAGTGGTGCCCCTGGCGAATGTGGGGGGGAAGGACCCGCCAGGGACACGGCAAGCGATGCTCACCACGCATAAAGAATTACGAATCTGGTGTGGCGCTGGATCAATCATGTTTGTGAAACTTTTCTTGAATTTCCCTAATCCGAAACGGGTTTCCAAGGCGTATCACCATTAGGATATCATAAACTCTGCGCATTCGCGCAGGTATTGGGTTGAAAGGGTCTATGTCAAAAGTCAGTCTTCACTGGTTTCGCAAGGATTTACGCCTGTCGGACAATCCCGCCTTGCGCGCGGCTTTGGCGCAGGGGGATGAAACCGTTTGCGTGTTCATTCTGGACCCCGACAGCGAAGGCGCATTGCCCGTCGGGGCGGCTGGTGCCTGGTGGCTGCATCACAGCCTAACCGCCTTGGCGCAGGATATCGCAGCACTGGGCGGTCACTTGATCCTAAGACGGGGTCCTGCGCGGCGCTGTTTGGAGGATTTGTGCCAGGAAACCGGCGCGACGGCTGTTTATTGGAACCGGTGTTACGAACCAGAAGCCATTGCTCGGGATTCTGAGATCAAGCAGCATTTGAAAGACCAGGGGCTTCTGGTTGAAAGCTTCAATGGGTCCCTGCTGCATGAGCCCTGGGAGGTTAAAACCAAAATAGGCGGGTCCTATGGGGTGTTCTCCCCCTTCTGGAAGGCGGAACTGGAACTTGGCGATTTGCCCCGCCCGTTCCAGAAACCCGGCGCACTCAATTCCCCGGCGCAGGCGATTGCCAGCGATACCCTGGCGGATTGGGCCTTGTTGCCGACCAAGCCTGACTGGGCGGGCGGCATGCGCGAAAGCTGGACACCAGGAGAGGCGGGCGCACGGCAACGATTGGGCGATTTTCTGGATACGATTGCCCAACGCTATGACGATACGCGCAATCGACCGGATATCGCCGGGACATCCCGGTTAAGCCCACATTTGGCCTTTGGAGAGATCAGCCCGCGCGAGATTTGGCATATCGCGCTGGACAGAATCCGCACGGAAAACGGGGCAGTGCTGGATAAGGGCATATGGTCTTTCCTGCGGGAGCTTGGTTGGCGGGATTTCAATCACAACCTGCTGTTTCACAATCCGACCTTGCCGAAAGAGAACTATAATTCCCGCTTTGACGCCTTCCCATGGCAGGAAGACCCAACCGCGCTGAATGCCTGGAAATCAGGTCAGACCGGATATCCGCTGGTCGATGCCGGAATGCGGGAATTGTGGCAGACAGGATTTATGCATAACCGCGTGCGCATGGTCGTCGCCTCCTTCCTGATCAAACATCTGATGATTGACTGGCGGGTGGGAGAGGCCTGGTTCCGCGACACGCTGGTCGATGCGGATCTGGCCAATAATGTTGCAAACTGGCAATGGACCGCAGGTTGTGGGGCGGATGCGGCACCGTATTTCCGAATCTTCAACCCGATCGGACAGGGCGAGAAATTTGATCCAGACGGCGTTTATATTCGCCAATGGGTGCCGGAACTTAAGGGCATGCCGACCAATTATCTGAACAAACCCTGGGAAGCCCCCCCAGAGGTCCTGCGGGAGGCCGGGGTTGAGCTTGGAAAAAACTACCCGAAACCTGTCGTGCGCCATATTGATGCCCGCAATCGGGCGCTAGAGGCGTATAATGACATCAAGGGGGCGGCATAATTTATGAAAATCGCTGTTATCGGAAGCGGCATTGCAGGTCTGGGCAGCGCCTGGCTGTTGAACGGCGCATATGATGTCACGGTCTACGAAAAGAACGGCACGGTCGGCGGTCATTCCAATACCATCGATGCCCCAACGGGTCTGGATGGGGCGACGATCCCCGTGGATACGGGGTTTATCGTCTATAATGAACGGACCTATCCCAACCTGATCGGATTGTTTGATACTTTGGGTGTGACCCGGATCAAGACCGATATGTCCTTTGGCGTGTCGGTGGATCAGGGGCGGCTGGAATATGGTGGCAGCGACCTTGGCAGCTTGTTCGCGCAGAAGCGAAACCTGATTTCGCCCCGGTTCATCCGTATGGTGCGCGATATTCTGCGGTTTTATAAGGTGGCACCCGGTCTGTTATCCTCCGGGGCGGCGGATGGGTTGACGCTGGCGGATCTGTTGGCGCGGGATGGATATTCCAAGGCTTTCATAGACGATCACCTATTGCCCATGGCAGCGGCAATTTGGTCCTGCCCGGTCAGCAAGATGGGTCAGTTTCCGGCGGCCAGTTTCATTCGGTTCTTTGATAATCACGGGCTGTTGCAGGTTGAAAACCGGCCGCAATGGTGGACGGTCCAGGGCGGCAGCCGAAAGTATGTGAATCGCATTCGGGCGGATCTAGGCCGGGATGTTCTGGTCAATCAGGGCGTCAAGGCCGTGACGCGGGGCGATGATCAGGTCACCCTGCATCTGGAAGACGGGGGCCAGGTGGACTATGACCGCGTGATCTTTGCTTGTCATGGCGACCAGGCCCATCGCCTGCTGGCCGATAAAACCGATAAGGAATCCCAGATTCTGTCGCGGTTTACCTATCAGACCAATCGCGCCGTGCTGCATAAAGATGTCGCACAGATGCCCCGCCGTCGGAAGGTATGGTCCAGTTGGAATTATCTGACGCAACGGGGAACCGACCTGGACACTCGCCAGGTGTCGGTCACCTATTGGATGAACCAGCTGCAAAGCCTGGATCCCGATCATCCGCTGTTTGTCACATTAAACCCAATTCACGACATTGATCCTGGAATGATTTACCAGGAATTCGACTATGATCATCCGGTGTTCGATCATGGGGCCCTGGAGGCGCAGGCCCGCCTGCCGGAGATTCAGGGGCATGGCGGTGTGTGGTTCTGTGGCAGCTATTGTGGTTATGGTTTTCATGAGGACGGTTTGGGCTCAGCCGTCGCCGTCGCCCGTGCCTTTGGGGTGGCCGCCCCCTGGGGTCATCATCCTGTGCATGCCATGCAGGCGGTCGGGCCAGTTTCGGATTCTGCTGTTGGTGTCCCAACAGGTCGGGCCGATAAAGAGGCGGCGGCATGACCAACCTTGCGCCCCAGTCTGACGGAACCCTGTATCGGGGGAAGGTTTTTCATAAACGCATGAAACCTTTCGTTCATGAACTGGCCTATTCGGTCTTTTCAATTCTGGTGGATGTGGATGCCCTGCCACAGATGGACCAGCGCATGCGGTTATTTGGTCATAATCGCTGGGCGCCGATCAGCCTGTGGGACAAGGATTATGGGATGCGGGACGGCAGCGCCATTCGGGGCTGGGTCGAGGCTGCATTGCTGGAACAGGGTCTGGTGCTAAACGGCGGGGCGATCCGTCTGCTGACCTTTCCCAGACTATGGGGCTATGCCTTCAATCCGTTGAGCCTTTATTATTGTTATGATTCCGATCACCAGCTTCGGGCTGTCTTGTATGAGGTATCGAACACATTCGGCGAATCTCACGGCTATCTGATTCCCGTATCGCCGGAACAGGCGGCCGGTGCGGCCATTCATCAGGAAACCGCCAAGGTTTTCCATGTTTCCCCCTTTATCGAGATGACATGCCGGTATCATTTCAGCCTGACCGCGCCTGGCGCGCGCCTGTCGGTGCTGATCAATCAGTCTGATTCATCGGGCGATCCGATCCTGATGGCAAAGCATACCGCCCAGGGGGTACCCCTGACGGATCGGGCCGTGTTGGGGGCAATAATGCGCCATCCCCTGATGACCGCAAAAGTAATTGGCGGCATTCATTGGGAGGCGCTGAGACTGTGGCTGAAGGGTGCGAAATATTACCCGAAGCCCCCCGCGCCAACAAAGCATGTGACGCGATGACACGACCAAATCGGACAATAGCAAAACCAAAAATACGGATAGGGACGAATTGATAATGAGCGATGGTGTTTCAGAAACAGATTATTCGACAACAAAGTGTTCGACTGGGGATCAAATGATTGGGCGTAAGAATCAGGATGAACCAAGACTGTCGCTGTTAAGCCGGATGCATTTCGCCATGGCCAACCGCATCCATTACGGGACATTTGAAGTCACTGTGCCGGAAGGTGTGACGCGGAAATGTGGCGGCAAGGAACCCGGCCCCAATGGACCTATTAAGCTGAACAACAGCCGCATGGTGCCCCGCATGATTCTGGGTGGAAATGTGGGTTTGGGGGAAAGTTACCTGGATGGCGACTGGGACAGCGATAATCTGGCGGATTTCCTGACCGTCGGCGCGATGAATTATGAGGCGCTGGACGAAACCCTGAATGGCAGCATGGTCTATCGTGTCGCAAATCGCCTGATCCATCATGGGTTTAACAGCAATTCCAAACGGGGCAGCCGCAAGAATATCGCCCATCATTATGATCTGGGGAATGCGTTCTATGAACGGTGGCTGGACCCCAGCATGACCTATTCTTCGGCACAGTTTGACGACGTGGCGGGGGATCTGGAATCGGCGCAGGCCCGCAAATATGACCTGCTGGCAGATCGCCTGAATCTGACCCCTGACAGCACGGTGCTGGAAATCGGTTGTGGTTGGGGTGGCTTTGCAGAACGTGTTGCGAAACAGCGGGGCGCAAAGGTGACCGGCATCACGATTTCCCGCGAACAGCATGATTATGCCCAGGCCCGCATGCAGCGAGAAGGGCTGAATGACAAGGTCGATATCCGTCTGATCGATTACCGCGATTTAGAAGGTCAGTTCGACCATATCGCCTCAATAGAAATGTTTGAGGCGGTGGGTGAGAAATACTGGCCGGTGTTCTTTGATGGATTGCGCGATCGCCTGAAAGAGGGGGGACGCGCCGCCTTACAGATCATCACCATCGGGGATCGGCATTTTGATAACTATCGCCGCCGTCCGGATTTTATCCAGCGCTACATTTTCCCCGGCGGGATGCTGCCATCGCCCAGTGTTCTGAAGAATGGCGCAGAAGCGGTCGGCCTCAGTCAGATTTCTTCGGAAGGCTTCGGTCTTTCCTATGCCCGGACCCTGTCGGAATGGAACGATCGCTTCCAGAAAGCCTGGGGAGAGATTGCGGAGATCGGCTTCGACAATCGCTTTAAGCGGATGTGGGAATATTATCTGGCCTATTGCGAGGCGGGATTCCGATCCGGGACAATTGATGTGAAACGTGTAACCCTGGCAAAGGTTTAAGGTCATCCAAACCGCCCCTGCAGCAACACAATCCGCGGTTCCACCGATGGTGCTGATCGCCTATGGCTTGCTGGGTCTGCCCCTGGCGGCGGCAACCTTGCCTTTGTATGTCCATATCCCGAATTATTACGCCGTGGATCTGGGGCTGGGACTGGCTGCGGTTGGCGGCATAATGTTCCTGATGCGATTGTGGGATGTGGTGACAGACCCCCTGGTGGGTGTGTTGTCGGATCGCATTGTGGGGCGGTATGGCCGTCGTCGTCTTTGGGTCGGATTGGGCATTCCGGTCGCCATGGTGGGGGGCTGGATGATTTTTCGCCCTCCTGTCGGGGCGGATATCCTGTATCTGGGGATCGCCGGGTTGATCCTGCATCTGGGCTGGACCATGGTCATATTGCCCTATCAGGCCTGGGGGGCGGAACTCAGCCGGGACTATAACACCCGCAACCGCATCGCTGCCGCGCGGGAAATGTTTGTGATTGCCGGTACTTTGGTTGCAGGCGGGCTGGTTGCGCTTGCGGCAACCCCGGCGGATCGGGGACATGCCCTGGGTCTGGTTGGCGTGTTCCTGGCGATCGGCTTGCCGCTGGCCGTGCTGCCGCTGTTCTGGAAAGTGCCAGACCCCGTGATTGTCGGGCCCGTGAAAACCGTTTCATGGCGGCAGGGCCTGTCTGTCATGACGGGCAACAGGCCGTTTCGCAGGCTGCTGTTGGCCTGGGTCCTGAATGGGATCGCCAATGCATTGCCCGCGACACTGTTTTTACTGTTCGTTGAAAACATTGTCGGCGCGCCCCAGCAATCCGGTTTGTATCTTTTGACGTATTTCCTAGTAGCCGTTGTCGGCATGCCGATCTGGCTGAAGGTTGCGCGAAAATATGGCAAGCACCGGACCTGGTGTATTGCCATGATCTGGGCCTGTGGCTGGTTTGCCCTGGCACCTTTGATCGGGCTGGGGGACGGTGCGCTGTATCTGGCGCTGTGTATCGGGACGGGTTTTGCCCTGGGGGCGGATCTGGCCTTGCCGCCATCGATGCAGGCCGATGTGGTGGATGTTGATACTGCTGCCCTGGCAAAGGCTGGTGGTGGCGCGGCCCGCACGGGCGTGTATTTCGCCCTGTGGGGCATGGCGACGAAACTGTCGCTGGCCCTGGCGGTGGGTATCGCATTCCCCTTGCTGGACTGGGCAGGGTTTCAGGCCAACAGCCTGGACACCAGTGGGGAGACGGCGTTGGTTCTGTTGTATGGGTTCGTGCCGATCCTGTTCAAAGCAGCGGCGATTGCGGTGATGTGGCATTTCCCACTGAGCCTGAAGGATCAGGAAGCGCTGAAGGCGCGGATAGAGGGTGGTGGGTGATATGAAACGGTTTATGACGGGCGCGCTGCTTCTGGCGCTGACACTGTTAATGGGATGCAGCACAATGAAAATCACAGACTTTGAGGGCAAGACACCGAAATTCATCCTGGAAGATTATTTCGAGGGCAAGACCGAAGCGTCTGGAATTTTCTATGATCGCTTCGGTGACATCCGCAGGCAATTTGTCGTATCGATCACAGGCAAGGTTGAAGGCGAAAAATTGTATTTGCAGGAAGATTTCGTTTATGACGATGGCGAAACCGAACAGCGCAATTGGACTCTGACCCGCACCGGGCCAACGACCTATGAAGGGACGGCAGCGGGTGTTGTCGGAATTGCAAAGGGGCAGATCGCCGGGAATGCGTTCCAGTGGACCTATACCTATGATCTGAAAATGAAAGATCGTACGCTGCGCGTCACTTTTGATGACTGGATGTTCCTACAGCCCAACGGGGTGGTCATGAACCGCGCAACCGTTTCCAAATGGGGCATAGAGCTTGGCACCGTTGTCATATCGTTCAGCCGGATCGATGCAAAGACCCCCAAATCTGTATCAATGACCAACGCCGCTGAATAGGGTCAGGCGCGGATCATCGCCTGTATCCGCCGAATGATCCAACCGATTACGGGCAGTTTCGCATACAGTTGTGCGCCGCTGTCCCAATGATCGTAATGGGCCTTAACACGGCCGTCTTCGGCGATGTGAATTTCGCTCATCCCTTCAAACTGCCACATATCCTTTCGCCCTTTCGGGATGCAGGAAAAGGACCAGCGGATATAGCCTGCCCGGTCAGAAGCGGTAATATCATGCACCGCGAAGCTGGGGGCGTCGGACCGTTCAAGCATGTCTTCCAGAATGGCTGCCAAAGCGGGCTTACCGCGCACATCATTGAACGGGTCGGTGAAGTGGATATCCTCTGTCGCCAGGGCCAGCAAGGCAGGCAACCCGCCAGGCATGGGTGCTGAAAAGGCCGCCGCCCAGCGCTGGGTGACCGTGTGCAGGTCTTGCGATTGCGTCATTGTCCCGTCGCCTTTCGGATCAGGGAAAAATACCATTTCGCGGGTAACAGCTGCAAGAATTTCAATTGCCAGACAAAACGGCGGGGGAAGGATATCTCAAACCGGTCGCTCATCAATCCCGCCCAGATCCGGCTGGCGGCATCCTCTGGCTCCATCAGATAGGGCATGGGAAAATCATTCTTGTCAGTCAGTGGGGTGCGCACAAATCCAGGACAGATCACCTGGACTTTCACGCCTTTGGGATCGATCTCACAGGCCAGGGATTCTGCCAGGGCGATGGTGCCAGCCTTGCTGGCGCAATAGGCTCCGGCGCGGGGCAATCCACGGAATCCGGCAACGCTGGCCGTCAGGGCGATTTGACCAGCACCCCGGGGCAGAAACCGCTTCAGCAACGGGTCCAGCCCATTGGCCATCCCGGTCATGTTCAGGGCATAGATTTTCGCAACTTCCTGGGCGTCAAAGGCGCTGGCGGGCATATCCGCATGGGTTCCCGCATTCAGAACGGCAATCGTAATGGGCCCGTGATCGTGCTCAATCGCCTCAACAACAGCGGTCGTCGCCGCCAGGTCCAGAACATCCAGGGGATAGGCAAAAATATGGTCTGGATTTTCATCCGCCAAGGCCGTCAGTTTATCTTCAGACCGGGCGCTGATGGCTACTTTCCATCCCTGATTGGCAGCATGGCGCGCCAGATGGGCACCAATCCCCATGCTGGCCCCGGTGATCCAGATCAGTCCTGGTTGCCTGTTTCTCATACTGCTCCTTCCCGGCGCGCTGATGCGTACGCGTACATTGTATGCGCCGATAGTGTACCGATTCAGGCTTTAAGGTTCAAACGAGCTGATAATCAAATTCATCCCCTTTGAAGGGGAAGCTCAACTTGGTCCACTGGCTTTTTCGATCATACCATAGGTTCAATTCGATATCGCCGTTGACGGAAAACCCCTGGGCTTCTACCGGACCAGCAGCGGTCGTGATCGTTTGCCACCCTTTTGGCTGGACGGTAACCGCCATGACCCGACCTTTCTGGGTATCCAGCAATCGGCTGCAGTGAACGGTCTGTTCATTCCAATAGGTGGTGGGTAAAATGCCCAGATCATCAATTTCATAATCTTCGTCATGATCCCGCGTCACCCGAATGACGGACTGATCCCGAACGGCCTGCACTACATAGGGGGTGCCGTCATCATCTGTCTTGGACGCAAAGGATTTAAACGATCCGTCTTCCCAGATTTCAATGTTCTGATGGCGATAGCGATACAGGACAACCGGTCCTAACCCGACCTCCAACAAAATATCGATCTTGGCTGTCGTGCGGGTGCCGTCCTGTTGCAGGTCGATCTTGTGATGACCGATTGCGGACCCGTTTCGGAAGACATCGAAATCAAGCTCCCCATCCCGCGGGCTGAACTTGACCTCAGACAGGCTGGCCCGGGAGAAACTGGAAAATGGTGCCATCAGCGCAAGGCTGGCTGCACCCATAATCACATGGCGGCGGGTTTGATGCATTTTAACAGCCCTTTTATTTGGTTTTACCCTACGAACTGTACGGTTGATGGGGGTTTTTGGATCAGATTGCAGGATAGAATTCGATGTTGGTCATAGATATTTCACCATCGCGTCATGGTGTCTAAATTCTGTTTTGGCATATTGCGCACAGTGCCCAGTCGTCGTTTCATGCGATCTGTCATGGGCTGCATCTTACCCAATCTTCATTGATAAGGAATTGATCTGCTATGACGCTGACCCGTGAACAGGCGATGGAATTCGCTGAAGACAAGCCCAGCAACCCGTCAGACAACGAAACCTTTGGCGGTATCAGCCAGCGGCGCTATTCCCGACGGGGTGTCCTGAAAGGGGCCCTGATGACCGGCACTGCGCTTGCAATTGCAGGCCTGTCCCGGCCAGGCCAGGCGTCGATGGATGCACGCTTTGCCTTTGATGAAATCAGCCATGGCGTCGATGAGACGCACCATGTCGCCCCCGGCTATGATGCCGACATCCTGCTGCGCTGGGGCGATGCCCTGTTCCCCGATTCGCCAGACTTTGACCCCGCCAATCAGACAGAAGCCTCTCAGTTGCGCCAATTTGGCTATAACAATGATTTCATCGGCATGATCCCATTAAGTGCGGATCGTGCGGCCCTGTGTATCAATCATGAATACACCAATGAAGAATTGATGTTTCCGGGCCTTGGCAATCAGGAAAAGAAGGACTTTGCCGATATGTCCCCCGCCCTGGTCGGCGTGGAAATGGCCGCCCATGGCGGCACAATCGTTGAAATAGCGCGCGGTTCCAATGGGAAATGGGCGGTTGATCGAAATGGCGCGCTGAACCGGCGCATTACGGCCAGCACGCCGATGCGCCTGTCCGGTCCGGCTGCGGGCCATGCCAGGATGCAGACGCAGGCCGATCCCAATGGCACGACCGTTCTGGGCACGATCAACAATTGCGCCGGTGGGATTACGCCCTGGGGCACCTATCTGATGGCGGAAGAGAATTTCAACGGCTATTTCTGGGGCAAGGATGCCCTGGACGCGCATCCAGAAGCAGCCGCGCTGAAGCGGTATGGTGCGCCGGGGCAATGGTATTCCTGGGGCAAATATGACACCCGCTTTGATATCGCCAAAGAGCCCAATGAGGTAAACCGTTTCGGTTGGGTGGTTGAGGTGGATATCATGGACCCGACCTCGACGCCGGTAAAGCGCACCGCGCTGGGTCGCTTCAAGCATGAAGGGGCCGAAACCATCGTCAACAAGGATGGCCGTCTGGTTGTCTATATGGGCGATGATCAGCGCTTTGATTACCTGTACAAATTTGTCACCAAGGGCACGGTCAATATGCAAGACCGCAGCGCCAATAAAGACTTGCTGGACGATGGGACCCTGTATGTCGCGAAATTTGACGATCAGGGCGATGTGACTTGGTTGCCGCTGATCCATGACCAGGGGCCCCTGACGGCAGAAAATGGGTTCCGGGATCAGGGGGATGTTCTGATCTCCACCCGTCTGGCAGCAGATGCCCTGGGCGTGACCAAGATGGACCGGCCCGAAGATGTTCAGGCCAATCCGAAGACCGGCCATGTCTATGTCATGCTGACGAATAATTCCAAACGCGAGGCCGATCAGGTGGATGGCCCGAACCCGCGTGCAGAAAACAGCTTTGGTCAGATCGTGGAGCTGACACCGCCAGATATGGACCATGCCGCGACAACCGCGAAATGGTCCCTGTTGGTCGTCTGTGGTGACCCGGCACAGCCGGATGTGAAGGCCCAGTGGAATTCACAGACCACAGAAAATGGCTGGTTCGCGTCCCCGGATAATTGTGTCGTGGACCCGGATGGCCGTTTGTGGATTTCGACCGATCAGGGCAGCGGTTGGTCGAAATCCGGCACGGCTGATGGAATCTGGGCACTGGAAACCGAGGGCGCCTTGCGGGGTATGGGCAAAATGTTCTTCCGCGTGCCAATTGGTGCGGAAATGTGCGGCCCCTGCTTCAGTGAAGATGGTGCAACGCTCTTCGTCGCGGTCCAGCATCCAGCATCCGACGGTGTGAAGAACTATACCGGGTTTGAACGGGAATCGACTTTCGAAGACCCGGCCACGCGCTGGCCCGACTTCAAAGACGGCATGCCCCCGCGCCCGTCTGTCGTGATGATCACAAAACAGGGCGGCGGCAAGATCGGCGTCTGAGGATTGACATGCCAGTCCTGTGATTTTCCGGTCATTTAATGAAAAATGAGCCACCGCATGTCACGTATGGCATGCGGTGGTTGGGTTATTAAAGGCTTGGTCGTGGGGCCAATGATGCCCGCAAGCGAGACCTTCAGCTTGAAGCGAAATCCCATATCACCGTCCAGAAATGGATTGATGGCGGTGGGTTGAAGGACACAGCGATGTCGCTGGACAGCATCCTGGCAATCCATAGCCGTTTCTGTGACCTGCTACCTCCTGACATGCTTTGGGTTGAAGATCCTGATACTGGCAAGAAATACCCCCTTGTGCCCGGAGAGCTGCGCCAGCGCGATGTAAAAGTTGGCAAGCATGTCGGAGTCAGTCCCGGTGCTGTGCCCAGATTCCTGACTCGTTTTGAAATGGCCTATGCGAAACTAGGCAAGGTGGATGCGATTCTGGCCGCTGCCGCCGCTCATCATCGTTTGCTTTGGATTCACCCGTTTATGGATAGTAATGGTCGTGTTGCAAGGCTCATGACTCATGCCATGCTGCTTGATGCCCTGGATACGGGCTCTGTTTGGTCGGTGTCCCGTGGGCTTGCCCATAACGAAGCCAAGTACAAAGCCCGACTGGCGGCTTGTGATCTTGACCGTCGCAACGATCTGGATGGTCGTGGTACGCTCAGTGAAGAAGAACTGGCGAAATTCACCCATTTCTTTTTGGAAATCTGTCTGGACCAGGTCCGCTTCATGCGCGACCTCGTCGAGCCTAACAAGTTACGCGCGCGCATCCTGATATGGGTTGAGGAAGAGATTAGAACGGACGCCCTGCCGCCAAAGGCAGGTGCGGTCCTTGAGGCCATTCTTTACAGAGGTGAACTCCCCCGGCGCGATGTTCCGAAGCTTTTAGGCATGACAGACCGGCACGCGCGGAGGATTACATCCGCCCTCTTGAAAGCAGAAGTTCTTACCTCTGATAATGACCGCGCGCCACTGCGACTTGCTTTCCCCGCACGTCTTGCCGCGCGTTGGATGCCTGGACTGTTTCCTGAACAGCCAGGAGCATGATCAAGATCGATACTCTAAAGACTGCCAAGTCGCAGGGTTGGGTCGGCGCGCAGGCGGTCTCTTAGCAAGTCTGCCGCCACCCGCAGCTTTGCAGAGGTGCGGTGTCCCTCCCCATGCAGGATATGGATGGGCAGGCCGGGGGCGGCAACATCCTCCAGCACGGGGACAACCACACCGGATTCCAGGGCTGGGGCGATCTGATAGGAGAGTAACCGTCCGATGCCTTTTCCGGCACGGACCACATCCAGGACGGCCTGATTATCATTGACGGTCAATCGAGGTGATACCCGGACGGCAAGACGATCCCCGTCTTTCTGAAACAGCCAGCTTGCGGCATTTTCCGTGTTGCCGGCCTGAATGATGTGATGATGTGTCAGGTCTGATGGCACTGTCGGGGTGCCGTGCCGGGCCAGATAGTCTGGCGCGGCAAAGACAATCGGTCGTACCGCCCCGACCCGAATGGCGCTGAGGGAGGAGTCTTCCGGCACACCGATCCGAATGGCGATATCCAGGCCTTCTTCCGCCAGATTGACAACCCGGTCCAGCAGCAAGGCGTGCACGCGCATTTCCGGATACAGATCCAGCATTTCCGTAAGAATGGGGGTGATATAGTACCGCCCAAAAAGTACTGGCGCGGTGATGCGCAACACGCCACGGGGTCTGCCATGGCTGCCGGTGACGGAGGCTTCGGCGTCGCGCAGCTCAGACAGGACGCGGCGGGCATCACTCAAAAACCGTTCGCCGGATTCACTCAAACGAACCTGCCGCGTGGTGCGCAGGAACAGGGTCACACCCAGCCGTGCTTCCAATTGTGCAATGATGCGTGTCACCGCAGGCGGGGATTGCCCCAGTCTTTGTGCAGCCCCGTTGAAGGCGCCCGATTCAGCCACCGCGATAAAGGTTTCGAGGGCCTGGAACCTGTCCATCTATTATTCCAATAAACTGAATTAATAAGTCCAATAATATGAATTAATTTCGCTCACAACAATGGTTATCTTCTGTGCAACAGAAATCGAAACAGAAGGATCTGATCATGAGCGACCATTATGCAAAGCTTACCTTTACCCCGGCGGTTCAGGCAGAACAGGTCCGCCACGGCAGCCGGTCTGCCTATGCCAATCGTGGCACAAGAGAGTCTGAGCCGGACGTTTTTGATGCCGATGCCACGGCCTTCATTCAGGCACGCGACAGTTTTTACATGGCCAGCGTGTCTGAAACCGGCTGGCCCTATGTCCAGCATCGCGGTGGGCCTGTTGGTTTCTTAAAGGTGCTATCGCCAACGACCATGGGCTTTGCTGATTTTCGGGGCAATCGACAGTATATCAGTGCCGGAAATCTGAAGCAGGATGACCGTGTCAGTTTGATCCTGGTGGATTATCCAAGACGGGCACGATTGAAAATAATGGGCCATGTGCGCGTGACCGAAGATCCACAGATCCTGGCGTCACTTTCTATGCCGGACTATAAGGCCAAGGTTGAACAGGCCTTTGTGATTGATCTTGCCGCCCTGGAATGGAACTGCCCGCAACATATCACACCGCGCTTTACCGAAGCGGAAATCCAGCAGGCGGTCGCGCCCTTGCACTCCCGAATCGTAGAGCTGGAGGCGGAACTGGCACGGCGGGGATGATTATTCCGCCGCGCTGCGGGTGGTCAGCATGGTCGGGCTGGGCAGGTAATCTTCGATAGTGACCGGGTCCACCTGGCTGGGGTCCAGGAATTCATCCGCATAGGTTTTCCAGACACCAGAGCGCAGGAACAGGTCGAACAGATCCGCATCAATGTGCTGGTCCTTGCACATGAATTTCATGATTTTCAGCGACTCGCTGACCGTCTTGGCCTTTTTATAGGGGCGGTCGGCGGCGGTCAGGGCCTCAAAGATATCGGCAATTGCCATGATGCGCGCGGGGATCGACATATCTGCCTTGGTTAATCCTTTTGGATAACCGGTCCCGTCCATCTTTTCATGGTGACCGCCCGCATATTCCGGGACCCGCCGCATCTTTTTCGGGAAGGGCAATTGTTCCAGCATCTTGATGGTCACGACGATATGGTCGTTGATCTTTTCGCGCTCTTCCGCTGTCAGGGTTCCACGTCGGATCGACAGGTTGGTCAATTCGCCCAGGTTATAATTGCCCGTCTTGTGTTCCGGCAGGTCCCCGATCAGGGGTTCTTGGGCCGGGGCAGGCGGTGGCGGGTTCTTTGCAACCAACATGGCCTCTGGCGGGCTCAACCCAATGCCCTTGTCGAAATAGCGAGTCCAGCTTCGTTGCCCAATCTCTTTCAGGCGCTCAATATCGGCATCGTCCATGAACTCCCCGCCAACATTCGCATTGGCGACGAACGCATATTCTTCCTGCAGCTTATCCACCGCGAATTGAAAGTCCCGATCACAGGTATCGGGGTCTTCCCCGGCAAGCTTCCGCTTCAGGCATTCAATTTCCGCATCCCGGTGCATCACCTCAAATCGGGTGCGAACCTCATGAATGCGGTTATAGATCGTCTCCAGCTTGGACGCCTTATCGACGACATATTCCGGTGTCGTGACCTTCCCGCAATCGTGCAGCCAGGCCGCGATGTGCAATTCGTACCATTCGTCTTCGTCCAGGTCGAAACCGGCGAAAATGCCTTCTTCGGATTCGCAGGCCGCTTTTGCCAGCAGCTTAGTGATTTCCGGCACGCGCTGACAATGGCCGCCGGTATAGGGCGACTTGTCATCGATCGAGGCTGCGATCATCTCGATCAAGGAATTCCACAGCGCCCGTTGCTGCTGGATCAGCATCTGATTTTCCAGCGCCACAGCCGCCTGGCTGGTCAATGCCTCGATCATCGGCTGAAGCGAGGTTTCAAAGGCGATGGTGTTGCTGGTCTGGTCCCGCGCATTGATCAATTGCAGCACGCCAATGACTTCGCGCTGGGTATTGATCATCGGGACGGTCAGAAAGGATTTTGACCGATAGCCCGTTGTCTCATCAAATTTCTTGGTGCCGGAAAAGTCGTATTCCTGAGCCTCATAGGCATCCACGATATTGCTGGCCACGGCCTGATGATACACGGCTGACGCCACATTGTTCATATTCTTGGACGAATCAGACCGATACAGTGGCACTGGAGGGAAGGGGATTTTCTTTCCCGTTGTGCCGCCCATGGAAATATTCAGCGTGTCATTGCGCATAATCTGGAACGACAGGCCGGTTTCATCGTCGGTCACCAGATACAGGGTTCCGCCATCGGCGTTATAGATATTCTTGGCTTCCAGCAGGATCATTTCCATCAGGCGGTCATGATCTTTTTCCGACGACAGCGCGATCCCAAGCTCCACCAGACGATGGATCATCTTTTCGCCCGCGCGGCGTCCAAACCGGTCTTCGCGCCGGTTGTCCTCTGTCAGCTGACTGTTAATGTCTGAATCTTGTTCCATGGGAACGTGTTTTAACCCATACCGGTTCCGGTTGCTATTTATGATTAACAACCTTGTGATGATCTGAATAACGAATGCAGTTTATCACAGCATCACGACTTGTATATCGCAACCTCGGAAATCATTCTCAGGCGTTATTTGCTGGTCGCGATATAGACGCCATCCCAATTTTCTGGCGGGGGATTTTGGCGGTATTCGTCGATGCGTTCCTGATAAATTGCGTAAAATCCGTCCATCCGACCCGCCAACTTTCCGGTCAGCGCTTTCAGAAGGCCTTCCGCCTGATCCCATTCCTGCGCGCGAAAGGCGGAAAGCAGGTCTTCATGGTGGCGGGCATGGTCCAGAAATTCCTGGGACTGTCTAAGATCGCTGCGCCCGATGCAGGTTGCGATTGTCACAGCCTCGGACTTGCCCTTCACTGCGATTCGATCCAGTTCCAGTGTTGCGAAATCATCCGCAACGGCATGCCATGTGTCAGTGCCCAGGACAATGCCTACCCCATAGCTCTTTGACTGGCCCTCCAAACGCGACGCCAGATTCACGGCATCCCCCAAAACTGAATAGTCAAAGCGCTGGGCTGATCCCATATTCCCAACTACGCAATCGCCTGTATTGACCCCAATGCCAATATTCAGTGGCAGGAAGGGGTCACCCGCCGCCTGTGCTTCCGCCTCCCGCGCATTGTTTAATGTTTCCAGGGCCTCGAACATCGACAAGGCGGCTTCGCAGGCGTTTTTGGGGTGATTCGGGACGTCCAGCGGCGCATTCCAGAAGGCCATGATACAATCGCCCATATATTTGTCGATTGTCCCCCGGCGATCCAGAATACAATCCGTCAAGGGTGTCAGGAAACGATTGATCAGCAGGGTCAGCCCCTGGGGATTGCCCTTAAAGCTTTCCGAAATCGTGGTGAATCCGCGAACATCGCAAAACAGGAAGGTCAGTGTCTTTGTCTCGCCCCCCAGTTTCAGGCGTTCAGGCTGGTCTGCTAGTTGCTGTACCAGATCCGGGGAGAGATAATGCGCGAAAGCACCGCGAATCTGGCGGCGCTGAGATTCTTCCCGAACGAACAGTATTACGGTTCCTGTCAGATAGATTGCCAGCGTCGCGCCGCTGGGGAAAACGGGGTCGAACAGTTGCAGATGCTGGGTGAACATCATCCAGGCGAAACCAAAGGCCCCGATGACGCAGACCCCGCCAAACAGCGCGGATCTGGCGGCCCCCAATCGCGGCATTGCGGCGATTAACAGCAGGCCCAGAATCAGGATAAAGCCCAGCTCAAAATAGAATGCTGTCCCGGGTCTTTCCAAAAAATGATCGCTGATGATCTGTTCGGCGATTTCAGCATGGATCTCCACCCCTGGATATTGCGAGGCCAAGGCGGTTGCGCGCAAATCCAGCAGGCCCGCTGCTGTCGCACCGACAAATACGATTGCCCCCTGGACAAGCGCCGGATCAAAGGTGCCGTTCAATACGGATTGTGCTGAGATGAACCGATCTTGCTGGTGGCCACTGGAATGCAGCCAGATTCGGCCAAAAGGATCTGTTGGAATGGTCTTTGCCCCAATCTGGATATTGGCCAGACCGTTCACATTGCCCTGTTCCAACAGGGATGCGGTGCTGTCAGTTCCCGCCGCCCGCACGATCATGGTTTTAACCCCCTGGACCGTGCGAAAGGCTTCTGCGACCAGGGATGGATATAACAGCGTGTCCCCCCCATTCTTGGGATCCAACTGGAAAATCACCGGCACGCGGCGAACCAGACCATCCTGTTCCAGGCGCATGCTGAAGCTGCCATTGCCAGACGCGGCTTTCTCAAAAATCGGCAGATTGGTGACGGCGCCCGTATAAACGGGTTTCAGGAAGCGTCGCACATCGCCCGCATTCAGGCCCTTGGTCGCAAAGGTTCCATCAAAATCCGGTATGCGGGGCAGGCGCTCGTCCTGGCTGAGCACGAATCCCAGAACCACGGGGTTCAATGCCTCCAGATATTGGGCAAAGGCCGCATCGAAGTCTGGCAGGTTCTTAATCTGCTCCATCAGGTCTTCGGCCCCTTCAAGAACAGACCATTCCTTAACGGCATTGGGGGGAGAAATGCGGTCCGGTTCCGAAAACACAATATCAAAGGCGACCACCGCCGCACCGGCCTGGCGCAGGTTCAGAACCATCTGGGCAATTGTCAGGCGCGACCAGGGCCATTGACCCTGGGCGGCCAGGCTATCCTCGTCAATATCGATAATCCGGACGGGAATATCGGCGTTTGGATTGTAATCTCTAGGATAGGCGCGCATCAATTCGTCAAATACCGCGAATTGCAGCCCCTCCAGCCAATTGGGCTCTGACGCACGCACAAAAAGGGCGCTGATCAACAGCAGAAGCGGCGCCCAGAAATGTGCTTTTTTCCCAAACCAGATCATGGCCGACATTTAGATCAGAAAAGAGTGATTATGGTACAAAATCACATGCCAGTGCTGAGCGTTGCGCTGCCTGTTCCGGTTCCGCCATTATGGCTGACCGAAAGTTCCAGTGAATTCGTTCCGGTAAATGTAACGCCGCCGGTGCAACTGCTGCAGGTTCCGGTATTGTTGTTGGATCCGATGGCGAAGCTGGAGGTCAAGTCGTTCACGGACACACCGCTTCCGGAATTCAGGATAACGGTCCCAATATTTGTCGACCCCTGTGTCAGGTTGCCTGTCTGAATATCCACGGTGCGGGCCGAAAAATTGACATTGGTGTTGAAGCTGCCGATTATCGCGCCGGTCAGGTCCCCTGACCCGCTGACGCTGCTTTCCCCGGAAAATGCCGCAGCGATATCGGCATAGGTGAAACCCCGACTGTTGCTGGCCAGATCATTTGTATTGGCGACATCCTGAGACTGGCTTGTACTGGTGGTGGTGGTGCTGATCGTGTTCACCTGTTTGAAGGAGGTGTCATTCGATACATTGGATTGGGCCTGGGCATTCTCGGTACCGCCGCTTTCCGTGTTGGTATCCGGGGAATTGGATTGATCACCAGATGAGTCATTGCCGCTGTCGGCGTTTGAACTCTGATTGTTTCCCCGCGCCGATAGACCGGTGCTGATCTGTTGCAGGGCGCTGGGTGGGGCAATAAAAAACACAGGTGTCTGCCCTGGCGTTGCCAGAACGGCACCGCCCGGACGATTCAGGTCCACAGATCCATTGGGCGTGGAAAAGGTGAACGACCCGATCGGCGCGCCGGTCTGGGTCAGCGGCCCAGGTCCAGACAGGGCTGCGAAGACCACCGGCTGTGGATTACCAGATGGATCTTGGATACCTTGATTCTGTTGTTCCATCTCCTGCGGGAAAATTTCAGTTGCTTGTTCTACGGTCAGGATGGCCACATCGCCAAGGGTCCCGCGAATCCCAATGGTGCCGACCGGCAATTTGATCGTCATGTTCTGGGGATTGCCAGACGATACCTTCCCTGTCACGAACCGCATCACCCCCTTGGTCATATTGGCGGCAAGCGAGCCCTGTCCTGTCGCGGGGTCGTAGACAAAGGTATCGATGGAAATTTCACTTTCCGGACCGATGGTGAAGACGGTTTCATCCAACAGCATGATCTGCATGCCAGATTCCGGCCCTGATGTGACGGCATCGTTCAGGAAGATCGGCTCGCCACTGTCGATTTGCCGTCCGACCGCATCGACGCGCGCAACACTGACCTGACCTTGCACGGCCGCGGAAACACCGGCCTGCACCAGGTCTTGCGAAACGGCTGGACCGAAGGGCAGCAGGACCAGCGCGGCAACAGCGCAAATCTGTGAGGTAAGAGGGCGTGTCGCATATGTCATCGGGCCGATCCCTTCGTCAAAAATCAAAGCTGCGCGACAGCAGAAGCTGGATGCGCTTATTTTCAGTCTGGTAGTTTGTGATATTGGAGCGCTGGTAGCGATATTCCCCGGTCAGAGAGATTGTCGTCTCTTCGGCAAAAGACAGGAATTCCGCGTTTTGTGCGCGCTGTTCCTGTATCCAGTCCGACCCGATCAATTCTGATAGGGGCATCCCATAGGTCATGCGAACACGAAAGGGCTGTTCCAGGCGGTGAACCCCGTTTTGCACCAAGGGGTCCGGGTGTTTGTACTGTCTTGTGCCCAGCATCACGCTACTGACCAGAAATTTCCCGTTTTCGAGGATCCAGGTATGGTTCGCCTCAACATTTTGATAGGAGTATGAGAAGGTCTTCGCCCCATTGTTTCCACTATCGGCGGCACCGCTCTTATATTGAGATTGCGCGACCAGAGAGACATAGTGATCCGGGAATAAAAGCGTTCCAACCCCCAGCTCCACATCTGATTTCTTGCCGCTGCGCAGGGTTAAGGTCTGGAAATCAGGTGTGTTGTGATAGTTTTCATCCTGACCGGAGACCAGAAACCAGGTGTCCAGCAGGGCGGCGTCCGGGTCGGGCAGACGGATCTTGTGGTCCAGCCGCAATTCCGCGCCTTTTGAGGTATAAAACTTGTTCCAGCCGATGCGCATGTTGGACAGGAAAACCCGAGGGGCGATGGTGATGCTGGGATAGCGCCAGCGGAATCCCAGATCCGTATTCAGGGCATGAATATCCAGCTTGTTCTGTTCGGACAGCGTATCCCCATACAGATCAACGCCGCCAAAGAATTCATGCTGGTTCTGAAGGCCCGGATCATGGGTGAAGTCGTATCCCAATATTGTCAGCAACCCGATATCGCCGTTTGGGCGATCCCGCTCCAGGGCAATCGGACTGCGCGCACCAAAGGCCAACAGACTTTCCGAAACGGGTGCTGCATTTCGATTGGTATCGGCGTAAACGCCAACACTGACCCGGACTGATTGTTTGGTTGCCTGTTGTTGCTGTTGAATGTCGGAAAGGTATGTATTGACCTGCTGGCGCACATCGTCCGGCAGGTCTGCTTCGGCGACAGTTTGAAATTCGCGTTCTGCGCCGGCCAGATTGTCCAGACGATACAAAATAATGGCATATAACAGGCGAACATTCAGCGCCTCAGGGGCGATCAGCAAAACCCGCTCCAGCGTGGCCAGCGCCCCCTTCACATTGCCGTCCTGAATCTGTGTCCGCGCGTAACAGACATTCAAGGCGGTGTCGTCTGGATTGGACAGGACATCTGCAAAGGTGACCGGCGGGCAATTCGGGTCATTCATCGCTGTAATGGCGGCGCTGGTCGCCTGCCTGATGTCATTTAAGGCCGGCGTGCCTTGCTGAGCCTGATCAATTTGCTGGTCCAGAGAGTTCTGCGCGACCTGCTGGGCACCAACGCCCCCTGCAGGAAAAATCCACACAACAGTGGTTAGAAGAATCGAAAGAATAAAAGAATGCTTTTGGTCCATTTCACAGACTTCCTCATTCGAATTATTTTCAGCTTATAACGCTCCCGCCAACGAACCATGACTGTCAAATTAATGACGAAACATTAGCACAAATGCATGTTTCTTGCGCAACAAAATCACCGTTAACCAATAACTGCCAAAAAGTTACGGGTTATTGTTGCCGGTATGCAACGAAAATGCTGCTCAACCGGGGTTTTTGCGGGCCGGTGGGTCAGATAATTACCCGTTACGCGCCCCTACAGCAGGTTGATTCGCATATTCTCCCGGGCGATGATCGCGCCGGACCAGGTTTCGCGCGCCTTGATTTCCAAGGCTTCCATAAAGGCATCATCATGGGTGGGATCGTGATGGAAAATTGCCAGCATGCGAACATTCGCGGCACGGCATAACCGAATGCCTTCTTCCCATGTGGAATGTCCCCAGCCCACCTTTTCCGGAAATTCCTGTTCCGTATAGGTACTGTCATAGATCACCAGATCCGCCCCTTCGATCAGGGCCAGGACATTTTCATCCGGCTTGCCGGGTACATGTTCCGTGTCGGTCACATAACACATCGCCTTACCGCGATGTTCAATGCGATAGCCGGTTGCGCCATTGGGGTGGTTCAGGGGCATGGTTTTTACACGGACATTTTCTGATAAATCGAAGACATCGCCTGCCTTGAAATCCGAAAAGGTCAACTTGCCGCGCATCGCTTCCAGGGGGACAGGAAAAAACGGTTGCGCCATTTGACCAGACAGAACCTTGCGAATGCCGCCCTGATCTTCTTCAACATGCCCGGCCATGATTTCAAAAGACCGGTCCGGCAGAAAGGCGGGCGTGAAAAAGGGGAAGCCATTGATATGGTCCCAATGGGTATGAGACAGCATCAGATGGGCGTGCTTCACATCTTTCTTCAGCATCCATTGACCCAGCGAACGGATACCCGTTCCCGCATCGAATATGATGTGTTCGCCCCCGGCAGAGACCTCAACGCAACTGGTGTTGCCGCCAAATCCGATATGGCGCGGTGACGGACAGGCAATGGACCCGCGCACCCCCCAGAACTTTACCTTAAACGCCATTGATCATACCTCTCCGTTCCCCCACTAAGTAGCCTGAACTGGTTTCAAAATCAGCATAAAGCCTCATTTAATTAAAAAGTATATATAATTTTACATAAACCACACTGTTGCTAGGTCTTTAGGGGTGAAGTCTGAGCGATATCCTCTCATTCTGCTTCTGGTTTTCCACGATGGGATTTTTGGCGACATCCAGGTTTGGAACTTTGGGTTGGGTGTCGGCATATCCGGTCGCTGTCAGCCATTTCGGTTCAACACCCAGATCAATCAATTCACGGACAATGCGGGCCGCCTGACTGGCGGAAAGCTCCCAATTGGTGGGATAGATGGACCCTGACGGCGGGGTCCTGTTGGACGTATGGCCTTCTACATCGACCTTAAAGATATCATAGGGGGGTTGGCCCAATTGTTCCCGAATGGCCTCCAGAACCGGGATTGCGCCATCGTCTAATTCTGTCGTGCCATCCTTGAAAAACGACCCGCTGGAGAAATCTATGACCACCCCCTGATTGTCAAAACCAACACTGATCGCATTGGGTGGAAACGGGCTGACTTCTGCCAGTTCAACATTCAACGAGGCTTCCAGATCGAATAAGGGGGTGTCGCCCCCGCCCGCACCGATCTTATCAGCGATCCCGGCCTTCACCTCATCAAACATGGGAAGATCGACTTTCGAGAAGGAAACCAGCATCACAAAAAACGCCATAAGCAGGGTGATGGCGTCGGCATAGGTGACCAGCCAGTCTTCGACCTCATCGGGCGCTTCCCCGGCGGGAGGTTTGCGTTTTTTAGCCATATTACCCCGCCCTCACCTTGTTATTTCGCCTGTTTGTCGATGTCGAAACGTATGTTGGGGTCCAGGAAACTATTCATTCGATCTGCAATATATCTTGGCGAGCGGCGTTCGGCGAGCATGACGAGGCCTTCTGTAATCAATTCGTGTCGAAAGCGTTGTATCTGTTGGCGCTGGGTCAATTTGGATGCGGCGGGAATCAGGATCAAACGGGCAAACAACACGCCATACAGGGTCGTGTTCAAGGCAACGGCCAGACCAATCCCCAGATCTTTTGGATCGGCCCCCAGGCTGGACAGCATGATGATCAAGCCAACCAATGTGCCGATCATGCCAAAGGCCGGTGCCGTCGCGCCCATGCCTTTCAGAATGTTGGCGGGAACCAGATTCCGTTCAAATGTCTTGTCGGCGGTGATTTCCAGGGTTTCGCGCAACTCTTCGCCGGTATAGCCACTGAGCAGGTTTTCGACACCGAAGCTCAGGAATTCATCCCCCTGCACCTTCTTGACCTCAGCCTCCAGGCCGATTAGCCCCTTCTGTTGCGCCAGATAGCCCCATTGGATTAAGCGCCCGACATCCTGATTCAGGATATTTCGCCCGGCCCGATAAACGGCAAACATGCTGAAAATACTGCGCAGGGCCAGCATGACATAGCGGTATTCCTGACCCAGAAAGGTCGCCGCAAGCGTGCCGCCGATAACCATGACAAAGCTGAATGGGTCAACGAATATCAGGTAATTGTTCGTCTGCGATACGATCGCAAAGATGAACAGCCCAAAGGCCAATAGAAAGGCTATTAGCGTATTAAGTGACATCAGCCGTGAACGCCCCCTGCAAAACCCTTTTAAAGCCCCATGATTTTCTGGGCTGTTTTGCCCGTGTTAATCATGTATCAGTATGCGCGATTCGGCCCCTGTCATCCGCAACTGAATGGGCGAGTATGGGTGACTTCGCGGTAAAAGCCAATAAATCTGCCCCATTTTTGATATCAGGAGCCTTTTGCCCGTGCGCCCCAGACGTAAAAGCACAAAAAGCCGTGTCGCTGCCCCGCCTGTTACTGTCACGATCGACAGCATCGGTGCGCGGGGCGACGGTGTGGCCCAGGGCCCATCGGGACCGCTGTTTATACCGGGCACGGCCCCGGGGGATACAGTTGTCGCGGTGCCCGGTGAAAAGCGCGGCGACGGCTGGGCGGCGAAGATGGTGGACCTTGTAACGCCCGGTCCGGATCGTGTTGATCCCGTCTGCCAGCATGCGGCTGACTGTGGCGGTTGTTCACTGCAACATCTGGAATTGGCTGCGATTGCGCGCATCAAGCGCGGCCATCTGGTGGAGGCCTTAAGCCGCCGTGGGATCAGTGAAGACCTGGTCGCACAGACTCGCGAAGTCCCACCCGGAACGCGGCGACGCCTGCGTTTGACAATCGTGCGTCCGGGCGGACGGGCGATGATCGGATTTAATGTCCGGGGCACAAGCCGCCTGATTGATATTCAGGAATGCCCGGTCGCGCGCCCGGAAATCGTCGCCCTGTTACCCGCCTTGCGGGATCTGGCTACGTCCATGAACAGTCTGGGCAAGGGTGGGGATATTCAGGTAACGCTCAGCGATACCGGGTTTGACCTGATGTTCATTCCGGCCCGCCCGTCCGATCCCGACCTTGCCGAACGGCAGCGGCTGGTCAGCTTTGCAGAGAAACATGACATTGCGCGCATCGCCTGGGAGTCTGATGGATTTGCAGAACCCGTTGCGGCCCGGCGGCCGGCCCGCCTGATCATCGCCGGCGTGCCGGTTGACCTGCCCATCGGGGCATTTTTACAGCCCAGCCGCGAAGGGGAGGCGGCGCTGGTCGATCTGGTGCGCGCCGGATTGCCAGCAGAAGCCAAGATCATCGCCGACCTGTATGCAGGATGCGGCAGCCTGTCCCTGCCACTGGCCGTGGCCGGGGCGAATGTCTTCGCCGCCGAAGGGGAATCCGCCCCCGTCGATGCGCTGCGGCGGGCGGCGGCGGGCCTGCGCGTCCAGGCGGAATGTCGGGACCTGGCAAAACATCCCCTGACGGAACAGGAACTGGCGCGTTACGATGCGGTTATTTTTGACCCGCCCCGTGCAGGCGCTGCCGCCCAGGCAGAGCGACTGGCCTGGAGCACTGTAAAGACAATCGTTGCGGTCTCCTGCAATCCCGCAACTCTGGCGCGGGATCTTGGCGTGCTGATGGAGGGCGGGTATGAGGTGCAGCAGGTCACCCCGGTCGATCAATTCACCTGGTCGTCGCATTTGGAAGCCGTCGCTGTTCTAACCCGATAGGGCATCATTTAGGCGGACATGCGGCCGCGTGATGCTCACAGAATAAAATACAACAGGACGGGCAGGGCGACGAAGCTCATCACGGTGGAGACGACCACCAGGCCCGCCACTTCGGCCGGGCTGTTATTGTAATATTGTGCGAACAGGTAATTGAACACCGCGACAGGCATGGTGCTCATAATCAACATCACCCCGGCCTGAACGCCGTGCAGATCAAATCCCCAAACCATGGCCAGACCGATAATCAAGCCCCCCCCGATGCGGATCACCGACAGGATGATCGCGCGGCCCAGATTGCCAACCGTCAGGCGCGCTAGCGATACCCCCAACAGCAACAGCATGATTGGGATCGTAAATTGACCAATCAGGGAAATTGTATTGTCCAGCCACAGGGGCAGTTGTGTTTCCGTGCCCAGCAACAGCCCCGCCAGCAGGATTGCATAGATATGGGGCGTCGTCGCCACGCGCTTCCAGGAGATATTGCCTGCCGCAATCGATGACCCGACGGTGAACTGAATGACGGATGAAACAGTGAAAAATCCAACCCCCAGGGCCAGACCGATATCACCATAGGCAAACAGGCACAGGGACAGTCCCATATTCCCGGTATTGGGCAACATCAGGGCGGGAAGAAATGGGGGCAAGGGCAGGCGCATCAGTTTCAGGGCGATGAACCCCAAAACAAAGGCGGCAAAATGCACCAGCACCGCCATACCGGCAAATTGCGATACTTCCATCAGGGAGATATCAGATTTTATCAGGGCGGAGAAAACCAGACACGGACTGCCGATGAAGACGACTATCGGGGTGAACTGGTCACTGTCCAGGGTGCGCCCGGCCTTGACCCAGATATACCCGACGGCAGCGGTCAGAAAGACCGGTGCCAGAACCGCGATAAGGTTTTCGATCATGGTGCCCCGCCCTTATGCCCCAAGCGTTTTCGCAACCAGGGCTTTCACATCCGTTTCCGGGCGCGCGCCATAGTGGGAAATGACTTCCGCGGCCAGAATTCCGCCAATCCGGGCGCATTTTGCCAGATCATATCCTTGTGTATATCCAAACAGGAAGCCCGCCGCATATTGATCGCCCGCCCCGGTCGTATCCACGACCTTGGCGACCGGTTCTGCGGGAACAACATGCATATCGTCCCCAGACAGGATCACAGACCCTTTTTCGGATCGGGTCAGGCAGGCAATCTTGCAATCCTGCTTTGCGGTCTTCAGTGCGGTATCGAAATCATCCGTCTGGTACAGGGAACAAATCTCCTGCTCATTGGCGAACAGAATATCGACATGATTGCGCACCAGATCCAGAAAGGCATCGCGATGGCGGTCGACACAGAATCCATCGCTTAAGCTCAAGGAAACCTCACGCCCCGCAGCATGCGCGGCATTGGCCGCCGCAATAAATGCGGCTTTGGCCGCGTCGCGATCAAACAGATATCCTTCCAGATACAAAACCCGCGCGGCCTGGATCGCAGAAACGGACACATCCTCCGGCGCGAAATTCGATGCCGCCCCCAGATAGGTCACCATGGTGCGCTGTGCATCGGGTGTCACCAGCACCAGGCATTTGCCGGTACCCATGTCGCCAGCGGCAGCAGCGGTTGGGAAATCCACGCCCATTGCGGTCATGTCATGGCGAAAAACGGCACCGAACTGATCGTCACAGACCTTGCCGATATAGGCCCCTGCGCCCCCCAAAGCGGCAAAACCCGCCATGGTATTGCCACAGGACCCGCCGGATTTTTCAACGCCGGCTGGCAGGGTGTCATACAGGCTGTCAGAATCGGCACGTTCCACCAGGGACATGCCCCCTTTGGGAAGACCGGCCTGTGCCAGCGCTGCGTCATCGACCTCGACCAAAATATCAACCAGGGCGTTGCCAATCCCGATAACATCATAGCGCGTTTCTGACATATCAAAACTCTCCTAAAGAAATTGAGGCAATGCCCGGAAGGGTCAGGAAAAACTTGGTGTTCGCGTGATACCCCCATCAACCGCATTCTGCAATGGTGCGCGGACGGTTCTGGTAAATTCAGACCTGTTGACGTAATAGTTAAAGGCACAAAGCGACCGTTACGGGTGCGCATGGTAAGGAATGGGGGCAATGGCCCAGAATTTTGAACGCCTGAACATTATGATCGTCGACGATAACGTGTCGATGCGTCATTTGTTAAAGGAAATATTGTTGGCTTTTGGCATTGTGCGCATTGCGGAATGCAGCGATGGGAAAGAAGCGTTGCTGCATCTGAAAAGCTTTCATGCAGATGCCATTTTCGCCGATTGGATGATGGAACCGATGAGCGGCCTGGAACTGGCCAGGACCATCCGCACAGAGTCAGATCGCCCGTATATCCCAATCATAATGCTGACAGGCCATACAGAGCGGCATCGTGTTGAAGAGGCCCGCGACGCAGGAATAACGGAATTTCTGGCAAAACCCATTTCTGCCAATTCCGTGTATCAACGCCTGCAGGAAATCATTCAAAGACCCCGCAGCTTTATCAAAGCGCCGGGCTTCGCCGGACCGGACCGTCGTCGGCGGCCGTCTGATGGGGCAGATGTCGTGAAACGTCGCGCTGTGGATGCGGAAAAAAAGGACGCGACCTCATCCGACAGCAAGCCCCCGGATGGCGCGAAGAAGTCTTAAAGTTACGATCCAATATCCATGACTGATGTCACGATCAGGAAAATTCCGGCAGACAGCCGTGCTGACGCAGGAACCGTGATCAGCCAGGCGGCGATGATGGTCAGGAAGTGGGATCGCCGCACCAGTTTGCGATGGGCAATTTCCTGCGGCACCAGTCGGGGTACAGATTTCGCGCCGCGCCGCTCTGTCCCTGCCCAGGCCGCGTCGGTTTGCAGGCGACGTTCTGCCTTGCGGATCACGCGCTGGCGGCTGGTATAGAATTCCCGAAAGAACCCCACGCCAAATACCGCGCCGACTGCGATATGTGTGGAACTGACCGGCAGACCCAAGCCAGAGGCCAGGATTACCGTGATCGCGGCGGACAAGGCGACACAAAAGGCGCGCATCGGGTTCATCTTGGTAATGCGCGCACCGACCATGCGGATCAGTTTCGGCCCATACAGAAACAACCCTAAACTGATTCCAAAGGCACCGATCAACATGACCCAGATCGGCACGGTAACCGTCGCGGCGACCTTTCCGTCTTGCAGGCTGTGCAGGATCGCCGCCAGCGGGCCAATGGCATTGGCAACATCGTTTGCACCATGCGCAAAGGACAACAGCGCCGCAGAACAGATCAGCGGAAAACGGAACAAGGCACGCAAGGACTGATTGCGATTTTCCATACCCCTGGATTGACGGCGGATTATGGGGTTCATGGCCGCCCAACAGATCAGGAAAACCACGCCTGACAGGGTCAGAATAACCAGACCGCTGGGTTTCCAAATATGGGATAGTCCCTTTAGCACCAGATATCCGAAAAACGATCCGGCCATGATGGCGACCAGAAGCGGGATCCAACGGCGGGCCGCTGCAATCTTATCATCGCGATAGATCACATAGACCTTAATGAAGGCCAGAAACAGGGCTGCAATCACGCCGCCCAGTATCGGTGAAATGACCCAACTGGCGGCAATCGCCCCCAGGGTTCCCCATTGAATCAGGGAAAAACCAACCGCTGCAATTCCGGCCCCCATGACGCCCCCGACCACGGCATGGGTTGTTGACACCGGGGCCCCGATCCAGGTCGCCAGATTGACCCAAATCGCAGCCGCCATCAGGGACGACATCATCGCCCATATGAATGTCTGTTGCTCTGAAACCTGGGTCGGGTCGATGATCCCCTTGGCGATGGTTGAAACGACATCGCCCCCGGCCAGAAGGGCACCGGCGCTTTCGCAAATGGCCGCGATCACCAGGGCCCATACCAATGTCATGGCGCGCGCACCAACAGCCGGTCCAACATTATTGGCGACGTCATTCGCGCCAATATTCAGGGCCATATAGGCCCCAAGAATGGCGGCAAAGACGATCAGTGTCGCATTATTGCCAAAACCGGATATGACCAGGGCCAACAGCCCTGAAAAGCCCAGAAATAACAGCGCCAGCGATGGGGCCGTCAGCCGTCCTGACAAAGACCGTGCGGCGGCCTCGACATGGACGATCTTTTCCAGGTCTTTATCCAGGGATTGTTTTAAAGGGTTCATGGCACCGTGGGAAAAGTCTGATGGGCAGACTGTAGTAAATGACACAATCCGGCATCGTCGACCTGACCGGCGGCTTCTAACAGGGTGCACCAGCGCATTTGCCGATCGCCACGTTCTTTCCAATCCAGCCGATGTTCGACCACCTGTAAGGGGTAAACCAGAACGGAACAGCGGACTTCATAGCCCTTGGACATGCGCTTCTGATAGTCGAAATGCCCAAAGGGTTCCGCCGAAATGGATCCGATCACGCCAGCCTCTTCCTCGGCTTCGCGTGCAGCGGCTTCTGCATAGGACAATCCTTTGACCGGCCATCCCTTTGGCAGAATCCATCGTCCTCGCTCCCGCGAGGTTATCAATAAAACCTGCGCCTGCCCCCCCACTGAAATATAGGGCAGGGCCGCGATCTGTTGCACTGATGCTGGCTGTATAAACACAGGCTTCTTCAAATCAGGGGGTGTTGTCACAAATATGTAACAATCACTATCGCACGATTCGACCCAGGCCAATCGTTAATGTGATGGGGGGTTGAACGGGTTATAGTGAAAAACCTTTACGCATTGCGTTAGATATCATCGCTGAATATTGACTCTGCGGCATACAGGCGCGGTTTAACTCAGCGCGCATGCGGTCCCTAAGGTCTTCTTGCCCATCTTTTTCGGCATGCTCTTCGATAATCATGAGAGCGTCATGGAGTAGCTTTAGTCGTCCAAATTCCTCCTCACGACGATCATTCAGTTCACGCCGATCAAGACCAAGGTTCTTTATTGTCGTTTCTCCGCGTCGTTGCTGGTCCAGCCCGATGGGGATATGGCGATTGAAGCCAATAAACTTTTCTGGATCATCCTGCATGGGGTGGATAAAAAGCGGCATTTCTTGAGAGATATCGTGAGTATGGTTCTTGGCTCTCATGGCCGGGTTCAGAAGTGGGAACAAGTTACCTTTGCCGCGTTGATTGCAAAGTTGGCAACTGAAAAACAGGTTGTCCCAATCATATGCGAGCCAATAATAACCTGGACGATTTAAAGAATCTTTGTGTGATTGCTTCCAACCCTTTTTAGGTCGAAAATGTTCAACATCACCATACGCGACATGGGATACCTTTGATTCACAGAAGCAACATTTATCGTGTTGTGCCTTAAGCAGCGCCAATTTCACGGAAGAATGATTGTAAAGACCAGCGATACTGAATGTAAGTGCCCCAGAATCGTAAGAAGCGGGATCAGTGTTAAAGGCACTCTTTAGGGCATCAGTTGCCCTTTTTCCGTCGCGCGTTAGTTTTTTAGGGGCAACAGGCTTTCGTATCTGAATCATTATTCCGCAGCTGGTTTGTTCTTAGTTATGTATTGTGCCGCTTCCCGGATCAAAGCCATAGATTCAGAATCGGCAATGGTTTCGCCACCCGGTGTTTTTTCAATAATTGCATCCAGTTCGACTAGGCGGTCGCGATCCTTTTTAGTGATCGCTTTTTTCTTCAGAATCTGATCACGTTCCGCCAAGGGCTCGTCAAGTTCCTTGGGCCGGGCACTTGGAAGGCCAAACAAGTCACTCGTCAATATTTGATCTAACCGCCAATTACGAACGTCTGGCGGATCATTAATAATTTCGACCCAGTCTTTTCCTTCTGGCTGGCGTAGTAATACAATATTCGCCTGGGTGGCGGATTGGACAACCAGGGGACTATGAGCGGTTACAATGAATTGCGTGCGGGGGAACCGTTCAGACAGATAATCAACGATCTCTCGCTGCCATTTCGGATGTAAATGCAGATCAATTTCATCGATTAGACAGATTGCTGGTTCAGCCAGAGGGTCCTCGCTATCAGGATAGGCATCTACCATATGAGCCATGAAATCCACCATCCAGGATATCATGGATCGATAACCAAGCGACAGACGATCCAGGGACATCCATCCGAAGGAAGTTTCAAATTCTAGAATGGGCGACTCTCGAGAGTTTCGAGGACTAGAGATTCTAACATCAATTACATCAGGTAAAACAGCGATTAGAAGGTTCTTCGCCATTTCTAACCGATTCTTTGCAGTAGGGTCTCCGCGAAGGTAGTTATGATCCAGATTTGTTATCCAGCTTTCAGCATCAATCAGTACTTCCGTTTCACTAAATAGTGTTGGGAAACCAGTATAACGTTGGCTTTGTGTTTTGTAGCCTACTCTAGATGCACCGTAGGCGTATATTGGTGAGAAGTTTGGAATAGGCGCAGTTATAGTGTTTCCGACGACGCCCCATCCATCCGATAAACGGTGTGAATGAAAAACTTCAAGCTCAGCTGTCCAGCTAATGTCTTGGCTTTTAAGCCAGTTCATTAAGCAATACTGTGCTGAAAGCTTGGAAGAATTATGCGGCTTTCTTACAAACCCTGACAATTCGGCCTCAAAGAATCCCCTTTGTGTCCATTCAGGAGATGCCCTAGAGTTTTTTGATTCGTTTCTTGCGTCGGGTATTGAGGCAACTTCAAGCGATGCTCCCCATAGTGCTTGAAGCAAGGTGGTTTTGCCGCTCGCATTATTAGCCAAAATTATAGTCCACATTGCCGGTTTGCTATCCGATGTGGTTAGATTAAGCGTTTGTTCTGGTCCAAAACATCTCATGTTTTGAACGCCGAGGGATAGGAAATACACCCCTTGCCTTTGTTGTTTCCTCTGTGTCGGAATCTTGATCACGTGGTCATTTATCCAAGGTTATTGCTTTTGGATCAGTTAGTTTGTCAACTATACAACCTTTAGGCTCAAAACTCTAGTTTGTCGTCGCGTTACGTGGTAACGACCTCGCCATAAAGATCATAGTCATCGGCATCCGTGATCTGGACGGTGACCAGATCGCCTGGCTGAAAGGTTTCTGCGCCAGGGCCTTCGATATGGACATTGCCGTCGATTTCCGGGGCATCGGCGGTGCTGCGGGCGGTGGTATAGCCGTCGTCGCCCTGTTCCTGATCGACCAGGACCTGCATTTCCAGGCCGATCTTTTTCTGTAATTTCGCGGCGCTGATTTCCGCCTGGGCGGCCATGAAGCGGTGCCAGCGGTCCTCTTTCACATCTTCGGGGACATGATTGGGCAGGTCATTGGCGGCGGCCCCGTCGACATTTTCGTATTTGAAACAGCCAACGCGGTCCAGTTGCGCTTCTTTCAGCCAGTCCAGCAGGAACTCAAAATCCGCATCCGTTTCGCCGGGGAAGCCCACGATGAAGGTGGACCGCAGCGTGATGTCAGGACAGATCGCCCGCCAGGCATTGATCCGCGTCATGGTCTTTTCCTGATGGGCCGGGCGGCGCATCAGGTTCAGGACATTGGGGCTGGCATGTTGAAACGGGATGTCCAAATAGGGCAGGACCAACCCGTCCGCCATCAGCGGCACCAATTTGTCCACATGCGGATAGGGATAGACATAATGCAGCCGCACCCAAACGCCCAGCGATCCCAATTCGCGGGCCAAATCCTGGATATGGGCGCGAACTTCCCGACCGTTCCAGCGGCTGGTTTCATGCTTTAAATCCACGCCATAGGCGGATGTGTCCTGGCTGATGATCAGTAGTTCCTTCACGCCCGCCTTCACAAGGCGTTCCGCCTCATACAATACCTTCGCGGCGGGACGGCTGACCAGCTTGCCGCGCATCGACGGGATGATACAGAATTTACAGCTGTGATTGCAGCCTTCTGAGATTTTCAGATAGGCGTAATGACGCGGCGTCAGCTTGATCCCCTGGGGCGGCATCAGGTCAAATTTCGCATCCTGCAACGGCGGCAGCACGTCATGGATGGCGTTGACCACCTGTTCATATTGCTGGGGGCCGGTGACGGCCAGCACATTGGGATGCACGGCGCGGATCGCGGCCTCGTCTTTGCCCATACAGCCGGTGACCACAACACGCCCGTTTTCCGACAATGCCTCACCAATCGCTTCCAGGGATTCCGCCTTGGCGCTGTCCAGGAAGCCGCAGGTATTGACCACGACCACATCCGCCCCTTCATAGGACGGCGACAGGTCATAGCCTTCAGCCCGCAAGCTGGTCAGAATCCGCTCAGAATCCACCAGCGCCTTCGGACAGCCTAAACTGACGAAGCCGACTTTGCCCGGAGAGGTTTTCGGGCGGGAGGATGCATTGACTGTGCTCATAGCGCGGGTCGTAGCCGAGATTTACCCGGCACTCAAGCCTCAGTCTTCGGGTCCTCATAGGGTTCGCGGGGTTTGCTCGCGAATTTCTGGCAGATTGTATAGAAGACCGGCGTGAAAATCAGACCAAAGAACGTCACCCCGATCATGCCGGAAAACACGGCTGTTCCCAAAACCTGACGCATTTCCGCCCCGGCCCCGGTTGCGATCACCAGGGGCGTGACCCCCAGAATAAAGGCGAAAGAGGTCATCAGGATCGGGCGCAAGCGGGTTTTGGCGGCTTCCACGGCGGCGTCAAAGCGGCTCATGCCCTCTTCTTCGGCCTGGCGGGCAAACTCTACGATCAGGATCGCGTTTTTCGCTGCCAGGGCGACCAGAACGATCAGCCCGACCTGAACCAGGATATCATTCGAAAAGCCGCGATAGTTGACGCCCAACATGGCGGCCAACAGGCACATTGGAACGATCAGAATAACCGCCAGGGGCAGCAGCCAGCTTTCATACTGGGCCGCCAATAACAGGAATACGAACAGGACCGCCGCCGCAAAGACATAGATGGCGGTATTGCCTGCCTGTTTTTCCTGATAGGCGATATCGGTCCATTGATAGGTGAAACCGTCCGGCAGAACCTTGTCGGCCAGGGCTTCCATCTTCACAATGGCTTCGCCTGTGGAAACGCCGGGCACGGTGGATCCCTGAATGGCGGCACCAGGGGCCAGATTGAACCGCGGCACGCGATAGGGGCCGGTGCGGTTTTCAAACGTGGCCAGGGTGCCAATGGGCACCATCTGGCCGTCCAGATTGCGTGTCCACAGCTTGCCAATATCCGTAACATCGTCCCGGAATTCCTGATCCGCCTGCATCCTGACTCGGAAGGATCGACCAAACAAGTTGATATCATTGACATATTGTGACCCTAGGAAGGTCGACAATGTGGAAAAGATTCGTTCCAGCGGGACATTCAGCATTTCCGCCTTCTGGCGATCAATATCCGCATAAATCTTAGGCGTGCCGGTGTTAAAGAACGTGTAAACCTGCGTCAGTTGCGGGTCCTGTCCGGCGGCTCCTGCCAGAGTCCATGCCGCTTGTTCCAGCGCTTGGGGTCCCTGTCCCTGGCGATCCAGAACATACAGCTTGAACCCACCACCGGTACCAATACCCTGAATGGGCGGTGGCTTTACGACGAAGATCTGGGCTTCCTGAATCTGAGAAATGGCCCCCCACATCTGTCCAAAGATCGCATCCGCAGAGATGCCTTTTTCCGCCCGTTCCGAAAAGGGCATCAAGGGGGTGAAAAGCACCGCCGCATTCGTTGCAGAGGTGAAGGTTGCCCCGTCAATGCCGGTCAGGGCAACAACATGGTTGATCCCTTCGATGGCCTTGAACTTCTCTGCCAGGGGGATCACGACCTTATCGGTGCGATCCAAGGATGCCCCTGGGGGCGCTTGAACCACGGTGATGAAATATCCCTGATCAATTTCAGGCACAAAGCCGGATGGGGTTTTCATGAAGGCATCTGCGGCAACATAGATCAGGCCGCCATAGACGATCAGAACGATCAAGGGCAGACGCACCAGCCGCTTCACGGCCCCGCCATAGCCATTCGACAAGGCATCAAAACTGCGATCAAAGCCCCGGAAGAAGGCATGGATCGGGCGCATCAGAAGCGAGTGTTTCTGATCGGCTTCGTGCTTGCGCAGCAACAGGGCCGCCAGTGCCGGCGACAATGTCAGCGAGATGATCAGTGAAATCACCGTTGATGCGGCAATCGTGACCGCGAATTGTTGATAGAACTGTCCGGCAATGCCCGACACAAAGGCGGTCGGGATAAACACCGCCAACAGCACCAGCGAAATCGCAATCAAGGCCGTGCTGACCTCATCCATCGTGCGGTGGGCGGCCTGGCGCGGGGTCATGCCCTTGCGCAGATTCCGCTCAACATTTTCCACCACGACAATGGCATCATCAACGACAATCCCAATGGCCAGCACCAATCCAAACAGCGTCAGATTGTTCAACGAGAAGCCGACAGCGGACATGATCAGGAATGTCCCGATCAGAGAGATTGGAATGGCGACAATGGGAATGATCGCCGCGCGCCAAGTCTTCAGGAACAGAATAATGACGATAACCACCAGGGCGATTGCCTCAAAGATGGTGTTCATAACCGCTTCAACGGATTGCTGAATAAATTCTGTTGGATTGTAGACGATGCTGTAATCAAGCCCGGTTGGAAAATTCTTCTTCAGTTCGTCCATCCTGGCAATGACGGATTCTGCGGTCGCCAGCGCATTGCTGCCAGGGCTTTGGAAAACCAGAATTGCCGCTGCTTCCTTACCGTCCAGATAGGAATTTGAGGAGTAATCATACCCGCTCAACTCCACCCGGGCGATGTCGCGCAGGCGGGTGACGCTGCCATCTTCGCCACGCTTGACGATGATCTGCTCAAATTCCTTCGGCTCTGCCAATCGGCCCTTGGCCTCGACATTCAGGCGCATGTCAATATTGTCGGACATCGGCTCCTGCCCGATGACACCGGCGGCAACCTGCACGTTCTGCTGTTGCAGTGACGCGGTGATGTCATCGACGATCAGGCCCAGTTCCGCCATGCGTTGCGGGTCCAGCCAGACCCGCATGGAATATTCACGCGCCCCAAAGACGCGCACATCGCCAACACCATCCAGACGGGCGATTTCATCCTTCACCTTCAGATAGGCATAGTTTGAGACATACAGGTGGTCCAGCGATGCGTCCGGGGACAACAAATGCGCCACCAGCATGATATCAGGCGAATTCTTTCTGGTCGTAACCCCCAGCGCGCGCACAGGCTCGGGCAAGCGGGGTTCGGCGATGGCGACCCGGTTCTGCACCAGAACCTGCGCCGCATCCAGATCCGTGCCCAAGGCGAAGGTGACGGTAATCGATACATTCCCATCCCCGGTCGATTGGGAATTGATATAGAGCATGTTATCAACGCCGTTGATTTCCTGCTCAATCGGGGTAGCGACGGTTTCTGCAACGGTTTCTGCGGACGCGCCTGGATAGCTGGCGGAAACCTGGATGGTCGGGGGGGCCACTTCAGGATATTGCGCAATGGGCAGGCTGAAAAAGGAAATTCCCCCCAACACCACGATGACGATGGACAAGACCGACGCAAAGATCGGGCGTTCAATAAAAAAGTGGGAGAATCTCATTATCGTGCGCCTTACTGCTTGTCGGTGGGTAAGGTAATCTCACCGTCCTGTGGCGTGACCGCCTGTCCGGGTCGCGCACTTTGCAACCCGTTGATCACAATTTTGTCTGTTGGTTCAATGCCGGAGCGAATGATGCGCAGACCAAATTCGCGCGGGCCCAGCTTGACGTGTTTGGCTTCGACCGTTCCATCGTCTTTAACGGCCAATAGCAGCTTCTGTGCCTGATCGCTCATGATTGCGGAATCCGGGACCAGAATTGCGTCATATAGCGGGGAACCCGGCAGCCGCAGCCGCCCGAACAAGCCTGGCGTTAGGACACCATCCGTATTGGGGACAACGGCGCGCAGGCGAATGGTGCCGGTGCCCTTGTCCACAACATTGTCGACGAAATCAATTCTGCCCTCACGCGCCCAGTCGGATTCATCTGACAGGTTCAACTGAACCATCACTTCGGACCCGCGTGCATTCGCCATTTCACCGGTCGACCGGGCGCGCTGATAGCCCAGATAGTCGCGCTCGCTGAGGTCAAATACGAAATGCATCGGATCCAAAGACACAACGCGGGTCAGTTCTGTAGGATTCGCATCGCCGATAACCAGGTCACCAACATCAACGCGGCTGTTTGAAATACGCCCGGATACAGGTGATTTGACGGTAGAGAAATCCACATTCAATTGGGCACGGGCCAGGGCGGCGCGGGCCGCAGCGACATTGGCGTCCGCTGAATCTTTTTCCTGCCGGGCCGTATCCAGCGCGGATTCCGTCACGGTGCGCCCGCTGGTCAGCTTGCTCAACCGCGCCAATTCTGATGCGGCCAGTTTCTGGGACGTTTCCGCCGCAATCAGATCAGCGCGCGCGCCTGCAACATCGGCCTGATAGGTGCGGGGATCGATGGTGAACAGGACCTGGCCTGCCTCGACGATTTGTCCATCTTCAAAATTGATGCTGTCGACATAGCCTGTCACGCGGGCGCGAATGATGACATCTTCAACCGCTTCAAAACGGCCTGTGACTTCATCAAATTCGATCAATTCTTTAACCAGCGGGGATGCAACGGTTACGGTTGGGGGAGGGGGCGCGGCCCCTTGCTGAGCCTCGGTTTGCGCGTCGTCGCAACCAGACAGAACCATAAGGGTCGCAATCGCTGCGATGGTGTGTTTGACGCGCATGGCGCGATCCTCCCATTTCTCAAAAAAACCACGAATACGCCACAGATGTGTCGTGCCTTGTCGCAATGCAACATATTGTTTCAACCGTGTGCAAACAATCTTCATTCGCAAAATTTATTGTGATGTTCTGCACACACAGCCTTGCCGAATGGGAATAGCCCCCTCACACTCGATATTTGTTCAGGTAGGTTTGGGGAGTTTTTGGAATGTCGATGCATGCAGGCGATGTTGACGGGGATCAGGCGTTTCGCGCGGAAAGCCTGATCGGGCGCGGACATGACGCGACCTATTCCGGCGCGACCAGCTTTCTGCGGCGGAAATATACACGCGATCTGACGACCGCAGATGTCGCCGTGGTGGGTATTCCCTTTGATCTGGCGACAACCTATCGCCCCGGCGCGCGCCTTGGGCCACGGGCGGTGCGCGCGGCGTCTGTGCAATTGTCGGAACTAAAGGCGTTTCCATTCGGATTTGATCCATTTGACACATTGGCGGTTGCCGATTGGGGGGATGTCTATTTTGATTCCGGCTATGGCAAGGATGCGCCTGATGTCATTACAGCGGATTTCCGCAGGATTCTGGCGACAGATACGAAGACGCTGGGCCTTGGCGGCGATCATTTTGTCACCTATCCGATCCTGCGGGCCTATGCCGAAAAATATGGCCCGATCCGGCTGATCCACTTTGATGCCCATTGCGATACCTGGCCCGATGATGGGGTGCGTCTGGACCATGGATCGATGTTCGCCCGCGCGGCGACAGAAGGCCTGGTTATCCCAGAAAAATCAGTCCAGATCGGCCTGCGCACCTGGAATGACGATGACTATGGCTATGTCGAAATGAATGCGCCCTGGATTCACAAGAATGGCGTTCAGGCTGTGATTGATCGCACATTGGAGGTGGTGGGAACCGAGGGTCCTGCCTATATGACGTTTGATATTGATTGTCTGGACCCGGCCTTTGCGCCAGGGACCGGGACGCCCGTCGCAGGGGGCCTTTCCAGTGCGCAGGGACTTGAAATTGTCCGTGGTCTGGGGGCAATCAACTGGGTGGGGGCCGATGTTGTGGAAGTCGCGCCCGCCTATGACCACGCAGAAATTACGGCGATTGCGGCGGCAACCATCGGCCATGACTGGCTGTGCTTGCTGGCTGAAAAGAAACGGGCAGAACAGAAATCAGCGTGACCGGTTGCCTGCGGCGACCCCTTCTGACGGCGGCTTCTATCTGGGATCGACATGAGCGTATTGAACCACAGCACAGTTCTTATAGTAGAGGATCAATTACAGATCCGAAGCCTGTTGTCTTCCGTGCTGCGCACATTCGGGGTGGGCAATATCCTGCGCGCGTCCAATGGGGCGGAAGCAATTGAACTGTTGCGCACCATGGCGCGGGATCCAACGGCGGCAGGTGCGGGCCGCGTGGATGCCATTCTGTCTGATTGGGTGATGCATCCTGTGGATGGGGCCATGCTGTTGCGCTGGGTCCGCAAACACAAGGAATCCCCCAATCGCTTTATGCCCTTTGTCATGATCACGGCATTTTCTGATCCGGCCCGCGTTCAATTGGCGCGGGAATTGGGTGTCACGGAATTTCTCAGCAAACCCTTTTCGGCGCAATCGGTTGCGGTGCATCTGATGGCGGCCCTGAAAGACAAAAGGCGCTATGTCCGGATCGGCAGCTTCTTTGGACCGGACCGTCGGCGCCGTGAAACCCTCAGCCCGGAAGAGCGTCGGGACGCCGAAGAATCCGATCAGGCAAAGGGTGTCACCTTCTATGATCCGCCCGCAGACATGCGCCGCCGCTTTGCATCCGCAGAAATCAATGTCGAACAGATTGTCGCGATGCAGCGGGAAATGGACAGCTGGTCAGAAGATTTCCGCGATTGGACGCTGGATTTTATCAAACAGATTGAAAGCGCCCTTGCCTCCTGTCGTCGGTCTGAAACGGCGGATCGCAGGCGACCCTTTAACGCCATTAATTTCCTGGCCCATGAAATGCGGGGGCAGGGGGGGACATTTGGCTATCCGCTGGTGACCCAGGTTGCGCGGTCCTTGTTTGACCTGACGCTGCATAATCTGGATCGGTCCGATGCCTGTTGCGACCTGATTGAGGAACATCTGCGCATCCTGAAAGCGGTGGTCCGCGACAAGATCAAAGGCGATGGCGGCATTGTCGGGCGCGAGCTGCTGCGTGAGTTACAGCGCGCTAATGGGAAATTCTTGCGCAATTCATCCGGCCTGCAATATGTCAGCCGCGCGTTTCAGGAATCCAATGCCAATGCCTTGGACGAACCTGAGAAGCCAAAACAAAAGCGCCCGCCCCCCCGCAAGCATTTGTTGTCTGATGACGGGGACAGCACGGAGGTGGAGATTGTTGATGCCGAAGTGTCACATCCGCATGATACAACCGACTAGGGCATTTTACAGCACGCCCTGTCATTCATGAGTCATTTTCAAATCGCACGCTTCTGTGCCATAGTTACTTCAGTATTTGGGGACGGCATTCAATTCATGCTGCCTTCTCGTGCCAGAAACTGCGCGTTCCCGCGCGCTGGCGGCAACGTCGATTAGGGCCTATTGGGGGTCGATAGGTTTGGGAGAGGCAGGATGGAAGGCTATACACGAACCGGTCGCGGGGATAATGCCCGCGTTCTGATCTATTCCCATGATACCTTTGGGCTGGGCCATTTGCGCCGCTGTCGGGCCATCGCGCATCATCTGGTGGAAAAGAACAAGGATGTCACGGTCCTGATCCTGACGGGATCATCGATCATCGGCAGCTTCGATTTTCGCAGCCGCGTAGATTTTGTCCGGGTTCCGGGTGTGATCAAGCTGCGCAATGGTGATTACACCCCGCTGCAACTGCATATCGACATTGAAGATACTCTGGCGCTGCGGGAATCCATCATCCGCCACACGGCCAGCATGTTCGACCCCGACCTGTTCATTGTCGATAAGGAACCGTTGGGCCTGCGCGGTGAAGTGGAAGAAACCCTGCATGTCATGCGGGATCGGGGGGTGCCGACGGTCCTTGGGCTGCGCGATGTAATGGATGACCCGGATCTGTTGGAACCGGAATGGGAACGCAAGAATGTCATGCCCGCCCTGCAGGATCTGTTTGATGCGATATGGGTCTATGGCCTGCCACAGATTCATGATCCGCTGGCGGGAATCAACGTGCCTGATTCCGTGCGCCGCAAAATGACCTATACCGGGTATTTGCGGCGGGAGGTGTCCAGTGATGGCAACTTGTCCCAGCCTGCAAAAATTGACAGTCCCTATATCCTGGTCACCCCCGGCGGCGGTGGCGATGGTGAAGTGATGGTGGATTGGGTGATCCGTGCCTATGAGGCGGATCGCCAGCAACCCTATCCCGCGCTGATCGTGCTGGGTCCCTTCATGCCGTCGGAAACCCAGGCGCAATTCATCGAACGGGCAACCGTCCTGGATGATGTCGAGGTGATAACCTTTGACGCCCATATGGAAAGCCTGATGTCCGAAGCCGTCGGCGTTGTCGCGATGGGTGGGTACAATACCTTCTGTGAGATCATGAGCTTTGATAAGCGCGCCCTGATCGTGCCGCGCACGGTGCCCCGGCGGGAACAGTTTATTCGGGCAAAACGGTTTCAGGAACTGAACCTGGTATCGATGTTAGCCACGGAAAAGCAGGCGGATGTCAGCGCAATGATCACCGCGCTGCGCCATTTGCCGCAACAGCCCAAGCCGTCAGAGGTTGTCGTGCCCGGCCTGATGGATGGACTGGAAAATGTGGATCGTCTGGCCCGCCGCTGGATCGAACGGCCCCGGCGCGCCCTCACTTTGGCAGAAAAACGAGCCTAAACTTCGATGACAGGTCCTGTTGCTTTTGTTCTGAAGGGCTATCCCCGGCTGTCGGAAACCTTTATCGCGCAGGAGATTTTGGGCCTGGAGCGACGCGGCCTGGACATCCGCTTGATATCGTTGCGTCACCCGACAGATACGGCGACCCATCCGGTCCATGCGGAAATTCGGGCACCTGTTTCCTATCTGCCGGAATATCTGCATGCACAGCCCGTGCGGGTCTGGCGGGGATGGCGCAAGGCGCGGAAACTGCCTGGTTACAGGGACGCCTGGGCCGCGTTGATTGCTGATGTCAAACGGGACAGAACGCGCAATCGCCTGCGCCGGTTCGGCCAGGCCTGTGTTCTGGCAGCGGAACTGCCGCAGGATGTGGTGCGATTGCATTTTCATTTCCTGCACACACCAGCCTCCGTCACGCGCTATGCCGCAATCATGCGCCAATTGCCCTATAGCGGGTCCGCCCATGCCAAGGATATCTGGACCTCCCCCGATTGGGAAATTCGTGAGAAACTGGCGCAGTGTGACTGGCTGGTGACCTGCACCGCCAGCGGGGCCGAACACTTGCGCAAGCTGGCCCCCTATCCGGATCGGGTCGCCCTGCAATATCATGGCATCGATTTGAACAGGTTTCCCCTGCCGGATCGAAAGACACAGTCGGCGCAGGGACCGGTTAAGATCGTGTCTGTGGGTCGCGCCGTTCCCAAAAAGGGATTTGGTGATCTGCTGGTCGCCCTGTCCCAAATCCCGAAAGGTCTGGATTGGCGGCTTGTTCATATCGGCGGGGGGAAACTGCTGGCGTCGCTGAAACAACAGGCCGTCGATCTGCACGTATATGATCGCATTGAATGGCGCGGGCCACAGCCCCAGACAGCCGTGCTGGACGCCTTGCGTCAGGCAGATATTTTTGTGTTGGCCAGCAAGATTGCCAAAGACGGGGACCGGGATGGCCTGCCTAATGTGTTGATGGAAGCGCAAAGTCAGGGTGTGGCGGTGGTGGCGACGGAAGTATCGGCCATTCCAGAATTGATTGAACAGCAGAAGACCGGCTTGTTGGTGCCACCGGGCGACCCCGTGGCCCTATCGGCGGCCTTGGAAAAATTGATCCGGGATCAAACCCTGCGACAGGAATTGGGTCAGGCTGGCGCGAAACGGGTGCGCCAATCCTTTAATGCGGCCCATGAATTGGATATTCTGGCGCGGCGCTTTGGTCTGCAACCGGAAGACCGGCCTGATGATCGATAAGCTGGCCCCTGCGAAAGTCGCCTTTTATGCCCCGCTGAAACCGCCGGGCCATTCGACCCCATCGGGTGATCGTCGCTTTGCCAGATTACTGATGCGCGCCCTGCGGCAGGGTGGGTTTCAGGTTGATCTGGCCAGCAGCCTGCGCAGTCGCAATGGGGACGGGGATGCCACACGACAACAGCAGATAGAGGCGCGGGCCGCGCGGCTGATCCCTAAGCTTCTGGCGCGTTATGCCCAGAACCCGCCCGACATATGGTTCACCTATCACCTGTATCACAAGGCCCCGGATTTATTGGGGCCTGCCATTAGCCGCGCGCTGAACATTCCCTATGTGGTTGCCGAAGCCAGCGTTGCCCCTGCGAAAGGGTCCGGGCCCTGGGCGCGGGGATATCGGCTGTGCCTGGATGCGCTTGATCAGGCGGCACTGGTTCTGCAGCCCAATCCAAAGGATTTTGCAGGGGTCGCCCCGTCTTTACGGTCCAGCGCGGATCAGGTCGCCCTGCCACCCTTTCTGGATGCAAGGCTGGAAGGCGCGCCCTTTACCCATCTGGTTGACCATCGCACCGCCTGGGCGGCGCGTTTGTCCCTGCCAATGGACGTGCCCTGGTTGATTGCAACCGGCATGATGCGCGATGGCGACAAGAAACAGTCCTTCTTGGTGTTGTCTAAGGCCCTGCAACAGCTTGGCCCAGCCAATCTGCGCCTGATCCTGGTTGGCGATGGCCCGGCGAGGGCGGAGATCACAGCGGCCTTTGCCGGGGAGGGTCGCGTCTGTTTTGCCGGAATGCTGGACGCCCGGGCGTTGCGCCAGTTGAATGCCGCCTGTGATCTGTATGTCTGGCCTGCCGTGGGGGAGGCGTTCGGCATGGCCCCACTGGAAGCACAGGCTGTGGGTTTACCGGTGGTGATTGGGGATCGCCCAGGGGTACGTGCCATGGTGCAGGACGGCGAAACGGGATTGCTGACCCCGGAAGGGGATGCGCTGGCATTGGCACGCGCGATCGAAACGCTGTTGGCGGACCCGTTACGACGGGGGGAAATGGCGCAGGCAGCCCGCGCCCATATTCAGGCCCATCATGATATATCCAGCGCGGCGTTGTTGTTACGGGATGCCTTGTCACCGTTGATTAAGGGGCGTTGACCATGACAATACGCCTTGCCCTGATCCGCCATGGCCCGACCGACTGGAATGCGGAAAAAAGATTACAGGGCCGCATCGACACCCATCTGAGTCTGGCAGGGCGGGCGCGTGTGTCTGGCTATCGGGTACCGTCTGCGATGATGTCATTTCAACGGTATTGCAGCCCGATGATTCGCGCCCAGGAAACCGCACAGATCCTGTTTGGGGATGGTCCATGGGCAACCGCACCGGAACTGACTGAAATCAGTTATGGGGACTGGGAAGGGCATATCTTGTCGGACCTGCGTCAGGAATTGGGGGAGGAAATGCGCCTGAATGAGGCACGGGGACTGGATTTCTGTGCCCCTGGTGGGGAAAGCCCCCGGATGGTTCAGGCCCGCCTTGCCCCCTTGCTGCGCCGCTGTGCCCAGGCGGGAGAGGATGTGCTGGCGATCACCCATAAGGGGGTTATCCGGGCGATTTATGCCTGGGCGGCGGGATGGGATATGACCGGTAAAATCCCGGACCGTTTGCGCTGGGATGCGGTTCATCTGTTCACCTTGGATCCCACGGGCGTGCCCCATATTATGCAGTTGAATACCCCGCTGGGCCCAGCCACACAGGGGTCAATATGATCAATAAGCCCCGACTGCTGTTTCATGTGCAACATATGTTGGGGATCGGCCATCGCATTCGCGCTGAGCGAATTGCCGTGGCCTGTGTTGAGGCTGGATTTGATGTCACCCTTATAGAGGGGGGCGTTCCCGCCCTGGAATGTGACACGCCCCCAGGTCTGACGCGGGTGCAATTGCCCCCGGCGCGGGCGGCGGATGCGGCGTTTTCCGCCGTGGTTGATGCGGATACGGGGCAGATCGTCGATGATGCCTGGCGGGCGCGGCGTCTGGCGGCCAGCCTGGCGGCGCTTGAAACCTGCCAGCCCGATATCTTGCTGGTGGAAGGTTTTCCCTTCGCGCGACGGGCCTTTCGGTTTGAACTGATCCCGCTGGTCCAGCAGGCCCGGACAAGGGGCGCGCGAACGGCTGTGTCGGTTCGCGATATTCTGGTCATGCGGTCTGATTCCTTGAAGGTCGCACAAATTGCGGAAATGGCACGGTCGTTGTTTGACACGGTTCTGGTGCATGGGGATCCTGGTTTTGCGCAATTGGTCGACAGCTTCCCAGCGGCTGCCGTGCTGGCGGATCGACTGGTCTATACCGGCATTGTATCTCCCCCACCCCCAGCAGCAATTTTAGATTTCCCCACTTCTGAGCAAGTGGGGGAGGTTATCGTTTCCTGTGGCGGGGGGGCAGTGGGCGGGGCCTTAATCCGGGCGGCGGTGGCGGCGCGGCCCCTGTCGCGTCTGGCAGATCGGACATGGCGCATATTAATCGGTCCCAATCTGCCGCCAGAGGATCGGGCGGTTCTGGATGCGCTGCCAACTGGGATTATAGTGGAAGCGGCGCGCCACGATTTCACATCCCTTTTGGCCGGGGCTGCCCTGTCGATCAGTCAGGCCGGGTATAATACGGTTGCGGATCTGGCGGTGACGGGCTGTCCATCAGTGCTGGTTCCCTTTGCCGGGCCAGGGGGTAAGGAAACCGAACAGCCCATGCGCGCGGCTCTGTTGGCGGCTGCTGGGCGGGTGATCTGTCTGCCGGAACAGGACCTGACGCCCGGCAGATTGGCACAGGCGGTGGACCGGGCGTTGGCCCTGCCCAGACAAAGCCAGTCCCCCTATCGCCTGCAGGGGGCCACACAATCCGCCGCCGCCTTGATGGATCTGCTTGGGGGAGAGGGACAATGACGGGTTGGGATGCCTTGCGTCAGGAATTGGATCTATGGCACCGCACCGGGGTTCAGGCCCGGCTGTGGTGGCGGGATGATGATGCCCGCGCGGCAACGGTGGAATTGGATCAATTATTGACCGTCGCCCAGGACCTTCCCCTGGCATTGGCAGTTATTCCGGTTGGGCTGGACCCATCGCTGATCGCCAGGATGCAGGGGATGAACAGGGTTTCAATTCTGCCCCATGGCTATGCCCATACCAATCATGAACCGGCAGATCGCAAAAAGGCTGAATTCGGGGCCGGTCGGGATATCACCCAGGCCGTATCGGAACTGCGCCGGTCCCTGGCGCTGTTGCAGGATGCGTTTGGGGATCAGGTCTTCCCCTTATTCGTGCCGCCCTGGAACCGCATCGCACCCAAGATTGCCGACTGTGTTGCCGATGCCGGGCTGAAGGGTGTTTCCACCTTCACAGACCGGTCGCCCAATCGCAGGGTGCCGGGTCTGAACACGCATGTTGATATCCTGGATTGGAAGGCCAAGAAAAAGAGTGGTCACGCCCGGTTTCTGGGGGAGGAGGCCGTGCTGGCCGATCTTGTCGGCGCCTTGGCAAGGCGTCGGATCGTGACGCCCGACACCGATGGAACAGAAGCGGTGGGGCTGTTGACCCATCACCTGGAGCATGATCAGGACAGTTGGGATTTTTTGGCGACTCTGGTCCGGTTTATTCAGGACCATCCAGGGGTCAGATGGATTTCCGCCGCCCAGGGTCTTTGAGGACGCATTGATATGACCAGATTATACTATCTGAAAACGCCCTTGCTGTGGGACCTTTTACGGGGGGGTCTGGGACTGGCGGTCACGGTGCTGCCCCTTATCTTGCTGGACAATATTCTGCCGGTCATTGTCGTTGTACTGGTGGCGATTGCGGGACTTTTTGTCGTGTTTATTGCCAGAATTGCCCTTCGCCACAAAACGGAAATCCAACTGACGCAAGATGGGATCATGATGGTCACGCCGCTGGGGCGTAAGGAAATTGCCTGGTTGGACATGACGGCGGTTACCTTATCCTATTTCTCCACATCCAGATCCGGGGCTGGAAAAGGGGTTATGACACTAAAATTAAAAGCGGGAGACACGATAATACGCATCGACTCCAGCCTGAATGGCTTTGATACTGTGGTGAAACAGGTTGCGTGGGTCTGCTCAAAAGTCCCCGTTGCGATTAGCCCAACGACAGTGCACAATTTTGACGCAATGGGGGTGCCCATCGTGGGGGATGATCCCCCGGATGCGGGTTAGGAACATAGAATACCAGGGGGACGCGGAAGCACTATGGTCGGGGATTTGTTGACGGTAGAAGATCTTCGCATCGGCTTTCGCATGATGGAAGGATCGGTAGAGGCGGTTAAGGGCGTTTCCTTTCGGGTGCCGCCGGGTGGCACCGTGGCCCTGGTCGGGGAATCCGGGTCAGGAAAATCCGTGATCAGCCAGGCGATTATGGGAATTTTGCCCAAAGCGGCCGAAATCACCGGCGGGTCGATTGTGTTCAACGATCCCCGCATTGAAAATTCCAGCGTCGATATCGCCAAGCTGGATCGCGATGGCGCGGCAATGCGCAAAATTCGCGGTGGTCGGATATCGATCATCTTTCAGGAACCGATGACGGCCCTGTCGCCCCTGCACACGGTCGGCAATCAGATTGGGGAGGCGGTGGAACTGCACCGCAATTGCAACGCTGCGGAGGTTCAGGACCTGTCGCGCGATATGCTGCGCATGGTGGGTTTCCCCGATCCGGACCGCGCCTTGCGGACCTATCCGTTTGAACTGTCGGGCGGGTTGCGCCAGCGGGCGATGATCGCGATGGCGCTGGTCTGTCATCCGTCCTTGCTGATCGCAGACGAGCCGACGACCGCGCTGGATGTCACAATCCAGGCGCAAATCCTGAAATTGATGCGCGATTTGCAAAAAGAATTGGGCATGGCGGTTCTGATGATCACCCATGACCTGGGCGTGGTTGCCAATATGGCCGAAGAAATTGTCGTCATGTATCATGGCCAGGTCATGGAATATGGCACGCTGGATCATATTTTCCGCGATCCGCAGCACCCCTATCTGAAGGCGCTGTTGCATGCGGTGCCGCGGTTCAACATGAAACCGGGGGAGCGTCTGATTCCCATCCGGGAAATTGAGACGAAATCAACCGCCCTGCATGAAGATCGCCCTGCGCGCCCGGTTGCCGATCCTGTAAAACCAATCCTGTCTGTGTCTGGGATCACGAAGACATTTTCGATCCGCAAAGGCGGGTTGATCGGCACGTCCATGCCGGTGCGGGCGGTGGATGATGTCAGCTTCACGGTCCATCGCGGGGAATGCCTGGGGCTGGTCGGGGAAAGCGGCTGTGGCAAGACCACCCTGTCGAAGATCATGATGCGCGCATTAAGCCCGGATGGTGGCGCGATTTCTTATTATGATGGCAAAAGCGATATCGACCTGCTGAAACTGGCGGGCGACGATCTTTTCCAGTTCCGCCGCACCATGCAGTTCATGTTCCAGGACCCGTTCTCGTCGCTTAATCCCCGCATGACGGTGCTGGATATCCTGACCGAACCTTTGACCATTCATGGCATTGGCACGATAGAGGAGCGTCGGCGGAAAGCGGCGACCCTGATGGATCTGGTCGGCCTGGATATGCGCCATTTAAAGCGCTATCCCCACAGTTTTTCCGGTGGGCAGCGTCAACGCATCGGCATTGCCCGCGCCCTGGCGCTGAATCCGGAAATCCTGATCTGTGATGAACCGGTATCCGCGCTGGATGTGTCAATCCAGGCACAGATATTGAACCTGTTGAAGGATTTACAGCGCGATCTGGGGCTGACCTATATCTTTATCAGTCACAATCTGGCTGTGGTGGATTACATCGCCGACCGTATTGCCGTGATGTGCCGGGGGCGGCTGGTGGAAATCGCGCCCCGGGACCTGTTGTTTAAGAATCCGGTCCATCCCTATACGCAGGGCCTGCTGCGGGCGGTGCCGGAACCTAATCCAGACCGCCCGCTGAATTTCGCACAATTGATGGACGACAAGGCTTCTAACCCTGCCCTGTGGCCAGCACCCTTTACCGATGATGCCGATCACCGCCCGGTATTTCACGATCTGGGGGGCGGTCATTTCGTGCGGGCGCTGGACGGTGCCGCGCTGCAAAGGAGTGCCGCATGATGACGGGCAAGGTATCCGTTTTCCTCTCAACCGCGCTGACCCTTTTCCTATCGGTGCTGCCAGCACAGGCGATGGAGTATGTCGGCCCGCCCATCCTGGACGACAAGGTTTCTGTGGGCCTGTTGCCGCCGGTTGAACAGCGCCTGCCTGCTGTGCCCTTTGTGGCGGATCTGGAAGCGCGCGGCCAGGTGCCCGGCCGTCAGGGTGGCTCGCTGACCATGTTGATGAAATCTGCCAAAGATACCCGGCAGATGTATGTCTATGGCTATGCCCGGCTTGTGAAATACGATCTGGAATTCAATCTGGTGCCCGACATATTGGAGTCCTTTGAGGAAACCGATGGCGGGCGGACCTTTACGCTGCATTTGCGGCCTGGACACAAATGGTCCGATGGTGCGCCGTTCACCACAGCTGACTTCCTGTATTTCTGGGAAGATATGGCGTTGAACGAGGATCTGTATGCCAGCGGACCGCCGACCTATTTACAGGTCATGGGCCAACCGGCACAGGTTGAGGCACTGGACGAGACGACGATCCGCTATCACTTTCCAATGCCAAATCCGGATTTTCTGCCAGGACTGGCACAGGCGATCCCAAGCCAGATCTATGCCCCGAAACATTACCTGAGCCAGTTTCACCCGAACTATCGCCCCTTGGAAGAATTGATGGCTGAAGCCGAAGCGGCGGGTCAGCGCAATTGGGCGGCGGTTCATATCAAAAACGGGCGTTACTATCGATACGAGAAGGTTGACCTGCCAACCCTGCAGCCCTGGATCGTTCAGAACGAGGCCCCGGCGGATCGCTTCATTTTTACCCGTAATCCGTATTATTACAAAGTCGACAGCAATGGATTGCAATTGCCCTATTTTGACGAGGTGATCTTTAACGTCACCGAAGAAAAGCTGATTTCCGGCAAGGCGGCGACGGGGGATGTGGATTTGCAGGCCCGTTATCTGCGGTTTGATGATGTCACCTTACTGAAGCGGAACGAGGCCAGCCATGACTATGACACCTATCTGTGGCGCATAGCCAAAGGCGCGCATCAGGCGATCCTGCCCAATCTGACGGTCAAGGATCCGGTATTCCGGGAATTGATCCGCGATGTCCGGTTCCGGCGCGCCCTGTCGCTGGGCATCAATCGGCATGAAATCAATCGCGTGATCTATTTCGGGCTTGCGGTCGAAGGACAGAATACAATGCTGCCGCAAAGCCCCCTATATAAGGAACAGTACCGTAGCGAATGGGCCCAGTTTGATTTGAAGCAGGCCAATGCCCTGTTGGATGAAATGGGGCTGAAACGCAATTGGGACGGCGCGCGCCTGGGGCCGGATGGCAAGCCGATTGAAATCATCGTGGAAACGTCAGGATCCACCGAACAGGCGGATATTCTGGAGCTGATCACTGACAGCTGGTGGGAATTGGGGATCAAGATTTTCACCAAGCCGCTGAGCAAAGAAACCTTGCAGCGCCGGATTTTCTCCGGGCAAACCCAGATGACGATGGATTCCGGGTTTGAAAACGGGCTGGCGACGGCGGATATGGCCCCAAATGATCTGGCCCCGGTCACCCAGGCGCAATATCAATGGTCCGAATGGGGCGAATATTTTGAAACCAATCAAAATGGTGGCAATGCCCCTGATATGGATATCGGTACCGCACTGATGGATCTGCGCCAGCAATGGTATCTGGCGGAAACAAAGGACGACAGAAAGAAAATCTGGCATCAAATGCTGCAACTTCACGCAGATAAATTGCCAACCATCGGGCTGGTTGCTGGTGTGATGCAGCCTGTCGTGGTGGCAAAAGGCCTGCGCAATATTCCAACCGAAGGTTTGTGGAATTGGGACCCGGGCGCGCATTTTGGGTTATACGGAATGGACTATTTCTTCTGGGACAAGGACTCCCTGACCGCCCAGGCGACGGACTAGGCGGGTGATGTTGATTTAATACAGACAGGTCCCGGTCGCGGGCGTTTGGGGGAAGTGCGCATTATGTTGGATTACATCATCCGTCGCCTTCTGGTGATGATACCGACCCTGCTGATCATCAGCATTCTGGTCTTCATCATCATTCAATTGCCCCCTGGGGACTATCTGACAACGCTGATCCAGGAATATCAGGATCGTGGTGAACAGATCGGGGAGGAGGTTCTGGCCTTCTACCGCGAAAACTATGGTTTTGGCGAACCGATGTGGAAGCAATATCTGCTGTGGATGAAGGGGATATTGCTGGAAGGCAATCTGGGCTATTCCTTTGAATATGAACTGCCCGTGGCCGATGTTGTGGGCGACCGCATGTTCCTGACCATTCTGGTCTCCTTCGTCACCATCATTTTCGTTTACATCGTGGCCTTCCCCATCGGGGTCTATTCGGCGGTAAATCAGTATTCTCCAGGCGATTATGCCTTGACCCTGGTGGGGTTTATCGGGTTGGCAACGCCCAACTTCCTGTTGGCGCTGGTGTTGATGTATCTGGCCAATCAATGGACCGGCGCGTCGATTGGCGGGCTGGTTGATGATGAATTGCGCGATGCCCCGATGAGCTGGGAAAAGTTTGTCAGCGTGCTACAGCATCTGTGGGTCCCGGTCATCGTGATCGGTACATCGGGCACGGCGGGCATGATCCGTCGGCTGCGGGCCAATCTGCTGGATGAATTGCACAAGCAATATGTCGTGACCGCCCGCGCCAAGGGTGTTTCGCCCCGCAAGACCCTGTTTAAATATCCCTTGCGCATGGCGCTTAATCCCTTCATCGCGGATATCGGCAATATCCTGCCTGAGATCATTTCAGGCTCCGCCATTGTGTCTATCGTTTTGAGCCTGGAAACCACCGGACCCATGCTGCTGCGGGCCTTGGAGACCCAGGATATGTATCTGGCGGGGTCCTTCCTGATGGTGTTGGCCTTGCTGACCGTGCTGGGGAATTTGCTGTCTGATCTGGCGCTGGCGGTACTGGATCCCCGAATACGCCTGGGTGCGGAGGCCACGAAATGAGCGATAGCACTGCAAACACGCCAGACGCCCGCAAGCCGGAACCGCTGGATCATTTCGTCAGCCAGGCCCCGTTTGATGCCCAGGCGGCAACGCTGCTGACGCCAGAGCAGGAGAAATATTATCTCTCCTCCCAATGGCGGTTGATGTGGTTGAAATTCCGCCGCCACAAGCTGGCGCTGTGGAGTGGGATTTATCTGATTCTGGTCTATGCCTCGATCCTGATATCAGAGGTGATCGCCCCCTATAGCTTCACCCATCGGCATACGGATTTCATCTATGCCCCGCCGCAGGAAGTGCGTCTGTTTCATGATGGCAGCTTCATCGGGCCTTATGTCTATCCCTATGATGTGAAACTGAATATGGAGGAATTGCGCTGGGACTATACCGAAGATACCAGCAATCCTCAGAAGCTGCGCTTTCTGTGCACCAGCGATGATTATGCCGGGTCGACCTATGAATTCTGGGGCCTGTTTGAAAGCAATTTCCATCTGGTTTGTCCGGCCGCCGGGGGCCAGTTCTTCTTTCTGGGGACCGACCGCCTGGGCCGGGATATCCAGTCCCGCATCATTCAGGGCGCGCGGATCTCGCTGACCGTGGGGTTGATCGGCGTGACGATCAGTTTCGTTCTGGGGATTACGCTGGGCGGTATGGCGGGTTATTTCGGGGGCATGGTGGATTGGTGTGTCCAGCGCGTGATTGAGGTGATCCGCTCCTTCCCCTCTCTGCCGCTCTGGATGGCTTTATCGGCGGCCATGCCGGTCAATTGGTCACCCATTGTGGTGTTCTTGGGGATTACCGTCATTCTGGGCCTGTTGGATTGGCCGGGATTGGCGCGCGCTGTGCGCTCCAAACTGCTGGCCCTGCGGGAAGAGGATTTCGCCGTTGCCGCGCAGTTGATGGGGGCCACACCGACCCGCATCATCGGCAAGCACTTACTGCCCAGTTTCACCAGCCATCTGATTGCCTCGGTGACCCTGGCGGTGCCCAGCATGATCCTGGGCGAAACCGCCCTCAGCTTCTTAGGCCTCGGCCTGAAGCCACCCATCACCAGTTGGGGCGTGCTGTTGAACGAAGCCCAAAACTTCAACGCGGTCGCCCTCTATCCCTGGCTCCTCTGGCCCGCCGCCCCGGTCATCCTGGTCGTGCTGGCCTTCCAGTTCTTGGGCGATGGGCTAAGAGACGCGGCGGATCCGTATAAGTAGGGATCGCGTCGCCATCCGCGCCCTCCTCATCCTGAGGAGGCGCGCAGCGCCGTCTCGAAGGATGGGCTGTAAGTCCAGTGCTTCCAGCATCCGATCCTTCGACGCGCGGCTGTCGCTTCTCCTCGGATTGAGGATTACGATCAATCAGGTCAAGTCTTCAACTGTTGCCCCAGGCGCATTATCCTTCACAGATTGGATACCATTATCGCGACCCTGGGTGGTTACATAGGTTTCGCTGGTGCCAATCACTTCCCCGTTGCCGGCCTTGAGATTGAAATAGTACTGGCCGTTTGTCGCTGTTTTTTTCTCATAACGCACATCCAGCGGCGCATTGGTCTTCACCGAATCGATGCCGTTTTTGCAGTTTTGCTTGGTTGTGTAACCTTCACTCTTAAGAATTATTTCGCTATTCGGTGCTTTGAGCCGAAACAAAAACTGATCTTTTCCATACGTATCAATCTCAAACTTCCCTGCCATGATTTGGCCTCCTAATACTGCTTCTGACCGGTCGCGGAATTGCTCCGGAATGGTCAGATGGGGAAGGGATTTTCGACAAACAATAGTTAAAATTTAATAAAATTCACTTTGCTACTTATAGGGTCAAAAAGTGTTGAGCTTTTTGTCATAAAGGCCCGCGCAGATTGATAGTCAGGCCACAGAAATAGAAAGTCGCACGATTGGCCCTGGATGCCGGGTCAGGCCCGTCACCCCGGACTTGATCCGGGGTCCAGGGGCGGCAGGTACAGAGTGGGGCGGGTGGCTCTGGATGCCGGATCAAGTCCGGCATGACAATTCTTGGGCGTTAGGTCTTCAGGGCTGCATTCCCTGCGTCATAGACAGGTTCCGCCAGCACCTTGGCCTTGCGGGGTTCACCCAGAATCCAGACGGTCATGTCTGTGCCAGGCTTTGCATAGGCGGGCTGAACATAGGCAAAGGCGAGGCTTTTGCCGGTGCGGTGGCCATAGCCGCCCGATGTGGTCAGGCCGATGACTTGACCGTCGCCCACGGTGATGGCTTCGCCGCCGGTCGCATCGCTGTCGCCGGGCTCGACTTCCAGATAGATGATCTGTCCCTGAGCGCCGTCCTGTTTGCGCTGCAGGGTCGCGGCTTTTCCGATGAAGTCCTTATTAAACTTCACAAAGCGTTCGATGTCGGCCTCAATGGGGGTGATTTCATTGGTCAGTTCCGAGCCCCAGCCGCGATAGGCCTTTTCCATGCGCAGGGCGTTGACGGCATAGGTGCCGAAATGCCCGATGCCATAGGGCCCCCCCGCCTTCATCAGGGCCTCATAGACCGCAGGCATTGCCGCCATGGGGCAATGCAGTTCCCAGCCCAATTCGCCGATATAATTGACCCGCAATGCCCGGATCGTCGCCCCTGCAATGGTGATTTCCTGGGCTGTCAGCCAGCGGAAGGCTTCATTGGATAAATCTGCGCGCGTTACCTGGGACAGGACATCCCGTGCCTTTGGCCCCGCCAGAACCAGATTGCCATAGGTCTGGGAAACATTGGTGACGGTGACGTCTTCGCCTTCTTGGATATGCTGGGTCAGCCAATCGAAATCACGGTCTTCGGCAGCGGCGGCGGACAGGATGTAATAGGCGTGCTTGCCCAGCCGCGTGACCGTTGCCTCGCCTTCAATCACCCCATTGTCGTTCAGCATATGGGCCAGCGCGATTCCACCGATTTTCTGTGGCATGCGGTTGGCAAAGACCCGCTCCAGCATCGCCGGGGCATCGGGGCCGCTGACATCGAATTTGGCAAAGGAAGACAGGTCGGCAAGTGCCACGCCTTCTGAAACAAGGCGGCATTCCTTCGCCACGGCGTCAAAGGCGTTGTTGTGGCGGAAGCCCGGTTCTTCGTCCTGACCGTCCAGCGCGTAATACTTCACCCGCTCCCAGCCCGAAGCGGTGGTGTACAGGCCGCCTGCTTCCGCCAGAATATCATACAGGCTGGATTTGCGTTTCCCTCGACCGGCCGGGCGCTCTTCCCCTGGCAGGTGCAGGGCATACATATGTTCATAATCTTCAATGGAGCGCGCGCGGACATAATCCGCATCTGCCCAGCGACCAAACCGGCGCGGGTCCAGGCCCGCCATGTTGATCTCGCTTTGGCCATGCACGATCCATTGCGCCAGATATTTGCCACAGCCTGCCCCCTGGGCGATGCCGATGGACGAGCCACAGCATTGCCAGAAATTGCGCAAGCCCGCGGTTGGACCCAACAGGGGATTGGCGTCTGGTGTATGGGGAATGGCACCGTGGACGATGCGCTTGATGCCACTTTCGCCCCAGATCGGCATGCGTTCCAGGGTTCGTTCCACCCAGGGGCTGATGCGGTCCAATTCGTCGGTGAACAGCTCATTCTCGCTGTCCCATTCCGGATAGCCGCCCCGATCCGCCCAGGCTTCCTGGGATCCCTCAGTCTCATAAATGCCGATCAGGCCGGATTTCTGCTCCTGCCGGTAATAGGCCGATGGATAGGGGTCGCGCATCACCGGCATTTCGACATCCGCATCGATGAATTGCTGGATCGGCTCGGTGACAATGTAATGGTGCTTCATATTGGTGATCGGCACATCGGACCCGACCCATTGATTGATCAGCCGCGCGTAACAGCCCCCGGCATTGACCACATGCTCACAGGTCACGGTTCCCTTTTCTGTCACGACCTGCCATTCGCCGCTGGGCAATTGCACAACATTCAGCACGCGATTCCGGCGTTCAATCTCTGCACCCCTATCGCGTGCGCCCTTTGCCAGCGCATTGCAACAGCCCGCCGGGTCAACATGGCCGTCATCCAGCGTCCAGGCAGCGGCAAGCACGCCAGTCGTATCGACATGGGGATTGATCGCCTTGATCTCATCGGGGCCGATAACCTGCATACGGAACCCGATCAGCTTGGCCGTTCCTTCAACTTTCTTGAAATAATCCAGTTCCGCCCGATTGGTGGCAAACCGCAGCCCGCCACAGCCATGCCAGGAGACATATTGCCCCGTCATTGCTTCCAGTTTGGGATACAGCGTATTTCCGTAATGATGGATTTTCGCCATGTTGTAATCAGCAATGAAGCTGGGGCATTGACCCGCTGCATGCCAGGTGGAGCCAGAGGTCAACTCCCCCTTTTCAATCAACAGGCTGTCCGTCCAGCCTTCTTGCGCCAGATGATACAACAGGCCACAGCCCATCATCCCACCCCCGATGATGACGACGCGCGCGTGTTCTTTCATGCCGATCCCATCCCATAACGACCCACTGTTGCTGTCAGCCTAAAAGCGGTGGCTAATATTGACAAGAATTAACAGAGATCCGGATAACACCTTGTATTTAAAAAATTATTTTACAGGCTGCTGAAATCAATTCATCGACGGTCATGGCGTCCCCTATGCGAGCAGTTCCGGCGCAAACAGGCTTGGAAAGGGATGGTTTCACGGTCTAGTGTGGTGCGCGCATATTTGGGAACGACCAGGACGCTGTTTGCGGCGCTCCGGGCCGCGTCGCCTGCACGCTCTCGACGCCGTTCGACGGGCCGATACAGGGATTCTGGTGAGTCCAAATATGCGCGTACCACACTAGCCCTTTCGAATTTGGAATATGAATACACCGGTTTCGGGTTCGCTTGCCTCCAGGCTGTGTCCAAAAGTCTCACAAAACGCGCGCATATCTGCCGGAGAGCCTGGATCAGTTGCACGAATGTCCAATCGGTCTCCCGGTGACAGGCTCTTAAGTGCCTTTCGCGCCTTCAAGACCGGCAGGGGGCATTTCAGGCCCGTGGCATCCAGTTCAACTGTCTTCATTCCCGTATCCGCTTCCAGTTATCGCAATTAACTTAAAGTAACGCATGATTTTTGTCCGTTGCCCGGATTGACGACCGGGGCAGGCGCGGGCCATTGTGGGGACAGTGATTAATTCAGCAATCACATTCACCTAGGCGGCCTGCGCACTGCGCGTTCCTAAGATATCATTGGGGGATATCTTAAACGCAAGGACACCGCGCCGCAAATGGGGGCCGACGCGCAGATGCATATATACCTGCCGATCGCCGAGATGTCGGTGAATATCTTCCTCGTTCTGGGGATGGGTGCAGGTGTGGGTGTGATGTCTGGCATTTTTGGCGTCGGGGGCGGCTTTCTTATGACCCCACTGCTGATTTTTCTGGGCGTTCCAGCCCCGGTGGCTGTTGGCACGGGCGCAAATCAAATCATCGCGTCTTCTGTTTCGGGCGTTCTGGCGCATTGGCGACGGGGCAATGTCGATCTGATGATGGGGTTGATGTTGCTAGCGGGCGGCGTGGTTGGGTCGACGCTGGGTGTTTTCGTTTTCAAATTCCTGCAGACGCTGGGTCAGATCGATCTGGTGATAAAATTATCCTATGTGATTTTTCTGGGCATTATCGGCGGCCTGATGATGGCGGAAAGCCTGCGGTCCCTATTGCGATCCCGCAAAAAGAGCGGCAGTCGAATGCACAGAAAGCTGCATCAGCACAACTGGATGCACGGCCTGCCGCTGAAATTCCGGTTTCGAAAGTCAAAACTGTATATCAGCCTTCTTCTGCCCATCGGGATTGGCTTCCTGGTTGGAATCCTGACCGCAATTATGGGGGTCGGGGGCGGCTTTGTGATGGTGCCCGCGATGATTTACCTGTTGGGGATGCCCACCAATGTCGTGGTGGGAACATCCCTGTTTCAAATTATCTTCGTCAGCGCCAATGCGACATTCTTTCAGGCGACCTTAAATCAGACGGTGGATGTGGTTCTGGCCCTGTTGCTGTTGATCGGCGGCGTCATTGGGGCCCAGTTCGGAACAAAGATCGGGGCCAAGCTGAAAGGGGAGCAATTGCGCAGCCTGTTGGCTGTGATCGTGTTGTTGGTCTGTGGCAAATTGCTGTTTGATCTGGTGATCACGCCCGACGATTTGTATTCGATTGTCGCGGTCGGTGACAAGGCGGGGCCGCCATGATCGCAATCCTGACACGCCCTACCTTCCCGTTCCGCCTGTCCTGGCCGCGCTGTATCCTGGGTCTTCTCATGCTGATGCCAATAACATTGAGCGCGGATGAGCCATTGGTTGCGGATCTGGACAGCCATCTGGTGGCCATAACCGCAGGCTTCACCGGCGAGGAGCTGTTGTTATTTGGTACCATGCAGGGCGATGGCGAGATTGTTGTTGTTGTTCACGGACCCAAACAGGATATTGTGGCCCGCCGGAAAGACCGTGTGGTCGGTGTGTGGATGAATACAGACTCTGTCGAATTCAAAGGCGTACCATCCTTTTATAGCGTTGCCACAACGGCCAGATCGGGTTTGGATCTGCCGCCCAGCGCCTTGCGGCGACACCAGATCGGCCTGGAGAATATTCGCCTGCAAACCGATCAGATCCTGAGCCCGGAAGATTATGAACTGTTTGCGTCCTCAGTTTTGCGCAACAAGGTGGCCATTGGCCTGTTCAGCCCGGATGCGGGCGTGGTAGAACGCCGGGGCCGTCAATTGTTCAGGGCGTCAGTCCTGATCCCCACCAATGTGCCCGTTGGGACATATACAGTTGAAACGCTTCTGGTCCGCGATGGGCAGGTCGCCGCAGCCCAGACAACGCCCCTGTTTGTGAACAAGGAAGGATTTGGGGCGCAAGTCTACAGGACCGCACAAATACAACCGGCCTTGTATGGGTTGATCGCAATCTTTATCGCTGGCTTTGCCGGATTGGCTGCCAATTGGATCTTCCAGAAATTGTAACCATGACGTCAGTATCACTTTGTTAAGGTAGGATAATGTCAGGACCCTTTACGACCGTTCAAGAGCAGGTGGATGTTACCCCAGACGCCATTGATCGGACCGAGTACACAACCTGTTATATGTGCGCCTGTCGCTGCGGTATCCGCGTCCATTTCAAGAATGATGAAGTCCGCTATATCGACGGCAATCCCGATCACCCGATCAACAAGGGGGTCTTGTGCGCCAAAGGGTCCGCCGGGATCATGAATTACAAATCCCCCGGACGATTGACCAAGCCCTTAAAGCGGGTTGGCCCGCGTGGATCCGGGGAGTTTGAGGAAATTGAATGGTCTGAGGCGATGGACCTGGCGACCGAGTGGTTGTCCGATATCCGGAAATCAGACCCCAAGCGATTGGCTTTCTTTACCGGGCGTGACCAAAGCCAGTCGCTGACCGGCTGGTGGGCCGGGCGGTTCGGGACGCCTAATTTTGCCGCCCATGGCGGATTCTGTTCGGTCAATATGGCCGCGGGCGGGCTGTATTCCATCGGCAGTTCCTTTTGGGAATTTGGCGAGCCGGATTGGGAACGCACCCTGTATTTCATGATGTTTGGCGTTGCCGAAGACCATGACAGCAATCCGATCAAGATGGGCCTGGGCCATTTAAAAAGTCGGGGAGAGGCAAAGTTTGTTTCGGTAAACCCGGTAAAGACCGGCTATTCCGCGATCGCCGATGAATGGGTTGGTATTCGCCCTGGGACAGACGGTCTGTTCGCCGGGGCGCTGATCCATGAATTGCTGGCAGCAGAGAAGATCGATTGGGATTATCTGGCGCGCTATACCAATGCCCCCTGGCTGGTCATTCAGGCACCGGGCACAGCCGATGACGGCCTGTTTGCCCGTGACCGCGATGGGAACCCCCTGATCCTGGACGGCAAAACCAAAAAACTGGTCAGCGCCCTGGAAGCCGGTGGATCCCCCGTGATGAGCGGCAGCGTCGATATCGCCGGTCAGCGGGCCGTCCCGGCCTTTCACCTGATGGCGAAACGGTTTCTGGATAAAAGCTATTCACCGGAAGAGGCGGAAAAATCCTGCGGCGTGTCCGCTGAAACAATCCGCCGGATCGCCGCAGAACTGGCCCATGCCGCGTTTGAGCGCAGCATAGAACTGGATGTCGATTGGACCGATTGGGCCGGGCGCAAACAGACCAAGATTGTCGGGCGGCCCGTCTCCCTGCACGCCATGCGCGGTGTTTCTGCCCATTCCAATGGGTTCCATACCTGCCGCATCCTGCATTTGCTGCAAATGATCCTAGGTACGATTGATGTGCCAGGCGGCTTTCGCTCCAAACCACCCTTCCCGCGCCCGGTCCCACCCGGACCAAAACCAGCCGGCCATAAGTCAGAGGCCAACAAGCCCCTGGAAGGGATGCCATTGGGGTTTCCCACCGGCCCGGAAGACCTGCTGATCAATCCGGATGGCACGCCCAAACGCATCGATAAGGCCTATAGCTGGGAGCATCCGCTGGCCGCCCATGGCCTGATGCAAATGGTCATCCACAATGCCTGGAAGGGCGACCCCTATCCCATCGATGTGCTGTTCATGTATATGGCCAATATGGGCTGGAACAGCTCAATGAATGTGCCAGGCGTGCTGCATTACCTGACCGATACCAATGAGGATGGCAGCTATAAGATTCCCAAGATCATCTATTCCGATGCGTTTTATTCGGAAACGGTGCCCTATGCCGATCTGGTGCTGCCCGATACGACCTATCTGGAGCGGTGGGACTGTATCTCGCTGCTGGACCGCCCGATTTGCAGTGCGGAAGGACCAGCCGATGCGATCCGCCACCCGGTCGTCCCGCTGGACCGGGACGTGCGTCCCTTTCAGGATGTGCTGATCGAATTGGGCGCGCGCCTGAAACTGCCCGGTTTTGTTACCGCCGATGGCAGCGCCGCTTATCCCGGCGGCTATCAAGATTACATCGCCAATCACGAACGCGCGCCGGGCATTGGCCCGCTGGCAGGATGGCGTGGTGAATTTGGGACCGATCAGGGTCGTGGCGCCCCCAATCAGGGTCAGTTACAGCGCTATATCGACAATGGTGGCTTCTGGGAGGATCCCTTTACGGAATCCGAATCCTGGATGAAGCACGGCAACAAGGACTATCTGACCCGCGCCCACAAGATGGGCTGGATTCCATCCACAGACCGCATTGTCATGCAGATTTATTCCGAACCTTTGCAAAAGTTCCGATTGGCGGCTCAGGGATTTGGCCCCGCCGTACCCCCAGACCGCCATAAGGACCGGATCGAAACCTATTTCGATCCAATCCCCTTCTGGTATCCGCCATTTGAAACCACGGCCACGGCACAGGACTATACCCTGCATGCCATCACCCAGCGCCCGATGCACATGTATCACAGTTGGGGGGGACAGAATGCCTGGCTGAGGCAGATCACCAATCAGAATCGCCTGTATCTGCATCCCGACACCGCCGCAACCATCGATGCCGGTGATGAGGATTGGGTCTGGATCATCAGCCCCCAAGGCCGCGTGAAGGCCCAGATCAAAACCATGCATGGCGTTGAAAAAGGCACCATCTGGACCTGGAACGCAATTGGTAAGCGCAAAGGAAGTTGGGGCCTGAAACCGGGCGCACCAGAGACGGAGAAAGGGTTTCTGCTGAACCACATCATCCCGGAACTGCTGCCCGCCCAGGGGGACGGCTTCCGCTATGCCAATGCCGATCCGGTGACGGGCCAGGCCGCCTGGTATGATTTGAAGGTGCGGTTGGAAAAATGCACAGACGAAGAAGCTGGAGAGACGGAACCCATGTTTGAGCGGTTCGAAGCACCAACACTCGCCCCAAGTGCGGTCTCCGCTGATGGGGTTCTGCGCTATGGGAAGGCCTTGCATCCAACGCCGTCAGGCAAACCCGCCGCCGCAATGGCGGAATGGATCGGCAATCAAAAAGGCCATAAAGAGGGAGGAAATCAATGACCGCCCCAATCCATCCACAAAGTGCCGTCATTCCCGCGAAGGCGGGAATCCAGAGCGTCAGAGCACGAACCGTCGGGCTGCCGTGGACCCCGGATCACGTCCGGAGTGACGAAGATAGGGGCAGGTGGATTCCTGATGAGCGTAACACAACGGGAGGAACACAATGACCGCTCTTCCCGCTCAGACTCAGAAAAAGCTTGGGCTTGTCATCGACCTGGACATTTGCGTCGGGTGCCATGCCTGTGCGGTGAATTGCAAGGAATGGAATACCGGTGGGCACAGCGCGCCGCTGCCGGACAACGACCCCTATGGTGCAGATGCGTCGGGCGTATGGTTCAATCGCATCCACAGTTTTGAAGTCGTCCCGGAAGATGGCGGCGATAGTCGTATGGTGCATTTCCCGAAATCCTGCCTGCATTGCGAGGATGCACCCTGTGTGACCGTCTGCCCGACCGGCGCGTCCTATAAACGCGAAGAAGACGGGATCGTTCTGGTCAATCCCGATACCTGCATCGGCTGTAAGCTGTGCAGTTGGGCCTGTCCCTATGGGGCACGGGAATATGATGACGATGCCGGGATCATGAAGAAATGCACCCTGTGCGTGGACCGGATCTATAATGAAACCCTGCCAGCCGATATGCGGGTTCCGGCCTGTGTATCGACCTGTCCGGCCGGGGCGCGGTCTTTTGGTGATTTTGGTGATCCAGACAGCGATGTATCAAAGCTCTCCGCAGCCCGTGGCGGCTATGCCCTGATGCCGGAACAAAATTGCAAGCCGGTCAATCGCTATCTGCCGCCGCGCCCCCGCAAAACCGTGGCGGAAGAGGCCATGGGCGGTGCAGGCCTGACCCCCGTGGCTGACAGCAGCGCCGGGGTCATGGCCCGGTGGCTCGATAAAATTCTGTCTTTGTGAGGCGTTGTTATGCATCCGGCTAAATCGGTCATTTTTTTCACCACCGCATCCGGCGCGGGGTATGGCGTGTTGATTCTGTTCATCCTGATGGACATTGCGGGCCTGATTCCCGCTGGATGGCATGTCACGCTGATCAGCCTTGGTGTTGCCCTGGGTCTGATCAGTGCAGGCCTGCTGTCTTCGACCGCCCATCTGGGTCATCCGGAACGGGCCTGGCGGGCCATGAGCCAATGGCGGACATCCTGGCTCAGCCGGGAGGGCCTGTTTGCCCTCATCACCTTTCTCCCCGTCCTGATCTATGGCGCGGGGCGGTTAGTCTATCCCGATATGACAACCCCTTGGCAACCCGTGGTCGCAGCGCTTTCGGTCGCCCTGGCCCTGATCACGGTCTATTGCACGGCGATGATCTATGCCTCTCTGCGCCCCATCCCAGCCTGGTCTAACGGCTGGACGCCAGTCTGTTACCTGATCCTGTCGCTGTCCAGCGGGGCGGTCCTGTTAAACGCGCTGTCCTTCTTTCTGGGCTTTGCCAGCGTCTTTCTGATCCTGGTCAGCGTTGTTTTGTTGTTGGCCGGCCTGATCGTGAAAATCATGTATTGGCAGTCCATCGCGCTGGCCAGCCCCCGATCCACTGCCGAAAGCGCAACCGGTCTAGGCGACATGGGCAAGGTGAAACTATTCGAGGCACCCCATCAGGGGGATAATTATCTGATGACGGAGATGGGGTTTAGAATCGCCCGCAAACACGCCGCACGACTGAAACGACTGGTGATCCTATGGGGCTTTGTTTTCCCCATTATAGCGATCCTTTTAACCCGCTACAGTGACGGCGCGATCACCATTGGCTTGTTGACCATTTCTGTCCTGACCGCCGCCATCGGCCTGATCGCGGAACGCTATCTGTTCTTTGCAGAAGCGAAACATTCCGTGACCCTGTACTATGGCGAAAGCGCGGTCTGAGCTACTCCGTCTCTGACGTGCCGCCGATGCGGGCAATGCGCAGCAGATTGGTTTTACCTGGCGTGCTGAAAGGCACACCCGCTGTGATGACGATGCGGTCCCCGATATTGCCAAACCCATCGATTTTCGCCTGATGGGTTGCGGTTTCTGACATATCATCCAGGCTGGCCGCATCGGGCACCCGGGCGGGATGAACCCCCCAGACCAGCGCCAGACGCCGGGCCGTATCATCGCGCGGTGTCAGACCCAAAATCGGTGCCATCGGGCGTTCGCGGGCAATGCGCAATGTTGTTGATCCTGATGTCGTATAGGTCGCGATTGCATTTACATTCAGCGTTTTCGCCATTTGCGCAGCGGCCGTCGCGACCGCATCCGCAGTGGTCGGCTCCGGCTTCTGGCGCTGGGCTTCCATGCCTTCCCGATAGACCGGGTCCCGCTCCACCCGTTCAATGATACGGTTCATCATCTCAACAGATTCAACAGGGTAATCGCCAACCGCTGTTTCTGCCGACAGCATCACAGCATCGGCCCCGGAATAGACGGCTGTTGCCACATCGGACGCCTCTGCCCGGGTCGGGACCGGTCGTTCGACCATGGAATCCAGCATCTGGGTCGCAACCACAACCGGCTTCCCGGCCATACGGCACGCATTGATAATGCGGCGCTGCAGCACCGGCACGTCTTCTGGCGGCATTTCGACGCCCAGATCACCGCGCGCGACCATGATCGCATCCGCTGCGGCCACAATTGCATCCAATTCCGTGATGGCAGAGGGCTTTTCCAGTTTCGCCAGAATACCCGCTTCCCCTTTGATCAGGGCGCGGGCTTCTTCGATATCTTCTGCGCGCTGAACAAAGCTCAACGCAACCCAATCCACCCCCAGGCTGAGACCATATTTCAGATCGATCAGATCCTTTTCCGTCAGGGGCGACAGGGGCAACAAGACGCCGGGCACATTGACGCCCTTGCGTTCAGACAACGGCCCGCCGACGGCAACGCGGCATTCCGCAAATTCCGGTCCACAGGATGTCACCACCAATCGAATGCGACCATCATCCAGTAATAATTCCGCATCCTTTTCCAAGGCCTGGAAGATTTCAGGATGGGGCAGGGTCACGCGGTTGATATCGCCGGGCTTGTCTTCCAGGTCCAGGCGAAACTGCGTGTCTTCAACCAGCTCAATCGGGCCATCCTTGAACGTCCCGATCCGCAATTTCGGGCCTTGCAGGTCCATCATCACCGCAATGGGTCGCGCAAATTTCTGCTCCAGCCCGCGAATAATGTCCAATCGGGCCTTATGTTCCGCATGGGCACCATGGCTGAAATTCAGACGGAACACGTCCACGCCCGCTTCAAACAAGGCCTGGATGGAGGCTTGGTCTCCGGTTCCAGGACCCAATGTGGCAACAATTTTGGTACGGTGCTGACGGCGCATGGCTGCGCTTCCCCTTTTTCGTTCTGGACTTTCACAAGTGTCGTGTCGCCGCACTATAAGAGAGCAGCGCCGTGTTTGCTTGCAAAAACCGCAGCCTCAGGTCAAATCATTTTACCGCTATTTCCATAGGGTGGAAAATAAGGAAAAAGAATGCCTTAATCCGGTTGGGTCACATCAGAGGGATATGCACGCATGGAAAAAAACGCCAATGATCCGGACCAGAAGCCCAGGCGGGGGCGGCCCGCTGTGGATCGCAACGGGGCAGGTATCAAATCCAGTGACAGCGATACCGGTGTCCGATCGTTGAACCGCGCCTTGTCGCTGCTGGAAGATGTTGCGACCCAGCCTCAGGGGGCTGCGCTTGGCGATTTGGCGCATCGGGCCGGTCTGGCCCCGTCCACGGCGCACAGGCTTTTAAAAAGTCTGGAACTGCGCCGGTTCGTAACCCAGGACGCGGAACGCGGGCTATGGTTCACCGGGGTTCAGGCCTTTATCACCGGAACAGGCTTTCTGCGAAATCGGGATGTCGTGACCATCGCGCGCCCCTATATGCACCGCGCCATGGAGGAAAGCGGCGAATCCGTAAACCTCGCCATTCTGGATGGGACAGAAACGATCTATTTGTCCCAGGTGGAAAGCCGCCAGATGATGCGCGCCCTGGCCCCCCCCGGCGGGCGTGCCCCGCTGCATGCCTCTGGCGTTGGCAAGGCACTGTTATCTGGACTGAGCCAACAATCGGCGGAACAGCGCATCGCCAATCTAACCTTCACCCGCTATAGCGATAAGACCATTCGGGAGCCCGCTGCACTGATCGCCAGCATCAAACAGGCAAAACATCAGGGCTATGCCGTCGATGACGAAGAACATGCCGTCGGTCTGCGCTGCCTTGCAGCCCCGATTTATAATGAGTTTGGGGAACCCGTGGCGGCGATTTCCATATCTGGACCTCTGGCACGGATTGAGGATTCGCGGCTGCCGGTATTGGGCGACCTGATCCGCAGCATCGCACAGGAAATCACCACAGCCTGTGGCGGGAAGTCGCCAACAGGCTGGAACTAACGCCTATCCCCTACTGTCTTTCGGATTGAGCCGCCGAGGTTTCTTCGGTTTTCCACCGTCGAACCAGATCCGACTGGATCCCAAACAGATCCATAACACGCCCGACTGAATGATCGATCATATCGTCCAGACTGTCGGGCTTTGCATAAAATGCCGGGACCGGCGGTGCGATGATCCCCCCCATTTCTGTCACGGTTGTCATATTGCGCAGATGAACCAGGGTCAGCGGCGTTTCCCGCGCCATCAGAACCAGGCGGCGGCGCTCTTTCAAGGCCACATCCGCCGCGCGACTGAGCAGGTTTGCCGTCACGCCGGTAGCAATTTCCGCCAATGTTTTCATGGAGCACGGTGCGATCACCATGCCATCTGACGGGAAAGACCCGCTGGCGCAAGGGGCCCCGACATCCCCGATTGCATAGGATACATCCGCCAGTGCCCGCACATCGCGCGGCTTCAGGTCGGTTTCATAAGCCAGCGTCATTTCTGCCGCCTTGGACAGGATCAAATGCGTCTCGACCCCCGCGACCCGCAGTGCCTGCAACAAACGGATCCCATAGACGACGCCGGAGGCACCGCTGATCCCGACAATTAGTTTGCGCTGCACCATCGATTTTCCTTCACATTCAAAGGGACTGTAGTAGGCTATTACATACCGCGTCTGACAAATTATTCCAGTAGGGATGATGCGTCATCAAGAGTGCGGGACGGCGGGGTCCACTTGCCATTTGTAACGAGGCGCCTCGCCACAGGCCCAATCCCTTGATAACCGGCACGGTAACGTGAGGTAACGCATTCTTAGTAATGCATTGCCCGGCGAGTGCTGAATCTGTCCTCAGGCCGATAAGCCTGATTGGGTTCGACACGCATCATTGATTGCTTTGCTCAAGGCGTCAGGAAAGGAGGCTGTTTTCATCAGAAGAACCGGAACCCATCGATCTGGTGCATATGGATGCGCCGCATGGCCTGGGATTCAGGCAATTGGTGTTTCGCGTTTCGCCTTGGTGTCTTCCAGTCGTTGATCGTGGCTTCGCTAACTCTGAACACTGGACCAATAAGGTCTTAACGTATGGGAGATTAGTCAGAAATGAGCACAGTTCACCGTATTGAAAGCCTGAAATCAAAACATGCTCAAATTGATAAGCGCCTTTCAGATGAAAGCGCACGCCCGATGCCCGATGAAACAACCGTCCTGGCGCTCAAACGACAAAAACTTCAAATCAAAGATGAAATCCAGTCACTGACGGCGCATTGACGTCTGCGTTTAAGGGAAAGCCCCCTTACATTCGAGTGCGAGCAACGATGGGGTCGGTCCAATGACATTTCAATTTGGACCGGCCAACCGTCCCTAAAATGACGACGCCGGCAAGCATGTGTCAATTTGCCACAGGTATTTTTGCATCCACGTCGTGTTCTGGCACACCATATGCAACTTTCCTAAAAGCCCGCAAAAGGTGAATACCCCAATATTCACCCAATCAATTCTCTTTTTACGCGGCATCACAGTCGGCGACACTATCGTGATGATGTTTGCACAGAGTACTGGAATTTCAGGATCAGTATCATTATTATAAAAAAAGAGTAAAAAACTAACAATTTTTTTCGCGCAAAGGTTTATAATTTTTAGAATTAATATATAAATATAGTAAAGGTTGTCAGGCTTCTTCTAAAAATAGTTTTCTTTAGAAGTATTTAATTTTAGATATTTTTTACTAACTAATAAATAGTGAGCAAAAAATTTAAACAATTTGAAAAAAAACAGAATCCTTGACTGAATGGCGTTTAGACATTTTGTAACAGCGTGAAGCAAACAGTGCTTCATATGTGTGGCGTGAAGCGTGCATTCACGTCGCTGTGGTTGGAAATCAATAGATCGCCCAGCACCTGACCCCCCGGTGTAACGCGACATAGAAAAGGTGGACAAATGCCTCATCCTGTAGACGTCACGGTTGGCAACCGTGTTCGCGAAATGCGAATTCGCAAAGGCCTCTCCCAGCAAGCGTTGGGCGACCAAGTCGGTGTCAGCTTTCAACAGATCCAGAAATACGAACGGGGCACAAACCGAATGGGGTCGTCACGACTGATTCAGATCGCCGATGTACTGGATGTGCCGGTATCGACTTTCTTTGAAGGTCTGGGTAAATCGGAAACGACCAATGTCAGCAGCGCCAGTGAAGAAGGCCCGTTGAATGTCAAGGCCTCCAAAGTGGCCCGTGACTGGCAGCGCATCGGGGACGAACGGTTACAGACCAAGGTCGCTGAAATGATGCGGGCCCTATCCAGGGGAT
>TARA_R100001143_G_scaffold36518_4_pt1 | contig 173125 bp, 147 predicted proteins | sample TARA_R100001143 | Tara Oceans TARA_R100001143 (sample SAMEA2621300) | marine metagenome | biome: marine biome (ENVO:00000447); feature: mesopelagic zone (ENVO:00000213); material: "saline water (ENVO:00002010), including plankton (ENVO:xxxxxxxx)" | depth 800 m | reverse complement strand
CAAATACAAGCTCGTCTCTCCCGCGAAGGCGGGAGCCCAGGGCCACACGCACCAATCGCACCTGCCGCCCTGGATCCCGGATCACGTCCGGGATGACGACAGTGAGGAACGCAAAGGGCGCGGAGGAACGCAAAGGGCGCAAAGGTAAGTACAAGCTCGTCTCTCCCGCGAAGGCGGGAGCCCAGTACCGCACGCACCAATCGCACCTACTGCCCTGGATCCCGGATCAAGTCCGGGATGACAATGTTTCAAGACAAACGACGCCTCACCCTGAGGAGCGTAGCGTCTCGAAGGGTGCCTTTCTGCAAGCACCGAACCTACCGCGCATCCTTCGAGACGGCGCTGTCGCGCCTCCTCAGGATGAGAATGGGGCGGAAGTTATGCCTAACACACCAGTCCGTCAGCGTCCTTTGCGTCTTCTCTGCGCTCTTTGCGTTTATTCTTCCCGTCCTGGATGACGAAAGGGGGTGTGAAACCGTCAAACTGGTGTCTATCTGCCTTTCCAGACCGGTTTGCGCTTTTCTGCGAAGGCGCGGGCGCCTTCCAGTTGGTCTTCGGAATGGTACAGTTTCTGGATGGTGGGCAGCTTTTCTTTATTCAGCTGGTCCAGGGCGTCCTGAAAGCCCATGGCTTCCGTGGCGCGCAGGGTTTCCTTGATGGCAGCAAAAACCAAAGGCGGGCCATCGGCCAGCAATTCTGCCTTTTCCCGCGCCCGTTCCATCAGCTTATCGGCGGGCACGACCTCATTCACAAAGCCCCAACGGGCGGCCTCCTCCGCGTCCAGAACGCGCCCGGTGAACAGCATTTCCATCGCCACATGATAGGGGATGCGGCGCGGCAGTTTGATCGTTGCGGCATCGGCAATCACGCCGGATCGGATTTCCGGCAGCGCGAAGGTCGCATGCTCTGCAGCGATGATGATGTCGCAAGACAGCATAATTTCAAAACCGCCCCCGAAGGCGATACCGTTGACTGCCGCGATCACTGGCTTGTTCATATTGGGCAGTTCCTGCAATCCGCCAAAACCGCCGACGCCATAGTCCGATGAGGGAGCCTCCCCCTCTGCTGCTGCCTTCAAATCCCAGCCGGGGCAAAAGAATTTCTCTCCCGCGCCGGTCAGGATGGCACAGCGCAATTCTGGATCATCGCGATAAGCAGCGAAGACATCCCCCATGATCCGGCTGGTTACGGCATCAATGGCATTGGCCTTGGGGCGGTCCATCGTGACCTCCAGCACACGGCCATTGCGATAGGTTTTGATTGGTTCTGACATAGCGTATTCCTTCCTTAAGATGCGTCGGTCCAGCGGATTACGGCATCCACCGCCACCACGCCCTGCCCCTGGGGCAGGACGATCAGCGGATTGATGTCCATTTCCACCAGCCGATCCTTGTTCTGTTCAATAAACCCGGCAACCGCCATGATTGCATCGATCAGCGCCTGGCGGTCCCCGGCGGGCCTGCCCCGGAAGCCGGCCAACAGCTTTGCGACCAGCAGGCGATCCAGCGCCCGTTCAACATCTGCCTGTGTCGCGGGCAACAGCAGCACCGTCGCATCCCCGATCAGTTCCGCCAAAATGCCGCCCGCTCCGATCATCAGCATGGGGCCAATCTGGGGATCGCGGGTCATGCCTAAAATGATTTCGCAGACCGCATTCTGGGCCATTTTTTCGACAATGAAATGCGGGGCCAGCCCGTCCATTCGGGTCACAGCATCCGACACGGCCTGACCGTCAATCAAATTCAGGGCAACCCCGCCCGCCTCTGTCTTATGGGCCAGCGTCACAGAACAGGCCTTGACCACGACAGGATAGCCCAGCGCCTCCGCTGCCGCGACGGCCTCCGTCTCCGACGCAACCAGGACGCCTTGTGGCACCGATAGTCCCTGGGCGGATAGAACCTTCTTGGCGCGCCATTCATCCAGCATGCGCGCCGGTCCGGTATTGACCTGAGTGGCACTGAGGACCGGGCCCTGTTCCAAAGAGCGCTGCCGTGCCCTGCCATACCAGGCTGCCGCCTTCACCGCCTTTAGCGCATCATCAAATCCCTGAAGGGGCACAATGCCCGCGGCCAGAAAGGACTGTTGCAAACGACGCGGCATGTTCTCGGACAGGCTGGAGGCGACAATGGTTGGGCGGCCTGTTGCCTGTGCAGCGGCAATGATCGCCGCTTCCGCCTCTTTCCAGCCAAACAGATCCAACCCTTCGCGGATCGGTGTATCCAGTGCCAGGATACCGACATCAAAATCATCGGCCAGGGCCGCTGAGAAACAGGCGGTCATCGAAGCCTGATTGCCCCAGATATAGGTGTGATAATCCAGTGGGTTATCGATCGCCACCTTATCGCCCAGCACGGCATTCAACCCCTCCTGCGCCGACGGGGAAAAGGCTGGCATGGGCAGGCCGATTTCATGGGCGATGTCGGCCATGATGCCAGCCTCCCCACCAGAACAGCTCATCGTCATCAGCCTGTCGCCCGGCAGGCCCGGGAATAGGTGGAACAGTTTCAGATATTCCAGCAATTGCGCCAGGGTTTCCGCCCGCACCACTGCCAGGCGATCACACAGCGCCTTGAAGGCCGCAGAAGAGCCGGTCATCGAACTGGTATGGGACAGCGCGACCCGCGCGGCGGCCTCTGAATTGCCTGTCTTCAAAACGACGATTGGGATGCCCTTGCGCGCAGCCTCCCGCGCAGCCTCGCAAAAGCCCGGAATATCCCCGACACTTTCCACGAACAGACCAATTGCCGTGATACGATCATCGCGCAGCAGCGATTGCAAAATCTGGGGCACGCCATCTTTCGCCTGATTGCCCAAGGCCGCCAATTGCGCAACGGGCACGCCGCGCTCCTGCATCGACAGGCTGATCGCGACATTGCCGCTTTGGCTGACCAGCGCGACACCGCGATCCAGGCGATGGCCGCCATGGTCGTCGGGCCACAGGGCGACCCCTTCCAGATAATTTACCGTGCCATAGCAATTGGGCCCCAACATGCCCATCGTACCCGCGGCTTCCAACAAGCGCTTTTGACGGTCCAGACCGACAGCGCCGGTTTCCGCAAACCCGCTGGCATACAGGACCACTCCGCCTGCCCCCATGGCAGAGAGCTGTCGCACCGCCTCTATGGTCGGTTCCGCCGGGATTGCGATGAAGGTCGCATCCGGTGCTTCCGGTAAGTCGTCCAGACTGGCAAGACATGGAATTCCCGCCATGCTGGGTCGGGATTTGCTGATCGGATAGATTTTGCCCGGAAAGCCGATGCGCAAGCATTCCACGACACATTTTTCCGCTTCCCGTCCCCCGATCACTGCGATGCTGCGGGGGCGCAACAACCGGTCCAACCCTTGAGCCATACGCTGTAATCCTCTAACCGCCGAGTGGGCGTAACAGCGCGCGGGAGATGATGTGCCGCTGAATTTCGCTGGTGCCCTCCCAAATCCGCTCAATACGGGCATCACGCCAGATCCGCTCCAGCGGCAATTCGGACATCACCCCCATACCGCCATGAATCTGGATCGCTTCATCGGCGATAAAGGCCAGGGCCTCCGTGGCGGACAGTTTGGCAATGGCCGCATCCATGTCCTCCATACAGTCATTATCGTATTTCCAGGCCGCCTCATAGGTCAGCAGTTCCGCTGCCTTCAGCTTGGTCTTCATATCTGCCAGTTTGAAGGAAACCCCCTGAAATTTGGAAATTTTCTGGCCAAATTGTTCGCGGTTTGCCGCCCAGTCCAGCGAATGTTCCATCGCCCGGTCACAGCGCCCCAGACACAGGGAGGCCACCTGCAACCGTGTCGCGCCCAGCCAGTCATTGGCGACATCAAAGCCCTTATCAACCTCCCCCAGGACCTGGCTTTCCGGGATGCGGCAATCATCGAATTCCAGGATGAAATTGTGATAGCCCCGGTGGGAAACGTTGTTATAGCCGGGCCGCATCACAAATCCTGGCGTTCCCTTGTCGACCAGGAATGTCGTGATCTTCTTGCGCTTGCCCCGGGCGCTGTCTTCTTCGCCCGTTGCAGCCATCAGGATCACGAAATCAGCCCAATCGGCATGGCTGATGAAATGTTTAACGCCATTGATGACGAAATCCGTGCCGTCCCGCTTCGCCGTGCATTTCATACCGCGCACATCGGACCCGGCACCGGGCTCCGTCATTGCGAAACAGTCCACCTTCTCGCCGCGACAGGCCGGATACAGATACTTTTCCCGCTGCTCCCCAACACAGGCCTGCAACACGTTGGAAGGTCGATAAACTATATAATTCAGCGCCATACTGGCACGCCCTAAAGTGCGATCCAACATGCACATGGTCAGTGTATCCAGCCCGCCCCCGCCGACATCTTCAGGCATATTGGCGGCATAAAGACCCAGTTCGATGGAGCGTTGTTTGATTTGCTCCCCCAATTCCGGGCGCACCTTATCGGTCCGTTCAACCTCTTCCTCATAGGGATAGAGTTCTTCTTCGACGAACCGGCGTGCGGTTTCAATGATCAGGGTCTGCTCTTCACTGACGCCAAAATCCATGGCTTGTTTCCTCTCTTATATGCATTTCAATCTGTCCCGCGCAGATGGGACTAAAGAGCCAACCGCGCCCCCCGCCCTGGACCCCGGATCACGTCCGGGGTGACGGTGCATTAACCAAATATCTCCTCACCCTGAGGAGCGCAGCGTCTCGAAGGGTGAGCCCACTGCAAGCAAAGCCCTTACAGCCCATCCTTCGAGACGGTGCGACCGCACCTCCTCAGGATGAGAATGGGACGGTTTGTACAAGTGGTCCAAGGTGACAGGACTGTCACTGTGCATTCGCCTTGCGGATGCGCAGCAGGACTTCGCCTGCCCCTTCGCGGTATTCAGACAAGGCTTCCATGATCGAAATCAGGCAATTGTCGCGCAGCTTTTCCATCTCTGGAATTGTCGTGTTTGCCAATTGCGCGTCGGTGCCTTCGACAACCGTATCGATCAGTTCATCCGTCAGTTCCGGGGCGACCAGTTTGGTCCAGGGCAGCTTCAGGGCCGGGCCGAATTGGTGCATGAAATGGCGCATGCCATCATCTCCACCGGCCAGGGCAAAGGTACGGTTGACCCCCATGAAGGCCCAGCGCAGGCCGGGGCCATAGATGATCGCGTCATCCATTTCCTGGGTCGTTGCATGACCTTCGGCCAGCATATGCAGGTTTTCACGCCATAGGGCTTCCTGCAATCGGTCCGACAGAAAACCTTCCACTTCGGTGCGACATTGGATTGGATGCATTCCGATGGATTCATAGAAAGCACCTGCGCGGGTCCGGTTCTCCATACTGGTCTTCTTGCCACCCACAATTTCAACCAAGGGCAACAGGTAGACCGGATTGAAGGGATGGCCGACCAGAACCCGTTCAGGATGCTGGCATTCCGCCTGAAAATCGCTGGGCAGCAGGCCGGACGTTGACGAACAGATCAGCACATCCGGTGCGGCCGCCGCATCGATCTGGCTGTGAATTTTGATTTTCAAATCCAACCGTTCCGGCACGGATTCCTGAATCAGATCAGCGGCTTGTGCCACCTCTTCAATGCTGGATGCCATCCGCAACCGATCCTGGGATGCGGTTTTGTGCAAGCCGACTTTGGTCAGGGCGGGCCAGGCATTGGCAACCTTGCCCCGAATAATCGCTTCGGCATTGGGTGCCGGGTCATAGGCAATCACATCATAGCCATTCGCCAGGCATCGCGCAGCCCAGCCACCCCCAATGACACCACCGCCAACCAGGCCAATCGTTTTAATCTCACGCATGATGGGGATGCTCCTCAGACCAACTTCTTAAGGGAGAATTTCTTGCGGGCTTCTTCTGGTGTGCAGACCTTTGCGCCCATCAGTTCGATGATTTTGGCAGCCTTTTCCACAAGTTGTGCATTGGTCGCCATGACGCCGCGTTCCAGATACAGATTATCTTCCAACCCGACCCGAACATTGCCGCCCAACAGGACCGCCTGGGCCACCATTGGCATTTGCATGCGGCTGATCCCGAATCCGGACCAATTCGCCCCAGCGGGCATCATATCGGCCATCGCCTTCATCGCCGTTGTATTGGCTTCCGCGCCATAGGGAATGCCCAAGCACAATTGAAACAGCGGCGGATCATCCAACAGGCCTTCCTGGTGCAACTGTTTTGCCAGCCACAGATGACCAGTATCGAACACTTCGACTTCCGGCTTCACACCAATATCTTTCATGCCCTGGGCCAGGGCGCGCAGCATGGGGGGCGTGTTGGTCATGACATAATTGCCATTCCCAAAATTCATCGACCCACAGTCCAGCGTACAGATTTCCGGCAGACATTCCCGTACATGGTCCAAGCGTTCAGACCAGGGGGCCATGTCGGTTGCGGCCTGATCAATCGCCATCGGATCATCTGGCGGGCCCAGTGTCAGGTCGCCGCCCATGCCCGCCGTCAGGTTCAGCACCACATCAACGCCACTGTCGCGCACGCGGTCACAGACTTCTTTGAATTTCGCGACAGAGCGGCAGGGCGTGCCGTCATCTTCGCGCACATGGATATGAACGATGGCCGCCCCGGCTTTCGCAGCCTCAATTGAGCTTTCCGCAATCTGCTTTGGTGTCTTGGGCAAATCAGGATGCTTGTCCTGGGTCGCGCCGGACCCGGTAACGGCACAGGTAATAACGACTTCAGTGTTCATAACGGACATTCGACTTTCGCCTCCCTTTATATCAGATCAGCCTTTGGGCAATTGAAACGCAGCCTACGCTGCGGCAAAAGGTCTGCATATCAATTTCCGACTTGAGCATGATGATTTCCGACTTTATTTTGACGCCATGTTTCATCTGCCCCCAAGTAATAAGACAGAGCGCATCGGCTTCCTGCTGCTGCCCAAATTTTCGATGCTGGCCTTTTCGGCCATGCTGGATCCGCTGCGCATGGCCAATTGGCTGTCAGACAAGCCGTTGTATGAATGGGTGCTGATTTCCCGTGATGGGGGACCGGTGCAGGCCGCCAATGGGGTCAGTGTCGGGGTGGATCACTCCCTCGCCTCCGCCCAGCGACTGCCGACATTGATCGTTGTTGCCAGCTATGACCATGAAAAGCTGGCAACGCCCGATATCTTGGCCTTACTGCGTCGTTGGTCCAGCTTTGGCACCGCCCTGGGGGCGCTGGATAATGGTACCTTTATTCTGGCCAGTGCCGGATTGCTGGATGGGTATCGCGCCACGGCGCATTGGGAGATGCTGGAAAGCCATATTGAACATTTCCCGCGCGTGGCCTTCACCCAGGACCTGTTCGTGGTCGACCGGGATCGGTTTACTGCGGCGGGGGGCACATCCGGGCTGGATATGATGTTAAGCCTGTTGCGCCACCGCCATGGCGAAGATCTGGCTACAAAGGCCGCAGACGAATTCGTCTATTCCCGAATTCGAGAGCCCGGCGATTCGCAAAGACTGGCCCTGCGGGAGCGGTTGCGCGGCTTCCATCCCCGCCTGATCCGCGCGATTGAAAAGATGGAGGCGGCCCTGGAAGAATCCCGCCCCATGTCGGATTTCGCGGATGCGGCCGGTATCTCCCCCCGCGAATTAGAGCGCCAGTTTCGCAAGTGGTTGAAGACGACGCCTGCTGCCTATTACCGGGGTTTGCGACTTGACCGTTCCCGACATCTTTTGCGCCAGACCGACCTTCCCATTATCGAAATCGCCTTTCGCAGCGGATTCAGTTCTGCCGCGCATTTCAGCCGCAGTTTCTCTGGCCGGTTTGGGCATCCCCCCAGTGCGGAACGTCGCCCGCTGCCCCCAAAGGTCTAATTGCTTTCAATCGGATATGCGGCTTAGTACAGTTTGCTCGGTTGGCCTATGAAAAGGATATTCTGTGCTCAATGACACCGCCTTTTGCCCTGTGATCCTGTCTGGTGGATCCGGCACGCGCCTGTGGCCCCTGTCGCGGCGCACCTATCCGAAACAGTTGCTGCCTTTGATCGGGGATGGATCCCTGCTGCAGCAAACCGCCCAGCGACTGGCCCGCCTGCCCAATGCAGAAGATCCAATCGTTATTGCAAATGATGACCACCGATTCCTGATCCGCCAGCAATTGTCGGAAATCGGCGTTACGCCCGCCCCCCTTATATTAGAGCCGGTGGGGCGCAACACGGCCCCGGCTGTCGCCCTGGCCTGTCTGGCGGCACTGCAGCGGGGTGCCGATCCGATTCTTGGAATATTCCCGTCCGATCATCATATCGCCGACGATGATGCCTTTCAGTCCGCCGTTGCAACAGCCATTCAAGGGGCCAGCGCCGGTTACATCGTCACCTTTTCCATCACGCCTACCCGTCCTGAGACGGGATATGGCTATATCCGACATGGCGATCCCATATCGGACCTGCCGGGTATTGAATCGGTCGCTGCCTTTGTTGAAAAGCCCGATACAGCAACTGCGCAACGCTATTTGGACACCGGCAGTTATGGCTGGAACAGCGGCATGTTCATGTTTCGCGCATCGGTCATGCTGAAGGCTTTGGAAGCCTTCGCGCCTGATGTTCTGGCCCAGTCACAGGCAGCGCTTGCCAATGCTTCCCTGGATCTTGGCTTCACGCGACTGGATACAGCGACCTTCGCCGCCAGCCCGTCCATCGCCATCGATGTCGCGGTCATGGAAAAAACCGATCAGGCCGCCACCGTTGCCGCCGATATGGGCTGGAGCGACCTTGGTTCCTGGGAGGCATTGCATGGCTTTGCGGACAAGGATTCCAATGGCAATGCAACACAGGGCAAGGTGCAGCTACGCGATACCAGAAACAGTTATTTCCGATCCGACGATGGCCGCCTGCTGACCGGCATTGGTCTTCAGGATATGGTCGTGGTTTCTACCGCCGATGCCGTTCTGGTCACGCCCCTAGCCCGGGCTGGAGAGGTGAAAGACCTGGTATCAGACCTGTCCGCCCTGAATGCGCCTGAGGCTGATTTGCATCGCAAAGTATCGCGCCCCTGGGGGACATATCAGGATATCGACCGGGATGACGGTTTTCGCGCGAAACGCATCGTGGTGCATCCAGGCGGTCGCCTGTCCTTGCAACGTCACCGCCAGCGATCCGAACATTGGATTGTGGTCAAAGGCACGGCCCATGTCACCATCGACGGGATAGAAACCGTCCTGACCCGCAATCAAAGCACCTATGTCAGCATTGGCGCGACACACCGCCTGGAAAACAAAGGCACAGAGCCCTTGCATATGATTGAAGTACAGGTTGGTGATTATGTGGAAGAGGACGATATTGAACGGCTGGATGACGTCTACGGACGGATAGTCTAACGCTTGTCGTAGTATCCAGCGCGCACCGTTGCCCCGATAAAGTTACAGATCAGACGCTCCGCATGGGCCATGGTCAGCTTGCCCACATCATAGCTGGGCGTCATTTCCACCAAATCCATCCCCAAAACACGGCCCTTTTTGACCAGACCATGGATCAGGTCATAGGTCTGTAACCAGGTCAGCCCGCCCGGCGTGGGGGCCAGAACGCCCGGCATGATGGTTGGGTCCAGACCATCGGCATCAATTGTCAGATAATAGGGACCGCCATCCGGAATGCGGTCCAACACGGCGGGAATTCCCATCGCGTGCATTTCATAGGCCGTGATCAAATCCGCGCCATAGGCCCGGGCGTCATCGATTTCCTGCTGTCTGGCGCTGCCAATACCCCGCATGCCGATCTGAATGATCTTATCAATCCAGGGCAGTTCCGAGGCACGACGTATCGGGCTGGAATAGCCATCATGCTCGCCATTCACCTCGTCACGCCAATCCAGATGCGCATCGATATGCACCAGGGTGATCTTGTCATGCCCCGTGGCATCCAGGGCCCGCATGACCGGGATCGGAATACCATGATCCCCGCCAATCACGATGGGGGTTGCCCCGGCCTTCAAAATCTTGCGAACGGCCGCTTCGGCCCGCTGGTAATGAATTTTGGGGTCGCTCATTTCCGCAGTGACATTGCCGCAATCCACCAGCCGCACGGGCCGGTCATCCAGCAAGGGCCCACCCAGATCCCAATCGTAATGGGTCAATGTATAGCTGGAATCAAAAATCCCATGGCGGCGCAGCGCATCCGGGGCCAGGCATTGATCATTGATCCGTGCCTGCATGCTGTAGGGCATTCCATAGGGAATTCCCAACAGCGCCACATCCGCGACCAAGCCGTCCAGATCCCCCGCATAGGGCAAATCCAGAAAGGTTCGGGTCAGACCCGACGGCGGCTCGGTCAGCGGTGTGTCTTCCATCATCAGATATCCGCGTAAACGTGGGTTTCTGCCTTACCGCCCGGATGGGTTACAGCCCCTTTCACAGCCGGACCGACAGTCTGGGCGAACTTCCACAAGGCACCCGACTGATAGTTATGAGCGCGGGGCTTCCAGTCCTTACGGCGTTCCTCCAACTGATCTTCGGTCAGGTCGACTTCCATCGTCCCGGCAACCGCATCCAGCGTGATGATATCGCCATCGCGCACCAGACCAATCGGCCCGCCCACGGCGGCTTCCGGCCCGACATGCCCGACGCAGAATCCCCGCGTCGCGCCAGAGAACCGGCCATCGGTGATAAGGGCAACCTTGTCGCCCATTCCCTGACCGTAAATCGCTGCCGTCGTTGCCAGCATTTCGCGCATGCCAGGGCCGCCCTTGGGCCCTTCATAGCGGATGACCAGAACTTCACCTTCTTTATAATTCCGCTCTGCCACTGCAGCATAGGCTTCTTCTTCACTGTCGAAACAGCGGGCAGGACCGGAGAATTTCTGGTTCTTCATACCGGCAACCTTCACAATCGCCCCTTCTGGTGCCAGATTGCCCCGCAGGCCAACAACGCCGCCTGTCTTGGTGAGGGGATTGTCGGTCGTGCGCACAATGTCCTGATCCGTCGGGAATACGACATCAGCCAGATTTTCCGCAATCGTCTTGCCCGTTACCGTGATGCAATCGCCATGCAGATAGCCGCCATCCAGCAGCGCCTTCATGATGATTTCCACACCACCAATTTCAAACAGATCCTTGGCGACGTATTTTCCACCCGGCTTCAGATCGGCGATATAGGGCGTGGACTTGAAGATCTCCGTCACATCATTCAGGTCAAAATCAATGCCACATTCATGGGCCATGGCTGGCAGGTGCAGCCCGGCATTGGTCGACCCGCCAGAGGCCGCAACCACGCGCGCAGCATTTTCCAGCGATTTGCGGGTAACGATGTCACGCGGGCGGATGTTCTTTTCCAGGCAATTCATCACCGCCTTACCCGATGCCTCACACCAGGCATCGCGGCTTTCATACGGGGCTGGCGCGCCTGCTGATCCCGGCAGGGCCAGGCCAATGGCTTCCGACACACAGGCCATGGTATTGGCGGTGAACTGACCACCGCACGACCCGGCGGACGGACAGGCCGCACATTCGATCCCATGCAATTCTTCCGCATCGATCTGACCCGATGAGAACTGGCCCACGGCCTCAAACACATCCTGGACGGTCAGGTCACGGCCTTTATAGCGGCCCGGCAGGATCGACCCGCCATAGATAAAGACAGAGGGCACGTTCAAGCGGATCATCGACATCATCATGCCTGGCAGCGATTTATCGCACCCGGCCAGACCGACCAGCGCGTCATAGCAATGCCCGCGCATCGTCAATTCAACCGAGTCGGCGATCAAATCGCGGCTGGGCAGTGAGGAGAACATACCCGCATGGCCCATCGCAATCCCATCGGTCACGGTAATTGTGGTGAATTCACGCGGCGTGCCATTCGCGGCCTTCACGCCTGTCTTGACCGACTGTGCCTGACGCGACAGCGAAATGTTACAGGGTGCCGCCTCGTTCCAGCATGTTGCCACCCCAACAAAAGGCAGGGCGATTTCTTCTTCGGTCATGCCCATGGCATAGTAATAAGACCGATGGGGCGCGCTGGACGGACCAACAGAAACATGGCGGCTGGGCAATTTTGATTTATCGATGGTCATTATTGAGTGTTTCCTCTTTTAAGCGATACGAAGGATCTAAGTTGTTCTATCATCCTGAACCGATCTGGAAAACGGAATCGACGGCACAGCATTTAAGAATATATCCGAAACCGTCATATTTGAGATCGGATATACTGATTAAAAATTAGGCAAACGACTAATTTATATACAATAACACCATTAGGAAAACCCCGTTTGCATGAAATAACAAATTGATATTACACTATATTTCTTATTCGCGCGGCTTGGCACGGCAAGTGCTGTAACCGGTTTGAATGGACAGAGCCGCAGAGACTCTGCGACGTGTTTCGCGTCGCTAATCATTGACGCTAGTTTTTGAGGGAACAGTGATGAAAAAAATCGAAGCGGTTATCAAGCCGTTCAAGTTGGACGAAGTGAAGGAAGCCCTGCATGAAGTTGGTATTCAGGGGATTACCGTCACCGAAGCCAAAGGGTTCGGCCGCCAAAAAGGGCATACGGAATTGTATCGCGGCGCAGAATATGTCGTGGACTTCCTGCCTAAAGTGAAATTGGAAATCATCATCGATGATGCACTGTGTGAACGGGCTGTCGAGGCGATCCAAAACGCGGCTAAGACCGGCCGCATCGGCGATGGAAAAATTTTCGTCTCTACCGTTGAAGAGGTCATCCGCATCCGCACCGGCGAAACCGGGTCGGACGCAATATAGCATTCCTGCTTGCCGCGCGGGACGGATTTCACCGCCCTGTGAATTAGGCAATCAGGTTTTTTGGAACAATCAGACACAAATCGAGAGGAAAAACGATCATGTCCGATGGAGTGAAAAAAGTAATGGAAATGATCAAGGAAAACGACGTTCAGTTCGTCGATTTCCGGTTTACGGATCCACGCGGCAAGTGGCAGCACACTGCCCAGCATGTCAGCACGATTAAAGAAAGCATCTTCAAAGACGGCATCATGTTTGATGGTTCGTCCATCGCCGGTTGGAAGGCCATCAACGAATCCGATATGATTCTAATGCCGGATCCTGAATCCGCTGTGATGGACCCTTTTGCTGTTCAGCCCCTGTTGATTCTTTTCTGTGACATTCTGGAGCCATCAACCGGCCAGCCATATGATCGTGACCCCCGCTCCACTGCCAAAAAAGGCCTGGCCTATATGGAAAGCGTCGGCATTGGTGACACGGCGTATTTTGGCCCTGAGGCAGAATTCTTCGTATTCGACGATGTGAAATGGTCGATCAATATGGAGAAGATGTCCTACGAAATCGACTCGACCGAAGGCCCTTACAATTCCGGTGCAGATTTCGACGGCGGCAATCCAGGCCACCGCCCCAGCATCAAAGGCGGCTATTTCCCGGTTCCTCCCGTTGACAGCGAAACCGATCTGCGTGCGGAAATGGTAACAACCATGTTGTCCATGGGCCTGGCGATGGAAAAGCATCACCACGAAGTGGCACCGTCCCAGCACGAATTGGGCATGAAATACAACACGCTGGTCAAAACCGCTGACCAGATGCAGATCTATAAATACGTAACCCACATGGTCGCCCATCAATATGGCAAGACGGCAACCTTCATGCCCAAGCCAATCGTTGGCGACAACGGATCTGGCATGCACACCCACCAGTCGATCTGGAAAGATGGCAAGAACATGTTTGCAGGCAGCGGCTATGCCGATCTGTCTGAAGAATGCCTGTTCTATATCGGCGGCATCATCAAACATGCAAAGGCCCTGAATGCCTTCACCAACCCGTCCACCAACAGCTACAAGCGTCTGATCCCAGGGTTTGAAGCCCCTGTGTTGCTGGCCTATTCCGCACGGAACCGCTCCGCCTCCATTCGTATTCCTTACGAAGCCGGTGCGAACGGTAAACGTCTGGAAGCCCGCTTCCCAGATGCGATGGCCAATCCATACCTGGCCTTCACGGCCATGCTGATGGCAGGTCTGGACGGCATTCAGAACAAGATCCATCCGGGTGAGCCGATGGATAAAGATCTGTACGACCTGCCGCCGGAAGAACTGAAAGACATCCCGACTGTTTGCGGGTCCCTGCGTGAAGCGCTGGAATCCCTGGACAAAGATCGGGCCTTCCTGAAGAAGGGCGATGTCTTCACCGATGACCAGATCGACAGCTATATCGCGCTGAAGATGGAGGATGTCTATCGTGTGGAACACACCACCCATCCAATGGAATTTGCGATGTACTACTCGGCGTAAGCTGACATACAGCAAGGCCTGACGATATCGGCCCCGCCCCTTGTAAAAGAGGCGGGGCCGTTTCTATTCCAGCATCCTGCGTGCGGATCACACTGTGGAATGTTCTTCCTGGAAGGCGTTTTCTGTCGGGATGGTATCACGCACTGTGCGCTCTGGTGGGAATACGACCGTCACGGTTGTGCCAACATCCAATTCGCTGGTCAGCACCAGGGTGCCGCCATGCAATTCCGTTAATTGTTTGGACAGGGATAAGCCAAGTCCCGTCCCTTCATGGGTGCGATAGGCATCGGACCTGGCCTGACCAAAAGGTTCCATAACCTTTTTGATATCCGATTGTGCGATACCAATTCCAGTATCCGAAACCGTCAAATACATGCCGCCCTGGCGGTCACAGCCAGTCCTGATGTCGACGCGCCCGCCCTTCACATTGTATTTCACGGCATTGGACAGCAAATTCAGGATAATCTGTTTGATCAGCCGATCATCGGCCCATAATTGAAAAGGCGTATCTTCGGCCTGCAACGATATACGCACCTTGCTTCTGCTATCCTCCCCACCGACCATGCGGATACATTGGGCCAACAGCGTCTTAAGACAGATGGATTTTTCATACAGTTCAACGTGACCGGCATCAATTTTCGACAGGTCCAGAATGTCATTGATCAACTGCAACAGATGCTCACCCGATCGTTTGATGTCGTGAACATATTCCAGATATCTGGGGTGTTTCATCTCCCCATATATCTGACTGGTGATAAGTTCGGAAAATCCGATAATCGAATTCAATGGGGTCCGTAGCTCGTGGCTCATATGCGACAGGAATTGAGATTTCGAGGCACTGGCATTCTCTGCGGCAGTTTTTGCAATTTCCAGGTCGCGCCGTTCTTTGCGCTGCACGGTAATGTCGGAATACAATGTCACCATGCCCCCATCCGGCAACGGGTTGCTGTTCATGGCGACAACCGTACCGTTCGGTCGGGTCACAGTTAACGAATTCGCTTCAAATCTTTTCACTCTAGCCAGTTCAGTGGCGATATAGCTTTCAACGTCAACATCCCCGTATTCGCCCCGCATGACATTGAACCGGATGAATTTTTCCAACGGATCCCCCTGTTGGAACTGATCATGGGGAAATCCCATCAGGTCCAGATATCGTGAATTGAAGGCAACAGCCCTTAAATTCTTATCCAGAACGTTGATTCCATCAGGCATGCTCTCCAAAACTGTCGCCAATTGTCGTGACGTTTCAGTCAGGCGTTCGCCCGTTCTGAAGAAATCCTCAATTTCCATCAGCAACCGCCCCAGAATCGCGGTGGCAACTGTGCGAATGATTAACAGGGAAATGACCGTGGGATCTAAATGAACTACGCCGTAGCCCGGTGCGAATAATACCAATGATATCGCGATAAGGGACTGTGTAATCGCACCGAAAACCAAGAACTGTGGAATGCCCAATCCCAATATTCCACGTCGAACGCATATATAATAAGCAATGCCTAATCCGGAACTGACGAAAATCAACCAAAACCCTATGACCGCGCCCGGCCCCCCCACCCATAGGCGATATGCCGCTGCCATGACTGAGGAAATAACGGCGACAATCGGACCACCAAACAAACCACCAAGGGACAGAACCACAGCACGCACATCAAAAATCAGCCCATGATGCACTTGCAGCGGCGACATAATGCCAACCACAGCGATGATGCCAAACAACACCCCCAAAGAAAGCGTGCGCGTCAGATTGGACCTGCGCGTAAACCGCAGGACGAAGCTGTATAGCAGGCACAGGGATAAAAGCAGCGCCAGCCCTTTTACCAATTCAATCGTCAATGCAGTACGCTCCTAAGTGGCACAGATGAAAACAGAATCTGCTGATTTAACTTAATCTTACACCCTCTCCATAATATCATGGCGGAATCGGTCGCATCATTGTCCTCAAAAATGCGACAAAGTTGATAAAAAAAGGTAAACAAAATCTCGATAATTCGTATATTTATGCAATATCTTAAAATGCACTTTCGTCAGCCATGCAATTAATGCAGGACATGGTTACGCTTCGTGCGTTTGTGCTGCACTGCAACAAGGCGCATCTACAGGTCAGTCCTTGAGGCTAAACCCTGTAATCCAAAGATGGAGACAGATTATGGATGCCGTCCTTTGTTCGGCCTTGCTGCTGATGGCAGCCGCGGCTGCAAATGCTGAGATGCTTTCTCGCGCATTTGTATAAACGCCAAAACCAAATCAATCTTAGAAAAGCGGCCCCGTCCAAACTATGGCGGGGCCGTTTTTATTTTGAAGGCGACGAACGATCCGTTCCAGCACATCCTGGAACATCCAGGCGTTCCTTAAAACGCCATCCATCCCCCATCCATCAACAGATTGTGCCCCGTGATATAGCTGGCTTCCGCACTGGCCAGGTAAACCGCAGCACTGGCGACATCTTCCGGTCGCCCCAATCGATCCATTGGTGTGCGCGATTGTGAATAATCCAGACCGACCATGCCGTCGGCGCGCCCGGTCAAGATCTTACCCGGCGCGACGGCATTACAGATGATCCCGTCTTTGGCATAATCTACAGCAATCTGGCGGGTCATATAGACGACACCAGCCTTGGAGACGCCATAGCTGAAATCGGATGGGGCACATACCATTCCATGCTGGGAACTGATATTCACAATCCGCCCCCGCGCCTCGTCCCCATCCAGCGGGTCTTGTTTCACCATCTGCTGAATCGCGCGCTTGCAGCCGAAATAGACGCCTTTCAGATTAATGGACATGACGCGATCCCAGCTTTCTTCCGTCGTGTCCAACAATCGGTATCCATCGCTGACTGCCGCATTATTGACCATCACATCCAACCGCCCAAAGGTGGCTATTGTTTGGGTGATGGCCGCATCTATCGCCGACCAGGACGAAACATCCGTCGGGATGGACAGGCATGTGCCACCGGCATCCGTGATCAGGGAGTCTGTGGTGGGGCCCCCTTCAAGCGGATCAGACACCGTATCGGCCAGGATGACGCGCGCCCCTTCCGATGCAAACCGCCTGGCGATGGCGCGCCCGATCCCCGATGACGCCCCCGTCACAAAGCAAACGCGACCGGCCAATCGGTCTGTCATCGGCTGTTTCCCGTCACAGTTGAAGGGTCCGTATTCCCCCCGCACAGGACAACGCCAACCCTTTCGCCTTTAGCGGGCTTATAGACGCCAGACGTTAAGGCAGCGATAGCTGTTGCGCCGCCCGGTTCCAGGATCAGCCTGAACTGATCCCACATCCGTTGCTGTGCCGCCACGATTTGTTCATCAGATACCAGAAGGCATTGATCGACATAAGCCTGTGCCGCGGCAAAACCCAAATCACCAATGCGCCGCGCGCCCAAGGCATCGGCGGCCAATCCGGACACTGTTACCTCAGCAGGTTCCCCTTTCTGCCGGGCTGTATACAGGGTGGGCGTACCGGTGCTTTCCACCGCAATCACCCGTGTGCGCCCTTGATACCAACTGGCAATGCCCCCGATCAGTCCGCCACCCCCGACGGCGACCAGAACTGTATCCAGGGTCGGTGCCTGGTCCTCAAATTCAACCGCTACCGTCCCCTGGCCCGCCAAAATCTCCGCCTGATCATAGGCATGCAGCAATAAGGCACCTGTTTCCTGTTGGCGTGCCTGACAGGCCGCTAAGGCATCTGCGAAATCGCGCCCACCAACATGCAGCGTCGCACCATAGGACTTTAACCGTGCCAGTTTGGCCGGACCGATAATCTCAGGCACAAAAATTTCAGCACGATGCCCCAGCGTATTGGCCGCATAGGCCACTGCCGCCCCATGATTACCGCCAGAGGCAGCAATAACCCCGCTGTCGGGAACATCCTGGGATAACATGGCATTGAATGCGCCGCGCGCCTTAAAGGATGCGGTATGCTGAAGATGTTCCAGTTTCAAAACGACCTGACTATCAGGCAGAAAGTCCCCTGCGGGAAGGTCCAGGACCGGTGTTTTACGCACATAGTGCTGAATTCTTGAATGCGCGGATAAGATGTATTTTTGCGTTAGCACTGAATCAATACCTCGAAACGTGGAATAAACTGTTTCGCCTTGATATACGCGGAGGAATGCACAATGCAAGAAAGAGTTTAAATTCCATATTTTTGTATTTCTGTTCTAGATAAGTTACGCCAGTGTGATATTCTACAATCTACTGGGGTATCGGGGTGAGGGTATTGTCGATGTCACTCGACTTTGAAGAGCCATATTTTGAAGTGCTGACAGGGCCTGATTGTGATGAAGCCAAGGCATTGCATGCCTATTGGCTGCAGCATCGTTTGTCTGAGGGTGGGGCTGAGGCGATTTTACCCAAGCGAGATGATATTTCCTTGCCGGACCTGGTAGCACTTGGATGTGCCGACAGGGCGTTTATTATGGAGCCGTTCGGAGAAGACGATTGGCAATATCGCCTGTTGGGAAGCGAGATTGTCCGTTACTACGGTCGCGATGTGACAGGCATCCCGTTCCGACAGCATATGCTGGAATGCGAGGCGGAGATAGCGATCCGGATATCAAACGAAGCGGCACAGACCCGAAAGCCGGTATTTCTGAAAATGCGGTTTATCAGCGGGGATCATTCGGGAATGATTGAAACCATGTCCCTGCCGATCTTGGCCCGCGATGAAACAACCATCTGGCTGTTTGGCGCAACATTCTTTCCTGAATCCGAATAGCCTTTGTCACGCATCCCCCTGTCCAACACAGGCAATGATATCGTCCAGAAATCCATGGTCGAACAGGTCTGTGTGATGGGCGGACGGTTTATGGGCGAAGGTTTTCGGCATATTGGCGGCCTCGAACAGGCGGCGCCCATGGGCGATGGGAATCACCCGGTCCAGATCCCCATGTCCGATAAGAACGGGAATACGCACCGCCGAAATCCGATCCACGGAGTTAAATCGATCCTTTAGCAACTGGCCAACCGGCACGAACCAATAATGCCGGGCGGCCACGGCTGCAATGCTGTCATAAGGCGCATCCAGAATTAAGCACCGCGCGGTATCCGCCTGCATTGCCAAAGTAACAGCAATGCCCGTCCCCAGGGATTCTCCATAAAGGACAGTCTGCCCTGACCCAATGCCCTTTTGACGCAACCATGCCATGACAGCCTGAGCATCGGTCAATAGCGCCGTTTCCGATGGTGTCCCCCCTGCCCCGGAATTATACCGATATCCTGGCATCAAAACGCCCCAGCCCAAGGCGACAAAGGCGGCCACCCGTTCTTCCCGATCCGCCTGGGTCCCCGCATTGCCATGAAAGTATAAAACCACAGGCTTGGTGCCATCCGCCGGTGGTGCCCACCAGGAAAACAGACCCAAACCATCATGTGATGGAATTTCCTGGATCGTCACTTGCCCAGCCAGATCAGGGCCAGGCCGGGGGCGCGATGGATCTGGATGATACATTAAGGAACGCTGTGCCACATAAAGGCCTGCAACCAACAGCGCATATCCAATCACAATCGCCACGGCGATATTCGCGATCACCCCCATACCAATTCTCGCCTCACCGTATTTCACCCATGCGTCAAAGCGGAACCATAGCCTGACCTATGATTATTTGCATCCCATTACAGAACGGGCGACGCGGGAAAGCCCTGTGCCCATTTTTTACTGAGCAGCCCTGCCTGTTTAGGGCCCGTTCCTGTCGATGCACCAGGCACTCGACCGCCCCAATTGGTACAGTCTCCAGAAACGCCAATGGCGGCAATTCATTACGATAATACCGCGCATTTCCAGACAAGGGTCAATTCTTGAAGCAGTTTAAATCTTTAACGCCACTTGTTGAGAGTTTACCTTGCGGTACCCCGGCAAATCTTGGTATGGACGCCATAGCAGGAATCGTTCTTAATACACCATGAATACTTCGGTATTGCTTTCATGGTTTTGATTATGGATCGTGTTGAGACCTGAATTTGATTGAGACACGGCAGGCAACGCAGAGGCGCAAATAAATGACGGATTTGTCCCGCGAGGAACTCCGGGCACACCTGTCTGCGGTAGAGGCGCAGGTTAGAGCCGCCTTACGCATTGTTGCGGCTGAATCAAAATCGGTTCAGCAGGCGCACAGTGCCCTGCGCGCAGACCTGTCCGCCGCCCTGATCCGACTGCAATCTGAAATGAATGACGGCAACAAGCGCGTCGATGGGAAGCTGGAACGGGCAATCACGGAAATCAACGGCTTGTCACGGCAACGCCGCATGACAGCCGCCATCCTGACAACGCTGGTTTTGCTTTTTGGCATTACCCTGGGTCTTTTTGCCGGCGGCGGATGGTATCTGTTCAGTCGCGGCGGGCAGTATGAAAGCAGCTTCATGCCCAATACCAGCCCGCAAGTTTCGTCTCAGCAATCCAGTGGCACTTCTGTCCCCGCCCCTGCGGCACAGCAGAATTCGGCATCATCTGCATCGGGTTCGTCGACCAGCATCGCTATCCCGTCCAATGGCTCGACCGCTGCGCCCCAAGCCACAGAAGAACCCCGCCGCGTCCTGTCCGCGCAATAGGCAATTCATCGCTTTTCCTGGGAATGAGTCATTTCATCAACGTGCTTGATGTGGGCTTACAAAAGCTAATACGTCCACATGATGCTTAGACTAACGGTGCCCGTGCCAGATTAAAGCCGATCTGCATCAGATTGCGATCTGCATCTGGTGTATTCCAGGCGGCATGGGCTGTCAGGGTGACATTTTCCAACGCCGTCAAGGGATCATCGGCGGGCAGAGGCTCGGTGCAGAATACATCCAGCGCCGCATGACCCAATGGGCCATTCTTCAATGCGTTCATCAATGCATCGGTATCGATGATTTCACCCCGCGCCACATTGACCAGAACCGCGCCCTGTTTCATGCAGGCAAACAGATCCGCATTGATCATTCCTGCCGTTTCCGGCGTGGATGCGACATGCAAGGAAACAACATCCGATTGGCGGAAGACGTCTTCCAGCGAGACCTGCTGACACGGCAGATCGCCTGTCATCGGGCTGCGGTTCCAGGCCACGACCTGCATGCCGAAGGCTGCTGATATCCGCACCATTTCCTTGCCGATCCCGCCCAGGCCGACGACCCCCATCGTCTTTCCGCGCAGTTCCGGTCCCCCCAGCACGGACCACCGCCCCTGACGAATGCCACGATCCATCACCGTGATCTGACGACAGGCGGACAATGCCAAGCCAAAGGCGAATTCTGCGATGCTGCGGCTGCCATAGTCCCGCACGACCTGAACCGAAATCCCCAGGCTGTTCGCATGTTGGATATCAATATAGGTCGCAGCGCCAGTCCCCAGAAAGACAATGCGTTTCAGGGTCGGGGCCAGCGCGTTCAGTGCTGCATTGGACATCGGGCTGTGGCCGTTGACCGCAACCTGTGCCCCGTCCAGTCGCGCGATCAGGTCGTCATCCCCAAAGACCTTACCCCCCTGATAGACATCCACCCCCTCCATCAAACCTGGAAAGGCCTTTTGGAGAGTTTCTGAATCGCGCGTGCTGTCGAAATAGACGATCTTCATGGCTTAGCTGTCAAAGCCATCCGGCAGGTCCAGGCCAATATGAACATCCTTCAACTGACGCTCCGACACGCTGGCCGGGGCACCCATCATCAGGTCCTGGGCCATCTGGTTCATCGGGAAGGCAATCACTTCACGAATATTCGTGGTGCCCGCCAGCAGCATGACAATGCGGTCAATCCCAGGCGCAGAACCCCCGTGCGGCGGTGCGCCCAATTTCAGAGCACTGATCATGCCACCAAAGCGATCATCGACCACTTCCGGCCCATAGCCTGCAATTTCAAACGCCTTATACATGACGTCGGGCAGATGATTCCGGATCGCACCAGAGCTGAGTTCAACCCCATTGCACACGATATCGTATTGGAATGCCTTGATCGACAGCGGATCCTGGTTCTGCAGCGCGTCCATCCCGCCTTGCGGCATTGAGAAGGGATTGTGGGAGAAGTCGATCTTCTTCAGGTCTTCGTTATACTCAAACATCGGGAAATCGACGATCCAGCAGAATTCAAACCGGTTCGCATCGATCAGGCCCAATTCTTCCCCGATCTTCGTGCGGGCGGCCCCAGCGAATTTGGCCGCATCATCGGCCTTGCCCGCGACAAAGAAAATCGCATCACCTGCCGACAGGCCCGCAATGTCTGCGATCTGGGCAATGCGCGCCTCGTCCAGGTTCTTGGCGATTGGCCCTGCGGCCCCATCCTCACGCCAGACGATATAGCCCAGACCAGGCTGTCCCTGACCCTGTGCCCAGCTGTTCAGCTTATCAAAAAAGCTGCGCGGCTGTCCGCCGACATTCTTTGCCGGAATGCCCCGCACCACGGCACCACCTTCGACCAGCTTGGCAAAAATCTTGAAATCGGATCCCCGGAAGGCTTCGGACACATCAACAATTTCAATCGGGTTGCGCAGGTCCGGCTTGTCAGACCCATATTTCAGCATGGAGTCCGCATAGGGAATGCGCGGGAATGGCAGGGCAGAGACACTGCGGCCATCGGCGAATTCCTCAAACACGCCATGCAATACCGGCTCGATCGCAGCAAAGACATCGTCTTGCGTCACAAAGGCCATTTCAAAATCAAGCTGATAGAATTCACCAGGGGAGCGATCCGCCCGGGCATCTTCATCCCGGAAGCAGGGGGCGATCTGGAAATAACGATCAAAGCCGGAGATCATCAACAACTGTTTGAACTGCTGTGGTGCCTGTGGCAGCGCATAGAACTTGCCCGGATGCAGCCGCGACGGCACCAGGAAGTCCCGCGCGCCTTCTGGCGAACTGGCGGTCAGGATCGGCGTCTGAAATTCAGAAAATCCCTGATCCACCATGCGACGGCGGATCGACCCGATGATCGCGTTGCGCAGCAGGATGTTGCGGTGCATTTCTTCACGGCGCAAATCCAGGAAGCGGTTCTTCAGGCGTATTTCTTCTGGATAACCCGCATCCTGATTAACCGGCATCGGCAGGGCCGCAGCAGCCGACTGAACAGTGCAGTCTGCAATGCTGACTTCAACAGCACCGGTCGGCAGATTGGCATTGATGGTTTCTTCGGTGCGCTTCAGCACCTTGCCGGTCACGGTAATCACCGATTCCGCGCTCAACCCCTCGATCTGCTTCAACAGGGGCGAGGACACATCCACCACACATTGGGTCAGGCCGTAATTGTCCCGCAGATCAACGAACAGCAGATTGCCATGGTCGCGCTTGCGATGAACCCAGCCGGAAAGACGAACCTCCGCACCGGCATGGTCCGCGCGAAGTTCCCCACAAGTATGCGTGCGATAGGCGTGCATCAGGCATTACTCCAAAATTATATGAATTCAGACCGCAACGGCCCACAAGTTTCCGGCGCGAAAGGGCCCGTTTCCGCCCGAATTGTCAAGGCCGCAAGAAGGGGATGAGTGGCACATGTCCAACCCCTTCCCTCCTGTATTGGGACGGAAACACTCCGCACAGTGAAATCAATGGGCGGCACCAAGGGGATTCTCGGCTTGTTCGTTCCTCAATCGCCAGAAGGTTTTGCGAGGTTCGCTTCATCCAATGGTTCCTGCTCTGAGACAAGAACACCGCGCAGAACGGCCTGAATAACCACCAATACATCTGCTTCGTCCGCCCCCGCGGCGACATCCATAGCGGCCCGCTCGAACAGTGCGGAGAGTAGTGATGTCAGTGGGGTGATGGGCAGATTGATTGCCGTGCTTTCCGCAAGTGCCTCTTCAAGGCCTATGCGCAGGGTCTCATCACCATGGCGGGCCTCGATCTCTCGCATTTCTGCCATGCCCAAAACCGCTGGGCCTTCTATTAAAAGAAGGCGCACACGCCCCGGCACCTGCATGGCCCGCATATAGGCGGATGCACCGGCAAAAAGGCGTTCCTGTGCGGACAGGCTGGGGGCATCTTCGTTTTCAATTGCCAAGGCGACGGCGGCCGCCTCTGCATCCACCACGGCATGAAAAATTGCCTGCTTGTCTGGAAAATGATGATACAGCGCACCCCGCGTTACCCCGGCTGTTTCCACAAGCATCGGGGTGCTGGTTTCGGCATAGCCGTTTTTGACAAACAGATCGCGCGCTGACGTAACCAATCTTGCCCGCATTTGCGCGCTGCGATCAGAATTCGATCTGCGTTGTTTTTTAATTTGCATACAGTCTGCCTGTTTTTTTATAGTGATTTCAGCACAATAATCACGTTCTCTTAAAAAGGAAACGAAGAATGAAGATCACCAGCTTTTATCCGGTTCTGATGGTACAGGACGTATCGAAGACTGCGGCATTCTATATCCGTCATTTCGACTTCCGATCCGTGTTTGAAGCAGATTGGTACGTCCATTTGCAATCCATCCACGACACGACGGTCAACCTCGCCATTCTGAAAGGCAACCATGCCACGATCCCTGTCACCAAACAGGCCCAAGCGTCCGGAATACTTCTGAATTTTGAGGTAGAGGATGTAGACCTAGCTTATGAACGCGCCCAGAGGGAAAATCTTCCGATCCTCCTTTCCCTGCGAAACGAAGAATTCGGGCAACGGCACTTTATCACACAAGACCCGGAAGGCGTTCTGATTGATGTCATCACACCGATTCCCCCAGCGCAGGTCTTTGCCAGCCAATATACTGAAGATGCTGTTCCGCGATAACGTCGTATCTGTGAAAGACGCAACCCCTGACGATCAAATGTCAGACAACCCAGCAACAGCGGCTATTCGTATGACAGCTTCTCCTGCTCTTCAATCGTATCGGGGGCATAGCTGTAGACTTCGAAGCGTTGGACGATTTCGCGGAATCTGTCGGTGTCGGTATAAAATGTCTGGTTATAATTGGATATGCCAAAGACATAGACAGGGTCGCCCTCCGCATTGGCCAGGGGCGCATAAAGACGCTCTGCGAAGGAGTGACCTTTGGTTTCTGTGACGTTAAAGCCGTGAATAACGCACTGTTTTTCTAAAAGATAGTTAAACCGCTTTTCGACATGTTTGTGGCCGCCCAAAGGGATAATCTCGGAAAGGGGTTTTCCCTTCATCCTGACCCCCCAATTGGTTCTGATATGATCGCCGGAAATGGCGCTGATATAGCTGCCGTCGGGTTGTTGCTCATACAACCAAACTTTTGCCAAGGCGCGGCCAAGGTCCAGCGGTTCAATGGCAGAACGGGGCGGAATACCGCCAAGTGTTTTGTAAAGAGAATGCCATACCTGAAAGAACAAGCGTATATCTGGATCCAGAATTCTATCTAAAATTATCACCCGCCGTTCCCTTGAGCCGTCAGCATGTCTCTTTGATCCTATGGAGCTCCTCAAACGTCAAAACAGGGGCACACGAATAGGGCATCGCTTGAAGTACCGGTAAAGACTATCAACCGCACGCCTTAAATTATACGGTACAGTCCGACAATTCAGATTTTCGGTGTCAGAACAAATATCTATGCGAATGGCCCAGTCCGGCGCCTATGCCGCATCGGTCAAGCCTGACCTTTTCGCGCCATGTGAAGCGGACCATAGATGACAATGAAAACACCAAATGCCCCCAGCCATCCAAACCCTGCAATCATGTGAAGCCACGCGGCTTGTTCAGGTATCACCCCGGCACACACCCGCGCCAGAACGGACAGAATCAACAGCAGGTAAAGGGCAATTGTTCCTGACCCGGACGTCAATGCCTGACCAGAATGCCCCAATGTTGCGCGCGTCATCACAGCCAGCGTCATCAAACCGATGGCCCCGGCCATCCAGAGATGTTGTGCCGCCGCCACGCCCAAACCCGTCTGAAAAACAGTCCCAAGTCCCAAAGCCAATGCGCCCAGTGGCAGGAACAGATATCCGGCATGCAGGGACCAGACCAATGCTTCTGCCCCGGTCCGATGCCCAGCCCAGCGCGCCAGCCTGACGAAATGTGCCATGGCCGCGACAATCATAAGTCCCCCAGTCACGGCAACCTGGGGGCGGGCTACCCAAACCAGCAGCGCGATCAACAGGATCAGCAACGCAACCTTGTCAAATCCCCCCATCGGTGGCGCGGGTAAAACCGTCCCGCCGCGCTGAACCAGCCAGTTTCGCGTGAAGGACGGTACAATGCGGCCCCCGATCACAGCGATCATCATAATCCCCGCGCCCAGACCGATCCTGAGACCCAGCCCCTGTGCGGCATAATCGCCCCGGGCGGCTTCCCAATGGAATACAGCATTGCCGGTCGCAAAGACGACCAACATGCCCAGCACAAGCAGGTTTTTCCAATTGCGACCCTGAATGATTTCCCACGCTATGGTCGCGGTCAGGACCGCCGGAAACGCCAGATCGACGAGTGCGACGACCAGTGGCGGCATTCCTGCGGAGAACAGAACCACCCCCCGCCCCAGAATCCACAGCGCAAACAACCCTCCTAGAGGCCAGCCCACAATTGGCAGCCGCCCCGTCCAGTTTGGCACCGCCGTCAGCAAGAAACCCGCCGTCACGGCCCCTAGATAACCAAACAGAAATTCATGCGCATGCCAACTTACAGGATCCAGAGCTATTGGCGGCGCGACAACCCCGTTTAACATTCCCAGCCAGAGTAGCATTGAGACTATGGCCCAGACCCCCGCCCCAAAAAAGAACGGGCGAAACCCGTATGTCAGCAGCGCCGGGCCGCGCCAGGCACGCATCCGTTGAGAGGTTGTAGTCATATGTGTCAGTTGCTTTCTGCTCTTGGCCCGAACTCTAGCAACAATGACACATCCTACCGATGCATCGACAGACCGCTAAATGCCGCACCAATAAAGAGTGTGCGTTCAACTGCCCAGCCCAGAAGGCCGCGTGAAAAAGGGGGGTCAATCGTCCGATGCAGGCCTGTTCGCATGGGCGTTCAGAAAGGCTTCCAGGTCCTTCTGCGACACACGCCATTCGCGGCCAAATTTAATGGCGCGCAAATCTGAATCATGGATCCATGCCCGCACCGTCGCTTCCTTGACCTTCAATAGATCGGCGACTTCGTGCAGGGTTAAGAGCGGTTCTGTCAGCATTTTAGGATCTTTTCACTGGAAATTTTTCAAAAAATTGTAACGCCGTATCTTGATGTTTTCAAGGTTATATCGTATCTAAAGCATGTTTGTTAATGTTTGTCACTTATTGGGGGGCAGGATGCCTGTTAAAAAGATATATAAATCCGTCGCAGAAGCCTTTGGTCATGAAACTGCCCCTGGCCTGACCCTGATAGCCGCCGCCGTTTTGGCGATGGTGGTCATGAATTCAGGCTTCGCTGGTACATACACGGATGCGCTGGCAACGAAATTTACCATTTCCTACGGCGATATCGGCCTGTCAAAGGCCCTGATCCTTTGGATCAATGATTTCCTGATGGCGATTTTCTTTCTTCTTGTCGGGCTAGAAATCAAGCGGGAGATTGTTGAAGGGGAATTGTCCAGCATTCGATCCGCCTCCCTGCCCGCTCTGGCTGCTGTTGGCGGGATGATCGCCCCGGCCCTGATTTATGTCAGCATCAATATGGGGGATCCCGCCGCCCTGAAAGGCTGGGCCATTCCCGCCGCAACCGACATCGCCTTTGCATTGGGCATTCTGGCCTTGCTGGGCAAACGTGTGCCGACGGCGCTGAAAGTATTTCTGCTGGCTGTCGCCATTATCGACGATCTGGGCGCGATTGTGATCATCGCCCTATTCTACACAGCGGACCTGTCCGGCCTTGCGCTTGCCATTGCAGCCCTGATGATTGCCGCCATGGTGGTTTTGAACCGATATGGCGTCCGGTCCATCACGCCTTATATGCTGTTGGGCCTTGTGCTGTGGGTTGCGGTTCTGAAATCAGGCGTCCATGCCACTTTGGCAGGGGTTGTTGTCGCCTTCTGTATTCCAATCGCGGGTGCCACGAAGGATGAGGAAGGACCGCTGCATATCCTGGAACATGCACTGACGCCCTGGGTCGCCTTTGGGATCATGCCCCTGTTTGCTTTTGCAAATGCAGGGGTGTCACTTGCCGGAATGACGCCGGCTGCGTTGCTGGAACCCATTGCGTCTGGCATCGCGCTTGGTCTGTTGCTGGGTAAGCCAATCGGCATCATGGGGGCCTGTTTCCTGGCCGTGAAACTGGGCTTTGCAAGCCTGCCCACAGGCATCCAATGGCACCATATGCTGGGGGTTGCCCTGTTGGCGGGGATTGGGTTCACCATGAGCCTGTTCATCGGGAACTTGGCTTTCGACACGCCTGACCAGGCCGCATCGGTGCGCATCGGTGTGCTGTCTGGATCCATCATCGCCGCGATTGCAGGATACACCTTGCTGCGTGCAACGAATAAGACATCGGACTGACGCGATAGATGGCAAATCTTATTGGATAGGAAACGGCGGTGGATTGGGCGCTTGCGATACAGAACCTGATTTCACCGCCCGTCCTGTTTTTTGCCCTTGGGCTGGTTGCGGCGCTGGCCCGGTCCGACCTTTCCATTCCAGAAGCCATTGCCAAGGCCCTGTCGCTGTATCTGATGCTGGCGATTGGGTTCAAGGGCGGGGTCGCCGCCAGCGAGAATGGCCTGACGGTGGACCTGCTGTTGGTCATCGGTGCGGCGGGCCTGTTGAGTGCCAGCATTCCCATACTGGCCTTCTGGTTGTTGCGGACAACGACGCGGGTATCACAAATCGACGCTGCTGCAATCGCGGCGCATTACGGGTCCATCTCCATTGTCACCTTCATTGCCGGGACAGCCGCCCTGGATGCGGCGGGCATTGCCTTCCCCGGCATCATGGTCGCCGCCGCCGCCGCGATGGAAGCACCCGCCATCGCCATCGCCCTGTTTCTGGCCCATCGGGGACAGGCTGGTACCCCCCAGACGCCAAAGGCCCCCTGGCGGGAAGTGGCCCTGAATGGATCCATCGTCCTACTGATAGGTGCGTTTATTATTGGCATGGTCACCGGTCAGAAAGGCTATAGCGACATCGAACCGTTTATCGCCGATCCCTTTAAGGGGGTATTGTGCCTTTTCCTGCTGGATATGGGACTGGTTGCCGGGCGGGAATTACGACAGGTCCGAAAGACGCTGACACCCGCACTGTTGGCCTTTGGGCTGTATATGCCACCCATAGCAGGCGTGATCGGTGGGGTAACGGGAGCATTGATCGGTTTGCCGGATGGGGGCATTGCCCTGTTGGCGATCCTGTCTGGAAGCGCATCCTATATTGCGGTACCAGCGGCCATGCGCCTGGCCCTGCCACAGGCAAAGCCCGCGCTGTATCTGACGCTTTCCCTGGCGATTACCTTCCCCTTTAATCTGACCATCGGCATCCCCTTCTATATCGCCCTGGCCGGGTGGCTATCCTAGAAAAGGCATAACGATGACACAGACCTATCCCAAAAAGCGGCTGTCGATCATTATCGAAGCCCCCTTTCTAAATCGGCTTCTGGACCTGTTGGACGGGCTGGATGTGCCTGGCTATACGGCGCTGCCTGCCTTGGCGGGGCGCGGTAAAAGCCGATCCTGGCGTCGCGACGCGCTGTCTTCGGATGCGGGCCGCATGGTACAGGTGCTGATCGTTCTGGATCAGGGCAAGGTGCCCGCCGTTCTGCAAGAAATCAGAAAGGTTCTGGACCAACAGATCGGGATCGTCACCCTGTCAGATGTTGAGGTTTTGCGACCGGAGCTTTTCTAGCGCCTGGTCGATGGTTTCTTCAAATTCCGCCATCGACCCCCCGACGCCATGGGCCTGTAACATGGATCGCAAATTGTCACTGGCACCGGTGATGAAAAACCGCACGCCGACCTGTTTCGCCTTTCGCGCCGTCCCTTCCAGGACATTGGCGGCGGTCGAATCCAGGAATGGCACCTGGGACAGGTCGATTATGACATGTTTTCGCCGCTCTGAAATGCGATCCAAAACGCGCCCGACAGTGCTGGCCGCCCCAAAGAAAAACGCACCGGATATGCGATAGACTTCCGCATCCAGCGCATTTCCCTGCCCGGCATCAATCAAGTCGTTGTCTTCGGAAATGCGGTCTGATTGATCACTGACCATCAGCGGCGTTTCACTTTCAATCGCCAGAGTCTTGCCCATGCGGTTGATAAACAACAGCGCACCCAGCGCAACGCCAACAACAATCCCTTCTGTCAGGTCCCGCAGCACCACCAGAAGGAATGTCACCACCAAAACCAGCAAATCCCCTTTAGACGATTTTGCCACGGCCAGCATGGCGTGTTTCTCCACCATGTTATAGGCGATCACCACCAGCACACCGGCCAGACTGGCCAGCGGGATATAGGAGGCCAAAGGCGCCGCCAGCACCATGAATGCCAGGATCATCACTGAATGCAGCATGCCCGCAACCGGTCCCCTGGCCCCGGCTCGCACATTGGTCGCGGTTCGGGCAATGGTGCCGGTGACACAGATTCCGCCAAAGATCGCCGACCCAATATTGGCCACACCCTGGGCCACCAATTCGCAATTGGATCTGTGCCGGCGACCGGTCATGCCATCTGCGACTACAGCGGAAAGCAGCGATTCAATCGCCCCCAATAAGGCGAATGCAATTGCGTCTGGCAGCACCGCCAATGCTTTATTGATCGTGAAATCCGGCAATTCCGGCACCGGCAAGCTGGAGGGAATGCCACCAAATCGCGTGCCAATGGTTTCAACCGGCAAGCCTAAGAATGTGGTGATCAGGGAACACAGAACCACCGCGATCAGGATTCCAGGCCAGGACGGCCGCCACCGGCGCTGTGCCAGGATTACCAGCACCGTCAATACCGCCAGCGCCAGCGCAAAAGGCGTAAAGGAACCAGCGGATTCCGCCAGAACCGTGACTTTCGGAACAAAGGCTGACGGCTCATTCGCTACAAGAGTAAGCCCAAAGAAATCCTTGATCTGACTCGTGAATATGATGACGCCAATTCCTGCCGTAAAACCGACCGTAACCGGATAAGGAATAAGTTTTATGAAGGTTCCAATCCGGGAATAGCCGATCACCAGCAGAAAAACCCCGGACATCATCGTCGCCAGGATCAGGCCATCAACCCCATGCCTTTCCACTGTAGCGGCCACAAGCACGATAAAGGCTCCGGCAGGGCCCCCGATCTGAAACCGGCTGCCCCCCAGCAGGGATACCAGAAATCCCCCAACAATTGCGGTGAACAAGCCCCGTTCGGGCGATACGCCGGACGCGATGGCGATTGCCATGGATAAAGGCATGGCAACAATCGCCACGGTCAATCCGGCCAGGGCATCGGCCCGAAAATGTGCCAGACCATACCCTTCCCGAAAAACTGTCAGCAGTTTCGGGGTGAACAAGTCCCAAAATCCAACCGATTGGTCGGGATCTGATGGGCGGCCTGATGACATAAATGATCGGTCCGAATAAGGCGAGTGAGCTTTACCCTATTCCTAAAGTTTGCAGATCGAAAGGAGAGACTCTGGTGGTGCGACATCAAATACAAATGATGCGCTTTACGCCTTCCCCTTGGGAAAAGACTCACGTATAGCCAACAGGTCATGACAGATAAACTTATCACTACTTCAGATGCTTTGGCAGCGCATTGCCGCACGCTCGCCGGTGCCCCCTGGGTCACCGTCGATACGGAATTTATGCGCGACAAGACCTATTGGCCCAAGCTGTGTTTGATCCAGATATCATCGCCTGAGCCTGGCAGTGAGCGCGCAATTGATCCGCTTGCGCCGGACATGGATATGTCCCCGCTGTTCGACCTGATGCGTGACAGGAAGACCTTGAAGATCTTTCATGCTGCCCGTCAGGACCTTGAAATATTTTATAATTTAATGGGCGATGTTCCCGCCCCGCTGTTTGACAGTCAGGTCGCGGCCATGGTGTGCGGCTATGGCGATCAAATCGGCTATGAAGCGCTGGTTAAGCAAATCTGTTCGGGTGATTTGGACAAATCCTCCCGCTTCACGGATTGGGCGAACCGACCGCTGACGGATCGGCAACTGACCTATGCGCTGACAGATGTAACACATCTGCGCGATATCTATCTCAGCCTATCGAAGCAATTGAAAGAAACCCATCGTGAGCAATGGGTTGAGGAAGAAATGTCCATCCTGTCCAGCCCCGATACCTATCGCAACGCACCGGAAGACGCCTGGAAGCGCGTCAAGGTACGCGGTGGGAAGCCACGGTTTTTACAGATCGTGCGGGATGTCGCCGCCTGGCGGGAACGGGAAGCACAAGAACGCGACCTGCCGCGCAATCGCATCATCAAGGATGACTCCTTATTGGATGTTGCGGGCAGTGCCCCCAAATCCCTGGATGATCTGTCCCGTATCCGGGGTCTCAGCCGGGGCTTTGCCGAAGGTAAACTGGGCAAGGGATTGCTGGATGCGGTTGCAGCCGCGCAGGCCATTCCAAAAGATCAACTGCCAGTCCCAGAAAAGCAGGAACGCCTGCCACAGGGCTTGGGTCCCATGACGGACTTACTTAAGGTATTGCTGAAGCGCAATTGCGAAACCGCAGGCGTTGCCACCCGATTGGTAGCAAATGGCGATGATCTGGAACAGATTGCCGCTTACGATGATGCGGATGTGCCCGCCCTGAAGGGCTGGCGCAAAGAATTATTCGGAAAAGACGCCCTGGCTTTAAAAAGTGGCGTCATTGCATTGACCGGCGGCAAAAATGGCATTGATGTCATTCGGAGGGAGCCATGATTAGGCGCATTCTGGGAGTTGTATTCGTTGTCGTGATCCTGGTCGGACTGGGATTTGCCGCCCGCTTCCTTGATATCGGCGGCTCTGGCACGTCAATGGATATCACCGATATCTCAACCTCGCCAGAGGGCACCACGGATGGCGCATCACAGCCGACGGAACAACCGGTTACTGATCCCCTCCCCCCTTTGCCCAGTGACGTCGCTGACTCCGTCACGCCCCAACCTGCAACCGGTTCCGACACAAACAGCACGGATGACACGTCATTACCGCCGCCCTTGCCGGAAATGCAGACCACACAGGAAGATGGTCCGTTTCGGCTGAGCCTGCCGGTTGACTGCGAAATCGGGCAGGATTGCTATATCTTAAGTTTCGTGAATGCCGGAGCCCCAGAGCAACCCCGCGACTATACATGTGGTCCAATGACCTATGACGAGCATCGCGGCACGGATTTCCGTCTTATTGATAATGTTCAGATGGAAGAAGGCGTTTCGGTGATTGCCGCCGCTGCCGGGACGGTCACAAGAATTCGTGATTCCATGCCTGACGCGAATTTCAAGCTGTTCGGTCGCGCCGCTGTCACCAAACGGGGTCGGGGCAATTTTGTTGCCATTGACCATGGCAATGGCTTTGTAACTTCCTATGCTCATATGCAGCGCGGCTCTATCACCGTCGTACCCGGCGACGAAGTGGTGCGGGGGCAGGTACTGGGCACGGTTGGCATGTCGGGTCTGACTGAATTTCCCCATGTGCATTTTGAGGTCATGAAGGACGGTCTGTTCATCGACCCCTTCACAAGCGCTGCCCGCCATGAAGGATGCGGCATCAATGGGACGTCGCTGTGGCGCGATGATATCGCATCCCTGCTGACCTATCCACGCACGCTGGTAATGCGTACCGGCTTTGCCGATCAAGTGCTGAACCGGGCTGCGGTAGAATATTCGTTGTTTAATATCGAACCAATTCCCACCACATCCACGGCCCTGGTATTCCATGTCTATCTTGCGGGAATTCAACCTGGCGACGGCTTCGTTGCAGAAATCACGGACCCTAGCGGCAATCAATTCGTGCGGTCCGGTCGGCGGTTTGAGGATTTCAGCATGTCCAAGCTGTTGGCGATTGGAAAGCAGGATATGGCAGAGCCCCTGGTGCCCGGTGTATATACAGGCACCTTCCGGTATTTCCGCAAAGATGCCAGCGATACAGACCTGCAGATCATCTCCCTGACGGATACTGTCGTGGTCCAGTAAGGCTTTATCTTAGGCTGGCTTTATTTCAGGCTGGCTTTATGTTTCTGCGCCAACCCGACATAGTGGGATTGTGTCCAGCTCATCATTTCCCGGTCTTTGTCGGTCAACGGGCGGGCATATTTCGCAGGCCATCCCGTCCACAATTCCCCGGTTTTCACGCGCTTTCCAGGCGTGATCAGGGCACCCGCAGCAACCATGCCACCGGTTTCAACCACCGCGCCATCCATAATCACCGCCTTCATCCCAACAAAGGCGCGATCTTCCAGCGTACAGGCATGCAACAGCGCCATATGACCAACGGCAATATCATCGCCGATATAGGTGCCCTGCCCCTTTGAAGACACATGGATCACGGTGCCGTCCTGGATATTCGTGCGGGCCCCGATGCGGATTTCGTTCACATCACCGCGCAGGATACAGCCATACCAGATGCTGGATTCCGACCCGATATGGACATCCCCGATAACTTTGGCCCCGGGTGCGACAAAGACATTTTCTCCCAATACAGGCATCACGCCGTCAAAGGGCAGGATATCATCACTCATACCGACACACTTTCATCTGTATTGGGGCCCTCCGATTTGGGCTCTTCTGCTGCAATGCCGCTGAGATGTTTAAACGGTGTCAGTGCGCCATAGAACCGTTGGGCGATATCCCGCACGCGGGTGGGGTCACCACTGGTCAGAAATTCCACCCCCGGCACTTCTGTGGGCGCGCGGCGATATTCGGGATGCCTGTCCAGATAGGATATCAGGCTGGCGGTGACAACGCTGGGCTGGTCCATAATTTTGACCTCTGCTGGCAAGGCCGCCCTGAAATCCTGTTCGATCAGGGGGAAATGCGTGCATCCCAATACAACCAGATCCAGCTTTGATCGCCCCGCTTTTGCCAAAAGCTGTTCGCAATAGCGCGCGACCCCCCGGGTGATCAGGTCGTCACTTAACCCTTCCTCAATCGCCTCCACCAGTCGGGGACAGGCCTGTTGAATAACAGAGACAGAACGAAGCCTGCGCTTCACTTCTTCTGGATAGGCCTTGCTTTCCACCGTGCGCCGGGTCGCAAATATGCCGATGGTTTTTGCCTGTTGCTTGGGCGCGTAAGGCGAAGGTCCCTGCACATACCAGCTTTGATCCGTCAGGGCCTCCACCATTGGCACGAAAACCCCCAGGATCCGGCATGTCGGTGCATAGCCCGGCAGCCATTCCTGTTGCAACCTGCGCAAGGCAATAGCTGAGGCCGTGTTGCAGGCGATGATGACCAACCGGCAACCGCGATCGATCAGGTCCTTCACGCGCCGCCGCGTCAGTTGATATATTTCCGTATCGGACCGCATGCCATAGGGCGCATAGGCATGATCGCCCAGATACACGAACCGTTCCTCTGGCAGGGATGCGGCCAATGCCCGCAACACGGTCAACCCGCCATGCCCAGAATCAAAGACGCCAATCATTCATGCGGCTCCTCAGCCAAAACCCTGATGCCCGGCCACCTGCCTTGCCAGTGCTTTTGCTGAACCCGCTGCAAGAACCGGTCCACGCGATCCGGTGCCGTCGGGCGCAAGAAACCAGCAAACAGGTCCTGCAATCCATAGGCTGAGATAATCTCGATTCGATCCTGAACTGCATTCACTTTATGCAATCGAACGGCAATTGCTGTCGCCGTTTCCAGCCAGAATGACATTGCATCGCGAATATCACGATACGGCCGGTCGCCGTGTTTCAGATGCATGCGTGCCTGATTGCGCACTTGCCACAGGGTGCCAGGCTCTGCTGCGATCAATCGATTTTCAAAGGCCGTTTCACTGTCTTGCGACAAGTCGGTGGGATCGAAATACAGCACATCAATATCATCCTGCAGGGGCACAACGCCCCCATCGCCGAAGTCACGATCCCAGATCAGATTGCGCAGGAACCCCGCCCCGATCCAGGCATCCGCCCCCAGAACCGCGCGACAGATTTCCAGGTGGCGCATTCGGGCTTCATCGACGCGCAGTGCCGCCGCTAATCGGTCGGCCAAGGGACCTTGTTCCAGCGGAATCATTCAATCCGTGCAGTGCGGTCCAGGCCTTCACCCTCTGGCAGGCCCAGCATGATATTGAGATTCTGCACCGCCTGACCGGATGCGCCCTTGCCCAGGTTATCCAACTGACCGATGACAACGGCCTGCCCTTCCGTCGCATTGCCAATCACATGCAGGCGCAACTGATTGGTGCCATTCAACGCTTCAGGGTCCAGCTTTGTTGCAGAAAGGCTGTCTGACAGCGGCGTAACGGACACATAGGTCTGGCCCGCATAATGGGTTTCCAGGGCGGCGTGGATTTCCTCAACACTGGGTTTTTTGGGCAGCGCCCACAATTGCAGGGGGATCTGAACCAGCATTCCCTGTACGAAGCGACCAACGCTGGGAACGAAAAGCGGCCGATGCGTCAGGCCCCCCCAGGTTTGAATTTCCGGTACATGCTTATGGGCAAGCCCCAAGCCATAGACCCGAAAGGCTTCGTCGGTATGGTCAGTCGATGCGGGATCCTCAAAGGCTGCAATCAATTGCTTGCCGCCGCCGCTATACCCTGACACCGCATTGATCGTCACAGGCCAATCGGCAGGCACCAGACCGGCCTGAACCAGCGGGTGCAGCATCGCGACAGAGGTGATGGCATAACATCCGGGATTGGTGACCCGTGTGCTGGACGCGATATCAGACCGGCTGTTGGCGGCATATTCCGGAAATCCATAGGCCCAGCCTGGCGCAATCCGATGGGCCGAGGAGGCATCAATCACCCGTGTATTCGGGTTATCGATCAGATGGACGGCTTCTTTCGCCGCATCGTCGGGCAGGCACAGGATCACGATATCAGCGGCATTCAACGCCTCGCGACGCGCAGTGGGGTCTTTGCGCCGATCCCCCTCCAGCCGGATAAAATCCAAACCGTCGCGCCCTTCGATCCTGCTTTTGATCTGCAGACCGGTGGTTCCCGCTTCGCCATCAATGAAAATCGTCGCAGCCATTCCGAATGTCCTTCTGTCCCAACAAGGTGCCCTTGATACAGGGCTTTGCCACCTCTCGCAAATAAGGACTATTGCGCCAACTGCAATGCCTCTCCCATAGGATCGACAGCCGACCCGTCATGTTGAACAGATATATTTTAAGCCGCCCCGATTTCTATTGCGGGACAGGGGGGCGACAGGCCACAGTCCGGCCCCTATATAGGGGTAAGCAGATTAGTCCCTTACCCTGCCCCAAGGCTGAACAGGAATTCGCAATCGCATGCAAAAACTCTCTATTTCCAGCATTATCACCCGCAGTTTTACGACGCTGAAAGATAATTTTGCCGCCTTTTTTATGATCAGCATTCTGATGAAGGTCATTACCCTTCTGCTGATGATGGCCTTAGGGGTCTATGACTTGATGAAAGTCGGCATGATGAGCCCCGCAGACATGGCCCAGACTCCAGGCGGCCTGTTTGGCAGCTATGCCTCCTTGATGCTGGCTACGATTGCGCCATCCATGTTGGCATTGGGCATGATCACCGTCGGTACCGTTGCCTATTTACAGGGCGATCCGACAACCATTGGGGATTGCATAAAACAAGCGCTGCGAAAATCTGTTCCTTTGATTATTTTGGGCCTGATTACCGGGTTTGCGGTCAGTTTCGGCATGATGTTGCTGATTATTCCGGGCCTGATCATTCTGGCCGTATGGTTTGTTGCCGGGCCCGTGTTGATGATCGAAAATTCAGGCGTGATAAAATCCTTAACGCGCAGCATGGCCCTGACAACGGATGCGCGGGGCATGATCATCGCCCTGGTCGCACTAATCTTTATTGTCAGCCTTGTCGTCAGCAGCATCACGCTGTTTCTGGTGATGTCCTTTGGCATAATCGGCTCTGTGATCCTGACGGCCGTTGATGCACTGTTTCTGGCTTACGGCTGCATCGTCTGCGTTGTCGTCTATATGGATTTAAAGAACGCAGCGTAGAGCATTATGCGCTCGATCAGGCGTTGCTCTACGCGGTCGCTGGGGTCGTAGCCGTATTTTCTGGCCCTGCTTTGGGTGCCCAGAACCGCTCATGAAGGGTATAGGCAACCGTCTGTACCATCGGTTCAACGATGCCGATGCCCAGGGCTATCCGCCAGTCACCCGACAGGATGTAAGCGACCGTTATCGCGACCGTCAGGTGCATCACCGCGTAACTTGCTGTCTTTTTGATCTGTCTGGCCATCGTAATGCCCTATCATTTGCTGTTTCCTGTATCCTATAACTAAGAATGATTCTCATTCGCATCAAGGGGGCTTGGAAAATAATTATGGACTGCAAAATGAGAACCTGTTGCCAATCAACGATCCGGGACCTTATACCCCGACAGGGCGTCGCATCAGGCTGACAGCTTTCTTACCGCCCTCTGTTTCTTGTTCACCGACCGTGACGAATCCCAAGGCAGCATGAAACTTCAACGACCCCGCATTAAAGGGGCGTAGGTTCACTTCACAGGTCACAGCGCGAATGCCAGGCAGGGTCGCAGCAAATTGAAAGACATCCTGATACAAGGCCTTGCCAATCCCTGCCCCGCGCGCCCGGTCATCCACCATGATGCGATCCAGATACAGAAAATCATCGAACCGTTGATCAAACCACAGGTAGTTCATGCTGGTATGCCCAACCTTGGGGGCCAGGGTCATGGCAACCCCCACAGGCTGACCATCCAGTTCCGCAACCCGTGTCACAGCGGTCTTGCGAACCAGGGCCCATAAATCCTTTTGACTCAATTGATTGACGGCTGGCAAGCATGCCTCATTCAAGCCATGCAGCCAGTCAGAATCACCCTCAGAAATATCCCGCAGAATGACATCCATACAAATCACAACCACCGTTTCGTTTTGAATAGGGCAAATACACCAATGCCCAGAAAAACCATCAAGACGCAGACAATCCAAAAAGCCCATTGATCATCCACACCGGGCATGCCCCCAACATTGATGCCCAGCAACCCTGTCATGAACCCCAGGGGCAGAAACAGTCCGGCAACAAGGGACAGGGAATACATCGCCCGGTTCATTTTATCATTCCGCCGATCCGCAATTTCTTCCCGAATGAATTGGGTGCGGTCGCGCAGGACTTCCAGGTCATCCAACAGGCGGGCCGTGCGTTCGCGGATCTCCCCGAACTGGGCATGGGCGCGGTCGTCCAGCGTATCATCAAACTGGGCAGAGGCGCGGGTCAGGGCCTCCCGCTGGGGCGCGACATAGCGTCGAAGCTCAAGAATACGCCGCCGGAGATCACCCAATTGTTCTTCGTCAGGAGTCTCCGCCTCTTCAATATCATCAACCTGCTCATCCATTTTCAGCACCAGATCGCCTATGCGATAGGTCAGTCGGTCCCCAATCGCGGTCAGTACCTGACCCAGAGTTTTGGGGCCATGTCCTTCCGCCAGGCTGGTCCGCACATCATCCACTGCACGCAGGCGCGGCAGGCGGGCAGTAATCAACCGCTTACCATCACAGTAACACCGAATGGACACCATATCCTCTGGCTGTGCGCCCTCATTCAGATTGATGCCCCGCAGATTGACCTGCACCCCACCTGGAACCGTATCAAATCGTGGGCGCGTTTCAGGGGCCAGAATGGACTGAACAATCAACGAATCCAGACCAGATTGCTCCCTCAACCATTGTTGAGCCTGAGGGTTTTCCCGATTGATATGGATCCACAGCCTGTTGACTGCATCCGTCCAGGCCTGCTTGGCCTGATCCGTTTCAATCAACGCTGCCTTACCAGTGCCATCCAAAAGATACGCACATATGAATAATGGTTCTGTCATAACCAACAGTAATGCGGGATTCTCACCAAAGGTCGAGAGGGTGTTGCGACACGCGGTCAGGTTTCACTGTTAGATTTGATTACCGAAGAGGCAGGCAGAGTCAGGGATACCAATGTTCCTTTCCCCAACTCGCTTCGCAGGTCGATGGACCATCCCATCGCATCACACAATTGCTTCACAATCGCCAGGCCGATACCCGACCCGGAATGGTCACTTGTATTGGCGGACTTAAGCTGTGTGAAAACCTCAAAAACGGACTCCAGGTCCTTATCTGGGATTCCTATTCCCGTATCGTGAACCATGATGGTCAGGGTTCCATCCGCCTTGTCCTTGACCGACACGACCACCTCTCCATTAGAAGGCGTAAATTTCACGGCATTGGATAACAGGTTGATCAAAACCTGATGCACCGCACGACGATCTGCAGAAACGACAGCTTTTATTGTCGTGGAAACCGCCAGCTTTACGGCCTTTTCAGAGGCGAAGTTGGACACGACATTCAAACTGCCGTCCACAGCCTCTTTCAGGTCAAGCACGTCTTCCGCCAGATCCAGACGTCCGGCCTCAATCTTCGATAGATCCAGGATATCACTGATCAGATCCAACAAATGGCTGCCGCTTTGAAAAATATCCCGTGCATAGATTTTATATCGCTCTGACCCGATTGGCCCAAAAACCTCAGTGCTGAGAATTTCAGAAAAACCCAAAATGGCATTCAATGGGGTGCGGATTTCGTGGCTCATATTGGCAAGGAAATCTGATTTGGAACGATTGGCCTGATCCGCCTGCTCTTTTGCGATCAGCAATTCTCGCTGGATATGCTTATGGTCGGTGATGTCGACTTCAATCCCGCCGATGCCGACGATTTCTCCAAGCTCATCAAAAATTGGAAACTTGTATATCTTAACGTCCAATACCCGCTCGGGGGCTATGGTCCGACTTTCGTAAGATATCGGCATTTTTGTTGAATATACCTGCCGGTCCGTGGATTGGAACTTCTGCAATTGCTCCCCATTATAAAGATCCTCAATTTTTCGCCCCAGAATCTCGTCCTTCGTGGCCCCAATAAATTGACATATGGTTGGATTGGTAAGGGTGAAATGGCCCTCCTTGTCTTTCAGGAAGATACCGACAGGGGCATTCTCAAGAATTGCGTTTATTTGTCGATTGGTTTTCTTCAACAATTCCGTCATTTCACGCATGGGCGTCACATCGGTTACAACCGCGCCGATACTGGCCATCCGTCCATCCGGCCCCGAGATGGGGAACTTTATCGTCTGTAGATGGCGAAACCCCAGCGCCGTTTCCGCTTCGGTCTCACGGATAACAACTTTACCGCTATTTATAACTTCCAGGTCATGTGCCCTGACACTTTCTGACAAATCCGGATAGTGAATTTGATCAGGCAGCATTCCGATAATATTTTCGTTCTTCACATCGAACAGTTTCTCAAACTGGGCATTGATGTGCAGATACCTGCCCTCCAGGTCCTTCAAATACATCTCGACGGGTGCATTATCGAACAAGGCGCGAAGATGCAGCGATTTCGCCTCTGCCTGATCCGCCTGCTGTGTGCGGCTATTCAATAAATATTTGTAACGATAGACCAGCGCCAACGGGGCAACCCCCAATGCCAGTATCACTAACGGGACAATCAAGATCAGATCAGATTGGATATTTTCGACCAGAAATAGATATGCCAGCGAACCAAATAGCAAAACATTGGCCAAAGCAGCCAAACATACCAGCGTGGTTATGATGTTCATCCTGTCGCCCATCAACCCTCTCACAACTTTAAATTTAAATGCAAATCATTGTAAGAAGCAGTATAGAGAGTTTTGTGTTAATAGAAGCTTAATTCCGCGCATCGTCAGGCTTGCCAACTGGCCACAAATCTTTATAAACCTGCGCCGATGAAGCAGACACCGGAAACAGCCTTTTCGCATCGCCATCTTCTTGGCATCGAAGGCCTTTCTCCTATCGACATCACAACAATTCTGGACCTTGCGGGCGGCTATGTAGAACAGTCCCGGCGGGTCCACAAAACGTCTGATCTGTTAAGTGGTCTGACGGTAATCAATCTTTTCTTTGAAAATTCCACCCGCACCCGCACGTCTTTTGAAGCTGCGGCCAAGCGTCTGGGGGCCGATGTCATTAATATGGCGGTCGCGGCCAGTTCGATCAAAAAAGGTGAAACACTGATCGACACGGCCATGACCCTGAACGCCATGCATCCGGACGTCCTGGTCGTGCGCCATGGGAATTCCGGGGCCGTGCGGTTGCTGTCGGAAAAGGTGGATGGCGCGGTCATCAATGCCGGGGACGGACGCCACGAACACCCGACGCAAGCCCTGTTGGATGCCCTGACGATCCGCCGACGTGTTGGGAAGATCAGTGGTCTTACCGTCGCAATCTGTGGCGATGTCGCCCACAGCCGTGTCGCGCGCTCCAACATCCAGCTTTTGCAAATCATGGGCGCGCGTGTGCGCCTGATCGCCCCCCCAACACTGTTACCTGCCAAGGCAGAGCGCTTCGGCGTTGAGGTCTTCACCGATATGCGCGAAGGCCTTCAAGATGTCGATATCGTGATGATGCTGCGCCTGCAGTTAGAGCGGATGCAGGGGGCCTTTGTCCCCTCCGTCCGGGAATATTTCCGCTTCTTTGGGCTGGATCGTGAAAAGCTGTCCTTTGCCAAGCCGGACGCCCTGGTGATGCATCCAGGCCCGATGAATCGCGGTGTGGAAATCGACTCCGAATTGGCCGATGATCTGGATCGGTCCTTGATCCGGGACCAGGTGGAAATGGGCGTTGCGATCCGCATGGCATGCCTGGATCTGTTGACGCGCCCGCTTAGAGAAACAGGGGCACCGTGATGTTGGAAGGCCGCATCGCCTATCTGAATGCCCGATTGCTGGACCCTGAAACCGGTCTGGATCAGACGGGTGCCCTGTTGGTTGAAGACGGCCTGATCGCGGATTTCGGGGCGCATCTGTTCCGCACTGGCGCGCCATCGGTCAATGAAGTCATCGACTGTCAGGGTAAATGCCTGGCACCCGGCCTGATCGATGTGCGGGTGCAATTGCGCGAGCCTGGCGAGGAGCATAAGGAAACCCTGGCCAGCGCCAGTCTGGCGGCATCCCATGGCGGAATTACGACCCTGGTGCAGTTGCCAAATACCAACCCGGTTATCGATGATGTGCCGGTTCTGGAATTTGTTGCCCGGCGATCACGCGAACTAAAACGCACCAAGATTTATTGCTATGGCGCGCTGACCAAAGGTCTTGAAGGCCGCGAAATAAGCGAAATCGGACTCCTGTCAGAAGCCGGTGCCGTCGCCTTCACGGATGGAGAGCGCGCGCTGGCGGATGCGAAAGTCATGCGCCGCGCCATGAGCTATGGCAAAGCCTTTGACGCCTTGATTGTTCAGCACCCGGAAGAACCTTCCCTGGCTGGATCGGGCGTGATGAACAATGGCGAATTGGCGTCCAAGCTGGGCCTGTCGGGCATCCCGCCTGTCGCGGAAGTCATTATGATTGAGCGTGACCTGCGCCTGCTGGAAGGAACCGGTGGGCGTTTGCATTTCGCCCATGTCACCACAGCGGCGGCAATTGAGGCGATCCGCAAGGCAAAGGCGGCTGGCATGAATGTCACCTGCGACACCGCCCCCCATTACTTTGCGCTGAACGAGCTTGCGATTGGCGACTATCGCACCTTTGCCAAGGTCTCTCCGCCTCTGCGATCCGAAGAAGACCGCCAGGCCGTGATTGCGGGCCTGGCTGATGGCACAATCGATATCGTCGCATCGGACCATGCACCCCATGACCAGGATTCCAAGCGCCTGCCGTTTGATGAGGCCGCCTTTGGTGTTATCGGCCTGGAAACGCTGCTGCCGATGGTTCTGAGCCTGTATCACAACGGCCATTTGGGATTAATCGAGGCCCTGGCTTTGGTCACAACCCATCCGGCGAAACGGTTCGGGCTGACCGGGGGCTGCCTGAAGCGGGGGGCACCTGCGGATCTGGTGCTTTTCGACCTGGACAAGCCCTGGAAGATCGATGAGGACAAGATGCACAGCAAATCGAAAAACTCTGCCTTTGGCGGGCGTCCTGTTCAGGGTAAAGTGCTGCGCACGGTCGTTGATGGCCGCCCCCTTTTCGCGGCTGACGGCTTTTAACAGGTCCTGAACATGTTTGATCCAACCCTATTCCTTGCAGCCTGTGGCGGTTATTTGCTGGGCAGCATTCCATTTGGCCTGGTCCTGACCCGATTGGTGGGCCTGGGCGATATTCGCAAGATCGGGTCTGGCAATATTGGCGCGACCAATGTCTTGCGGACCGGCAATAAGCCGCTGGCATTTGCTGTGCTTGTTTTAGACAGCGGAAAAGGGGCAATCGCCGTTCTGATTGCAAGAGCCCTGCTGCCTGATCTTCCTTTAGCAGCAGTCCTGGCCGGGGTCCTGGCCGTTCTGGGTCATAACTTTCCAGTCTGGCTGAAGTTCAAAGGCGGGAAAGGTGTCGCAACAACGCTGGGAACCTTGACCGCGTTGAGCTGGCCCGTTGGTTTGGCTGCCTGTGGCACCTGGCTGGTGGTGGCTGCGGTGTTTCGCTATTCATCCCTGGCGGCATTGTTAGCCCTGGCTTCTGCGCCATTCTGGACGATGGTGCCCCTGTTGCACGGCCCTGCCCCATTGATTCAGGGGGCCGCTGCATTCCTGGCTGTAGTTGGATGGGTGCGCCATTCCACCAATATCCGACGCTTATTGCGGGGCGAAGAACCTAAGATCGGGCGGAAAAAGGAATCCCAGTCTGGGCAATAGTTTTGTTCAATATTCCCTATGCGGACGGATTGAACTTTAAGCCCCAGGCCAAGCCAATGCGACGCAACAGCGTATCTTCCCGCCGGTGCAGTTCTCTGTCAGAAATCGCAACCCGCATCAAGGTTACATAGACCTTCTGGCGCAGATCGATATCATCAATCTGATGCAGCACAGTGTCCAGAATGCCCTCGATACCGCCGGAGTCAATTTCAACATAATATTGGTTCAAAGACGCCATCAGCGCCTCTGGTTGCCCTTTTGGATCATCCGACAATGCGGGTGCCAGATCATTCAAGCAGCCCTGAATTTCAGAAAATTCGATATCCCGCCGCTTTCCATCTGCATCCAGCACAAGCATGAGCAACCACAAACAGGCCGCTGTCGAGTTTTTACCCGGAGTCGTCATAGCGTCTGCCCCAATCCCAAAATTCCCCACAGCGCCCATAACACTCCTTTGCGATACGAAACGTCAAGGCTTCCATAGAAAAACGGTGCCGTGAAATCAGCCTGATCTGCCTGATTATTTCGCTTTATGGAACAGACAGCGCCCTTTAAGGTTGATGCGACACGAAACACTCTCGCTTCCCGGAATGGTTCTTATGACACCTGCCCCCCTGGATATGTCGGAACGCTTGGATCGGTTACGCCTGATCCGATCGGAAAATGTCGGCCCGATCACCTTTCGTCAGTTGTTGATCCGCTTTGGCACCGCCACCCGCGCGCTGGAGGCGATCCCGTCCCTGGCCAATAAAGGGGGCCGCAAACGCCGCCTGCGCATCGCCAGCCGCGCAGAGGCACAGAGCGAGTTGGACGCGCTGACCAGAATTGGCGGCCATATGGTGCATTGGGGTCAACCGGACTATCCCGCCGCGCTGGCCGCGACCGAAGATGCACCCCCCGTGCTCAGCGTGCTAGGTCATCTTCATCTTCTGACCAAACCCTGTATCGGCATTGTTGGGTCCAGAAACGCTTCAACAAATGGCAAGCGCCTGGCACAGCAATTTGCAAAAGCATTGGGGGATGCCGGTTATTGCGTCATCTCCGGCCTGGCATCTGGCATTGATGCTGCGGCCCATTTCGGAAGCCTGTCCAGCGGCACAATCGCGGCTGTCGCCGGGGGTGTTGATGTTATCTATCCGCGCGAAAATACCGACCTGTATCACCAGATCGTCGATCAGGGGGCCGTTGTTGCCTAATTGCCGGTCGGAACGGTGGGCCAGGCCCGCCACTTTCCACGACGCAACCGCATCATATCGGGCATGGCATCAGCCGTGCTGGTGGTAGAAGCAACCCAACGATCGGGATCGCTGATCACGGCACGGCTGGCCGCCGATCAGGGGCGTGAGGTCTTTGCCATTCCCGGCTCTCCCCTGGATCCCAGAGCGCGCGGTGCGAACGACCTGATCCGAAAAGGTGCCGCGTTGATTGAAACACCAGAAGAGATGATCGGCATTTTGAACAATATGCCAGCCCCGCAACTGGACGCGCCGTCCAATCCAGAATTCATTCCGGGCACTGGCCCCCAGCCCAATGAGGAAGACCTGCTGCACGCCCGCGCCTTGATGGATCAGGCCCTGTCCCCGACATCTGTTGCAATTGATGATTTGATTGCGGATTTAAACCTAGCGCCCGCACTGGTCGCCATGGTCATCCTGGAACTGGAATTGGCGGGACTGGCCGAACGCCACCCCGGCAACCGCATTTCACGCCTTGCGCCAGAGCCGTCAAGCATCGAAAGCAACAATGAAAAACCTACAAAAACGCCGGCTTCTCTCCAGAAACAAGCGGACCTCTTCTAATCCGACCGATGAACTCTGCAAATTTGATAGATTTTGTAATCAAATAATCAAAATCACTTATATCTATTTTTACTGAAATTTTTACTGATAGTGCTTCTCATTTCCAGTCAAACATAGTTAACTGCGCAATAGAGTATGCAGGAACGGCAGAATGCCGCCTGAAATTTATCGTCTTTCTGGATTTGTCCAGGAAGCGCCCGGGGCAGGGCAAGGAAGAAGACCGAACGATGAGCGACCGCGCCGTTTCATATGAGCATTTGTTGCGTCTGGCACACCAGCGCGCCCTGGATGGTAAGGGCGGACTGGCGGCGTCTGTCGCCAAAATGTGCCTGGAATCCCGTTCAGACCTGACCGAGCGGGAATTGAGCCTGACATTTGAAATACTGCGCATGCTGATCGACAAAGTTGAGGTCGAAGTGCGCCGCAATATTTCCGATTACCTGTCAGAACGCACCGATGTGCCGAAAGACCTTATCGCCTTTCTGGCCAATGATATCGTCCATGTCGCCTATCCTATTCTGCGCAATTCAAAACTGTTGACCGACCTGGACCTGATCCACCTGATATCCGATCATGGGCATGGTCACGCCATGGCGATAGCGACCCGAACGGACCTTACCGAACCGGTCAGCGCCATTCTGGTTGCCATGAATGATGACCTGGTTGATACGACACTGGCGAAGAACCTGACCGCACAGATCGGTCATTCGGACCTGTCGCATCTGGTAGATCGGTCGGTTGAAAATGTCGGACTGCGCGCGCCCCTGGCACATCGGGGCGACTTGGGCAATGACCTGGCGCGCAACCTGTACACCGTTGTTGGGGAGGCGCTGCGCCGTCACATCGTGGAAAATTATGATGTGGATGAAGCGCTTGCCTATGAGGCGGTGGATAGTGCGGTTCTGGACGCATTGGACCGCCCTGCCCCACTGGCGGATGCGATGGGAACCGGCTGGGCCGAATTGGAGGCCCGCGGTGGTATCCTGCCTGCCACAAGATTGCTGACCCGATTGTTCCGCGATGGCCGCAGTGGGGCGGCGCTGGCATTTGCGGAACAGACGCATCTGCCATTGGATATCGCCACCTGGGTCTTTGAGCGGGCAGACGATCAAACCCTGGCCGTTGCGATGAAGGCGATTGGCATGGAGGTGGATGGATTTACCAGTGTTCTGGACCATCTGGGCCGGGGGCAAGAAAGTGACGCGCTGGACCGTCTGATGGCGTATTTTGACCGGATCGACACCAAGACTGCGGCCATGGTTGTGAACCATTGGAAGACGCGGACACCCGATTTTCGCGACTCTGACGCCTAAAACACCCTAAATTTCGCAAGATATCCAAAGACTTAGAAACGAGCAGTTGACGCTGCCTGTTCCGAATGCCAATTCTGTCACCCATGCAATACGTGATCTATAAAGGCATTTTCCACCCATGACAGGCCAAAAAGTTGTCGTCGTCGAAAGCCCGGCAAAGGCCAAGACCATTAATAAGTACCTCGGTGAGGACTTTTATGTCTTGGCATCCTATGGACATGTAAGGGATCTGCCCCCCAAGGATGGATCCGTTCAGCCCGATGAAGATTTCTCAATGAAATGGGAAGTCGACGCCCGGGCCAAAAAACGCATTGATGATATTGTTAAGGCCTGTAAGGGCGCGACATCCCTGTTCCTGGCAACGGACCCGGATCGCGAAGGGGAAGCGATTTCCTGGCACATCCAAGAGGAATTGAAGCAGCGCAAAGGCCTGGACGCGCTGCCGATGCGCCGCGTTGTCTTTAATGAAATCACCAAATCGGCCGTCACAACCGCGATGGCCAATCCGCGCGATTTGAACCAGGAATTGGTCGAAGCCTATCTGGCCCGGCGCGCGCTGGATTATCTGGTCGGATTCACCCTGTCGCCGGTTCTGTGGCGCAAGCTGCCGGGCGCGAAATCCGCCGGACGGGTGCAATCCGTCGCCCTGCGCCTGATTTGTGAGCGCGAAGCTGAGATCGAGGCCTTCAAGGCACGCGAATATTGGAGTGTTGAGGCCTTGATGGCGACGCCGGATGGTGTTCCCTTCAACGCCCGCCTGACCCATCTGATGGGCAAAAAGCTGGATAAATTTGATCTGGCTAACGAAACCGCTGCGAATTCGGCCCTGACAGCCGTGAAGTCCGGTGGCCATTCGGTCAGCGCGATTGAGCGTAAACAGGTAAAGCGGCACCCTGCCCCGCCGTTCACCACATCAACCCTGCAACAGGAAGCCAGCCGAAAACTTTACTTTGGCGCGACCAAGACCATGACCCTGGCGCAACGCCTGTATGAAGGGATCACCCTGGGCGGGGAGACTGTTGGTCTGATCACCTATATGCGAACCGACAGCACCGTCATGTCTCGCGAGGCAATCAGCGCGGCGCGTGGCATGATCAGCGATGTCTATGGCAATGACTATCTGCCATCCGGTCCGCGTCAGTATCGCAGCAAGGCCAAGAATGCTCAAGAAGCCCATGAATGCGTCCGCCCCACCGATATGCGCCGCCGCCCGGAACAGGTCGCGCGCTATCTGGATAAGGATCAGTTGCGGCTGTATGAGTTGATCTGGAAGCGCGCTGTCGCCAGCCAGATGGAAAGCGCGACCCTGGATCAGGTCGCTGTCGATATTGTCACCAAGGACAAATCTGCGACCCTGCGTGCCAATGGGTCCGTCGTGCGCTTCGACGGTTTCCTGACGCTGTATATTGAGAGCGAAGACGATAAGGACGAGGATGACGCCGACGGCGGTCGCCTGCCCAATATGAATGAAGGCGACGCCCTGTCCCTGACAAAGGCGGATGCCAATCAGCATTTCACCCAGCCCCCGCCCCGCTTTACCGAGGCCAGCCTGGTGAAGCGCATGGAAGAGTTGGGCATCGGTCGCCCCTCCACCTATGCCTCCATCCTGAAGGTTCTGCAGGACCGCGAATATGTCATTCTGGACAAGCGTCGCTTTGTTCCAGAAGATCGGGGAAGATTAGTTACGGTCTTTCTTTCTTCCTTTTACAACAAATACTTCGATTATGACTTTACGGCAGAACTTGAAGAAAAACTGGATGATGTTTCCGGGGGACGCATTGATTGGAAAACCGTCCTGCGCGAATTCTGGACGGCATTCAATGCAACGACCCAGCAGGCCTTGGAACTGTCCGGACAGGAAGTGCGCGACAAGATTGACGAAGTTTTGGGCCCGCATTTTTTCCCTGCTGACGACACGGGCAGCACCGAAGCAGCGCGCAAATGCCCATCCTGTGGCAATGGCCGGCTGGGATTGAATTTTGGCCGTTTCGGCGCGTTTATCACCTGTTCGAACTATCCCGATTGCAAATTCACCCGAAACCTGGACGAAGCCGCCAACCTGAATGGGGAGTCGCCCGATGCGACGGAATATCCCCGCATTCTGGGACCACATCCCGATACCGGGGACATCATCAGTGTTCGCCAGGGTCCCTATGGCTATTACGTCCAGGCGGGAGAGGCGGAAAAGGATGCGAAGGGCAAGGCAAAGACCAAGCCGCCCCGCGCATCCTTGCTGAAATCTATGAGCCCGTCGGAAATAGATCTGCCAACGGCCCTGCGCCTGTTAAGCCTGCCGCGCGCCTTGGGGGATCACCCGGAAAGCAAGCTGCTGGTCCAGGCCGGGATCGGACGCTATGGCCCCTATCTGAAGCATGGCGATGCCTTTGTGTCCCTGCCCGCCGATGATGATGTTCTGACCATTGGTCTGAACCGTGCCGTTACAGTGCTGGCGGAAGCAGGGCCGAAAGGAAAAGGGCGCGTTTCTGTCGCCAAGGAGCTTGGCAACCATCCCAGTGACGGTAAGTCGGTCTCTTTGGGCGCGGGACGCTTTGGTCCCTATGTGAAGCATGGCAAAATCTACGCCTCCATCCCACGCGGCACGGAACCTGATGACGTGACCCTGGAACAGGCGCTGGAGCTGATCGCAGCCAAGGCCGCTAAAAAAGCAGCCGGAAAAGCACCCACAGCCAAGACGGCCAGTGCAAAGAAAAGCACGACTAAAAAGCCCTCTGGTAAAAAATCTTCTGCGAAGAAAGCCAGTGCGAAAAAGGCGAGCGCAAAGAAGTCGGGCGCAAAAAAGTCGGGGGCGAAAAAGTCGTCAGCCCGAAAGGCGTCCTGATTTGGACAATCCAGACGACATCGCACGCGAAATCAAGGGCACACTGCCCGACAAGGCCCAGATCAAGGCCTATATCGATAACAGTGACCGCCCCCTGGACAAGCGCGACCTGGCCCGCGTCTTTGGTCTGAAAGGCGCACAACGCGCGGCCCTGCGTGATATCCTGAAAGAAATGGAAGACGACGGGCTGATCGAACGGGGTCCGAAGAAAAAGATCGCGCCAAAGGGCGCGCTGCCTGAGGTCCTGGTGCTGATCATTGATCGCCTGGATGCAGATGGCGAACCCTGGGCCCGTCCCGCCACCTGGGATGTCGAAGAAGATGGTGTCGCACCCAAAATCCTGGTTTCTGGCGGGGCTCGGAATGGTCCGGCCCCCAAGATGGGCGACCGCATACTGGGCCGCCTGCGCCGTTTGAATGATAAGAGCTACGAAGCCAGCGTGATCCGCGTATTGCAGCCTGGCCCAAGCCGCCTGTTGGGCGTGCTGGAGGAATGTCGCGGCGGTGCAACCCTGGTCCCCACCGACAAGAAGCAGAAGGAAAAGACCTGGTTCATTCATCGCGATAATATGAATGAGGCGAATCCTGGTGACCTGGTTCTGGCAGAACCCCTGCGCGGCGGACAGCGCGGCAATCACGAAGCGCGGGTTTCTGAAATCATTGGCAGGCTGGACGAACCCAAGGCCTTCAGCCTTATCGCCATTCATGCCCAGGGCATCCCAGTCGAATTTCCTGAAGAAGCCCTGGCAGAGGCGGACGCCGCGCAACCGGTCACACCGGAGGGACGAACCGACCTTCGCGACATTGCACTGGTCACGATTGACGGGGAAGATGCGCGCGATTTCGATGATGCGGTCTTCGCCGAACCAGACCCCGACCCCGCCAATGCGGGGGGCCATAAAATCCTGGTCGCGATTGCCGATGTTGCCCATTACGTGAAGCCAGAAGGCCCGCTGGATCGCACGGCCAGAGAGCGCGGCAACAGCGTCTATTTCCCCGATCGCGTTGTTCCCATGCTGCCGGAGCAATTGTCTAACAATCTGTGTTCGCTGCGCCCGGATGGGGACCGTGCCTGTCTGGCGATCCGCATGAAGATCAGCGCGGATGGCACCCTTTTAGACCGCAAGATGCTGCGCGGTATCATGCGGTCCAAGGCGCGCCTGACCTATACCCAGGTGCAGGATGCGATGGAGGGGCGCCCCCTGCCCGATATCGCACATCTGATAGAACCGGTCATCAAGCCCCTATATGCCGCTTATGACAGCCTGCTGCGGGGCCGCGCTGCGCGTGGCACGTTAGAGCTGGATATCCCGGAATTACAGGTCGTGCTGGGCGAAACCGGCAAGGTGGAGCGCATCGCGCCCCGTCGTCGTTTCGACAGTCACAAGCTGATTGAAGAATTCATGATCGCCGCCAATGTCGCCGCAGCAGAACTGTTGGAAGCGAAACGCGCGCGCGCCGTGATGTACCGCGTGCACGAACCCCCCGGCCTGGACAAGCTGGAAGGGCTGCGGGAATCTTTGGGCGCGCTGGATATCAAACTGGCCGCGACAGGCAGCTTGAAGCCCCATGATTTCACCAAGATTCTAAGCAATGTCGCCGGGACAGATCGGGCGCAACTGGTGTCGGACATGGTCTTGCGATCCCAAAGCCAGGCGGTTTACGCCCCTGAAAACCAAGGCCATTTCGGACTGGCCCTGGCGCGATATTGTCATTTCACCTCCCCCATTCGGCGCTATTCGGATCTGCTGGTCCACCGCGCCCTGATCTCCGCCTACAGCCTGGGCAAGAACGGTCTGCCCGATGAGCAGGCTCAGGAATTTGAGAAATATGGGGAATTGATCTCCAACACAGAACGCCGCGCGATTCAGGCCGAACGCGACGCGACCAATCGTTACCTGACCGCCTATATGTCAGAGCGGATCGGGGCCACTTTCTCTGGTCGTGTCACAGGCGTGAAGCGGTTTGGCCTATTCGTGCGGCTGGATGAAACCGGTGCAGATGGCCTGGTGCCGGTCAATTCCCTGCCCTATGACCGCTATTGGCATGATGAAGTATCCCAGCGCCTGATCGGTCAACATGACGGCCTGGCGTTCCAATTGGCGGAAGCTGTCACCGTAAAGTTGACCGAAGCCAACACGATCACGGGCGGCCTGGCCTTTGAAATCGTTGATGGCGGGCATATCATCAAGGACCGTAAGGAACGCACGCCCGGCCATGGTCAGGGCCCGCGCGGTGGCGCTGGTCCCCATAAGGGCCGCCGCACCCCACCCGGAAAAGGTCGCCCCAAAGGCCTAAAGAAAAAAGGCGGTAGCAAACGCAAGGCCAAATGTCCCGGTGGTTCCGGAAAGTAATGTAAATCGCGTTATTTTCCGCCGATTTACGTCGGAAATCTGCATTTAGGGCATGGCGTCAAACGCGGCCTGTGTTTATCCTGTCGGGTATTATGCAATTGCGCCCTCCTTTCTTTAAGATGGACCACCCGCCCGGAATTTTACTCGCGGTGCCAATTCTGTTGGCCGCCTGTGCATCGCAACCCGATGTTGACCCGGTTCTGTCCAGCCGCATGCATGACATGTTCCGCGCGGTCTATGTCGATGTCGACACGGTCCATATCGACCCCCTGGATATGCAGCATTTCACCCTGGCTGGACTGCAGGGCTTGCGAGGAATTGACCCTGATTTCAAGGCACTGATAGACGAGGATGAAATCGTCCTGACCCTTGATGATTCAAAAATCATATCGACCCGTCTGCTTGGTCCAACGGACTCACCACAGGAATGGGCAGATCTGGCAACATCCCTGGTTTTATATGCCAAAGCATCCGGGGCCGCCTTGGGGGACGCGCCTGAAGATGATTATTATGAGAAGTTCATCAATTCCGCCCTGCGAACCCTGGACAAGTTTTCCCGCTATGCAACGCCAAAGGCGGCGGCTGACCTGAAAGCAGAAAGAGAAGGTTTTGGTGGCATCGGTGTTACGATTGACAGCCATCCGGACGGGGCCCGAATCGTTCAGGTCGATCCTGAAAAACCCGGCGCGGGCGCGGGCCTGCTGGCCGGTGATCGGATTGTGGCGATTGACGGCATCCGTATCGCTGGCATGTCGGTGCGACAGATGGAACGGCTGTTGCGGGGGCCCATTGATAAACCGGTGCAACTGACCATTGTTCGTGCCGGCTTACCGGAACCCCTGGCCGTGACCGCAGGGCGCACCCGAATCGTGCCCAACACCGTAATTCTGGAACCCAATGGTGACCACGCCATCATTCGGATTTCCAGTTTCAATGAGCGCACATCCAAGCGTTTATCCGAAGCTGTCAGTCAGGCGCACCAGGATATCGGCCCGGACCTGTCTGGTCTGATCATCGATTTGCGCGGCAATCTGGGGGGGCTGTTGGATCAGGCCATCGATACGTCTGACCTGTTTCTGGATTCCGGCCTTATTTCTCGATCGGACGGGCGACATCCGGAAAGCCACCAGCGGTTCATGGCGGAATTGGGGGATATTGCCGCCGGATTGCCCATCATCGTCTTGATCAATGGGGCTTCGGCCAGTTCTGCGGAAATCCTCGCCTCTGCGCTGCAAGATCATGGCCGTGCCGTCCTGGTTGGCATGAACAGTTTTGGCAAGGGCAGCATCCAGACAGTGCTGGATATGCCCAATAGGGGGGAATTATATGTGACCTGGGCCCGGTTTGTCGCCCCCAGTGGCTATGCCCTGCATCGTATGGGCGTTATGCCGACAATCTGTACCAGTGGCGCTTCAGATGCGGTCAGCACATTGAACATCGCCCTGGGGAATGGTCCAGACGGCGCACGCAGCCTGCTGATGCAGCGACGCAGTGCTGATATCAATGACGAGGCGGCTGTAAAACACGTTCTGTCTCTGTGCCCCTGGGAGCCGCATGCTTCAGGAGATATTGATTTGTCGATTGCGGAATTGCTGTTGGATTCACCCACATTGTTGCGGCGCGCCCTGGAAATCGCGCAGGCACCGGATGGTGCGTGATATGGATGCCACAGACCCACCCCCCATGCCCGTCACCCCAACTGAGGCGGCCAGCCTGGTCATTCTGCGCGGGCCCGTGGAAGCGCCCGACGTGCTGCTGGGACGCCGTCGGGACACCGCCCGTTTCATGCCGGGCTATTTCGTCTATCCGGGCGGGGCTGTTGATGCACCAGATGTTGCGCTGGCCGCTAGTGACTGGCCGGGAAGTCGCTTTCATGCCGCTGCGATTCGCGAAACCTGGGAGGAAGCGGGCGTCAGCTTGGCCAGACCCGGCACTCTGCACGCGGATCTGGTCACTCTGGATCCTTGTTTTTCTGCCCTGAATGCCATGGGGCTGCGCCCCGCGTCGGAGGCATTGCAGTATATCGCCAGGGCCATAACCCCACCGACATCCCCCATTCGGTTCGATACCCGGTTCTTTCTGACCGGCACAGAGGACATGCATGGTACCGCGACTGCCATTGGAGAATTGCCCGAAGTCGTCTGGATGCCGGTCGTTTCCGCCCTTTCCAGCACGAAATTAAGCGGCGTCACCAAGTTTGTTCTGGGGGAGGCCCTGAGCCTGTGGCAGCGCGGCGAGGGCCTGTTTGAGCCAAGCCGCCCGGTGCGCGTCTATACCTATGAACACGGTGCCAGACTGATCCGACGCGAGTCCCAGTCGGACGGATTGGCCTGAGAAACGCTTTGTGTTGGATATACGCTTGACATCACGGGCCGCACGGCTATCTTCCAGCACCGTTGAAAGCGGCGCACCCGACAGGCGGGGGGCGACGTATTAAGTAGAAAAGGATTACTCCGATGGCTAAACCCGCGACCATTCGCATCAAATTGGTAAGCACCGCCAATACTGGTCATTTTTATGTGACCAAGAAAAACCCGCGGACCATGACGGAAAAGATGGAATTCACGAAATACGACCCGATCGTGCGCAAGCATGTGGCGTATAAAGAAAGCAAGATGAAGTAATCTTACCGCCCACCCTTTTGGGGGGCGAAAATGCTGAAAAGCCGCTCTTTGGGCGGCTTTTTTGCGTTGCAAATCATGTGTCGGACGTCTGTCCCTTATGACAGCGGGATCGCCTTACAATAGACACCCCGTTGCAACAGGGTTGTACAGATCGTGGCGGCCTGGCCCTGGTTAGCGACCGGTCCGGCATGCAGGCGATAGAATATCCCCTTGCTGCCCAGGTCGACGCGACGAATGATCGGCCGCAACCCATCCAGTTGATCACGATTCCCGTTCATCAGGATTTTCCATCCTTCCTCTGCACGGGCTTGATCCTTGTAAGATGCCAGATGCAACCCGAAGGTTCCCGGTGTTACCGCAGCACCGCTTTGGGCAACGCCCTGCTGCGCTGTTGTATCCGTCGCCATGCTGGATTGCGGCGGGGTCGTCGGTGCCGCCTGCATGGGCTGTGTGTCCTCTCCAGCCTGCGGGATACCTGCGATCATGCCCAACGCCTTTGGACCGGTGGGCGATTGGCTGTCGCCCTGCATCACCGGCATCTGGTCTGGCTGCTCTGCCTCCATCACAACCTGGCCTTGGGGGGGCACAGCGGTTCCTTCCGGCATCATGGCCGATTGCCCGGTCCGGCTATAGCTTTGCAAGCGCCGAATGACCGGTGGACCACCTGCACTGTCGCGGGCGATCAGCGTCACGTAATTCCCAATCTCTGGCGCATACAGGAAGGTAACCTCATCCGGCGTTTCGCGACCACAGCCAATGCGATAGACCGCAAAAGTGCCGGCGGGAACCATCGCCGATTCCAATCCGCCGGTGACGCATTGCCAATCATATTCCCAGGCATAGGGCGGCACATCCGTATCAACGGTGGATCGAAACGTGATTTTTCCGCCGGGCTTCAAGGGGAACATCGACCCCTGCATATCCGTAATAAGACGCTTTCCATTGCCACGGTCCGGACTGGACCATTCCAGGGCAGGCAGCAGGGGATTGGCATCTGTGATCTGGCTTTCACCGCCCGATGACCGCCATGCGATGCGCCCTTCTTCAACGATTGCCGCAACCTCCCAGGTGACATCAGGATTGTCATAGGTGAAGCGGTCCCCTGGCTGTAATCGGGGCAAGGCGCTGGCTGCCATCTGAACCTGTGTCAGTTGTTGCTGCGACATGCCGTTTGGGGGCGCTTCCTCCCCCAGGCCGAGACACGCCGACACGGTTAGGCACAGGGCAGACAGATAGACCAGGGAAACGGCGCGTGATGGAGCTTTATGCGGCATTGAACCTGCCCTCCCCGATCACTGTGGCGGCGGAGTTGGCCCGCCAAACAGGAATGATCCAGGTATCTCAAAACTATTGGCGCTGGGCGTCGACGTCACCGAAATTGCATTCACTTCCTCAACACCGGCAACCGGAACCGGACTTTGCGCAAGCGTCGGCGCGGCCACGGGGGTGACAGAAGGCGTCGCCGGTTCAGCCGTTACAGGCTGTGTCACAATCGGATCTTGGACCACTGCGGAAACAGGTTCTGTAACCAGCGCCGGGCTTGCAGACTCCACAGCAGGAACAGCCGCGACAGACCGATCCAACGGGCCCTGAACAGCCGCAGCGTCTTCTCCTGAAACACTGGGTTCAGAGGAGTCGCCAAAAAGACGACGCACAGAACTGAACAAACTCTCCGATTCCTCAGTGGTTTTGGTTTCGGCGGTCTTGGTTTCGGGTGCGGTCTCATTGACAGGCTGAACACCCGACTCAGATGTAACCGCAACAGGTGACGGTTCACTGATTGGCGGTGCAACACGGGCGGTGCTGACGTCAGGACCCTCGACGGCGGTCGTTGCGGCACTATCCAGCGTGGGAGTCAGGGGTGCCATGCCCGTCGTTGGGGCTGGAACGGTTTCTGGTTCAGCGGAGTCGGATTCTGGTGGCGGCGTAATCGTCGAAGCAGGCGCGGTTGGTTCAGCCGGTGCCGCCAAAGGTTCCGCCGCGGGAAGCGGCTCTGGCGCTTCTGATTCCAACTTGTTTTTCATCTGACGCGACTGCACATCTTCCAGGGGCGGCAGTTCCTGCACATCCCCGTCATTGCTCTTATAAAACTCAAGGTCCTCAATGACGTCGACATCCAGCTTCATAAAGCCCGGCGTCATCAGGCCCATCGCAGTCGCCAATTCATATACGGCGATGCGGGTGTCGTAATCTGCCCGGATCAGGTTCTGTTCCGCCTGGAAAACCTCATTTTCTGCATCCAGCACGTTCAGGGTCGTTTCCTTCCCCGCAGACCGTAACTTCTGCCGGGCGACAAAAACTTCCTGCGCAATGGAAACCGCATTGAACAGCAATTCCTTACGCTCGGACGTATTCTGATATTTCGTCCAGGCTTGGCGCACCTGGCGTTCAACCTCACGCTGGGTGCGATCAGCGGCAGCCAATTGTTCCAGCCAGCTTTCCTGCGCACTGGCGACAGCGGCATCTGTGCGGAAGCCAGAGAAGATTTCCCAGCTGGCCTCAATCAACACCGCCATGTCCTTATCGACATTGCGGGTGCCACTGACATTGCTTTCATAATTCATGCGCCCAACAGCACTAAGGCTGGGCAGATAGGCACCGCGTTCCGCCTCAATCGTGAAACGGGCGCTTCTGGCCAGAAATTCCCGGCCGGTTATCAAGGGGTTTTCATCCCGGGCAATATACAGCGCGTCATCAATGGTCGCCGGGATAACTTCCATCGGCACCGGTTCTAGGCGCATCTGGGTAATGTCGGGTGCCGAATCGAAGGACTGAATATAAGAAGCCACAGCCTGACGCAGTTGCCCTTCCAGGTCGACGCGGGCCTCAATCGCCAATTGCAGACGCGATTTCGCCTGCAACACGTCAACTTCAATCCCTGCGCCGCGCTCAACCCGTTCTGTTTCCAGATTCAGTTGCTCCCGGATTGTGCGTTCCCGGGCGCGGGCGACACGAATCAGCTCATTCAGGCGCAAAACCCCCAGATAGGCTGTGATACCCTGCAACATGACGGTTTGAACCGTGCTTTCCAGCGCATAGGCAACGCTGTCGCGCGCCATCAAGGCAGAAGACACACGATTAACGGTGCCGCCACCATCGAACAGAACCTGCCGGATCTGGATACCCAAAGCTTTGAATTCCTGGAAATCCCCCTGGGTCCCCGCTGCCCGCGTCGCAGTATTGGAAACCAGTTCTTTCCCAAGGCTGCTGGTCGCGGTCACGGTCGGCAAATAGCCGGACCGGGCGCTGCGCACAGACTCTTGCGTGCGGCGCAAAATTGCCCGTTGTTCTTCAATTCTTGGATTCGTTTGGATAAGGGACCGCAGTTCTTCCGCCATCAACTGGGCCTGGGCCTGCGGGCTGTTTGCCGTGGACAGAACGCAGAAAGACAACGCGCCAACACACATGCCGCGTACAGCCAATCCAAAACCGTTCAAATTTCTAGCCACCGACGCCCCTCTATACCCCTATTCTTCGCTTAATGCCCTGATTCTTACTCAATGCAATAAACGAAACCGCCAACCATCTTATTCTTACCAGATAGATGGGCAGTCTACCAACAGACTCTTACCGCTCCCGGAATGCTTCATGCTGTAGTTTCAGCACGGGCCTGACCATATAATCAAGCACAGTTCGCGTTCCTGTATGGATGTCAACCGTCGCTTCCATTCCAGGTGTGATCGGAAAGTCACCTTCTTGTGTCCCTAAATACGTCTTATCTGTCCGCACGACAACTTCATAGTATGTCTGGCCCTGTTGGCCCGTGCTTGTGCTGGCTGATACACGTTCTACAACACCATCCAACCCCCCATACCGGGCATAATCATAGGTCGTGATTTTCACCACGGCCTTCTGCCCTGCGGCGACGAATCCTCGATCCTTCGGGTTCAGTTTTGCCAGAATTTGAAGATCGTTGGAAACCGGCACGATTTCCGCAATTGGCTCACCGGGCCTGATTACGCCCCCAATCGTATTGGTGCGCAAATCCATTACGATTCCATTGATCGGGCTTTTGATTTCCGCCCGCAACGCCTGATCCGTCGCCGTGGTCAGGGTTTCCTTCATTTCCGCAATTCTGGTTTCAATAGACACCAGATCTTCAAGCGCCCGACGACTGTACTGTTCGACCTCCCGTTCGCGCTCTGCATCAATCTCACTTAGTGCAGACCGCGCACGCGGGACGGATTGTTGCAAAACGGACAATTCCCCCTTCAGCTTTTCAACCTCCCCTTCGATCTGGACATGCTCCATCCTGGGGGTCAGGCCTTCCTTCAACAAATTAGCGGACATTTCCAAACGCTGCTGAACCAGCGCCAGATCCCGGCGGACGGAACTGGTATGGGCCTCCAATTCCGCGATCTCTAACTGACGCTGTTTAAAGCGTTGATCCAGCACGCTTAATGACGACTGAAGATCGCGTTTGCGCGCCTCAAAGCTGCGCAATTCCGCTTCGACCATATCGGGGCGGTTTTCAACAATATCCGCTGGGAACTGGGGATCAGACTCGCCACCTTGCGCCTCTGCAGTCAATCGCGCCTTTGCCAGATACAGGCCATCCAGGCGGACCTGTAACTCCTGTCGGTTAATGCCAACCCCCGCCAGATTTAACTGCATAAGGCTTTGCCCGGCGGTCACTTGGTCCCCTTCCTTCACCAGAATGGACTCGATCACACCGCCTTCCAGATGCTGAACGAACTGGGTTTGCTGCTCTGGAATAACCTCCCCGATCGCGACAGAGACTTCATCCAGTTGCGCCATGGACGCCCAACCAAAGAACCCTGCCAACAAGACACCGGGCCCCCAGATCGCGAACCGGGAAGATCCTGTCTTAATCGACGCCCGCAGGGCGTCCAGCGGATTGTCAGACTGTGGATCAATCGGGGTAGAGACCATCGCTATAGCCTTCCAAACAAACAGGATTGCCCAAAGCCCGATTGGCCCGTCATATCGCTATTCCGCCGCATTGGGGGAAACTTCCTTTTTCGCAGGTTCCGCTGATTCTGGGCTCGCTTTTCCAGGAGGTGCCGCGCCCTGGACTGCCGGGTTTTGCTTTTCCGCCGCGCCCCCTTTGCGCAATTGTTCCAATACAGAGCGCGCCGGGCCAGCCAGTGCAACACGCCCGCGATCCAGAACCAGGATCGTATCGGCAACCGCCAACAGAGAGGGCGAATGCGTCGCAACCAGGATCGTGTGATCGGCCGCCAACTGGCGCAAACTACGAGCCAGGGCTTGTTCCGCCTCCCCATCCAGATCCCCGGATGGTTCATCCAGCAACAGCACCGGTGGGTCGCTGATCATGGTCCGTGCGGCGGAAATCCGACGGCGCTGTCCCCCGGATAACCGCCCGCCGGATTCGCCAATTTCGGATTCATATCCTTGGGGCAATTGGGCAATCGCCTCATGGGCCCCTGCCCGCTTTGCCGCCGTCACAATGTCCTCGTCCTGCGCATCCGGGCCGCCCATCAGGATGTTTTCCCGAACGGTGCCACTGAACATCACCACTTCCTGTGGCATCAGGCCGATCCACCTGGCGATCTGGGCCCTGGGAAACTGGGCGATATCCGCACCATCCAGCAGGACACGTCCGGTATCCGGCGCATACAGCCCCCCCAACAGCTTAAACAAGGTTGTCTTGCCGCTGCCATTCCGCCCAACGATACAATGCAGCCCCCGGGGCCCGATGGTCCCGTCGATCTTTTCAATCGCCGCCTCTCCTTCCGGGCTGTAGCGGAAGGAAAGTTCTTCGATCCGCAGCACACCTTCCGGTCGATCAAAGGGCAGTTCAGGGGTGCTGACATCCTCTGCCATGGCCAGCACGACCTCCAGCCGGCGCGCGGCTTCTCTAGCGCTTTGCAGGGTTTTCCACTGCCCGACCAGACCAGCAATCGGGGCCACCATACGTCCCGCCAGCATGTTCGACGCGATCAAGGACCCAATCGTCATGGATTGATCCAGGATCAGCAAGGCCCCAACACAGGTCATGGAAATCGTCGTCGCCAAGCTCATGACATGGCTGATGGTGACATGCGCATCCCCTGCGGAGCCACGGGCCAGCGACGCCTTGATCGTGTCGGCATGACGTTGCGCCCAGACGGGCCGCAATCTGCCCGCAAGCGCCAGGGATTTTACCGTGGCACGCGCGGCAATGATTTCAGAAACAAGGGTTTCGCGCTTGGTGCTTTGCAGACGCTCTTCTTCCGTCAGTGTCGCGGCAGTGGACCCGGATCGCCATGCCAGTATCACGAAAAAGGGCAGCACCACCAAAACAACCATCGCCAAAGGCGGGGCCAGCCAGAAAATAGCAACCAGGAACACAACCGCAAAAGGCAGGTCCATCAGCAAGCCCATAGAGGGCCCGGAAACCCCGCCCCGCACCGCATCAATATCGCGAAACAGCGTCTGCCAGGATGTTGTTGTGCGCGATTCAAGGACGCGAAGGGGCAGGTTCATGATCTTCTCGAACAGGGCCCGACCGACATCAATGTCAATATCCAGGCCGATTCGCTGAAACAGCTTGGACCGCCCCAGGCGCAACAGACCATCAAACCCAATGGCAACCGCCATTCCGATGACCAATCCCTGCAAGGTCGTCAAACCGCCATAGAACACCACGCGATCATAAACCTGCAACATGAAAATCGGGACGGCCAAGGCCAACACATTGATAAACAGGGAAGAAAACAATGCTTCCAAGAGTTTCCCCTTGGCGCGCCTCAAGGCGCGATGCAACAGTTTCCCCACCTGTCCTTCGGACATATTCATTTCCCTGTTCAAATTAACAGGCACCCCATTCTTCGGGGCACCGGTGCATTTTACCCCAACGCGGCTGGCACAATAGCATAGTTAAAGCGACTAGAACCATACGGGCAAAGTGACACGCTGCAACCCCATCGGATGGCAAGATGTTAGCGAAAGGGGGAAAAAACATTAAAGTTCTACTGAATGTAAAAAAGGATACCTGAAATCTTTCCAAAACTTCCATCAAATGCTATACAAATTTTAGGAGGGGCGCTTAGCGCTTTTGGCGTTTCTGGTTTATGAATGCATTCTTGCACAGAAGTGCTATGAATACTGATAAACTGGGGCTCCTGGGGATTGAAAATGGCAAAACAAGAATCAACGCTTCGCCCTGGCGATAATGGCGCATCCTCTGAGGAAGGTCCCCGGTTTTCGGCGGAACCCGGACAGGGGACCAATCATGATTCAGCCTCTGCCAATCCCGAACCCGCTGCCGAGGCCGCGCGCGATCATTCGGTCGACCCCCTGATCAGCCCCAACGGGTCCTCCCAAATTATTTTAACGGACAATGACTTATCGGACCTGGCCGCGCGCAATGACGCCGCGTCCGGATTCCAGATCCCTTCTGTTGGCGGCCTGCAAACCGGAACACAAGAAGGTGCCCCGGTCAGCATTGTCGCAACCTTTGACGCCCGCGATGGTGACACGGTTTCCCTGACCGATATTTCCTATATCTATGATGGCAACTATGTCCGCCAAGGGTCGGACCTGCTGTTGATCAAACCAGATGGAACAGCCGTCCAGATTGAAAATTATTTCGCTGTGGAATTCACCCCCGATATTCTGGGCGCTGGCGGACGTCGCCTGACGCCGGAACTGGTTGAATCCTTCCTGCAACCGGTTGCGCCCAATCAATTGGCTGCCTTGACCGACAATCAGGTCGCGCAGGCTCAGGGCAACAGCATCGGCAGCGTGGAAACCATTACGGGCGAAGTCTATGCCGTGCGCCCCGACGGAACCCGTGTTCTATTGCAGGCCGGTGATCCGGTTTTCCAGGGCGACCAGATCGAAACGGCCGATGGCGCGTCGATCAAAATGACCTTTATCGATGGCACACTCTTCACGCTGGGCGGCGATGCGCGGCTGGCGCTGGATGAAATGGTGTTTGATCCGGCCAGCAGCACAGGGGAATCCGCGTTCTCCATCCTGCAAGGCGGGTTCCTGTTCGTATCGGGTCAGATTGCCCAGAACAATCCAAACGACATGACCGTGACCACGCCTGTCGCGACCATCGGGATTCGCGGCACCATCGTGACCGGGGAAGTATCCGGCGAGCAATTAAGCACGGGCGAGACCTTCCGCTTCACCGTTGTGGATGGGGAAATCGCGATCACGGCGGGTACCCAGACAATCGTCTTGAGTGAAAATTTCGCCACCGCCACCGGCACCGCCGATGGGACCGGCGGCACAGCGATTTTTGATTTCGTTGATACGGCGCAAAACGTGATCGCAAGGAACTCCAGCCAGTTCAAGGCCCTGACGCCAAGTGATCTGCAAGCCATCGAAAACGCCATTAAAACAACCATCGAGGCCAGAACCGGCCAAACCGTCGATCTGAATTTGCAGGATCTTGTCACGAACCTTCCGGATTCGAATTCTGATGATGAATCAGAAGGTGAAGAGGATGACGGAAATTCAGCCGGAGAATCCGAAGACAGCGGCGGCGACGATGAAGAGGCGACGACAAACGGTGAAACCGACGAAACGGAAAGCGGCGGCGAAGATTCTGAGCTGACCGAAGAAGACCTGCAGGACCTTCAGGATACCGAAGAAACGGATGAAGAAGAAGGCGGCGGCGAAGACGACGAAGAGCAGGAAGAGATTGGAGATATAGAAGGCGGTGAGGATGCCGGTGACGAAGGCGGCGGCAATGACGGGACCAATACGCCCGGTGATGAAGTAATCAATGTTACCAGCCCTTATACCGGTGGGTCGGATGACACCGAACAGACAACGGGTAACGATAGTCAGGTCACCCCAAATCAAACACCCTCATCAACCCAATCCCCCGTTACATCGCAAGACGATACCAAACCGGAAGACTTCACGCCGGTCACAGGCCTTACCCCGGAAGCTCCCGGGTCGTTTAATGTGGGTCAGGGTAATCTGCAAACATCCCCCTCTTCCGGGTTTGATTATGGATATCAATCCCCCAACAGCACCGACAACACCACCTTCAACACCGCCAATTTTTCAAATCCCAATGCCAATTATCTGGTCACGACCGGATCGGGTACAGATAACATAACAACGGGCGGCGGAAATGATTCCGTCAATACCGGGGCGGGCAATGACACGATCACGACCGGTGGGGGCGATGATACCGTCAATGCAGGCACCGGGGATGACACGATTATTGGCGGTACCGGCGAAGGCAATGATTATTATGATGGTGGCGAAGGCTATGACAGCGTCACGTATGATTCCGTCTCCGGGAATAACACCACATCCCTTTCAGTAAACCTGTTTGGAGTTTCTGGCACCACGTCGATAAATGACTATGGCGAAGAAATTATTGATTATGACACATTAACCAATATCGACTTCATCCGTCTGGGCCATGGCGAAGACACAGTAAGAGTGTATGAGGCCGGGGTCGATGTTGATGGCTCGGAAGGGCAAGACACGTTGAGCCTGAATTTTGCAGGCGGCGATGTCACCTTCAGCTTTGTCGATGATGTGTTTAATAAGAACGGCGCCAGTTCGACCTTCACGAATTTTGAATACGTCCTGGGCGGTGAAGGCAATGACAAGATCACTGTCGACGAAATCTCTCAATCCGCCAGCGGTGGGGATGGCGGGTCTGATACATTGGTGATTGGTGACGACGCCCTGCTGTTGAATCTGGGCGGCAGTGTCAGCAATGTTTATTTAACCGATGGCGAAGTAACTAAGACATTCGAGAATTTTGATTTTGTCGAACAGACCGGTGGCACCCTGTCCTTAAGCAATGGGACCTATAACGCATCCGGAATGGTCACGCTGAACACGGTTGATCTGGATCATTTTTTCGCACCCGTATTCGATGGTCCTGGTACCTTCGTAAATACAGGTGAAATCCAGTTTGCCAATTCCGCCGGGGCGGACCTGCTCGGCAATCTGGACATGCGCGACGGCACGTTCAACCTTACCAGTTTTACATCCCAATTGGATATTTCCAATGGGGGTCGCCTGATCATCGGGACTGACACAGATTATCTTGGCAGCACGCTGACAGCACTGAGCATAAACGTCAATTCAGGCGGGATCGTTGAAATTGCCCAAGGGGAAACAGCGTCCCTGGACACTGCCAGATATCGTTTCCTGACGGATACTTCGACGCTGGAGGTCAACGGCACCTGGTTGAATTCGGCGTCTGACACGTTCAATGGTTTCGGTGCCAGTCTGAACAGTTCGGTTATCAATGGATCCGGTACCGTCATCAATGGCGGTGAGATTTCGTTTAATGGCGATATTCTGAATGTCGATATCCAGAATCAAAACCCATCGGAGGAATCCTATGGCAATATCTATGTCAATAACAGCGGCAGCTTCACCGTCAATTCCACCATAACCGGTGGGTCAATTACCCTGTTTGATGATGCACAGCTGAATGGCACAGGATCGCTTGCCGACCTGTCGATGCTGCAATTGAATGATGGCGCCACCCTGTCCGTAACGTCGGCAGAAGTGATCGGCACCGTCAATCTGCAAGGATCAAGCGCCCTTGCTGGCGGCCTGGATATCAGCGATGGGGCATTGGACTTTGAAAATGCGCAAGGCACATTATACGTCGCGACAGATGGCACCCTGACTGTCGGGTCGGAGTCCGACCTTGGCACAGATGGGACTGTCAATATCGGCAGCGGCGGGACGATCAGCATCGAAGCCGGGTCTCGTTTTGATTACAATGCAGACTCCTCAAAGGGCAGTGATCCACAGATAAATCAGACAGCGCTTGGCAATCAGTCCAACCCGGATATCGCGCTGCTGGGCAACGGTAATTACGCCGTTGTCTGGGAACAGGCTGGCAATGACAAGGGTGCCATCGTCAATGCATCCGGCACAGTCATTGCCGAATTTGATGCAACGGGAACAAATGGTGGCGTCAACAGCCCCCAAGTTGCAGCGGCGGGCGCTGACCACTTCATTGTTACCTACAACCAACCCAATGGCTCGACCGTTGTCCAGAAATGGGCGCTATTTAACAATGATGGATCTGAGGTTGGTGCGTATCACGAGATATTCAATGAAACTAGTGTAAATTATGTAGATTTTGACGCGTTCTCCTTTGGAAGCGACGGATATGGCTATGTCACGCGCTCAGAAAACACCAGTTCATTTACGGTAAAAATTTTAAATGGTGGCACGACCAGTCCGTTCACCCTGATCCCGGGTGGCCCGATTGTTCAGGGGGCACAAATTGTTGAACGCACGGGCGGATCCCTGGTTGCAATTTTCGGAACGGAAATTAACGGCAACAAGCAAATCTACCATCAGGTTTTAAATCCGGTCGGCGGCAGCATGGGCAGCCAGACATTTCTGGATGCGCCAGGCGCGCAAGGGAAGCTGGGCATCGCCGCTTTGCCCAATGATGGCTATGTCATTACCTGGAGCAATGGTTCAGAAATTTTCGCGCAACGGTTCGGCAGTTCAATCCAGCAGGTCGGAAGCCAGATAAATGTTACGAATAGTGCCATCGATGGCACGGACCCTTCCGTCGTTGCCTTCGCGGATGGCAGCTTCCAGATATTCTATGAAAGTGCAACGGCCGCTGCGATTTACATGCAGTCCTTTGATTCTTCCGGTATCGCGGTGGGTGAGAGGGTCCTGATCGCGGACACCACAAATTCATCTGGTGCACAAACAGATGTCGTGGTTGTTCCCAATGAAAGCGGCGACGGGGCAACATTTGTTTATGTCAGCAATGGCACGAATGGCACTGATATTTTCTTCGGCAATACCGCGGATGATGTTACCGGCACCACGCTTAATCTTGAAGTCGGTGCCACAATTGGCGGCACGGGCACGTATGTTGTATCTGATGCGGAAACCATGGACGGCGTCACCCTGGCTGTGGGTGCCCATATTGACAATGACAGCACCCTGACGGTCGGTACCACCGGTCTTGATATCCAAGGCGAAGTTGACAATGACGGTGGCACAATCGTGGTCTCAGAATGGACCGCGTTAAGCGTCAATGGAACCAACAGCGTCATCAATGACGGGGTAATCAATCTGCAGTCCCTGTCAGTCCTCAGCGGCACGGGTCAAATCAGCGTCGATGACCTGATCCTGAACAATGAAACAACTCTTAGCATTTCCGACACCGAAGTAACGGGGACCCTTTCCATCTTGGGGGAAGCCACGGTTTCCGGGGCGCTGGATGTTACCAATGCCGATCTATTTGCAAATTCTCAGGGGCCCCAGGGCGAATTGAGGCTGGTCAATGGCGGCGTTCTAATCCTGGGCACTGGTACGTCGTTCGATGATATTGGCTCTGGTCAAATCCAACTGGAAAACGGCGGCGAACTACAGATCAAGGGCGGCGAGAGCTTTGATCTGGGCGATATTGATTATGGTGGCGGTAGCGTTGTTGAAACTCAGTCTGGCGGTACTCTGAATATTTTAGGGAACGCAACGATTGGGATGTATAGAAATTTCTCCGGTCTTGGGGAGGAGTCCCTATCAACCACCATCAATGGATCTGGTAGTTTCTCAAATGCCGGAAGCCTGGCGTTAAGTGGCGATACCGTAAATATCCAATTTGCCAACCTGTCTACAGGAACGCTGGAAATCAACAGCGGCACAACGACATTCAACGCGAATTTGTCCTCATCAGGCGAAATTCGAGTAGACGGCACGATGGCGGTGAATGAAGCCCTGACCAATACTGGGACAATCAACGTTTATGAAGGTTCCTTGATCGGAAACGGGTCGATTTTGAATACAGGCGGATTGGTCACCCTGAATTATGGGGGCAATCTGGCCGTAGCTAATTTTGATAATTCCGGCGGCACAATTGATTTTTCCTATGGCAATGGCACCATAAGCGGCGGTGTCGTTGATTTGACGACGGGAACGCTGCAGGCCGACGATACAATCGACAGCCTGACCATCCTTGACGCAACCGTCCTTGTTGGCGGCAGCACTGACTTAGTCGATAACGGCGTCACATACATTTCCCAAAATGGCACATTAAGTATCGCCAGCGGTGAAACCTTCACCAATAATTCTGATAACAGCGGCGCTGTGATGCGGTTCCTGGATGAGTCCACCCTTGGCGGCGAAGGCACCTATCGCAGCCTGGGAACATTCAGCGTTTCGGGCTTAACAATCGGTGGCGATGTCACGGTTGAAAATGCTGGTGTGGTTGAAGTTGGCACCCTTGGGCTGACATTAGGGGCGGATGCCTTTGACAACAGCGAGGGAACACTCGCGGTCAACAGCAATGCGACAGTGACTTTGGCAAGCGGCGGCACAATCACGCTGGATGGTGCCATTGATCTGAATGGCGGCGGCCAAATTGCCGGGGCCGGCACGCTGGATGTTCTGCAACTGGATGGTTCCTTGTCCAGCAATGCCGCAGGCGGCACCAATGTCATCAGTGTGGATCTGGTGGTCAGCGAAAGTGGCAGCATCGTTATTGGCGGCGACAGCGGCAGCGATGGGACGCTGTTGATCACCGGGGCGTTCCAGAATGATGGTTTCGTTCAGGTTGATCCCGTCAACGAGAACGAAAATGGCGTGCTGAAAATCGCACAGGACTTTACCAATACCGGTACCTTGCAGGTCGATAATGCCGCCACGTTGGTTGTCGGGCACGGATCGGGCACGCTGACCAATGAGGGCACGCTGCAAGGTCAATCCAGTATCCTTTTTGAACCCGGCGTTATTCAGGCCGGGCGCATCATCAATGATGGCGTGCTTTTTGTTCCCGGTTTTACCGAAGTGGGGTCACGGCTGGAGATTCAAGGCGGGCGATTGGACAGCCTGAACGGCACGATCACGATCAATAACGGGGGCGTACTGTCGTTCCAGTCCTCGACACTGACCGTTGGATCAGACACGGGATACATTAATAGCGGTTCATTGGTTATCGGATCGGGCAGCGTCCTTGATCTGGGTGCAAGCTTCCAGTTTGAGAACACAAATGCCAGCACCATTGTGCTCGACAGCGGTGCCTCTGTTGGCGGTGACGGGACATTGCTGAATTATGGAACAATGGACTTGGGTGGCGTCATTATCGACGCCACATTCGAAAATGCGACAACAGAAGGCGGCGTCGGGTCCATTGATGTCGCATCTGGCGAAACATTAACCGTCAATGGCAGCCTGACCAATGCCAGTGATGCTGATTTCACCGTGCAAAGCGGCGGAACTTTGGCGGGATCGGGGTCCATCACAAATAATGCAGACCTGGACGTCGCGGGCGTCGTAATCGGCAATGGGTTGACCTATACCGGTGATATCTCCTTCAGCGCCTCCCCCGGTACGTTAACGTTAGATGGTGTCTTAAACAGCAATCTTACTGTTGATCTAAGTCAGGCCACGGCCGTCATTGATGGCTATGGCACTCTTAACTTGGGTGACGCAACATTGAACGGCATTGGGACTGTTCTGGAGACATCCGTGAGGGTCGAACAATCCGGCACCATCACCTTCGACTCTCCTGACTCAACAATCAATGTATCGTCCGGCATGTGGGTATTGGAGGCTGGCGCTGATTTTGCCAACAATTTCGGAACCCTCTCCTTCCTGGATGGCACACGCCTTCAATTGGCAGCTGGTGCCGACTTCTCTTATGACAGCACATCCATGGCAGATCTTCGATTGGGTGTCTCTGGCGGATTTAACGAGGGAAACAGTGAAATCTATGGTGATGCGACCTTTACAGTAGCAGACGGCACTTTGACGATTGATGATCAAGAAATTTACATTTCCACCGAAGGTTTCGTTGTAAATGGTGATCTTGAAGTCAATTACACAAGTGTAGGCGTTACGTCTTCAACCTTTGAAACGACGGCAAATGGATCAATTTCAGTTGGTAGCGGAACGCTGACACTCGAAAACGGGATGACAAATGCGGGCAAACTCTCCTTGATGGGGGATTACACGTCCGCAATTTTGACCCTGGACGGAAACCTGAACAATTCGGGCACGATTTACCTGGATTCCGACAACGGATCACTGGGCGGCACGATAACCGCTGATGACACATTATCCGACGCAACGTTAGTCAATACAGGTGTACTTGAAGCCGATATTACGGGGACAGCAACAGCGACGCACCTTCTGAATGTGAATATCAACAACAGCGGCGCAATCAATATTCACAGAGATACCCAATTTGGGGAAACAGGCGCTTCTGAATTCCCGACCCTCGCCACTGCTGACGGGACACTCTCCATTTCTTCTGGTGCTGATTTCAAGATATTGGGCACCATGGTTGCAGGCCAGGACACCAACCTGAACGGGGCTGGCACGCTGATACTTGGCGATCAGTCTTCCTTCCAGGTCGTTTCCGGTGAAACCTTCACAATTGGAAATTCCGGCGGCACGCTGTCTTCTGCGAGTGTTGATTTCCAGGGGCAGGCCTTCATCAATGGCGCGGGCGTCCTGACGAATAACGCCGAGACCAACTTTGAAACATTGGAAGTCTCCAATGGGGCCAGCCTGACCAATATTGGCACGATGACAGGAACCGATTTTGTCATCGATACAGAGGGAGCAGCGACCAATTCCGGTGGGCTTAACGTCAATAACGGGTCACTCAGCGTTGCGGGTGCTTTGAACAACGACGGACAGATCACGATTGAAAATGGACAGGTGCTGCTGAATTCATCGGAATTCAATAATACTGGCGGCACCCTCAAGTTACAGGCAGATGAATTTAGCGGTTCTACATTGACGGTCAACGCTGCCGCGACCAATGCAGGGCATATCACGATCAGCATGGATGGCGGTCAATCCGCTGGACAAAACGTGGTTCTGAATTCTGACAATGACAGTGCACTGACCAACAGCGGCACCATTGAAACAGGCGTAAGCTTTTTTGGAAACTCAGGCATGCTTGTCGTTGGCGCTGATATCATCAATACCAACCTGATGGATATTGTTGGACGGGTTGATGTGCAGGGCGGCATAACGCTGGATTCCGTAAACGGTGAGATACGGGTGTCAGACACCGATAATGGCCCGGATGGGGTGATCAACTTCCTGAACAACAGCACATTGACTGTCGGCAATGATACGACCCTGACATTTGAAACGGGCATGGGCACCAGCCGTGGCACGATCGACTTTGCCTACAACGCTGTTTTGTCCGTTGCAGACGGGGAAACATTCACTGTTGATGATGATACGGTATCCCTGAATTTTGTCTCTGGTGGATTTATTGGCGGAACCGGCACCTATAAAATTGCCCAAGGTGCCGACATAAATATGGACGGAGCCACCCTCACGACAGCGGCATTGGTCAATGAAGGCACAATTGAAGTGGGATCTACCCATGGATTGCACCTGAACAACAGTGCCGTGAACAACAGTCAAGGGCTGTTGGATATTTCCGCCCGCGCTCCCGGCGTTGCCCTTAACATAGGTACGGATATGACGCTGGATGGCGATATCCGGTTGAACATGCTCGAAATCGGCACGGTAGCGACGCAAGCAACCTTGGATGTGGACAGCGGATCGACGCTGACCCTGACCGGAACGCTGCAATCGGCCAAAGAAGGTGGTGCGGGTATCACCAATCACACGTCGGGAACGATTATCAATCAGGGTATGGTCGACATTGACCAGACACTGACAGTTGCTGACAATTTTGATACGCGCGACGGCCAAATCGACATTGCCTCCGGCCAGGCGCTGAATGTGGACGGCACCCTGACCATTGGAAGCGACACTGCCCTGACCGGCGCAGGGACAATAAGTGTAGGGAGCACCAGTGTCTTGGATATCGCGTCGGGAGAAACCTTCACCCTGACCACGCTGACACCCGATCTGGACTTTGCCAATAGCAGCACATTTGGCGGTGCGGGAACGCTGCGCGTCAACAGCGATGTCAGCTTCGACATTGGCGGTTTCACTCTGGCCCCAGGCGAAATTACCAACAATGGAACGATCACCGTTGACAGCGCCAGCGGGACTTTGGGGGCCGACACAATTGGCGGCACGGGTAGTTTGGCGATCATTACCAACAGCGACTTTGGCGCAACGCTGGTTTTGTCAGATGATGTCACAAACGCGTCTGGTCATACCATTGCCTTTGACGCTTCGGATGGGATTCTTGCCCAAGGGGGCACATTAACGACTGTAGGCAATGAAAAGCTTACCAATAATGGGGTCCTGCAATTGGACGATGCCGGGGGTGACCATCGTCTGAACCTGGATATTCAGAATAACGGGCTGATTGACCTGGATGGATCGGCCACCCTGACCAGCGGGCACCATTTGGACAGCGTCGGCGGTGACATTTCAATTGCCAGCAGCAAAACCCTGTTTGCCGACGGCACATTGACCCTGGGCATTGGTTCGAGCGTGTCGGCGGCGGGTGCAGAAATTGCAGGCGTTGGGACATTGGCGATCAGCGGCGGTGCGGTCAATCTGACCAACGCCACCTTGTCCACCAGCAATATTGATAATGATGGCACCATTCTGGTGAACAATGGCGGATTGACGCTTGCCTCCAGCAATTTTGACAATGCGGGCGGCACGATCGACTTCTTTAGTGCAAATGCCAACAGCACGATCTGGTTCAATGCGGACATGACCAATGCCGGTACCATCAAAGTCCGGGCCAATTCAGAATCCATGCTGAACGGTGGGTCAACGAACACTCTCACCAATTCCGGCCTGATCGCCTTCAGTGATGGGGACAAGGCGGGCACGAATGATGGCGGGGGTGAAAACCGGATACGAAACATTTCCGTGGTTAATACAGGTACCATCACGCAAGGCACCGGCGACTACCTACGCATTCATATGGGGGCTTCGGTCAACAGCATAAATGGTGCCCTATTGCTAGCAAGCGGTGCGGTTTTTGATGTGAACAACGGCTCCACCCTGTTCCTGGGCACCAATACGGATCTGACCGGGACAGGGACGATAGAGTTACAGGATTACGCAACCCTGAGCCTGGGTTCTGGTGAGAATTTCAGCTATGACAGCACAGATGCAACAATCGTTACTTCATACGATACTGAAATTTCAGGTGCCGGTACCTTCACCAACCAGCGGACCTTTGACGCGACAGAGTGGAACTTCTCGACCAATTTCGTAAATGGACAGAATGGAATACTGAATGTCGGGGAACTGCTTGGAACGACAGACACAACCCTGTCGACACAGAGCTTTGTCAATAACGGGGTAATGAATGTCATTGGTACCAATGGTATCGAAGCGACAACGCGCGTTCACAGCGAAGACATAACCAATACCGGAACCATCAATCTGACTGCAGGCACGATAGGCAGTTCTGCTCAACTGACCCTTGGGGATGAGGGCGACGGAACGCTTACCAATGACGGGCTGATTTCCGTGGATGGGACGGATTCCAATTACTATGGCGGTGCGTATATTGACGGTAACGTCGAGGCTGGCAATTCCGGGGGCGAAATTTTCATCGGCGCTTATACAGCGATGGACGTAGATCAGTTTAATCCCCTTTCCATATCGGGTGATTTGACCCTGAACCAGAAATCTATCCTGACGATGGAACTTGGTTCTGGGAATGCGGTTCTTGAAAACCATAGCGCAGGCCTGCAAGTTGATGGTGACCTGACCTTTGGCGGGACATTCAAATTGCGTGTCGGGGATGACTATGACTATTCCTTAAACCCGCAATTTGGCAGCGGACCCCAGATACAAACAGACAACGCATCCGGATTTTTCCAGCGGGTTCACATAACCAATGAAACCGGAACCGGTGACGCCAATCTGGCGATAATCGATAAAATCCTTATTCCTGTGTTTACAGACAGTAATTTCAAACTGCTGGCTGAAGATCCCACCGTTGAAAATACCGAACCGGGAGCCTTCGACGGTGGGTCCGGCAACGAAAGAGTTTTTGGCACAGCTGCAGGTCAGGATTTCACCACAGGCAGTGGCGGAGAATCCGTCTGGTTCGGCCTGGGGGGCGATGACACCTTCACACTGGAACCGGGTGGCACGATTGGCTTCCTGGATGGTGGACAGGGCGGTGCGGATATTCTGTATCTGCAATCAACCACATTTGCGTCGACTCAGGATAACGAATGGCGCGTGAACAATATCGAAGCACTGGACTATTCTGGCGCGGGCAGCAATACCTTCTTCCTGTCTGAAAACTTCGCTTTTGGGGCATCCGAAGACGTAAACGCCCTGGTCAGCACGCTGGGTGTCAGCGACGCGCTGAAGGATGATGCGCTGGTCATAGAAGGCGATGTCGGCCAGACCCTGGACCTCAGCATGGGCAACTGGACGTCGGAAGGCATCAACGTAACCATTGACCATGACGGCGGTGGATCACCCCACAGCTATGCAATCTATTCCGCGTCCAATGGGGCACATGTCTATGTCGATACCGAAATGGCCGTCGATCTGGTGGGATCGCCGGCTTAAGATTTCATCAAATCCGTTTGGTGTGATTGTTTAGCTTGCCCGTCGGGGCGGATCGTAGTTGGGTGTTTACAGACCTTGGGGAATTTAATTTGACATGAGTGACACAAAAGCATCCCCTGCCCAAGGCAGCATTGAGAAAAAGCCCAACCTGATCCTATCCTTCTTTTCACGGATATTCCGTGGTTCTGGTAAAAAGCGGCGTGGCCCCTGGTGGAAGCCCGGCCTTCCGACCCTGATTGCCTTTGCTGTGCTGGCAACCGGCGTCATCGTGCGCGTTTGGGACCCCGATCCCGTGCAGACGATCCGGCTGCGGACATTCGACATGTACAATGTCGTCAAGCCCCGCGTGCCTTTGGACCCCTCCCCCGTCATCATTGTTGATATCGATGAGAAAAGCCTGGCCGAAGTGGGGCAATGGCCCTGGCCGCGCACCCAGGTCGCGCGTCTTCTGACCGCCCTGCGCGATTATGGTATCGCCGTGGTTGGGTTCGATATTGTGTTCGCTGAACTGGATCGGACATCCCCGGACCTGTTGGCGAAATCCCGTGAGGACCTGCCCGAATCCGTGCGCAACAGTCTGGCCCAAACACCCGCAAATGAATCAATCATGGCGGATGCGATGAAGACTGTGCGCACCGTTCTGGGCCAGGCGTCCACCCAGTCCACACAAGCCCTCGCCCCCAGTGATTATGCCTATACAACCTCCTTCAAAGGGGCGCTGGGCACACGGGACGTGCCAGATCCGAATGATGAGCTGTTCAAGCGCGCCGTGCGCTTTCCAACGCTTGTTTACAACAGACCGGAACTGGAACAATTCGCCTCTGGCCTGGGGGTGTTTTCCATTGGCGAAGAAGTAGACGGCGTTGTGCGCCGGGTCCCCCTGGTCGTGCATATCAGCGATGTCATCAAACCCGCCCTTTCCACAGAAATGATCCGGGTCGGTTTCGCTGGGAACAGCATATTTGCGTTTCTAACGGTAGGCGGCATCAGCGAAGTACGGCTGCAAACGCCGCGCGGAAATTATCCAATTCCGACAGACAGCAAGGGCCAGATCTGGGTCTATTTTGCCAAGCCAGACAGCTTCAACATGCCCAATAATGAAGGCCGCATGTATATTTCGGCCTCTGACATCATGGAAAAGCGCGTTCCACCGGAACGCATCGCCGGGCGTCTGGCGATTGTCGGGACATCGGCTGTTGGTCTGTTGGATATTCGGGCCACCCCCATCAGCCCCCGCCTGCCCGGGGTTGAGGTCCATGCGAATATTCTGGAAAACGTGCTCAGCCAGACTTTTGTCCGCTATCCAGAGACCATGCAATTGACAGAGTTTGTCGCCATGGGCGTGGTTGGCCTGTTGCTGATTTTCTTCATTCCGCGGGTTGGTCCGGTTGTCACCCTGGTTGGTTTGACCGTCGCCATTGGCGGCTTTGCCGGGACCAGTTGGTATCTGTTTTCCGAACAGCGCCTGTTGCTGGATGCAACCTATCCTGCGGGCCTGTCCCTGGCGATCTATGGCGTGCTGGCCTTTGCCAACTATGCCCGCGACGCGGCGGAAAAGCGACAGGTACGCGGGGCCTTTGCGCAGTATCTGTCCCCTGATCTTGTGGAGCAATTAGCGGCCGATCCCGACAAACTGAAACTGGGCGGCGAAACCAAGCGCATGACATTGTTGTTCTGTGACGTGCGCGGATTCACAACAATTTCAGAGCAGTATAAGGCAGACCCGCAGGGTCTGACCGTGTTGATCAACCGCCTGTTGACGCCGCTGACCGATGATATTCTAAAGCGCCAGGGCACGATTGATAAGTATATGGGCGACTGTATCATGGCGTTCTGGAACGCCCCCCTGGATGTGCCCAATCAGGAACGCATGGCATCAGAAGCCGCCATTGCAATGTTCCAGTCCCTGATCGTCCTGAACGAAGAACGCAAACGCGAAGCCCTGGAAGAAAACAAAACCTTCCTGCCGTTGAATATCGGGATCGGGATCAATTCCGGTGATTGCGTGGTCGGTAACATGGGGTCTGCACAACGGTTTGACTATTCCGTGCTGGGCGATGCCGTGAACCTGGCCGCCCGATTGGAAGGCCAGTCCAAAAGCTATGGCGTGGGGATCGTGATCGGTGAGGAAACCGCCCTGGCCATCGATGGACATTTCCCGCTGGCGGAACTGGACCTGATTGCGGTGAAGGGCAAGACAGAGGCTGTTCGAATCTTCACAATTCTGGGCGGTCCTGACGTCCTGCAAGATCCCGATTACAGCAGTGTCGCAGCCCAACATGCAGATATGCTGCGGGCCTATCGCGCGCAGGACTGGGACGAAGCGGCGCACAGGATGAACACGTTGAAAGGACGCCTGTCGGGTGTCCTGGACGGGTTCTATGATATCTATATGGCGCGATTGGAAGAATACCGCGACAACCCTCCCCCTGCGGATTGGGATGGGGTCTATGTCGCTACCAGCAAGTAAGATTTAGAGCAGTCTCAGATCGCACATAATGCACTGATACCTACTTTTTGGCGGCGGCCTTCTTTGATTTCGCTTTCTTGGATGGCTTGCTGCTGGCTTTTGATACCAGTGCATCATCGGGAACCATCGTTTCCGCCACATCGGGCTGTTCAGCGGCCTTGGATCGGGCATTCTTAACCGCCCCTTCCAGGCCTTCGCGCACCCGGTCCAGGACAATGCCCCAATCGCTAAGAATGCGCTGGCGCACCAGACGCATCGTGGGATACCAGGGCGTGTCTTCCCGATTGCGCAGCCACCGCCATTCACCGCCAAAAGGCAGCATGGTCCAGACATCTTTGCCCATCGCGCCGGCCAGATGACAGACTGCTGTATCCACGCTGATCAACACATCCAAATCTTTCAAAATGGCGGCTGTATCGGCGAAATCCTTTATGTCCGCCGAATGATCAAAAACATTACCCCGTTCAAGATAGGGCTTCAGGTCAGAGACGCCGTTACCAACTTGCAGCGAATGAAAATCCACGCCATCAATCTGGAACAGGTTGGCAAGTTCCTTCAAGGGAATGGAACGATACAGATTATCGGAATGGGTGGGACGCCCCGTCCAGACGATCCCCGCCTTGATCACGCCCTCTTTAGATTTTGGCAATGCCTGTTGGCGTGCGGCGGCTTCCGGGACGCTGAGATAGGGGATGTTGCGCGGGACGGTGTCCAGGATCGTTCCAAAGCGGTGCGGCAGGGATAACAGCGGGACCTGCACATCAAACACGATCTGACCGTTTTCCTGGCGCAAATGATACAAATCATCCACACCGCCCAGCGTCTTCATCAGGCGGAAAACTTCCTTTTCACACAGGAAGACAATCTTGCCCCCGCTCCCCAATTTCTGTTGCAGCAGCGGGAGATAGCGACAGAATTGGATTGTGTCCCCAAACCCTTGTTCGACATGCACCAGTAGGGTCCGCCCATTCAGGTCGGACCCATCCCACAACCGTTCGCGAATATTGGGCACATTGGGTTTAAACGCGGACATCGCATAGCGCGACTCATAGGCTGCCCATCCCTTTTCATACTGCCCATCCATCAACAAGACAGCGGCAGGCGCAAAGGTTCCCCGCGCCTGATTGGGCTGTAACTCCCGAACCCTGAGATACAGGTCCATGGCGGGCTGTAGCTGTTCCATCCGCAACAGGCAGTTGGCATAGGAGTAAAGAACATCCGGGTCCGCTGGGGCCAGGTCCCTGGCGCGGGCCAAGACATGTTTGGCCTCTACCGAATTACCCAGTTTTAATGTCACATGCCCCAAGCCCTTAAGGGCACCGACATCATCAGGGGCAATCGTCAGGACGTGGCGCAGATGCGACGCAGCCGATGTCAGACGCCCCAGCTTTTCCAACGTCATCGCATATGTCGACAAGGCCCGCAGATGATTGGGGCTTAACCGCAAGGCCTTGCGAAACGCGGCTTCCGCCTCGACATGTTTTTCTTCCGAATGACGGCTGGTGCCCAGTTTTACCCAGGATTCGGCATTAAGCGGATTAATTTCCACCGACCGTTCATAACATGTCATTGCGGCGATGCGGTCCGGATGCCCCTTTACTTTACCCCGGGCAAACAGCGCATCCCCTTTATTCGACCAGGCCTCTGAATAGTCCTCGCGGATCGCAATTGCTTCCTCGTATCGGGCAAGCGCTTCATCCAGGCGGTTGCTGCGGGCCAGCACATTGCCCAGATTATTAAGCACTTCCGGGAATGCGTTATTGGCTTTCAAGGCCGCTTCATAGGCGGCAATCGCTGCATCGGGCTGGCCGGATTCTGACAGGGCGATGCCCAGATTATTCAGGGCCTCCCCATAATTGGGGCGCAATTCAACTGCGCGCCGCAGGGCGGCCACGGCCTCTACATGTTTTCGTTCAAGGCGGAGCAGAAACCCCAAAGTATTCAGAAACGCCGCCGAATTCGGTTCGATCTCCAGGGCCTTCTGAACCAGTTGAACGCCAACATCTGTTTTGCGGGCCTGATGCGCGATCACGCCCAACAGGTGGATCGCCTGGGCGTCACGATCATTATCCCGCAACACGGCCATGACGCCGCGCTCTGCCTCCTGCAAATTGCCCGCCTGCAAGGCAGCCACGGCGGCATGATAGCGAGCATCGGGATGCATTGGGGCGGGTTTATCCCCAATCCCCGCTTCCTGTGCCCCTTCCTGTGTCGTCTGCGATTGCACGTCTTGTTCCGACATACTTTTATCCGATCCACATAACTCTGCTGGCTTCTTATTCATCTCGCCCCTGCCTTAAACTAGGTCAGGACGGCGGAAAAGTCCCGCAACAATAAGCACATCGACCGCCAGAGTCTGGCAGTCCCATTTCCCGGCCGAAAGAATCAAACGAACGCCGTATTTTCAGTCGACATTCACATAACGTTGTTTACATCTACTGTGCGATTTTTGTGAACTGTGCGACTGGAGTCCAATGCGTTTTAAACTCTGCTTTCTGCTGATACCGATCCTATTGCTGTGGTCCCTGCCCGCCCTGGCGCAGGATCGACCCTTATTGATCCTGCGCATTCAGGCGGAGCACGGCTTTACCCTGGATGGGCGCAAGGCCGGACTGTCCGGGGCCATCTATGCCCTGTCCCGAAAAAGCGCCCTGTATGGCGCACAATCCCTGCAAATCGCCTATGATGCCCGAAACCGCCCTGTATTGATGCGCCTGGCGCAGACGATGACCCAGGACAGGGATCGCGACGCCCTGATCGATGCGGCCCGACACTTGGCAACAGTGATACAGCCCGACTGGGGTCAGGTTGATACGGACCTTGCCACCGTGATGACCCCGCCATTGACAGAATTCATCCAATCCCAAAAAGCATCCCCTACGCCCATTCCGATACCGCAGGGAAAATCGGGAAACCTGTCCTTTGTGCCGGATCAGAAATTGGCTGTGCTGGACCTTCCCATTCAGGCCGTGGAAGAAACCAGACTGGGTGAAGCCGCCGTAAAGCGCATGATTTCAGACACCAGCTTCATCTTTACCCCCAAGGTTGGAGATGACGGCCCGTATATCCGGTATCATACGCCCAATGGTCGCTTTGCTGGCGGACTTCAGGATGAAGGAACCGCCGATACCGGATCCTGGATGGTTCAGGCAGACGGGCAATATTGCATCGAACAGGCCCCTTCCCCTGTTTCCCAATGTGCCGTGCTGTATCAAACCACCCCGGATCAATATCTGTCTGTCCCGATCCTGGATCAGGATCTGGATGGCCAGAATATGCGCCCCTTCACCATGGTCTTTGGAAATCCAGCCGCCCTTGTCGCCCCCCAGCGCAGCGATGCGACACAGGCGGCGGTCACCCGCATGATCCTGCGGGGCAATACCGAAGAACGCCGCACCCCCGGGGGAACGCTGGATAAGCTGTATCTTGATCCAACGGGCACGTATCGCGGTGTGCAGGATGGAGAGGCCACACAGGGCACCTGGACGGTTCTAAGCGATGGGCGGCGCTGTTTGATCGATGGTGACACACAGGAAGCCGAATGCGCCTTTCTGAGCGAAACCGACGGTGGAACCTATCGCCTGTATGACGCAGAAAAACGCAGCCTGGGGGAGGCCCTATATCGGAACGGCAATCCGTCCGGCCTATAGCGCATACTTTCCTAACCAGACTGCCTGACTTACGCCCTATGCCCCCACCACAAAGTGGCTTTGATTGCCCAATCCATCCACACCGGCATCGATGCGATTGCCTGCGCGCAGATATTCCGGCGGGTCCATACCAGCCCCAACGCCCGGCGGGGTGCCTGTTGCGATCACATCGCCCGGATGCAGGGTCATGAACTGGCTGACATAGCTGACAATCTGGGACACACCGAAAATCATCAATTCGGTATTGCCATACTGTTTGCGCCGCCCGTCCACTTCCAGCCACAGGCTGAGCCGCTGGGGGTCCATAATTTCATCCCGTGTGACAATCCAAGGGCCCAGCGGCCCGAATGTGTCGCAGCTTTTGCCCTTGGTCCATTGTCCACCGCGCTTATTCTGAAAGTCCCGTTCGGACAGGTCGATAAAGGTGGAGAACCCTGCGACGTGGTTTATGGCGTCTTCTTCGGATACATAGCTGGCGGCATCGCCGATCACGATGGCCAATTCCACTTCCCAGTCGGTTCGCGTTGAGTCTCGCGGCAGCCGAATGTCATCAAAAGGCCCGGTCAGGGAACTGGTCGCCTTCATAAAGACAACCGGTTCCGATGGTATATCCGCCCCCAATTCCTTGGCATGATCGGAATAGTTCAAACCGATGCAGACCAGCTTACCAATCCCGGTCAGCGGCACGCCCAGGCGGGGCTTTCCATCGACAACCGGCAGGTCCTTGATATCTAAATCCTTGATCGCCTGAAGCGCCTGCGCCGTCATTGAGTCCGCACCGAAATCCGAAAATTCATGGGACAGATCACGCAAATTCCCATCGGCATCCAGCAGACCTGGCTTTTCCGAACCCTTTTGTCCATAGCGAACCAGTTTCATGGCCACGCCTCCCTCAGTTCATCCATTTAGACAGGATGGTGCATGCCAGTTAGGCGAATTGCAACGCTTCGCAGATTTCCGCTTTGTTTCCGCCATTTCCGAAGCGGCCCAATCGTTCAGAAACAAGGCAATCTGCAATTGGCCCCATCAGACACGTCACCAAGACTGGCGACATCCTTGATTTCCAGCGCTCAAAAAGCCGATTCGCGCCAATAGGACCAAACTATGTTGCATCACTTCCGGTTTGACAGGGGTTCATGCTCATGATGTCTTTAACCATCAATTTAGCGGTTAAATAGGGTCCAGAACCCGAATACACCCAAATAAAACTGCGGTTGATAAACCTCTACAGCACATCCGGCACGGGGGTGACAGTGTCGGACGTAAGACAGGGAGTCTCAAAAGTGCGGAAAATGCTACTCGCGGCCGTAACTGGCCTGACCTTGGTTCTTGGCGCGCAAGCGGCTCAAGCCAAGACACTCGTCTTCTGTTCAGAAGGCAGCCCTGAAGGGTTCAACCCTTCCCTCTTTACCGCTGGCACCACCTTTGACGCATCCTCGCGTCAGGTCTTTAACAAACTGGTGGAATTTGAACGGGGCACGACCAAAATTGCTCCCGGCCTGGCTGAAAGCTGGTCGGTTTCCGATGATGGGCTGGAATATACATTCAACCTGCGGAAAGGCGTGAAGTTCCAAACCACGGAAAATTTCACCCCGACGCGCGACTTTAACGCCGAAGACGTGGTTTTCTCCTTCAAGCGTCAGCTGGATAAAGAAAACCCGTATCACATGATTTCCGGCGGCACGTATGAATATTTCAACGGCATGTCCATGCCCGACCTGTTGAAAGACATCGTTGCGGTGGATGACTATACCGTGAAATTCATGCTGAACCGCCCAGAAGCGCCAATGATTGCCAATCTGGCGATGGATTTTGCGTCCATCATGTCAGCGGAATATGCTGATCAGATGCTGAAAGCCGGGACGCCCGATATGGTGGATCAGGCCCCAGTTGGCACCGGACCTTTCCAACTGGTCGCCTATCAAAAGGACGCTGTGATCCGCTTTAAGGCGCATCCTGACTATTGGGCTGGGAAGGCCAAGATCGACGATCTGGTTTTCGCAATCACGCCCGATGCGTCGGTTCGTTATGAAAAACTGAAGGCTGGCGAATGCCATGTCATGCCCTATCCGAACCCTGCTGACATCGAATCGATGAAGGGCAATTCGGATCTGGTCGTGATGGAACAGGAAGGCCTGAATGTCGGCTATCTGGCCTATAACACCCAGATCGCCCCCTTTGATAAGGCTGAAGTCCGCAAGGCCCTGAATATGGCCATCGACAAGCAGGCCATCATCGATGCCGTTTTCCAGGGTGCCGGTAAGATCGCCAAAAACCCGATCCCACCGACCATCTGGTCTTATAACGAAGCCACCGTTGACGATCCCTACGATCCGGAAGCTGCCAAGAAAATGCTGGCAGATGCAGGCGTTACGGATTTGAAAATGGAAATCTGGGCAATGCCCGTTCAACGTCCTTACAACCCCAATGCCCGTCGCATGGCCGAACTGATGCAGGCGGATATGGCGAAAATCGGGGTCGAGGTTGAAATCGTCTCCTTCGAATGGGGCGAATATCTGAAACGGTCCAAAGAACTGGACCGCAAGGGCGCCATCCTGTTGGGCTGGACCGGGGATAATGGCGATCCGGATAACTTCCTGGCCGTGCTGTTGGGCTGTGATGCCGTGGGCGGGTCCAACCGCGCACAATGGTGCCATCAGCCGTTCGAAGACCTGATCCAGAAAGCAAAGGTCGTATCCGACCCTGCCGAACGGACCAAATTGTATGAGCAAGCGCAGATCGTCTTCAAAGAACAGGCACCTTGGGCCACCATCGCCCATTCCGTCGTGTTCAAGCCGATCCGTAAGGAAGTCAAAGACTTCAAGATTGATCCCTTCGGCGGTCACATCTTCTATGGTGTTGATATCGAAGAGTAAGGGTTAGCCCGGGTTCAGGCGACCGGTTCAGCCCAAATGGGTTGAGCCGGTCGCCCCGACCAAGGCGACGCTGTGCGCCGTCGGATAGGACAATCCCCTTATGTTTCAGTATTTTCTGAATAAACTAGCGACGACGATTCCGACATTTCTGGGGATCAGTTTGATCGCCTTTGCCTTCATTCGGGTTCTGCCGGGCGACCCCATCATGCTGATGGCGGGAGAACGCGGCGTAACGCCAGAGCGGTATGAGGAACTGGCGACCCAGTTCGGCTTCGACCGCCCTTTCTATATTCAATACAAGGATTTCCTGCTTAACATTTTAACGGGCGATTTCGGACAGTCCTTTGTCACGAAGCAACCCGTCATTGATGAGTTTCTGGCACGGTTCCCCGCCACTTTGGAACTGTCCCTGTCTGCGATGTTTCTGGCCGTTCTCGTCGGATTGCCCGCAGGCATTGTCGCAGCGGTCAAGCGGGGATCGTGGTTTGACCACACATTGATGGGGATATCGCTGACGGGCTATTCCATGCCGGTATTCTGGCTGGGCCTACTGCTGATCATTCTGTTTTCCAGCATTCTGGGCTGGACCCCGGTATCCGGTCGTATCTCGCTGTTATATTATTTTGATATCCATACCGGTTTCATGACCATCGATGCGCTGATGTCCGGACAAAAGGGGGCATTTGCCTCCGCCGTCAGCCACTTGATCCTGCCTGCCATTACCTTGGGCACCATCCCGATGGCCGTCATTGCCCGCCAGACCCGGTCTGCCATGTTGGAGGTTTTGAGCGAAGATTATGTGCGCACAGCCCGCGCGAAGGGGTTAAGCACGTTTCGCATCATCGGCCTGCATGCCTTCCGGAACGCATTGATTACGGTCATTACTGTTATCGGCCTGCAAATCGGCGTGCTGCTGGCCGGGGCAATCCTGACGGAAACAATCTTTGCCTGGCCAGGCATCGGCAAGTGGATGGTCGATTCCATCTTCCGCCGCGACTATCAGGTCGTGCAGGGCGGACTGATCCTGATTTCCAGCATTGTGATCCTTGTTAATCTTACGGTTGATCTGCTGTATGGGCTGATCAATCCCCGCATCCGCCAGACAAGGGGCTAAAGATGAGCACCACTACAGACGTCGCCAGCGCCAGCGCCACCCGTCGTGCCTTTGACGAATTCTGGCACTACTTCTCGGAAAGCCGGGGGGCCGTCGCGGGCATGGTGTTCATGATCTTCATCATCCTGGTCGCAATTCTCGCCCCCGTCATTGCGCCGCACAGCCCGATTGAAACCAACACCGATTTTCTGCGTAAACCACCAGCCTGGCAGGACGGTGGCAGCATGCAATTCCTGCTGGGAACCGATGCGGTTGGACGTGATATCCTGTCGCGCCTGATTCACGGATCGCGCTATTCACTGCTGGTCGGCTGTATCGTTATCTTTCTGTCCCTGACTTTCGGCATATTGTTAGGAGTCACAGCCGGATATTTCCGGGGGTTTTACGAAACAGCAGTCATGCGGGTGATGGATGTCATTCTGTCGGTTCCAAGCTTGCTGATGGCTTTGGTGCTGGTTGCGATTCTGGGGCCGGGCCTGGAAAACGCCATGATCGCCATTGCCGTCACCTACACGCCCCATTTCGTCCGGTTGAGCCGGGCACAGGTGATTTCAGAGGCAAAGCGCGACTATGTCATGGCCAGCCGCATCGCCGGGGCTGGACGGTTTCGACTGATGGCGATCACGATCCTGCCCAATTGCATGTCCCCGCTGATCGTGCAATCGACGCTCAGTTTTTCCACGGCGATCCTGGATGCGGCGGCTCTTGGTTTCCTGGGCATGGGTGCACAGCCCCCGACCCCGGAATGGGGCACCATGCTGGCAGAGGCACGCGAATTCATCACCAGCGCCTGGTGGATGGTGACCTTTCCCGGTCTGGCCATCCTGATCACCGTTCTGGCGATAAATCTGATGGGCGATGGGTTGCGCGATGCCCTGGACCCCAAGATGAAACGGTCCTGAACGCCATGGCCCTGTTGGAAATCAAAAACCTCACCGTCGAATTCTCCACTGCGCATGGTCCTTTCCGCGCCGTGGACAATATCGATCTGTCCGTTGATGCCGGGGAACTGGTCGCCATCGTTGGGGAATCCGGGTCGGGTAAATCCGTTTCCATGCTGGCGCTGATGGGCCTGTTGCCCTGGACCGCGAAGGTCACCGCCGACCGGATGGCGCTGGATGGCAAAGAACTGACAGAGATGCCACAGGATCAGCGCCGCCGGATCGCCGGGAAAGACATGGCGATGATCTTTCAGGAACCAATGACCAGCCTGAACCCCTGTTTCACCGTTGGTTTCCAGATCAACGAGATCATGAAGCGCCACCTGTCCCTGACCCGGCAGGAGCGGGATAAACGCGCAGTAGAACTGATGTCCCTGGTCGGTATCCCCTCCCCAGAATCGCGATTGCGGGCCTTCCCGCACCAGCTTTCCGGTGGCATGAGTCAGCGGGTGATGATCGCAATGATGATTGCCTGCAACCCCCGCCTGTTGATCGCAGATGAGCCGACCACAGCCCTGGACGTCACGATCCAGGCGCAAATTCTGGAACTACTGGCATCACTGCAGCAGGATACGGGCATGGCGCTGGTGTTGATCACCCATGACATGGGCGTGGTCGCCGAAGTCGCCCAGCGCGTCATCGTCCAATATGCCGGACAACAGGTGGAATCACGCAATGTCATCGACCTGTTTGATACGCCCAAACATCCCTATACCCAGGCCCTGCTGGCGGCCCTGCCAGAGCGCGCAACGACCCAGCATCTCCCCTCCATCCCCGGTGTTGTGCCCGGCCAGTTGGATCGCCCGGATGGGTGCCTGTTCAATCCCCGCTGCCAATATGCGATACAGGCCTGTCGGCATACGCCCCCTGGCATCCAGAATGGGGTTCGATGCCATACGCCCTTGAATGCCCAGGGCCATCCCACGGACCCGATGGGCCTGCGCCAGAAGGAGGGGGTTTCCTGATGAGCACACCCCCTGTTCTGCAAGCACGCGACCTGCACCGCCATTATGATGTCGGCGGCGGCGCTTTTACCAAGCCAACGCCCCTGCGCGCCCTGGCCGGGGCCAGTTTTGACCTGTATCCGGGCAAGACATTGGCAGTTGTTGGTGAGTCCGGCTGCGGGAAATCCACCATGGCCCGTCTGGTGACGATGATGGAGCCCCCGACATCCGGCACGTTAGAGATCGATGGCCTGGATGCCGTCCATGGTAAGAAAAGCCGCGATGTGGCGCGCCAACTGCGCCAAACCGTTCAGATGGTCTTCCAGGATCCCTATGGTTCCTTAAATCCACGCCAGCGCGTCGGGGCCATGCTGGAAGAACCGCTGAAGATCAACCGCCCCACCCTGTCTGCGAAAGAGCGGGAGGAAGCCGGGCGCTCCATGATGCAGCGGGTTGGCCTGCGGTCGGAACATTATGACCGATACCCCCATATGTTTTCCGGCGGTCAGCGCCAGCGGATCGCGATTGCACGCGCCCTGATGCTGAATCCGAAGATCGTGGTGCTGGACGAGCCTGTATCGGCCCTGGATGTCTCCATCCAGGCCCAGGTCTTGAACCTGTTGAATGACTTGCAGGAAGAATTCCAACTGGCCTATCTCTTCATCTCCCACGATCTGTCTGTCGTGAAGCATGTCGCAGATGACGTGATGGTGATGTATCTGGGCCATCCGGTCGAATTCGGTCCCAGCAAAGAGGTATTTGCCAATCCTCAGCACCCCTATACCCGCGCCCTGCTGTCTGCAACGCCGATGGCGGATCCACGCCGAACCCGTCAGCGGATCAAACTGACCGGGGAAATCCCGTCGCCTCTGAATCCACCATCAGGCTGTACTTTCCATCCGCGCTGCCCCCTGGCCAATGAACGCTGCAAGCGGGAGGCCCCAAAAACGCTGACACGGGACCCCGTCACCGTTGCCTGCCACGCCGTCGAAGAAGGCCGTAACGAGGTGGTATCGTCCCCCCGGGCGTGATTGGAAAAGTCTAAACGCAAAGGGCGCGGAGAAGGCGCGAAGGACGCGGAGGGAGTGGTGCTTTATGACCTTCCACTTCTCACCATCGGTATCATTCTCATCCTGAGGAGGCGCGGCAGCGCCGTCTCGAAGGACGGGGCTGGAAGTGGGGTGCTTGCCGAAAGATCACCCTTCGAGACGCTGCGCTCCTCAGGGTGAGGATGCTCTTGTCTACTACTTCGTCACCCCGGACCCTGATCCGGGGTCCAGGGCGGCAGGCTCAATATGTGCGTCTGGCCCTGGATACCCGCTGTCGCGGGTATGACGAGGTGTCCTTTTTTGAAGATTAACCGCAAAGGGCGCGGAGAAGGCGCGGAGGACGCTGAGGGAGTGGTGCTGTTTTAGCGCCCTCTGCGTTTCCAACTTATTCAGAATTCAGGAACGTCACCCCGGACCCTGATCCGGGGTCCAGGGCGGCCTGTTAGATGTCAGTTATCCAGCTTGGCTTTCAGCAACTGGTTTACCATGCCGGGATTGGCCTGGCCCTGGGTCTGTTTCATGACCTGGCCGACAAACCAGCCGATCAGTTTCACATTCCCGCCGCGATAGCCTTCGACCTGGCTGGGGTTTTCTGCGATCAGCGTGTCGATGATCGCCTCCAACGCACCGGTATCCGAGATTTGTTTCAGGCCCTTGGACTCAACGATTTCCGCCGCATCGCCGCCGGTTTCGAACATTTCATCGAAAACATCCTTGGCGATCTTACCGGAAATGGAGCCGTCCTTGATCAGCGTCAGCAGGCCACCCAAGGCCTGCGCAGAAACCTTGCTGTCTGAAATGCCAAGGCCTGCCTTGTTCAGGCGACCGAACAGTTCGACGGTCACCCAGTTCGACGCCAGTTTCGCATCGCCACAGGCCTGAGACGCTGCTTCAAAATACTCTGCCATTTCCCGTTCCGCCGACAGCACGCCCGCATCATAGGGGCTTAAGCCCAGTTCTTCGACAAAGCGGCGCTTCTTGACGTCTGGCAGTTCTGGCAGGGTCGCCTGGCACTCGGCAACAAAGTCTTCCCCAAAAACGACGGGTAACAGATCAGGGTCCGGGAAATAGCGATAATCGTGGGCATCTTCCTTGGTCCGCATGGACCGTGTTTCCCCCTTATTGGGGTCGAACAGGCGGGTTTCCTGCACCACCGTGCCGCCGCCTTCGATTAGGCGGATCTGGCGCTTTACTTCCACTTCCACCGCCTGGCGAATAAAGCGCAGGGAGTTCACATTCTTGACCTCTGCACGGGTGCCCAGGTCATCGCCCGGCTTGCGCACGGAAATGTTGATATCGGCCCGCATGGAGCCTTCCTGCATATTGCCGTCACAGGAGCCAATGTAGCGCAGGATGGAGCGTACCTTGCCGACATAGGCCGATGCCTCATCCCCTGACCGGATATCCGGTTTGGAGACGATTTCCATCAGGGCGACGCCCGCGCGGTTCAGATCGATCAGGCTTTTTTCCGGCACCTGATCATGGATCGATTTCCCCGCATCCTGTTCCAGATGCAGACGCTCCACGCCAATTGCGCGGGTTGTGCCGTCTTCCAGATCGATCTCGATCTCGCCCTCGCCGACTATCGGCTGTTCGTATTGGCTGATCTGATAGCCCTGGGGCAGATCGGGATAGAAGTAATTCTTCCGCGCAAAGACGGAATGGCGATTAATCTTGGAATTCAGGGCCAATCCGGTGCGTACAGCCTGGCGCACGGCCTCTGCATTGATCACAGGCAGCATGCCGGGCATGGCGGCATCCACCAGGGATACCTGGGAATTGGCCTCTGCCCCAAACGTGGTCGGCGCGCCTGAAAACAGCTTCGCCTGTGTCGTCACCTGGGCGTGGATCTCAATCCCGATCACCACTTCCCAATCGCCCGTCTTGCCCTGTACCAAATTGCTCATAAGTCTGCCCTTTTATGCGGCTCTGAAAGAGAGCAACACAGATAGCGGGCAGCGCAGGGAAGGGCAAGAGGCGCACACCAATCCTGCATTATATCTAAGAGACCCCTTGGATCCTATATGCTTGCAAAAATCACTTCATCAGATCAAATTATATCAAACTTTGACATATGAGGTTTCGATGGCAACCAATGTACATCTTACCCCTGAACTGGAAGCCTTTACGCGCGCGTGCGTTGAAGGAGGGGACTACAACAATGTCAGTGAAGTGGTGCGGTCCGCCCTTCGGCTTTTGAAGGCGCAAGAACAACGAAAACAGGCCTTTGACAAAATGATTGCGGTCAGCTTGCATGAAACAAATGAACAGGGAGTGCGGGCGATCAATGACATTCTGGCGCGTGCTAATGCCCTGATCGATGCTAAGCAATAGTGAGCAGCGCCGTTTTTTCTCCAGCAGCTGAGCGCGATGTCCTGGAAATCGTCGAATGGATTTCCAGCGATAACCCTATGGCAGCGCGCGGCTTCTTGTTTGCATTGGACACGCTGGCGCAAACGATTGGTGATCACCCAGAAATTGGACCAGAAAAACCCCATATCGCGACCCCGCCGATACGGTTTTTACCAGTCCCACGCTATCCATATATCGCTGTATATACGCCTGACAGAAAGCCCCCCCTAATCATTCGAATTCTGCATGGTGCCCGTGATTTACCTGAGTTGTTTCAGGACCTGTAACAGAAAACGGCGCCACCCGTTTCCAGGCAGCGCCGCTTGCAATCTTCAATTTGGTCTAAGACTTACGCAGCCGCCAGATTGGTGTTGGCGAAGTCCCAGTTTACCAGGTGTTCCAGGAAGGCACCCATATAGTCCGGGCGACGGTTCTGGAAATCCAGGTAATAGGCATGTTCCCAGACATCCATGGTCAGGATCGGGGTTTTGCCATCGACCAGCGGGGTGCCAGCATTCGGGGTCTTTTCAACCTTCAGCTTGCCGCCATCCAGCACCAGCCAGGCCCAGCCAGAGCCGAACTGAGTCGCCCCAGCATTTTTGAACTGGGTTGCGAATTCTTCATAAGACCCGAAATCTTCGTTGATCTTGTCAGCAATCGCGCCGGTCGGCTTGCCGCCGCCATTGGGGCTCATGGAATTCCAATAGAAGGTGTGGTTCCAAACCTGGGCCGCCTGATTGAACAGACCCTGATCGCCCTTCTTATGGGCCGCCATGGTGATTTCAGTGACCGACGCATCGGCCAGATCCGTGCCGGCGGTCAGCTCGTTGCACTTGGTCACATAGGCATTGTGGTGCTTACCATGGTGAAAGCTGAGTGTGTTTGCAGAAATGTGGGGTTCCAAAGCGTCTTGCGCATAAGGAAGAGCGGGCAATTCAATAGCCATAGCGTCCTCGTATCCTTCGTTAATGTGTCTCGATCGGTTATCGTCGTCACGTATTCGTCGTATTTTGGGACCGAAATCGTGGTCTTACGCACCATCCCGGTTCACAGCAGAACATAAGCCTTTCAAACTTATGATCAACCGGTTTCCGCCGCACCCCGTTCTGCCTTCTTCTCCCAACCACGATCCGTTTGTTGCCAATAGGTCAGATGATGCCCGTCTGATTCTTCCTGTTTCCAACAAACACGCGCGGTTGCCACGGCCTCGTCATCGGCCCCGTCAAACAGGCGACACACCAGATCATAACGCCCGATTGTGTCAGATTTAGCCCCATGCGTTAAAAACAGGACCGTCGCATCATTCGGGTTCTCGTCCTCCTGGGTCAGCCAGATCGGTTGCTGGGCAGCATGACCGTCCCTGGCCTCCCCATGAGGCAGAAAACTGGCGGGGTCATAGGTCCATAAGGCCTCGCTGAGTGCGATCACCTGATCGGATTGTTCCGCCAGCACCACAGCCCGCCATTTTCGCGACAGGCACATTTCCAGCATCTTTGGCAAAGCGGCTGCCAGTTTGGTGCGCTGCAAATGGTAGAAGCGGATTTCCGTCATGGAATTACCCGTCAGCTTTCATACACATCCGTGACGAACCGATCCAACAGGCGCACCCCATAGCCCGTCGCCCCTTTGGGGACGATGGCGGAGTCCTTTGACGTCCAGGCCATACCCGCAATGTCCAAATGCGCCCAGGCGGTATCCTTCACAAAACGCTGCAGGAATTGCGCCGCCGTGATGGAACCTGCCCCCCGTCCACCGATATTCTTCATATCCGCACAATCGGACGTCAACAGCTTGTCATAAGCATCCCCCAGCGGCAGGCGCCAGACCGGTTCGCCCGTTGCAAGGCCTGCCGCCGTCAGTTGTGCCGACAAGGTATCATCATTGCTGAACAACCCGGCATTCTCATTCCCCAAGGCGATAATGATTGCCCCTGTCAGGGTTGCCAGATCGATCATCGCCTGAGGCTTAAACTGTTGCTGGGTGTACCACAGCGCATCAGCCAGAACCAATCGGCCCTCAGCATCCGTATTATGAATTTCGATGGTCTGACCGGACATAGAGGTCACCACATCTCCGGGTCGTTGGGCATTGCCGTCTGGCATATTCTCCACCAAGCCGACGACGCCAACAGCATTGACCTTTGCCTTGCGCCCGGCCAGCGCCTTCATCAGGCCCAGAACCGTGCCGGAGCCGCCCATATCCCATTTCATTTCTTCCATACCGGGACCGGGCTTCAAGGAGATACCACCGGTATCAAAGGTCACGCCCTTGCCAACAAAGGCGACTGGTGCCTTGTTCTTAGGCCCGCCATCCCAACGCATGGTGACCAGAAAGCTTTCACGAATGGAGCCCTGACCAACGCCCAACAGCGCGCCCATGCCCAACTTCGCCATTTTCTTTTCATTCAGGATTTCAACCTTAACGCCCAATTCTTCCAATTCCTTACAGCGGGCAGCAAGGGTTTCCGGGTACAGAATATTTGGCGGTTCGGTGACCACATCTCGGGTCAGGTAAACCCCATCCACAACCGCATCACGCAGCTTAAACGCCTTGCGCGCCGCAGTCGCCCCGGTTCCATGGATGGACATGGATTTGACGCTGGGTTTCTCTTCCGCCTTCTTTTTGGTGAAATACTTATCAAAGCGATACGCGCCCAGCCTTGCCCCCTCGGCAACATTGGTGGCGGCCGCGACCAAATCTTCCGCGCCACAATCCACAAGGACATGGATTTCCGCATCACCTGCCCCATTGGCCGCTTTGACAAGAGAGCCGCCCAATTTCAACCAATCAGCCTCTGCCAGTTCCTTACCGACACCGAACAGAACAATACGGCTGACCTCAACACCAGACGGCGCGACCAGGGTCAGGGACTCCCCCTTTTTCCCATTGAACCGATTGCCAGACAGGGCGCGGGAAATTGCGCCCCCCGCAGCCTCGTCCACGGACCGTGCAGCAGGCGGAAGATGCCCACCTTCTTCAATACCAACAGCCAACATGCCTGCCTTTGGCATATCCATTTTCTCAGAAAAACTAATCTTCATGAAGGGCAATCCTTTTGCGTTTGAAAACAGGGCCTGGACCAAGTTTGACATGCGTCATTCGTGTTACCATAAGATACACTGCCCGTGACGAAAAGACCGACCTGTCCCCCGGACCTTGACAAGATCGTCACCAATCGGGAAAAGAAGGCTGTTAAAGTCTTTCCAGATACGGAAAAGCGGGCGAAAGACCTGGAATGTTAAGTATCGCCAAGTATTTTTAAGACTTAACAGCAAGAAAAATCGTGCAGAATCAATTGGTTTCTGATATTTATTACATCTGAGACTCAAGCGATCCATATAACGCTATATCTGGTAACGATGAAACAAATTAACCGCTATATAATGCGCCAATTGGTCAGTGTGACAGTGTTCGCGACCGTTGTTTTGTGCGTGGCGGTGATGTTGGTGCAATCCGTGCGTCTGGTCGACCTGATTGTAAATCGCGGTCTGCCGCTGCCGGAATTCGCCTATATGGCTTCTTTGATGATCCCCCGTTTCGTGGCGCTGGTGATGCCGATTGCCCTGTTTGGCGCAATGCTTTTCACCTATAACCGGATGATTAGTGACAGCGAGTTGATTGTGATGCGATCGGCTGGGATGAGTTCATCCTCGCTTGCCATGCCCGGATTGGCCATCGCCTCCGCGGCCAGCATAGTCTGTCTGGGCATGACCCTGTATCTGATGCCGATGTCTGCCATGGAAATGCGGTTTTATGTCGACAAGAACCGATCCCAATGGGGGGCGGCCCTGTTGCGTGAAGGGCAGTTTACAACAGTTGGCAAGGCGATCACCATTTTCGTAAAAGAACGCGAAGGGTCCGAGCTGTTCGGCCTGCTATACGACAATCGGGAAGACCCCGAAGCACCCTATACGATCATGGCCGAACGGGGCGCAGTCGTTGAAACCAATGATGGCCCGCGCATTCTGGTCGTCAATGGCAGCCGCCAGACCTTCCAGGACGGTAAAATGCATCTGGTCGAATTTGACCGGACAATGATTGATATCGGCGTCCCCGCCTCCGCTGCCAGCGCGGTCTGGGCGCAGCCTGAAGAACGCTTTCTTCCGGAATTGCTGTCGCCGGATCCGGATAACTCAAATGACATGTATTACTACAGCAAGCTGATCGCAGAAGGACACAGCCGAATAGCCACGGCACTGCTGCCTATCGCCTATTCCATCGCTGCATTGGCGTTTATCCTGCGCGGTGGCTATTCCAGGCGGGGGAATTTTTCGGCACTAGTCAGCGCGATTGGCGCGATGATGGCGCTTCTGATTGGTCATATGAGCCTGGTTTCGGCCTCCGGCTCGGACAATCGCTTGATTCCTTTGATCTATCTGAACTCTGTGATCCCCTCCCTTGTGGGCTTGTATTTCATCTTCCGTCCGACCCGCCATAAGCGTGTGGTCCCCACGACAGTGGCGAATTAGGGTCAGGGCGCAACGATGCGGATATCCAAAACACTCGCCTTTTATATGGGTCGCCAGTTCATGTTCTGGATGATCTGTGTTTTCATTTCCCTGATCGCCATCGCAGCCATGTTCGACATTGTCGAATTGCTGCGCCGCGCATCCGGTCAGAAGGAAGTGACAATCGACATTATCATTCAAATGTCGCTGCTTAAATTACCCAATCTGGTGCAGGAAATGCTGCCATTCGCGGTGCTGCTGGGGGGCATGATGGCGTTCTGGCGCATGGCGAAAGCCAATGAATTGGTGATTTCGCGCGCCGCTGGCGTGTCCGCCTGGCAATTCCTTATGACGCCCATGATCCTGACCTTTCTGGTCGGTGTCCTGTTGATCACCACGTTCAATCCTTTTGCTGCGGCGATGCGGTCGCATTACGAAAACATGGAAAGCAAATATCTGGGCAAGAGCCAAACGGAATTCGCGATGGGATCGACCGGCGTATGGCTGCGCCAGGGCAAAGAGGATGCCCATGCTGTGATCCACGCAAATTCCGTCAGGGGCAGCGGCGATGAAGCCCAGTTGCTGGACGTTGTCGTCTTCCAATTGGAAGGCGAAGACCGATTTGTTGGCAGGATTGACGCGGCCAAGGCAACATTACGTGCGGGATATTGGGAATTGTATGACGCTTATATTTCTGCCCCGGATGAAGTTACCCGCTATGTCGATGTGTATCGTCTGGCAACCGAATTAACGATTGAGGGAATACAGGACAGCTTTGCCTCGGCAGATACTTTATCTTTTTGGGAATTGCCTAAATTCATCTCTTCGATGGAACAGGCAGGGTTTAATGCGAATGCACACAGGCTGTATCTGAACAGTCTGCTTTCCATGCCGGTATTGCTGTGTGCCATGGTTCTGATTGCCGCGATCTTTTCCATTCGGGTGTCCCGGCGCAGTTCTACGGGCATGATGATCATAGGGGGCGTGATCAGTGGGTTCCTGTTGTATTTCTTTACCAATATCGTCCATGCATTGGGCATGTCCGCCAGCATCCCCGCCGCCCTGGCGGCATGGATGCCCGCCGGTGTTGCCATGATGTTGGGCATTACGGCCTTGTTGCATCTGGAGGACGGGTGATGGCGAACCCTATGTCATTTACCCGTCGACTTGCGCTGCTGACCTGTCTGTCTGTGGGTGGGTTTGGCCTATCTGCGGGCCCAGCCCTGTCCCAGTCACAGCAAATAGCCCCGAACACGGCTGAAACCATCAACCAGGATGGTCTGCCGATCCTGTTGAAGGCCGATGAAGTTACACAAGACCAGCAACTGGGCGTCGTCGTCGCGCGGGGCAGTGTTGAAATCGCACAGGGCGACCGGGTTCTGTTGGCAGATACGTTGAGCTATAATCAGAATGCCAAGACCGTAACGGCGTCTGGCAATGTGAATATCCTGGAACCAGACGGACAGGTTATATTCGCGGATTATGTTGAGCTTTCAGAAGACCTGTTGAATGGCACAATTGAAAACCTTCGTATCCTGCTGATGGGAAATGCGCGCATTGCAGCGGCCGGCGGGCGGCGAACCGACGGCGCGACAATGGAAATGGCGCGGGGTGTCTATTCGCCCTGTAAGGTTTGTAAGGATGATCCCAGCAAGGCCCCCCTATGGCAGATCAAGGCAGATCGTGTCATCCACGACAAGAATGATAAATCCATCGACTATTACGACGCATCGCTGGAAATGTTCGGGATTCCGGTTCTCTACACGCCCTATATGACCCATCCCGATCCAACCGTTAAGCGCGAAAGCGGCTTTCTGACGCCCTCCTTTGGGACAAAGACAAATACGGGTATCTTCCTCAGAACACCGTATTTCTGGAATCTTGGGCCGGATGTCGATGTCACCTTGGATCCCATTCTGACAGAAAAGCAAAAGGCATTAATGGGGGGCGAATTTCGCCAAGCCTTTGACACGGGTAGAATTAATCTCTCCGGCAGCTTCACCTACGCCGATCAGAACATCGGCAGCCCGACCTTTGTGCGCAAGGAAGACGATGTCTTTCGCGGACATATCTTCACCGATGGCGAATTTAACCTCAGTGAGACCTATCGCGCCGGTTGGGACATCAATCGATCGACGGACCAGACCTATCTCAGAAAGTTCAATTTCTGGGAAGACCCCGGCAATTCCATGACATCGACGGTATATGCTGAAGGATTCCGTGGACGCAATTACATGGCGGCACGTGCCTATTCCTTTCAGGACCTGCGCCTTGGACAGCGATCCGATACCCCCATCATTCTGCCATTGCTGGATTACAATGGTGTCGGAGAAGCCGGGAAATATGGTGGTCGCTGGACGCTGGATGCCAATGCGCGCGGTCTGTCCGATGGGGATGATGCCGATAGTCAGCGTTTTTCAGTGAATGCAGGATATGAACGCGAATTTATCGCCGATTGGGGCTTGGTCACAACAGCATCCGGCAGTCTGCGCGGGGATCTGTATAATGTCGATCAGGACAGCCGCTTTGATTCAGCCGGGCGCAGTGTTGACGATGGTTTGACCGGGCGGATCATTCCCAGGGTAGGATTGGAATCGCGCTATCCCATGGCCCGCTATTCCGTAGGGGGACGCCAGGTGATCGAACCAATGGTGGCCCTGTATGCCGCCCCAAATGGTGGCAATCCCGAAAACATTCCAAACAGTGACAGCACGGTCTTTGAAACTGACGACATCAATGTTTTCTCCGCTGACCGAACCCCGGGACTGGACCGCGTGGAAACCGGACAAAAGGCTGTGGCCGGGATCAACCTGTCGCATTTCCAGGATGATGGTGGGCGTCTGTCCCTGTTCCTGGGTCAAAGCTATCGTTTCCGCAGAGATCAGGACCTTGCCACCGATGCGCGCCTGGAGGAGGAACGGTCCGACTGGGTTGGGCGGTTGGAAATCACGCCAAATGATTATTTCTCGCTGTTCTATCGCTTTAACTATGCCGCGAATGAATTCAAGGCCAACCGAAACGAGCTTGGTTTTTCAGCCGGCGGAAATGGCCTTCGCTTTTCATCCAACTATACCTATATACGAGACAGCTTGAGCCCGGATGCGTCTTCGATTGAAGAATTGTATCTTAACGTCAGCACACAGTTGACCGATAACTGGACCACAGAAGTTGGAACACTTCAGGATCTGAGGGATGGCGGCGGCTCGTTGAGCCACACGGCCAGTCTGAAATATGAAGACGAATGCTTTATTTTCCTGGGCAGATACCTGCGCAGCTATATCAACAGCGTCGATATAGAACAGGAAGATGCCTTCATCTTCACACTGACCTATAAGACGTTGGGAGAGGTTTCCTTTTAATGCCTGATTGCCCCATGATTGTGGATACCCCAAGACGGATTTGGCGCGGCGTTAGCAAGGCGCTGGTGGGCACTGCCTTGCTGATCGCAGTTGCAGTCACTGTTCCGTCCGTTCAGGCACAACAGGCGCAAAACAACCTGATGCGCATTGCAGCCGTCGTGAACGACGACATCATCTCTGTGTTGGATCTGGAGCAACGTCTGCGCCTGGCAGCACTGTCTTCCAACCTGAACCTGGATGCACAAACCCGTCAACGCCTGATGCCACAGGTTCTGCGCAGCCTGATTGATGAGCGACTGCAATTGCAGGAGGCGACCGCCAACAGCGTCACCGCCACCGACCAGGAAATAGAAAACGAAATTGGCAATCTGGCCCAACGCAATAACATGAACGCCAATCAACTGGCCGGCCTGTTGGCCAGCCGGGGAATTGATATCCAGACCCTTAGAAACCAATACAATTCCCAAATTGCCTGGGCCAAATATGTCGGGCGTCGGCTGATGCGTCAGGTGGATGTCGGTGAAGATGAAATTGATGCGGAATTGGCGCGCCTGACCGAAGTTGCCGATCAACCCCAAAAACGGGTGTATGAAATCTTCCTGGGCATCGACAACCCCGATGAAGCCAATGAAATCCGCAGCAATGCAGAGCGCCTTTTGAATCAAATTCGCGATGGGGCGGATTTTTCCTCTCTGGCGCGCAGCTTTTCGCAAAGCGGCACGGCCAGCGCGGGGGGGGATCTGGGTTGGATTGCGCCGGGCCAGTTACCAGACGAGTTGGACTCGGCCTTACAATCTCTATCTCCAGGCATGGTTTCCGCCCCAATCCGCAGTATTACAGGGTTTTACCTGCTGTATGTCACCGACACCCAAACCATTGGACGCGACCCTGGTCAGGCCAAGGTTGACCTGTTTCAATTGATCCAGCGTATCCCCCAGGACAGCGGATCAGCCGCCAAATCAGAAGCCATCGCGTCGCTTAGCCAAGCCAAATCCTCCATTGCCAGTTGTGACGCCCTGAAGGCCTTTGGTCAGGGACGCCCCGGCACCAGCGTCGCGGCTGCAGAAGACATCGCCGTTTCCGAACTGCCCGCAGCAACGCAAACAGCCATAGACGGGCTGCAACCGGGACAGACAACAGACCCGATTGATATGGGCAGCGCTGTCGTGATGATCACCATTTGTGATCGCCAGGACGCCGGATTGACACTGCCCAGCCGCGAACAATTGAATGCGCGTTTGACCAATGAGCGTGTTGAGCTTCTGGTGCGCAGAAAGTTGCGGGACTTGCGGCGCGAGGCTTTCATCGACATTCGCTTATGACCAGCGCGCCAGCCTTAGCCCCCATTGCCCTGACCATGGGGGAGCCTGCTGGAATAGGCGGGGAAATTGCCCGCGCCGCCTGGCTGCGCCGCAATGGGGATGATATCCCCCCCTTTCTGCTTATTGATGATCCTGAACGCCTGCGGGCGCTGGATGACGCATTGGGCGGTGGGACCCCGATCGTTGAGATTTCAAGCCCGGAGGAAGCAAACGCTGTCTTTGCTGACGCGATCCCGGTTCTTAGGCAGTCCCTTCCGGTGCCGGTCGCCCCTGGACAGCCGGACCCGGCAAATACCAATGCCGTCCTGGCCTCCATTGATCGCGCCGTTACCTTATGCAAAGCCCGCGCGGTTTGCGCCATGGTCACCAATCCGATCCACAAGGCGGCATTATATGCGGGCGGCTTTCGCCATCCGGGTCACACGGAATATCTGGCAGATCTGGCGGGCGTGCCGCGCACGGTGATGATGCTGGCCGGGGGCATGATGCTGGCAGAAGGCGGCCTGCGGGTAGTTCCTGTTACAGTCCATACCAGCCTGCGCGATGCCATTTCCACATTAACCAGCGACTTGATTGTTGAAACCGCCCAAATCCTGAATACGGACCTGAAACGCTATTTCGGGATCACGGCCCCGCGCATTGCTGTTGCGGGCCTGAATCCCCATGCCGGTGAAGGCGGTGCTTTGGGAGAGGAAGAGCAAACCATCCTGGCCCCCGCCCTGGACCAGTTGCGGGCCGCAGGCTTGACGATCCTGGGTCCCCTGCCCGCCGATACGATGTTCCATGCGCAAGCCCGCGCCACCTATGATTCGGCCCTGTGCATGTATCATGATCAGGCGCTTATCCCCGTCAAAACACTGGATTTCCATGGCGGTGTGAATGTCACGCTGGGGCTGCCCTTTATCCGGACATCGCCGGATCATGGCACTGCCTTTAATATTGCAGGGACCGGGTCCGCGCAACCGGACAGTCTGATCAGCGCCCTGCGCCTGGCGGCAACAATGGCCCGTGCCAAATCATGAGCGACAGCGCAATTTCAACGGCCATCGCCGCATTGCCGCCCCTTCGGGATGTAATTAAGGCGCATGACCTTGCGGCCCGAAAGTCGCTTGGACAGAATTTTCTGCTGGATCTGAACCTGACCAGTAAAATCGCCCGCAGCGCCGGTGATTTATCAACCGGAACCGTCATTGAGGTTGGTCCAGGCCCCGGCGGTCTGACCCGCGCGCTGATCAGTGAAGGGGCCAGTTCGGTTATCGCCATTGAAAAAGATCGCCGCTGCCTTGAGGCGCTTGCCCCTCTGATACAAGCATCCCAAGGGCGCCTGCGCCTTATCGAAGGCGACGCGCTGGCGATTGACTACACCACCCTTGGACCGGGGCCGCTGAAAATCGTTGCCAATCTGCCCTATAACATCGCGACGCCTTTGTTGATCAGTTGGCTGCGCCGGGCACAGGATATCGCCAGCCTGTCGCTGATGTTCCAAAAGGAAGTGGCAGAGCGTATTGTCGCCCGCCCCGGTGACCAGGCTTATTCGCGTTTGTCCGTCTTGTGCAATTGGCGTTGTGACACGCGGATTTCCTTAACCCTGCCGCCACAGGCCTTCACGCCCCCGCCCAAGGTTTCATCTGCCGTGGTTTCCTTGATCCCCAAAACGCCCGCGCCTGTTGATTGTGACATGGCAGCCCTGGAACAGGTGACCCAGGCCGCCTTTGGCCAGCGCCGTAAAATGCTGCGGGGGTCCCTGAAAAGCCTGGTTGCCCAACCCGAAGCAGTGCTGGAGGTGGCCGGTATAGCCGCGACACGCCGGGCCGAGGAACTAAGCGTCGCGGAATTCACGGCATTGACCCGCGCCGTTCAGGCCCAAAAGAAACCGGCGGCAGGAAGCTCCCCACCGCCGGAATAACAGGCATAGCATGGTCTAAGGTCAGACAGCCGGATCAGCTATCAGGTGCGTCGTCTGGCGACAAATCCGCCTCTTCCGCCTCAACCGGATCGGGGCCATCCAACATTGTGGATGACAAGATACCTGCATTGGATCGAATGGCTGATTCAATTTTCTGGGCGACATCCGGGTTTTCCGTCAAGAACCGCTTGGAATTCTCACGACCCTGACCAATGCGCGTCCCTTCATAGGAGAACCAGGCACCAGATTTCTCAACAATCCCGGCATTCACGCCCAGATCGATCAATTCACCGGTCTTGGAAATCCCTTCCCCATACATGATATCGAACTCGACCATGCGGAAAGGCGGGGCAACCTTGTTCTTAACAACCTTCACGCGGGTCTGGTTGCCAACCACAGTGTCCTTGTCTTTGATCTGGCCGATGCGACGAATGTCCAACCGGACCGAGGCATAGAATTTCAGCGCATTTCCACCCGTCGTGGTTTCCGGGCTGCCGAACATGACACCGATTTTCATGCGGATCTGGTTGATGAAGATAACCAGACAATTGGACCGCTTGATGGATCCGGTCAGTTTCCGCAGGGCCTGGCTCATCAATCGGGCCTGAAGACCGACATGGCTGTCGCCCATCTCCCCTTCCAGCTCCGCCCGGGGCACCAGGGCCGCCACAGAGTCGACGACCAGAACATCCACAGCACCAGATCGCACCAACGTATCGGCGATTTCCAGCGCCTGTTCCCCGGCATCAGGCTGAGAGATCAGCAGTTCATCAACATTCACACCCAGCTTGCGGGCATAAACCGGATCCAGGGCATGTTCCGCATCGATGAAGGAACAGGTGCCCCCCGCCTTTTGCGCCTCTGCCACGATATGCAGCGCCAGCGTGGTCTTACCAGAGCTTTCAGGCCCGAAGACTTCAATGACGCGCCCTTTCGGAACACCACCAATCCCCAGGGCGATATCAAGGCCCAAAGACCCCGTTGAGATCGCTTCGATGTCCAAACTGTCCTGCTGGCCCAGCTTCATGATAGAGCCTTTCCCGAAGGAACGCTCAATCTGGCTCAAGGCTGCTTCCAATGCTTTCTGCTTGTCCATGTCTTCCTTGCCCACTAGGCGCAATGCCGCTTGTGTCATGATTGCGATATCCTTCCTGTCACAGCCACGTTGTTCATGCAACTGGCGATACCGTACATGTTCTGTTCTTTCACGCAAGTTCTTTTTTTATTCTCATTTTATATCTATGATTTCACAGGAAAAAGAGAATATCTTAATATTGTCGCCTTGGTGTCCATGGGATGTTCTTTGCCGACTCTGAATGGGCATTTTGCGACTAGGGTCAGAGTCAAGGGCTCCGCCTACGACAATTATGCGCCCGATTCGAGCGACGCCCTGACACTTGCCGTCAATTGCTTCAAGGAGAAAGGCTTCGACAGGAACCGAACCTTGGGCAGTTCCGCCACCTCATTGGCCACCGCCTCCCGCGTATAGCCCGACATACAGATCACTGGCAGGTCAGGATTGTCCTTGCGTGCCTCGCGAATAAGGGTCGCCCCATCGACCTTCGGCATTACCATATCCGTCACCAGCAGGTCGAACGATTGTTCCTTCAATATCTCCAAGGCGACCTCGCCAGTGCGGGCCTCTATCACCTCATAGCCTTTTGATCGCAAGGCCCGGGCACTGAACAGGCGAACGGCGTCCTCATCTTCAACCAGTAAGATCCGCTCCCCGCCCGTATCATCCACGGCCGGTAGTTCCGGGTTTTCCGCGCGGCCTTCTTTTTCTGCGGCGACGCGCTCCTGCTCTGTTGCGCGGGGCAGATAAAGACTGAAAGACGTTCCCTTCCCGACCCCATCAGAATGCGCAACAATAAAGCCCCCCATCTGGGTAACGCTGCCATAGACCATGGCCAATCCCAACCCGGTTCCCTGCCCGACCTCTTTCGTCGTGAAAAATGGCTCAAAAATGCGCCCCAGGACATCCGGCGTCATTCCCGACCCCGTATCGGTCACCGTAATCATCACATAATCGCCTGGCGGCATGACCTGATCGCGCATCTGATAGGGACGATCAGCCGCGAAGTTATCCGTCTGTATGATCAAGCGTCCGCCCCGCTCCATCGCATCCCGCGCATTAACGGCCAGATTGATAATGCCCTGTTCCAATTGACCGCGATCGCCTTTGACGGGCCACAGGTCGCGCCCATGCACAATCATCAGTTCTACCGTTTCCCCCAGAAGCCGACGCAACAGATTGGACAATTCTGCCAGCATATCCGTGACATCCACGACGCGGGTACGAATAGACTGTTGCCGTGAAAAGGCCAGCAATTGGCGGGTCAGTCCTGCCGCACGATTGGCGTTTTGTTGAATTTGCATGACATCCCCAAAGGAGGGATCCCCCGGTTGATGGCGATGCAATAGCAGATCACAAAATCCGATAATGGCGGTTAGGACATTGTTAAAATCATGCGCGATGCCACCAGCCAGTTGGCCCACAGCTTCCATCTTCTGGGATTGGGCAAATTGGCTTTCCAACCTTTTCCGTTCTGTCGAATCCAGGACATGCAACAGAACACCCGGCCTGTCCTGATCCGGCAGGGCCGTGCGATTGGCATACAGGGTCACAATGCGTTCTTGGGTGGCCGCCAGGCGCATGTCGATGGGGTCCGGGGTCTGTTTGTCGCTGCCCGCCCCCTGCATCACCTGGTCCAGCAGAACCGACAATCGCGGCTGATCATCCAGATGAAACAGCTCCTTAAAGGCCCGCCCCTGAACAGGACGACCCCCGACCAACCGTCGGAACGCCAAATTCGCCTGATCCATGCAGCCATCTGCATCCACGACGGTCAGACCAAAGGGCGCACGATCCAGCGCCCGGTTCATCAACGCCAATTTGCGTTCCATATCATCAACGCGCTGCCGGTTCTGGGTCACATCGCTTAGGACCAGCAGGACCCGAATATCTGGCACCCCCTCCCCTGCAGGTGCATCACCGGCTTCTTTAGCAGAGGACAAGGCCGTTCCGCGAATGCTGATCCAGCGAATGGCATCCCCCGCCCGCTCATTTTTTGCAGGAACGGCAAACACGGGCGGTTCCAACAATGGCTGCGCAGCGTACAACCCGGATTTACAGCCTTCGACAACCAGATCCAGCGCATCACTGATATCACGGGTGCCGCCCAATATGCGGGCAACGTCATCAACGCTGCTGTCGGGTCCAACATGCCCTTGAAACAGGTTCAACGGATCACAGACAGTTGCCACCGTTGCGATGCCATCGCCCGTCAGGTTCAGGCTGATCGTGCTGGCCCCGACCGCGGCAAGCATCGCAACACCGTGTTCCTGCATGTCCTGCAACTGCCCGGAAAGCACCTGCGCTCGACGCCGTTCCGCCCGACCAGTCAGCGCCCCCCACAGGCGATGGATCATGTCGGCATCCTCCGCCCTTTCAAATTGAATACATAGGAAATGACCTGTGCGACGGCCTCAAAATGCTCTGGCGGTACTTCCTGATCCAACTCCACCGTGGCGTGAAGCGCCCGCGCAAGCGGGGGGTTTTCCACAATGGCAATGTCATTTTCCTCAGCAATGCTGCGAATGCGCTGGGCGATCAGATCCTGCCCCTTGGCCACCAGGATCGGTGCTTCCATACTTTCCGGTTTATAGGACAGCGCCACAGCAAAATGCGTCGGGTTGGTGATGACGACATCTGCGGTCGGTACAGCCTGCATCATGCGCTCCCTGGATCGTTGCATCCGGATTTGTCGCAAGCGCCCCTTTACCTGTGGGTCCCCTTCCGTGTTCTTATATTCTTCCTTCACTTCCTGTTTCGTCATGCGCAATTGTTTAATGTGTTGATATTGCTGAAACACAACGTCCAGTGCCGCGATAACGAACAGAATAGCCAAAATCCCGATAAAGACACGAATGATCAGAATTTGAATTTCATACAACAGTTCGGCGGCTTCCATGCTGGCCAGTGTGTCCAGTCTGGATATTTCCGGCAGCAACAAGATAGTGCCCACCGTGCCGACTAGGCCAATCTTTACCAACCCCTTAACGAATTCGACCAATTGTTTACTGGAAAACTGGCGCTTCAATCCCTTTAAGGGTGAAATTTTGCTGAGTTCCGGCTCCATCGGCTTTGCAGAGACGTTAAAGCCCGTCTGCGCCACGCCTGAAATTATAGCCAGAACAACAAATACCCCCAGCGGCACCATCAACAGGGTCGCCACTTCTACCAGCATTTTCGAAAGGACTTCTCCCAAACCGCCATAATCCGTTAGCAACTGGTCCGGGCGCTCCAGAAAGGCGATCATAATACGCGTTAAATCATTCATCAGCGACGGGAACACATACGCAATCATAATGCCGGTACCAAATAACAGGATCCAGGTATTTACCTCTTTGCTGACGGCCAACTGGCCCTTTTCGCGCGCATCGCGCAGCCGCTTGGAAGTGGGCTCTTCTGTTTTTTGGGAGTCGTCTGATTGTTCCGACATCGCGCCTTAAAGCCCCGTTAAAATGGCAGAAACTGCCCCAACAGCCCATGGAACTGCTTCATAAACCATATCATCATCGCACTCATCGTCGTCATCAAAAGAAACAGACCCATCATGATCTGTAACGGCATCGCAATAAAGAATACCTGCATTTGGGGCATCAGCCGTGCCAACAGACCCAACAGCACATAAAACAACAGCCCGACGACCACGATGGGGGATGCCAGTTGGAAACCCAGCTTAAAGGAATCCGCCACGGTCTGGGTCATCACATCCGCCATATCCCCGACCATCGGATAAACACCAGGTTCAAACAGGACATAGCTTTCAACGACCGCCCGGATCAACAGGTGATGTGTATCGGTGGCAAAAATCAGCAACAAGCCAACCAGGGACAGGAAGATCGACAGCAACGCCCCCTGATCCGATGCTAAAGGATTGAAAATCAATGCACTGGCAAGGCCGCTCATAAAACTGTAAATCGCCCCGGCAATCGCCAGGGACATGAACAGAACCCGCGTCACGGCCCCGATAAAAATGCCAATCAGAATTTCGATGAAAATCAGCCCCAGCATATCAGACAGACGCGCTGGAACCGGCGGTATCAATGGTTCAACCGTTGGCGCGACCACCAGGGACAGCAAAATAGCCAGGGTCAAACGCGCACGCGGATTCAGGAAAGATTCACCAATTGACGGCAAGGTGATAAACGCGCTGCCGATCCGCGCGAATACCATAAAGACGGTAAATACTTCCGCCGTCAGCAATGCTTTCAGCATGGCAGGACCTTAGGGTCAGGACTCATCCAATCGCGACGATCCGGTCCATCAGAAACAACGTCAAATCCTGGAGATGGCGCAGCATGAAAGGCAGCAGCACCAGCATGGCCAGGAAAATGATGATGATCTTGGGCACGAAAGTCAGCGTTACTTCCTGAATTTGCGTCAATGCCTGGAACACGGCGATAACCAGCCCCACGACCAACCCGATCAACATCAAAGGACTGGACACGATAAGGAGTGCGTAAATCGCCTCCCGCGCAATATCGAGGGCTTGAGCTTCGTTCATGGCATCTCTGACGCAAAATTCACCCTGTCACCAAACAGGGTGCCTGCAATCTAACCGATTCTGCCCCCGTACAGGATGATCAGATCGGCATCCGCAAAATTTCCTGATAGGCAGAAATCACCCGGTCCCGCACCGTCACAACAGTGCTCAGGGTTGATTCAGCCTCTGCCAGGGCGGTCACGACTTCCGTCACATTGGCCTGGCCTGCCATGGCGCGGGCGGTAACTTCTTCCGCCTTGTAATTGGACTGCATCGCATCTTCGGCAACACCCTTGACCATATCCAGAAAGCTGGACCCGGACGCAGGCTGGGCCTGGGGCTGGCTGCCGGTATGGAACATGTTCGGACCCGTCGCATTCGCGCGATAGGCCGCAGCGGCACTCATCGGATCTATGGCCATGGTCTCTCTCCTTAACAGCGCACGGGCATCTTAACCCGATTGCGCCCCTCTCCTCAATCCCACTCTTATGCCCACATGTCATCGGCCGGGGTCTCTCCTCCCCACAGATGACACCACCATCCAGCAATTGCTTAACGCAGAATACTGACAGTCTGGGCAAACATGCCCTTTGCTGTTTCAACAACACGCAAATTGGCCTGATAGCTGCGGTTCGCTTCCCGCATATCCATGCTTTCAACCAAGGTGCTGACATTGGGCAGCAACACATAACCATCTTCATTTGCCGCAGGATGGGCTGGATCAAATTTCAGATCAAAATCCGAATTGTCTTCCCCGATCTGTTTGACCTGAACAACATCCGCGCCCAGGGCCTCATCCATCTTGTTCTTAAAGGTGATCACCTTGCGGCGATACGGGTCGCCCCCTGGGGTTGAAGCGGTCGAATCCGCGTTTGCGATATTCTCTGAAATCACCCGCAGGCGCATTCCCTGCGCCCGCATACCGGATCCCGCGATAAACATTGATGCATTAAAATCATCCATAACCAAACTCCCTTTTTCCTTACCCAGCGTCTCTTACACCCGCACCTGTATCATCCCTGACCACGGCCAAGGGCGGTGCGATGCAGCGCCAAGTACTTGCGATAGATGTTGGTCGCCATGTTATATTCACCGGCGGTCGCCCCCAGTTTCATCATCTGCTCTTCCAACACGACACCATTTTCAGAAATCGATGTTTCATAGGTCGTGCCGGACGCGCCTTCCTGGAATTTGTCATTCGCATCAGGCAGGCTGACATGTTCGGGATTTGTGACCGTCAGATTGACCTTCATATTCTGCCGGGCCATCTGGTCGGTGAAACTCAGCTTCGCAATGTCGCGGGCCTTGTAATCCGGCGTATCCGCATTGGCGATGTTCTGGGACAACACCCGCTGACGCTGGCTCAACCAGGACATTTTGTCGGACATCATGCCGAAAATTGCACTATCACCAATAGACATGGACTCTCTCCTCTCTCTGGCACTCACCCGGCTGTGATCGGGTCTCTCCTCCACCACACAGCCTTGAATACAGCGGTATAAGCAAACAGCGTGCCAGTTTCACTTTCAACCAAACGATTCGGAACAGCATCCCTATTCATCTAAATAATATCATATAATACCGTAGTCTTTTACATTGTTTAATAAAATATAAAAGTTTCCTGAGCAGCAATATATTTTCCTTTCAATGTAACGCTTTCAATAAATCACATAATTTTATAGTTATATTTAACCGAACATCTAATTACATTTCATGTCCTGAATACCGAAGATCAAGGAGATGGGAAAAGCCATTGATATTAATATAGTTTTCAGCCTAAATACCGTATGTCGGAACGGAGCAAAAACATGGCGCGATCTTCAATACCGTCGGACCAGACTGACCAGGATGGTGTCGATGGCCGAAACCAGAAGGGTCAGAAAAGGAATGCGGTCGCCCTGACCTATAAGCCCAACACGGTCGATTCAGCCCCTGTTGTCAGCGCCAGTGGGCAAGGCTATCTGGCTGAAAGAATTATAGAACTGGCCCTTGCGTCCGGCATTCCAGTGCAATCAGATTCCGATCTGGTAGAACTGCTTTCCGCTACAGAAGTGGGGGAAGAGATTCCCATTGAGGCCTTCATCGCGGTGGCGGAAATCCTGCGCTACGTTTACGCTTTGAATGGTCAGTCGGCACCGGTGCCGCCGCTTCCATAGCATTGATATGGTATCGCCTGCCCCCTGACATTGGACTGTGAACGGGCCGGTCAGCGTCGCCCCACTCGGTAAAGGGTCGATACGCGCTGATTGCGCCATTATCGGTATTGGAGCCTGGTATGCACCCGGCAGATTATCTGCAATTTGCTCTGGCGCTGATATTTGTATTGGGCCTGATTGGGCTGTGCGCCGTCCTGCTGAAACGGTTTGGGCCAGGGGGCATGATGGTTGCCCGTCCCCGCGCGGGATCCGCAAAACGCCTGCATATTGTCGATTCATTGACGCTGGATCCACGCCGCAGATTGGTTCTGGTGCGCCGTGATGGGGTCGAACACCTGCTTTTGTTAGGCGCGCAATCGGATCTGGCGATTGAAACCGGGATTGATGCTGCGCCCGCTGAGGCGAACACGGAAACACCGGCCCCCAATGGCGTCATCCGTCGATTTGACGATGTGGTGCGCCGCATCAGCGCTCGCAAAACCGACACAAAGGCCCCGGATCAGGAGAATCCCTCGCAATGATCCCGACACGGCTATTCACCGCCTTCATGAAACACCTTCTCCCCGTAACTGGCCTGCTAGGGACAGCGGTGGTGCTCTTGGTCGGCTCCGCCTTTCTGCTGCCCGCTGGCCCCAGTCTGGCACAGTCGATCAATATCGATATCGGCGAAGGGGGCACGGTAACCGGTCGCCTGGTTCAACTGGTTGCCTTGCTGACGGTCCTGTCCCTGGCCCCGTCCCTGCTGGTCATGATCACCAGCTTCACCCGATTGATCATCGCGTTTTCCTTGTTGCGCACAGCCTTTGGCGCGCAACAAACGCCCCCCAATGCCGTGCTGATCAGTCTGGCGCTGTTTCTGACCTTTTTCATCATGCAACCCACCCTGGAACGGTCCTATAACGAAGGCATTCAGCCGTTGATTGAAGAGCAGATTTCGGAACAGGAAGCCTTTGACCTGGCGATTGCGCCCTTCCGCGATTTCATGCTGCGCCATGTTCGGGACCGGGATCTGATGCTGTTCATGGATATCGGTGGCATGCCTGCGGTTGAAAACCCGGCCGATACCCCTCTTCGCGCGCTGATCCCCGCCTTTATGATTTCAGAACTGAAGCGGGCCTTCGAAATTGGCTTTCTGCTGTTCGTCCCCTTCGTTGTGATCGACATGGTTATCGCGTCGATCCTGATGTCCATGGGGATGATGATGCTGCCCCCGGTGATGATCTCATTGCCTTTCAAGCTGATCTTTTTTGTGCTGGTCGATGGGTGGTATCTGGTCGTGGGCAGTTTGGTGCAAAGCTTCAATCCGGTTTAAACAACCGCCTAAAGAACACCAAATAACTATCTGATAAATATATTTAAGATGAAGATGCTGTGACTTCCGCTGTCGGGGTCGGCGGCGGTGCGAACAGCTTATCACGATAGGCCTGGATAAAGGCATCGAACCTGTCCGCGCCGATCAGTTGATCCACGGTCGCCAGCACATCGCCGCCCGTTGGAGCACGGGTCTGGTTGGTCATGTAATCAAACACACCGGATAAAGAACTGTTGGCCATAGCGGGTGCCCACAGATCGATCAGATCCCGCAAACCATCCGTGTCATTGTTCTTGTACAGCGCAACCGCCCAGTTGATGACATAGCGCGCAGTCTCCCCCTCTACCCCGACTGCCGGGTCTGCGGGCGGGTTGCCAGCCAGCCGCTGCAGTACCTTTGCTGATTCCTGCCAGTTGGTGGTTGTGCGATACAGGTCACGACGCAACAGATCTGCTTCGACACTGACATCGCCCGCCAGTTCTTTAATCGCATCGTCATACTCGCCCTGCTGGATCTTGGCCCTGGCCAACAGACGGTCCCGGTCCGCCTCCAGATCATCGCGAAGCTCGAACAGGGTGAGACCCCGACGCCCCTGAGCGATAGCCTCCTCCGCGTCTTCAGGTTTACCGTCCATCAACAAAATCAGGGCCAGTTTGTTGCTCAACCGGACCCGTTCCTCTCCTGGCGGCAATCGATCCTCGTTATTCAACAATTCGCGCAATTGCTCAGCAGATTCAGTCAACAAGTCGATAGAAGCCAGCCGGTCAGCGATATTCTCGATGATCTGGTCGCCATCCTCCCCAGAGGGCGTCAATTCCATGAATTCGTCGTACAGGGCCAGGGCCTTAAGGGGCGGCAGGCTGTCAGCCTCTCCATCCAGGTACAATCTGCGGAATATATCTGTCATTTCGCCTGCCAGATCTTCCGCCACGGGGTCCCCGGGGAAGTATTTCACGGCGGTGCGGAAAACCCCTAACCCTTTAAAATAGTCAGGCTGCTTCAGGTACAATTCCCCAAGCCGCTTTAACAGATACAACTCGCTGCGGTCGCCGCGCCAGGCATAGCGCAGACGTTCCATCCGCTCCAAAGCTTCGGTATCGCTCATGAAACCTTGTCTTTGGCCCAGTGTGATCAATGCAAGTTCTGCCCGATAGGCATATTTCCGGTCGCCAGACGCCATGACGTCCTCAAATAACTGCGCGCCCTCATCAAATTCAGTGCGCGATACAGCCAGACGGGCCCGTTGATAATCCAGTGCCGCCTGTTGCCCGCGCGTCAGTTCCGCACGGTCCCCTTGCAAGGAATTGATCCAGGCTTCTGCCCCCTGAACGTCCCGGTTGGCAAACGCAGTATCGATACGCATCAGGCCAAGATGCGCTTTCAGGGGATAGGGATAGCGGCTCAACAAGCTATCGCCCGGACCAAATGCTTCCGCGGCGGCCAGATAGTCCCCCTCTTCCGCCAAGGCCGCACCGCGCCAGATGGCGGCTTCTGCAAATCCATCAAGACGGGGATCATTCAACAGCGTCTTCGCCTCTTGCGGACGACCGATCAGGACCGTTGACGCGCCCTGCAATGCCAGGTTTTCCGGGCGCTTCATCAACTGGGGGTCATTTTCCTCTACAACCCGCAACACTCCGATAGCTTCAAACCCCCGATTATGGGCCATCAGGAACCCCGCATAATTCAAACGCGCCGCATCCAGCTTTTCATCCGGTACTTCCGCCATGGACCGGAACAGGGCATTGGAAAGGTCTTCAAATTCCTGCTGGGGGCCGCGCATTAATCCATTCAGGTCGAACAGGCGCCGCGCACTTAAGATCTGACCGGTGGATACCGGGGCTTCAGGCGACACACCGGAAATCGCCAGGCCATCTGGGGCGCTGATCTGAAATCCATCAAAGTTCCGATCCAACAGAACCGTATCAGACAGCCGGATCAGGGCCACACCCTGGGCCGTGGGCAGTAATTCGAATTCCGGATACTGGCGCAATCCATCGATCCCGATGCCCGATTCCAGGAATGTCGCGACCCGCATGACATCCCCCATATCGGGGTCTGGAACATTAAAGGACCGCCCCGGTGTCTCTGTCGGAAAAGTTAAGAATGGGCCGATTTCCGCCGTGACATCCGCCAATATTGGCACCTGTGCCAGGGGGCGTTGTGGGGCGCGCCGGAATTCGACGACCCAGTTAAACCCTTCGCGACGGGCACTGGCATTCACGGTGTTGTCGGGCACACGCATGCGCAGAACCGACGCGCCGCCGATTGGCAATTGATCAATACGCTCAATCACCGGCGCACCTTCCACCCGTAAGGGCGAAAGGTCCAGATTGGTCGCGGCGTCAAAGATCACCCAGATATTATCCGCCCGACGAAAGACCGCTGCCCCCACATCACCGGACCATTGGAACGAGAAGTTAAACAGGGGCGGACCGGATGGCGCTTCTACGGGGGGCGTTGTCGCCGCTTCCTGTTCTGTTGGTACAGTCGGCATTGCCGCCATTTCCGCAGCCGAAGGTTCCGATGCAACAGCCTGCGGTGCCTCTGGCGCAGGGACAGGCTCTCGCACAGGTTCAGGCTCGGCGGGTGTAGTTTCGGCGGGTACAGTTTCGGCGGGTACCGATTGAACCGGCGGCTCCTGCTGCGCGGTCTGGGGTGCTTGATCCGTTGCCGGTTGCTCCGTCGCCGGTTGTTCGTTCTCCAAGGCAGCGGCTGGTTGGCTGCGCGCCTCAGCGGAGGCCAGAACATCCAGAACAACCTTTTGGTCCAACGGAAAATGGCGCAATTCCGACCCATCTGGAACGGCAAGCGTGATGGCTGTTCCTTGCCCGCTGGGCTGAACCGAAGCGACGCGAATTCCCGGCGGCAGGGTCTGGGCCAGGGCTGCAACATCGACAGTCGCTGCGCGCCCAAAATCAACAGTCACCGCACGGCCGTTCTGATTGACCGTATAGGGAACCGATTGCGGCCAATCAAACACAATGCGGGTATAGCCCGGATGATCGCCAATGCGCACGGGCAAGTCTGTCGCCCCCGCTTGACCTGTCTGTGCAACTGGTTGTGTTGCTGCATCGGTGGATAGTTGTTGCGTGGGCTGTGCGGGCTGGTTTTGCGCTTGCGGGGCCGTTTCGCTGCGACGCAGATCCACCACGATGGAATTTTCATTGGTGAAATCAGTCACCGACATGGGGCTGGTTAATTGGAACGATACCGCATTTGCGCCTGTCCCTGCGACACCCGGACCATTCGCTTGGGCAATATAATCCCCCAGACGCTCCCGAACGACAGCCAGATCAACCTGCAAGGCGCGGTCAAACTGAACCGTTAAGACCTGATCTGCAATAGTGGCGCTATAGCCAGTGGATGCGGGCCAGTCGAAAACCAATCGGGCGAAATCCGAATGTTGCCAGGCCCGAACGGTGACGGCTTCCTGGGCGCGCGCAAGCGTCCCACCCAGGGTCAGGACCAGGGCTATAACAAGGATGCGGCACATCAGACGCCATGTGATCGGGCTGCTCACTGTCCCCGAGCCTCCGGTACAATGACGATATCGACGCGCCGGGCCAAGGCATAGCGCTCTTGCTCCGGGATATCCTGATCGATATAGCGATAATTGGAATCGGCCAGCCCCAGCACTGTGAACTCGCCAGGATATCCTGCATTGTTCAAGGCCTGGGCCACGGCCAGCGCACGCCCCAGCGACAGGGACCAGTTGTCCGGATAATCCGAATTGGACGGTGGTGCGATGGGGTCCGTATGGCCCTTGATATCCAGGCGATTACCGAACTGACCGAAAACCACCCCCAACCGTCGCAAAGCGGGCGCGGCCTGGGGATCAATCTGCGCGCCAGGTCCGGTGAAAAATGTATCGGTCGGCAGTGACAACACCAATTGATCCTCTAACCCCGTCATTCGAATTGTCTTTAACAGCGGGTCTTCCGCCAGTTTCGTTTCAAGTATCCTTTGCAAATAACCGGTTGGAAAGGCTGACACCAGATCAATTCGTGTGATGGTGCGTTCCCCGACCGGACGCGGCTGGCCTTCGGCTGTGGGATCAACCCGGGTCGCCAACACGGAAATGACGGTATCCCACTTTTCTGACTGCAATTCCGACATGGAATACAGCATAACAAAAAACGCCAGCATCAAGGCCGTAACATCCCCGAAGGTCACAAGCCAGGCAGGCGATTTTTCAATCACTTCTTCTGGAAGCTCATCCTGTTCCAACAGCGATGTATGGATATGCCCCATAACCTCCGGCTCCCGATCTAACCGCTCATCGGGGTTCGGGTCGGCAAAGGCGGATGGTGCCATCACTTCGTTGCTCATTACAGCCCCCCAGCCTGTGCTTCTGGCTGTTCTTCTGGCTGGCCTTCTGGCTGATCTGGGGGGGCCGCGGGGGCAGTGGCCTCATCCTGAACCGGTGCGAATGTCATACGCGCCTCCCCCGCATCCCGAATATAAAAGCGGAACCGAATGCGCGATACATTGCCTGGACGAATCCCGATTTCAAAGTTATCCGGCGGGGCCCCGCCCGCGACCAGCGCCTTTGCAAGTGCGCCAACGCGATCAAAGGCCAGCTCTGTGCCATCTTTTTCATCATCAACCGGCGCAATCATCGCTTCTGGATTTGCCAGATCAACTGTCCCCTCAACAACAGGAGGGGGTGCCGGGGCGTCCGGCACCGTTGGCACCTGCGCCAGATCATTTACGAACAAGATCGCCTGCATAATCACGACCTGACCAGGCAGCCGCGCCGACAGGACATTGGCTGTCGCCGTCAACAGGTCCCGGCGATCCCCCCGCAATTCCGGCTGTGCGCCGACAAACAGCTGAATGATCGGCAGTTCAACCATGATGTGGCGGCCCTGGGTTACCGTTTCAAACTTCACAAAGGGCACGTCCGACAACCACAGGCGTTCAACCTCATCCAGCACTTTCTGTGGTTCCAGCACCCCGCCCAGGGTTGATACAAGAATTTCCGCCGACCGATCCGGGTCTATCGTGGTCTGAAATGTTGCAGAAACGGAACTCAAGACATCGCGCGATTTCGTTTCCCGTAAGGTTGAAATAGAATTAAGCAAAATAAAGAATGCTAAAAGCATCAGGAAAAGGCTTAAAAACAGGATGGGTCCCGTCTCCTTGCGGATCGGGAGGACATCCGTTTCATCCTTCAACTGATCTTCGTCCTGTATCATCCCCCCAATATGCCGGAGTCGCAGGATAAATCGCAAGAAATCGCCGTAATTCTATAAAATTTATAACAGAATGGCCGGACTGTTTCCCTAACTCTACAACTTCGCGGCGCTTGAAATCATCATCGCTGACCAATCAGCATCAGGTCCGTATCATCCGGCCGCGCCCCTGCTGCTGTCAGCATTGCATGAACCTGGCCCCGGTGATGGGTCTGATGATTGAACATATGGGTCACCAGCAAAGCCTTCGATTCTGTCATATCCCGTTTCACGGCCCCGGAATACCAGGATAAATCGCCCGCCAACCAGGCTGGGTCCAGACCATCCGACCATTCCTGAATCATTTGATCCATGGCTGTGCGGGCCTGTTTCAAATCCTGCCAGTCTTCAATCATATGATGGGATTCAGCATTGCTCATCGACGGTTTGGGAGAGCCGGAAAACCGATGCATCCAGATCTGATCGGCCCACAGAATATGACACAATGTGCCATGGATAGAGCCGAAAAAAGCACCCCGATCCAGACGCCGCGCCGCATCATCCAATCGGTCAGCGGCACCATACAGGCTGTCGTTCTGCCAACGATTATAGCGGGCCATGGTTTTAAGATATTCGATATCAATCATCGTTCCCGTCCAATTCAAAAATCCCCTAAAATCGCCACCAGTTTAGATTTCAGCATCGCCGCATTAAAGGGTTTTACAATATAGCCACTGGCACCGGCCTGCCTGGCGGCAATGACGTTTTCTGTCTTATTCTCCGGGGTCATCATTAGGAAAGGCGTTTCGCACCACGTTTCATCGGCGCGCATTGCCCGCAATAAATCAAGCCCATTCATGGGTTTCATGGTCCAGTCTGATATGACCAGGCCATAATCTTTATGCGCCAATTTCGCCAGCGCATCGCCGCCATCCGTGGCGTCATCAATATGGGTGAACTGAAGTTCCCGCAGCATATGGCACAGGATTCGAACCATTGTTGGTCGATCATCCACAACAAGGATATTAATATCAAATCGGACTGCCATATCACCGCGCCATCAAATCAATTCGCAAAACCATTTGGGGGCAGGAAATGCGAACCAGAATGCCGCCGAAATCGACACCTTAAAAGGGATTCTTTTACGGAATATTTAGTTGTTGAAGGTCGGCAATTCTTCGCGGGCGTTGATTTCCTGGGTAACAATCACGGCCTTGTTCGGATCCATCGCCTCCAGAATCGGGGCCAGCTTTCTGTCATTCATTCCCCGAATGACGCTCAGGATCGTATCCAGTTCCATCGTATCAAAGATTTCTGCCGCATTTTTGGGCTTCATATTGGAATAAATCCGCTGCAGGCGCGCGCTTTCTTCGTCTTCCAGACCTTCATATTTCGCGACCAGTTGCTGTATTTCGTCGCGAATGCCTTCAAGATTCTTTTGTGTGTCTGCCAGACGGGCCTCTACCACACCCAGCATGGCGCTGCGCTGCTCTAGTTCACGTTCGCGCGTATCCAGTTCCATGCGCCGCTGTGCCAGACTGTTGGCCAGGCGCGCCTCTGTCGGGTGCATGCCATCATCCGTGCCATCGATGATGGGCACATCGCTTTTATCCAGTTCCAGCGGCGTCATTTCGTTGCCATTGTCGCCGGGCACAGGCGGTACAGCGCTGGCATCCTGTGCGATGGCGACACCAATCGCCGGGGTCTTTCTGGAAGGTTCCTGATCTGTCAAAAGATCTACGATGGACCCGGCCCGAAAAGACAGGCCGAGCGCCGCCAAGACGATGACCACAGGGATCAATCTTAACCGCATTGCCACATCCTCACCGCATATCCTGTAATGCTTTTAACAATTCAGATTTCGACTTTGCCCGCGCCTTTTTACTGTCAGACTTTTCGCCAGCAGCAACCCGGTCTTCCGGCGCGGCGACCAGGGATCGACCAGATGCCTCTGTATCGGGTCGATCCGTATCCGTATGCGCCCCGCGAATGGCCCGAGACATGCCTTTTTTCAGGCTGTCTTTCAAGCTGGACTCTCCCGCCGCCCGCGTCGGAGACTTTGCACCAAGCTTCTGATCCGGCGCAGCGCGCAGATCGCCGCGCCCCTCCGTCGATACAGGATCGGCAGATCCCTGGCGGCTGGCACGAACGCCAATTTCCAGGGCATCCGCGACTTTCTCCCCGCGTTTGATCAGGAATTCCAGATCATCGCACAGCGCACCGGCTTTATGCGCCGACTGCCTGGCGTCATTCAGGGTCGCCCCAACATCCGATTTCAATTCGGATAATGCCTTTTCAGCCCGGGACGTGGCCTGCGTGAATTCGGTGATAAGGGATTGCAGTTCCTCACGACCGGAGCGGATAATCGCCATCTGACGGTTCAGGCGGACCCCATAATAGATCGCAACGCCCAAACATATCATGAGCGCCACATCAAAACCGATGCTGATCATCGTCCCGACCATCGACCTGTCATTTACCCTTCATCGTCACAATGTGAACCGATATCCAGAAAATACACGAATTTTGCCAAACGTACTATCGTTGTCACGGTATCTAATATCAGGATTCGCCTGAAAAAAGGGGGCTAGTCCACTTTCGCCCGCTTGTCGATGCGCACGGCGATATTTCCACCCTTGCGCCCCATCGTTCCGGTAAACATCGCCATGTTGCCACATCGAATTTCAACAGGGGAATCCGGTGTCGCATGGAACGGCAGGAACATGCCGACTTCCCAGTCCAGCACCTCACCCAGGCTCATCGTGACTTCATCCAACACGGCTTCGATGGGAACTTCTGTGAACCAAAGCTCTGTCGCCAGGTGGTTTTCCCAGATCGAATCCCGGCCAAACTTTTCCCCCATGAACATCTGCAACAACAATTCACGGACGGGTTCCAGTGTCGCATAGGGCAGCATCAATTCCAGCCGCCCGCCGCGATCTTCCATATCAATACGCAACCGCGCCAGGATCGCCGCATTGGCTGGTCGCGCGATTGTGGCAAACCGCGGATTGGTTTCCAGGCGATCAAATCGCATCGTTACAGAAGACAACGGATCAAACGCAGCCGACAGATCCGCCAGGACCACATTGATCATGCGCTCCACCAGATTGCGTTCAATCGTGGTATAGGGTCGCCCTTCAATCCGCATCGCCGCAGTTCCCCGGCGACCGCCCAGCAACACATCAACGATTGAATAAATCAGCGAGCTGTCGATGGTGATCAGGCCATAATTGTCCCATTCTTCTGCCTTGAACACGGTCAGCATGGCGGGCAATGGAATGGAATTCAGGTAATCCCCAAAGCGAATGGAGGTGATATTGTCCAGGCTGACTTCTACGTTGTCAGACGTAAAGTTACGCAGGCTGGTCGACATCATCCGGACCAAACGGTCATAGACGATTTCCAGCATCGGCAGGCGTTCATAGGACACCATGCCGGAATCGATAATGGCCTCGATCCCCGATTTACTGGAATCTTCGTCGCCGCCTTCCTGGAAACCAAGCAGGCTGTCAATCTCGTCCTGGTTCAGAACCCGCGCGGCACCCCCGGCTGCGGCATCGCCGCTGTCAGCCATGGCAGCCCATTCAGCGGCAAGGTCGTCCGCGCCGTCGGAATCACCGCCGCCAACGTCTTCATCCGCCATCGCGTCAAACTCATTGGCCATATCGTCTTGATCGTCAGCCATACGTCCCGTGCCTCAGTTACGTTTCGGTACCATCCGTCCTTCGAAACGGCGAAGCAATTCTGGGGCCAAGTCAAAGAAACCTCTTTAGTCCCAGCCTATTGCACCAGTCTATTGCACCAGCATTTTCACCAATAAAAGATCCTTCACAGGGGTCGGTGCCACTACCTGACTGACCCGTCTGTATAATTCTTCCCGGATCAGATAGGCCCCTGCACTGCCGTTCAACTCTTCCGTTCGTAATTCCCGCAGGAAGGCGTTGAACTCGCTGATGATCTTTGGCTTCATCTGCTCAACGCGCGCCACATCGGTCTGCGCCTCAAGCTCTAATTCAACCTGCAGCACCAGAAAATTCTTCCGGGTCCCCGTGCCACTCAGCGATACCGTTAGTTCATCCATCGGATAGAACACGCCGGGGGGATCAATGACGGCCTCCCCTTCGGTTGCGGCGGCATCTTCCGTCGCAGTCTCCTCTGTCGCGTGCTGTTCTCCCCCGCCCAGCAAGGGGTCCAGCAGGCCCAGTGCAAACACAGCGCCAGCCGCCCCGCCCAGCAAAAGAATAGGCAGAACAACAAATAGAATGAGCTTCTTGCCGCTCACCTTCTTTTTAACCGGTGCGTCATTTTCGTCGTCGTCGCTCATCTCTTGCCGCCTGTTATGGACCCTGGACAATACCCGGCATCACGGTGCATGCAGTACTGCAAGGACCCTAACATAAAGTCACCGAAACAAAAAAACTTCGGATTGCTTTTTATAGGCCGTTATTCGCCCACACAGATCAATGGAAAATATACAGCACCGGGTCAAAGTGATCCGGCAAACCGTTCCGCATGTCCCGCCCTATCCAGCAAATTTTTGCGCATGGGGATCAGCAGCTTTTGCCGATATCCATTATAACCCATTGTTTTCAATAAAATATCAAAACTGGCACGCCACTTGCTGATACCGGTCCAGAGAGAGCAGTGGGCGGTTGGTTGAGAGCTTCCGTCCAAATGAGAGAAAGAGGCGTCCAGAAATGGAAAACACAAGCTATATAGCCATGTCGCGTCAGGCGGCCCTTCGCCGGTCGATGGACATTGTCGCCAACAACATCGCCAATGCCAACACCCCGGCTTTTAAGGCGGAACGGATGATGTTCCAGGAATATCTGGCGAAACCAACCAAGGACGACAAACTGTCTTTTGTTGAGGATGTCGGCACGGCCAGAGACCTTTCTAGCGGCCCATTGACCACGACCGGAAATGATTTCGATGTCGCCCTGTCTGATGAGGGATACTTCGTTGTCGATAGCCCCCTGGGAGAACGCTATACACGGCACGGGCGCTTTCAGTTGGACGCAAACGGCCAGTTGGTGACCGGGACAGGCTATCCAGTACAAGGCCAGGCGGGTCCCATTAATATTCCAGAAGATGGCGGGCGGATCAGCATTGCAGGCGATGGCACCATTTCCAATGACGAAGGAATTTTGGGCAAGTTACAGGTCGTGACCTTTGAAGACGAACAGAAGCTTCGCAAGGCCGCCAATGGATTGTTCATCGCCGATCCTGACGTGGATCCGCAACAGGTTGCTCAACCAAGCATGATGCAGGGCATGATCGAAGGATCCAATGTTCAGGCGGTTCTGGAACTGACACGCATGATGGATATCAATCGCGCCCATGAAAGTGTCGCGAAACTGATCCAACGCGAAGACGACCGAATTAAAGACATGATCGATAAGCTGGGCCGTGCGCCGCAAGGCTAATCGCATTGTTGCGAAACGCTGACAGCTTTATCCGACTGAGGTTTTAAAGGAGACGACAGATGCGATCACTTAGTATTGGCGCGACAGGCATGTTGGCCCAGCAATTGAATGTGGAAGTTATCTCCCACAACATTGCCAACATGAACACAACGTCTTATCAGCGCCGCCGGGCTGAGTTTCAGGATCTTCTGTATCAGAACCTGCGCCGGGTCGGGTCCGACAGTTCGGACGCCAGCACCACAGTGCCAGTCGGTGTTCAGGTCGGCCTGGGGGTCAAAACCGCTGCCGTCTATCGCATCACCGAACAGGGCAACCTGACGCTGACAGAAAACCCCTTGGACGTTGCCATCAATGGCGAAGGGTATTTTCGCATCACCCTGCCCAGCGGCGATACGGCCTATTCCCGCGCCGGGTCCTTTCAATTGGATGGCGACGGCGATGTTGTGACTGTGGATGGATTTACCGTTCAACCCGGACTGACCGTACCGCCGAATGCCGTGGATATATCGGTCAATGCCTCAGGGGAAGTTCTGGTATCCCTGGATGGTGTCACCGCCCCGTCAAACATTGGGCAATTGGAACTGGCGCGTTTTCCAAATGACGCTGGTCTGCTGGCCATCGGGGACAACCTGTTTCTGGAAACACCGGCATCTGGGGGCGCAACAGTGGCTGCGCCTGGAACGGCCGGATTTGGCACGATCCAACAGGGCTTCCTGGAAACATCAAACGTCAACGTTGTGGAAGAAATCACCAATCTGATTACCGCCCAACGCGCCTATGAGATGAATTCCAAGGTAATCGAAACATCTGATCAGATGATGTCGACCCTGACGAACCTTCGCTAACAGTGACACCTAGTCACCCGCTGACGCCGATGACAATAAGGAGAGTGATCATGAAACCGTTATCAAACCATTGCCTGAGCGTGATTTACGCCCTGGTCCTGGCCGGGTTCATGATCGCCCTGACTTTCCCGGCCCTGGCGGAAACCGGAAAGAAAGCAGAGTCGGAAGAGATTAAGGTTCCCGTTGTCCTGAATCCAATCGTTCAGGTGGATGCAGAATTCATCCATGTCGGGGATTTGTTTGAACCGGCCGGACAATATGCGGACCGCACCGTCATCCGTGCACCGGAACCAGGACAGGAACTGGTGCTGCCTGCGGTATGGTTGTGGAAAGCAGCAAAGACCTTTGGCATTGACTGGCGCCCGACAAGCACCGCGGAAACAGTGACCGTTACGCGGCCCAGCTCAGTGATCACATCAAGCCAGATCGAAGGCCTGTTGATGGACTCCTTCTTCAAACGCACAGGCGAGGATGATCTGGTTGAAGTTGAAGAAGATGGCGGTCCTTACCGGATCCATCTGCCACGCTCTGTCGCGCCCACGGCGCGGGTGGAACGGTTTGACTATGACGCCCATTCCGGACGCTTCACAGCAACATTGTTGGCCCCGGCAGAAGGCCGCGCCTTGCAGAAAATGAATATCTCTGGACGGTTTCACCGATTGGTAGAACTGCCCGTTCCAACGCGCCGCCTGGGCAAGGACCATATTATCGAAGCGGGCGACCTGACCATTGTGCGCATGCGTGAAGAAGGTCTTGGAACCAACCTGGTTGTCGATGAAAGCAAGCTGATCGGGCAATCCGTTGGACGGTCGCTGACATCAGGAAAACCGATACGTTCTGGTGATGTCGGGGCCCCGATCCTTGTCGAAAAGGGCCGGATTGTCACCGTCAGCCTGCAAACCGACCGCATGGTGCTCAGCGTTCAGGGTCGGGCTATGGAAGATGGTGCCCTGGATGATGTCATCCGGGTGCAGAACACACAAAGCAACACGGTAATTGACGCGGTGGTAATTGGGTCCGGGCGCGTTGAAGTTCAAATTCAGCAACCCCTGGCGATGCGCCCGGAATAATCTGCCCAATACGCAATTGAGCCGAATGCAATTGAGATGAGGAGAGACATCATGAACCACCCCACACGCAGCCCACAGGCGCGCCTGAGAACATTAGCCTGTCTGACATTGGCAAGCGCCCTTTTGGTCGGTTGCAATACAATGGAACGTCTGGCCGCCGTGGGGCAAGAACCCGCGATGAACCCCGTGGCGAACCCAACCTATGACCCGAATTACCAGCAGGTGACGATGCCAATGCCAAAACCAGTAACGGCGTCATACATGCCAAATTCGTTATGGCGTCCCGGCAGTCGGGCCTTCTTTAAGGATCTTCGGGCATCCGACATTGGCGATATTGTTACCGTTGTGATCGATATTGACGAGAACGCGCAGTTGGACAATTCGACAACCCGGACCAGGAATAATTCCGAAAATGTCGATATCGACAGCTTGCTGGGATATGAAAATGCCCTGAATTCCGTCCTGCCCGAAGCGGTAAATCCTGCAGCCCTGTTGGCATTCGACGGCCAGACCAACAATTCAGGCGGTGGCGCTATCGATCGACAGGAAGCCATTTCGGTCAGCGTCGCAGCCGTCGTGACCCAGGTTCTGCCCAATGGCAATCTGGTCATTCAAGGGCGCCAGGAAACCCGGGTGAACTATGAATTGCGGGAACTCCAAATCGCGGGGGTCATCCGACCCCAGGATATTTCGACCGCCAACACGGTCAGCTACGAAAAGATTGCTGAAGCCAGACTTGCCTATGGCGGGCGCGGCCAGGTCAGCGATTTCCAACAACCCCGCTGGGGCACCCAGATCATGGATGTGATCATGCCCTTCTAAATAACGGTTCCGCATTGGGACCCACAGTTTCGGTTTCGCCCGCGTACTCTCTCTCTCCTCTCTCTCTCGCGGCGATTCCGAATGGGGCCTGACCAACATGGTCGGGCCCCCTTATTTTTACCCCTGATACAGGTTTGATCCAAAACAGGCTGATAACGAAAAAGGCCCGCCGGATTTATATCCAGGCGGGCCTTTGGTATTCTTGTCGGCGTCATGCTGACATCGGGGCGATGATCTTAATCTTCCCGATGCAGCCGTTCCATCCGTTCGTGATGTTCCTGTGCTTCCAGGCTCAGAACCGCAATCGGTCGGGCCTCTAACCGGCGCAGCGAAATCGGCTCACCGGTTTCTTCGCAATAGCCGTAGCTATCGTCTTCAATTCGCTCCAGCGCCGAATCGATCTTGGCGATCAGTTTACGCTCCCGGTCGCGGGTGCGCAGTTCAATCGCACGATCGGTTTCCATCGACGCGCGGTCCGTCAAGTCCGGCTGTGCCAAGCTTTCCGACTGCATGCTTTCAAGCGTTTCTGAAGATTCTCTCAGCAGATCTGCACGCCAATTCAACAGCTTCTGGCGGAAATACTCTTTCTGAAGAGGGTTCATGAACTCTTCAGACTCACTGGGCCGATAGTCCGGCGGCAGCAAGGGCGACGACACAGTCGCTTTCGGGTTTATACTGGTATTGCTCGTAGCTTCACTGCCCGACATGCCAATCTCCCGGTCAAATGCGTCCTATACTTTAAGACCGGCGGCTTATATGGCCCAAAGCAGGTCATTACAACACATTTCTTTTGAGATTTTTCGTCGCATCTCGCAGATGCACACAAGACCCGCTTTCACGCGCAAACAGGTCAATCGACCTGCCCATGTTTTGCCAGTTCAACGGCGACGCGCAGCTCAATATCATCGACCAGTGATTTCACTTTTGGATCCAAAGCACCACTGGCGCGCTGGCTCAAGGCTGCCTGCAATTGCACCAGGCGCTGTCGCGATAATCCGCCGGACAACAGGCCAATCCGTATCTCATCCAATTGATCCAATAGGTCTTCGCCCCGATCCAGCGCCGCCTTGTTGCGTCGTTTGGCATCCGGTTGTGTGGCGTCAACGCCGTCCACACCCTGCAAGGCCAGCAAGGCATCAATTGAACTGACGCCTGCACCGCCCGCCAGACCACCGGTGCTGTCGACCGTATCATCGCCCCCACCATCAGCCTGTCGCAGGGCATTGGAGAAGCCTGCCCCTGTCGTCCCGCCGGTTTTGGCGGTTTTCTTGGACTGACTTAGCTTTCCTGATGATCCGGGTCCGTCGACTTTCATCGTTACAGTGTATCCATTTTGCGCCGCAGGGGAAATCCCTGTGTTTGTAACTGCGCGCCGATTCCCACCCGGAATCAAGCGCAATGGCACCCGGCAAGTCTTGCCTAAACCGCGACACCAATCCTGAAATCAAATACATATTATAATAAAATCAACATCTTGTCCGAATTCAAAATCTGGCACGGGTTTCGCATAACTCTCTGTGAGACGGGTGTGTTTACCCAGCCCGAAATGAGAGATGAGAGACATGACCAGAGATTTCACAAAACGATCCGCAGGCTATGGCGACATCAGAACACGTCCAATGGCCCGAATTGGACGCTTTTTCCTGGCGATACTGGCGCTCATTCTAGGATGGGCCCTGGTTCCGGCAGAAGCCGCCGCGCAATCGCGGATTAAGGATATCGTCGATATTGAAGGCGTGCGGGACAACATGCTGGTCGGCTATGGCCTTGTGGTTGGTCTGAACGGTACGGGGGACAGCCTGGACAGTGCGGTTTTCACCCGGGAAAGCCTGGTTGGAATGTTGCAGCGCATGGGCGTTAACGCCAGTGACACTGATCTGGATACCGACAATATCGCCGCCGTCATGGTGACCGCAACCTTGCCACCGTTTTCGCGCCAAGGGTCCCGCGTTGACGTAACCGTATCGTCAATGGGCGATGCAGACAGCCTGTTGGGCGGAACCTTGCTTGTCACCCCGATGCTGGGCGCTGATGGTGAGATTTATGCGGTCTCTCAAGGAACAGTCGCCGTTGGTGGTTTTTCTGCACAAGGCGCGGCAGAAACCGTTGTAAAAGGTGTTCCGACCTCTGGACGGATTTCCAATGGTGCCATTATCGAGCGGGAAATTCCCTTTGAACTGGCCCAGTTGAACCAGGTTAAACTAAACCTGCGCAATCCCGATTTCACCACTGCGCGCCGCATTGCCCGCGCTATTGATGCCTTTGTCGGCGAACCCACAGCCAAGGCGACGGACCTGAGCACGGTTCAGTTGAACATCCCCCCCAGCTATAACGGCGAATTGGTTGAGCTTTTGACCGATATTGAGCAGTTACGCGTAGAGCCGGACCAGATCGCCCGCGTGGTCATCGACGAACAGTCTGGCGTTATCGTGATGGGCGCAAATGTTGGGATCAGCACGGTCGCCGTGGCCCAGGGCAATCTGACGGTACGCATCACGGAAACCCCGCAAGTGTCGCAGCCCACACCCTTTTCCAATACTGGCACGACCGAAGTTGTGCCCCGCACAGAAGTCACGGTGGATGAACAGGAAGACCGCCGCCTGGGCTTAATCCCTGGAACAGTTGAATTGCAGGAAGTTGTGAATGGCCTGAACTCCCTGGGGGTTGGGCCGCGCGACATGATCACAATCCTGCAGGCAATCAAGGCATCCGGTGCCCTGCAAGCAGAAATCGAGGTGATGTAATGATTGATACCAGCAGCCAAATGCTTCTGGACAGTGCACGCAATCAGGCATTTGCGGCAAAGCCAAGAATGCCCATGGACGGCACGCCCGACGCGATCAAGAAATCCGCCATCGAATTTGAAGCCGTCTTCGCCCAGCAGATGCTGGAGCCGATGTTCGCCGAAGTGTCGAATGACAGCATGTTTGGCGGCGGTCATGCCGAAGGCATTTACCAATCCATGATGGTTCAGGAATTCGGCCAACTTATCGCGCAACAGGGATCGCTGGGCATCGCCGATACCGTTGCGAAAGAGATGCTGAAAATCCAGGAGGCCCAATCCAAAACCGCCACCAACACCACAGGGGAGATTTCCCAATGAACGCAACCATACGCGCCCATAACCTGATCGAATTGATGGAAGATCTGGTCGTTGTTCTGGAAAAGGAAAACAAGCTGTTGGAAACGCCGCGCGCTGAAGATTTAAGCCCGGTTGTCGAAGAAAAGCAGGCCCTGTTTAAACATTACACCGATCATGTCGAAGCCATCGCGCAAGATCCAGGGTTCTCTGCGGCTTTAAGCGACGACTTGCGCAGCCAATTACAAGCCCTGGCGGAAAAATTTGAAGCCCTGATGACCGTCAATCGCCGGAAGCTGGAAATCCTGACGAAATCCAGCCAACACGTCGTCAATCGGATCATTGAGGCCGCAAAACAGGCCGCTGGCGATATTCCAGGATATGGGCGCCAGGGCGCCATATCCAACGGACGCGCTGCGGCCCCAATCGCCATGAACCGAGAAATTTAACCGCGAAAACAATATTCGCATCAATACACAACGCCCCGTGGCTCGAATATCCAGGACGTAGAAACGGTCCTCTTCAAGATCACGGATACAGCGTTCAGGAAAGGCAAAGAAAATGTCCCTGTTTGGCGCCCTTAACGTCGCAATCACTTCGGTGAATGCCCTAAATTCTGCCACGCGCGTTGTGTCTGACAACGTCGCAAACGCGAATAATGAAAACTATAACCGCCGCGAAACGAAGTTTGAGAACCTGCAATACGGCGGCGTTCTGGTCAGTGATATCACGCGCGCTGCCAATTCCGGCCTGCTGCGCGATCTGTTTCAACAGACCACTGTCGCTTCTGCGGATCAAATGCGCGACAAGCTGTTTCAGCAATTGGAACAATTGACCGGAACCATCAACGGTCAGACCCCGCTGGTCGACAGCATCGAGCGTTTGCGCACCGCTTTTAAGGCATTGGAAGCCACGCCAGAGAGCGATGCCGCCGAGAATGATGTTCTGATCGCCGCCAATAATCTTACGTCTGAAATCACCCGCCTGTCCGACGGCCTGGATTTGATCGAAAATCAGGTGCTTCGGGATGTCAGCCTAGTGGTCAATGATGCCAACAGCGCCATTACAGAAATTGATACGTTGAACAATAAGATCGTTGTCGAACAATCTGCCGGTCGGTCGACGACAGCGCTTGAAAATCAGCGCGATGCCCAAATTACCAAGCTGTCCAGCATCTCACAGTTGCGGACATTTGAGCGTGATGATGGCTCCATGGCAGTCTACACAACATCAGGATTGATCCTGGTTGATGCCAGCCCGGAGACCTTCACCTGGGATGAGGCAACGCGATCCCTGACCATTTCTGGATCCAACAGCACCAATCTGTTAACCAGCGACAAATTGCCCGACGGCCAGCTTGGAGCATTGGCAAACTTTATCCGCACGGATTCTACCGCACAGTCCAGCCAGGATTCGGGAACCGGTACCATCCAGAAACTGCGCAATCAGTTGGATGAACTGGCCTTCTCGCTGGCGGACAACTCGACTGCGCGAACCTCTGGTACAACTTTTGTCGATGCCAATGCCGACCTAACAGGCAGCGGCACCATTACGGCTGGAAATACCTTAACCTTCACGGTCGGTGGTGCCCTGCAAGGGACCGTGGCCGTCAATGCGGGCGACAGTATCGACACCGTGGTCGCCAATATCAACGCACTCAATCAAGTCCGCGCCCGGGTTGATGGCCATGGCCGTTTGCAAATCCTAAGCGATGGCGGGGAATTCACGATTGGGGGAACCGCCGCTGCGGAATTTGGTCTTTCGACAACACAGATTGCCGCCGATACCGATGATACCCTGGCCTTTGCGTATGAAGCAGAGCGCAGTCAGGGGACAGTCCCGCTGACCACCGGAACGGTGATGAGCAGCATTAACGGGATCGCCGTGGGAGATTCCTTCAGCTTCAACAACACGGCCTTGGGCGGGGCCGTCACCTATACGGTCGGTGCCGGTGATACGGTGCAGACCATGCTGGATACGATCAACGCCCAGGATGGCATGTATGCCCGCATCGGGGATGGAAATGTCCTGGAAGTCACCAGCAGAGCCGGCGCTTTGGCCCTGACCAATACGAATAACACCCCCCTGACCGCGCTGGGATTCACCGTGAACGGGACATCTGCTAGCATTCGCGGTACGGCAACGGCGGGACAAAGTGCAACATTCTTTGTGGCAGAGGCCGGAAACACCCCCATGGATGTGGACCGGACCAATCTGGCGCTCACCACCGGACTGGCTAATAACAGTCTGTCCCTGCGCACCGGCAACCGAACGGAAATCCTGTCAGCCTTAAACAGCAGCAATCGGTCGATCACCGGATCTGCCAGCACGATTGCCAATACTGACTATACCGGTCTGACCAATGGTATTCTGACCGGGTTGTCGCAGCGGGCTGAACGCGCAACACTGGATGCCCAAGAAAGTGAAGGCCTGCGCGCGGGTTTGAATCAGGCCCTGCGCGACGAGGTTGGTGTGAACATTGATGAAGAAATGGCGCGGCTGACCGTGCTTCAGAATGCCTATGCTGCCAGCGCGCGGGTGATTGATACGATCAGCCAGATGTTCCAGGCGCTGGAATTGGCAGGGCGATAGGAATTCATGACAAACGTCCCGCCCCTTCGCATTGGCGTAATCGGACTTGGCGTGGGGGAACGCCACATTGTTGGCTATCAAGAAATCCCAGACGTCGAAGTTGTCGCCTGTTGCGATATCGACCCGGCAAAAATGGCCGCCGTCGCCGCCCGGCGGAACGTGCCCCATTTGCACAAAGACTACAGCACCTTGCTGGCGGATCCGACAATCGATGCTGTGTCCCTATGCTCTTACGATGATGCCCATGTTGAACAGGCCGTCGCTGCCTTTCGCGCCGGGAAGCATGTCTTTTGTGAAAAGCCCATTGCCCTGGACCGGGCAGGATTGGATCAGGTCATCCGTGCCTGGTCGGACAGTGGTAAACATCTGTCATCGAACTTGATCCTGCGACAAAGCCCGCGTTTCAAGGCCGTACGTGACATGGTCCGGAACGGCGATTTTGGGGACCTGCACTATATGGAAGGGGATTACCTGCATCAGATTCTGTGGAAGATCACAGAAGGCTGGCGCGGGAAGATGCCGTTTTATTGCGTGACCTATGGCGGGGGTATTCACCTGATAGACCTGATGCGCTGGATCGCCGGGGAGGAAGTGACAGAAGTCACCGCCATGGCTGCTAAGAAGCTGACAAAAGGCACCGATTTTGCCTATCCCGATACCATGACGACCCTGATGCGATTCAGCAGCGACCTGATGGCCAAATCCACCACCACATTCGGGCCACAACGCCGTAAATTCCATTCGCTGAATGTCTATGGCACCAAGCTAAGTTTTGAAAATGCGAATGGACCGGCACGCCTGTATCATGGCGACCAGCCAGAGGACGAAGAGCCCTTTGATGTCCCCTATCCCGGTATTGAAAAGGGTGACCTGTTGCCCGATTTCATCGCCGCCATTCGGGAAGACCGGCCACCGATAGTAGATGCCAGAGATGTCTTCCAGGTGATGAACATCTGTCTTTGCGCCTGGGAAGCAGCAGAAACCGGACACAGCGTGTCGGTGGCTGCAGTCGCCTGATCCCTTTTTCAATCACATCGTTCTTTGTGCAGCCGTTGCAAGGCATCCGCACGCATCGCTAATTAAATTGAATACTGATCCAGTAAAACAACCATAAATTAAAATAGCTAAATTCATTTTAAAATTCGATCTAAAGCAAGAGGCTAAACAACAAAAAGCTGTATAAATTTATGACAATAAATATAATACAACTTTCTGGTTAACCCAAAGATGACTTCCTTACAAGGCGACAACTTTGACGAATTCAAAAACATCGCAATTGGGACGACCGGGCACATTCTTTGCTTCTGCTGCACCCTTGTATGATTACTGGAAAATGTTGCCCAACGATAAGCCCAGGCGGGCTTTGCGCGCTGAACAGCTGGGGCCCCGTTTATTGCCGCATGTCAGCTTGTTACGGGTTCTGGGACAGGCCGAAGACTTGCGATATGATCTGATCTGTCAGGAGATGAAGATTATCGCCCCCCGTTTGATTCCAGGCAGCCTGGGCACAGATCCCTTGCAGTTAAACCCGGATGATCGCGGCGTGCTGGATCTGTTGATGGGCGCAGCCCTGAAACAAAGCCCAAGCGCCCATCTGGCCCATTTCAAGTCTTATGAAGGCCACAGAAGGTCTGTTTTTACGCTGATCCTGCCGCTCGGTCTAAACGCCCAGGCCATATCATCCAAAGATTTAATAGTATCAGTCTGGCAGCGGCCCAATAAACTGGACAGTGACCAAGAAGTCTTTGAAGACATGACCGAGGCATTTCTGACCTATTGTGATACCCACTCAGAGCCATGAAAATCAGAATATGGCCTGGAGAACCGAAATTACTCTGACGTAACTTCTTTCCATTTGGACTTAAAGGCACCCCAACTGTTATCCAGCTTGGACTTGGCTTCCGTCCAGCCTTCATCAGTGGTTGATTTTACATCGTTCCAGCCGTCCTTCACGCCCTGCCAGGCTGCTTTCGCATCTTCGGTCAACGGTCTGTTTGAATTTCTGGCTTCCTGTTCTTCAATCTCTTGCTTCATCTGAGCTTCATAGTCCTCGCGCGCACCCGTTGGTGCTTCGCTCTGACTTGTCGTATCATCAGCCACAGCCTGAATTGCGCCGCCGCATAATAGTAAAGAAACTGCCAAAATGCCGAAAAAGGCTTTCATGCTAAAAACTCCCTTAAAAGAAATGAGGCGACGCGCCGCGCCTTTGAACATGATAGGGGACGGTTAAATATCAAGGCCTGACCGCTAAATTGAAATGCCCTAGAACCCGACCAGCAGTTCATATCCAACCCCCGCTGCTACAACGGTCAGCACCGTCGCAAAAAGGATCGCGACGCCATCCCTGGTCACCAGGGAAAGACCAAAGCACGCAACTGCCAGCCCTGGCAAAGTGCTGCCAAAGGGTATCAAAGACAGCGGGATCATCGTCACCGCAAGTCCACAGCAAAGGACCGCGACACCGTAATTGAACGGCGTCTCGACCAACCAGGTCAGCCGGGGCATCGACAAACGATCAATGACCCGCGCGGCCGGCCTTGAGATATCCAGCGCCTTTTTCAGTCTGGCACAGGGAATTGAAATCTGCGTGATGCGCTTTGGCATCCATAATTTAGAGGGCGAAAAGATCATTTGTACGGACAGAATGATCAACAGGACACCCATACCAATCGACATCCCTGGAATAGCACCAGTGGGGGCGGTGGCCAGAAATGCGGGAAAGAACAGCAAGGGCCCATGACTGCGACTGCCAAAGCTGTCCAGAATAGCCCCAAGATAGAAAGAGTCCTGATCTTCCGGTGCATCCTCTGTTATGCCATCCAGCAAGCCGGTCAATGTATGCGGTTGTTTTGTCATAGGTCCCGATATGTCCCCCGATATGCCCATACAGCATCATGCGATCGCATCTGCTCACACATGATGCTCATAGCCCTTGTTTTCATCTGCAAATACGTCGTCACAAAGGCCCGCAAATGTCTGATAATGGTAGGATACAAAATACGCCCCGCCTTTCGACGGGGCGCATCTGTATGATCACTATGTGAGGACTCTCACCAATCCCTTATCAGGACTGATCAGAAGTCATTTCATTCCACTTAGCCTGAAAGTCATCCCAGCTTTGCTGAAATGTGTCTTTGGCGTCTTCCCAATTTTCATCGGCAGCTTCGCCCAAAGCCTTCCAGTTTTCTTCCACCTTCTGCCAGGCTGCGCTGGCTTCTGCGCTCAATTCCTTGTCAGAGAAAATGGCTTCCTGATTTTCCATTTCAGTGTTCATTTTCTGCTCATACACATCGCGCGGGGACGTGTTCGCGGTGTCACTTGCAGCCATGGCCTGTGGTGCAACAAGGCCCAGAGCCAACGAGATTGCAGCCGCTTTAACGATGGTATTCATAATAGAACTCCTTCTTTGCTGGCAGATGGTGCGTCCGTAACCCCTCTGCACTGTTATTCTTGTTTAAGTTAGTATAAACAGCGGACGCTATTTCTTGCTCTCAATCCACTTAGTAATTGTTATTTTTGGTTCAACATAAAATTCCTAATTTTCCAATAAATCAAAATTTTTCCACATTTACACATTGTCGTTATATCAATCATAATGTTAAATACTATATTTCAATAAAATTTTATATAAAACGATACGTTTAAACTGGTTTTTTATTGCAAATATTAATCCCATATCCATGTAGAATTTCAACTTCCGCTGCTGCATTCGTTCAGCGCGGATCTCAAAATGCGCCAGGCCATGCTGAGAAACTGTACATCTCATCTGTACATACGGGCTTGGCGCTAAAACATAAGGAGATTGCTTATGCTGTATTGGGCAGCCGTATTCTTTATCATCGCCTTAATCGCCGCAGCCTTTGGCTTTGGTGGCATTGCAGCCGTCGCGGCAGGTGCTGCTAAAATTCTGTTCTTCATCTTTGTGGTGCTGTTTTTCGCAGCCCTGATCATGCACATCGTGCGCGGTCGCAGGCTGTAGGCACCCGCATGACCGCAGGGGTTGAATTGCGGTGCAACATTCTTAGTTTCTCTCGCTCAGGATTCGGGGCATCCTGAGCGAGAGTGCTTTTTGGAGTGTATAATTTATGCCTGAATCCTCAACACTGGCCCTTGCGAAACGTATTTTCCGCTTCAGGACCAGCTTGGATTTGATAGAGCATTGGCTCTCAAAACAACCCAATGAAGATCGCCTGGATATCCCGGATTTCGATCCCATTGACGTGCCCAATCTGCTGCCAAACATTTACCTGTTGGAGAAAATTGACGGGCGACTGAAATACCGTGTGTCTGGAGAGAATGTAAATTCTCTGTTCGGACGTCAAAACACGGGCCGATATCTCGATGAAGTCGTGCCGCCCCATTTATATGAATTTGTTCATCCCTATTTTTACTCCATTTTCAGCGGAAATCTGGTAATTTTTGGGGGAATGGTCGTCGTTTCCAACAAGGAATATCTGGAATTTGAGCGGGTGTTGCTGCCGGTTCGCCGGAATGGTGAAATTCGGTTGCTGGGAATGCAGTCGCTGACAGACACGGCGAAACTGCGTGACAATGCACCGCCACCCCGTCCAAAGGGGGGCTATACCTTTCACTGCCAGAACCTAGCGACAGGCAGCGTAGAAGAATTTTTTCATGAAGTGACCCCCATCAAATCTCCCCAAATACGATAGCGGCTTGATCTGGCGTGAAAATTGCTTCCAAACTTGGAAGCAATCACGGCCCGGAGAGCAACCGCCATGTCCGATACCCCCATCCCATTTGGCAAACCGCAACTGGACGCAGACGCCTTTGATGCGGTCCGCAGCGTTCTTGAAAGCGGGATGCTGGTGCATGGCACCGTCACGCCTGCTTTTGAAGCGGCCTTTGCACAGCGGATCGGGGCGGCCGAAGCGGTGGCGGTTTCATCCTGTACGGCGGGTCTGCACCTGACGCTGTTTACCCGCAACATCGGGCCGGGAGACCGTGTCGCCGTGCCGGCCATGACCCATGTGGCAACCGCCCACAGTGTTGAACTTGTCGGGGCGCAGCCAGTCTTTATTGATGTTGATCCGGCAACCGGGAATATGGACCCAGCCGCGCTGGAAGCAGTGGACGGCCCCCTTGCGGCGATCATGCCCGTCCATTATCTGGGGCTTCCCTGTGATATGGATCGCATTCATGCGGTGGCACAGGCGAAAGGTGCCTTTGTGCTGGAAGACTGTGCCCTGGCCGTGGACGCCACCTGGGGCGACCAGAAGGCGGGGACACTGGGCCTGGCGGGCAGCTTTTCCTTTTATCCGGTCAAGCACATGACCTCCATCGAAGGCGGCATGGTCACCACCAATGATCCCGCCCTGGCCCATGACCTGCGCCGCCGCCGTGCCTTTGGCTATAACCGCGCCCTGGGTGAACGCACCCGACCCGGTCTGTATGATGTTGATATCCTGGGCATGAATTATCGGATGAGTGAGGTTGAGGCTGCTGTAGGATTGGCGCAAATCGCCCATCTGGATCACTTCATGGCGGATCGGTCCCGCAATGATGCCGCACTGCGGGCGATTTTATCCCGCATTGATGGCCTGACGCTGTTCCCCGATCGGCATGGCAAGGCGACATCATCGCATTATTGTATCAATGCGGTACTGCCCCGGGATGGCTCCGTTTCCCGGGATCGCGTCGTTGACGGGTTGAATGCGCGAAAAATCGGATCTTCAGTTCATTATCCAGGTCCGGTCCCTTTGTTTACCTATTATTCGCAAAAATACGGGTATAAGGCTGGGCAGTTTCCGGTCGCAGAATGGCTGGCGGATCAAACCATCTCCCTGCCCGTCGGGCCGCATCTGACCAAGGGTGATGCAGAGAGAGTAGGCAACGCCTTTCAGGAAGCGTATAGTGAGGCGTTGCGATGAAACCGGCGCAGAACGCATTGGCTTCATCGTTGGAAATCTTGATCCCGCGGGTACACCAGAAGGAGATACCGCAATGAGTTCGATACCTTTTGAGACATTAAGACCACATCTGGAAGACCAGCGCATCTTGCTGGTTGGGGGGGCTGGCTTTATTGGCCATAACCTGGCGCTGGAGCTTTCCCGCATGGGGGCCACGGTTGGCATATGCGACAATCTGATGGTCAACAGCCTGATCGAAAATTGTTATGAACCCGGACGCAATGTTGTCCAGCGCACCGCCTATCAGAACTTTCTGTTGGATCGCTTTCTGCTGTTGCGGGAAAATGGCGTGATGCTGATGAACAGCGATGCGCGTCTGCTGGCCGATCTGGGCCGCGTGTTTGAAGCCTTCCAGCCCACCAAGGTCGTCCATATGGCCGCCATCGCCAGCGCCGTGGATGCCAAGGCAGAACCGGGCCTCGCCTTTGACCTTCAGCTGATCACGCTGCGCAATGTCCTGGAACTGGTGCGCCCGAAAGTCAAAGACATCAATCAGGTCATGTTCATGTCGTCTTCGACCGTTTACGGCGATTTTGAAGGCGCAAGCGTGGATGAAACCACCTTCCCGCGCCCGGAAGGCATTTATGCTAATGCCAAATTCATGGGGGAACGGCTGGTCCGAACCTATCGGACACAATACGGATTGGGGACGACTGTTATTCGCCCCTCTGCCCTGTATGGGGAACGCTGTATTTCCCGCCGTGTCAGCCAGGTCTTCATTGAAAACGCCCTGACCGGCAAGCCGTTGCTGCTGGAAGGCGGCGGTGATGGGCGGTTGGACTTCACCTATATCAACGATCTGGTACAGGGCATGGTTCGCGCATTGGCCCTGCATAAAGGGCATGACGATAGCTCAACCTATAACATCACCTTTGGCAATGCCCGCACGATTGCCGATTTGGCCGCCGTGGTGAAATCCGTTGTTCCCAATGCCATCCTGGAAGATCGCCCGCGCGCCGTGGACAAACCGATCCGGGGCACGCTGTCCATCGCCCGGGCCCAGGAGAAGCTGGGGTTTGAACCAGAATGGACACTGGAACAAGGGTTCAAACGCTATTGCGAATGGTATGCGGATCAATGGCACCGCGCGCAAATGCAAGTGGAAGCCAATTAAGATGAGCGATACATCGCGAGGACCAGCAGCCCTGGTGCTGTTGGCAAGGCTCGATTCCAGGCGATTGCCGGGAAAGGGCCTGATGGATCTGGGCGGGCGTACAGTGCTGGGCCGGGCCATTGATCGCCTGCGCCGCTGTCATTATGTGTCGGACATGATCCTGGCCACCAGCGACCGCGCCCTGGATGATCCCTTACAGGCCTTTGCAGAGGCAGAAGGCATCGGCTGTTTCCGGGGCGATGCGATGGATGTCGCAAAACGCTGCACGGACGCCTGTAGCGAATTCAAACTGGATTGGTTCGTCAGGATCTGCGGTGACAGCCCCTTTGCCGACCCCGCCGTCGTGGACCAGGTGTCAGAAAGATTTCTGGACAGCGGCGCGGACCTTGCCACGAATGTCTATCCGCGCTCCTTCCCCATCGGGGCCAGCGCCGAAGCAATCTCAAAAGCGGCGATGCACCGCATTCTGTCCGCGACGTCTGATCTGGCCTATCGGGAACATGTGACACTGTACGCGTACGAACACCCGAATGATTTTTCCATCGTCAGCGTACAGCCAGAAGATCTGGATTATGAAGCAATGTCTATTGCTGTAGATACACCAGAAGATCTGGCCCGCGCCCGCCGCCTGATCGCCCTGCTGCCAGACCCAACAACGGCAACCCTGGCAGATATTCTAAAGCTCCAGCCGCAACTGTCTTAGAGCAAGTCCGGGGTGACGTCTTTGTCAACAGTCGCCCCCAGCGCACAGACCGTGATGTGATCTGTTAAAACTGAAAGCAACCCCCTGCATCACAGCGCCCTCTATATCAGATCCATGCCACGGGTTTTGGGGGCACCATTGCCATCGATGGGCATGGTCCAGGCTTCTTCCTTGAAGTCACCAAAGCTATGGTGCTTGCTGGACCCATCGGGGAACAGATAGGTCGCGCTGCCATCCACCGGGTCGTAAATCGCGGTATAGATTGTCCCAAACCCATTGTGATACGCATTGGTATACAAAGGCGGCTTTCGGAAAGCATCCACCAGCTTGGGGAAGGTGACCTTGTCATCTTCCAGGCGGAACCGCAGGAACTGCTCCCGCTCCAGCGTGGCGGTCGCGCGGGCATGGTCATGCCATTCAATACGCCCCTGGTGATTCGTCGCATAGGGGACGGATTTGATCACGGGTCGGCTGCCCGGTGCCAGATAGGCGGTCGTGAACCGGCCTGATTTATCAACCGCCGTCACATTATAGGCCATATGGGTCGGTACTTCGGCTAGAACCTTTGCTGCGTCCTCTACCGTCGCACAGAATTCCAGGATGTTGCGCAGGATAACGGGGATCCCAAACCCCTCCCCCACGGCGCGGCGGCCGCCGAAGGTCAAGCTGACAGCCAGCCCCTTTTCGTTCACGCCATCCAGCACGCCCCACAGGCAATCGGTCATCGCAATGACCTTTGTGCCATTCCAGGCGCTTTCCATGATAACGCCATCGATCAGGGCCGGGCTGTAATCATAATTCCGCACCAGTTTCGGACCATCACCCAACCAGACGATCTGACTGCAGCCGGAAATATAGGCCGGGGGTCGCCACAGGCTGAGGAAACGCGCCGCCAAGTCGCCCCCACCGGCCAGATCACACAAGCAGTCATAGGTCGGCAACAGACGGGGCATGTGGGCTTCCAAAGCCTCCTTACAGGTCAGCCAGGTCGCGCGCTGCTCCAGCCCATCAGAGAGATACCAGGCCCGATAGGCCGGCCAGTATCTCTCAAACAGGGTCTGCCACTTATCGCCGGGCTTCTTTTCAGAAACCGACTGGAAATAAAGGTCCATGTCTTCTCCGTCCGTCCCCTGTGTCAGGGGACCGGACCGATACGGTCCTTCCTGTTCCGGCACGCCCAGAAACTGGGTTCCGAAAGCAGTATCTTCTGTGCCAATTACAGAATCTTGTATGCCCCAGCGGTCGGTGCCGGTTGTAATCCCCGCCCCTTGAACTTCCCGCGCATTCCATTGATCCATTTCTTGGCCCGCTTATTCAGCTTAAAGTTATCGGTCATTAGACGACCGCGGGTCACCAGAATGCCAAGGTCGGCCCCTTCATACCGATAATCTCCGACCCCGGAAATTCTCAGGAAAAAGGCTTCATTCTCGCTGGCAACCGCACGGCGGTGATAGTCAAATCGACTGAAATCGATACTGCCATCAGGGTTCATACGATAGATGCCACTTTCGGGGGCTTCGGTGATGATGTCTACCGAATCCTGTGTATGTTTCATGACATATTGGGACCAACTGTCGATATTGTCTGGATCAGCCCAACGGTCGTTCAGGGCCTCGACATCCAGCTCAAACGGCACCCCTGAAAATTCCAGCAGATGGAACAGGAACAGCGGCGCATCCGCATGGGCAAAGGCGGCGTGATTGGTCATGGAAGACGCCCCGGTAATGCGCGGGTTCAATTCCCCCAGATACATCAAGCCGCTGTCCATATCGATCAGGAAATCCAGTTCAAAATATCCGCGATACCCTTCCTTGCGCAGCTGCTCCCCGAATTTATAGGTATAGTCCCGGGCCTGCTGGCGGATTTCCGGCGTGAAGCTGGCATCGAATATCTCATTGCCGCACCAACCGCCTTTATAGGGGGTCAGTTCCGGGAAGCCGACAAGCTCCGTCATCAGCGGACCGACAATCGTGCCAGCCTTGGTCGTGCAGGCCTCAATCGCCGATCCCCGGCAATTGATGCGTTTCATGACCTTGATTTCACCCTGGCCGATGATTTCGGACTGATGCTTCTTAAAGTCCTTTTCGGTGGAGATGAAGAAGGTTGTATGTCCAGAATCGCCAAAGGCTGACTGCAGCACCAGATGCTCACCCAGCCCCTTTGATACCTCACGCAACTGCTCATAGCTTTCAATCTTAGCCAGGACGTTGGGCACCGATGGCACACCCGCCTTGTCGCCGATGCGCACGGTAATGATCTTGTTATCAACCCTGGTGCGCAGCTTTGCTTTCGGGAACCAGACATCCATTTTGGCCTTTTTCGCCAGCTTTTCGGTTTCCTCGTCAAACATCAGGAATACCGATTTGGGGTTTTTCCCCATGGCGCTGACGGTATCCAGCACTTCCTTATGCTGCAGCAGATAGTTGTTGATATCCTCAATCGACTGGAATTCCGCATGGGGTGCTTCATTGGGAACGAATACGTTCGGGTGACGCCCGTCATAACAGTCTATATAGTTGATATATTTAAAGTTCTTAACCCATTCATCCATGCCCAACAGGTTAAAGTTGGTCGCACTGATGAACACGATCGGCGTTTCATTGCGATGGAAATACCGCCGAATATCCGACATGCCCTTCAGGACTTTCTTTTCCCGTGGCACGCGCTTTTTCGTTCCCGGCTTCAGGGTCGCCTTCTTGGCGACGGGCCGCTTCACCTCAGCTTTTGCCGCAACTTTCTTGGCTGTTGCTTTCTTGGCTGTCGCTTTTGGTGCGGATTCCTTAGGTGACGACTTCTTGGCGGATGCCTTTTTATTGGGTGTCACCTTTTTAGAAGCCGCCTTCTTCGTTGTCGCCTTCTTCACATTTGCCTTTTTTGTGGCTGCCTTCTTTGTGGCCGCTTTCTTGACTGCTGCCTTTTTAGCAACAGCCTTTGGCGTCGGTGTGGTCGACACAGGCTCTGTCGTCAGGGCTTCTGGGGCCCCACCATCGACAGCGGCTTTTGTTGATGTCTTCTTTGCAGTGGCCTTCTTAGCCATAGGTATAGTCCCCCATTTTCTCTGTTCAGTTCATTTCTTTGCGACGTCTTTTAACGCCTTTTCTGTGAATACGCGCAGTCCCAGTTCCGGGCGATAGCCGTGAATTTCCTTCACATCCAATGCCCGCATATATTTCAGAATTTCGATACTTAAGACCTGCCCTGGCACCAGAATTGGGAAACCCGGTGGATAGGGAATGATGAAGGTCGATGATACGATTTCCCGGCCCTTGGCCATTTCTGCATCCAAACTGCCATCTTCCAGGCTTAGATATTCACAGTTCTCCTGATCATAGGCCAGGAAGTAAGCGGTGCGAATATCCCCTTCTGCCGTATCCGCGCTCTGCCCCTTTTGGGTGTTCTTTGCGCGGAAAGAGTCATGGAAGCGGCTGAAATCTGGCTGTGGTGGCAATTCTTCCAGCAGGGATGTTACCTGGCGATTATGCAGCGCGCGTTCGACCGGTGAAGAATCATCCAACCGTTCGTCCAGTTCCGCTGCGATCTTCACCAGAACTTCGATCAGATACGCGACTGAGGACCGTGTGGTCCCGATATTGGTCATGAACAAGACCGTATTGCGGGATGTCTTGTTGATCTGAATCCCGTATTTATCCATCAACTCCTTATTCTTGAATGTATCGCCATCCAGTCCGGTTTTGCCGATCAGCAATGTAACCCGCGTTGCATCCAGGGCGAATTCATCCTTCGCCCAGGCTTCCCAGATATCGGCCCAGCCATGCCCGACCTGAAAATAGGATTCCATACCGCTTTCACGATATTCAGCGGGAATCATGTCGCTGGCTGTCAGGATGCGGAAATATTTGCTTAACAAGGGATGGGTCGTGATTTTCTCGCGCAGGACCATGGCCATTTCGACCTGCTTCTGCACCATTTCGAAGCCTTCCAATTCCACCTGCCGTCGCCCCACATCCAGGGACGCAACGATCTGATAATTTGGAGACGTCGATGTATGGGTCATATAGGCTTCGTGGAACGATTCCTCCGCCTTGGATTTGTAATCCTGATCATGAATATGGATCATCGAACCCTGACGCAGACTGGTCAGGGTCTTGTGGGTCGACTGGCAGGCATAGACGCGGACCCGCACCTTGTCTGGATCAGGCATCAGGCGCTGATCCAGCCAGGTCGACTCCTTCTCTGACCCAGCCTTATCAAAAGCGGCCTTCCAGGTCTCATATTGTTCGCGATATTCGCCGGTCTGATAGCGTTCCCGCAACATCGCCGCATTGTGCATGGCGGTGCGCTGGCGATAGGTTGGCCCGAAACGGGCAAAGGCAAACCACGCCTCGTCCCACAAAAAGACCAGGTCCGGCTTGATCGCCAGACATTCTTCCATCACCCGTTCAACGTTATAGACCAGCCCATCGAAGGTACAGTTGGTCAGCAACAGCATCTTCACCCGGTCCAGTTTTCCGGCTTTCTTGAGCGTTAGTAGCTGATGCTTGATCTCGCGCAGCGGTACCGCGCCATACATGGAAAACTCATTCAGCGGATAGCTGTCCAGATAGACAACCTGTGCGCCTGCCAACACCATTCCATAATGGTGGGATTTGTGACAATCCCGATCCACCAGAACGATATCGTCCGGCTTCACCAGCGCCTGAACCACAATCTTGTTACAGGTCGATGTGCCATTGGTGGCAAAAAACGTCTGCCGTGCGCCAAACGCACGCGCCGCCGATTCCTGCGCATGCTTGATCGGACCATGGGGATCCAGCAGCGAATCCAATCCACCCGATGTGGCAGAGGTTTCCGCCAGGAAGATGTTCATCCCATAAAAGTCGCCCATATCCTTGATCCAATGGGACTTGGCAATGGATTTCCCACGGCTGATCGGCATGGCATGAAACACACCGGTCGGCTGCTTGGAATATTCCTTCAGGGCGGTAAAGAACGGCGTCTTATAGCGCGTGTTGACCCCGCGCAGGATGTTCAGATGCAGCTCCATATAGTCTTCCTGATTATAGAAGACCCGGCGGCAATTCTCACAGACCCGCCCTGCAATATCCTCCACGGACTGATCCGTGACCATATAGATATCCAGTTCAGGACGCAGCTTCCCGATGGCATAGGCCAGATTGACGCCAAATTCTTCCGGCGGCAGATCATCGAACGTCTCGTCGCCCAATCGGTTCAGGTAGCGTTTCAACATTGGCAGATCGTGGCGGGATTTATACGGAAAGCCATACCGCACAACGACGGCCTGAATGTTGTAATTGAACAGCACACCAATCAGCGCATCTTCAAAACTGCCGACAACCACGCTTTCATAGACAAAGGAATCCTCCGCCCGGCGTTTGTCTCTGAGCGACCGCTTCAGCGTGGTTTCCTGATGGGGTGACAGGTCATCGACAATCATCACCTCGAAATAGGGGCGATTGCGCGCGCGTTCTTCGGCGGTATCGGACCGCTCGTCACTGTCTTCATCATCTTCTGTGGGGATGACATGGATATGTCGGCTGCGATAGCTGTCGGACATCAAGGCCCGCGTGATTCGGGCAACTGTATGGGCAAGCGTCGTGAATTCCTGCTCTTCAAACATTGTATGCAGACGCTCGAACGTGACCCGCCCTGGAAAGGCCCAATAACTTTCAATAGGTTCCAGCTTGTGCAGCAATTCCTCGACAACCCTGTGCATGGGGGAGTCCGGATCGCGCCGTTCAGCCACCATCAGGCGCGCCGCTGCATTTTTCAGTTTGCTCCAACTGTCATTCCGCAATTGAGACGCGGAATAATGCGCGGTCAGGTCACCTGGCCCGCTGCGACGAATCGCTAGTGCCTTGCCTTCATTTGCCCCCGGTTTTCCGCCTTTAAGGGCGGCATTCTTTTTGGACTCACTCGTTAGTTTTGCGATCGGTTTGCTCCATTTATTGTATCGACGGCGTGCAGGCGCATTCAGCCTGGCCCCGCAGGTTCCTCAAAAGTCTGTGCTGCACCCCTGTCCAGGGTTCCTGGCCTTAAATCCAGACCCGCCCGGGAGCCCCGCTGTGGCATTTCAAGCGGACCCAGGCTGTAAAGATAAGACGTGTCCGCATAGGTTGGATCATAGATTGAGAAATAGACGCTGCGGTCGCGGAAGCTTTTCAGCGTCTGCCCCAATCCTTTAAGACCGGTTTCCCGTTGGCGACGCACCAGGGTAAGGTCGACTTCAATCGGGATAATCTCCTCCTGCCCGGCGGCCTGATACAGCACCGTTCCAGACGGATCGACAACACAGGACCGTCCACATCCTCCGGCACCCAATCCATTGATATCAAATATATAGCATTGGAACATGGCCGCCGACGCGCGGGCGATGGACAGTTCCACATCGCGATCAATGGTTCCGGTCAGGACGGGATGCAACAGAACCTCCACCCCCTGCGCCGTCAGGGTGCGTGTCGTTTCCGCGAACCAGATGTCATAACAGATCGAAACCCCGAAACGCCCCACATCTGGAACATCGAAGATCAGAAACTCTGTCCCCGCCTCAATTCCAGCCTCATACGGGCGGAAAGGAAACATCTTGCGATAGCGCCCGACGATCTCCCCCTCTGGATTGATCACGATCGCTGTATTGTAGATTTTGTCGCCAACCCGCTCAAAAATCGAACCGGGCAACAGCCACACACCATGGGCGCGCGCCATTTCCTGGAAAATCTCCTCAGCAGGCCCAGGCAGGGTCTGTGCATGTTCCGGCAAGGGCCCATAAGGGGCCAGTTCAGAAAACATAACCATCTGAACCCAAGGAAAGCGGGCGACGGTCAGATCAAGGCGCTGTCGGATCGCTGTTACATTTTCAGCATAGGCTCCAACATGCATTTGTACTCCCGCAATTGCAAAAGGCTGCATTCGGGCGCTCTTTCGTCCGTAGTTATTATTATGTGCATAGGACACCATAGGCACAGGTGCTTGTAAACAGCCTGTTTTTCAACAAAGCCGTTAAGACACCGCGCGAAAGTCAAGTTTCAAAGGGTGGACGTTAACCAACGCTGGATTTGATTCTCGCCATATCATCCATACTGGTGTCTTCATTCACCCTGTTTCTGACCTCTGCAATCGTCAGCCTTTTCGGGGGCAACAGCTTTCTGCTGGGCGTCACTAGGACAGGACCACTGATCAGTTGTACACCCCCTTCTGCAAAGGCAAGCACATCCGACCATCTGGTCACATTGATGACCTTGGTGATTAACCCCAGTTGTTTGGCCAACGCCAATGTTGATTTCGTCCATTCGATTTCCAGATTGGTCGGTATGGAAGGCAGTTCAATCCCAACCATGCGGACCCCTGCGGCATGTAATCTTGAAAGCGTGTTCTTAATGCTGCCCTGCAGTTTTGAATGGCGCATTACGACCGCAACATCGCGGAAGAACGGTGTCAAATATTGATACAGTTCCATCAACCGGCTGGGTGGAATTCCTTCCGGAATATCGCACAGATTGGCATAAATCCGCTGGCGCAAAGCTGGGGGAACCATCCGCAAGACCGCGGTCAGATCATCACGCCCGTGACGCGCCGACAGCGTTTCGAAACTGATATTGAATACCACATTGATGCGATGATGACCCGACGCCATGACATTCTTTAACTGCATCAGGCCGTCTTCCAGCGCTTCAATATCGAAGTCGAACACATCCTGTTGTTTTGCATCGAATGGCAGGGCGTTATACGCCATCATCATTTCATCATCATATGGGTTTTTGCGGGCTGGAATGCATTTATAGCCCAAAATTGTTTCTGTCGGAACGGACCATAAGGCAACGAATACCAGGAAACTTGGCGTCTTTTCAATTTCAGCCATTTCCAAGGCAAATTGCTTACGCAACTCCTTGCGATCAGGTTTTACATCTAAATTGGGTGGGTTGGGGATCGCCTGCGTGATGTTGTTGTTCTTCAGGGCCTCTTCCGGCGGTGGCGCAGAGGCAAGCTTATGGGCATTTTCAGCCAATCTGTTGGCGATATCCTTTGGCTTCATCGTTTCGCTTGTTTTCCAACTCTCCCCCTCTGACACGACCGTTCTAATGCTGGCCCCTTCAAACCCATCCTGACCGAACAGAGTTTTGTTCACTTGCATGGCAATTTTGCTGGCGATCAACAATGCCGAATCGTTTGAAACCCCTTGAAAAACAATCACATAGCTGCCGTCTTCCACCCGAAGGAAAACATCCCTGGGTCCGGCATGCGCCTTAATGGCACTTTCAACGAATGAACTGACCAATTCTTTCATTTTGGCCCAACGCGCCGCACCGACACGTTCCTCGATCTCTTCCAGGCCAATCGCTATCATCTGTCCAACCTGAGCATCGCTCTTGGTGGGCAGGTCTTGCAGTGCAGAGCACAAGTGGTCAATTGTTTCCAATCGTTGAACTGTCATTATCATCCATCCTCCGGAAATATGCGGGATGTAGATTTTCATCCTTATAGAAACAGGATCGACGATATTTCTTAATATAGATTTAAGACGCAAAAAAATCCCGAAAAACCGCGCATTTTAGCTAAAATGCAAAATTCTTTGACTCAACAAAAAACCAAGCAAAAACAAAGGCTGTCCCTAGCGCACGGCGGAGCGTTGCGAAACACGTTCAGCCATCAGACATAGTATTTCCCACATCATTGTAACCCCTGCCAGCGCCGTCGCGCCGGACGGGTCAAAGGGTGGGGATACTTCAACCACATCTGCGCCCACAATATCTAAGCCACGCAGCCCACGCAGCATGCGTTGCGCGTCATGGGTAGAATATCCGCCAACTTCGGGCGTTCCAGTTCCCGGCGCATAGACCGGATCCATCCCATCCACATCGAACGAGATATAGGCTGGGCCACCGCCAACAACCTCTCTGGCGAGGTCTGCGACCTTATCGGGGCCCAGATCAAAGTATTCCTCTATCTCGACAACCCGAATCCCCTGGGCCAGCCCCCATTCTTTATCTTCCGGACCATACAAGCCGCCCCGAATGCCTATTTGAATAACGCGCTTGGGATCCAGCAGCCCCTCTTCTATCGCCCGGCGGAAAGGCGTGCCATGGGTGTACAGTGCGCCCCCGAAATAACGATCCCAGGTATCAGTATGGGCATCGAAATGCACCATACCCAAAGGGTTCTTCTTGTCTGCAATCGCCCGCATGATCGGCAAAGTGATCAGATGATCCCCTCCGGCGGTCAATGGCACGATGCCTTTTTCATGAATCTTGCGAAAATGCTGTTCGATCCGATCCAGCGTGTCTTCCAATTGAATCGGATTGACGGGGCTGTCCCCCAAATCGGCGCATTTGGCCAGTTCATATGGCATGATGCCACTGACATGGTGGCAATTGCGCGTCATGGTGGACGCATCGCGCATCTGTCTGGGTCCATGTCTGGCCCCGGCGCGATTCGTTGTCCCCCCATCCCAGGGAACGCCCGTCAGACCAATATCAACCCCACCGGCATCTTCTGGCGCAACATGCGGCAGGCGCATAAAGGTCGCAATTCCTGCAAATCGGGGCAGCACCATTCCGGACAGGGGTTTGTAACTAATCTCACCATCCGCCATCACAGCATTCCTTCCCAGATTTCGTAACCAACACGTCCACAGGGGACCCTTATCGGTGCACCAGACCGTTAATGATCCGACTCATTTAAGAACTGATCGCCCAGACCGGTGTTATAGGCAACCCCTTCCGGCGTCAGGGTGATCGTATGCATATCCGGGCTGACAACCAAGCCCTTGCGCGCCAGAGCCACCCAGACGGCAGGATTTGAAAATCCGCTGGCGTCGCGAGCATGAACGGTAAAGGCACCGACATGCACATGATCGCCATGGGCATGGGGAATTCGGGTCAGGGTCACATTTCCCGTTGCCTCATCAGATCTGGAGGAATTCGGATCGCGGGCGATAACCTGTGCCAGAACAAGGGTTCGCGCCTGAAGCTTATTTAGTTTCAATGGGTTTGGTTTTGACGTCACGCTGTTTCCTTTCTGATGATACGCCATCCAGTACAAACGCACTACAGGCCACCACGCAACCGCCGTATAGACCTTTGCGCAACTGTTTCATGAATATGAAACGTTTTATGCACAAGTTTGCAACGCTGTACCTGTAATCAAGGGCCTGCATCAGGGTCGAAAGCCTGAGCATCCGGGGACGCGCCTTCGTTAAACCATGGTCGACAGCATCACACCGGTCCCAACCGACAGTGACAGATGCAGGGGAAGTTATGCTAGAGATTCAGTCTCTTACAAAGAAATTTGGTGAATTGCACGCTGTTGATGCCGTGAATCTGTCGATTCCAGACAGGGCGATGGTCGGAATTATCGGTCGATCCGGCGCTGGAAAATCCACCATGCTGCGCCTTATCAATCGCCTTGCCGTTCCGACATCCGGGAAAATCCGGTTTCACGGGCGCGATATTTCGAACCTTTCAGGCAAGGCCCTGCGCGACTGGCAGGCCGACTGTGCCATGATCTTCCAGCAATTCAATTTGGTGCCGCGCCTGGACGTGCTGACCAATGTCATGCTGGGCCGCCTGAACCATATTGGGACCTTGCGCAGCGTCTTCCGGCTATTCACCGATAAGGAACGCATGGAAGGCCTGTTGGCGCTGGAGCGGTTGGGGATTGAACAAACCGCCCTGCAACAGGCCGGAACCCTCTCTGGCGGCCAGCAACAGCGTGTCGCCATCGCCCGGGCCCTGGTGCAGAATCCAAAACTTATTCTGGCGGACGAACCCATCGCCTCCCTGGATCCGATGAATGCGAAACTGGTCATGGATGCCCTGCAGCGCATCAATCAGGAAGACGGCATAACCGTCGTGTGCAACCTGCACACCCTGGATACCGCGCGGACCTATTGTGAGCACATCGTTGGCATGGCCCATGGCAAGATCGTCTTTTCCGGTGGGCCTGATGACCTGACCACCGCCCAGGCGCGGGAGATTTATGGCGCTGGTGAGGAATTCAACGAGGCTGCCACATCGACATCGATTTCGCAGGAGCGCGAAGTCTCAAAAACACCCGATACCGAACAGGATGACCTGATCGCATCGGGGAAGGTCGTCAACCTGTGAGGACAAGGTAGGCGAGCTTAATCAAAACCGAGGTGATGGAACACCGATCACCTGGTCCTGCAAGTGCCCTTTACCAGACGTTAAACCTACCACAGCAAGAAAGAGAGATATCATGCAGATCAAATCCATCGCGGCCGCCGTTGCCACCGCTGCCATTATGAGCGTTTCCAGCGCCGCCAGCGCACAGGAAATCACAGAATTCCGCATTGGCATTCTGGGCGGTGAAAACGCCAATGACCGTTTGAAGTCTCATGAATGCCTGAAAGACCGAACCGAAGCATTGCTGGGTGTTGAAACCAAAATATTCGCACCGGCTGATTACAGCGGCGTGATCGAAGGCCTGATCGGTGGCAACCTGGATATGGCCTGGCTTGGAGCCTCCGCTTACGCGGCAGTTTACATGGCAGACCCGGAAGCGGTTGAGCCGGTTCTGGTAAAAATCAACACGGACGGGTCTTACGGCTACTATTCTGTCGGCTTTGCCCGAGTCGATTCAGGCATCAAATCGCTGGATGATATGAAGGGCAAAGTTTTTGCCTTCGGTGATCCGAACTCCACCTCTGGCTATCTGATCCCTTCCGTTGAAATTCCTGAAGGCGGCTATTCCATGAAATCCGGCGATTACTTCTCGGAAGTGAAATTCGTTGGTGGCCATGAACAAACCATCGTTGCCGTTGCCAATGGCGATGTTGATGCCGGTGTGACCTGGGCAGACGGCCTGGGCAACTGGGAAGAAGGGTACAATTCCGGCGCGCTGCGCAAGGCAACCGATGCCGGTCTGGTCGACATGACCGAAATCCAGGAAATCTGGCGCTCTAAAGTTATCCCGGAAGGCCCGATCGTTCTGCGCAAGGCTCTGCCAGAGCGCGTGAAACTGCAAATGACCGGTCTGATGGCCAGCCTGGAATCGATGGACCCGGAATGCGCCTACAGCGTTATGGCCGGTGAAGTCAAAGGCATCGCCCCAATCGGTCACGACGCCTATATCAGCGTGATCGAAGCCCGTAAGGCTTCCATGAAGAACTAATCAGCGGATTGGTTTTGTGCGGCGCCGATGCCATTAAACGCATCGGCGCCGCACGTAGTTTACTGTGGAGCTTCGATAAAATGAACACCCCCCTGACCATCGGCCAATTACAAAGCCATTTCAATGGCATGGAACAAAGACGGCGGCTCTATACAGCCGTGTTTCTTGGCGCATCGCTGATCGTCTTCTTTGGGGGATTTTCTATTGCGGAAGACCTGAATTCCGGTGGTTTTTGGCAGGGACTTGCCAAATTCTTCGATTTCCCGTCCCAAATCATTCAAGACACTTTTGCTGCCGATGACTGGCTTATCACCGTCCTTGAATATTCGCCCGCCATGTTGGAAACGATCAACATGGCCATGGTTGGAACCCTGTTTGGCGCAGTGATGGCAATGATCCTGGCCTTCTGTTCCTCGCGCAATCTTGGCATTCTGCCGGGCCTTGTTCCGGTTGCCCGTCGCTTGATGGATATCACCCGCGCCTTTCCAGAACTGATTCTGGCACTGTTCCTGATCTATTTACTGGGCGCGACACCCATCCCGGCAATCATCGCCGTAATGCTGCATACAGCCGGTGCCCTGGGCAAACTGTTCTCTGAGGTGAATGAAAACATCGACCGTAAGCCTTTGGAAGGGCTGCAGGCGACCGGTGCCAGTTGGCTGCAGCGCATGCGCTTTGGCGTTCTGCCGCAGGTTCTGCCGAATTACTGCAGCTATGCCCTGTTGCGGTTTGAAATCAATATTCGCGCCTCAGCCATTCTGGGCTTTGTCGGCGCGGGTGGGATTGGCCAGGAATTTCGCACCGCCATCAGTTGGGGTGCGGGCGACAAGATATCGGCCCTGTTCCTGCTGTTATTCCTGACCATCGTCGTCATTGACCAGATTTCCAGCCGTATTCGCCGGAATCTTGTCGGCGGCGCGTATCAAATGGCCTGACCTGTCACGCGCTTTATGATTAAGGACACGACCCCATGACGACGATGACACTCGACAGCCAGGCAAGCCGCCTTCGCCGCACCCATGGCGAGGTAATCCGGAAATCCCGGATGGCCGCCTTCTGGCCGCTGACGTCCCTGGGCATTGTGCTGGGATATCTTGTCTATGCCTGGATTGCCTTCGATGTGTCCGGCGTCTTTGGGGCCGCGGACTGGAACCGGGGCGTGCTGCTGTCACGGGACAGCTTTCACCACAAATATCAGGTCAGCTATTCTGCGCGTCAGGACGAAGTATCCGTCACGGTCGAAGGCGACCGGAACACGGAACAGGACCCCCTGCCCAGCTGGGTCACAACAGATGGCGACAGTTACCGTGTCTCGTTAGGGGGACGCCATATCGTCACATTCGCAACGGGACGGTTAGACTATACCGCGCCGGATGGATCGACCTATGCCGTGCGCGTCACCCAGGATGGCGTGCATGTGAATGGCTATCGCGCCTTTCTGGATGACGACAACCAATATCGCTTTGTGCCCGAAGAACAGTCCGGAAATGCAAATCCTTTAGACATGGATGAGTTGGTCGAACGCGGCATCCTGCCTGAAGGGTCCTCCTTTGCGCCGACCAAATTTGAATATGCACCGGATTTTTATAAGACAATGCGCGTTACCCGCGCCCAAATCCTGGTACAGCGCTATTTCTTTGGCTGGGAATATTTCTGGTTTGGCCCAAAATCCCAATTGCATGGCCTGAGCACTGGTGCGCTATGGGATCTCGCCTGGTCTGAGGAGCGGATTGATCCCGCGCTGTCCAATGCCGAATTCATCTTCCTGGAATTCTGGCGCAATCCGGACTGGCAGCATAATGAAATGTTCATTGCGCTGCTGGAAACACTGTTGATGGCCCTGCTGGGGACGTTTGTTGCCGCGGGTGTGGGCCTGCCTCTTGGTTTTCTGGCGGCGGCAAATTTCAATCCAATCTTTGCCAGTCGCATGGTGCTGCGCCGCCTGTTTGATTTTCTGCGGGGGATCGACCAGATCATCTGGTCCCTGATCTTTATCCGCGCATTCGGACTGGGCCCTCTGACCGGATCCCTTGCCATCGCCTTCACCGATACCGGCACGCTGGGGAAACTGTTTTCCGAGGCCATTGAGAATATTGATTCAAAGCAGGTGGAAGGTGTCCGGTCCACCGGGGCAACGGCAATCCAGCGTTATCGCTTTGGTGTGATACCGCAAATCCTGCCGATCTTTGTCTCGCAGACACTGTATTATCTGGAATCCAACATTCGATCCGCCACCGTGATCGGGGCGCTGGGGGCCGGGGGAATCGGCCTGAAACTGGTGCAATCGATGCAGACACAGCAGGATTGGGAAAATGTGATGTATTTGATCGTCATGACCCTGATCGTTGTCGTATCCATGGATATCGCGTCGGGCTGGTTGCGCCGTAAATTGATCAATGATCGGGGATAATTCCTGGTCCCCCATTTGATCGATCTGGGAATCTCTGGCATAGTCTTTACATCGGTGTCGGCGTATCGCCAGAACCATGGACCAAAGCAGAATACAGGGTTCTTCACAGACCCTTGGCGCGACACCTGGTCCGAATGATTGACCCGAAAGGTCGACTCTCAATGAAGCTCAATACCAGCCAGCAGGCTGCTGTGAAACAGCAGACCGGTGCCGATCCTGTTGAAGAAGGAAGCACCCCCCACACCGCCCTGACCGAAGCTTTCGGGGATCATACATTTTATGTCAGCGAAGCAGGACTTCTGGTTCCAGAACCTGTTGAGGCGGAAGGAACAGACCCAATGGAACTGATCCTGGTCGCCGAATGGACCGATGAAAAGCGCGAAGCGATGCAACGGGTTGAACCCAAGCAGACAGGCTTTGTCCTGGATGCCGCCCCGGCAAACGATTCCGCCGCCAGTTAGAGCATCATACGCTCGCAGGAGCTCCCACAGGATGCTCTTGCGACTAGTTTTTCAGCAAATCCCCTTTGGCGCGGCCAGCGGAGTGTATCTCTCTGCCGCGCCAATTGGGTATGCCGATTTCAGGCACCAATGGTCAGGATGTGAATGAAAAACGATAGCAGCGACAGCTATTCCGCCGCGTTGGATGACGGCCCGGTATTGCTGTTGCCGATCTTTTCAAAGCTATCCTTATCCAGATAGCCGATACACCGGTTCCGCCCCTGGCGTTTAGCTTCATACAAGGCCTTGTCCGCCTTGCGCAGCACTTCTTCACCGGTATCATTATCGAAATCAAATAAGGCGACGCCTACGGATATGGAAACATCCAAGCCACCGTCAGGACCGCCACGCGCGTGAATGGTCGTAGAACAGATGCTCTTGCGCAGCCGCTCCGCCACGACACTGGCGACGCTGTAATCTGCATCCGGCATCAGCACGACAAATTCTTCACCGCCAAACCGGGCAATCGTATCAATAGACCGGACATTCAGGCCAATACGGCGGCTCAGTTCGATCAGAACCTCATCCCCGGCTGCATGACCATAGGTATCATTGACCTGCTTAAAATAATCGATATCGAACATCATGACCGCCAATGGCTTACCACTGGCACGAACCCGGTCTACAAGCCCGCTTAGATGCGCGGTTAAATACCGACGATTATACAGGCCCGTCAGGCTGTCCGTCAGCGCCATGGCAAGGCTGCGTTCATAATTTTCGCGCAGGCGATCCTGATACCGCTGGCGACGGATCTGGGTGCGCACGCGCGCCTGCAATTCCTGTTTATCAATCGGTTTGATCAGATAATCGTTGATCCCGATATCCAGCGCCTTCGCCAAACGCTCCGTATCGTCTTCTTCAACGGTCAATAACATCGGGGTGTGGCGGGTTGCATCGGCGGCCCGCACATGACTGCAAAAGCGCAGGGCATCGCCACTTTTCAACCGCAGGCTGACAACCAGCAGTTCATAAGCCGCCATTTTCAGGCGCTCATTGGCTTCGGCGACAGTGGCAACAATGTCACTGGACGCACCGTCGCGATCCAGCGCGTCAACGACCTTCTGCGCGTCAATCCGATTGTCTTCCACCACCAATACCTTGGCATTGGAAGCGTCTACGGCATGAATCGGTTTGTCTTCACGCATAACGCCCAGCTGCCCGGATGTCTGTTCGCGCATGCGCCATTCATCCATCAACATTTTCAGGCGCACCAGCGAGCGTACCCGCGCGAACAGGGCGGCATCATTGACAGGTTTGGTCAGAAAATCATCGGCACCAGCTTCCAGGCCGCGCACGCGATCTGCTGAATCAGACAGGGCCGTGACCATGACGACTGGAATATGCATGGTAACAGGGTCTTGCTTCAGCTTTTCACAAACCTCAAACCCATCCATTCCCGGCATCATGACATCCAGAAGGATGATATCGGGCTGGTCATGCTTCGCCATTTCGAGGCCAGTCAACCCGTCACGGGCTGTTATGACCTCAAAATACTCACTGGTCAGCTTTGCCTCCAACAGTTTGACGTTGGGGCGTAGATCATCGACCACGAGCACTCTTGCGGTCATCCGCTTCGCATCCTTACACTCACGCGCCTAAAATCAGGCGAGAAATTTCTCAATTGTGGACAGGAAATTTGCCACAGAAATTGGCTTGGCGATATACGCCTCACAACCACCTTCCAGGATTTTTTCCTCGTCCCCTTTCATGGCAAATGCCGTAACCGCGATAACCGGAATATGTTTCAGATCATCATCCTCTTTAATCCATTTGGTCACTTCCAGGCCGGAAACCTCCGGCAATTGAATGTCCATCAGGATTAAATCGGGTTTCTCACTGCGGGCAATTTTCAGGGCCTCCATACCATCGCGTGTTTGAAGAATGGAATACCCTTTTGAATCCAACAAATCATGAAACAGCTTCATGTTGAGTTCATTATCCTCAACGATCAAAACCGTCTTGGCCATAGTGCCCCCTATCCGAACATAACCGATCTTTATATCGGTTCAAAGCGACACTGTGTACAGTACCCGCTTACACATTGAAATCAACTGACCAATGGAACGCTGTCTATAAAGTGTTCTATAACATATTAGCTGGGGTGGCGATGCTTTTTGCGTCCAGACACAGATAGGACAAGGGCGATGCGGATCGGGTTGGATCTGGGCGGCACAAAAACATCTGGCATTCTGATGAACCAGAACGGCGAAATACTGGCCCGTCACCGGGTTGAAAGCCCACGCGGAGACTATCAGGCGACACTGTTTATGCTGCGCGATTTAGTGCGGCATTTGGCCGGTGACACGCGTGGACTGATTCATGTTGGGATTGGAATTCCTGGAAGCATTTCTCCCGCAACGGGATTGGTGAAGAATGCCAATTCCACCTGGTTGATCGGCAAACCGTTATTGCAGGATGTGACACAGATTCTGGGCAGGCCGGTGCGCATCGCCAATGATGCCGATTGCTTTGCATTATCCGAGGCGGTTGATGGTGCGGGGGCTGGATACCGCACTGTCTTTGGTGTCATTCTGGGCACCGGCGTTGGGGCTGGTATTGTCAGCAACGGGGCCTTGCTGAACGGTCCAAACGCGATTGCCGGTGAATGGGGGCATAACCCCTTGCCCTGGGCAACACCGGGATCAGACCCCGCCCTGCCCTGCTATTGCGGGAAATCTGGCTGTATCGAAACCTATCTCAGCGGTCCCGGTCTTGCGAAACACCATGCCAGGACATCGGAAGAAATCGTGCCCGCAGATACAATTGCACGCGCCGATTCGCCCCATCGTCAGGCCAGCCTGAACCTGTATGCCAACAGGTTGGCCCGGGCCCTGTCCCATGTGATCAATATCCTGGACCCTGATGCGATTGTTCTGGGCGGCGGCCTGTCTGGTATTCAAAGTTTATACAAGGACGTACCGACGCTGTGGGGAAAATACGTCTTTTCTGATACGGTCAGCACACCCTTGCTGTGCCACAAACACGGCCCGGACAGTGGCGTTCGGGGTGCTGCGTGGTTATGGCCTGCGCAATGACGGATGCGCCGCCGCCCCTGTTCCTGTGTCGGGAATGCCTGCACCAGATAACGCGCCCAACGCTGGAGGAAATGCCAAAGCGGTGCCCGCACTGTCATTCGCCCCGCGTCATCGCGCATGCGGAACTAAGCAGCCTATCGATTGCCCATATTGATTGCGACGCCTTCTATGCCTCTGTCGAAAAGCGGGATGACCCCAGCCTGGCCGATAAACCTGTGCTTGTCGGCGGGGGAAAACGCGGCGTGGTGTCTGCCGCCTGTTACGTTGCCAGGCTGTATGGCGTGCGGTCTGCCATGCCGATGTTCAAGGCCCTGAAGGCCTGTCCCAATGCCGTCGTCATTCGCCCGAATATGGAGAAATATGCGTCTGTTGGCCGGGAAATCCGCGCCATGATGCTGGAAATGACCCCACAGGTTGAGCCAATTTCTATCGACGAGGCATTCCTGGACCTGACCGGCACGACCCGCCTGCATGGCCGTCCCCCCGCTGCGACATTGGCCTATCTGGTGAAACGCATTGAAAAGGAAATCGGGGTCACGGCATCCATTGGGCTCAGCTATAACAAATTCCTGGCGAAAATCGCCTCTGACCTGGACAAGCCCCGGGGCTTTGCCGTGATTGGCCAGCAGGAAGCCGTCTCCTTCCTGAAAACAAAACCGGTTGGCATTATCTGGGGGGTGGGCAAGACCTTGCGCGCGACCTTGGAGGCAGACGGAATCCACACCATTGGCGATCTGACGGCCTATGAAAAATTTGACCTGATCGGGCGGTATGGTGCGATGGGCAATCGGCTGTATCATTTCGCCAGGGCAGAAGATATCCGCAGTGTTGAGCCGGAAGGAGAAACCAAAAGCATCTCTGCCGAGACAACCTTCAACGACGACATTTCCACTGCGGCTAAACTGAAAGACGCCCTGTGGCCCCTATGTGAAAAGGTTGCCCGCCGCATGAAGGCCAAGAATTATGCCGGGCGCACCGTGACACTGAAGCTGAAAACCAATGGCTTCAAGACGGTCACCCGATCCCGCACCTTAACCGACCCCAGTCAACTGGCCGAAACCCTGTATCGCACGGCGGCCCCCCTATTGGACAAGGAAGCGGATGGCCGGGCCTTTCGCCTGATTGGCATTGGCATGTCGGAACTGACCGACCCGGCTGGTGCCGACCCAATTGACCTGGGCGATCCCGATGCCGGTAAACGGGCAAAGATCGAACGCGCCATGGATGCGGTGCGCAAAAAACTGGGCGACAGCGCTGTGAAAAAAGGACGCGGCTGGACCTAACCCAGGATTAGCTTCAGACCCAATCCAAAGACGGCACAGATACTCAGTGTGGCGATAACGCCCAGCCCGTATCGAAACACCGCCAACAACGCCAGGGCCGTCACGAGAACCGCAGATATGTCCAGGCTGGTCAGAACCGGCATATCCAACGAAAATGGCCCGAATGGTATAGCCGATACGTCGGTAAACAGAATACGAAGGCCAAACCAACAAGCCAGATTGGCAATAACCCCGACGACTGCGGCTGTAATTGCCGACAAGGCACCCGACAGCCGGGGATTCTGCTGTAAACGCTCAATCGCAGGCGCGCCCAGAAAGACGAAGGCGAAACACGGCGCAAAGGTCACCCACAGCGTGACACAGGCGGCCAGAACGCCTGCCCACAACGTCCCTTGGGCCGCATATCCTGCCAGAAAACCGACAAATTCCAGCACCAGTATCAGCGGGCCCGGTGTGGTCTCCGCAAGCCCCAAACCGGTCAACATCTGGTCTGGTGTCAACCAACCATAGCTTTCCACCGCCTGTTGCGCGACATAGGTCAGGACGGCATAAGCCCCGCCAAATGTCACAACCGCCATCTTGGAAAAGAACAAGGCGACATCCGCATAAAAGCCACCCAGCATTACCAGTGCCACGACCGGCGCGCCCCAAGCAAAAAGCGACAGCAGCCCGGCGCGGCGCGCCGCTTTCGCCCGCATCGCCATAAATCCTGGATTTTGCGCGATCACATGATCCAAAAGCGCCGGGGTTTCGCCGCCTTCTGTCTCATGCTTGCCTCCCTGAAAACGCCCAGGCAACAGGAAGCCGACCAAGGCGGCCGTAATCACGACAATTGGAAACGGAACCGACAGAAGGAACAGGGCCGCAAAGGAAACACTGGCCAGCCCCCAGGCTATCGCCCCATGCAGGGCCCGTTTGGCCACCTTATACAGGGCATTCAAGACGATCGCGATGACAGCGCAGGACAAGCCAAAGAAAACCGCAGAGACGGCAGGCACTTCCCCCGCCGTCACATACAGAATCGACAGGCCCATCATGACAATTGCGCCCGGAATGATGAACAGCAGACCGGCAATTAAGCCGCCAATCGCGCCATGCATCAGCCATCCCAAATAGGTCGCCAATTGCTGCGCTTCCGGCCCCGGTAACAGGGAACAGAAATTTAAAGCGTGCAGAAACCGTCGGTCGCCGATCCAGTTATGATCTTCAACTACTTCGCGATGCATCAACGCAATCTGTCCTGCGGGGCCGCCAAAGGACAGGCACCCAATGCGAAACCAGACTTTCGTGGCTTCTGCCAGGCTTGGCATTGTTTGTGGGGACGTCGCTGTATCTGTCATGCCGCACCTGCTGTATTGGGCCAATCATGTGTTTCTGAAGTCGCATCCCTGCACCATCGATACAGCGCATCATAAACGCCCATCGCAGCACCAAGCTGTTCTAAATCATCCTTATATTGCCGCGATAAACCAAGCGAGATTGCCAATAGTCCAGCAGCCTCTGGTGCCAAATCCAGGCGCGCTGTATCGGCACCGCGCACAATCCTTGCCAATCGCGCGAGAGGTTCTGTGGTCAACCCAAATTCCGTCAGCATGGTATCAAACGTACAGGTCTCACCGCGATGACTCCAAAAGACATCATCGATATCAAATGGCGTCGCCCCGAAACGGTCTGCAACATTTTGGACTTCACCGGGGGCGACGAACAGGAACACTGCATCGCGATCAACAAAGCGCCGAATCAGCCAGGGGCAGGCCAGTCGATCAATCTTTGGACGCGCCCGCGTCACCCAAAGGGTCCGCCCCTTACCATCAAGCGCAGGCAAGGATGTGAATGGGACATGGGGTAACTGCGCAGCAAGCCATCCCAGATACCCCCCTTCCAATGTCTGTGCATCGATCCCGTAGTGTCGCAACAAGGCCGCAACACCCTGGCTGAGTTTCAGGCCCTTGTGGCAAGAGACAACAACGGATTGCCCTTGATATTCCGATGCCCAGTCCGATACGGAAGTGTAATTCTGTCGACGGGATCCAGGAATAAAGCTGGGATGCAGAGATACATCCTCATCAATGCGAACGTCCAGAATGACGGGACAGGTTGGTGTCCCGACAAGACGATTGAGTTGTTGTGGTGTTATTTCAGTGGGTGACGTCATAATGCGCCCTTTCCAGATAAGTGGCTTTAGGACGCGATCCTTGGGCTGACGCCTCACGGGGTGTTCGCAAACCCCATAAATGAAACGCTAATGACAAATTGCATATCGGTCAAGTTACGATCCTTGGACATCCCATAACGGGGCGTGACGGGTCGGAATAGTTCTCCTAAGCTGTCTTTCTCTTAGGATGAAGGAGTTGCCTATCCCATGTCTGATCTGCCCAAAGTATTTGCCACCCGCCTGATGCCGGAAGATGTTGAAGCCCGGTTCCGGTCGGAATTTGATGCGCTGCCCAACGAAACCGACGCACCAATGGACACAGATGCAATTGTGACTGGGGCCCAGGGCTGTCGTGCGATCATTTGCAGTCCGACCGAAAAAATGGATGCCGAAACAATCGCTGCATTGCCAAAATCTGTGGAGATTCTGGCGACCTTTTCCGTGGGCTGCGATCATATCGATTTAGCGGCGGCCAAGGCCCGCGGCCTGATCGTCACCAATACGCCAGACGTGCTGACCGATGCGACGGCGGATACGACCATCCTGTGTCTTTTGGGGGCTGCCAGAATGGCGCAGGACGCCGAAGCCACCCTGCGGGCGGGGAAATGGGGTCGATGGGCCCCCCGGGACATGCTGGGCGTTCATATGAGCGGTAAGCGGCTGGGCATTGTGGGCATGGGGCGCATTGGCCAGGCCGTCGCGCGGCGCGCCAAGGGATTTGACATGACCGTCCTGTATCACAATCGCCGCCAACTGGAAGGCAGTGACGATCAGGGCGCGACCTTCTATGCCAAGGCGGAAGACATGTTGCCCCTGTGCGATTTTCTGGCGCTGACCTGTCCCCTGACGGAAGACACCAAACATTGGTTGAATGCAGAGCGCATTGCCCTGCTGCCGGACCGGGCGATTGTCGCCAACACCGCGCGGGGTCCAGTCGTGGTTGATGATGCGCTGATCGATGCGCTGAAATCAGGGAAAGTATTTGCAGCAGGCCTGGATGTCTTCACCGGCGAACCCAAACTGGACCCGCGCTATCTGGACCTGCCCAATGCGTTCCTGTTGCCACATATCGGGTCGGCCACGATGGAAACCCGCAACGATATGGGTTTTAGATGCCTGGATAATCTGGCTGCCCATTTCGCGGGTCAGCCTTTGCCCAGCCGGGTCATCTAGGCACACCCCAACTGCTGTGCCAGGGCTTGCAGATCATTCCAAGTTGGCTCTGGAATCGCCACCGCGTTGGATTTCGCTTTCGCTGCGCGTTCCCGCTCGCCAGGGACTTGCACCGAGTCGAAGCCAGGCGCTGGCTGGCAGGTGCGTATCTCTGTCAGAATTTCCTCAGCCGTTGCATGCAATGCGCTTTGTTCTTTGAACATTTTCGTGTCCAGACACAAAATCAGCCAGTTCATTTCAGTTGTGGATGGCCCCAACATGGCCTCCCCGATCAGCTCTGCAATCAGACCCAGCGCGTAACCTTTCGGGCCCCCCATGGGCAGGATGGCGCCGCCATTAAAGTAAGCGTCCGGATCACGGCTGGGATGTCCATCCCGATCAATCAGACACCCCTCCGGCAACAAAGCACCCGCATTTTTCGCCGCATATATCCAACCACCGGCAATGATGGAGGTTGCGAAATCAAGAACGACCGGTCCGTGATTGCCACCCGGCATAGCAAGCGCATAGGGGTTGGTTGGCAAAATCGCCCGACTGCCGCCATACGGCGCAACCTGACGCCAGTTATGTCTGCCCCCGCCGCCAATACATATCGTCAGGCAACCGGCGTCCGCACCGCGTTCGACATAGGCGCCAATGCGCCCCGTATGCCCGCAATGCCTTACCGCAACAGCAACCAACCCTGATTGTCGCGTTGCCAAGACTGCTTTCTCTATCGCCAGTTCCATAGCCGGGATGCCGATACCACCACCCCCGTCTATTTCCCAAACGCCGCTGCGCGTTTCCATCGCGGTCGGCACAGCGCCAGCAGACATATATCCTGATCTAAATTGATCGACATATTGCAACAGGCGCATCACACCATGGGATTCGACGCCCGCCAGACTCGTCTCCACCAAATGGTTGCTGACGCTGGCCGCTGTTTCTGGCGTACAGCCGATTTCGCGCAAGACATTCCGTCCCAAATCCCGAAGGATACCGGCATCCACATCCACGCGCGCGCCGTCAAAATCCAGTTTGCTCATGCTTCCCCCAATTTATGAGTATATTATTACTTTTAAGAGGTATCCTGTCGGCTGCCGTCCGGTCCTGGTGGGCAGGGTCGCGACCCTAACTATTCTGAAAAATCCTTTGGAGGAAATAAACGTGGCACCAGCACAGGAAACCGCTCTTATCGTTGGCGCAGGATCCGGCCTTAGTGCCGCGCTGACCCGTCTGTGTCATGAACAGGGGATGGCAGTTCATCTTGCCGCGCGCGCACCATCAAAACTGAACGAACTGTGCCAGGAAACAGGGGCGGTTGCCCATGCCTGCGATGCGTCCCAGCCGGATCAGGTGGAGGCATTGTTCAATGCCCTGCCCTGCGTGCCCGATCTGGTCGTCTTCAATGCCTCAAAGCGGGTGCGGGGCCCGGTTCAGGATTTGGACCCAGCCGCTGTGAAAGAAGCGATAGAGACAACATGCTTTGGGGGCTTTCTGGTTGGACAGGCTGCGGCCAAGCGCATGATTCCCCGCGGCACTGGGTCGATCCTGTTTACCGGGGCATCTGCCAGCGTAAAAGGCTATCCAAATTCCTCCACCTTCGCGATGGGGAAGTTTGCCTTGAGGGGGTTGTGCCAATCCATGGCGCGGGAATTGCAGCCCCTGGGTATTCATGTTGGACATTTCATCATTGATGGCAGCATTGCCACAGGTCCCTGCCCTGAAGATGACAAACTGGACCCGACGGCGATCGCGCGCAGTTATCTGGATTTGCACCGCCAACATCGCAGCGCCTGGACCTGGGAAGTTGAATTGCGCCCCTGGCTGGAGCGTTTCTAACCCTACACAAGATCGACACTACATTTTGATTCCCAACCACTAGGAATCCGATTCCGGGCAACTGGGCAGGAAAATCCTGCCTTCTTATGCGTCTAAAAGCCAATTTGGCGGCCAGGACGTGCAAAGGCCCGGACTCTTGGGGATCTAACCTTTGGCATGCACTTTGCGCTGTTTCCCCCAGATTGGCATTTAGGAACGGGAGAGAGCATAATGGTCCAAGCAGTTGAAACATTACGTCTGGTCAGTGACACACAAGGGAATGTATCGCCCGGTGGGCAGGGGATTGTATCGCCCGACGGACATCAGCAATCCGGCCTGAACGGCCATCCAACCGATTGGGCGGAAATACGCAATTACCGTCAAATGCTGCGGGATGCGCTGACCCTGGCGCAGGAGGCCCGCCAGAACCTGACCGATGCACAGCGACGCATCGCGACATTGGAACATCTGTCGCGCACGGATGAGACGACCGGCCTGCTGAACCGGCGCGGTTTTGAACTGGCGCTGGAAACAGCCCTGGCGCGGGTCAAACGCCATGGGGAACAGGGCGTTCTGGTGATGATAGATTTGGATGGATTCAAGGCCATCAATGATCGCCACGGCCATGCGGTTGGTGACCTGGTGCTGGCCACAGTTGGCACAATCCTGAACCGGCATACCCGCTTTACCGACAGTGCTGCGCGCATTGGCGGGGATGAATTCGCCCTGATCCTGACGGACACGGATGACAAAGGGGCAAAGCTGCGGGTTCGCAAATTGGATCAAATCCTGAACTGCAGCGATGTTCCCTGGAATGGCATGCGCATCCCCATTCGCGCATCCTTCGGTTATGCGCCTTATGGTCTGCAGGACCAGGCCGACAGCCTGTTCGCCAAGGCCGATGCCGCCATGTATGAGCGCAAACGCGACCGGGCGGTATCGCCCCAGCCAATATCAACGCAATAGCGTCGCAATCAGGAAACTGCCGCTGGCAATCTGGACCCAAGCTGTTGTCTTAGGTGTTCGCATATCGCGACGCTGGCAAGGCAGGAATGTGAGCGCAGCAATGGGCCTGAACGCAATCGACGCCGCCAAGAAGGCACCCCGCCAACATGGCGCAATGGAATATTCCGAAGCCCCAACCGACCTGAATGTGGTGCGGGGGTATCGTCTGCAAAGATTACGCGACGCCCTGAAGGCGGGTGATTATGCCGGTGGCCTGTTCTTTAACCAGTTGAACACGCGCTATGCGACTGACGCCACCAACATGCAGGTCTGGTGCGCCCATTATGAAACCCGCTGTGTCTTTGTCTGCACCGATGGGCCGGTTGTTCTGTTTGATTACGCCAACCACCCGCATCTGGCGACCGATCTGCCAGGGGTTGATGAATATCGCGCCATTCCCTCTTTCTATTTCTTTTCCGTCGGCCCAAGAGGCGAAGAACGTGTGAAGATGTTCGCCGATCAAATCTCAGATCTGGTCAAAACCTATGGCGGGGGCAATAATCGCATCGCAGTGGATCACGTTTCCATCATGGCCGCCGGCGCGCTGCAGGACCAGCAAATCAGCCTGCATGACGGCGAAGGCCTGGCAGAAATGGCCCGCGCGATCAAATCGCCCGAAGAACTGATCCTGATGAAGGCATCCATGAATGCCTGTGAACAGGGAATCCGCGAAATGCGTGCGATCCTGGAGCCCGGCATCACTGAAAATGCGCTATGGGCAAAATTGCATGAGGTCAACATCCGACTGGGTGGGGAATGGATTGAAACCCGCCTGCTATCGGCTGGGCCGCGCACCAATCCCTGGTTCCGGGAATGCTCCATGCGCCCCATCGAACTGGGCGATATGGTCAGCTTCGACACAGATTTGATCGGCCCCTATGGATATTGTTCCGATATCTCCCGCGCCTGGGTCTGTGGCGTGGATCAGGGGGACATCAAACCAACCGATGAACAGCGCCGCCTGTATGCCAAGGCGCATGAGCAGATCGAATTTAATATCGGCACGTTGGGCCCTGGAAAATCCTTCCGGGAAGTGACGGAATCCACCTGGACCATCCCTGAAGAATTCATGTCAAACCGCTATAGCAGCTGTATGCATGGAATTGGCCTGGCGGATGAATATCCATCCATCAAACACAAGGCGGATTTCAACGCGAAAGGCTATGATGGCGTATTCGTTCCAGGCATGGTGATGTGCGTTGAAAGCTTCATCGGGGTCGAAGGCGGGCGCGAAGGCGTGAAGCTGGAAGAACAGGTTGTCATCACCGAAACCGGTGTCGAACGCATGTCCTCCTATCCCTTTGAAACCGACTGGCTGTAGAATAGGCGCGCCTGCCGCAGCACCATTTGTATGCTCAGTCCCCGTCAACATCCTTGTCGCGGGGCCTGACCAGACAACAGTGTTTGCGCCCTGAAGGGCGGCGTGCTGTCAGGCTGAACCGTGACTTTTACCGCGTCGATAACGGCATAATCCCCGGCAGAATTCAGACGCCACAGGTTGGGGGCCTGATCCCCCCCGAATTCCTGATCCAGGCAATAGGGGTCGGAATCCCCATGGATCAACAGGACCGGCCCCCCGAACCGTCTTGCCGCCAGTTTAAGCTGATCTCTCAGCGTCGCGAAGGCATCGCATTTTGTCCGTGTGGTGCCTTCACAGGACCCGCTGCCCCAGGGTTCCGTGATATCGGCCTGCATCGCGATGACCAGCGCCTTTGCCTGGGCATCTCTGGCCTGTTCGACAGCGCCTTCCAGCCAGACACGGTTCGCCTGTTCCCGCGCGCCGATCTGGGCCAGCGCGAAATCAACATCATCCAACAGGATCTGTGCTCGTCCATTATTGGTGCCAACAACATGCAACGTCACAAAGGTTACGCCCTGATCCACCCAGCGTGCATTTTCAGGATATCCATCCTGGCGCACCACACCCATTTCTTCCGGGCTTTCCGGCGCGGGCGCAAAGAATATCTGGCGCAAGCGTGACAGGCGATCATATTCCCGCATCGCCAATCCAGTCGAATCCCGGTCGCAATCGGTCCAGTCATTATCCCCTGGTGTCAGGAAAACCCGGCCTGGCTTCAGATCATACAGCGTATCGCGCACCGACTGAAACAGGCCATCACTACATACTTCCTTGCTGCCTTTAAAATCACCGACATGGATGACAAAAGGGGCGGGATCGGCCTTGATCGCTGGGATAATCTGGTCGTCAAAAACCTGCTGCTGATCCTGGGTATAAGGCAGATCGCTTAATACGATAAAATCCCCCGCCTTTGCCTCAACGCCAGCCAGCAGGATCAGTCCCACGAATGCACATGACCGAATAGACATTCTATGCCCCCAAGCCCAATTGCCGAACGCCTGAATAATAGCATCCCTGTCTGACGAAACCGTGACGGATCAAGCGCCCTTGGCGTAAAGGTAATCTCTGGTCAAAGGCACGGTTTCCAGCCGCTTGGACAGCTGAATTTGCCAGACCATCAGCGTGTCATAGCGGAAGCTCATCTCAGACACGGCCAGATAAAATTCCCACATCCGACAAAAGCGCGCGTCATAAATCTGTTCCGCCCGGTCCCAGTTTTCCAGGAATCGATAGCGCCAGTGCTTTAACGTTTCCGCATAATGCAGACGCAGAATTTCAATATCCGTCATCCACAGGCGCGTCATTTCAATGCGCGTAACAACCTCCGAAAGGGCGGGGATATACCCACCCGGAAAGATATACTTTCGAATAAAGGGGCTGGTTATGCCCGGCCCTTCATTGCGCCCGATCGCATGGATCAATGCCACGCCCTCCTCGGTCAACAGGGACTGAACCTTGTCAAAGAATGCCTGATAATTTGGGACGCCGACATGTTCAAACATGCCCACTGACACGATGCGATCAAATTGACCGTCAACAAAGCGATAGTCGATCAGCTCGAACTTAACGCGGTCGGCCAGCCCTTCTTCTTCCGCACGTTTACGGGCAATCGCCAATTGTTCGGTCGACAGCGTTATGCCCAGAACATGGACGCCCTCAACCTGTTTGGCGATGCTCAACGCCATACCGCCCCAGCCACAGCCAATATCCAGCACCCGCATGCCAGATTTCAGCAGCAGCTTGTTTGCGATATGGCGCTTCTTTGCCGCTTGTGCCGCTTCCAGGGTCGCATCGGCTGTTGGAAAATACGCACAGGAATACTGGTGATCCTTATCCAGGAACAGGTCATACAGTTCACCCGACAAGTCATAATGATGCGCGACATTCTGGCGGGAAAGCCCAGCAGGATTCAATTGATGCACCTTGCGCATCATAAAGCCCAGCGCGCGGCCAATACTGGCTGGCATACGTGCCCCGGAACCGCTGGTTATATTGCGCCCGACAAGCTCAAGAAAATCCCAGATACGCCCGCCTGTGAAGGACAGGCGCCCATCCATATAGGCCTCTGCAAAGGCAGGATCCGGATTCAGCGCAATGGTCCAGGCAACCGATTTATCATGCAGATGCATGGTAAGCGGTTCCGCCCCGTAGGACGGATTCTGGGCGTCAGCCGCATTGCCGTATTCTTTTTTTGAACCTTGCGCGTCGATCACGACCAAATGACCGTGCCTAATTAAACGCTTCAATACTTGATCTAACATCACGTCCAGAATTCCCCCCGGACACACCAAAACATCCTGTCAAACAAGTTGATTGAAACCTTAGCATATGAAATCTACCGAAATCGAGTAATTCTCTCATTCGATTTTATGCATTTACTCTGTCGCATCTCTGATCTTGCGCCATTTGGCGACATTTCTGTTATGTTGGGTCAAGGTTTCGGCAAATGCATGCCCCCCTGTACCATCCGCGACAAAGTAAATATCCTTTGTCTTCATTGGCTGCATTGCAGCGATCAGTGCATCCCGTCCGGGATTGGCAATCGGGCCAGGCGGCAAGCCAGCGATCAGATAGGTGTTATAAGGATTGTCGAATTTCCAATCCTGCCGGGTCAAGGCACGCCCCAATGGCCCCTGCCCCTGTGTCAGGCCATAGACGATTGTCGGGTCTGATTGCAGGCGCATTCCCTTGCGCAATCGATTGACAAAAACGCCTGCAATATGGGCGCGTTCCGATGCAATGCCGGTTTCCTTTTCCACAATCGACGCCAGAATCACCGCCTCTTCAGGGGTGTTATAGGGCAGGTTCTCAGAACGGGCCTGCCATAGTTCCTGAAGTGTTACTGCCATTTGGGACTGTAGGCGTTCCACGATGGCGGCACGACTGTCGCCCCGACGATACTGATAGGTTTCCGGAAACAGCGAACCTTCCGCTGGCTTGGGCGGCATCGCCCCGGTCAGACCGTCGGTCTGCTCAATAATCCGGAAAATCTCAGAAACGGTCAGCCCTTCTGGAATTGTCATCCGATACTCTATGACATTATGGGCGATCAGGGTTTGCGCCACTTCCGCCTGAGACTGACCAGGTAGAAAGCGATATTCCCCCGCCTTCAGTTTCGTATGCTGGTTTTGATACCGCAGCATGGCGATGAAAACCTTGGGATATTCGATCACGCCTGCCTGCTGCAAACGGGTGGCAATGCCTTGCAGGCTGGCCCCGGGTTCGATCACCACCTGAACTTCTGTCTGCAAGGGTCCTGATGCGTGATAGGTATCCTGTGCCCAGAAAACCACGCCAATGGCAGCCCCTGCCAGTACAACGCCTAAAGCAAGACATAGAACCAGGGTCCGGCGCAGCGCGCGCGCCAAACCACCGCGTTTAGGGGAAGAGGGTGTGGCGGCAGGGTTATTATCTGTTGAGTCTTCAGACGGCTCTGACACGTATACTCCTATCCACTAAACATCTGATCACCCGGGACTTTTTATCCGGGTCGCCGCATGCGCACTGCCTACGGCTGCAATGATTGCACCGATGAAATATACAGCAAGACCCACAGAGGTCGAATTGGAATAATCAACCCGCCCTTCCAGAACCTGCAATCCAAAGACAATCAGGGGCGCAATCGCCGCAACTGAGCTTATTGTCAGGGATGTTGTCAGGGAAATCGCCTTCTGGACCGCATAGATGGGGAAAGCCAGCACCACCATACCGATGGCAACCGCATATAGAAGGTCCGAGATGGGAACCGCCGCCTTTGCATCAATGCCAGAGGCATAGCCAATTGCGGTCAGAACCAGATAGATCGGGAACCGAAACCCGAATTGCGGCACCGGTTCCAGTCCGCGAAGATCCAGACGCTTGCTGTATAACAGCATCATGGCGATCAGGATGCCCGCAATCGCGGAAAACACCAGCCCCAGAAGGCCGGTTCCAATGCCGCCCCGCACGAATCCAGACCATCCCAGCAGAGTGAATGCCGCCAGTAAAATCATGCCCAGGGTCAAGACACCATTGCCAAGGGCCTCAACCCCATTGCGGGATGATTGTGCCTCAGCAAAGCCCATGCGTTTCGCAACAATCGTTGTCAGGGGGATAACGCCAGAAAAGATCGTGAAGGCGACGGCGGGTTCAATGACCTGAATGGCGATGAAATACGCCATCCAGCCGCCCGCCGCAGAAAGATTCACACCCAGAACGGACGCGCTGTTGTCAACGACGACCCGAAGCTGTTGCGGACGCCTGAACACTGTCCACAGGATGCACCCGATGGACGACAGTCCAAACACCAGACCGCCCAATAGAAACCCGTCCAGACGCTGCAGAATCCCGCCGAAATAAACGGCCTGCGCGGCGTCCAGCACGACGAATATCAAACACCAGATCAGCCCTTGCTGTCCCAGGGATAGCCGTCCCATCCACCCCTAAGCCCCGTAATGGAAACTGCGACAGGGGGGCAACTGGACGTTTCGGTTAAGGGGCCGGGCCAAAGATGATGCTGGCATTGGTTCCCCCGAAGCCGAAACTGTTGGAAAGTGCATAATTGACCTTCCGTTCCTGTGCTGTATGGGCGACCAAATTGATGTCACAGCTATCTGACGGATTGTCCAGATTAAGCGTTGGTGGAACGATCCCGGTCTGAATGGACTTAACGGAGAAAATAGCCTCCACAGCGCCAGCGGCCCCCAACAAATGCCCAATCGCAGATTTCGTGGACGACATGGCGATTTTATATGCGTGATCGCCAAACAGCCGCTTCACAGCACCCAGTTCGATCTCATCCCCCAACGGGGTGGACGTTCCATGCGCATTCACATAATCGATCTTATCAACACCGATACCCGCATTGCGGAACGCGCCCTGCATCGCGCGGAAGCCGCCCGATCCATCTTCCGATGGTGCCGTAATGTGATAGGCATCGCCTGACAGGCCATAGCCCAGAACCTCGGCATAAATCTTCGCGCCCCGTGCCTTGGCATGTTCCAGTTCTTCCAGAACAACCACGCCCGCGCCTTCCCCCATAACGAATCCGTCGCGATCCTTATCCCATGGGCGGGACGCGCGTTCTGGCGTGTCATTGAAATTGGTCGACAAGGCCCGCGACGCGGCAAATCCTGCCATGCCAATGCGGCATACGGCGGCTTCCGTGCCGCCCGCGACCATGACATCGGCATCGCCAAACATGATCAGGCGCGCAGCATCCCCAATGGCATGGGTTCCTGTTGCACAAGCCGTCACAACGGCGTGGTTTGGTCCCCGGAATCCATAGACGATGGACACATAGCCGCTAGCCAGATTGATCAGGCTGGCTGGAATGAAAAACGGGCTCATCCGGCGCGGACCACGGGTTTCCAGAACGACAGAGCCTTCGGAAATCCCCGCCAGACCGCCAATACCAGACCCGATCATAACACCAGTCCGGTCCAGGTCTTCTTCCGCATCAGGACGCCAACCGGAATCGTCAACCGCCTGCGCGGCCGCTGCCAGCGCGAATGCGATAAAGGTATCCATTTTCTTGAGTTCTTTTTTCTCAACCCATTCTTCCGGGTCGAAGGCACCATCCGCTTTTGTCCCGCGGGGAACCATACCAGCGATTTTTGCCGGTAAATCCGATACATCAAAGGAGGAAACCGGCGTAATGCCTGATTTTCCTTCAATCAAACGATCCCAAACATTCTGAACACCCACCCCAAGCGGGGTTACGGCACCGAGGCCTGTGACGACAACACGCTTCATTATTGCCCCATCCTAACCTTGTCCGACCAATGCATCGAAATATAAGACGCCCTGCGAAGCATGAAGGATACCAAAAAGTATCGGTCTATCGCCCCAAAAGCGGACTAAAACGCACTGTTTCCCAGGAGAGGCCACACTGCCTCAACCGGCCAAAGACGCATTGTTATCGAAGTGAACAGTCAATCGGTAAAAACCAGTCAAAGTCAGTGTCGGGCGGCCGATTAATCGACCACCCGATCCCGCAAATGACTTACTTATGCGCTTCGATGAACGTAATCGCGTCCTGAACGGTGGCGATTTTTTCGGCCTCGTCGTCAGGGATTTCGCAATTAAATTCTTCTTCGAAGGCCATCACGAGTTCAACAGTGTCCAAGCTGTCAGCGCCCAGATCATCAATGAAACTGGCCGTCTCAACAACCTTGTCGGCATCCACGCCCAGATGCTCAACAACAATGCTTTTTACACGTTCCGCAACGTCGCTCATATCATTCTTTCCCTTGTTTGTCGCGGCCCAGGAGAACCGGCCGACCTTAGTGCCTAACTTACTGATTAACCCTTTGCCAGCGCCGCTTTCTCAGCGCGACGGCGCCTGCCTATCACACTTAAACTGGAAGGACCAGCCCATCGTGTCAACTGAATGACAGAATGCAAGATACCCCGAGTCGCCCCTGGAAACCCCTTCTGTCACAAACCTTATCAGATCATTGCCATCCCGCCATTCACATGCAGCGTCTGGCCGGTCACATAGGACGCTTCGGCAGAGGCAAGATACAGTGTCGCCGCTGCAATTTCCTGTGCTGTGCCCATACGTCCTGCGGGAATCGCGCCCATCAGCTTTTCTTTCTGGGCATCAGACAACTCATCGGTCATCGCCGTTTCAATAAAGCCAGGTGCCACACAATTGACCGTGATCCCCCGGCTGGCAACTTCCTGTGCCAGGGATTTTGACATCCCAATCAGACCCGCCTTGGACGCCGCATAATTCGCCTGACCGGGATTGCCTGTAACGCCAACGATGGACGTTATGCCAATGATTCGGCCAAAGCGACGCTTCATCATGCCCCGCAAACAGGCCCGCGACAGGCGAAAGGCCGCCGTCAGATTGACCGCGATCACCTGATCCCATTCTTCGTCCTTCATGCGCATCGCCAGATTATCGCGGGTCAGCCCTGCATTATTGACCACGATATCGATACTGCCCATGGCAGCCTCTGCCGCCTTAGCCAGGTCTTCCGGCCCTTGCGGGTCGGACAGATTGGCGGGCAGGACAAAACAGCGTTCCCCCAGCGTATCAGCCAGGGCCTGCAAACGCTCCGCCCGCGTACCGCTTAGCCCAACCGTCGCACCAGCCGCATGCAAGGCAATCGCAATTTCGCCACCAATGCCGCCTGTCGCGCCTGTCACCAAGGCTGTTTTGCCTGTTAAATCAAACATTCCAACTCCCTTTCCAAATGGATTCCTTAAAGACGTTATCGAATAGTCCAGGATTACAGGCTCTTTAAGAAAGCCTCAACATCCGAAGGACCATTAACCGCAACGCCGGTCAAATCCTTGTCGATGCGCCGCGCCAGTCCCGATAGTACTTTACCCGCACCCACTTCGACCAGCGTATCGACGCCCAGATCTTTCATCGTCAAAACGCATTCGCGCCAGCGCACGCGCCCACAGACCTGTTCCACCAATTGGGTGCGCAGGGCTTCCGGATCAATGCATCGTGCCGCCGTGACATTGGCGATAATCGGCACGGCAGGCGGCTGAATGACAGTTTCCCCCAGCGCGCGTGCCATCGCATCGGCCGCTGGGGCCATCAGGTCGCAATGGAAGGGGGCAGAAACCGGCAACAACATGGCGCGCTTTGCCCCCATTTCCTTGGCAATTTCAATCGCCCGCTCCACGGCAGCCCTGGTCCCGGAAATCACAACCTGTCCCGGCGCATTATCATTCGCAGCGGCACAGATATCACCCTGGGCCGCCTGTGCAGCAACCGCTTCCGCCTGTTCCAGATCCAACCCCAGAATCGCGGCCATCGCCCCCTCGCCTACCGGAACGGCGGCCTGCATCGCCTTGCCGCGCAGCTTCAGCAGCCGCGCCGTATCGGCCAGTTCCAGTGCGCGTGCCGCGGCCAAGGCGGAATATTCCCCCAAACTGTGCCCGGCGACACATTCAACCATATCAGACAGGGATCGCCCGCCTTCTGTTTCCAAAACCCGGACAACCGCCAGACTGACCGCCATCAGCGCCGGTTGCGCATTTTCCGTCAGCGTAAGATCGCTGTCTGGCCCATCTTGCATCAGCTTGAACAGTTTTTGGTTCAGCGCGTCGTCGACCTCTTCAAATACACTGCGCGCGACAGGAAAGGCATCGGCAAGATCCTTACCCATTCCAATGGCTTGACTGCCCTGACCTGGAAATACAAATGCCCGCGTCATTCTCGCCCCCTCCCGCCCGCTCTATCGGGCATTGTTCGTGCCAAACGCGCCAAAACTGCGCGGTAAACCGGGCTCAGTCATAGACGGAGACGGTTTTCTGTCAAGCCATCAACACGCGAAACCACAAAGCCGCACACAAAAGAAAAGCGCCCCGGACGCAATCATCCGGGACGCTTTACCCCTGCCAGGGTGAAACTCTCATGTAAATCGGAGGTCAAACTCCAGATTTACTTAATTCTTACTCCGCGGCGGCGGCGAATTGGTCGGAAAACTCCGAATCATCATTCACGCCACCCTGCAGAACAGCCGACCGGACCCAGCGATCTTCCGAGACATATTGCGGGAATTCATCCCAGAACCCATCAAAGTCACCAACCTGACCATGTACGAATCGGCCATCGCGAATCTGGATCAGGATTTTCTTCGCCTTGAATGCGTCACCGTCTCGGCGGCACAAATACCAAAGCGCCACCCCTTCAAAGGTAAAGTCGATATCCAATTCGATGTCGCCCCCTATTTCCTCACGATCCAACAGCGTGAAGTCCAAAGGATCGTCCGGCATTTCAGGGTCATACAGCGTATAGACCACAATATCAGACAGCATCGCCAGGCGCCTTAATTCGCGCGCGATCAAATCCGCCATCACCGCCTTCATCTCTTGTGGATCTTGCATTTTGTCTCTCCTTGTTAACAAAGAGAATCGGGCGATTCGCAAGAGCATTCAAATAAAAAATGACCTGAATACCTATTTTTATGAGATTTTTATCCTATCGCGGTTTTATTTACATAAAATAATGTAAAATTACATGTTAAACGCGGCGAATACATCAGGATACTTGTGTGAAAGCATCGTGCGCTGGATATGGCTGTATTGCGGTCACGTCACA